>Ga0326727_10000025_pt1 | contig 626649 bp, 569 predicted proteins | sample MB2enrmetagenome_FD_207643 | JGI IMG/M metagenome (GOLD analysis project Ga0326727, IMG submission 207643) | Lab enriched peat soil microbial communities from McLean, Ithaca, NY, United States - MB29MY | ecosystem: Environmental > Terrestrial > Soil > Wetlands > Peat | place: USA: New York...
CCGCGCAAGCCATGCGGCTTTCGACATTCGACAAGCCTCGCATCATCGCTTGCGCCGAAAACTTCTCGCAGCATATCGGTCTGCCTCGCGGTTGTTTGGATGCGGCGCTCGATATGTTCAAATCTCTTGGCATTGAAGTCGAAGCCGACGATCAACGGCTGCCGGGAAACAGACTCGACGCATCCTTCGTCGGCGAGTTGATGCCGGAGCAGAAGAAAGCCGTCACAGCGCTCCTGTCGCACAACACCGGCGTCCTCGCGGCAACTACGGCTTTCGGCAAAACGGTTGTGGCCGCGCATATGATCGCGCAGCGCAAAACCAATACCCTTGTTCTGGTTCATCGCCAACAACTGGCGGAACAATGGCATGCGCGTCTGCAGACGTTCCTGAACATTGATCCAAAACAAATTGGGCAGATCGGCGGTGGCAAACGCAAGCCGACAGGCATAATCGACATTGCCCTCATCCAAAGCCTGTGTCGTAAAAATGAAGTCGATGACCTTGTCGCCAATTACGGTCATTTGATCGTCGATGAATGCCATCACCTCTCGGCGGTCAGTTTCGAAGCCGTGGCTCGCGCCTTCAAAGGCAAATATGTGCTTGGCCTGACCGCCACTGCCACGCGCAAGGATGGGCATCATCCGATTATTTTCATGCAATGCGGCCCCATCCGCTATCGCGTCGATCCACGCGAGCAGGCATCGCAGCGTCCATTCACGCATCAGGTCATTGTCCGTGATACGCAGCTCTTGCCTCCGCCGCAATCAGAGAGCGAGACCAAGCTGGCTATTCATCAGCTTTATGCCCATATCGTCGACAATGCGTCACGCAACAACATGATTTATCGTGATGTTCAAGAAGCCTTGATCGGCAATAGAACGCCGTTGATTTTAACCGAGCGCAAGGAACATGCGATCCAAATTGCCGAACATCTAAATGATATCTGCCCGCACACCATTGTCATGCACGGAGGCTTGAGCGACAAAGCTCGCAAACAAACCATGCAACGGCTTGCCGACATTTCAGAAACCGAACCTCGTGTCATCGTGGCGACAGGACGTTATATCGGCGAAGGTTTTGATGATCCGCGCCTTGATACGCTGTTTCTGGCCATGCCGATTTCGTGGCACGGAACTTTAGCTCAATACGCCGGACGCCTGCACCGTTTGCATCACGCCAAGAAAGAAGTCATCATTTACGACTATGTCGACCGACAAATCCCCATGCTGGAGCGCATGGCCGAAAAACGTGTGAAGGGCTATGCGCGGCTTGGTTACGCTATCAAGCAATCATTCTGAAAATTCTTTATATTAATCAAGTCACGCAGAATTAGCCTTCACTATTGGAGAATTTTGCCGTATTTTCTCCACCTAAAATGCTTCAACTTTGGCAACCCAAAACATGAAAGACGACATTCTCACCATCCGCGAAGTCGCAGAGATGCTAAAATTGGCAGAGAAGACCGTTTACAGCCTGGTCGCAGATGGCGACATCCCTGGCTTTAAAGTCGGCGGCTCATGGCGATTTTCAAGAAAAAAACTTGAAAAATGGGTTGAAACACAGAACAGCAGAGCAAAAAAATGACCAAGCATCATTCCGCTATATTGAAAAACTGCTGCTATGGTGAGACCAACAACGGGATGGGAGGTGGTCAATGAAGGCTTTTGATTTTGATCACCATTTAATAGATTCCTATGCGCGTTTTTCGCGATCATTTTCGACAATCCGCTCAGAGGATCTGAGTCGTGAGGTCGAGCGTCAATATGATGCTGGGCGCTTTTGGCCTGACGCTCTTTTATCTTTGAATCCGCGTTTTCTTTCCGGGCCGACTGTTAATGATCTAGTCGCCTCTGGCGATCTTGATGAGGCCACTGGCAAAGTATTTCGATCTGGCGGCATGCCACTCAGGTTCTATAGGCATCAAGCACAAGCTATAGCGAAGGCGCGCGCTGGCCAGAGCTATGTAGTGACGACTGGAACTGGGTCGGGGAAATCGCTTTGCTTTTTTGTCCCGATTGTTGATGCGATTGTGAGGGCCAGAAAGATGGGGCGCCCCCGCAAGACAAGTGCCATTATCGTCTATCCGATGAATGCGCTCGCCAACAGCCAGATCAAGGAAATTGAAAAATTCATTTCGCAATCAGGGTTACCGGAGGAATTGAAGCCTGTCGTGCGTCGCTATACCGGGCAGGATAGTGATAAAGAACGACAGCAGATCGCTGAGAATCCGCCAGATATTCTTCTCACGAATTTCATGATGGCCGAGCTTTTGCTGACGCGTCAGGATGATCTCGATGTTAAGGTTATCGACAATGCAAACGGACTCGATTTTATCGTTCTTGATGAGCTGCACACATATCGCGGTCGGCAAGGCGCAGACGTAGCTATCCTCGTCCGACGCCTTCGGAACCGTTGCAATCCAGACGGATCTCCAATTTGTATTGGAACCTCCGCCACAATGGCTAGCGAAGGATCGGATGCTGGACGAGCAAAGGCTGTCGCCGATGTAGCGTCACGATTATTTGGAACCACGATCGGTTCGGAATCTATCATTGATGAATCTTTACAACGAGCCACAAACGACTCATTAAAGCTTGAACATGTCCGATCAAAACTCCCAGATATTCTATCGAAAGATCTTCCGGCATCTCTTCCAGACGATTTTTTGTGTAAATACCCTCTCGCTGTCTGGGTAGAGCTCACAATCGGCCTAGAAGATGGCCAAGAACTGAAACGCAAAAAACCAATCCCCTTTAAAGATGCGGTTGATCTGCTTTCAAGGGACAGCAACGTCGAACCAGAAATATGCCGCAACGCGCTTGAGCGTTTCCTAACTAGGATTAGCTTGCCAGAAATGGAACGCGGAGGATCCGGCAGCGCGGCGTTTCTTGCCTTCAAGCTACACAGATTCATTTCTGGCGCAGGCGAAATATTTACAACATTGACCGAACATCCCAGAAGGGTTCTGTTCGATGGCCAACTTGAGGATCCAGATGCTCCGGGTAATCGTCTTTATCCCACCCGTTTTTGTCGAGAGTGCGGCCACGAAGTCCATGTAGTTACAAAGACCGATGATGATGGAGTTCTATTCATACCACGCAACATTGATGATACGCCGCTCGATGATCAGGATGGTGATCTTGCGGGATATCTGACGCCCATCGGTGATAGTGATCCGGATTATGCGTTTACAGGTGAAGTCGAAACGTACCCGGAAGACTGGCGAGAAGAGCGCAATGGAATCGAACGTATTCGCGCAAACCGTAAATCGCGCCTGCCTCAGATGGTCACTGTAAATCCTGACGGACGAGAAAATTCGTCAGGGAAAAGCTTCTGGTTCATCCCTGGCCGATTTGGTTTCTGTCCCTGCTGCCTCGATCAGCAACACCCCAGCATGCGTGAACGTAGCAAGTTAGCAGGCCTATCTGGTGAAGGCCGAAGTTCCGCAACTACGCTACTAGTCGCCACTGCGCTCGAATGGATGAACAGAGACGAAAGCGGAGTTCTTCCAGAGAAACGAAAACTTCTAGGTTTCACTGACAATCGTCAGGATGCAGCCCTGCAGGCAGGTCATTTCAATGACTACCTATTTGTAAGCTTGCTTCGCGGCGCAATACTCCGAGCTGTCCTTGATGCTGGTGACAATGGTATGACCGAGGACGAATTTGGTCTGCGCGTTTTAAATGCGCTCCGTTTTACAGCATCAAATAAAGATGCTCGACTCCATTGGATGTTAGATCCCGAGGCGGGCGCTGTCGTCCGCGAAGATGCACAGCGTGCTTTAGCAAAAGTTTTAGCACATCGCTTTTGGACAGATCTGCGTCGTGGGTGGAGATATACTAACCCGAGCTTAGCCGTGCTTAAACTTATTGATGTTGAATTCATTGGGCTTGATGCGATCGCTGAGGATAAAGAAACCTTGGCAACTATTCTGCCCGAGCTTGGGTCCCTCGATCATACGGCACGGAAGAAAGTTCTTCGAGAGATATTAAGCGCCATGCTGGAAGGTCTCGCCGTAGGAACAGAGGCACTTGACCTGACTGTTCTTGATACCGTTGCTCAAAAATCTCGCAACCTCCTGCGTGCTCCATGGGCGATCGATCAGAAAGAGACGCCAAGAAGCCGCACAACATTATTCCTGCAAGCTCCGGGTAAAGATCAGGTCGGGCTTCGTGAGGAACAGACCATTATTCGTGCGGGGCATAATTCTCGTATCGGTCGCCGCATTAACCGAAGGAGCATTATCGGAAAAAAACTCAGTAAAACCGACTACCTTACAGTCATGACCGGTATTATGGAGTTTTTGTCTCGCGAAGGACTAGTGTCACTTGTTGAGATTGAAGCAGATCTTCATGGTTGGCGCCTCTCACCGTCTGCTGTGCGCGTGATCCCAGGAGAAGCGATCCGCAACAATGAAGTCTACGGAAACCGTTACTTCCATGATCTCTATAATTCGATTGCCACTGATCTGAAACAGGGGCGAAGCTCTTATTGGGGGATCGAAGGCCGCGAGCATACAGCGCAAGTTTCGCAGAGACAACGGGAATGGAGAGAGTGGAGATTCCGTTTTGAGGATGATGACCGGGTAAATCTTAAAGAAAACAGCGTCGAAATAAAAGCCTCTGGTGAGTCCGACCAATTCTTGCCAGCACTCTTTTGCTCACCCACAATGGAGCTCGGCGTCGACATTTCCGCGCTAAACGCGGTCTATCTACGTAACGTTCCACCGACGCCAGCAAATTATGCCCAGCGTGCAGGCCGGGCTGGGCGCTCTGGTCAAGCCGCAGTCATCGTAACCTATTGTGCAGCACAGTCTCCACATGATCAGTACTTTTTTGAGCGTCGCAACGATATGGTTGCAGGGGTCGTTCGCCCACCGGCACTTGATATAACCAACGAAGAATTGGTGCGATCACATTTGCATGCGGTCTGGCTGGCGGAAACTGGGCTGGCTCTCTCACCGGATATCCCTGAGATTCTTGATCTGAAGCAGGATAATTACCCCCTAAAACAAGAAACTCTCGAACTCATCCGCCAGTCTGCGCTTATTGCGAAAGCACTGATTCCTATGAGGCGGGTTTTGGATCAAATCCTGGCTGCCGTCGCTGGAGTTAAGCCAGCTTGGATGGGGGCTCCTGATGAATTCGTACTTGAAGTTGCAACGCGAGCCCCTGAGTTTTTTGATAAAGCCTTTGACCGCTGGCGTGAGCTCTACAATTCGGCACGAACCCAATTGTTTGAGGCCAATGCCCGATCCGAAATCACAGGACTTTCCGGTGCTGACCGGCGCAAAATTAAAGCGGCACAAATGCAGGCAAGCGATCAGATTGCCATTCTTGAACAAGGCAAGGCTTCGAATGGTTCTGATTTCTACTCATACCGGTATCTTGCGACCGAAGGATTTCTTCCTGGTTATAATTTTCCCAGACTTCCCCTGTATGCATTCATTCCAGGTGAAGGAAAAACGGGTTCCTTCCTGCAGCGCGCTCGATTTCTCGCTATCTCTGAGTTTGGGCCTCGCAGCCTAATTTATCATGAAGGTCGCGCCTATCGCGTTATGAAGGCGAAGTTGCCCCCTGAAGCCCGCACGAATGACGGATCGGAATTAGCCACAAAAGATATTTTCATCTGTTCAAACTGTGGCGCTTGCCATGAGGGTGAGATGGAACGCTGCCATGCCTGTGGTGCGTCAATGGCCAGCGAAGTTCCGGTACAACGGACGCTTCGTATAGACAATGTGGAAGCAGCGCCTGCTGATCGGATCACGGCAAATGACGAAGAACGGGTACGTCAAGGCTTTGATATACAGACCGTATTCTCATGGCCTAAACGGGATGGTCGCATTCAGATTACAGAGGCAAATTCATATTGTGGGGAAACGTCCATTTTTGCGCTACAGTATGCAAACAGCGCTGAGATCAGTCGGATCAATAAGGGGCTAAAGCGACGGAAAGACCAAACTGTTTTCGGTTTTAACATCGACCCTCGTAGTGGATATTGGGCGAAAGCCGAAGATGAAGATCCAGATGCCGATGTTCCGCCAGACGTAGTGAAGCCAGTTCGTATTGTTCCGATTGTCCGCGATAGAAAAAATGCGCTTCTGTTCCGCTTTCATAAACCTGAGGCCTATGCACCTGAAACTATTGCGACTGTGCATCATGCACTTATGCGCGGTATCGAAGTTGTATTTCAGCTAGAGGAAGGGGAGATTCTCGGAGAGCCGCTCCCAGCGCGCGATAATCGCCGATCTATTTTGGCCTATGAAGCAACAGAGGGCGGCGCTGGTGTCCTGAGTCGATTAGTCGAAGATCCAACAGCCCTGAGCACAGTGGCTCGGAAAGCCCTGACCTTGATGCATTTTGACAAGGTCGATGAAGCAATAGCTGCAGGTGATGCCAAGATACTGGTAGATCATGAAGGGGAGGCTTGTGTTCGAGGCTGTTACCGCTGCCTACTCTCTTATTTTAACCAACCAGATCATGAGCTAATCGATCGCACAAGTGATGAGGCCAAGCAGGCATTAGTCAACCTTGCGGGTGGGAAAGTTGTTTTGGCCACATTATCCAAAGATTCCAACAAAACAGGGGGATGGGAAAAAGTTTTTAAAGATGAAGGTATGCCAGAGTCGGACACCGCTTCCGTTAGTTTTGGGGATCAGACAATGATCTTTGCATGGCGCAGCCATTTCGTTGCCGCATCCAATTCACCACTGAGCAAGGCAACCCGTGAAATCGCTGAAGCTAAGGGATGGAATTTGTTCGAATTGCCTGAACAAACTGACGCGGGTGTCCCCACCGCCATGATTTCATTGTTTAAGGATTGATTTCATGACCGTGAATTTCGCTGTAGGAGATTTGGTTCGTGCTCGCGGTCGCGAATGGGTTACCCTTCCGGCTCCTCGTGATGGCGTGCTAGCTTTGAGGCCATTATCTGGCAGCGAAAACAGCACAGTCATTCTCGATCCCGCGCTCGAAGTGCTTTCGGTCGAACCCGCTCGCTTTGATCTCCCCGCTGATGCTGCGATGACTGTTCAAGCAAAAGCGGCTCTGCTTGCGGATGCGCTGCGATTGACTCTACGACGTGGAGCCGGGCCATTTCGTTCAGCGGCCCAGCTCACTTTCGAGCCACGAATATACCAACTCGTTCCTTTGCTTATGGCACTTCGGCTTCAGGTGCCTCGTCTGCTTATCGCTGACGATGTGGGGATTGGAAAAACTATCGAGGCCGGATTAATTCTGCGCGAGATGATGGATCGTGGTGAGGTCGATGCTTTCTCTGTGCTTTGCCCCCCACATCTCGTCGAGCAGTGGGTGACAGAGCTCAAGATGCGCTTTGGTATTGAGGCTGTCGCCGTCTCCTCAGGAACCGCAGCGAGGCTAGAGCGTGGCTTGCCCCTCGCCCAGACACTATTCCATGCTTACCCATACACAGTGGTTAGCCTCGATTACATCAAAGCTGAAAAACGACGGGAGGGATTTGCCCGCGCCTGTCCAGATTTTGTGATTGTTGATGAAGCACATGCTTGCGTTGGCACACATAAGGGAAAACAACAGCGGTTTGATCTCCTCGCTGGATTGGCGCGAGATTCCAATAGACGGATCATCATGTTGACGGCTACCCCGCACTCTGGAGATGAAGAGGCGTTCGCTCGACTTTTATCTCTTGTCGATCCATCGTTTATGTCAGTAAATTTTGAAGATATAAAATACCGAGAACGTCTCGCGCGGCATTTCGTGCAGCGGCGTCGAATAGATCTTATTGCGGGTGATTGGGGAGAGGATCGCGCCTTTCCCAAACATGATGCTGCTGAATTTTCCTATCGGCTATCGCAGGATCATCTTGATTTCCAAGAAGCCATTTTAGATTACTGTTTTGGAATTGTTTCTAGGGTCGGCGACGGGCAACGCGAACGACGGCTTGCTTTCTGGGGAACCTTAGCCCTCATGCGGTGCGTTGGATCATCCCCGGCAGCTGCTTTAAGTGCTCTTAGAAACCGAGCCTCCAATGAAAGTGATCGCCTTGAGCCTCAGATCTACGACGAAGATGGGGACGATGAAGATGCCGTAGATATTGAACCGAGTTCAAATTTTGCTGTCGATCCGGCACTGTTCAAACTGACTCAGCGCGCCGAAGAACTCGTCAAAAAGCCGGATCCTAAATTGTTGGCTTTGATCGATGCTCTAACGCCTCTTATCAAGGATGGTGCTAACCCAGTTGTATTCTGCCGTTATTTGGCGACGGCGGAACATGTTCGTGATGGCCTTCGTAAAGCATTTCCAAAATTGAGGATTGAAGCAGTAACGGGCATCCTGACGCCTGACGAACGTCGTGATCGGGTTGCTGACATGGCTCCATCTGACCAAGAAAAGGACGTCCAGCGTATCCTTGTTGCCACCGACTGTCTTTCGGAAGGGATCAACCTACAGCAGCTCTTCGATACGGTAATCCACTATGACCTATCGTGGAATCCAACTCGTCATCAGCAGCGAGAAGGACGAGTGGATCGATTTGGTCAGCCCGCAAAACTTGTGCGTTCTATCATGATGTTCTCACCAGACAGTGCTATTGATGGCGCAGTTCTCGAAGTTATTCTCCGCAAAGCTGAGGATATCAGGAAAGCGACGGGAGTTATGGTGCCACTTCCAGACGAACGCGGGCCAGTTACCGATGCGCTGATGGCTTCCATGATGCTGCGGCGTGGAGATACACGGCAGATGGCCTTAGATCTTCGCCTTGTTGATGGGACAGCGGCCATGGAGACACGTTGGCGAGACTCATTTGAGAATGAGAAAAAATCCCGCGCGCGCTTTGCTCAAAATGCTATGAAGCCACAAGAAGTCGCCCCAGAATGGGAAAAAGCGCAATCCCTATTAGGTTCTCCGGCTGACGTTAAATTTTTTATCGAACAAGCAATGTCTCGTTTTGGAGTGCCGCTGGAACCACGAAAATCATTGCTACTGGCTCATGTTCATGCGCTTGACGACGCTCTAAAGGTGCGCCTGTCACAAAGAAACATGGTTGGCTCCATCCGCCTCGCAACGGTGGAACCGGCGCCCTCGGGAAGCGCGCTCTTAACCCGGGCGCATCCTCTAACGGCAACGCTGGCCGAGGCTCTGGTAGAGGCGTCGCTTGATCCCGATTCCCTGTCAAATCTTGGTATAGGGCGTGTTGGCGCGTGGCCGACCACGGCGGTTCAACAAATGACACGTCTTGCCCTGCTCCGGATCCGGTACAAGCTGACGATTCACGCGCGCAAGGAACGCCTTCTTCTGGCGGAAGAAGCAGCGCTCGTCGCGATTGAGGGATCTGCCATCATAGCGACCGGTGATGCGGCGCGGCAGCTTTTAAACACAGCAGCCACAGCTGATCTAGCGCCATCGACCCGCGAACGATTTGTAAATAAGGCAAAAGAAGACTTGCCAAGCCTTCTCAACGGGACGTTGGCCGATTTCGTAGAGTCACGAGCTGAAGAACTTATGCAAGATCATGCGCGTCTTCGCGCCGCTGCGGGTTCTGCATCGCGTGTCACAGTTGAAGCGGTTATGCCGCCCGATGTCATCGGACTCTTCGTCTTGATGCCGAGCGAGGTATAAGTCATGGCTCGCAAACCCATTACCGATATGTCTGCATGGCCGTCGCTTACGCTCGAAGGCAACCTGATCGCACCGGCCATGGTCGCGCAAATCTCCGAACCTAAGGATGATACCGATACACGAGATAGCTACGGGATACGCAAGGGTCTCAACATTCGAGAAGAAATTTCAACAGCCTTCCGTGTTGGTCAGTCTCACTTTAATGCTTTTGCCAAGCTCGGCACCCCATCGCTCGAATCAACACGGCGCTTTATCCGAGACTTTCTTAAAGAAACCTTCGGTTTCGATGATTTGGTTTCTAGCGATGGCGTGATTTCATTCATCAGCGGCGAGCGTGTGCCGATTGTGGTTGTTCCACCCACTGAAGACAAGCTCGATCGCCGTAGCCCGACACTTTCGACGGATCGGTCGCGTTCTCCCGCTTTTGCCCTGCAAGACTATTTAAATGATAATGATGAGATATTGTGGGGACTTGTTACCAATGGTGTCCTTATCAGGCTGATGCGGGATAACGCCTCACTGACCCGTCCTGCCTATATCGAAGCGGATCTCGCCCAGATCTTTACGAATGAGGATGCCGCGTCATTCGCCACCTTGTTTTTGATGATTCACCGCAGCCGTTTTGGCACAACAGGTGCTGCGACAGACTGTGCCCTAGAACGCTGGCGCGAGGCAGGGTCGCGTGAGGGTGAAGCTGCACGCGATCGCCTTGCTGGTCAGGTTGAGCTTGCGCTCAAGGTTCTCGGCTCTGGTTTTCTTGAGGCTAATCCAGAGCTTGCTTCCAAACTAAAATCCGGGGAAGTCAATCTTACCGATTGGTTCAATGAGCTTTTACGCCTTGTCTATCGGCTGATTTTTATGATGGTAGCCGAAGATCGGAATCTCCTTCATCCAGAGAATACCAAGACCGATGCCCGCAAACTTTATTCCGAAGGCTATAGCCTCGCATCACTTCGCGCCCAATGTTTCCGCGCATCCTCTTGGGATAAACACTATGATCGTTACGAAGGAATCAAGATAGTTTTTCGAGCTCTTGCACATGGACAAGAGAGACTCGCGCTTCCGGCTCTTGGCGGGTTATTTTCTGAGGACAAGCTGCCCCATCTCGAAACCGCGCGCTTGCGGAACAAGGCCTTCATGGAGGGACTTTATCGCCTTTCATGGCTGTCCGATAAAACAGGCATGGTTCCTGTAAATTGGCGAGCGATGGAAACCGAGGAATTGGGATCGGTTTACGAATCCCTCCTCGAGCTCCAGCCCCAGCTAGGTGTCGATGGCAAATCCCTAGTCTTTGCATCGGAAACCGCTGAGCAAAAAGGCAACCAGCGCAAGACCACCGGCTCTTATTATACGCCTGACAGTCTTGTTCAGGCGCTGCTCGACACAGCGCTTGATCCCGTATTGGATAAAACCGAGGCCGAGGCTGACGATCCTGCCAAAGCACTTTTGAAACTTTCGGTTATTGATCCGGCCTGCGGATCAGGACACTTTCTATTGGCCGCTGCTCGCCGCATCGCAACCCGCCTTGCGCGCATCCGCGCCGACGGTACACCATCGCTTGCTGATTTTCGTCATGCGCTTCGTGATGTTGCCCGATGCTGTATTCACGGGGTCGATCGCAATCCAATGGCGGTCGAACTGACCAAAGTTGCGCTTTGGATCGAAACCGTAGACCCTGGTCTTCCGCTTGGATTCTTTGATGCGCAAATTCGCTGCGGTGACGCCCTGCTGGGCGTTTTTGATCTCAAGGTATTGCAAGATGGCATCCCCGATGCCGCCTACAAACCTTTAACGGGCGACGATAAAGACACCGCCAGCATCTATAAAAAAGCTAACGCCGCTGCGAAAGGTGGGCAAGGCGGCCTCGATTTCGGCACAGGCAAATTTTCTTTGCCGCCGATAAAGCCACTTGCGCTTGATTTTTCCGGTTTTCGTGATTTACCGGAGGACACGGTTGAAGCAATCGGAGCCAAAGCCACTCGGTTCGAAGAATTGCGCGAAGGACAAACATTCATTCGCGCTAAAGCGGCGGCGGATCTTTATGTCGCGGCATTCCTTCTGCCAAAAATCGGTGGCGCACCCTCCGGGGCATCAACCCGTACAATACCGACGACCGAAGAGCTTTGGCTGGCGCTTAATCAAGGCAAGATACAACCGTCAATGGCAGAAGCGCCAAAGGCGGCTCATCACGCCCGCGCTTTCCATTGGCCATTGGAATTTCCAGATATCATGCAGCGTGACGGATTCGATGTGGTGCTGGGCAACCCGCCTTGGGAAAAAGCCAATATTAAATACGAAGAATTTTTCCATACGCATGAACCAAGCATTCTTGATGCAAAAAATGATGCTGAACGCGATAAAAAAATCGAGAGCCTTCAGAATACAAATCCACGCGTTTATAAAATGTACAAAAATCTTTCAGAAGAAACAGAGAAAAAGATCAACTTTTTCAGAGATGCTGGATTTTTGCCTTTAACATCTAATGGCTTCATAAACTACTACTCCAGTTTTGCCGAGCTAATGCTAAAATTACTCGGTTCGTCGGCACGCGCCGGGATGATTTTGCAAAGCGGCATTGCCACGGACAAAACAAACGAAGATTACTTCCAATATGTAATGTCCAAGAATTATTTGGTCTCATTATTCGATTTCGTAAATGCCGAAAAAATATTTAATATAGACTCTAGGTTTAAGTTTTCTCTTGTGACTCTTTCGAAAGAGAAAATTGCGCGACAACCTCTTTTTGCCTTCAATCTAACCAATCCAAAAAATATAACGGGCAACGCCTATGCTCTTTCATATGAAGATATTCAAAGGGTAAATCCAAGCACCTGTACATGTCCCGTGTTTACAGCACCTAGCGACGCAGAACTTGTCAAAAAAATATACAAAAATGCTGGCTTATTTTCCTCTGCTGATGAGCGCGGGTACATACAAGGCATTGAACTCCACAGGATGTTCAATGCAACCACTGATCAGAAACTTTTTCAAACGTTGTATCAGGATTTTTCTGAAGTTTCTGAGGGGTGCTTGCCCGTGTATGAAGCCAAACTTATTTGGCATTTCGATCACCGTTTCAGCACATTCGCTCATTGCTCATCACAAGATATAAAGAATGGGAATGCTTCGTATTTGTCTGCGGAAGACAAAAATGACTGTCAAAAGGAGGTTGTGCCAAGGTGGGCCGTCGATAGTTGTGAAACTGTTGATTTCAATACTAAGTATCAATACCAAAATAAGTGGTACTTGGCCGTCAGAATGGTGACCAGCGCATCTAACGAGCGAACATTGGTTTCAGCAATTATTCCAGAGTCAGGCAGTGTAAATTCTTTAAACCTTGCTACGGGGATAAATGCCAAACAGGCAGCATGCTTGCTGGCGAACCTCACATCTATGGTCATGGACTATGTGGTCAGAACGAAAGTTAACAGCAACAACCTCAATCAATGGATTATTGAGCAATTGCCTACAATTCCATTTTCTCGATATAGCAACCAAGATTTAGAATACATAATAAATCTTGTGCTTGAGTTAACGTATACGAGCTTGTCTCTTAAACCCTTTGCACAAGACTTGGGGTGCGAAAAAGCCCCCTATGCATGGAATGAGAATAGGCGACAGTTTTTGCGTGCAGAGATTGATGCTTTTTACGCTCGCGCCTACGACCTAACACGTGATGAATTGCGCTATATTCTTGATCCTACCGAAGTGATGGGGGCTGGCCATCCATCGGAAACTTTCCGTGTACTAAAAGATAAAGAAATTAAGCAATACGGCGAATATCGCACTCAGCGTCTTGTCTTGGCCGCCTGGGATCGGATGGAGGCGGACGGAACTTTTGCTGAGTTGGGCTTGGTCGCCAATATGGGACGTGAGCAGACGGCTCGCATTGAATTGCCCCCTCTTGCCGGTCTGCGTAATGGTGCCTGGGCATGGCAGACAACCGTTCAACCGAGAGACCGCCTGCGTTATGCGGCTCAATATGCGCTATGGATCTCTGGCCCCGCCCAAGATGGTTTGCGCGTTCGCTTTCTTGTCGCCTGCCTTGCGGAGCCTGCGATGCTTACGCCCCATCTATCTGACAGTGAGCGCGCGAACTGGCTCCGGCTCATGGGGTCGGAGGCGCGACCCACTCAAGATATTCCCCGCTTGCGTCCCCAGATAAACGCAGCATGGCGCGACATGTTTGACACGCTTATCTCTTCGGGCCAACTCGCTGAAAGTGCCAATGGGGAGTGGATCAAAGGTCAGCATTATAGTTTAAGCGGATTGAGTACTGGATCTGCCGATGCCCAGCGTACTATGTTTGCGTTGCAAGCAATCCGTCGCCTTGACGAAAGCAGTATCACGGCAGCGATCGCAGAGGAGGATAATGTCATTTATGGGAGGTTCGGGCATGGCGGCTGATCTTTTCGCGCCACAGTTGCATACGCCCATTGCACCTGATGGACGAAAAGAACCTCGCATGTGGATTCGGCGGCTTGCTCTTTTCAAGGATACTCAAACCCCGATCCGCGATATATCGCTGAGACCCGGTCTGAATATTATCTGGACACCCGACATGTCGAGCAGCGGCCAAGCGTCGCTGGCGCATGGCAGCGGCAAGACGACATTCTGTCGGTTGCTCCGGGCATGTCTTGGCGAGACCGATTTTGCGAGCGAAGCACAACGTACACGTATTATGGTTCGTTTGCCGGACGGTTTTATGGCGTCCGAAGTCATCATCAATGGGGTTTGTTGGGTTGCCGTTCGATTCTTCGGCATAGGAACCGGCAATTTTGTTGTTCAGGCTGACCGTATTGAAGATGCCATTGCCCGAGGACGTCAAGATGATGATCAGGACTCGCTCGACCAGATAATCTCACAGGCCTTTTTCACCGACCTGTTCGGGAAATCGCCGCAAGAAGTCGGCGATAAGCATATTTGGGATGTCCTGCGCGCATGGCTGTCGCGTGATCAGGAATGCCGTTTGGCAGATATTTTAGCTTGGCGATCATCAAAAACACAGACCCGTTCCCGCGCACAGGTGCTCGGTGAAACAGCAAAATTGACAATGGTTCGCCTCGCGCTTCGCGCACTCGATGCTGAAGAACAGCAAGCCACCGCCCGCGAACGGGAACTTACGAATGCTGTGGAAGAAGAGCGCAAGTACAAAACGTATTCTGAGCAACGACGGACGGAGAAACTTGGCGTGCTCCGTAAGGCATTGGGGGTAGGTGATGGGATCAACCTTGATGACACAATTGACCAGAAGGGACTCGTCTCGCTTGCCGAGGCCGCCCTCGCCGAAGCCATGCGCGGCGATCTGCCAAAACCGCCGGACGTCAGTGCTCTTTTTGATCAATTGGCTAATCTTAACAAGCAACGTGCCGATCACATCGATCGCCTACAAAAATTGAAGAACGATGCGGAGCGCAAGCGAGATGAGGCGGTGCGCCTGCGTAGTGAAGCGGACTTGGGCGAGATTGACATAAGCCAAGGTCGTGTGCGTGTTTGTCCGATCTGTCGGGTTCAAGTGGATGAAGCTTTAGCTAAAGGGTGCGGAATCTCTTTGGAGCGATGCGATCTTTCAGCACTCAAGGCAAAAATTGCAGAAAAGAAAAATCAAGCAGCAACCCTTGACCAGCAAGCAGTGACTGCAGAGACGGAAATAAAACAGTTTGAAGCCCAGATCGCACAGATCAATCAACAGCTTTCATCTTTAGAAGAAAAAGCAAAGAATGCCGATAGGACAAATCAAGCGGCACAACAGGCGGCTTCAAACATTCAAGACAAAGTTTATCGGGCAAGACGCCTGCTGGATGATGCTCGCGCTCTTCGGGAAAGTGACGATACGGTCATCCCTGCATCTAACACAAATGCGGAACTTGAAGCCGTGCGCTCACAAATGGAACAGGGACGTAAGCGTGCGCAGATAGCTATCCAAACTCTCGAGGAACGGTATCAAGGGATTATGTCCGCTTGGCTTCCCGAAGGGGTTGATGGCGTGATTAAGCTCGATGGCAAGGGACTGAAAGTCGATGCCCAATTTTCTGGACGAGGTGAGGTCTCAACTGCGGCGCTCGACTCTCTGAAAATTGTTGCCTTCGATCTTGCGGCCCTGCATTTAGCAATCGAAGAAAAATCGGCGCCACCTGCATTTCTTATCCATGATAGCCCGCGCGAGGCCGATCTGGATGGAACCTTGTACGCTCGCCTGTTCGAGCTTGTCCACCGATGGGAAAATGATATCACAACGCCATGTTTCCAATACATTGTGACAACAACGACGGCTCCCCCAGTTGAATTGCAGAACGACACATACGTTAAGCTTAAAATGAGTTCCACGCCTGCAAATGAACGTCTCTTTGGGATGGATCTATGATGATCGAATCTCCGCAATCGTTCGTCGTTCGCGAAGAATGTGAAAAAGCCGCGTGGCAGCATGGCTTTCGCCGTAATCTTGGCGCTGATTCAGGTTGGGCGGCTTTTGCCTCCACCACCGCCCAAGGCACGATTCACTTGGCTGCCGCAGGGCCGCAGGGGCCTTGGTTCATAGCTCTGGATCATATGGGGGTTATTGAAGAGCTCGACCTTCCCCCAATCAAGATGTATGGCCCTGGTCTTGCGCGTTATGTTTTCGACACCCTTGGTTCGCTCTATGGCATACTGCTGCGTATATATCAGCTTGCCGTAAGCCTTCCAGATGCGCCGCTTCAAGAATTTCTGGTAAAAGCCAGAGACTTGCCGGAAACAACGGAAGCTGAGCGACTGGTTGTTCAGCGTATTGGTCAGGACATTTTTCGCGCGGGACTAATGGACTACTGGCAGAGCCGTTGCCCCCTGACGGGCATCACGGACGCAGCATTACTTCGGGCGTCGCATATTATTCCATGGAAAGATTGCACAACCAACGCTGAGCGACTTAACGTGCATAACGGTCTTCTGCTTTCGGCGCTCTGGGATGCCGCTTTTGATAAAGGTCTTGTGACCTTTGGTGATAGCGGCAGGCCACTGCTTTCGCCTACCTTGAGTGAAGCTGCGCACACAGGGTTAAATTCACAAGACATCATACCGTTAACAGATAAACACAGAGAACGACTTGCTTGGCACCGCGCTAATATTTTCATCGGTGATAAAGCATGAGTTCCGGTGGTCTGGATCCACATATTTGCTCCTTAATTGTGTCATTTGGCTTCGGGGCGGGATAAAGGCGGGCGCATATTTTTAGGTACATACATGCAGCTTTGTGTGGACAAACATATTTTAATGTGCTATATATAAAGCACTAAATTGTATTTAGTATCATATAAAGAGCTTTGCCATGCGATCAAACGTTACAGATGTTCTGCCGCCCATGCTTAAACGTTCGTTGTCCAAGTTCGGGCGCGACCTTGCTGTTGCGCGCCGTAAACGCCGTTTGACGACTGAGATGATGGCCGAGCGCACCGGCGTTTCAAGAAATACCTATGTGCGCGCCGAGCGCGGCGACCCAACGGTTTCTTTTGCCGTTTATGCCATGGCGCTGTTTGTTCTTGGTTTCGGTGACGTTTTTGCCGATCTCATCGACGCAGGTAAAGATTCAATAGGCCTGACGATGGATCAGGAACGCCTGCCAAAGCGCGTGCGCCTTAAGAAGGGGGGGGGTGCAGTATGAACCGAACCATCAGCATTTTTATCGGTGAAAACCGCCAACGGATCGGCTTTCTTCGCACCAACGTCCAGGGGACACGCGAGAATGCCTCTTTCGAATATGATCCGGCATGGCTTGCTGCGCCTGATCGGTTTGCGCTTGAACCAGGGCTGCCGCTTGTTGCCGGTCCGCAATTTCACCGCCAAACGCACGACGGTTCCATCTTTCATGCCGTTATCGCCGACACCGCGCCGGATGGATGGGGCAAGCGGGTCATTCTGCGCGATCATGCCAAACAGCGGCAGCAGGCACGCAAAGCCGACCTTGCTTTCGATGGTCGCCAACTCAACGAGCTTGATTTTCTGCTTGCGGTCGATGATTTCAGCCGCGTCGGCGCGCTTCGCTTTCAGGATGAAAATGGCGTTTTTCAAAGAACGCTGGAAGAAGGTCGTCGAACTGCGCCGCCTCTTATCGAGCTTGCCGATCTTCTGGCGGCGTCGCGCGCCGTCGAAACCAACAGTGAAACGGCGGCGGATTTGGCTTATTTGCGCGGACGCGGCACGTCGCTTGGCGGCTTGCGCCCAAAATGCACTGTCATTGACGAAGATGGCCAGCTGTCCATTGGCAAGTTTCCGAGCGTAACCGATGATCGGCCTGTGGCGAAAGGCGAGGTTCTGGCGCTTAATCTTGCCGCTGCTGCTGGCATTAATGCGGCCTCGGCCCGCCTCGTCGATAGCGGTGGCGTTGCAGTTGCGCTGATCCGACGCTTTGACCGAACCCCAGAGGGGGGAAGGTTCTTGTACGCGTCGGCGGCCACAATGATCGGCGCGGAGCCACGTGATCCGCGCGAGCATACCTATACCGATATTGTCGATGCGATCCGTATCCATGGTGCTGACGCGCAACCCGATATTGACGAGCTTTGGCGGCGGATCGCTTTCTCGATCCTGATTACCAATGTTGATGATCATTTGCTTAATCACGGTTTTCTGCATGTGGATCGCGGACGCTGGCGTTTGTCCCCTGCCTTCGATATCAATCCGTTTCCCGAACGGGTGCGCGAATTTAAGACATGGATTTCCGAGGAGTCCGGCCCGGATGCAACCATCGACGCCTTGCTGTCCGTCGCTCCTTATTTTCGGATTGCGCCTGCGCGTGCGAAAACTATTCTTGCCGAAGTTGAAGCCGCTGTCGCCACTTGGCGCAAACAGGGTAAAGTACTCGGCATGACGTCCGTCGAGCTTGACCAATTCGCCGATGCGTTTGAACATAAAGAGCGTCAAGCGGCTCAACGAGCAGCGGCAGGGGGTTGATTGAAGTCGCTCACGAGCTTGATGATCGCTATTTTGCTTTTGGCATCCGACATCATCTTTCGACTATTACAGACATCCGTTGACTGCACTTGTCGCTTGTTATCGCTGGTTTTGAAGACACCCCCCCCTGTCTCATTTTGGCTGCGAACGCGAAAAAGCCCAAATCGGTCGCATCATCAAAAGCATCTCAATGTTAAACCGCGCCTCCCCCTCATGGGTATGATTGCCGGGCAACAAGCAATTGGCTCCACTACCGGCGCACACGGTGGTGTCGGGTCAGTGACGCACCTGTGACGCGAGAGTGACGCGATTTCGAGGTTAAGTGATTGACGGTGTTGAGATGACGCAATTGACGGGCTCAGCCTTTTCTATAGGGGGTAAATATATGCTGATAAGGGCGTGTTTTTTGCCTTGTCAGACTTACCGTAAAACTGTTGTCGGAGGTTGGGTGCGTCATCCCAACACGGTCAAAGGGATAGACGGAAAAACCCGTCACTATCGCGTCATTCATGCGTCACGCCCCATGTCGTAGCGGGAGGCGTAAGAGGAAACCTCGTCGTGCTTCAGCGTAAGGCCGAGAAAAATTCGCCCTGTGTTCATGCGCTTGGATTCGATGCCTGTTCCGTTAGCTAAAACCCGCTGCACGAAACCATTGATCGCGGGGAGTTTGTCGCGGTTAAAACCTTCCGCTACCGCCCAGACATGGAAACGATCATAGGCAGCGCGCGTGGCCATGTTTGGAAAGCCGTTCACATGCGGCTTGATTTCAACGCATTCGGCCAGCCAGGCCAAAACCGGATCGGCGCCCAAAATCCAGTCGGTCAGCGCCACCTTGCTGCTGGCAGGAATGGTAAAATTACGCTGGCGGATGAGACGGGATGCGCCGGAAACCGCGAAGGCCAGCAGATGATCGGCCTCTTCTGTCGCAATGCGCCGCCCGATGCCTTCGATCCGTTCCTCCAGAGGTATCACGCGATTGAAGGTAATGACAAGCAACCGGCGCTGCACGCCGCGATCCATGCCGCCTTGAAACGGAGGAAGCGTGTTGGTGGCGAAAATATGCTGCGCGATAGGTCGGAATTCGATTCGGCTTTTATACACGTCGCGCCCCTCGACCGGCTCGCCGGTGACGATGGCTTTGAACGTTTCGGAGGCGATGGCAGCGGATGACGAGAGTTCATCGCTGGCATTGAGAAGTTTGCCGACCAGACCGACAATGTGACGTTCGTCCCCCATGCGCGCGGCGGTGACGGAACAGATGGCGGAGGCCGGAAGCAATCCTCGCGCAAGATCAAGAATTTGGCTTTTACCGTTTTCGGCGCGCTCGCCCTTTAGGACTGTGGCGCGGGGCTGCAATAGCTTGGTGGCATAGCCCAAAGCGGCAGCGCCGAATATTTCGCCCAGCAACTGGATTTTATCGTCGGCGTCCGCATCACCCAGAAAAACGCCAGTCAACAATTTATGCAGCAGCGTGTCTGGAGATAGGGCTCGCAGCTCATTCCACTTCGCCGTTAAGGTATGACGGCAGCGATGATCGGGACTATGCGGCTCGACGCGTGGCTGACCATCCACCGTAAACCGGATAAACCCGCTGGCGCAATTGATGCCGATGGGTGGCTGAACAAAGAAGTCCTTATCCGTAACCAGCGTCGCCAACTCATGCAATATAGAGTCGATCCGCGTTTTACCCAGCTTGACGACGCAAGTCTCGTCAGCCGGAGATTTGTATTGCGCGCCGTCATATATATGTGAGGCCAGACGCAGCTCATGATCCGCTATCGCTTCCCAATGGCTCGTCCCATATCGCCAGAAGGCTCCTTCGGCATGGACAATTTTGCCATAGCGCTCAATCAAATCTTCCTTTACGCGACCGGATATTTCCACGTCGGAGCCGATATAAACCATTCGCGCACCAGAAGCATTACCAATGCCAACAGTCTCAAGCGGTTTAGCATCCGCGATCAACGTGCGCACGACGCCTGCTCCTTCAAGCTGAAGCAGATCGTTAAAATCCTTGCCTTCAGGCGGCGCGGCGACCAGAATCTTGTGACCGCGTGCCTGTAGCTTGGCAACCACCTGTTTGATCTGGCGATCGGCCTTGCTGCCCGGCACGTCGCCGTCGCGCGCGATGATGACATCGGCTCCTTCCGGTACAGCCGCTCTGCTCATATTGCTGACGCCGAGACATGCCCATGTTTCATGCCCCGTCGCTTGCCAGATCGACAGCGCGGTCTCAACCCCCTCGGCTAAAACCAACGGCGTATTGCCCGGCAATCGTACCGAGGCCTGTTCGGCCCATTTATCGACTGCCTTGTTGGTGCGCTTGACTACCTCCAGATCGGCTTTCTTTCCATCGGCGGTAAGATAAATCTGCTGCAGCGCCAAAACATTGCCGTTGTTATCGGTTGCCAGCGCCACCATCGCGCCGATGCTGCCCCAAGCATAAGGCCTAAAACGGATGCTTACGGGAGGTGGTATGGTAATGCCGCGCCGCTTGAGATAAAACTCTGCCGGAGTTCCCTCAATGGTGTCGCAACATCCGGCGATGATGTCGGCAACCTTTTCGGCGCGCTGTTTCGGCGAGAGATTTTTATTCTGCTTCACGTCCGGCGAAGTCGCCGTTTTGATATCCGGTTTCTGCGACGGCAGTCCCAGCCAATTCCGCGCCCAATCGTAAGTCGCGCCGTTATGCAATTTCAGTGTATGCCGGATCAGTTCCAGCCCGTCGCCGCCGACACCATGTTCATGGTCATACCATGTGCCAATCTTTTCCCCTTCGATCTCAATCGCCAGACTGCCTTTATTGCCGTAACGTAGTTGCCTCATTGTGCTGAGATTTGGGTTAGGCGCGCCAAGAAGCTCTTGCGCCAGATCCCGCATTCGTCCATTCAATAGGGCTGCAAGCGCTGCAATGCTGTGGTTGGCGCTCATAGCCATTCCCTATCTCTCCACAAACGGCTACCGCGCAGGATGAATGATGCAGGCGCCATGCTTTCGGCATAGCGTAGCCACTCTTGTTCATATTCAGGTCTGGTTTCGATCACCATGGTCATGCATCGATGCATCCCCGCCATCAGACTGATGTAAGTGTATATGTCCGGATATGAGCCATCGCAGATCACCGCGATGCAATCGGAGCCGGTGGTCAAATGATTGAGTGCCTCAACTTCAAATCCTTTGGGGCCGCAAGGCCAGTTGGCCTGATCATCGACCAAAACAACGGCGGAAGGGATGGATTTAAGGATATTGGTATCAAAGAATGGGTGGCGGGGTTGGAAATGCAAAAAGTTGACGCCATAGTCACGCATCGCGCGGAATATGGCTTTCTTATACATCGGCGTGGAGTCGGCTGAGATAGCGGCTTCAAGCGTATCGCGTGTCATGCCGTGTTTGAACGACTCTGCTTTGGTCGCATCTATGGTCATCGCGTCACCCGCCGGGCAAAACTTTGAGACTGGCGCTCTTCAACGCGTTCGCGCTTAATCAGCCATTCGCGCACAGCTTCCAGCCTATAGTAAACCTGCCGACCAATGATGACGTAAGGTGGGGATTGGCGCAGGGCGCGGTCGCGCTGGCAGGTGCGGAGCGACACGCCGCGTTGACGCGCATATTCATCTTCACTTAGATACCCCTGCAGAAATTCAGGGGCAGAATCGGCGACAGCGCCGGATAACGGGGCTTCCATCTTTCATCCTCCTTGCGGTTGCAGCGTCTTGCGCTGACATGCTTGGAGGGTGACCGAGATTCGATGCCCAAAAAAGAACCCGAAACCCACCCCGAAATTATAATATTGGGGGTTTACTTGGATTTGCTTTTCAGTTCGCGATACAACGACCGCATCTTGTTTTCAACAGCCTTTGCCGTTGGCGGTTTCTTGTCGGGATGATTAACTTTGAACCATTCTACCAAAACTTCAGATTCTTTGGTGAGAGATTTTTCCATTTCTCGAGCAGTCAATCGTTGCCGCAGTTTTTGTTCGATCAAGTGCATATTGGAGGGGCGCCCCGGCGTCCTGTCATCGGCACGCTGGACGTCAACATCACCAGCCGCGTATTGTTTCACCAAATCAAGCTGATCTTCCGTCAATCGTGCATGAGATATAATGCGGACATGGGAATATTCCTTGTGCGCCAGCACAACTTTTTCTGCATCCCAATCAATGTTGCCGGACCAAGCTCGCGACGGAACGATCAGCATTTCTCCATCGAGATAAGCCGTCGCATAAAATTCTCCGTGGAGAAGACATTTAGCGGCGTTCTTTTTAGCAAGAGTGCTGACCTGCTGTTGCACTTCCTTCAGCAATCTCACTTGTGCCTCCGCCATAACAGCTTCGTCTTTTGTTTTGGCCAGAAGTATTTGGTTGTTCGTTTTTCTAATTTTCTGCATCAACCACTTGTTCAGCTTCCAGTAACCAGATTCTACAAACTCCTCATCTATCAACAAATAGGATTGAAGCAACAAGGTTTCCAGCAATGATGACATCGATGAGGTCGGCAGCTTTTTGATCCAGTCTGCGGTCATGTCACGCCTTTCTTGTTTTCTTTGACGGATTTTCCTCGCTGGTGATGAGCGTCGGCATGGCCTGTCCGACCAGATCGGCGGCTTTGCGAAGCGGATCATCATAAAGATGGGCGTAGCGTTGGGTCGTTGTGACTTGGGTGTGCCCAAGCATCTGGCCGATCAGCGGCAGCGACGCGCCCGACGAAACCAGAATGCTGGCGAACGAATGGCGCAGGTCGTGAATGCGAACATTTGGCCAGTCGATCATGACGACATTGCCTTTGTCATCTTTCACAATCTTGCCTTCCCGATCCTTTTTCGGGGTTTTGTCGGTAAGGCCTGCGGCCTTGCAGACGGAAAGCCAAGTTTTCTTGATCTCCGTTAATGGCTTGCCATCGAGACCGGGGAAGACATAGGGCGATTTGCTGGTTACGGCTTTTTGCTTGATATCGATGAGAAGTTTTAAAGCGGGAGCGCTTAACGGCACGCGATGTAATTTTCGTTGCTTGGTGTGCGCGCTGGGTTTTGTCCAGATACCGTTTTCAAGATCGAACATGTCCCATGTGGCGCTCAAAACCTCATTCTTTCGGGCGCCGGTGAGCATCAACAGTTTAATGGCATTCGCGGAAGCATGCTCGTGATGCGCGTTTAAAGCCATCGCCAGCGCCGCAATTTCATTTTTGTTGAGATAACGATTGCGTTTTTCTTCGTGATTGCGGCGAACACCGATCACAGGGTTCTTGTCGATCCAGTTCCAGCGAATGGCAAGGTTGAAGGCTTTTCTCACGCTGGCGATAACGCGGTTGGCACGGGTCGGGGTTTTACGAACCGTCGTGACGTCATGATGCAGCTTATCGATGTCCGCTGATTCGATGCTGACAAGCGTTTCCTTCCCCAATTTTGGCAAGACGATATTTTCCCACATGCTGGTTTCATTTTTTCGGCTGGCCAGCGCCTTGCGCGGCAACCATTCATCCCGATAACGTTCCCACAAATCTTGCATGGTGGGGGCTTCGCGCAAATTCTGGCGCTTACCCATCGGATCAGCACCCTTGTCAATTTCCTTCTTGTGTTCGCTGGCGACCTTGCGCGCCGCTGCCACAGTCCAGTCGGGATAGGCGCCGATGGTAAAACGGCGTTGCCGCTGGCCGCTGCGATAATCAAGGATGAACGATTTTGCCCCGCCTGACGTTATGCGGACGCCGAAGCCCTTCACATCGCTGTCCCACAGGATGCGCTGGCCCTGCTTGGGCGACAAAGCCTTGCGGACTTCGTTATCAGTTAGTTTCGAGCTTGCGGGCATGGTCCGTGTCAACACTGTGTCAACAACCTGAATGGCGAAAACTGTAAATGGGTTTCGCCCAATGGCGTCAAACAATCGCTCAATTTCGCAAATAAATCAAGGGTTTTTGACGTTCGCGCCGGAATATGCAATATTGACAAAAGGTTGAGAAAAGGCGCGAAAACGGACTCTTAATCACCGGGCCCGGGGTTCGAGTCCCCGATCACCCACCATTTTTGCGCGAAGCGCAAAAATGCCGCGCCGAAGCTGCGCAGCAGCGAAGGCGGGCGGTGCAACAATCAAATCATTTTTCCTTTTGAGTCAATCTTCCGCGAGAACACAATCTTAATCGGGCAAAATCTTATCTGGGGTACAATGGTTATCGTGCTCCCTGACGCTGCAGCCATATGCTCCAGTACCCATTTTCATCACTCTTGATCCACCATTGACCCTATTTCTTAATTTGAAGTAGAGTGGATGCGAGTAAGCACTTTCCAAGGTTTTTGAAGATCAATCGAAACATAATTGTCGCTCGTGGCCCAATCGGAGTGATAAAGATTCCAACCTTTTGCCGTTGGAACTAGCACCCAGAATAACGGTTCGCTATCCACTTTCAGATAATTCCCCTCACCAGCCAGCTCACTTTCATCCAATTGCAATTCCGAATGCGATTTTTGCCCGTTGATTGCAACGGTGCTGTCGGCAAAGCAGAATTTTTCATGCTGATCGCTGAGATAACAGCCACCAAGAAGCTTAGTGAAAAGGTATTGTTGAACCGAAGGTGAAGCTTTCTCATACACCTCACCAGCATGATCTCTCTCACTAAGCTGGAATTTATTTTCATTCAGCGGTGTCAGACATTTATCAACGCCGTCTTCGGAAAAAAGTTCACCTTCATGCCAGTTTGAGCCGCTAACATAGCTGATGGCAGGCGGCTTATTTATAAGAGTATGCCCATCATGAACGAGAATTTCGGCAAAAAATCCGTGCCATTCTTTTTCACCTTTAAAGATGTTCCGTTCTTTCAAAATGTCCTTGAGCAAATTTGACGCAATATAATCTCCCCGCATCGGAAGCAGCTTTGCTTGGTCGGTTGGCTTTATGCAAGCAGTAGAATCTGCCAAACTAGTTTTGGCAAAACTGGAAACGCAGCATAACAAGGCAAGGATAAAAGCAAGAATATGGGAGATACGCATGCGACCTCTATTCTATTTTTTGAACTTTAACCGTCCCATATTAATGCCTCAATAGGTTATTTGCTTGGAATTTTGGTCATGAGGGCATTAAGTCAATCTTTTCCCAACACGAATATCGAACAGGCTCTTTCGCGGTTAATGCTAACTGAGCTTTAATCGCACTCGCCAAGAGTGCCCATCTTCACCGCTCTTGGTCCACCATTTTCAAACGCTATGCGTTTGAAAATGCCGCGCCGAAGCTGCGCAGCAGCGAAGGCGGGCGACCTTCAACCTTTCTCCGCCCCATTGCTGCAAACAACGAAATTTGGCGGATATAACATGTTATTTTCGCTATTTTGCGGGTCGTACAGCACCGTTGGATTGTCGATTGCCTTGGCAAGGAATTTGTTAAAGTCTTCACGCCGGTCATTTTTGCGGGGCAGGTTTTTTCGCACGCCTGTTATGGTTTTTCCGCCAGCGTCCATAAATTGATAAGTCACCGCCATTTGTCGTCCGACGCGGCCCACATAATATTCTTTTTCATCGATGATCATTGCGGATACAGCTACACCCCACTTGATAAGATTCTTCTCTTTTTTATAGGGCAATAACAAAAAAGCCATGATGGTGGCATGAAGCAAAAAAATCATGGGCAACACGACTTCAAGCACAGATCGCATATATGCGAAAGGATCGCTGGTACGAACTCTGTCTTCGAAATTTAATGAAGCTCTCGCAAAATTAAGCGGGTCATAAATGACCGGCACCGTCTGGCCATTCCTTCGCAGTCTCTGATAAATGTCGGAACTGATCGGCTCCCTCACTTCATTTATGTATGCAGCACTTTCAGTATGGCCTTGCGGTTTGAATCGATAGTCCGCGTAATAATAAATTCTTGGTGGTTTTCCGTGTTCAACGGAAGTTCCAACAAGCACGCCCTCCGTTATCACGCCCCTGTTTTTGAGTATCTCCATTTTATGGGCGCCGTCATAGGTCAACAGCAAAACCAATAAGGCGAGGCCCAAAAAAGTAATGTTTAGAAAGACAAGAGTAAATTTAAAAATCCAGTGGCTCCGCACTTCTCGAGGCGTTGGCTGATTTAATTCTTTAGAAAGAACCCATGCGCACATGTTAGACCTTCTTTTGCAAAGATTTTTATTGCCGGAGTTAGGTTCTGTTTTTGCACGTTCTTTTGAAATCCCCAATCCGCTTTCTTGAGCGCCGAGCCATCCAAATATAATCAGCGAAAAACACCCCTTGCGGTTCGAGTCCCCAATGTCCCAACAAAAAACCCCCGCGCCATTCAGAAAGCGCGGGGGTTTTGTCTTAACGTCTCAATCAACTTAGAAAAGCTGGTTCACCGGCACGTGCAGATAAAGGCCGATCGTTTCCTCGCCCGGATTGATGTCGCCAAGACCGGCGTTCGAGATATGCGAGATATAGGCGGTCAGGCGCGCATTGTTGTCGAAACGCCATCCGGCCTCGAAAGTCGAGCGGAATTCGGGAACGCCGCCGAGATGCTTGCCATCGCCCGCATCGTAAAGGCCGAAGCCGGTCGAAGGCGTGAAGACGATGTGCTTGCAGGGGAAGATATCGGCCGCAAGCCCGCCCGTCGCATAGAACTGGCTCTTCGCGGTGCCTTCAAGCCCGACATAGGGATGAATCTGCAGCCATTGATCGAGGGAAGAGAGCGAGCCGCTGATCAAAGGCAAAAGCGAAAGCCCCCAGCGATAATCGAGGCGGAAATCGGCCGTCTGCCAGCCGGTGTTCGACCGGTCGAAGCCGAACCAGCCGATGCCGAAGGCGAGGTCGTCCGGAATCTTGTATGAATCCGTCGCCGTCGCGGCGCTGCCGGATCCGTAAGAGCCGGATCCATAGGAACCGCCATCATAGGAAGCGGCCGAAGCGGGCGCGGCGGAAAAAAGCGCGAGCGCGGAAAAGGCCGCCAGAAAGAGAAAACGTAGATTCTTCATAAGAAAGTCCTTTGCGAAAGAGGGCTTTAGGGATGCGAACCCCAAGATCGCCACATTTATTAAAAAATTCCTTAAGACGGACAAGCTTGCTGTGCAACTTTGCGCCATTATTTAGCGCAAAGTTGCTCTTTGCCCACAGATCTGTTGGAAAAACGGACGCGACCCTTACTTCCCGACCGCGCTTTCGATCAATTCCCGCGCATTGGCCGAAAGGCCGCGCTTTTTCGCGAGTTTTTGAAGCGCCGCCTTCATCATCGCGCGCCGTTTCGGCTCATAATCCTTGAAACGCATGAAGCTTTCCAAAAGCCGCGTCGAGGAATGCGGATTGAGCCTGTCGATGGTGGGGATCAGATCGGCGATGAATCGATAGCCGCTTCCGTCCGGCGCATGAAAGCCGAGCGGATTGGCGGCGAACACAGCCAAAAGCGCGCGCAGCCGGTTCGGATTTTTGAGCGTAAAGACGGGGTGTTTCGCCAAACGCCGCACGTCTTTCAAAACATCCTCTTTCCGCGCCTCCGCCTGAATCGAAAACCAATCGTCCATGATCGTCGGCGTGCCCCCGAATTGCGCTTCGAACCGATCCAGCGCCGCTTTCTTGCGGTGCGCATCGCCGCGCTGAACGAGGATCGAAAGCCCCGCGACCTTGTCCGTCATGTTGGGCGATTTGACTGCGAGGCCATAGGCGGCGGCAAGATCTTCTTCCTGACCCAAGCGCGAAAGATAGGAAAGGCACAGATTTTTCAAAAGCCGGGATCCGCGCGCCTTGCCGTCGCTCGCTTTTGCGTCGAGCGTCGCCGCGATGGAAAGGTAAAGCGCGCGCAAATCATCCTCAAGATACGAGGCCACTTCCAAAACCGCGCGTTCGCTCGTCGCGTGCAGGGCGGCGGGATCGATGGTTTTCCCCGCGACGCGGCGATTCAGCCCCAATTCGGTCTCGGAAGGCGGCGTCATCATCGCGGCCTTAAACCCGTCGTCGATCTTGCGATTGCGCAAAACGACGCGCAACGCCTCAAGAAAAGCCTTCGGCAATTCTTTTTCGGCCAGCATATATTTCGTGAAAAGTTTCTGCGCCGAATCCCAGCGATTGAAGCTGTCGGGATCGTTGGCCATAAGGAACAAAAGCTCGGCCTCGGTGAACGGGTAATCGAGCCGCACGGGCGCCGAAAAATTCCGCAGCAAGGAAGGCACCGGCTTTTCGCGCACGCCCTTGATGATGAAGGTCTCGCGGCTTTCGCGCAAATCGAGAACGAGCGTCCCCACCATATCCTTGCCCGCTTCGTCCAAAAGCCCGATGGCGATCGGCATGGGCATCGGCTTTTTCTTTTTTTGGCCGGGCGTCGGCGGGCAGGATTGCGCGATGCGAAGCGTATATTCCTCCGCTTTCTTGTCGTAAGAGGTGCGGATCTTGACCGTCGGCGTTCCCGCCTGCGCGTACCAGATCATGAATGGCGTCAAATCGATGCCGTTCGCCTCGCCGATCGCGGCCACAAAATCGTCGCAGGTGGCAGAGCTTCCGTCATGCCGTTTCAAATAAAGGCGAAGGCCCTTGCGAAAGCCCTGTTCCCCCACCATGGTCTGCAACATGCGGCAAATCTCTGCGCCTTTTTTATAGATGGTGCGCGTATAGAAATTGTCGATGGCGTTATAGGCGTCGGGACGCACGGAATGCGCCCGCGCGCTCGCGTCTTCGGCGAATTGCTGGCTTCGCATCACGCTCACGGTCGCAAGCCGTTCCAAGGCGCGGCTATCCATGTCGGCGCAGAATTCCTGTTCGCGAAAAACGGTAAGGCCTTCCTTCAGGCTCAATTGGAACCAGTCGCGGCAGGTCACGCGATCGCCCGTATAGTTGTGAAAATATTCGTGGCCGACGACGCGTTCGAAAAACGCGATGGCGGAATCCTTCGCCGTTTCAGCCACGCCGAGCGCGCAGGTATCGTTGAAGATGTTGAGCCCCTTGTTTTCCATCGCGCCGTAATTGAAGGCGCTGACGGCGACCATCATATAGCGGTCGAGATCATATTCGAGGCCATAGGTCTTTTCGTCCCAGCGCATCGCCTTTTGCGCCGCGTCAAGAATGAAGCGCGTTTCGCGCTTGCGGCCCGGATCGGTATAGGCCTCGATCAAAACGCGGCGTCCCGATTTGGTCGTGAAATGCGTGGAGGCGCAATCCAGCTTGCCCGCGACGAGCGCGAAAAGATAGCAAGGTTTTTTGTGCGGATCTTCCCACACGGCGAAATGGCGGCCTTGGCCTTCGTTGCCGCCTTTGATCCGGTTTCCGTTCGACAAAAGAACGGGATAGCGTTTTTTATCGGCATGGATCGTGACGCGGAAAAGGCTTGAGACATCGGGCCGGTCGGGAAAATAGGTGATGCGGCGAAAGCCTTCGGATTCGCATTGTGTGGTCAAAAGCGCGCCCGCGCGGTAAAGACCGGAAAGCGCGTAATTCTTGTCCGGCTCGTTCTCGCTTTCGATCACAAGCTCGGCCAGATCCGCGACGAACGGGATCGTAAGCGTCGTTTCGGTGAGCGTATAATCCTTCGGCCCCAGTTTTTTGCCGTTCAGCCAAAGGCCGAGCAATTTTTGGTTTTCGCCGTTCAGAAGAAGCGGCGCTGTCTGATCGCGGCTTTCGGGATTGCGGCGGAGATCGAGCTTCGCGCGCACGCGGGTGGTCTTGTCGCGGATGTCGAAATCCAGATCCGTCGCATCGACCAGAAAAACGGGCGGCTTGTAATCCGCGCGCCGAACGATGTTTTTCTTTTCCGCTTTTGCCATGACAATTTCCTTTTTCGTCATTCCCGCGAAGGCGGGAATCCAGTGGCCGCGCGTCCGCGCGGCGCATAAATCAAAGACAGAGGGACACTATACATTGTTCCCTACGATTTTCTTAATACCACCCCAGTTCTAAAAGGGCCTCTTCCGACATCATGCTTTTGTCCCAGGGCGGATCCCAAACGAGATCGACCTTGATCGCCGCGACCTCCGGCAAATCGTCGAAAGACCTGGCGACCATCCCGGGCATCTGATCGGCCAGAGGACAACCGACGGAGGTCAGCGTCATGTCGATTTGCACGTCGTATTTTCCCGCCGCGTCTTTTGCCGGTTCGATCGCGATTTTGTAAATCAGGCCGAGATCGTAAAGATTGACGGGGATTTCGGGGTCATAAACCGTCCGCACGCGCCCGATGATCTTGTCGCGCAAAATCTCCTCCGGCGTCAGGGCCAGAGAATCCGGCGTCGCGTTGTTGCCAAAGCTTTCGCGCGATTCATTTTCCGCCGCCATCGTTTTACTCACTCCGTCCTCGCCTTCTCCGCGCCCTTCGGATCGAGCGCGTTTTCAAGCGTCCGCCAGGCAAGGGTCGCGCATTTCACGCGCATGGGATATTTGCGCACCCCCGCAAGCGCCTGAAGCCGCGCGACGTCGTCTTCCTGAAGCCCCGCCGCCTCGGGTTCCTTGCCGGTGCAAAGATCTTCGAAATAGCGCAAAAGCCCGCGCGCCTCGGGGGCCGTCTTGCCCTTCAGCATTTCGGTCATCATCGAGGCCGAGGCGGTCGAAATGGCGCAACCGCTTCCCTGAAACGAGGCGTCCGTAATGCGCCCTTCGTTGGAGACGGCGATATAAAGAATGAGCTTGTCGCCGCAGAAGGGATTGTGCCCCACGGCTTCGCAATTCGCGTGCTCCTGCGGCCGGAAATTGCGCGGGCGTTTGCCGTGATCAAGGATCAAATCCTGATAAAGGTCGCGAAGATCGTCGTTCATCGAAAAATTTCCTTCACCTTCCGGATGCCGCGCACAAGTGCCGCAACGTCGGATTTGTCGTTGTAAAGCGCGAACGAGGCGCGCGCCGTCGCCGGAATCCCAAGCGCATCCATAACGGGCTGGGCGCAATGATGGCCCGTGCGCACGGCCACGCCGCAAGAATCGAGAATCGTTCCAATGTCGTGCGGATGCACGCCGTCCATCACAAAGGAAACGAGGCCCGCTTTTCGCGAAGCCGTGCCAATAATGCGAAGCCCCTTGATTTCGCGCAATTCGGCCTCCGCCGCAAGTCGCAAATCTTCCTCATGCGCGCCGATGGCCTCCATGCCGATTTCCTGAACATATCGGATCGCGGCCGCAAGCCCTACGGCCTGCGCGATGGGCGCCGTGCCCGCCTCGAAACGCTGGGGCGGATCGGCGAAAAGCGTTTCCTCGAAAGTCACCGAATAAATCATGTCGCCGCCGCCCTGCCAGGGCGGCATTTTTTCAAGAAGCGCTTGTTTTCCGTACAAAACGCCGATGCCCGTCGGCCCGTAAAGCTTGTGCCCCGAAAAAGCGTAGAAATCCGCGCCCAGATCCCGCACATCGACGGGCAAATGCGTGACCGCCTGACAGCCATCCACTAAAACAGGGATGCTGCGCGCATGCGCAAGCGCCGTGATTTCCTTGACCGGCAGAACGGTTCCAAGCGCGTTCGAAACCTGCGAAACGGCGACGAGTTTCGTGCGCGGCGACAAAGCGGCTTTGATCGATTCCAAAGTCACATCGCCTTCCGGCGTGATGGGGGCCACGACCAGCTTGATCTTCTTTTCGCTCCGCAAAATCTGCCAGGGCACGATGTTCGCGTGATGTTCAAGGCCGGTGATCAAAACCTCGTCGCCTTCGGCGAGGTTCGCGCGGCCCCAGCTTTGCGCAACGAGATTGATGGATTCGGTCGCACCCCGCGTAAAGACGATCTCGGCGGCGCTTTCGGCGTTGATAAAGCCGCGCACCGTCTCGCGTGCCGCCTCAAAATGATCGGTCGCGCGGCGGCTCAATTCGTGCGCGCCGCGATGAATGTTCGCGTAATCCTTGACGTAAAAATCGCGCATCGCGTCGAGGACGCAAAACGGTTTTTGCGCGCTCGCCGCGCTATCGAGATAGACGAGGGGCTTACCGTTCACCGTCTGATGCAGGGCGGGAAACTCCATCCGCAGTTTTTCGAAATTCGTCATAGGCCTCGCCTTTTCATTCGTCATCCCGCACAAAGCGCGAGGGCCGTGGCCCGAACGCGCAGATGCGGGATCTAGTTTGTTTTTTCATTCTCTTGTTCCCCTGCAAACGCAGCGCACGGCATCCCGCGCCGCCTCATCCGTAATCCCCTCGATCATTTCATCCACAAAAGCCGCGATCAAAACCTCCCGCGCCTCGTCTTCCGGTATTCCCCGCGCGCGAAGAAAAAAAAGCGCCGCTTCGTCCAGATCGCCCACCGCGCTGCCATGCCCGCATTTCACGTCGTCGGCTTCGATCTCCAACTCCGGCTTCGAATCCATCTCGGCCTGATCGGACAATAAAAGCGCGCGGCTTAATTGATAGGCTTCCGTATTTTGCGCATGGGGCGCCACGCGGATTTTGCCCAAAAAAACGCCGCGAGCCTTGTCGCGCAAAACGCTTTTGAAAAACGCGTCGCTTTTGGTTCCCATGGCCTCATGCGCGATGGAACAAACCGCATCGGCTTGACGCTTGCCGTCAACCAGCATCAAGCCGCGCAGTTTGACCGAAGCGCCGTCGCCTTTTAACGCCACGCGCAAATCGTTACGGGCAAGGGCGCGGCCTGCGCTTAAAACAAAAACATCCAAAGCCGCGTTGTCTTCAAGCGCGGCTTTCGTTTTCGCGAAATGATAGGCGGCGTTCCCGCCTTCGATTGTTTTCACGAACGAAGCCTTCGCGTTTTTCTCCAGAAGAATTTCGCTTTCGGGCACCTCTATGCCCGCGCCTTCGTCGGCGGGTTTCAAGAACCGCTCGATCACCACGACATCCGCGTCCGCCTCGACGATCAATTTGATTTTCGTCGCCGCTTCGCAAACCGCACCCGAAAGCGCATATTGAATCTCGACGCGTTTTTGTTCTTTACCCAGACGCAGCGCCACGACGCCGTCTTTTTCCACGGCCCCTTCGACGATACGACCATCCAAAAAGCGCACAAAATGCGCCTCGCTTAACGCATCGGGATAAACATAAGAAGCGCTTGCCGCGCAATCCTGTGCCGCAAATTTCTGAAGCGGCGCAAGATCGGTATAGCGCCACGCCTCGCGATCCCTCCGGCAATCTTCGAACAAAGCGGCGAGAGTCATGAAATCTCCTACCCGAACATTTCTTCGGCGATTTTCGGCAGCTTTGCCAGGGAACCGATCAAGTAATCCGGCCTTGCCGCGCGAAGCCGCGCGGTTGAACAAACGCCATCGGTAATCGCAACGGTGGCAAGCCCGTGCGCGCGGCCGATTTCGATTTCCTCAATCGTGTCGCCGACGATCATGCCTTGCGTGCGCCCCTGTTTTTCAAGATAGGCTTCAAGCCTTTCGATCTTGCCTTTTTTCATAGGCTCGGAAATCGCGCCGTTCGCAAGAATGGCGTCAAAAGCCTCCGCGACGCCGAAGCGCTCTGTATGATTCTTGATTTTCTCAACGATGTAATTGCTGAGAATCACAAGCGCGTAATCTTTTTCTCGCAGCGCCATCAGCGCCTCTTTCGCCCCGCGCCGAAGCCGCGCCGTCTCTGCCTTCGCGTGATAAACGTCGCTCCAGAAACGCAGGGATTCTTCGGTGAAATCCGCTTCGGTACAGCCGAATTTTTCATACATTTCCATCAACGGAATGGTGGTGCTGTTTTGATAGACGCTTTTGGAAATGCCGCCTTTTCCGCAACGCTTCAGAAAAGCGTTCGTCGCCTCGTACACATAGGCGGAATCCGCAAGCAATGTTCCGTTCCAATCGAAAACCACCGTTTTCTTTTTCGCTTTCATGCGCTTTTTTCCTCCACGCCCGCATAGCCTTCGGCTTCGAGCGCGAGCGCGAGTTCCGGCCCGCCGGAGCGCACGATCCGCCCGTCCATCTGAACATGCACGCGATCGGGTTTGATGTAATCGAGGAGTCGTTGGTAATGCGTGATGACAAGCATCGAGCGTTCGGGGCCGCGCAGGGCGTTCACGCCGTCCGCCACAATGCGCAGCGCGTCGATATCAAGCCCGCTGTCCGTTTCGTCCAAAATGCAAAATGAAGGTTCCAGCACCGCCATCTGCAAAATCTCGTTGCGCTTTTTTTCGCCGCCGGAAAAGCCGACATTCAAAGGGCGTTTCAACATATCTTCGCTGAGGCCTATCGCCTTCGCCTTTTCGCGCAAAATTTTCATCATCGCGAAAGCGTCGAGTTCATTTTCGCCCCGCGCGCGGCGTTGCGCGTTCAGTGCCGCCTTCAAAAACGCGCTATTGCCGACGCCCGGGATTTCAATCGGGTATTGAAAGGCAAGGAAAACGCCGAGAGCCGCGCGCGCTTCGGGCGCAAGGGAAAGCAAATCCTGCCCCTTAAAAATCACGCTTCCGCCCGTCACTTTGTAAGCCGGATGGCCCGCAAGAATGTTCGCAAGCGTGGATTTCCCCGCGCCGTTCGGGCCCATGATGGCGTGAACCGCGCCCGCAGGCACTTCAAGCGAAAAGCCTTTCAGGATTTCGCGCCCTTCGATCTCGGCCTTCAGGTTTTCAATGATCAGCATCGCATCCCGCTCCATTTAATAAAGGAAGTTTCGGTAGCGCCGCCTTCCATGGCGGCGCTCTTTCTTCGTGCCCCCATCATCCCACGCTTCCTTCCAACGACACGCCTAGCAATTTCTGCGCCTCGACCGCGAATTCCATCGGCAATTCCTGCAAAACCTCGCGGCAGAAACCGTTGACGATGAGCGTCAGCGATTCTTCCGCCGAAAGCCCGCGCTGGCGGCAATAAAAAAGCTGATCCTCGCTCACGCGGGACGTCGTGGCTTCATGCTCAACCCGCGCCGAGGGCTGCCGCGATTCGATGGTGGGCACCGTGTGCGCCCCGCATTTGTCGCCGATCAAAAGGCTGTCGCATTGCGTTTTGTTTCGCGCCCCCTTGGCGCTTCGCGCCATTTTCACGAGGCCCCGATAGGTGTTTTGGGATTTTCCCGCGCTGATGCCTTTTGAGATGATCGTGGATTTCGTGTCTTTGCCGAGATGGATCATCTTGCTTCCGGTGTCGGCTTGCTGGCGGTTGTTGGTCACGGCGACGGAATAAAAAGCGCCTTGCGAATGATCGCCCGCCAGAACGCAGCTTGGATATTTCCAGGTAATCGCCGATCCCGTTTCGACTTGAGTCCATGAAATTCTGGATCCTTCGCCTTTGCAAAGCCCGCGCTTTGTTACAAAATTATAAATCCCGCCGCGCCCTTCGGCATCGCCCGGATACCAGTTTTGCACGGTCGCGTATTTGATCTCGGCGCGGTCATGCGCGACAAGTTCGACCACGGCGGCGTGAAGCTGGTTTTCGTCGCGCTTCGGCGCGGTGCAGCCTTCGAGATAGGAAACGTAAGAATCGTCGTCGGCGACGATCAAAGTGCGCTCAAACTGCCCCGTGTTTTCAGCGTTGATGCGGAAATAGGTCGAAAGCTCCATGGGACAACGCACGCCCTTCGGAACGTAAACAAAGGATCCGTCGGTAAACACGGCGGCATTGAGCGCGGCGAAATAATTGTCCGAAGGCGGCACGACGAGGCCGAGATAACGCCGCACAAGGTCGGAATGATTTTTCACGGCGTCGGAAAAAGAGCAAAAAAGGATCCCTTGTTTGCCCAATTCTTCTTTATAGGTCGTGGCGACCGAAACGCTGTCGAACACGGCGTCCACCGCGACGCGCGGCGTGACGCCCGCCAACCATTCCTGTTCCTTCAACGGAATGCCGAGTTTTTCATAGGTGCGCAAAAGCTCCGGATCGACTTCGTCCAAACTTTTTGGCGCGCTCTTCGCCTTGGGCGCGGCGTAATAATGAATCGCCTGATAATCGATGGGCGGATATTTGACTTTCGCCCAATTCGGCTCCTCCATCTTTTGCCATTTCGCAAAAGCTTCCAAACGCCAATCGAGAAGCCATTGAGGTTCCTGTTTTTTGGCGGAGATCATCCGGATGATGTCCTCGTTCAAACCCAAGGGCGCGAGGTCGCTTTCGATCTCCGTGACAAAGCCGTGTTTGTAGGGTTCGTCGATCAATTTCGCGATGTTGGCGTCGGCTTGCGTCATTTCAGTTCGCCGCCTTTTCCGGAAAAGTCGTGAAGGCGCCGCTTACAAAAACCGCCAAAGATACGTCCGACAAGGCCGCGCGCACATTTTTGTTCACGATGTCCCAACCGTTGCACATGGGGCAAAAAACCCGCACGGCGCATTTTTTGGTTGTTTTTTCAACATCCGCGCAGTCGGTAAGAGCGATCGGCCCGTCCACGGATTCGATAATGTCGGCGAGATTGATGGAATCGGCCCCGCGCGCAAGGCGATAGCCGCCGCCCGCGCCGCGCTGCGCCACGACGACTCCGCCTTTTGCGAGCATTTTCATGAGCTTGGCGACGGTCGGCGCGGGAAGCGTGGTTTTTTCGGCCAAATCGCCCGCAGCCCAGGCTTTCTGAGGATCGCTAAGCATCTGCGTTAAAAGGATAAAAGCGTAATCCGCGAGCTTGCTCATCCGGATCATGGGCGCACCACACTGTTAAATAGGATTTGTGCGGTACTATATGCTCCCTCGCTCACGCCTTGTCAACAAAAGCAATCCGTTTTTCGGCTATCAGGCCGCTTTTTCCGCCGGCTCGCTTTCTTCCGAAGACTTCTCGTCGTCTTTCTTTTCGGCGGACGTGACGCTTTCATAGGGGTTCGTCGTCGCCATCATGGACAAGATCCGCCAACGCTCAAAAATCTCGGATTCGATTTTGGCGCGCAGACGGGCGGATTCCGCCGGATTCATCTTCTCAAGCGCGGCATAGCGGCTTTCGCCCGAAAGATAATCCTGCAACGTGCCGTCCGGCGCGCGGCTGTCGAGCTGGAACGGATTTTTGCCCAAATCCTTGCGCCGCGGATCGAAGCGGAACAAGGGCCAATAGCCGGACGTCACGGCAAGCCGCGTCTGTTCCTGCGTCAGGCCCATGCCTTTGCGGATGCCTTGGTTGATGCAGGGCGCATAGGCGATGATAAGCGAAGGGCCGTTATAGGATTCGGCTTCCGTGAAGGCTTTCAACGTCTGCGCCTTGTTATAGCCCATGCCGATGGTCGCGACATAGACATGGCCGTAATTCATGACCATGCGGGCGAGGTCTTTTTTGCCCGTCTTTTTCCCGCTTGCGGCGAATTTCGCGACCGCGCCCGAAGGCGTGGCCTTGGACGCCTGCCCGCCCGTGTTGGAATAGACTTCCGTGTCCATCACAAGGATATTGATGTTTTCGCCCGAAGCCAAAACGTGATCCAGCCCGCCATAACCGATGTCATAGGCCCAGCCGTCGCCGCCGAAGATCCAAAGGCTCTTTTTCGTCAGCAAATCGGCGTCCGCCGCGATGTCGCCGAGAAGGCCGTCATTTTGTCCCGCAATCATGGCTTTGATCCTGTCGCCCGCTTTGCGGGAAATTTCAGGATCCTCGCTGTTGGCCAGCCAATCGGCGAAGGCGTTTTTCAAATCGTCGTTGAGATCCATCGTCATCGCGGAGGATATATGATCGGCAAGCTGTTTCCGGCGCTGGTTCACAGCCATGCCCATGCCGAAGCCGTATTCCGCCGCGTCTTCGAAAAGCGAATTGCCCCAGGCGGGGCCGAATCCGTCCGCGTTTTTGCCATAGGGGAAGGACGGCGCCGACGCGCCCCAGATGGAGGAGCAACCGGTCGCGTTCGCGATCATCATGCGTTCGCCAAACAACTGGGTCAGCACGCGCACATAGGACGTCTCGCCGCAGCCGGAGCAGGCGCCCGAAGCCTCCATCAAACCCGGCCAGAACTGGCTTCCTTTCACGGTATCGCGCGCCATGATGGCGGTCTTCGGCTGAACGGTCTTGGCATAGGCGTAATTGGGCAGCTCCGTTCCCGTCTGGCTGTCGAGCGGCTTCATGACGAGGCTCTTCGTCTTGCTGGGGCACACATCGACGCAATTGCCGCAGCCGAGGCAATCGAGAGAATTGATCTGAAGACGATAGGACATTCCCTTCGTCTCGCGGCCCTTGGCGGCGACCGCGCCGAAGCTTGCAGGCGCGGCCTTCATTTCGTCGGCATCGGCCAGAACGGGCAAAATCGCGCCGTGCGGGCAAACGAAAGCGCATTGGTTGCATTGGATGCAATCGTCCGCGATCCATTCGGGCACTTCCGTGCCCACGCCGCGTTTTTCAAAACGCGCGGTCGCGGTCGGAAAGGTGCCGTCGGCCGTAAAGGCGCTGACCGGCAATTTATCGCCTTGCTGCGCCAGCATGGGCACCATGATTTCGGAAACGAAGGCGGGAATCGCCGCCTTTTCTTTGTCCGTCATCCCCTCGGCGATGGGATAGGGCTGCGGCTTGGCCGACAGATCCATCCACGCGGCGGGAACTTTGATTTCGACGATTCCCGCCGTCGCGGCATCGACGGCGGCTTCGTTCATGGCGACGATTTTTTCGCCTTTTTTGGCATAGGTCTTCCGGATCGAGGCTTTCAAGGTCGCGACCGCGTCGGCGAACGGAATGACGCCGGTCAATTTGAAGAAGACCGTCTGCATGATCATGTTGATCCGGCCTCCGAGTCCTTCCTCATGCGCGATTTTCACGGCGTCGATGACGTAGAATTTCAGTTTTTTTGCGGCGATCGCCTGGCGCAGCGATTCCGGCAGACGCGCCTCGAGCGCGCGAAGATCCGTCCATGGCGCGTTCAAGACGAAAGTTCCGCCCGTTTTGATGTTTTCCAAAAGATCGTAACGCGCGACATAGGCGGGGTTGTGGCACGCCACGTAATCGGCGCTGCGCACAAGATAGGTGGATTGGATTTTTTCCTTGCCGAAACGCAGGTGCGAAACGGTGAGCCCGCCGGATTTCTTGGAATCATAGGCGAAATAGGCCTGAACGTTCATGGCGGTTTTGTTGCCGATGATCTTGATCGCTTCCTTGTTCGCGCCGACCGTGCCGTCCGCGCCGAGGCCCCAGAAAAGGCATTGGATCGTGCCGTCGGGCGTCGTATCGCCATAGCTTTCGTCCAGGATCAGCGAGCGGTTCATCAAATCGTCGTTGATGCCGACGGTAAAATGGTTTTTCGGCTTGGCGGCCTTCATATTGTCGAACACGGCCTTGGCCATGGGCGGCGTGAAATCTTTCGAGCCGAGCCCGAAGCGTCCGCCGACAACTTTAATCGTCCGCCCCTCTTCCATCGCGCTTGCGCACACGTCGAGATAGAGCGGATCGCCGAGAGCGCCCGGTTCTTTCGTGCGGTCGAGAACCGTAAGCGTCTTCACGCTCGCGGGCACGGCGGCGAAAAGCGCCTCCGCGTCGAAGGGCCGGAAAAGCCGGACTTTCAACACGCCAATTTTATATCCCCTTGGGCCGCCGAGATGCGCGATCGTCTCCTCGATCGTCTCGCAGGCCGATCCCATCGCGACGATCACATGCTCGGCGTCGGGGTCCCCTACGTAATCGAAAAGTTTGTATTTGCGTCCCGTAACCGCGCCGACCTTGTCCATCGCTTTTTGCACGATGGCGGGGATTGCGGCGTAATAAGGGTTCGAAGCCTCGCGGCCTTGGAAATAGATATCGGGATTTTGCGCCGTGCCGCGCACGTTCGGATGCTCGGGATTCATCGCGCGTTTGCGGAACGCGGCAAGAGCGTCCTTGTTCACCAAAGAACCGATGGTGTCGTAATCCAAAAGCTCGACTTTCTGGATTTCATGGGACGTGCGGAAACCGTCGAAGAAATGAAGGAACGGAACGGAGGATTCGAGCGTCGCGAGATGCGCGACGAGCGCCATGTCGTGCGCTTCCTGCACGCTGTTGGAACAAAGCATGGCGAAGCCGGTCTGGCGCGTCGCGTAAATATCCTGATGATCGCCGAAGATCGAAAGCGCGTGCGCGGCGATCGCGCGGGCGGAGACATGGAAAACGCAGGGCAAAAGTTCGCCCGCGATTTTGTACATGTTGGGAATCATCAAAAGAAGGCCTTGCGAGGCCGTAAACGTGGTGGTCAAAGCGCCCGAAACCAAGGCCCCGTGCACGGCGCCCGCCGCGCCCGCTTCGGATTGCATTTCGCGAATGCCCATCGTCTGGCCGAAGGCGTTCAAGCGTCCCTGCGCGGCCCATTCGTCGGCGACTTCGCCCATGGTGGAAGATGGCGTGATCGGATAGATCGCGGCCACGTCGCTGAGCGCATAGGCGACGTGCGCGGTTGCGGTGTTGCCGTCGACGGTTTGGATGATCTTCGTCATTTTCGTTGCCTCGTTTCTCTTTTCGTCATTCCCGCCGCCGCGGGCGGCGGAAGGGTCGTCTCCGGCGGCAAGCGTCCGTGCCGCGCGAATCCTGCCAATCGCGGTCTTCGCGAATTTCTTTAGAGCGATTCCAAAAAAGCGTTTTAGAATGAACCTAAAACGCCTTCCTTAAAAGTCCTGCAGTGTATGCCTGTCCGATAAAAAGCGACAGAGGGTCGCTTCGCAACTGCGAAATGAAAGAAGAAGGAAAGACGGATCCGCTTTTTTCTTTTTGTCCCAAGGGCCGTTTGCTTTATAATCGCGGCTATGTCCTTTTTTAAGAGGGGGTCGCATGTCTTCCTTTTTTGCTTCCGGCACAAGGCGTAAAACCCGTTTCTATGCGCCGCTCGTCGAGCAACAGGCGCGAAGCGAGGCTCTTTTTTCCCAACAAAGGGGCCGTCGGGAAAGCGGGATCGACCCCATTCTTGCGATTCAAATCCCGAAACCGACCTTCGGCCATCTGCCCGCCAAAGACCCCAAGCGCGTCGCGGCCCGCCGTCGCGGCAGCCCCACGGAAATCCGCATTTCGGTCGGCGGCGCGCCTGGCCCCGCGCCAGCGCCCGCGCGCAACAAAAAGAGCCAAACGAAATCCAGCGGCAAGGGCGGCGGCCCGACCCGCTTGTGGGACACAAAACGGAACCCCGGCGACCGTCTCAGCCGCGATGACTATCTCTGCTTCTCGCGCCCGCGCGAACTCGAACCTTGAAAAATCACGCGATACAATAATCCAAAATCGCGTTTAGCTTCGTGCGTCCTTCGCGCGTCGCGCCCCAGCGCGCATCCTTATGAAAAACAAGCCCCTCTTTTTCCAGTTTCGCCCAGCGATCCTCGTCGATGAAGCGATTCACAGGCACGCCGACCCGTTCCACAAAAAGCGCCTCGCCGACCCCTTCGCTTAAACGCAAGCCCATGAGCAGCGCCTCGCGCGCGGCTTCTTCGACGTTCAAAATTTCTTTGTGCGCCGCACCATGGCCGCGCGCTTTGATTTGATCCGCCCAAAATTTCGGATTTTTATGGTTTTCAATCGCCTGTCGCTCGCCGCCTAAAACCAGACGCCCATGCGCGGCGGGCCCGATGCCGAGGTAATCGCCGTACGTCCAATAGGTCAGATTGTGTCGGCTTTCTTCGCCCAAAGCGGCGTGATTCGAAATTTCATAGGCGGGCAAGCCCGCCGCGCCCAAGATTTCCTGTGTCGCTTCGTACAAATCGGCGGCCTTATCCTCAAACGCCGTTAATTTCGCCCCGCGCATCGCGCGGATGTGAAACGCCGTGTGAGGTTCGACGGTAAGTTGATAAAGCGACAAATGTTTGGGCCTGAAAGCCAAAGCCTGCGTCACTTCTTCGCGCCACATATTTAAGGTTTGCCCCGCCATCGCGTAAATCAGATCGAAGGAAAAGCGCGGAAAGATCGCGGAAGCCAAATGCAAGGCGCGGCGCGCCTGATCCGCGTCGTGAGCGCGGCCCAAAAACCGCAGCGTTTCATCGGAAAAAGACTGAACGCCGAGCGAAAGCCTGTTCACGCCCGCAGCGCGGAAAGCCTCGAACTTGTCGATCTCGGCGGTGACGGGATTGGCTTCAAGCGTAATCTCTATATCCTCTGCGAACGGCCAAAAACGCGATACTTCGTTGATAAGCGCCGCCAGCGTTTCCGGCTTCATCAAGGAAGGCGTGCCGCCGCCGAAATAAAGCGATGTCACGCGCCGTTCGGGCGTCAACGCCGCATAATGCGCAATCTCGCTTTTGTAAGATTCAAGCAGCCGCGTCTCGTCGCCAACGGGCGTCGCGAAACTCGCAAAATCGCAATAGGGGCATTTCGAAACGCAAAAAGGCCAATGGATATAGATGGCAAGCGCGGAAATCTGCGCGATCATGGTAGCGCCGCCTTTCATGGCGGCGCCGCAGGCATAACCGCCCTCCGCCTCATCTAAAACATCTCTCGACCAATTTCCGCAACGCCCGACCGCGATGGCTGATCGCGTTTTTCTCGTCCTGTTCCATTTCGGCGAACGTGCGATCCATCCCGTCCGGCTGAAAAATCGGGTCATAACCGTGGCCCTTGTCGCCGCGCGGCGGCCAAACGATCGTTCCGTCCACGCGGCCCTTGATTAAAATTTCGTTTCCATCGGGCCGAACCAGCGCCAACATACAAATGAAAAAAGCCGAGCGGTCGGGATTGTCGCCGATCTTGTCCTGAATCTTGCGCATAGCCATCGGCCAATCGCGCCCCTCGCCCGCCCAGCGCGCGGAATAAAGCCCGGGATCGCCGCCAAGGGCGCTGACGCAAAGCCCGCTATCGTCGGCAAGAGCGGCTTCGCCCGTCGCCAAGCTTACGGCGCGCGCCTTCAAAAGCGCGTTTTCGGCGAAAGTCGTCCCCGTTTCCTCCACATCAGGCAGACCCAAAGCGCCCGCCGTTGTGATTTCGACGCCAAAAGGCCCCAAAAGCGCGTCGAATTCGCGCGCCTTTCCTTCGTTATGCGTCGCGAGGACGAGCTTTTTCATTTTGCCTCCAGCGCCGCCTTTTGCAATTCCGTCAATTCCGCAATGCCCTTCCGCGCAAGTTTCAGCATTTGAAGAAACTGCTCTTCGGTAAAAGATTTTTCCTCCGCCGTGCCTTGAATCTCCACGATGCCGCCGGATCCCGTGAGAACGAAATTGGAATCCGCACCCGCGTTCGAATCTTCGGCATAATCGAGATCGAGAACGACCTCGCCCTGATAGAGTCCGCAGGAAATCGCGGCGATGCTGTCGGTCAGCGGAAAGGTTTTTAAACGCCCCGTTTTCATCATGAACTGGCACGCGCGCGCAAGCGCGACATAGGCGCCCGTGATAGAGGCCGTGCGCGTGCCGCCGTCGGCCTGAAGCACGTCGCAATCGAGCTTGATCTGCATTTCGCCCAAAAGCTTGCGATCCGTCACGGCGCGAAGCGCACGCCCGATCAGCCGTTGGATTTCCTGCGTCCGGCCCGTTTGCTTGCCCTTGGCGGCTTCGCGGTCGGTGCGTTGCGCGGTCGCGCGCGGCAACATGCCGTATTCGCCGGTGACCCAGCCGAGGCCGGTGTTGCGCATGAAGGGCGGCACTTTTTCCTCGACGCTCGCCGTGCAAAGCACGTGCGTGTCGCCGAAGCGCACAAGGCACGAGCCTTCCGCATATTTGGCGACATCGGGTTCAAGGGAAATGGAGCGAAGCTGATCGAAGGCGCGGGATGAAGGACGCATGAAAACTTTCCGAAAACAAGGTTCCGGCCCTTCTAGCCCATTTTTGCCCGTGATTAAATACGCTTTTGCTTCACGCTTTGATATCGACGTGATTTTGCGCCAACTGCGCTTGCTTCACTTGCGTCGTCGGCTGGGCTTCGATCGCCTTTCGGGCTTGCGTTTCATGCGCCCGCGCATGCGCGACGGGAGCAACTTGCGGCGTCGAGGCCGGATGGACGGAAGATGCGCTCATTGTCTTTCTCCCTTTATTTATGGGATCATTTTACGCCTTATCCGCTTAAAAGGATATAAAGTCGGCGGCGCCGAAGGCTCTTTTTGGGATCGAAAAGACGAAATAAACGCCTCGTTAAGGTTAACGTTCTGTGTTTTCACTCTTTTTTCATCATTACGGGCGTAAAAGGCGCGAAAGCTTTTGACTCGATGGCCCTCTTCCTATATGGCTTTCTAGTCTCTGGCGCGGTCGTTTTCTGATTACCTGTTTTTCTCGTTCCGCCCGGAACCCTCACGAAGAGCGCGAAAGAGTCTGACTGCCGAAAGGCGGCTCGTCCGTTGAAGCCGGACTTATGTCGCGCGACATCCACCGTAGGCGCATTTGTCACAAACCCCCCAAGGCCACCCATGAATTTACGTGAATTGAAAGAAAAAACGCCCGCAGAATTGCTGGCGATTGCCGATGAATTGAAAATCGAAAACGCCGCGACGCTGCGCAAACAGGAATTGCAGTTTGCGATCCTGAAAGCCTACGCCGAAATGAACAACGCCATTTACGGCGACGGCGTTTTGGAGGTGCTGCCGGACGGCTTCGGTTTCTTGCGTTCGCCGCAATCGAATTACCTTGCGGGGCCGGACGATATTTATGTTTCGCCGAGCCAGGTGCGCAAATTCGGCCTTCGCACGGGCGACACGGTCGAAGGCGAGATTCGCGCGCCGAAGGAATCCGAGCGTTATTTCGCGCTTCTCAAGGTCAATTCCATCAATTTCGAGGAGCCGGACAAAACGCGCCATCGCATCGGCTTCGACAATCTGACGCCGCTTTATCCGAACCGCCGCTTGAAGTTGGAGCTTCCGGATCCCACGAAAAAAGAATATACGACGCGCGTGATCGATTTGATCTCGCCGCTCGGCATGGGCCAGCGCGGCCTGATCGTCGCCCCGCCCCGCACGGGCAAAACCGTGATGCTGCAAAACATCGCGCACGCAATCGCGCAAAACCATCCCGACGTCTATCTGATCGTGCTTTTGATCGACGAACGCCCCGAAGAAGTCACGGACATGGCGCGCTCGGTGAAGGGCGAAGTCATCAGCTCCACCTTCGACGAACCGGCCTCGCGCCACGTTCAGGTCGCGGAAATGGTGATCGAAAAGGCCAAACGCCTCGTCGAGCACAAACGCGACGTGGTCATTCTGCTCGACAGCATCACGCGCCTCGCGCGCGCCTATAACACCGTCGTTCCGTCCTCGGGCAAGGTGCTTACGGGCGGCGTGGACGCCAACGCCCTGCAACGGCCGAAGCGCTTCTTCGGCGCGGCGCGCAATATTGAGGAAGGCGGATCGCTGACCATCATCGCGACGGCGCTTATCGATACGGGCAGCCGCATGGACGAAGTGATTTTCGAAGAATTCAAAGGCACCGGCAATTCGGAAATCATTCTCGACCGCAAACTGTCCGATCGCCGCACCTTCCCCGCCATCGACATCACGAAGTCGGGCACGCGCAAGGAAGAGCTTCTGGTCGACAAGGCCACCATGTCGAAGATGTGGGTCTTGCGCCGCGTCCTTATGCCGATGGGCGTGACGGACGCGATGGAGTTCCTCGTCGACAAGCTGAAATACAGCAAGACGAACGGCGACTTCTTCGATTCCATGAGCCAGAACACGAACGACACCGTCAAATCGCGACGCAGTTCGTCAAGCTCGACCTCGGGAAGCCTGTCGTCCTCGTCGTCGGATTAGCCGGCGCGCCGCCGGAGGCTGAAATTTTCTCTCCGGCTGAATCGACCGCTCAAAATTTCTGAGCCGCTTATGGTAGCGCCGCCCTACGCGGCGGCGCTTTGCCCGCCAGAACAATCTTCACGGCTTTGGCGTTTTATAAAGCGTCGGGTGATTTCTTGCGAATGCCGCGCTCCGCTCCAGCGTTTCCATCTTATCTAAAACGATCCTGTTGATACACCTCATCGTTCCCTCGGAAATTTTGAGGGGGACACTGACCTCGCTCATAACATAGTTGCCTGGACGACTCTTCGACAACAGCTCTCTTAACGAGTCTTTTTTCGGCGTCATTTCTTGCTTCCTTTTTTCTCAGGCATTCCCCGCTGGCTCTTTGGCCATCTCGACTGCGTTCGCCTGATACAGAGCATAAAAATCGATGGGGTTGATCAAAACCTGCGGGAACCCGCCGTCGCGGACGGTCGCGGCGAGGATCGCGCGCGCAAAGGGGAACAAAAGCCGCGGCGCTTCGACCAAAAGGAAAAGCTTGATCTGTTCCTCGGGCATGGACGGAATCGAGAAAACGCCGCCATAGGTCAGTTCCGCGATAAAGGCCGTTTTATCCTCGATTTTGGCTTCGAGCTTCAAAAGCAGCAAAACTTCGTAAGTGAATTCGGCGAGCGGCCGCGTTTGGACGTTCACGCCCATATTCAGCATGGGCTGAGCGGCGCTCGGCGCGAAAATCGCGGGGGCGTTCGGACTTTCGAAAGAGAAATCCTTGATATATTGGACATTCACCGTAATCTGGAGAGGGGCTTCCTGTTTTTGCTCGGGCGCGGACATTTTTTACTCCTGTAAAAGACGCCCTTTGCCTAACATGGATGCGAACCGAGCACAATAAGGCGGCGGGAACAAGTTTAAGGAAAGAAATCATGGATTATCTCGACATTCTTTTTTTCGCGGTCTTGGCCGTGCTTTTCCTGAGCCGCCTTTGGACGATCCTCGGGCGCAAGGACGATCAGGACGAAGGCGGCCTTCCGCCGCTCGACAATCCGTTCGCGGAGCCGAAAAAAGACCGGCCCGAGGACGGCGTCGTGATCCTTCAGGGCCGCGCGCGCGACGCAGCCCCTTCCGTTTTGACGGAAGGCGGGCATGCGATGGATTCTTTGGCGGGCGGCCTTGACCGGCTCGCGGAAATGGATCCTTCTTTTAACGAAAAGCAGTTTTTAGACGGCGCCAAAATGGCGTTCCGAATGATCATCGAAGCCTTCGCGCACGGCGATTTGGCTTCCGTGGAACGGCTTCTGGCGCCGCCCGTTTTGGCGAGCTTCAAGCAAGGGCTTTCGCCCGATGCGTCGCCCGCTTCGCCGTCGCGCCTCGTTGAAATCAAGGATGCCGTACTTACGGCGGTTCGGCTCGACGGCGCGCGCGCGCATTTGACCGTCGCCTTCACGAGCGTTCAAAATCCGCCGGGTCTTGCGGGACAAAGCGTCGTAATGCACGATCATTGGGTTTTTAGCCGCGTTTTATCGGCGGAGGATCCGAACTGGCAGCTTGTCGCCACGACGGCCTGAAAAATCCATGCGCCGCTTTTTCCTTTTCTTCTTCCTTCTCCTCCTCGCCGCCTGCGCGGAGAAAACCGAAGCTCCTGTCTGGACGCCGGTTTCTTTCGCCGCGCTTCCGCATTGGCGAGAAGCCTCCTTGCAAAGCGTTTTGCCTGCGCTGTCCCGTTCCTGCGCAAAAATCGGATCGCTTGCCCCCGACGCTTCTTTCGCGGGAGGCAAGGCCGGCGACTGGCAAAAAATTTGCGTTTCCTTGCCGCCGCAAGACGACAAGGATCTTCGCGCCTTTTTCGAAAATTATTTCGACGCCTACGAACTTGCGGGCGCATCGCCGCAGGAAGGGCTTTTCACGGGTTATTACGAGCCTCAACTTGACGGCTCGCGCACAAAATCCGGCCCCTATCAAACGCCGCTTTGGCAAAAGCCGGAAGATTTTATCACGGGCGATCTCGGTCTTTTCGATCCCGCGCTTTCCGGCAAGCACCTGACGGGCAAAATCGCGCAAAATCGTTTTGTGCCCTACGATACGCGCGCCGAAATCGAAGCCGGCTCGCTTGAGGGTCGCGCCAAGCCGCTTCTTTACGTCCGCGATCCCGTCGCAGCTTTTTTTCTCGCGATTCAAGGCTCCGGCATCGTGACTCTTGCCGACGGCGAAAAGCTTCGCGTCGCCTATGCGGGCCAGAACGGGCGGCCCTATGTGGCCATCGGCAAAGTGCTGGCCGAGCGCTTTGAGATCGACCGCCCCGTGACGATGCCGAAGATCAAGGCGTGGCTTGCCGCGCATCCGGATCGCGCCCAAAGCCTGATGAACGAAAATTCGTCTTACGTTTTTTTCCGCCTGAACGAATCAGACGGCGCAAAAGGCGCAATGGGGTTGCCGCTGACGCCGGAAGCCTCGCTGGCCGTCGATCCGGCTTATGTCCCGCTCGGCTCTCTTTTATGGCTCGACCCGCGCGAGGATCTTTCGCCGCGTCTTGTCGTTGCGCAGGATACGGGCGGCGCGATCAAAGGCCCCATTCGCGGCGATCTGTTTTTAGGCGCAGGGCAACGAGCCGAGGATTTGGCGGGCCGCCTTCAAACGCAGGGGCTTTATTATCTGCTTTGGCCGAAAGGATCCGCGCCGCATGGTTAAAGAAAAAAATTTTATGGTAGCGCCGGCTTCCATGCCGGCGCTTCTTCCCGCACATAACAAAGACCCCGTTTGGCTCGCCTATCTCAACACCGTCAAGCCGCTTTCCTTGACGAAAGAGCCGCGCCCCAAAATCCGCCGTCGTTTTTCTCCCCCCCTCCCTTTGCGGGAGGGGACGGGGGAGGGGTGTATAAAGGGCCTTGTGAAATCCTCGAAAAAACCCGCTCCAATAATTGAGGTCGCCGCGCCCGCCCTTTCCCTGAAAACCGAGCGCGCCTTGTCGCGCGGCGAAATCAAGCCGGACGCCAAGCTCGATCTTCATGGCCTGACGCAGGCCGCTGCTTACGAAGCGTTGCGAACGTTTCTTGAAACAAGCGCGGAACGTCAAAAGCGAACGCTGCTTGTCGTCACGGGCAAAGGTTCGCTTGGAAAATCCGTGCTTCGTGAATATCTGCCGCGTTGGTGTTCCGCGGCGCCCTTGTCCAAAAACATTCTCGTCCTTCGTCCGGCGGCGCCCAAACATGGCGGCGCGGGCGCATTTTACGTCGTTTTGAAAAAAGGAAAAAAGGATAAAGCATGACGGAAAAAGAAATTATCGGCGCAATCGCCGTGTTTTTCACGCTGATCGGTTACGGCCATTATCTTTTTCGCACGCTTTCGGGAAAGGCGAAGCCGCATCTTTTTTCGTGGGCAATCTGGGGTCTTTTGGCCGCCGTCGCGGGCGTCGCCCAGATCGTGAAAGGCGCGGGCCCGGGCGCATGGACGACGATGATAGGATCGGCGTCTTGTTTTCTAATCGCGGGGCTTTCCCTCAAATTCGGCGATAAACAATTTCATAAAACGGACAAGCGCGCGCTTTATTGCGCGCTTTCGGCGATTCCCATCTGGCTTTTGATGGGCGATCCGCTTTACGCCGTCTTTATGGTCTGCGCGATCACGTTTTTCGGTTTCATTCCGACCTTTCGCAAAGCGTGGAACAAGCCGTTTGAGGAACCGGCGCTTCTTTACGCGCTCAATACGCTGAAATTCATCCTTGCGCTCGCGGCGATGGAAACCGCGAATCCGACGGCTTTGCTTTACCCGCTCCTCGTCGCCTGCATGGACGCAAGCTTCGTCACGATGCTTGTTTTCAGGCGGCGAAAGCTCGCCCCTACAAAATAAATTTCGAAAGATCCGTATCGGCGGCGAAATCGGCGAGGCGCATTTTCACATAATCCGCGTCGATCGCCTGCGTCGTCTCGGGCTTGTCGCTCGCTTCAAAACTTATGTCTTCGAGCAGTTTTTCCAAAATCGTATGCAGGCGGCGTGCGCCGATATTTTCGATATTGCGGTTGATTTCGGCGGCGAGGCGCGCAATTTCGTCGATCGCGTCGTCCGAAAAAGTGAGCGTGACCTTTTCCGTGGCCAACAGCGCTTTGTATTGCTTGATAAGGCTCGCCTCCGGCTCGACCAGAATGCGGCGGAAATCTTTTTCCGAAAGCGGCTGAAGCTCCACGCGAATGGGCAAGCGCCCCTGAAGTTCCGGCAAAAGATCGGAAGGCTTCGCGATGTGAAACGCGCCCGAAGCGATAAACAGAATATGGTCGGTGTGCACCGTTCCGTATTTTGTGGACACGGCCGTGCCTTCGATCAAGGGCAGCAAATCGCGCTGTACGCCTTCGCGGCTTACGTCGCCGCCGCCGCGAAATTCGCTGCGCGCCGCGATCTTGTCAATTTCGTCGATAAAAACGATGCCGTTCTGTTCGACGTTGAGAATCGCTTCCTCGACGAGCTTTTCCTGATCCACGAGCGCTTCGGCCGCTTCTTCTTCAAGAACCTTGCGCGCCTCGGAAACGGGCAGTTTTCGCATTTTCGTCTTGTTCAGCGCCTTGCCGAAAATGTCGCCGAGATTGATCATGCCCATCTGCGCGCCCGGCATGCCCGGCACGTCGAAGGTCGGCAAGGTTGAGCCCTCCTTGTCCTGAACCTCGACTTCCACCTCGCGCGCGTCCAATTCCCCCGCGCGCAGCATGTGCCGAAACTTCATGCGCGTCTCGGGCGTCGCGCTTTCGCCGACAAGCGCGCCGATCAGTTTTTCTTCCGCCGCCTCGCCCGCTTTTTCGGTCATGGCCGCACGCGCTTTCGCGCGCATCTGGCGCACCGACACTTCGATCAAATCGCGGACGATCTGTTCCACGTCGCGGCCGACATAGCCGACTTCCGTGAATTTCGTCGCCTCGACCTTCAAAAACGGCGCTTCGGCCAGTTTTGCCAGGCGGCGCGCGATCTCGGTTTTGCCGACCCCCGTGGGGCCGATCAAAAGAATGTTTTTCGGCAAAACCTCGTCGCGCAAAAGCGGCGAAAGCTGTTGCCGCCGCCACCGGTTGCGCAGCGCCACGGCGACGGCGCGCTTGGCGTCGTTTTGGCCGACGATAAAACGATCGAGTTCCGCGACGATTTCGCGGGGCGAAAGATGCGACATTATTTTTCGCTTTCGTAAGAGATGCTTTCCAGCGTCACGTTCGTGTTTGTGTAAACGCAGATGCCGGCCGCGATGTCGAGCGCTTTGCGCGCTATTTTCTCGGCGTCCATGTCCGGCAAATCAATGAGCGCGCGCGCGGCGGAAAGCGCGAAGGGCCCGCCGGAGCCGATTCCGATCAACCCGTCTTCGGGTTCAAGCACGTCGCCGTTGCCGGAAAGAATAAGGCTCGTTTTCGCGTCGGCGACGGCCATCATGGCCTCAAGGCGGCGGAGATATTTGTCCGTGCGCCAATCTTTCGCCATTTCGACGCAGGCGCGCATCAATTGGCCCGGATGTTTTTCGAGCTTGCCTTCCAATCTTTCGAAAAGCGCGAAAGCGTCGGCCGTCGCGCCCGCGAATCCCGCGATCACCTCCGAACCCGTGGCGCCCGCTTTCAGGCGCCGCACTTTTTTCGCGTTGCCCTTAATGATCGTCGCGCCCAAAGACACTTGCCCATCGCCCGCGATCACGACTTTGCCGCCTTTGCGCACAGCAAGGATCGTCGTTCCGCGCCAGGAAGGATTTTGCGTATTTTCGTTCATGGGTGGGCCTTTTGTTAAAGTGTCATCCTACCAAATGGCCCTTGTTCGCCCGTTTGACAAGGGGGCTTTCAACTGGTTCACTCTAAAGACAAAAAGCGGAGGTTCCCATGCCCTACGATCCCAACAATATATTTGCCCGCATCTTGCGCGGCGAGATCCCATGCACGAAGCTTTATGAAGACGATTTCGCCCTCGCCTTTCCGGATATCAGTCCGCAGGCGCCAACGCATATTCTTGTGATTCCCAAGGGCCCTTACACGGATTTCGCGGCTTTTTCGGCGCATGCTTCCGAAGCCGAAATCGTCGGTTTCATGCGCGCTTTGGGAAAAGTCGTGGAATTTTCCGGCGCATCGGATTCCGGTTTTCGCCTGATTTCCAACAACGGCATCAATGGCGGCCAGGAAGTCCCGCATTTTCACGTCCACGTCCTCGGCGGACGTGCGCTGGGAAGAATGCTGGCAAAAGAAAATATATAGCTGTCTCCCCACAAAACAAAAGCGCGCCAAATGGCGCGCTTTTAAGAAATGGGTCCTTATAATCCTAGTTGCTGACGAACAAACCGTGACTGGGACCGGCCACGCGTCGGCGTTGGCGGCGACATTTCAATAACAGCGTCTACAGGCTTTGCTTTCCAACCACGCGCCATAAAGGTGCTTGTCACTTCTGAAATGGTCATTCCTGCCGGAATTCCTAAGTTAGACATCTTCGCCTCCACCAACAAATCTTGTCCTACAAGACCCATTAAAGCGCGAAAGCATTAAAAGCGGATTAATTCTAAGTCGTTGAATAAAAAGATAATAAATAGTTTCTTAAGCATTCATAAAATGAATTTAAAACTTTATGTAACGTCTTCTTTACATCATGGGGTTAGGCTCGCAGGCCCTGCTTTTTAAAGCTAAAAAACGAAAAATTTTTTATTCGAGATTGAGGCCGAAATTGGTTTTGATCGTCGTCACAAAACCATTCAAGCGTGTTTCGTGATTTGGTGCGGTTGGCGTTTCACGCGTCAAAATCGCATAGGGAAGACCGTTTTGCTGACCGCTATGCGTGTGCCGGTAGCGCACGGATGTCGTTTTTCCTGTCGGAGGCTTCATAATCCCCACCTTCAAAATATAAGCTTTGCGAAAAAGCTTCTTAATGGATTGTTTACATTGTGCTACCCATGAAACCAAAAAGCAAAGCTTTCAAGGCTTTTTCTCTTTTTCGTTTCAGAACAAAAGATAAAACGCATTATGTGAAATAAAATTTCACAATTTGCCGTGAATTTTAACTTCTTCCGCCAATCCGTTAATAAAATCGGGGTCGGCCTCTGGGGTTGGGCAAACATAAAATTGCGGAACGCCGCTTTTTTGGGCGAAAGCGCGCGCCTCTTTTTGAATCTCGACGATCGTCTCCACATTTTCCGAAACAAAACTGATCGGCACGACAAGGACGGCTTTTTTCTCTTTTCCCGCCCGCGCAATCTCTTCCAGCAAAGAGGGGCCGATCCATTTCTGCAACCCGACCCTGCTCTGAAAACAAAGAACGCTTTCATTTCCGCTTGTGACGAACGCTTCCAACGCGCGAACCGTTTTCCGGCATTCTTCAAGATACGGATCGCCGGATTCGATGATTTTCAAGGGCAGACCGTGCGCCGAAAAAAGAACGCGTATTTTAGAACCCGCTTGTTTTTGCAAGGCGCGCATCTTTTTGCCGAACGATTCGATCAATCCCTTTTGATCCGGATAGGATTTCACGCGCGCGACGGGAATATCTTTTCTTTTCCAATGCCGATCAAATTCCCGAAACCCCGATTCCGTCGTCACAACCGTATATTGCGGAAACAGGGGCAAAAGAACGATTTTCGCGGGATCGTAAAGCTCGATTTCACGCGCTGTGTCGCGAAGAAACGGCTTCGCGTGCCTCATGCCTGTAAAAACACGATATTCGTTCTCTTCGTTTCTTAAAGCCTCCTCGAGCGCTTTTGCTTGCCTCTGCGCGCTTTGAAGAAGAGGCGATTTTCCGCCTATCAAGGCATAGTTTTTCCGCGCCGCCTTTGTCCGCCAAAGCGCAAGGAAGGCCGCCAGCGCAACGCGTGGCGCCAACGGCAAACGCAAAAGCGCCGGATCCTTGAAAAAACGAAAGAGAAAAAAAGGAACGTCCTCCAATCCCGCGGGGCCGCCGAGATTGAACAGAAGAACGGCTATCTTCACGCCGCCGTCCAGGAACGCACGAACGAAACGAGCGCGGCGACGTTTTCGGGCGGCGTTTCGGGAAGAATGCCGTGCCCGAGGCTGAAAATATGCGGCACGGGGCCGGCCGCCAATTGATCCAACACTTCGGTGGCCCCTCGAATCATGGCGCTTCCGCCCGCGACGACGAGGGCCGGATCGAGATTGCCCTGAAGCGGCTTGATCTTTTGCAATTCCTCGCGCGCGAAGAAAAGCGGTATCGAGGAATCGATCGCGAGCGCGTCGACGCCCGTGTCCAGAAGGAACCGGCGGCAATTTTCGGGGCCGGCGCCGCGAGGAAAACCGATAACGGGAATTTCGGGATATTCGAGCTTAAGCGCCGTCACAAGCCTTTTCGTCGGCGCGATAACCAGCTCGTTGAAAAGCGCCTCATCCAAAAGGCCGGCCCAGCTGTCAAAAAGATAGAGCGCCTCGGCGCCGGCTTCGATTTGCCGCCCCAGATATTCTATGGTCGCGCTTTCAAGCTTTTCAAGAAGAAGATTTAAAAAATTTCTGTCGTTTTTCGCCATGGCAACGGCTTTAGAAAAGCCGTCTTTTCCCTGTCCTTCGATCATGTAGCAAGCGACCGTCCAAAGCCCGCCCGCAAAGCCGAGAAGCGCGGCATCGTCCGGCAATTCCGTTTTGACGCGTTCCAGCGTTTCGAAAACGGGCCCGAGCTTTGCGACATCCCAGCCCAGTTTTGCGAAATCGCCTTCATGCGCGATCGGATTCAAAATGGGCCCAACGGCTTCCTTGAAGGCCAGTTCCTGCCCCATGGCATAGGGCACGAGAAGAATATCGGCAAAAAGGATGGCGGCATCCATATGAAAACGACGCAAGGGTTGCATCGTGATTTCGGCGGCCCACGCAGGATGCAAACACAGATCCAGAAAATTGTCCGCTTGCGCGCGAAGCGCCCTATATTCCGGCAGATAGCGTCCGGCTTGTCGCATGAGCCAGAGAGGAACGCGTTCAGGCTTTCTTCCTGAAAGAGCGTCCAGAACGGGCTTGCCGGTTTTTTTCACCGTTTCCTTCTCCTTAATTAAGAATAAGAATTGATGAGATGATAGTTGGTTTTGGGGATATTGGGGATCCTTTTTTTCAACAAACGGCGCCCCTTTTTCTCCCGTACTTGAGGCCTGAAAAACGATCCGGAAAAAAGTGTGAATAAAGCCTTAAAAGAGGCGCAAAAGGGGGCGGGGATAAAGCTGTGAATAACGGGGGTAATAGCGAAAAAGAAAAGCATCACCGTTTTTCACACACGAGGCATGAAATCGACGCGCACAATATGTCGAAGAGGATGGAAAAAAGAAAAGCGGGCACGGAACGGAACGCGCCGCGATGAAATCCAACTTATCCACGCTTCATTAAAAAAGCGTGAACAGAATCCAAAATTTTGCAACGATCCCCTTATGAGCCAAACAGTTTTTCATATTCATCTTGTTTCCGACGCGACCGGCGAGACGATCAACAGCGTCGCGCGCGCGTGCCTGATCCAATTCGAATCCGTGAAAATCCAGGAGCACTACTGGAGTCTTATCCGCACGTCGCGGCAACTGGCGCTCGTGATGGAAGGAATTCAGCAATGGCCCGGGTTGGTGCTTTATACGTTTGTGGACGAAACGCTCCGTCGCACGCTGACCTCTTTTTGCGTGAAGGAGAAAGTCCCGCATCATGCGGTTTTGGAGCCCGTTTTATCGGAACTTGCGGGTTTTCTGGGCCGTCCCTACAGCGCGGATCCGGGGCGCCAGCACGCGCTGGATCGCGAGTATTTTGAGCGCATCGAAGCGATGGATTTCGCGTTGACGCAGGACGACGGCAACCAGATCGACCATATCAACGAGGCCGACGTCCTTATTCTCGGCGTTTCGCGCACGTCCAAAACGCCCACTTGCGTCTATCTGGCCTATCGCGGCATCCGCGCCGCCAATGTGCCGATCATTCTCAACATGCCGCTTCCTTGCGATTTTAAGCTTCTTACGAAGCCGTTGATCGTGGGTTTGACGAAAGACGCCGAAAGCCTGATTGAAATCCGAAGGAACAGGTTGAAAATGCTCAATCAGGACGATAAAACGAATTATGTCGATACCGAAAAGGTTCATGAAGAAGTTCTTGAAGCGCGCCGTCTGTTTGCGCGGCTCGGCTGTCCGGTGATCGACGTGACGCGGCGCTCGATCGAGGAAACCGCCGCCGAAATCTTGATGCTTTTGAACAAACGCGCGCTGGAAAAAGAAAAACAAGCCACATCGAGCTGAAGGAGTTTTTCATGATCGGCGGAAAAACGAAAATGGCCGGAATCATGGGATGGCCCGTCGCGCATACGCGCTCGCCGCGCCTTCACGGCTTTTGGCTTGAGAAATACGGAATCGACGGCGCGTATGTTCCCCTTCCCGTCGCGCCGAACAAATTGGAACAAGCGCTTCGCGCCCTTCCGGTTTTCGGTTTTCGCGGCGTCAATCTCACGATTCCGCATAAGGAAGCGGCGCTTGAGATCGTCGACAGCATCGATCCTTTGGCGCGGCGCATTGGTGCCATCAACACGATCGTCGTTCGCGAAGACGGTTCGCTTGAAGGACGCAACACGGACGCTTTCGGCTTTTCCGAAAATCTGCGTTTGGCGGGCTATGAAAACGGAGGCCGACCCGTCGCCATTTTGGGCGCGGGCGGCGCGGCGCGGGCAGTCGTTGCGGCGCTTCAGGATATGGGGTGCAAGGAAATCCGCATCGTGAACCGGACGGCCGCGCGCGCGCAAAAACTCGCGGCGCAGCTTCGCCTGTTCGAAGACAAAGGAAACATCATCCGCATCTATGGTTGGAACGACGCGCCGATCGCCTTGGCGGGAGCCTCGCTTCTCGTAAACACGACCTCGCTCGGCATGGCGGGACAGCCGCCGCTTGAAATCCATCTGGCCCCGCTTCCGCGCGAGGCGTGGGTCACGGACATCGTCTATGCGCCGCTGGAAACGGATTTGCTGCGCAGCGCCGCGCAAAAAGGCCATGAGACAATCGACGGACTCGGCATGCTGCTCCATCAAGGCCGTCCTGGCTTTGCGGCTTGGTTCGGTAAGGATCCGGAAGTGACCGAAGACCTTCGCCGCTTTGTCCTGGAAAATACATGAAAAGAAAAATGATGATAATCGGCCTTACGGGTTCCATCGGCATGGGAAAATCGACAGGCGCGAAGATGCTGAAAAAACGCGGTCTTCCGGTCTATAACGCCGATCAGGCCGTTCACGCGGCGCTGAAAAAAAACGGCGCCGCCGTTGGAAAAATCGCGAAGCTTTTCCCCGAAACGCTGCAAAAAGGCGCAATCGACAAAAAGAAACTGGCCGCCATCGTTTTCGCCGATCCGAAAGCCTTGCGCCAAATTGAAAAAATTCTTCACCCGCTTGCCGAAAAAGCCGAAAAAGCGTTTCTTGCCGAAGCGCGCCGCGAAGGAAAAAAGGCCGTTTTGCTTGAAATACCGCTTCTTTTCGAAACGGGCGCCGAAAAAAGATGCGACGTCACGATCTGTCTTACGGCTGCCGCCAAAATCCAGAAAGCCCGCGTTTTGGCGCGTCCCGCGATGACCGAGGCGCGCTTCAAAGCCATCAGAAAGCGCCAGATGAGCGAAAGCGAGAAAAAAAAGCGCGCGACTTTTATCGTGAATACGGGCAAAAATCTTGCGGACACCGAAAGACAGCTTTATCAGATTTGGAATAAAATTCAGGAAATGAACAATGCGTGAAATCGTTCTCGATACGGAAACGACCGGCCTGAATCCCCTCGGCGGCGACCGGCTTGTCGAAATCGGCTGCATCGAGCTTGAAAACCATCTGGCCACAGGCAAAAGCTGGCATCGCTATCTTAATCCCCAGCGCGACGTGCCGGACGAAGCCGCGCGCGTTCACGGGCTGACAAGCGAATTCCTCGCCGACAAACCGCTTTTCGCGCAAGAAGTCGACGGTTTTCTGGCTTTCATCGGGAACGATCCGCTTATTATTCATAACGCCTCTTTCGATATGGGTTTTTTGAACGCCGAGCTTGTGCGGACGGGCTTTCCGCAGCTTTTAATGGCCCGCGCCATCGACACGCTTGCGCTTGCGCGCAAAAAATATCCCGGCGCGCCCGCTTCGCTCGATGCGCTTTGCAAACGTTTTGCAATCGACGCCTCGGCCCGCTCTTTTCACGGCGCGCTTCTCGACGCGCAACTTTTGGCCGAAGTGTATCTGGAACTTTGCGGCGGGCGCCAGCCCGGGCTTGAAATGGGGCTTTCCGAACAGGCCGCGGCGCTTCGCGACGCCGCGCCGCGCGCGTTCCGTGCCGCGCGCGTCTTCGCCCCTTCGCCGGAAGAGCTTGCGGCGCACGAGGAATTTATAGCCAGAATGAAAAACCCGATTTGGAACGGAAAAGAGGACGCGCGATGACGACGCATAAATCTTCGCAACACCCAACTTCGCAACACCCGCCCGCGCCGCACCATCCATCGCACGCGGCCGCGAAAGGCAAGACGCACGTCAAACCGCATCGCTATATTTTGCGCGACGGCCGCGTGAACGTGAAGCGCAAGGGGCTTCAACGCCATTCCCACGATTGGTATCATTGGATGCTGGCGCTTCGCTGGCCGCAGCTGATCTTGCTGATCTCCACGATCTTTCTCGCGACCAATTTTCTTTTCGCGGCGCTTTATTACCTCGATTGGGCGGGCGTCAGCGGCGCGAAGCCCGGAAGTTTCGCGGACATGTTCTTTTTCAGTGTGCAAACGCTCGGAACGCTCGGCTATGGCCGGCTTGCGCCCGAAAGTTTTTACGTCAATTGCGTCGTGACGGCCGAAAGCCTCGTCTCGCTCGCCAGCATCGGCATGATCGCGGGCCTTCTCTTCAGCCGTTTTTCAAGGCCTTCCGCGCGCGTGATGTTCAGCCACTTCGCGGTGATCTGCCCCCATGAAGGCAAACCGACCCTTATGTTTCGCGCGGCGAACCGCCGCGGCAACCAGATTTTGCAGGCGCAAATCCATGTCTCGCTTTCGCGCAACGAAAAAACGAAGGAAGGCGAAACGGTTCGCAAAATTTACGACCTCAAGCTTCTTCGCTCGGCAAGTTCCTATTTCAACCTGACCTGGACGATCCGCCATCCCATCGATCAGGACAGCCCTTTTTACGGCCAGACGCAGGACAGCCTGAAGAAAAACGAAACGGAAATCATTGTCCTGCTTTCCGGCATCGACGACGTTTACGGCCAGACGGTTCATGGCGGCTTTTCCTACGATCACGAGGAAATCCTCTTCAATTGCCGCTTCGCCAATATGTTCGAGCGCGATTTCCACAACCGCCCCACCATCGATTACAGCAAATTCGACATCGTCGAGCCGGTGTAGCCGACCACGCCCGATTTCTAAATTGACCGGAAATAAAGAGCGCAATAACGATAGCGCCGCCTCCTGTCCTCCGAAGCCTTGGCAAAGGAGGATCCATGGCGGCGCTTCTTTATTTCCCGATACAAAATTCGCTGAAAATCAAATCGAGCAAATCCTCGACATCGACCCTGCCCGTAATGCGCCCGAGCGCGCGAACGGCAAGCCGCACATCCTCCGTGCATAAAACGTCGTCCGTAACCGTCGCCGCGCGCGCAAGATGGCTCCGGCATTCTTCGAGAGCAAGCCGATGCCGCGCGCGCGTCAAGGAAGGCGCGCCGCTTATTTCGCCGCCGGCTCCATAACGCAAATCAATCCGGTCGATGATCGCCTGAACCAGCGCTTCGATCCCTTGCCCCGTTTTGGCCGAAACGCGCAACGAATCCGGCGCCCAATAAGGCGGCGGCTCGTTGTCCTTCAAAAGATCCGCTTTGTTGAGCACCGCGATCGTCCGATCGTCGATCAGCGCGCGCAGTTTTTCATCTTTCGACAAGTCCGAAGCTCCGTCGAAAACGAGAATCTTCAAATCCGCCGTCTCGGCGCGCGCAAGCGCGCGGCGCACGCCTTCGCTCTCGATTTCCTCCGCGCATTCGCGCAAACCGGCGGTATCGGCCAAGCATAGGGGCCAGCCGCCCAAATCCAGATGAACTTCGATCACGTCGCGCGTCGTGCCGGGCGTGGATGAGACGATCGCGGCATCGCGCCGCGCAAGCGCGTTCATAAGGCTCGATTTTCCGGCGTTCGGCGGCCCCAATAGCGCGACCATAAATCCCTCGCGCAATCTTTCGCCGCGATGATCGTCGTCGAGATGCGCGGCAAGTTCCGCCGCGACGGCTTTGATCGCGCCGCGTTGGTTTTCGCTGATTTCGGCGGGAACGTCTTCGTCCGCGAAATCGATGGACGCCTCCATGAAAGCGAGCGCGTGCTTCAAGCGTTCGGCCCAATCGTGATAAAGCCGCCCGAGCGCACCGTCCATTTGCCGCAGCGCCTGCCGCTGTTGCGCCGAGGTTTCGGCCTCCACGAGATCCGCGATGGCTTCGGCCTCGGTCAGATCGAGTTTTCCGTTCTCAAAAGCGCGGCGTGAAAAAGCGCCGGGCCCGGCGGGCTCGAAATCCGGTAAAGACGCCAACGCGTCGCAAACGGAAGCGATCACGGCCCGGCCGCCGTGAAGCTGAATCTCGACGACGTTTTCGCCCGTGAAACTATGGGGGGCAGGAAACCAGATCACAAGCGCGCGATCCAGAAGGTCTTCGGATCTTTCGTCGATCAGCGCGCGCAGGGTCGCGACGCGCGGCTCCGGAAAATGCGCGGGCTTGCAAAGGCGCGAGAAAACAAGCCCCGCTTTTTCGCCCGAAACGCGCAGAACGGCGACCCCTGCGCGGCCTTGAGCGGAGGCGAGGGCGAAAATAGTCGTCATGCGGCTTTACGCAGCGTCGGACTTCTTATCCGTGATCGTCAAAAACACGTTTTTCGGATCCGTGAATCTGGAAAAAGCCTGCTGCATCTGCGACCAGAAAAGTTTTTGAACCTGATCCGCGCCGCCCATGCCGGTCGGAAGCCAGGCTTTCATCATATTTTCGGGATTCAAGGCCTGAATGCCGAGGCGCATATTGTTTTCGAGATCGGACATCAAAGATTCTTGCATGGGCTTCACGTCGGGAAGGCCGAGAAAATCGCGGGCTTCTTCGGGCGTGCATTCGACGGCGACGGTGATTTTCATAAAACATCCCCAAGGCGTAAAAAAAGTTAGTTAATGTTAACCTATCGTAAGGATAAGTTAAAGAGCAGAGTCGAGGAGCGCATGAAAAAAACGCAAACATTCTCTTTTTTAATCGCCGCCCTGTTTTTACAGGCCTGTTTTGTCGTTTTTTACGTAGGAAGCGAGCGCACCTTCTATTACTGGGATCTCAGCATGTATCACGCGCTGGCGCGCGATCTTTTGGCCCAGCCCAATGGCGGCGCGATGTGGGCGCATTTTGAAGAGTCTTTTCAAAGGAATTACAACGATCTATATGCGCTGCCCGCGCTTTTGGGCATGCGGTTTTTCGGCGCAAGCCGCGTCGTCTATATTCTTTCAAATTTTTTGTCCTATTTTCTTTTTTTCGAAGCGGGTCTGGCCTTTTTGCTGTGCCGGATTTTCGGTTGGCGCTGGCAGACGGCGCTTGGCCTCGCCCCGCTTCTTTGCTTTGCCGTTCCGCATCTCTGGACGCCCTTGTTCGAGGGCTTTCCCGATATTTCAAGCCTCGCCTGCATGGTTTTTGCCGTGGCGCTTGCCCTCGATCCCGAGCGATCCGCGAAAAAAGCGCTTTTTACGGGCCTTCTTCTGGGGCTTGCCATCGTTTTGCGCCGTCATTTCGCCTATGCCGTCGTGGCGTTTTTCATCGCAAGCGCGGGCGAGGCGTTTTTCGCCAAAAGACCTCTTTTCAAAACGAGCTGTCACGCCGTTTTGACGGGGCTCGCGCTTGTCGCGTTGGTCTGCTTTATGGAGCCGGATTATGTAAAAACGGTCATGACGACGAGTTTTCGCGATCTCTATAAATCCTATGAAGAGCCTTTTTCCGTTTTCGCGCTCTATGCCCTCGCCTCTTTCGGTTTGATGGGAACGGCTATTGCCTTTGCCGGCTACGCTTGGGCGTTTAAGGCGCGCCCCGCGCTTCGTTCGCCGCTTTTTTTCATGACGCTTTTCGGCGTCGTCTGGTTTTTGATCTGGGGCTTGGGGCCGAGCCAATTGGGCCCGCATCATCTCATCCCCGTGCTTCCGCTTTTTTACCTGGCGGGCACGGCGGCGCTTTTGGCGATGATTTGGGAGACGCGCTGGCGAAACGCCGGAATAGCGGCGCTTGGCGCGCTCTTTTTCGCGCAGGCGCTTTGGGGCCTTGTTTTGGCGCCGAGCCATGTTTTCACGGCCGAGCAAGCGCTGCCTGCCTTTTTTTCCGAGCCGCACCCGCCGCTGCGCCGCGCCGATTTCGACGCGATGATCGATCTCGCGCGGGATTTATTGGATAAAACGGGCCCGAACGACAAGATCGTCGTCGTCGGTTCCTCCGCCATTTTGAACCAGGATCTTTTGCGCGCGGTTTATACGGACGAGCTTGGCGAGACGGCGATCTTGTCCCGCTTTCTCTGGGCGCCCGAGATCGACCGCGAACAGCCGCCGCCCTTCGACATGATCGCGGGCGGCACGGTCTTCATCGTGCCGGAACCGACGCAATATCACCTGAATCCCGAAGGCCAAACGGTCGTGACGGCGCTTGCCAAGCAATTTCCGCCCGAAGGCGCGCGCGCCCCCTTGTTTGAAAGAGATCAAAAAATCTATCGTCTCGCGGACGGCGTCGTTGTTTCGCTTTGGCGGCGCACGAAAGATTGGACGCCCGAAGCCTTGCATGCGGCTTTGTCGCTTGCGCGCGATAGTGCGGGCGGAAACCAGCGATGGGTCGTCGCGGCCCCGGCCTTGTTTTCGAATATGCAGACGGATCCGATCGGGCAAACGAACGCGATGTTGCCCTTTACGCCCGATCATGCGGAAAGCGAGCTTTTCTTCGATGTGCCGCTTGAGAAAGGCCTTTACCGCTTCGCCGCCGAGCTTTTGGCGAGTCCGGCCTGCGCTCAACCGCAGTTTGAGCTTCGCCTTCAAAGTCCGGACGGCCGTTTGGTGAAAACAGAAGATTTTGCGCCAAGCAACGTGCCGGCCTCGCTTCAGCAGGTTTTTTCGACAGCCAATGATCAGGCGTCGGCCCTTTATTTCAGCCTCAGGATTAAAACGCAGCCCCAGGCTTCGTGCGGCCTTTATCTGGGCGCCCTTCGGCTTGAAAAACATAAGGACTGAACAAAAAGCAATCCTTTCCCCGAGCCTTCACGTGACCCCTTGTCTAAAAACGTTCTTCGCCTTACTCTTTTGCAAAATCCCGCCCCGCCGTTTTTTGAGGCTCCATGCCGGAAACGAAAATCAAATCCTTCGATGGCGATGCTTTCGACGCCTATGTGGCGCAACCTCCTGGCGGGCACGGCCCGGGCCTGCTTGTCATTCATGAAATTTTCGGCGTCAATGCGGATATGCGCGCAATAGCCGACAGGCTGGCGGCAAAAGGTTTTCTTGCGCTCTGTCCGGATCTTTTCTGGCGGCAGGAACCGGCGCTTCAATTGAACGAGGACAAAGAAGGCGATCTCGATCACGCGCTTCGCCTCTACAAAAGCTTCGATATCGAAGCGGGCGTGCGCGATTTGCTCGCATCGCTTGCGCATTTGCGGCAACTTCCCGCCTGCGACGGCAAAGTGGGCGCGCTGGGTTATTGCCTCGGCGGACGGCTTGCCTATCTCATGGCGGCGCGCAGCGACGTCGATTGCGCGGTCAGCTATTACGGCGTCGGTATCGACGCCATGCTCGACGAAATGCACGACATCCACATGCCTTATCTTTTTCACTTCGCAGAACAGGATAAATTCATGCCGCCTTCGGTGCGGCAGAGGATTTTGGCAAGTTTCGGGCGCAATCCGGCCATCAGGGTGGCGGAATATATGGGCATGGATCACGGCTTTGCCCGCAAAACAGGCCCGAAATACAATCCCGAAGCGGCGGCCAAAGCCGATGCGCTGACGGAAGAATTTCTCGCCGCGCACCTTATGTCCTAGAGGCTGTTTACAAATTCCCCGCTGTTGGGCTGCAAAACGCACCTTATCAATTTTTTGATGCTCACGTACTCTTTTGTACGCTGCGCTCAAAAAATTAAAAAGGCACGTTTTTCGCCTCAACATCGTGGCTTTGTAAACAGCCTCTTAAGGCCGGAACAGGTTCTTAACCCCCCAGCATAAAAAACGCCGCGCGAAGGCGGCGTTCTTTCTTTTGCAAGCGCGATTCAAATTCAGGAACAAAGATCCAAGGTCGCGACATGATAGGGGCCTTTTCGCGGATCCGTCGGCGTCGCGCCGGGGCCCACCTCCGCGCGATAGCCATGCGCTTCGGCGGCGCGTTTGAATATGTCGCTCAGGATTGATCCCAGACCGCAATCCGAAGTGCCGAGATGCCTGTTGATGGCGTTTAACAAGCCTTCTGCCGAAGGATTAACGGCTTCCGCCGCGTCCCATTTGCCGTTCGGCAAGGTAAAGATAAGCCTGTACGGCTTTTTTTCTTGCAAATGAGTGATCCCCGCGTCAACGGCCTGATCCTTAAAGTGCTCAAAACCCGACATAATAATCTCCCCTGTAATCGGTTTGAAACCTGATGGAGCCGAAAATACACAAAAAAGGATGTCGAAAAGAAGGCGAAAAAATAGTTTCACCGCGAAAAAAGCGTTAATTTTTATGCAGATAGAAGAATCGTGCGCAACGGCTTCAGGAGAGGCCCTTTTCTTTCGCGCGGCCCTCTTTTCTTGAACTTTCCGTTTCGCGCGTCTTGCCGCTCGCTTTTTCGGCGCCTTCGGTTTCTTCCGTTTCTTCGGTTTCGGAAACGCTTGAGGCGGTCGTTTTTTTCTCCAGTTTTCGCCGGGGCGCAACGAGCTTCGCATTTTCGGTTTCGGCGCTTTCTTCCGCCTCGATTCCGGCCATGCCCTTCATCCCGCCGCGATGTCCCCCGCCGTGGCCGCCGCCATGGCCGTGCGCTTGTGAAACATCCTGCATTTGCAAAAGAGCCGAAAGCGTTTGCGAACCGAGCGAAGAAGATCCGTTGCCCGAAATGTTTTGAGCGTGAACCTGTTTCACGGATGTCGTTGCGGCGGCGACCTGAAAGCCCGTGTCGGATTGACCGGACGGCAAATTTGTCCCCACCGCCCCTTGAGCGGGAGCCAGAGCGGGTCGCGCGCCGATATTTGCTATGCCATGCATGTTCTTAGGCCCAAAACAAAGCGGTCTTTATGATGCCACAACGACCGCAAAAAAGCACTTCATTCCGGTACGATGCAACCCTCGTGCCAAAATTAAGGGGCCCTGACCCTAAGCAAAAGCCGTTTTTGCAGAATGTTCGTTATAATTTGAGCCACGACAAAACGGAAAAAAGTTTCCTTAGCGTTGGTGGGAATGCGCCAAGCGATTGATTTGCTATAGTTTCCATTTCGGCCTGTCTTTTCATAAGAAGACTGCCCGCCTTCAGCATGTCGTCGCGACTTAAAACAGGGGCGATGGCCGTTTTAGAACGCGTCGGCTGCAATAAATCGCCGGGCGTCTTTTTCCGATCCAAAAAAACGACCGCGCGCACTTCTGAATCCGCGTTATTGAGGACGTGAACAATCGTGTATATTTTGCCATGGATCGTTTTTTGATCCACAGTAAAAACACCATCCGGCGTCATTTCAATCGCAGTCAAAGAGTCGTCCCCGTTTTTCCAAAGACAGCAGGTGTCCAGCGGCACCTCGCCAAAACCTTCAAGGGCGCTTGGCTTTTTATCGTGCGCGAAAACCCCTTCGAACACGCCGTCCGGCCCCTGACCGGAAAACGCAACGGATTTTTCATCGACATTGTTTATTTTTGTGTTTGCCGGAAGGGCGCGGTCGGGCGCTGTGATCGGCGCTTTGCCGTAAATTTTTTCGGCAATCGTATTTTTTGTCGTCTCCAGTTCATTCTGTAAGGCCGCGGCGGCGCGATCGACGCTTTCATTGTATCTGTCGATAACGGGGGCGCAAACATCGAGGGATCCGATTGGAACAAGGGGGTCGACGGTCGTGAGATTTTTCCACCACAATTGTGGAAACGCCCTCAAATAGGCGCCGAATAAACCATCCGTTGTCAGTTTTCCGCTTGGGTCGCCATTCGATGTCGCCGCGCATGAAACGATTTGAGCACCGCCCTCGGAGGACAGAAGGAGGCTGTCGATCATGATCAGCGGATGTTCGCCGCTGCGAATGACATGCTTGTCGATGAGCCCAATTCCTGGTGTTTCGGAACGGGTTTTGGTCATAAGGGCGTTTTGCCGGAAATGAGAAACGATAACGGTCGAACCCAGCAACGCCAGACCAAAAAAAACGCCGAGCGGCTTCCAATTGCGGCGTGGTTTAAGCGTATTGAGAGTCGTCTCCGATAAAATTTGCTTGTTTTCCATTTTATGTCCTCAAATTTGGAAGAAAGGGCCGTTTTTAAAAGCAAGTTATGTATAAAAGCGGCGGCATGCCCGCTTTTAATGAAATCAAACAGCATTGCCCGTTTTTTGAATTTAGCGAGCCAGTTTCGAAAAAGCACCGACAACAATTTTGTCTTTGCGGCTTGGTTCTTCTTTATCGACCGGAGTCCCCAGTTTTGACCAAGTCCATGCGGCATACCCTACAGACACAATCATCAAAACCGCGCAACCGCCGCCTAAAATTTCAGCCGTCGTCTTGCTCCAGCTTGTCGGATCTAAAAACATTATGTTTCCTTTCAATGACGGCCTTATCATATAACATCGCCCTTGAGAGCTTCAAGCCATACAATAGTTTCAGAGGTTGTTTACAAAATCCCCGCTGTTGGGCTGCAAAACGCCCCTTTTCAATTTTTTGATGCTCACGTACTCTTTTGTACGCTGCGCTCAAAAAATTGAAAAGGCACGTTTTTCGCCTCAACATCGTGTTTTTGTAAACAACCTCTCAGGAAAAAAACCTTTTCCATCGTTTGAATCCTGTTTTTTTTGCTTTCAGGCCCCGCATCGCCTATATCCTTTCGGCCATGGAAAACAGGGAAAATTCTTATGACGTCATCGTCGTGGGCGGCGGGCATGCGGGCTGTGAAGCGGCGGCGGCGTCCGCGCGCATGGGCGCGCGCACGCTTCTCGCGACCAACAAACGCGCCACTTTGGGCGAAATGTCTTGCAATCCCGCCATCGGCGGCCTCGGCAAAGGCCATTTGGTGCGCGAAATCGACGCGCTCGACGGACTTATGGGCCGCGTTGCGGACAAGGCCGGCATTCAGTTCCGGCTTTTGAATCGTAGCAAAGGGCCGGCGGTACAAGGCCCGCGTTGTCAGGCGGATCGCAAACTTTATCGCAACGCCATGCGCGAAGCCTTGTTTGCGCAAACCAATCTTACGATCCTTGAAGGATCGATCGAGGATCTTTTCACGCGCGCCGACGGATCCATCGGCGGCGCGATCGATGCGAACGGCGTCGCCTATCAAGCGGGCGCGGTCGTTATCACGACGGGCACTTTTTTGTGCGGCCTTTTGCATGTCGGCGAGGATAAAACGCCGGGCGGGCGCGTCAACGAACCGCCCTCCATAGGCCTATCTAACTCCCTGAAAAGACTGGGCTTTCCGCTTGGTCGCCTGAAAACGGGAACGCCTCCTCGCCTCGATACGAAAAGCATCGATTGGGCAAGTCTGGATCGACAGGAAGGCGATGTTCCGCCCGTTCCTTTTTCGACTTTGACGCGCGCGATTACGAATCCGCAAATTGCCTGCGGCATCACGACGACGACGAAAGAAACCGGCGAAATCATTCGCGCCAACCTCCATCGCGCTCCGCTTTTTTCGGGTCAAATTCAGGGCGTCGGCCCGCGTTATTGCCCTTCCATCGAAGACAAGATCGTCCGCTTCGCCGCGCGCGAAAAACATCAGATTTTTCTCGAGCCGGAAGGTCTCGACGACGACACGGTGTATCCGAACGGAATCTCGACCTCCCTTCCCCGCGATGTCCAGCTTGCCGTCCTCGCCTCGATCAAAGGGCTTGAGCATGTCCGGATGATCAGGCCCGGTTATGCCATCGAATATGATTTTTGCGATCCGCGCGAAGTGCGCGCAAATCTTGAAACCAAGCGCGTTCCGGGGCTTTTCTTTGCGGGCCAGCTTATCGGCACGACGGGCTATGAAGAAGCCGCCGCCTTGGGCCTTATGGCGGGCTTGAACGCGGCTTTAAAAGTCTCGGGCTCCGCGCCTTTCACGCCCAATCGCGCCGAAGCCTATACGGGCGTGATGATCGACGATCTGATCACAAAAGGCACGAACGAACCTTACCGCATGTTCACGTCGCGCGCGGAATACAGGCTTTCGCTTCGCGCCGACAACGCCGATCAAAGATTGACCGAAAAAGGCCTTCGCTTGGGTTGCGTCGGGGCGGAACGTAAGGCGGCTTTTGAAAAAAAGAAAGAAGCGCTTTGCGCCGCGCGCGTCCTCTTCCAGGATCTTTCCGCATCGCCGAACGAGCTTGCGAAATACGGGCTTCGGGTCAATCATGACGGCGTTCGGCGTAGCGTCGCCGATCTTCTTTCCTTGCCGGACGCGACTTATGAAAAACTGACCGCCATATGGCCGCAGATACAAGCCGTCGAGCGGGAAATCGTCGATCAACTTCAAATCGACAGCAAATATGCAGGCTATCTGGAGCGTCAGGAAGCCGACATCCGCGCCTTTAAAAAAGACGAGGATTTGATCCTTCCCCTCGATATTGATCTCGATTCCGTCGGTAGTCTTTCGACCGAGATCAGGCAGAAGCTTCGTCAGGTGAAGCCGGAAACGATTGGCGCCGCGGCGCGCATTCCCGGCGTGACGCCGGCGGCCATCGTCGCTCTTTTGCGTTTTGCAAAAAAGCGCGGAGGCGAGACCCATGCGTGAAAGTGAAGATATTTTCGGGCGGGATGCGTTCGCCGAACAAATAATCGTTTCACGTGAAACACTTGAAAAGTTCGACGCCTATGCAGACCTGCTCCGGATCTGGAACGAGCGTTTCAATCTCGTCGCTTCCAGCACGCTGGAGCAGATTTGGCTTCGCCATTTTTTCGACAGCGCGCAACTGTTCCCGCTTCTTCCGACCGGCGCTTTCCGGCTTATCGATATGGGAAGCGGCGCGGGTTTTCCGGGCCTTGTTTTGGCGCTTCTCGGCGTGCCGGACGTGCATTTGGTGGAAAGCATCGGCAAGAAGGCCGATTTTCTGCGCCTCGCGGCCAAAGAACTCGATTTGCCGCAAGTGACGGTTCATCAGGCGCGGATCGAAACCCTGCATGATTTGAAGGCCGAGATCATTACGGCGCGGGCCCTGAAGGCTTTGCCCGATTTGTTGGGCTGGGCGCGGCCGCATTTGGAGCCGCGCGGCACGCTTTTCTTTTTAAAGGGAAAAAAGGCCGAGGCGGAATTGACAGAGGCCGCCAAATGGTGGAGATTTGCGTGCGATAAGATCCCAAGCCGAAGCGATTCTTCGGGCGTGATTTTGAAAATCAGCAAATTGGAAAACGCCGCTTCCCATGACCGCCGAATCCGCAGACGATAATTCATTCGAATCGCCCGAGGCGGCTTGCCGCGTCATCGCCGTCGTCAACCAAAAAGGCGGCGTCGGAAAAACCACGACGACGGTCAATCTCGCGACGGCCATGGCCGCCGTCGGCAAGCGCGTTTTGATCGTTGATGCCGATCCGCAGGGAAACGCATCGACCGGCTTCGGTTTCTCGCGCGCGGAACGCGGGGCGGGGTGCTATGAATTGATGTTCGACGGCATGACGGTCGAAGATGTCGTCGTCGCGACGAGCATCCCGCTGCTTTCGATTATTACGTCTTCCGCCGATCTCGCGGGCGCGGAGATTCAGCTTGTGAACACCGAGCGCCGCGAGTACCGCATGCGCGAAGCGTTGGAACGCAGCGCCAAGCATTACGATTTCATTCTGATTGATTGTCCGCCGTCCCTGAATCTCATTACGTTGAACGCCCTTGTCGCGGCGGATGCTTTGCTCGTTCCGCTGCAGGTCGAGTTTTATGCCCTCGAAGGCATGAGCAGCCTTTTGCAAACGATCGAAGCCGTGCGCGTAAGATTCAATTTAAATCTTCAATTACAAGGGGTTGTGTTGACGATGTACGACAAACGCAACAGCTTGTCGGATGCCGTTGCCGCCGATGTGCGCGCTTATTTCGGCGATCAGGTCTATGAAACGGTCATTCCGCGCAATGTGCGCGTTTCCGAAGCGCCGTCGCACGGGAAGCCCGTTCTTTTGTACGATCTGCGTTGCCCGGGAAGCCGCGCTTATATGCATTTGGCGGGCGAGTTTTTGAAACGCGAAGCGGCGTTTCTTGAAAAGCGAGAGGAAAACAGATGAACACGAAACCAGCGCCTTTGGGCCGCGGCCTTTCGGCTCTTTTCGGCGATTCGGATCAAGCCTATCAGCCGCGCGCGGCCGTCGCCGTGGGCGCCGTGAAGGAAAAAGTCGGCGCGCCGCGCATGATTCCGATCGAATGGGTTCAACCCGGAGCGTATCAGCCGCGCCGTCATTTCGACGAAGCCGCTATCAAGGAATTGGCGGCCTCTATTCGCGAACGCGGCGTTTTGTCGCCCTTGATGGTGCGACCGATCGAAGGCGCGGGCGAGGGCTATGAGATTATTGCGGGCGAACGGCGTTGGCGCGCCGCGCAAATGGCGGGCATGCACGAAATACCCGTTCTTGTGCGCGCGATGACGGATCGCGAGGCGATGGAAATCGGCCTCATCGAAAACGTGCAGCGGCAGGATCTTTCGCCGCTTGAGGAAGCCGAGGGCTATAAGCGGCTTTTGGAAGAGTTCCAGCATACGCAGGACGGGCTTGCGAAAGTCGTCGGCAAAAGCAGGCCGCACATCACAAATCTTTTGCGTCTTTTGACGCTGCCGGAAAGCGTGAAGAAGCGGATCGCCGACGGATCGCTCACGATGGGCCATGCGCGCACGCTCGTGACGGCGAAACATCCCGAAAAACTGGCCGCCGAGATCGTCAAAAAAGGCTTGAGCGTCCGCCAAGCCGAAGCGCTCGCGAAACGCGAATTGGACGGGCCCGCCAAAAAGAAAAGCGGCAAAGCGCACGAGCCGGACGCCGATATCGTCGCGCTTGAGGCGGAAATCAGCCGTGAGGTGGGGCTTTCCGTGAAACTCGTCTCGCAAGGCGGCGCGGGCACGCTGACGTTCCATTTCAAGGATCTCGATCAGCTCGAAGGGCTTCTGGAGCGGTTGAAGAAATAGAATTGGAATAATTCTAAAGTAAGGGAGCGCGCCCTTTTAAAGAAGGCGGGCCTTGGAAGGCAAGGGCGGTTTGGAAGAGGAGTTTCGGCATGTTTGAACAAGCGCTCGGCTTTTTGGGTTTTTGCGGCGTCGGCGAAGAGGCAACGCTTCGCGTCGGAGCTTATGTGGAAAAACACCGCCTTCAGGAGCAAGCGTCGCAGGCGGCGGCGTTTTTTCTGTGCCATCATGCGGCGCGCGGCGCGGCCAAATTAAGCACGCGCGTCTTTGTCGGCGGCCTCGAAAAATATCGAGATCTTTTCAATGCGGACGGAATTCAGAACGTCCCTTTGCATCGGGATGCGCAAGGCCGCCCGCCCATTCAGATCGTTCTTGTTAAAATGAACCCGGTCAGCGTTGGGCTCTTTTGGTATTCGCAACAGGGCGAAAGCCGCGCTTTCCTTCTTCGCGCGTATGAGCCATGGAAATCATCTTTAGGCCTTTCGACACAGGAAGCCGCCGCCTTCCAACGAAGAGCTGCGGAAAGGCTTGCAAAAGCCTATGCAAACATGATCGGCGTCATTCCGGGGATCGAGACGGAAGATCCTTCGTATTTGGCGCGCCGTTTTTACGGCGACAGGATCGCGAACAAAGTCAAAATTAGCGGTATCTGCATGCCTGGTTGACGGTAGGTGCGAATTTTTTTGGGTTCCGAAGAAACCGCGGCAAAATAAGGCCCGCGCTTGAACGAAAGGGTTCGCGATGTCTAAACAATGCATCGGCAACCAGCCTTTTTCCGGCGCCGGCCTTGAAGTGACGCTTCAAATCGGGGATACGGTGCCGGTTTCTCTCATTCGAAGAGGCATCCCGCAAAACGGGCCTTTTTATCTGCGTTTTCATTCTTTCGGCGGCCGCGACGCGGCGCATGTTTATTTCGAGGGAAAAGAAAGATACAGGGAAGTGCGCAATCCGGAAGGATTTGAGGAATTGGGGTCGCGAAGCAAAGGCTTCGGCTTTTCCTGGAATCCCGTGCTGGTCGCTTTTTTGGGAACGAAGGAAAGCGGCCTTGTCGTCATCGGCTATAACGCGGCGAAAGACAGGGAGATCAGGACAAAAAACGGCGAATGCGCGGTTCTCGGGCAGGAAGCCCGGCAAATTCTCGAAGCGGAAGCGGCGCGTTGGCGCGACGTGATTGTTCGCGGCCCCGGGCTTGAAGCGGAAGACACGACAGAAACGACCCTCTGTCCTTCGCCTTGCAAATGCGTCAGGATAAGCCGGATTCGTCCGAATCCGCGGACTTTTGAAGGACCATGATTCCGGCCGCTTACGCAGAGGAAAACATGAAAAACACTTTGCGGTGCATCTTTGTTCTCAGCCTTTGCGTTTTTTCGTTTTCCGCATGGGCCGATGAAGACGAAGTGCGCTTGGGCGGCAGAGACGTCGTCGTGTGGGACGGCGGCACGGTGCTTGAAAACGGCAGGCCGCAAAAGAAACCCGTTTTGTTTTTCAGCCACGGCTTTCACGGCTGCGCCACGCAATCGCGCTATCTGATGGAGGCTTTCGCCGCCGCCGGTTACATTGTCTTTGCGCCGAACCATGCCGACGCGACCTGCGCCAACGGCGAAGCGCGATGGACCGACCGCGCGGAGGCTCTTTTCCGAAAGCCGGAAAATTGGAGCGACACAACATTCGAAGACCGCGCGCAGGATTTCCGCGCGCTGATCGATGCGATCAAGCGCGCGCCGGATTACAAAGATCGCGTGGATTGGAACAGGCAGGGGCTCGTCGGGCATTCGCTCGGCGGCTACACGGTTTTGGCTATGGGCGGGGCCTGGGAAAGCTGGAAACTGCCGAACGTCAAGGCGATCCTTGCGCTTTCGCCCTATGTGCTTCCTTTCACGTTGCAACAGACGATGAAGAATCTCGATGCGCCTGTGATGTTTCAGGGCGGCACGCGCGATCTCGGCATGACACCAAGCCTTCATCAAACGGGCGGCGCTTACGATCAAGCGCCGCCGCCGAAATACTATGTGGAATTCCGGGACGCGGGGCATTTGGCCTGGACGGATTTTCATGCGCAGGACAAGGAATCGATCGTGGTTTACAGCCTCGCCTTCCTTGATCGCTATTTGAAGGGAGGGGCGCCCTCGCCCGTTCTTTCGCGGCAAGTCGGCGATGCGACCGCGTTTGAAAAGGCGGAGAAATAAGCGGACGAGGCCGAATGCGCGATTTGAAGGAGAAGCTGCGCTGAGAGGTCTTTATCTGGAGGAAAAACGGCGACCGGAAAAAAAGATTGCGCCATCTTTCAGCCCTAGGCATAACGGGGCCTTGTAACTTCTTTTGTTTTTATAAGGACTCGCGCAAAAATGCCGCTGTTTTTTTCCGTCTATCTCGACTGTTTGCGCATCCTCGCTTGTTCGTGCGTTTATCTTGGGCATAACGGCTTGCCCTGGCTTCAGATCATAAATCGCGTGGAGGACTATTATTCCACCGGCTATGACGCCGTGATGCTTTTCTTTGTTCTCTCAGGCTATGTCATCGCCTTTGCCGCCGAACAGATTGAGAAAACGCCACGCAATTATATCATCAACCGCTTCGCGCGCATCGTTCCGGCGGCCTTTGCCGCCATTCTTTTGTCCTGGTTTTTGATGCGTATGGCACACGACCTTCTCCCCCTGGCCTACACGGATGTCAACCAGCTTCACCACCCCTGGCATTTTGGCTTTCTGAGCCTTTTCTTCTTAAATGAAGTCTGGTGGAACGAATTTACGCCTTTTCAGGATGGAGCTTATTGGTCCTTATCTTATGAGGCGTGGTATTATTTGCTTTATTTTTGCCTCGTTTTTCTGACCGGTCGGAAACGATATATTCTTTTCCTTGTCGGCCTTTTGGCGGCCGGCCCTAAAATCGCCTTTTTGGCGCCCGTTTGGTTTGCCGGCGTGGCCGCGTATAAATGGCGTGATAAATGGCGGTTGAGTAAAAAGGGAGCCCTTTTCTTTTTTGTAATGCCTGCGGTTTGTTACTGGGGGCTGAAAAGAATGGACATCCAAATCTCGAATTACTCGATGGCGTACCACTTTGTCGGACAACGAATAGAAGAATTCATGGGGCATGGGCTTGGCGCGGCGGCTTCGTTTGTTTGGTCCTATGTCTTGGCGCTTTTGATCATTGCCCATATTTATGCGGCCCGACATCTTCCCTCTTTGCGCGGGCTGGAAACGCCTTTTTGGGCCCAGAACATTAAGAAGATAGCAGGCTATACCTATAGCGTTTATATTTTTCATATGCCTCTTGCGGTGTTTTTTATTGCTGTGCTGCAAAGAAATCTGGAGATCACCGTCAATAGGATCGCCCTTCAAATCGGCGTGTTGCCGATGATCATTCTTTTGGCCCACGCGACCGAACACCAAAAACCACGCGTGCGCGATTGGCTGCGCCGCCGGTTTCCCGAAAAGGAAAAAAGCGACATCGTGAGTCAATAAAACGCTTTTAAAAATTAGGCGGCGTGCGCGATTTGAAGGAGAAGCTGCGCGGTAAGGGCTTCATCCGGCGCGCCGGTTTGTTTCACGGCCGCCTCGGCTTCGAAAAGACGCGCGAGGATCGCCTCGATTTTAGAAACGTTCCATTTTTGAACCTGCGCCGTGAAGGCGGATTCCTGTTTCCAGAAAATTTTCGGCTGCAATTTGCCGACCGCCTCGCGCGGCGAAAGGCCGTCCTCGCAATGGCCGCGCGCGATATGAAGGCGCATAAAATGACGCTGCAGCGCGCGCAAAAGCGCGACGCTCGATGTTTGTTCCGCGAAAAGACGGTTCAGCAAAAGCGCGGCGCGTTTGGCCTCGCCCGACGCCACCGCCATCGCGAGATCGTCCATTTCCGCCGCGCCCTCGTTTTGCAAAATCGCGCGGACATCCTCTTCCGTCACCTCTTGCTTGCCGTGGACATAAAGGATCAGCTTTTCCATCTCGCTGCGAAGCGATCCGCGATCTTCCGGCAGCGTGTCGGATAAAAGCAGCGCGACCTCGCGTGAGGCTTTCAAATTTTCCGCCTGCAAAAGCGCGTTGATCGTGGCGAGGCGCTGCGGGCCTTCCTCGTTGTAACAGGCAAGCGCGACGACAAGATCGTTCTCGCTTTCGCACAGCGCGCGCAATTTGCTGCGCTTCTCCAAATCGCCCGCCTCGATCAAAAGGCGCGTGTCGCCTTGCGGCCTTTCGGCAAGCGCTTTTGCAAGCGGCGCGGCAAGCGCGTCCGTGGCGGCGCGCACCCAAATAAGGCGGCTTCCGCCGCCGAGCGCGAGCGCCGCCATTTCGTCGTTCAGGCGCGCGGGGTCGTCCGCGATTTGCGCCTGCGTCAAACGCGCGACGCGAAACGGATCGTCAAGATTTTCGATCCAAAGGCGCGCGAGCGTTTTGGCGCGGTCGCCGACAAGGCCCGCATCGGGGCCGTAAAGAAGCACGACGCGGATCGCGGCATCGGGCGATTTCAAAAAAGCGGTCGTTTGGGCGGCGGTAAGTTTCACGGGCTGGGACTTGAAAAAGAAAAAAGCAAAAAAAACGAACAAAGCTGCGGGGAAGCTAGTTTTTGACGTCCACTTTTTGAATCCCCTCCTCCGCCTTCTGGTTTTCGGGTTGCGCGGCGGGCGGAGCCTTTTTCAAATCCTCCGGCCTTTGCTCGGCAAAATAAAGGCTGATGCGGTTGATGATTTGTTCGGAGACTTCCGTCGTCGCGCGTTCGTGCGCGTCCTTCTCCGTCATCAACGTGCCGTACTGGGCCGCAAGCTTGCTGTAGCTGACGACGCTGTGCGCCGTGCCTTTCAGAAGCTCTTTGCCGTCTTTATCCTTCAGGCTGTAATCCGCCCAAAGATTGTATTCCTGCCGCGTCGCCGTCGCGTTTTGCTGGATGCCGAGATCGACTTCCGTGCTGTGGATCGAAACGTCAAGCTTTGTCGTCGGCTTTTGCGGGCGGCCCGCGCCGTACATGCGGTCGATCAGGTGATTGCGAAGCTCCTGCCCCTGCCGATCCGGAATGTTGGAAAGTTGGACGTTGTTCAGCGCCTCGGCGACGGGGCCGCTGTTTTCGTGGCTTCCGTAAATCGGCGTGAAACCGCACGCGGCAAGGAAAAGCGTGAAGACGATGCAAAAAGAACGTAAAACGCGCATGATTTTTCCCTTGATCGCAAGAAGCGGCGCCGCCATGGAAGGCGGCGCTACCATTTCTTTCTTTCCAGCCCCCAACCTACGCCGCGACGATGTTCACGATCTTGTTCGGCACGACGATCACTTTTTTCACCGTCTTGCCGTCCAGCGCGCGCTGGACGTTTTCCTCGGCAAGCGCCGCTTTTTCGGCCTCGGCCTGCGAGGCGCCTTGCGCCAGCGCGATCGTCGCGCGCAATTTGCCGTTGACCTGAACCGCAATCGTCGCCGTGCTTTCGATCAGAAGCGCGGGGTCGGCCTTCGGCCAGGCGCTTTCGCAAAGCGGCGTTTTGTGGCCGAGTTGCGCCCACGCTTCTTCCGAAATATGCGGCAGCATCGGGTTGACGATGCGGACGAGCGTTTCAAGCCCCTCGCGCAGAACCCAAGGCGCGCCTTCGCTCGCCGTGTCGAGATCGTCGAGCGCGTTCGTAAGTTCGCGCAGGCGCGCAACGGCGCGGTTGAAGTGGAATTTTTCAAAATCGCCCGAAACTTCCGCGATGGTGCGATGGATCAGCGAGAGCGTTTGCGCGGCGGCCTCGCCCAACTTGGCGGGACGCGCCGTGCCTATGGGCGGCAGCGGCGCTTTCGGCTCCGTCACCACTTTCCAGAGGCGGTTGAGATAACGCCAGCACCCGTCGACGCCCGCCGTCGTCCATTCCAGATCGCGCTCCGGCGGGCTGTCGGACAGCATGAAAAGACGCGCCGTGTCCGCGCCATAGGCGTTGATGATCGCGCCCGGATCGACGACGTTCTTTTTCGATTTGCTCATGACCTCGATGCGGCCGATCTTGACGGGGCGGCCCGTGTCAACATGCACGCCCGAGCCGTCCGGCAGGCGCTTTACTTCCTCCGGATAAAGCCATCCGCCGTTTTCGTCCTTGTAGGATTCGTGGCAGACCATGCCTTGCGTGAAAAGGCCCGTGAAGGGCTCGTCGATTTTCAAATAGCCTGTTTTATGCATCGCGCGCGTGAAAAAACGCGAATAGAGAAGATGCAAGATCGCATGTTCGACCCCGCCGACATATTGATCGACCGGAAGCCAGTAATCAACCTCCCTCGCCTCCAACGGAACGTCCGGATTCGTTGCCGAGCAATAACGCGCGAAATACCAGCTTGAATCCACAAAAGTGTCGCAGGTGTCTGTTTCGCGCACGGCTTCCGCGCCGCAGCACGGGCATTTCACATGCTTCCATGTCGGATGGCGGTCGAGCGGATTGCCGGGAAGATCGAAGGTCACGTCGTCCGGCAATTTGACCGGAAGATCCTGATCCGGCACCGGCACCGCGCCGCATTTCGCGCAATGGATGATCGGGATCGGGCAGCCCCAGTAACGCTGGCGGCTGATGCACCAATCGCGCAGGCGGAATTGGATCTCGCCTTTTCCGGCGCCAAGCTTTTCGATCTCGGCAATCGCCTTGTGCAGGCCCTCTTCGAGAGATGTGCCGTCGAGGAAGCGCGAATTGAAGTGAACGCCCTCGCCCGTATAGGCCTCGTTTTCGATTGTAAACGTCTTTGGATCGGCATCGGGCGGCAGAACGACCGGCGTGACGGGAAGCCCGTATTTGCGCGCGAAATCCAGATCGCGCTGATCGTGCGCGGGACAACCGAAGATCGCGCCCGTGCCATATTCCATAAGCACGAAATTCGCGATATAGACCGGCAATTTCCAGTTTGGATCGAAGGGGTGCTGGACGAAAAGCCCCGTATCGAGACCGAGCTTCTCGCCCGTTTCGACCGCGACGATGCTCGTGCCCGTGCGGTTGCAATCGGCGTTGAAGGCCGCGATTTTTTCGTCTTTTTTGGCAAGCTCCGCCGCCAGCGGATGATTGGCCGAGATCGCGACGAAGGACGCGCCAAAAAGCGTGTCGGGGCGCGTCGTATAGACCTCGATGGAATCCTTGCGATCCGCAAGAGCGAAGCGAACGCGCGCGCCTTCCGATTTGCCGATCCAGTTTTCCTGCATCAAGCGCACTTTTTCCGGCCAGCGGTCGAGCGTTTTAAGGGCGCTCAGCAAATCGTCGGCATAGGCGGTGATTTTCAAAAACCATTGCGACAATTTCCGCTTTTCGACAAGCGCGCCGGAACGCCAGCCGCGCCCGTCGATCACCTGTTCGTTCGCGAGCACCGTGTTGTCGACAGGGTCCCAGTTCGCCCACGCGTCGTTGCGATAGACAAGGCCCGCCTTCAGGAAATCGAGGAACAATTTCTGCTGGTGCTTGTAATAAGAGGCGTCGCAGGTCGCGAGCTCCCTCTCCCAATCGAGGCTGAGGCCCATGCGGATCAGCTCGGCCTTCATGTTTTTGATGTTGTCGTAAGTCCATGCGGCGGGGTGCGTCTTGCGGTCGCGCGCGGCGTTTTCCGCAGGCAATCCGAATGCGTCCCAGCCCATCGGATGAAGCACGTTGAAGCCCTGCGCCCTTTTGTAACGCGCGACGACGTCGCCCAGCGTGTAATTGCGGACATGGCCCATATGGATGCGGCCCGAAGGATAGGGAAGCATCGATAGCGCGTAGTATTTCGGGCGCGTCACATCGACGGTGGCCTTGAAACTATGATGTTGATCCCAATAAGCTTGCCATTTGGCCTCAACGGCTTGGACATTATAGCGCTCGGACATGGTTAATCGGCTCTGGTAAAGGGTTTGAAGGGCCCCACCCTAACGCACAAAAGCGAAGCCTGCAATCGGCCGCGCGTTTTTTGTCCGGTTTGTTTTGCTCTTATCGTATCGGAATCAGACCCCACAAAAAAAGAGCGCGGGGATGGAACCCCGCGCATCCGATTTCCGTAGTCTTTTTTTCCTTACTTCATATCCCGTTGCGCCAATTTGATTTGCCGCGCGCGGGTCAAGATCGCCTCTTCAAGCGAGCTTCCCGTCGTCGGCGCGACGTCCGCGTCCGTCCATGCGCCGTCCACGCCCTTTGTTTGGCGGAAAACCGTCACTTTCACGCCGTCGGCGCGCAAATCGCGATCAAGGATGAAGACGTTCAGCTTAAGCCGCTCGTTCGGATTGTTGGCGGCCGAATACCAGTCCGTCGTGATGATGCCGCCGAACGGATCCGCCGAGGCGATCGGCATGAAAGAAATCGTATCCAAGGTCGCGCGCCACAGATAGCCGTTGACCGCGATTCCGAACTGATCCGTCTTTTTCTTTTCGCCGCCCAGGATGTCGAAACCGCCGCTGTCGCTTACCACGCTGCCGTTTTTATACATTTGGTCGTGATCGGGGTCGCCATAGGTGGGATCCGACGAAAGGCCGAGGCTCGAGCAAGCCCCAAGACCCATCAAAAGCGCCAAAGAAAGAGGCGCAAGACGGGAAAAAGATGATTTTTTCATGTTTGAACCGGTGTGAGGTTAAGAATTCGTCCCACCCATTTTTCACAATTCATACTGATAAATCATAGACTTATCAAAGAAGTCGTGGTTAATGAGCTTGTGTCGATTATGCCACACACAGCGCGTCTGTCACCAAAAAAACGATTTGGGACTTGTCTGTGCAAGGCCGCTGCTCCATCTTTTCTCGTGACGGGGTCGTCAGTCCCCTCAGTCAGAATACAATATCAACTCATTATCCATCCACGAGGGGGATATCACATGCGTAAAATTCTCTTGGCCACCACGGCTCTGGTTGCCTTCGCGGGCGCCGCTCAAGCTGCGGAATCGCCCATCACGGTCAATGTCGGCGGTTATGTCGACTTCCGCGCGGCTCTTTTCCATGAGTCGGATGCTTCCGCCAATCAAGCGGGCTATGCGAAGCGTGACGGCGGCGATTTCGAAACCGAATATCGCGTCAACATCGCGGCCGAAGGCAAAGCGGCGCATGGCATCGAATACGGCGCCATGATCAGCCTCTGGAACGGCTCTGATTACACGAACAACTTCAACACCGCGACGACCTCCTCCGACAACGGCCGCGGCACGAGCGTGCATGAAGATCAAGCTTATGTGTGGATGTCCGGCGCTTGGGGCAAGGTGCTCTTCGGCGACACGCACGGCGCTTCCGATCTCTTCGTTTATGCGCCGACGGTTGGCGAAGGCCAGTTCGACGGCACCTATACTGACTTTACCGATCCTACGACTTTGACGCCGTTCATGGCTTCCTATGTCGACAACACGGAAAACAGCACGAAGATCGCCTATTACACCCCGAAGGTCGGCAATGCCGATCACAAGGTTCAGTTGGGCGTTTCCTATGCTCCGAATATGTATGATCAGGGCACGAATGTTGTTAAGTACGAGTATCTCGCCAGCACCGTGAACGCCTCGCAAGTTTCGGCTTACAAGGATTCCACGAAACTCGACGCGCAATATACGGGTAACTTCAACCCCGTCAGCGTCGTGTTCAGCGCGAAGACCGATATGGCTCGCAAGAACGACAGCGATTCGTTCGACACCTTGCATGGTACCGATGAATCGCTCCGCGATTATGCGACCTGGGGCCTTGGCACGCAGGCGACCTATGCCGGCTTCACCGCTGGTGGTTCGTATGTCGATGGCGGCCATGCCTACACCATCGTTGGTCAGAACAAGCAGCAGGACACCTGGACAGCCGGACTCAAATATGAGTTCGACAAGGTCGCCCTTGCCGCCAACTACCTGAGCGGCGTCGGCTACAACAATGGCTTTGCGGCATCCACCGGAACCGTTGGAAGCAACACTCTCAACTATGTGCGTGATTTCAACGCTTATGGTTTGGGCGCGACCTACACCTGGTTCCCTGGCTTGACCACGGCCGCCGATGCGGTCATGTTCGACCAGAAGCGCGACGACGTCTCGCCGACGATGGCCGCGCATGACGACGGCTATGTCTTGATGCTGTCGCAAAAGATGACCTTCTAATCGTCGCAAGACAATTAGAATAAATCAAAAGCGGGGCGGTGGAGAAATCCACCGCCCTTTCTTTTGGCCCTGCCCTTAACATTGAACGATTGCAAGACGTCGGCTCTCTTATGCCGCCAAACCAAGGGTCGCGTACCGATGCGCGGGGCGCATCAAACGCAGCGGCAAAGGCGCTTCGATTTTCGGGTGATCGGGGATCGGCATGGCGATTTCCTGTTGAGCCGCCACTTTTTTCAAAAGAGCGTATTTGCCCACGCTTGTCGCCTTTTTTTCGTGAAAACGCTGCGCACTATCGACTTCAAGCGATGTGTCCATGTCCGCGTGAGCGAAAAGGTCGCCCCTCGCCGCGACCGTGCAAGTCGCAAGCGACGCGCGACCCAAGCGAGCGCTTTCAAAACGGCTTTTGTCGCTGAACGTGCCGCCTTCCATGTCGAGTTCAAACATTTCCGCGCCTTCAAAGCGCCCGTCCCACGCCACATTATGCGCTGTCGCGAAATTCATCTTTACGCCCCGCGCATCCGTGTTCTGGAAAACCGCGCCGCTAAGTTTTGCGTGATTCATATTGGCTTCGCGAATGTTCGCGCCTGTAAAGTTCGCGCCTTCGAGCACGGCGTGGCTCATCTTCGCTTTGTAAAGATTAAGGCCCGCGAAATTTTGATCCGAAAGATCGGCGCCCGTAAAATCGATCTGGCGCAAGGCATGGCCGCCCAATTTGCGCAGCTGAAGGCCGCGCAAATCGACGCCGCTTAAATCCAGTTTGCTGAAATCGTAAAATTCGGGCTTTGTCGCGCCCGGCTGATCGAAATGTTTGATCAGATCTTCGACGAGCTTGCGTTTATCCTGACCGTCGAAGGAAAGGGTCAATTGGCCGCATTTGTTGCTTTGGGGCAGGTGAAAAAGCCCCGCATTCTTTTTCTTATCTTTTCTCTTATCAAGCGACATAATAATCTCCCTCTCAATAGGTTCAGGATAAGGGCGAGTCGCTAACAGAAACTTAATATCTGAACGTAACCTATTGTAATCAAACGGATAATTCTAATTTAGCTCAAATTCGAAACAAATGTTTCGGAGCCGGAAAAAAGGAACGGTTTTAGACGGTTAGACGAAAACGGTGGACATGAAAGTAAAAACACCATGGAAATGAATTAGTTGCACAGACAAGGCGCGGCGAAGTTTTTTTGATGAAAAATGAAAAAGAGGAAAAAATGACGAAAAAAACAAACTGTCTTTTGATCGTCGATGTGCAGAAAGGCTTCATCAACGACGCCACACGACATTTGCCTTCTTTGATCGAGGCGGCGCAGGCGGATTTTGATCTCGTCTTTGCGACGCGCTTCGTGAATCCGGATGCTTCCGTTTTCAGGCGCTATATGAACTGGGGGCGTTTTGCGCCGGAAAGCGCGGAGACGGAGCTTGCCTTTGCGCCTGCGCTGCATGCCGTTGTGATTGAAAAAACGATTTATTCCTGCGTCGATGACGGGTTTTGTCGGTCGTTAAGGGCGGCGGGGGTTGAAGAAATAACGCTTTGCGGAATCGATACCGATATTTGCGTTACGAAATGCGCTGTGGATCTTTTCGAGCGCGGGATTCGCCCAATTGTGCGCGCAGATTTGTGCGGCAGCCATGCAGGAGCTGCGGCGCATAAGCGCGGGATCGAGACGTTGAAAAGGTTTATCGGGGAAGGGCAGGTCGTTCAGAAATTTTGAAAGATCGGTTCAGTTTGAAAGAGACGAAAGCCCTCGACGGCCCCTGCATTGACAAGAGGGGCGGTTGAAAGCACATTAGCGCGGCAACGAAATAAAATGGGATCCCCGCCTTCCGTCTTCGCCCTTTGGGCTTCGACGCGACTTGCACCAAGACGCGCCGTAGCGTAGCGAAGGCGGTCGCGGGGATGACGACGTTTTTTAGGGAAAAATCATGTCGATGATCGAAGGAAGAACGGGTTCTTGGGAAATGGTGATCGGGCTTGAGGTTCACGCCCAAGTCATTTCGAACGCCAAGCTTTTTTCGGGCGCCTCCACCGTCTTCGGCGGCGAGCCGAACGCGCAGGTCAGCCCCGTTGACGCCGCTTTTCCGGGCATGCTTCCCGTCATCAACGAAAAATGCGTGGAACAGGCGGTGCGGACGGGCCTCGGGCTGCAGGCGCAGATCAATCTCACCTCCGTTTTCGACCGCAAAAATTATTTTTATGCCGATCTTCCCGCCGGTTATCAGATCAGCCAGTTCAAGGATCCGATCGTCGGCAAGGGCGAGATTTTGCTTGATCTTGCGGACGGATCCTCGCGCAAAGTCGGCATCACGCGATTGCATCTCGAGCAGGACGCGGGCAAGAGCATGCACGACCAAAGCCCGACGAAGACTTTCGTCGATTTGAACCGCTCCGGCGTCGCGCTTATGGAAATCGTTTCCGAGCCGGATATGCGCTCCGCCGAGGAAACCGCCGCTTACCTCAAGAAATTGCGCGCGATTTTGCGGTATCTCGGCACTTGCGACGGGAATATGGAGGAAGGCTCCATGCGCTGCGACGTGAATATCTCCATGCGGCGCGAAGGCTCGGAGGCGCTCGGCACGCGTTGCGAGATCAAGAATGTCAACTCCATCCGCTTTGTGCAGCAGGCCATCGAATATGAAGCGCGGCGGCAGGTCGAGATTCTCGAAGACGGCGGCAAGATCAATCAGGAAACGCGGCTTTGGGATCCCGCCAAGGGCGAGACGCGCTCTATGCGATCGAAGGAAGAAGCGCATGATTACCGCTATTTCCCCGATCCGGATTTGCTGCCTTTGAAGCTCGATGCCGCGTGGGTCGAGGGTATCAAGGCGACGCTTCCGGAACTGCCGGATACGAAAAAAGCGCGCTTTATCAAGGATTACGGGTTGACGCCTTACGACGCCGCCGTGCTCGTGGCCGAGAAAAAGAATGCGGATTTTTTTGAGATTGTGGCGAAAGGCCGCGACGGAAAGCTTGCGGCCAATTGGGTCACGGTCGAGCTTTTCGGCATGCTCAACAAAAGCGGGAAGGGGATCGAGGAAAGCCCCGTCTCCGCCGAGGCTTTGGGCGGCCTTGTCGGGCTGATTTCCGACGCGACGATTTCCGGCCGCATTGCAAAGGACGTGTTCGCCGAAATGGTCGCGTCGGGCCGTTCCGCTTCCGAAATCGTCGAGGAAAAGGGCCTCAGGCAGGTGACGGATACAAGCGCGATTGCCGCCGAAATCGACAAGATTTTAGCCGCCAACGCCGATAAAGTCGCCGAATACAGGGCCGGAAAAGACAAGCTTTTCGGCTTCTTCGTGGGGCAGGTCATGAAGGCGACGGGCGGCAAGGCCAATCCGGCGATGCTGAATGAGCTTTTAAAGGCGAAGCTTGCTGGATGATTTTTCTTTTAAAACAAGCGGTTAAAATTTTTTAAGGCGAAGTCGCGGCACAATATGCTCGGGTTCCTTCGGAACCCGAAAAATGAATTCGCAAAAAAGGCGTGCGCGTGCCGCGCCCGCGTGTTTTTTGCGAAAAGGCATACGCGGCTTTCCAAGGAAACCGAGTATAACGCTCTTGAAAGCATTTGCGGTCATTCTTGAAAAAGGAGGCCATCGCGGGCTATAATCTATCTATATTTTAGAGCGTTTTCCGAAGTGATTGGCCGGATTATTGTGGTCGGAAAACGCTCTAAGTTTTTGTTATCGATCAGATTCACGCTCGTAATCTTGGCCGCCGATGCGGCCAAATTTCTCGCGATCTGATCTAAGCAGTCACACGCGTGAGGATAAGATGGCGGAGCAATTTGAGCCAAAAGACGATAAAAATACGGAAAAGAGATATATCGTCATAGGCAAGGGGCCTTATCGCGTCGCGGAAATCGCGGCGGACGGAAGCGTGAAATTTATCGACGACCCTGAACTGGAAGCCAAAGAGTTGTTGCGCCAGGGGTTGAAGCAACCCGAACCGGAAGAAAAACCGGAGCCGAAAAAAACCGAACCGGAAGAAAAACCCAAGCCGCAGGACGAAACGCAAGAGGAAATGAGCGGCGCGGAAAATCTCGGCGCCGCCGCCGCTGCGGGCAGCATCATGGCGATTGCCTATGGTGCGGAATTCGTCGAGGCGATGATGGCGCTGCCGCCCGAACCGGGAGAGACGGCGGAGCAGATTGAGAGAAAAAACAGAAACAAAATCCTGACGGGATTTTATGAAAGCAACGGCATCGAACATTACGGCGCGCGCGCGTCTTCTCAACACCCCGGTGGAGCGCTGACGGAATTTCATAAAGCGACCGGCGAAATGAGATTCACGAAGAACATCACCCTCGATCATGCGCATCAGATTTATGCGATTGCGCACGAAAAAGGCTGGGGTGGCGTTCGCCTGACGACGCCCGTGCCCGAAGAAGACAAAATCATGCTTTTGCTCGCGGGCATGAACTATAAATGGCGCGCGGCGATGATCGCCATCGAATGCGGTAAACTGGAACCCCAAGATCCGCGGGTCAAAGCGCTTCTTGAGGGCGAAGAGGGCACCGCTTTTTCGCATGAAGACAAAGCGACGAAAGAACGCGTGATTTTGGGCGACCGCGAATCCCCCGCGACGGGTTTCGCCTATTGGCCGTCGGTGAAGACGGCGATCAAGATCGACCTCGCGACGGATATTGGTTTTATGGCGATCAAGTATGACGCCGTAAAATGGACGTTGAACGCGCAGGGCAAAGAGGTGTTTAAAAAGGTGCCTCAAAAAAAGCTAGCCGCCCTCATTAAAGAAAAGCTGCTTGAAGATCCGCAGTATGCACAACTCGTCGATTTCGAGCCGCTCGGCGCGAGGGGCGTTAAAATCATTGCGGATAAATACGGCGAAGAACAAAAGGAAGCGCTCCGCGCGTTGACGCCGACAAGCGTCGTCGAGAACGCGGCCAATCCGTTGCCGCCGAACCCGCCGAAGGGGCGCTTTGGGCGCTTTTATGACAACGGCATGAAATTCCTTTTTGGCCCCAAAGGTAAAACGCCAGCCGAGGCGCAGGATCAAACGCCAACGACGCCCGGCAAACCTTCGCCTGGGGCCAGGCCTGCCGCGACGCCGGCATGACGAAACGATAGACGTTCCAAGCGCGAATTTCGCGAGAGGGTATTTTATATCAATTCGCCTTGAATGATTCCCTTCCGTTAAGAAGAAACCAAACTGGATCCCCGCCTTCGCGGGGATGACGATGGTTTTTGGGGAACCATTCATCCTGAATTCGGGACAGGACTGCTTCGCTATACTTGGACTTGCGTAAAAAAAAGCCCTCCGGAAAATTGTTTCCGGGGGCTTTTTGTTCGTTGAGACGGGCAGGCGCCGCCGCAGGGCGGCGCGACCGAGTCTTACGCGACTTTCATCTTCGACATTTTGTTGATCGTGTCGTTGATGGTGTTCGTCACGGGTGTCGCCGCGTCCTGCGCGATGCGCGAGGAGATTTGCGACAGATTGTTCATATCGCTCATCAAGCTGTCGAAATTCGACTTCAGAATGTTCGATTGCGTGTCCATGACGTCGTGAATCGATTTCGCGCTCATCATCGCCGTGCTGACCTTCGCGCTTTGGTCGATCGATTTCTGGACGATCGAGCTCATGCTGTCGCACATGTCGCTGCAGCCTTTCGTGACGATCGAAGCCGATTGAAGGACGGCGTTCATCGAATCGCGCATGGCCATGTTGATATCGGAACAGGCTTGAATCAGATTGTCGGTTATCTTGTTCATTTGATCGTTCGTGCCTTGCATAGGGGCCCCCTGTGGCTGAATGAGAAAATCGAAAAAACGCAAGAAAGCGTGTGCATATCGGAGAATGCTGCACCGCAACATTCGGGGGGAGAATAGATTTACGCGTTTACCATGTCAAGAAAACACTTTAACTATAACAAATTTTTTTCGGCATGCTTGCCTTTCGGTTTGTTTGGATCGATTCTGCGGCACGCGCCGTTTCACGAATCAGTCGGGCAACCATGAAACTTAAGACTCTGTTTACCGTCGTCGCTCTTTTTTTCATCGCCGGAAGCCTTGTTTTAAGCGCGCCCGCCGAGGCCAAGCCCAAACATCATAAAACGCACCACACCGTTCGGCAAAAAGCCGCCGTCGACGGCGCGGCGCGCTATGCGGATATCGTCATCGAGGCGCGCACGGGCCGCGTTCTGCACGCGACCAACGCCGATCTGCCGCGCCATCCGGCCTCGCTCACCAAAATGATGACGCTTTATCTGACCTTTCAGGCGCTTGAGGCGGGGCGCGTTACGCTTGAAGACCGGCTTCCCATTTCCGCCGCCGCCGCGCGGCAATCGCCCACCAAGCTTTGCCTGCGCCCCGGAAGCACGATCAGCGTGCGCGACGCGATTTTGGGCCTTGTGACGATTTCCGCCAACGACGCCGCCGTCGTTTTGGCCGAGGGGCTTGGCGGCTCCGTGCCGCGCTTCGCGCAATTGATGACGCAACAGGCGCACGCGCTCGGCATGAAACGAACCAATTTCGACAATCCGAACGGCCTTCCCGATCCCAAGCAGGTTACGACGGCGCACGATATGGCCTTGCTCGCGCAGGCCCTGATCTATCACTATCCGCGCTATTATCCGTTTTTCGCGCATGAATCCTATGTTTACGCGGGAATCGAACGGCACAACCACAATCATTTGATGGAGCGTTATGAAGGCATGGACGGCATCAAGACCGGCTATGTCCGCGCGTCGGGCTTCAATCTCGTCGCGTCGGCCCATCGCGGCGACACGCGCCTGATCGGCGTCGTGTTCGGCGGCCACTCGGCCCCGTCGCGCGACAACCAGATGGCCGAGCTTCTCGATCAATGCTTCGCCGCCGCGCATGGCGGGAAGGGTGCGCCTGTCGCAGAGGGCGACGCGGCGGAGCCGGGCGAATCCGGCGCGATCGAGCCCCTGTCGATACCCCCCAAGGTCGCGGTCGCGTTTCCCGCCGGAAGAAAAGGCGCGGCGCTTGCCGCGTCCGGCGGCGGCGCTTGGGGCATTCAAGTCGGCGCTTTCGCCGATCAGGAACAATGCCAAGGGACTTTGGTCGCGACCTCGCGCCGGACTTCGCCGCTTCTCGCCGAAGCCAAGCCTGCGGTCGATAAGCTGACGACCGGTTCGGGCGCCATCGTTTATCGCGCGCGATTCCTGGGGCTTGAGGAACGGATGGCGCGTTCCGTCTGCGCCTATCTCGTCAAACATGGGCAAAACTGTTTGGTCGTCGCGCCGGAAGCGGCGAATTAAGCGGTGGGGGTCCTGGGCGGGGCTTTCCCGCTATTCGTCGTAGCTGAGGAGGCTTGAGACGGGGATTCCGAGCTTGTCGCGGCCGTTCAAGAAAGTCAGCTCGATGATGAAGATGGCGCGCGTGACGGAGATGCCTATTTTTTCGGCCAGCGCGACCGCCGCGCGCGCGGTGCCGCCGGTCGCAAGCAAATCGTCGAGAAGAACCGCTTTTTGACCCCGCGCCAGAAGGCCTTCCTGAATTTCAATTTCGTCGGAGCCATATTCCAGATCGTAGCGGTGCGCGACGGTTTTGCCCGGAAGCTTGCCTTTCTTGCGAACCATGACGAAGCCAAGGCCCAATTTCGCGGCCAAAGGCGCGCCGACGAGAAAGCCGCGCGATTCGATGCCGACCAAAACGTCCGGTTTTTCTTCCGCGATGAGGGGCGTCAGGCGCTCGATCGTTTCCTGCCAGGCGGCGCCGTGGGCGAGAAGCGTTCCAATGTCGTAAAAAAGAATGCCGGGCTTCGGAAAATCGGGAACGCTGCGAATATGGGCTTTAAGATCCATCATGACGGTACTTTCGTATGAAAGAAGGGGGCGGGATCAGAATTAACGGAATTCTAACTAAAAATGAAGGAGAAAGAAGGGGTTTTGCGCGGCTCTTCGCGGGAAGAGGCGCCGCCGCCGCGGCAGAGATCGCGCTTGCGGAAGTTTCGCGCTTGTGTGAAACAGGAAAACGCGTCGTTTTTGGGCTTTAGGGGGAGAGATTTCGGGCATGTCATCGCATTTGTCGAAAGCCGACGTCGACCGGCTGCTTAAAGAACCCTCGCCGCTTGTGCGCGCCGAAGTCGCAGGCAAGATCGCGCTCGACATCGACAGTCCGCAACTGACCGAAAGTGAAATCACCATGGCGCACGACATCGTGCGCCTGATGGCGCGCGACGTCGAAGTCTCCGTCCGCCAGTCTTTGGCTCAAAATCTCAGGAACGCCGTCAATCTTCCCCACGACGTGGCGCTTCAGCTTGCGCGCGACGTCGAAATCGTCGCGCTGCCCATCCTTCAGGAAAGCACCGTCCTCACCGATTCCGATCTTCTCAGCATCGTCGCCGAAGGTTCGCCCCAAAAGCACGAAGCCATCGCCGTGCGGCCCGGCGTGTCCTCGCAAGTGTCCGAGGCGCTGATTTCCTCCGCCGGTGAGACGGCGGTCGCCAAATTGCTGAACAACGCCACGGCCGAGATCACCCCGCAGAGCATGGACAAGGCCATCACGCGCTTTCAGGCGAGCGATTCGGTCAAAGAGGCGATGGTTCAGCGGTCGAGTCTTCCCGTTACGATCGCGGAACGCTTGACGACGATCGTTTCGGAGCGTTTGCGGGATTACCTCGTTTCGCATCACGAACTATCGGCGACGGTGGCCTCGGATCTCGTTCTGCAAAGCCGCGAACGAACCATCATCAGCATGTCTTACGGCAGCTCGGAACAGGACATCGAAAAGCTCGTCCAGCAGATGTTCCATAACGGCCGTTTGACGCCGTCGATCGTTTTGCGCGCGCTTTGCATGGGCGACGTCCTGTTTTTCGAAGCCGCGCTCGCCATCATGGCCAATGTGCCGCTCGTCAACGCGCGCATATTGATCCACGACGGCGGGCAGCTGGGCCTGAAAACCGTCTATGAGAAAGCGAACATGCCCCCCGCGATGCTTCCCATCGTGCGCGCAGCCATCGACATCATTCACGAAACCGAGCTTCTGGACGCGGGCGAAAAAGACGTCAATAATTATCGCGCGCTCGTGATCGAACGCATTTTGACCCAGTTCGAACACTTCTCGTCCGAGGATATGGAGTATCTTGCAACAAAGCTCGGCGATCTCATAAGCCTTCCTAAAAACTAAACAAGTTCTTAACGATTTGGCCCCAGATTCGATTCTGGGATACCAGATACGCGTGCGCGATTCTCTTCGTCAGCGAAGGCGATTTCGTGACTGCCGTCTGCGACCCCGCGTGTGTTCACGGCTTCACGGGATTTTCTTTTGTTTCGCGAGGATAAGGTCAAACAGGTTAATAATGCCGGCCTTTCGCATCGAAGCGAGGCCGGATCTTCTTCGCCTTTTCGCACGGGAAAGACGGGCGCGTTTGTGCGCGCGCGCCGCGGATTCGCCATCGCGCCGCTCCTTTATATATTGACGCTTGCGGGCGTCGCCGCCGGCGTTCTTTACGGCGGCTATAGCCAGATTTTGCGCACGAACGCGCAAATGACCAACAATCTGACGGTTAAGAACGACAGCAACGCCGCAGAAACCACGCTTGCCGCGACGTCCGGCGTTTCCTCCACAGATCCCACGATTCTTTGTCCACCGCGAAGCTCGGCCGACGCTTCCGGCGATTGCGCCAGCGCGCCGCTCGGCATGATGCTGCCGTCCGAAGTGTCGGCCGCCGATATCGCCGCCAACCACGTTCCCAACAATCTTTCGGCTGCGACATCCGGCACGGGCGAGGAAATCGGCTTTTTCCAATCCAACGCGGGTACGAAGCAGCTCGATCCGTGGGGACACTTCTATGTTTATTGCCGGTGGGAGGCGTCGGGCGGCAATCGCGCCATCGCCATTATTTCCGCCGGCCCCAACGGCAAAATCGAAACGCCTTGCGGCGCGGCGGCCCCGAACGGCGACGACCAGATTTTCTATATGACGGCCGCGACGGCGATCAACCGCGCCTCCGTCTGGCAACAGACCGCGACCGGCACCGTGCAATACGGCAACCCGAGCTCCAAAGTCATTATCGGCGAAGACGGCACGATTCAGGCGACCAATCTCGTTTTGACGGGAACGGGATCGATCTTGAGCGCGACGGGAACCGCGACGCTCAGCAATCTGAGCCTTTCGACGCCGCTTCCCGTTACATCGGGCGGCACGGGCGCTTCGACGGCGGTGCTGGCGCGTCAGGATCTCGGCTCCGGCATTATCGGCGACGAGCTTTTCACCTCGACCAGTTCGCCCACCGCACGGGCGATCCTCGGTTCCGGCACGGTCGGCGACGCGCTTTTCATCGCGCAAACCGCAACCGACGCGATGAACGCGGTCGGCGCGACCACCATGGGCCAATATCTGCTTTTGAGCGCGACGACGGACACGCTCAACGCGGCGCTTATCCGGTCGATCCTTCTCGCCTCCGGCACGACGGGCGACGCCCTCTTTACGGCGCCCGACCAGCATACGGCCCGCGCGGACCTGGGCTCGACGCCAGTCGGCGAATATCTTTTGACCGCGACGATCGGCGATCCCGTTCTTTCGCAAAGCGCGCGTGAGACTCTTTTGGGCGCGGGCGCGGCGGGGGAAAGCGTTTTTGTCGCGGGCACCGCATCGGCGGCGCGCACGGCTCTCGGTTCGGGCGCCGTCGGCGACGCCTTGTTCCAGGCGCCGACGCAGGCTTTGGCCTGGCAGATTCTGGGATTCACCGGAACCTCCTATCCGACGCTCGACGTCAGCGTTTCCGGCTCGGCGGCCAGCGTTCCCGCTTCCGGCATTCAGGGAATCGTTCAGATCGAGCAAGGCGGCACCGGCGCGAACAACGTGTCGGACGCGCGGCACAATCTCGGCACCGATTACGCCGGAAACATCACCTATGGCACGCTGGACGTCAATTTGCTCGCCGATTACAGTATCCCGAGCACGAAACTTACGACGACGGGCGTCGCGGCCGGCGTTTACAACTGGGGCGCCGTCGATGCCGAGGGCCGCGTCACGGAGGCGTTCGACGTCACAACGGGCGGCGTCGGCGACAATAACGGCGATACGATTTACGCGACGGGGACTTCGAACGAGCTTTATTTCGAGACGGCCAGCAACATCCAGATGGTTTTGACGGCGACGGGGTCTTTGGGCCTCGGCACGCTGACGCCCGAGCAAAAATTGCAGGTCAACAACGGAAACATCCTGATTTCCGGCCCGGCGGAAACGAACCGCCAGCTTATGTTCGCGACGGGAACCTCCGCGAGCGGCGAGCGTTGGACGGTCGGCGCGAACAGTTCGCCCGAAAACAACAACGCGGGTTCGGATTTCACGATTTCGAATTACAGCGACACGGGATCGTTGCTCGGCACGCCGCTTACGATCTATCGCCAGACGGGCAACGCGCTCTTTTCGGGGCAGGTGACGGCGAACGGCGGGTTCGTGGGCAATTTGACCGGCAACGTGACGGGCACGGTCAATGGCGGCATCACCGGCACGCTCGGCCTGAACGACGGCGCGCTCGGCACGCCTTCGCTCTATTTCGTCAACGACACCACGATGGGCCTTTACCGGCCTTCCGCCGGAACCATGGCGTTTGTCTATAACAACGCCGAAACGCTCCGCATGACGCCGACCGGAAGCGTCGGCATCGGCACGACGGCGCCCGCGCATCTTCTTGAAGTCAACGGAAGCGCGGGCGCGCAAATGGTGCATTTCACCGGAACCACGACGGGCCCGGGCGATATCGGCGACGACACCGCGACGGGGGCCGCGGGCGCGGTTCAATATGACGACGGCACGGGGAATTTCGGCGCCGATCCAAACGCCTTCGTTTGGGACGAAACGGATAAAAGGCTCGGCATCGGCACGAACGCGCCGCGCGTCGCGCTCGACATCGTCAAGACCGACGGCGTGATCCTGCCCGTGGGATCGAGCAGCCAAAGGCCTTCGGGCGTCGTCGGCACGATTCGCTATAACAACACGACCGGCGCGTTCGAAGGCTATTCGGGGACGGGCTGGGGAAGCCTCGGCTCCTCCACAAGCACGGGAAGCAGCACCGGAAGCTATCTCGGCGCGTCGGCCACGGCGGCGAATCCAAGCCGTTCGGACGATTTCACGACGGGCTTTTTCTCCGCCACGCCCGCGACCGTCAGCCTTTCAATCTCCGGCGTTGAGAGGATGCGCGCGACGGCTTCGGGAAGCTTCGGCTTCGCCAACAACGCGACGCCGCGCGGCTTTATGGATCTGGGGTACAGCACGGACAGCTTGATCTTGCCGACGGGCTCTTCGATCCAAAGACCAACATCGCCCATCGTCGGCATGATGCGTTACAACACGTCTTTGGGTTCGTTCGAAGGTTATACTGCCAGCGGGTGGGGGAGCCTTGGCTCGGCGGTCGGTTCCACGGGAACCGGAACGAGCGGGCAGAGTATGGTCAGCGGCTGGCCGGATGCGATTGTTTGTAACGTGACGAGTCCTAATTGGGGGTCAACGATATTTTATCCGTATATTATGCCCTATAGCCCGAACGGAAAATATTGGTACGAACCCATGTATTCAGGCGCATCGTACCAAATTGGGTACAATTCTGATGGTTCTTTTTATAGTTATACTAATATAACAGCCTCTAACTGTGACAACAAATCTATCTCAACCCTCATCTCTTCCGGCCAAGCCTTCAATTTTGTAAACAGCAGCGGGTCGATGGGCGCGATGTCGGACGGCACCGCGGGCGCTCCCGGGCTTTATTTCACCGCCGAGCCGGTCACGGGGATTTACCGCCCGACATCCAGCGCGATTGCATTTGCCACGAACAGCACCGAAAAATTGAGAATCACGGGAACGGGAAGCTTCGGCTTCGGCACGATCACGCCGCGCGGCTTTGCCGATATGGGTTTCAGCACGGATAGCCTGATCCTGCCGACGGGATCAAGCACCACAAGGCCGATCAGCCCGATTGTCGGCATGATGCGTTACAACACAAGCCTCGGCGCGTTCGAAGGTTATACTGCCAGCGGTTGGGGAAGTCTTGGATCGGCGGTTGGATCGACGGGAACAGGGTTGCAAGGGCAGAGCATGGTTCCCGGATGGCCGGATGCGATTGTTTGCACGCTTACAGCCCCACAATCCGGTGTGTTCATTTTGCTCGGAGGGTTGATGCCTCTTTCCGATGGATACCACTATTATACCTCAACTTACACTGATTGGGGAGGCGCATGGGGCTCTATTATCATGCTATTTAATAATGATGGCTCCTTTTACAACCAAGGATGGGCAGGGGCTCTCTCAGGGGCTATAACATCCAATTGCAACAAAGCTATTTCCGCACTTGTTGCCGGCGGCCAAGCCTTCAACTTCGTCAACAGCGGCGGGGCGATGGGCGCGATGAGCGACGGCACGGCTGGTGCCCCCGGGCTTTATTTCACGGCGGAACAAAAGACTGGGCTTTATCGGCCTACGGCGAGCGCTATCGGTTTTGCAACGAACGGCACCGAGAAACTGCGCGTAACGGGAACCGGAAGCTTCGGTTTCAACACCATCACGCCACAGGCCTCCGTCGATATGGGAAGCAACACGGATGCGTTGATAATTCCGACGGGGACAACATCGCAACGACCGGCGACGAGCGTTGCGGGCATGATCCGTTACAACACGACGCTCGGATCATTCGAAGGTTACACCGCAAGCGGGTGGGGGAGCCTTGGCTCAGCCGTTGGATCGACTGGAACCGGCGCGCAAGGGCAGAGCATGTTCGCGGGATGGCCGGATGCGATTACATGCAATATAACAAACGCGGAGTTTGGTACTACCGGCATCGTGCTATACGCTTATATGATGCCTTATACCCCAACGGGGCTTTACCAATATCGTGCACTCGATGGGACTGGGGCCGATAATTATCCATTCGTCGCTTTTAATTCGAACGGGAGCTTCAATAGCTATAACAATATCACTTCTTCTAACTGCGGCGTCTCCATCTCCACACTTATTGCGAATGGCCAAGCGTTCAACTTCGTAAACAGCGGCGGGGCGATGGGCGCTATGTCTGACGGCACCGCTGGCGCTCCCGGGCTTTATTTCACGGCTGAACAAAAGACGGGGCTTTATCGCCCCACGGCGAGTGCAATCGGCTTTGCGACAAACGGCACCGAAAAACTGCGCGTAACGGGGACGGGAAGCTTTGGTTTCAACACCATAACGCCGCAGGCCTCCGTCGATATGGGAAGCAACACGGATGCGTTGATAATCCCGACGGGGACAACCTCGCAACGACCGGTGACGAGCGTTGCGGGCATGATCCGTTACAACACGACGCTCGGATCATTCGAAGGTTACACCGCAAGCGGGTGGGGCGCCATCGGCGGAACAGGAACCGGCGGCGCAGGAATTATTAGCGGGTATGAGCAGATTACAAATACCTGTAACGATGGCCCATGTTATGCCAATTGTTCAACCGGTAAAAAAGTCATAGGCGGTGGTTGTTGGCTCAATGTGACGCCAGAATATCTTGAAGAGGTTCCCAGTGGGACTGGGTTTGAATGCTTAACGTGGGGATCTACGGCTAATAACGTTAACGCCCTTGCAATATGCGCCTACGCGACGACGGCCACTTCGAATTTTGGCGGCACGCTTGGCACAACGGCGACGAGCACGAGCCCGAGCCGATCCGGCGATATAACGACGGGTCTTTACAGCGATACAGCCAGCACGGTCGAAATTGCGACGAGCGGCACCGAGCGGTTCCGCCTTTCGTCGAACGGGCTTGCGGCGGGCACGGGAAATTCCACAAGCGCGGTGAATGCGCTGGCGCTCGGGCAATCGAACGCGGCGACGGCGACGGGGGCGGTCGCTCTCGGCGTGCAGAACGCATCGGCGGCGGCCTATTCCGCGGCGCTCGGGTTCGGCAACGCGACGACCGTGGGCGGGACGGCGACGGGGAACGCGGTGCCCGTGACGAGCGAGGCCGCGTTCGCGCTCGGCGAAGACAACAAATCCTACGGGCAATATGCGGGCGCGCTCGGTTACGGCAACGTGGTTTCCGGCCAATATGCGATGGGGCTTGGGACTCTGAACACGATTTCGGGGCAGAGCGGGGTTGCGCTCGGCCAAGCGAATACGGTCACGGGGAATTTCGGGTCAGCTCTCGGCTATGGGAACAGCGTGGCCAGCAGTTACGGCATCGCGCTCGGCGAGAATATGACGGTCAGCTCGGGCGCTACGAACTCTATGGGGATCGCGCTTGGGGCGGCGGGTTATACGCTTGCTCAGGCCAACACGCTGGCGATCATGGGCGGCGTCGTCGGCATTGGCACCGTGACGCCCGCCGTTTCGCTGGATTTGGGGAGCAAGACGGACGCGGCGCGGCTGCCTGTGGGCGGATCCGCTCTCCGCCCCACGGGCGCGGTCGGCGAGATTCGTTACAACTCCGACCTCGGCGCGTTCGAAGGTTACACCGCAAGCGGGTGGGGAAGTTTGGGGGCGGGATCCACGGCGACAAGCGGAACGGCTTCCTTTACGGCGGGATCGCAGATATTTACCTCAAGCGCAACCTTCACGCCGCCCACGGGGATCAGCGTCAGCAACCCGCTTGAAGTGCGGGTTTTGGTTGTGGGGGGTGGTGCTACCGGTACAACAGGCAATGGCGGTGGCGGTGGAAGCTCCGGTTATGTCGCTGCTCAGGAGATTTATCTGACCTCGACGGCCAATATCGCCGTGACCGTTGGCGCTAGCGATTCGTCTTCAAGCTTTGGTTCCTATGTCACGGCCAATAATGGCACGGTTGCAAGCGGTGGAAGCGGTGGGGCGGGAGGTTGCGCCAATGCCGTGTGCACGGGATATTTGGGCGGCTCCAACGGCAGCGCTGGGCCTGCTCCTGAATATGCCGGAGGAACCGGGCAAGGCTCGCCTATCGTTTCTGCAGCAAATACAGTATTGGGGATTCTTTTCCAGTCAGCAACTTTCTCGGCGGGATCAGGCGGCGCGACCAGCAGCGGCTGCGCTCAATATGGTGACGGTGGCGGCGCCGGAGGAATTCTTGTAAACGGGGCCGGTTCTTCGGGAAAACAGGGCACCGTCGGCGAGGGAGGCTTGGGCGGCATAGGCTATGGCGCCGGTGGCGGCGCGGGCTGTCCTTGGGCCGGTGGCGTTGGCGGATCCGGCGGATCCGGCGTCGTTTATATCGAATGGGGCGCGGGAAGCACTTTCAGCGGATCCGGATCCAGCGGGACGGCTTCAGGCGCCGTGAATTATCTTGCGAAGTTTACGGCCTCAAGCTCCGTCGGGGACTCAATCGAATATGACACGGGCACAAGCATCGGCGTGAACACGGCCTCGCCGCGCGGGTTTATGGATCTGGGCGCGAGTGCGGATTCGTTGATTTTGCCGACGGGATCAACGACGACGCGGCCAGCCTCCGCCATCGTCGGCATGATGCGTTACAACACAAGCCTCGGCGCGTTCGAAGGCTATACAGCAAGCGGGTGGGGATCGCTTGGCTCAGCCGTCGGATCGACGGGAACGGGCGCGCAAGGGCAGAGCATGGTTCCCGGATGGCCGGATGTCATCAAGTGCAATTCAACCGGCGAAATAAATTTTCTATATATGGACTATACAATAAATGGATCAGTTTATTATCGATTAATATTTAATAATTCTAACGATGCTTATATTATATATGCAAGCAATGGCACATATAGCTCCAGCACGGCGGGCATGGCTGGAAATGATTGCGTTACGAACGCATATACGATCTCTCAATTAATCGCTAACGGCCAGGCGTTCAATCTTGCCAATAGTGGTGGCGCGGCGGGCTCGATGTCGGATGGCACCGCGGGCGCTCCCGGGCTTTATTTCACGGCTGAGCCGACGACCGGAATTTACAGACCCACGGCAAGCACTATTGCTTTTTCGACAAGCGGCACGGAAAAACTGCGCGTAACGGGGACGGGATCGGTCGGCATTGGAACGATCACGCCGCGCGGTTTCATGGATCTGGGCGCGAGCACGGATTCTTTGATTTTGCCGACGGGATCAACGACGACGCGGCCAGCCTCCGCCATCGTCGGCATGATGCGTTACAATACAACTTTGGGTTCATTCGAAGGTTATACGGCCAGCGGATGGGGCGGGCTGGGATCGACGGGATCGGGGTCTTCGACGCTCGGATCTTCGACTGCGACGACAAGCCCGTATCGCTCCGGCGACGTGACAACGGGCCTTTTCAGCGCCACCGCCTGCACCGTCAGCATCGGCATAAGCGGGACGGAAGTCGTTCGTACGACGGCGACCGGCGTCAATCTTCCCAATCTTCTTCAAAGCTATGGAATCGCGAACAACAAGGTTTTGACGAACCCCGCAGGCGACCCGACAAGCATCGCCGTTGGCGTTCTTGCGCTTCAGGCCCAGACCTCTACGGGGTTGAGCAACACCGCCGTCGGCCAAAGCGCCCTTACGAACACGAACACAGGAACGTGGAACACCGCCGTCGGCTTGCAGGCGCTCGATCTTAACACCACGGGCAACAGCAACACCGCCGTCGGCGTCAACGCGCTTTACACCACTTCCACCGGCACTTGGAACACCGCCATCGGCGCTTCGGCCCTTTACCAAAACACGAACGGCAACAGCAACACCGCCGAGGGCGTCAACGCCCTTTATTACAACACGACCGGCGTTTGGAACACCGCCAACGGCGTTTACGCGCTTTATAAAAACACAAGCGGCAACTACAACGTCGCCGAAGGCGTCAACGCCCTGCAAAGCAATTCTTCGGGTTCGGGGAACACCGTCATCGGTTCCGGCGCCTATAACAACACGGCGACGACGACCGGCGGGTGGAACACCATTCTGGGCTATCAAGTCGGTTCTCAGGTTCTGAACGCCGGAACGAACAATATCCTTATCGGCACAAGCAGCGCGGTCGATGTGCCGACCGGCGCGCCCGCGACCAGCAACTGGATCAATATCGGCAACACGATTTACGGCAACACGGCCAGCGGTCAGGTGGCGTTGGGAAGCGGCGTGACATCCGTGAAGGCGGGCGCGGTTTTGGATATGTCCAAGGCGACGGGCGCGGCGCTTTCAAGCATCATTTTGCCGCAGGATTCGACGACGAACAGGCCCACGACAGGCGTCGCGGGCATGATCCGTTACAATACGACGACGAACGCGTTTGAGGGGTATCAGGGTTCCACGCTTGCTTGGAGTGCGCTTGGCGGCGGCGGATCGAGCACGCTCGGCGCTTCGACCGCGACGACGAGTCCGTATCGCTCCGGCGATCCAAAGACCGGCCTTTACAGCGATACAGCCAGTACGGTTGAGATCGCAACCTCCGGCACGGAGCGCCTGCGCGTCACCGGAACCGGAAGCGTCGGCATTGGCATCAATGCGCCTTCCCAGCAATTGGAGGTGAACGGCAATATCAATGTAACCGCCCTTACCAACGGCTATTACCTCAACGACAACGCCTATCTGGTTCAGCCTGCGGGCGATTTCTCAAGCCTCGGCGTCGGCGAGTGGTCGCTTTCCGATCAGACCGCAACGAACCAAGGCAACACGGCGGTCGGGAGCTTCGTTCTCGCCAATTACACAGGCACGCAAGGCGGCAATACGGGCCTCGGCTCAAGCTCTTTGAACGCCGACACAAGCGGCTCCTATAACACCGCCCTTGGCGCATGGACTCTGACGTCGAACGTGACCGGCTATGAAAACGTCGCCGTCGGCGCAAGCGCGCTTGAAGAAACGACGACGGGATATTACAACACCGCCGTCGGCACCTGGGCTTTACAGGCCGACACATCGGGCAACCAGAACACCGCCCTCGGCCACAGCGCCCTGTCCAACAACACAAGCGGCGGCAGCAATACGGCCATCGGCGTCGGCGCGATGGCAAACAATACGTCCGGCGGGCCGAACATGGCGCTTGGCGCTTATGCCCTTACGACCGCGACGAACAGCCAATACAACGTCGCCATCGGGCCTTGGTCTTTGCAAAACGATACAAGCGGAAGCTGGAACACGGCCATCGGCGTCAACGCGCTTCAAAACAATCAAACCGGCAATTTCAACACGGGCATCGGCCTTACCGCGCTTCAAAACACGACGGCCGGCGACAACACCGCCATCGGCGTCAGCGCCATGGCCAGCAACACTTCCGGCAGCCAGAACGTCGCCATCGGCGAGGGGACTCTGAACATGTCCGGCTATACGGGAAGCAACAATATCGCCGTGGGCTTCAACGCGGGCGATAACGTGCTGACGACCGGATCGGGGAACATTCTTATCGGCAACAGCGTCGATGTGCCGACCGGCGCGCCCGCGACCAGCAACTGGATCAATATCGGCAACACGATTTACGGCAATACGGCCAGCGGAAGCGTGGCGCTTGGATCAGGCGTGACATCTGTGAAAGCGGGCGCGGTTTTGGATATGAGCAAGGCGACGGGAAGTGCACTCAGCAGCATAATCCTGCCGCAGGATTCAACGACAAACAGGCCGACGACCGGCGTTGTCGGCATGATGCGGTACAACACGACTTTGGGAGCGTTTGAAGGGTACACGGCCAGCGGGTGGGGCTCGCTTGGGTCGGCGGTCGGATCGACGGGGACGGGCGCGCAAGGACAGAGCATATATGCAGGGTGGCCGGATGTAATTGTTTGCAACGGAAGTGATGGCGGTGCAAGGCCATTTTATTTTAATGCAAGCAACTCTTCGACAATCTATTACATAGCCTATATTACCGGCGCCTACACCTATGTGGCGTATAACATATCGACGGGCGCATACTCGTCGACCGGTAATACGGCCGGCCTAACATTTGATTGCGTAACGAATGCGTGGTCTCTTTCCTATCTTGTCGCAAACGGTAAAGCCTTCAACCTCGCCAACGGTGGCGGCGGGACGAGCGCAATGTCGGATGGCACCGCTGGCGCTCCGGGGCTTTACTTCACGGCGGAGACGAAGACGGGGCTTTATCGCCCTACGGCGAGCACGATTGGTTTTGCGACGAACGGCACGGAAAAACTGCGCGTGACGGGGACTGGATCGGTCGGTGTCGGGATCATCACGCCGCGCGGATTCATGGATCTGGGCGCGAGCACGGATTCTTTGATTTTGCCGACGGGATCGAGTGTGCAGAGGCCTGCCTCGCCCATCGTCGGCATGATGCGGTACAATACGGATTTGGGGGCATTTGAAGGCTATACGGCCAGCGGGTGGGGGAGTCTTGGGTCGGCCCTCGGATCGACGGGGACGGGCAGCGGGCAAAGCATGATTCCCGGCTGGCCGGATGCGATTGTTTGTAACTTAACCAGCCCAAATTGGGGGACAGTGATATTTTATGCAGATGTTATGCCTTATTCAGACGGAACTTATTATTATAGGGCAGTAACAAACAATGGCAGTAACGACTTTTTTATAGTGTTCTCTTCAGCCGGAAATTTCAATCTCTTTAGCTCAACTATTACGACAGCTACTTGCAATAAATCGATATCTCAACTCGTTGCCGCTGGGCAAACCTTCAACTTCGTCAAGGGGAGCGGCGGGAGCGGCACGCTTGGCACAACGGCGACGGCGACGAGTCCGAGCCGTTCGGGCGATTTAGGAACAGGGCTTTTCAGCGCCGTGGCCTCGGCCGTCAGTATCGCAACCGCCGGTATCGAGGCCCTCCGCGTCACGGCGACCCAAAGCGTCGGGATCGGAACGACGACTCCTGCCGCAACTGTAGCAATAAACGGCGATCTTTTGCTTGGAACAGCAAGCCGAACCTGCGATTCAAACCACCTTGGATTGATGCAGTACACCGCGAGCGGATTTCAGGGCTGCACGACTGGTGGATGGGTGGTTTTTCTAGCTTCTGGCTGCACGCACGGAACGCAGACCTTTGCTTATACAGGAAGTTCCCAGACATTTACTGTGCCGACGAACTGCACGTCTTTGACCGTGAAGCTATGGGGTGCTGGCGGTTCGAGTGAAAACAACAATCCTGGCGGCGGCGGCGGCGGTTTTATCACCGGAAGTTTTGCAGTTACCCCCGGCACGACTTATGCGGTCATCGTTGGTGGGGCGGGATCTAACGCTACTTGTGGTTCAGCATATGGCGGTGGAGGTGAGGGAGGTTGTAATGGTTATGGTAATTACGGTTCTGGGGGCGGAAGGTCCGCCTTAGGTTATTCCGGGGTCGATATTGTAACGGCTGGCGGTGGTGGTGGTGGTTGTACGACCTATAGCTTAGGTGGTGCGGGTGGCGGAGCGAATGGCGGTGTGGGGGCTAGCTCTAATGGCATCACCGGCGGTGGCGGAGGCACTCAAGCTGCCGGCGGCGTAGGCGGCACCGGCGGAGGGACCGAAAATGGTACAGCGGGTTCGCAATATCAGGGCGGAACGGCAGGAGGCCTGACGATCGGGGGTAGTGGCGGCGGCGGGTGGTATGGCGGCGGCGGCGGTTCATGGACAACCGGTGTTGCTTGTACTGGCGGCGGCGGTGGCTCCAGTTATGCTGGCAGTCTGACCGGCGTGACAAATCTTCAAGCAAGTGGAACCCTGCCCGCGGGAACAAGCGATCCATCTTATGCTGCTGGCGTCGGTGTTGGGAATACATCATCGCAAGCCGCCGGAAACGGTTTGGTGATAATTAGTTATTAAGGAAGGTGAGTTTGGTGTTCGGTTTTTGTCGGCTTGTTCGGCAAGGATTTGGGAAGGTTGATGAAGAAGTTTTGGTTTGCAGTTGGGAAGGAGGTTTGCGCTCTCGGCATTTTGCCGGGCGGGTTCGCGCGCGCGTTCTTTACACCCATCCCCTTGCGGGAGGGGTTGGGGGAGGGGTGTGTAAAAGCCTGTTTCCAAGATTCTTTGCACTCCCCTCCTAACCTCTCCCGCAAGGGGGGAGGAATAAGAGCGGTTCCGATGATTGCGGCGCACCCGATTCTTTCGGATTCCGTGATAGACCCCTCACCAAGAAGATGGCGTCATTCCCGCGAAGGCGGGAATCCAGCTGTCGCGCGTCCGCGCGACGAAAAAGGCTGCAATTTTGACATTAAGCGCGTTTGTGCAGATTTTGATTCATGCGGCCTGCCGACGCAGGCCCACTGGATTCCCGCCTTCGCGGGAATGACGAAAAAGGAAAGCGCGGCGCACTCGATTCTTTCTCGTATGACTGGATTGCTTCGGGCCGATGGCCCTCGCAACCTGTCCTCCGAAGCCTTGGCGAAGGAGGATGACGATATATTTAGGGGAGAAAATCTAATGGTAGCGCCGGCTTCCATGCCGGCGCTCGTCAAGCGACTCACCATTGTTTTAAATTACGAATTATTGCGCCAAAACATTCGCAAAAGCGCCGCCATGGATCCTCCTTCGCTCCTTCGGAGCTTCGGCGGGACAGGCGGCGGCGCTACCATATCTCTCTTGCATCCGGCGCGGCCGTTTGCCGTTCTGGCGGTTTTGGCGTTCGGGGCGGGATTGTTGGGGGCGGGGCCGGCGTGGGCGAATTGCTCCGGCCCTTCGGGCATTGCGGGCGATCAGATTTACAGCTCCAACTACAACGTCATGCAATTTTGCGACGGGTCGAACTGGATCAATATGGGCGTTCCGGGCGCCGTTGCAAACGCGATCGGCGTCTTGACGCCCAACGATTTTTGCCGCGCGAGCGCCGACGGAACCCAGATCGTTTGCGGTGTGTCCGCCATCAATCTCAGCTCCATGGTCACGGGCAATTTGCCCGTCACGAACCTGAACAGCGGTTCGGGCGCAAGCTCCACAACCTATTGGCGCGGCGACGGAACATGGGCCGTGCCGCCCGTTCAAGGTTCCGTCGCGACGCTCACGACGCCCCGCAATTTCTCGATCACCGGCGACGCCAGCGCGCCCGCCGTTTCTTTCAACGGCTCCGGCGACGTCGTTTTGAACGCCAGCGTCGTCAAGCTTCAGGGCAATCCCATTTCCGTCACCGCGCCCACGGGCGGACAGGTGCTTATGTGGAGCTCGACGCTCGCCGAATGGGCGCCCGGCGCCGTCGGGCCCATGTATGACGGATCCGCCTCGCAACCGGGCCTTTATTTCGCGAACGAAAACGGCACGGGGCTTTACAGGCCCGCGACCGGCGTTCTCGGCTTCTCGGTCGGCGGGAGCGAGGATCTTCGCCTCACCGCGACCGGAAGCGCCGGATTCAACACGACGACGCCGCGCTCTTCCGTCGATATGGGTAAAAATACGGATGCGATCGTCGTTCCCATCGGCGGGACGAGCCAAAGACCCGTCGCGCCCGTCGGCGGCATGCTGCGTTACAATTCCGATCTAGGCGCTTTCGAAGGCTTTACCGCTTCCGGTTGGGGCGGAATCGGCGGCGGGGTGAGCGGCACCGGCACGGGCGGATCCGGCACCGTCAACGGGACGCTCAACTACATCGCCAAATTCACGCCGAGCGGTACGGCGGTCGGAAGCTCGCTCGCCTTCGACACCGGCACGGGCATCGGTATCAACACGAATTCCGTCAATGCGCTGCTCGACGTTTTGAACGGCCCCGTTTTGTTCGAAGGCACCACCGGCGCGACCCCCGTTTCCGGCGCGGGCACGCGTTTGATGTGGGTTCCCTCCAAAGCCGCCTTCCGCGCGGGCGCGGTGACGGCGACGGCCTGGGACAACGCCGCTATCGGCGCTTATTCCGCCGCGCTCGGCCTCGACAGCACCGCAAGCGGGCAAAGCTCGATGAGTTTCGGGCAGGCGAACAATGTTTCCGGCCTTTCCGCCGTCGCGCTCGGCCAGCTGAACGCGGTGAGCGGAACGGGCGCCGTAGCGCTCGGCGCGCAAAACAACCCCGCCGCGACCTACAGCCTTGCGGGCGGTTACGGCAACGCGACGACGTTCGGGATCTCCGCCACAAGCAACGCCAGTCCGGCGACAAGCGAGGCCGCGTTCGCGCTCGGCGAAGGCAACGAATCCTGGGGCGTCGGAAGCGGCGCGCTCGGTTTCGGAAATATCGTTTCCACCCAAGGCGCTATCGCGCTCGGGCAGCAAAACAACGTCTCCGGCGCTTATGCCATAGCGGCCGGCAACGCGAACACGCCGAGTGCGCAATCCGCCGTCGCGCTCGGGCAAGGAAACGCGTCCGCCGGACAGGCTTCCGTCGCTTTGGGCCAGGCGAACGCGCCCGCCGCGCCCTACAGCCTCGCGGGCGGCTACGGCAACGTCACGACGCTGACCGCGACGGCGACGTTCAATTCGATTCCGGTCGCAAGCGAAGCCGCCTTCGCGCTCGGCGAATACAACAAGGCGGACGGGCAGTATTCCGGCGCGCTCGGCTACGGCAACGTCGTGAGCGGACAAAGCGCGATGGGCATCGGTCAGGCGAACACGCCCATCGGCCAAGCCTCTATCGCGCTCGGTCGCGGGAACTCGCCTTCCGGCATTTACGCGCTCGCGGCCGGTTACGGCAACAATTCGGGCGGCAATTCCTCTGTCGCGCTCGGCAGCATCAACAATCCGGGAGGCGATTATTCGGCCGCCATCGGTTACAGCAACATCACGTCGGCGCGCAGCGCGATCGCCTTGGGCGAGACCGGAACCGCAAGCGCCGCCTATGCGCTTGCCGGCGGCTATGGAAATATCTCTTCCGGTCAGGCGGCCATTGCGCTCGGCCAAGGCAATACGGCTTCGAACACCGGTGCTGTAGCGCTCGGCTATTCCAACAATGCGTCCGCGCTTTATTCGTTGGCGGGCGGTTACAGCAACACGGCCACCGCGCAAGCCGCCGTCGCGCTCGGGCAAACCAATACGGCCTCGGGACAGGCTTCCGTCGCGCTCGGGCAAGGCAACGTCGCGGCGGCGGCCAATTCCATGGCGCTCGGCACCAATATGAATGTCGGCGCGGCGGCCCTGAACTCGGTCGGGATTTCGCTGAGCGCGACGGGCGCGACACTCGTGCAGCCGAACACGCTTTCTATCATGGGCGGCGTCGTCGGCATCGGCACCGTTTTGCCGGTCGTATCCCTCGACGTCGGCAGCAAATCGGACGCCATCCGGATTCCCGTCGGCGGTACGGCGGTCAGGCCTACCGGCGCGCTCGGCATGATCCGCTACAACTCGGATCTGTCCATGTTCGAAGGCTTCACCGCTTCGGGATGGACGAATATCGGCATCACCGGCACCGGCGCGGGCGGATCGGGAACCGTTTCCGGCACGCCCAATTATATTCCGAAATTCACGAGCACGAACGGCATCGGGAACTCGCTCGGCTACGATACGGGCACGAGCATCGGTATCAACAACACGACGCCCTACGCGTTGTTGGATGTTCGGGGCGGCGCGGTTCTGTTCGACGGGACGACGGGCGTGACGCCGACCTCCGGCGCGGGTACGCGCCTGATGTGGGTGCCGTCGCTCGCCGCTTTTCGCGCGGGTGCGGTCTCCGCGACGGCATGGGACAGCGCGAATATAGGCACTTATTCCGCCGCGCTTGGGTACGACAATTTGGTGAGCGGCAGTACCGCCATGGCCTTCGGACAATCAAACAATGTTTCGTCGACAAGTGGGGTGGCGCTTGGCACCTCGAACAACATTACCGGCCCTTATGCGATGGCGCTTGGCAATGCGAACACGCCATCCGGAAACGGAGCCATCGCGGCGGGCAATTCGAACAGCTCGGGCGGGCAGGCTTCCATCGCGCTTGGACAATCGAACGCGCCCGCAGCTTATGCCTCGGCGGCGATTGGCTACGGCAACGTGACGACAGCGGGCGGCACGCCCGCGACGTTGAATACGCAGACAAGCGAGGCGGCGTTTGCGCTCGGCGAAGGCAACAAATCCTATGGTACTTTCAGCGGCGCTCTCGGCTTCAGCAACAACGTGGCCGCTAGTGTCGCGATGGCGCTCGGGCAGTCGAACACGATATCGGCGGCAGCCGTAAGTGCGGTGGCTCTTGGCACCTCGAACAACATTACCGGCCCCTATGCGATGGCGCTTGGCAACGCGAACACGCCATCCGGAAACGGAGCCATCGCAGGAGGCAATTCGAACAGCTCGGGCGGGCAGGCTTCTATCGCGCTTGGGCAGTCGAACGCGCCCGCGGCCTATGCCTCGGCTGCGATCGGCTACGGCAACGTGACGACGGTGGGCGGCACGCCCGCGACGTTGAATACGCAGACAAGCGAGGCGGCGTTTGCGCTCGGCGAAGATAATAAATCCTATGGGACGTTCTCTGGCGCGCTCGGTTATGGCAATGTCGTGAGCGGCAGCGCGGGTATGGCTCTCGGCTACGGCAATACGGTATCCGGCGCCTATGGCATGGCGCTCGGCTATGGCAATACCGCGCCTGCGTGGACGGTCGCTTTGGGCCGCGCGAACACGCCGACGGGAAGCTATGCGATCGCGGGCGGCTATAGCAACAACGCGGGCGGCACGGAATCGACGGCGTTCGGCTACAACAACAATCCGACGGGGCAATATGCCACCGCGCTCGGCAACGCCAATACGCCCGCGGCGCAAGGCGGCATGGCGTTCGGCGAAACCAACAACATCACGGCCGCGGGCACGGACGGTTTCGCCGCCGGTTCCAGCAACAATGTGTACGCGACCAACGGCGTTGCGATCGGCTACAGCAACACGGCGACGGGATCTTACGGCGTCGCGCTCGGTTATGGAAACACCGCGGCGGCCTGGACGGTGGCTTTGGGCCGCGGCAACACGCCGACCGGAAATTATGCGATCGCGGGCGGTTATGCGAACAACGCGGGCGGCACGGAATCGACGGCGTTCGGCTACAGCAACAATCCAACGGGGCAATATGCGGCCGCCATCGGCAACACCAATACGCCAGCCGCGCAAGGTTCCATGGCGTTCGGCGAAAACAACAATATCACGGCCGCGGGCACGGACGGCATCGCCGCCGGTTACAACAACACCGTAAGCGGCACTTACGGCACGGCGCTCGGTTACGGCAACACCGCGGCGGCCTGGACGACGGCCTTGGGTCGCGGCAATACGCCGACCGGAAATTATGCTTTTGCAGAAGGCTATGCGAACAGCTCGGGCGGCAATTCCTCCGTCGCGATGGGCCAGTCGAACACGCCGGCGGCGGATTTTTCGGCGGCGATCGGTTACGGCAACGCGACGACCGCTGCCGGGGCGATCGCTTACGTCACGACGCCGAACACGAGCGAGGCGGCTTTCGCGCTCGGCGAATACAACAGAGCCTATGGGCAATTTTCAGGCGCGCTCGGCTACGGCAACGCTGTAAGCGGGCAAGCCGGCATGGCGCTCGGCTATGGCAATATCGTGAACGGCACCTATGGCATGGCGCTCGGCTTCGGCAACACAGCGGCGGCATGGACGACGGCCTTGGGTCGCGCCAACACGCCGACCGGAAATTATGCTTTTGCAGAAGGCTATGCGAACAGCTCGGGCGGCAATTCCTCCGTCGCGATGGGTCAATCGAACACGCCGGCGGCGGATTTCTCGGCGGCGATCGGTTACGGCAACGCGACGACCGTGGGCGCGACGATTTCTTACGTCACGACACCGAATACGAGCGAGGCGGCTTTCGCGCTTGGCGAATACAACAGAGCCTATGGGCAATTTTCAGGCGCGCTCGGTTGGGGAAATACGGTCAGCGGGCTGGCCGGCATGGCTCATGGCTACGGAAATACGGTTTCGGCGCAGAGCGCAGGAGCCTTCGGCCAATCGAACACGTCTTCGGCGCAGAGTGCCATCGCGCTCGGCCAATCGAATACCTTGAGCGGGATTTATTCCATTGCGGCCGGTTATGGAAACAACGCGGGCGGGCAGGCCTCCGTCGCTTTGGGCCAATCGAACGCACCGGGCGCCAATTACTCGATTGCGGGTGGCTATGGCAACGTGACGACATCGGGCGGGACGGCCGCCGCTGTTGCCTCGCCGGTGGCAAGCGAATCGGCGTTTGCGCTCGGCGAAGACAATAAAGCCTATGGCATGTATTCGGGTGCGCTCGGTTACGGGAGCGTGGTCAGCGGGCAGGCGGGCATGTCGCTTGGGTACGGCAATACGGTGTCGGCGCAGAGCGCAGGAGCCTTCGGCCAATCGAACACGTCTTCGGCGCAGAGTGCCATCGCGCTCGGCCAATCGAACAGCCCGAGCGGCATTTACTCCGTTGCAGGCGGTTATGGAAACAGCCCGACCGCGCAAAGCGCCATCGCGCTCGGCCAATCGAATACGCCCTCCGCGCAAAGCGCCATCGCGCTCGGCCAATCGAATACGCCCGGGGCCTATGCCTCGGCAGCCATTGGCTATGGCAACGTCACAACATCAGGCGGAACGCCCGCCGCGTTGGGAACGCAAACGAGTGAAGCGGCGTTTGCGCTCGGCGAAGACAACAAAGCCTATGGCATGTTTTCGGGCGCGCTCGGTTATGCGAATACGGTGTCGACGCAGAGCGCGATGGCCCTCGGCCAATCGAACAATGTCTCGGCGCAAAGCGCCATGGCGTTCGGGCAATCGAACAGTCCGAGCGGGACTTATTCCATCGCGGGCGGTTATGGAAACAGCCCAAGCGCGCAAAGCGCCATTGCGCTCGGTCAATCGAATACGCCTGGCGCTTATGCCTCGGCGGCCATCGGCTATGGCAACGTTACAACATCGGGCGGGACGCCCGCGGCGTTGGGAACGCAAACGAGCGAGGCAGCGTTTGCGCTCGGCGAAGACAACAAAGCCTACGGCATGTTTTCGGGCGCGCTCGGTTATGCGAACACGGTGTCCACGCAAAGTTCAATGGCTCTCGGCCAGTCGAATACGGTATCGGCGCAGAGCGCCGTTGCGGTCGGCCAATCAAACACGGCTTCGGGTCTTTATTCCCATGCGGGCGGCTATGGCAACACGGTCAGCGCTCAATCCGCCATGGCGCTCGGTCAATCGAACAGCGCGACGGCGACCGGCGCAGGCGCTATCGGCTATGTGAACGCGCCAGCCGCCGCTTATTCGATGGCATTCGGCTACGGCAACGTGACGACCTCAGCGGCGACGCCTTCCGCGAACGGCGTCTATACGAGCGAGGCCGCCTTCGCGCTCGGCGAAGACAATAAAGCCTACGGCATGTTCTCCGGCGCGCTCGGCTATGCGAACGTCGCTTCCGGTCAATCCGCCATCGCGCTCGGTCAATCGAACAGCCCAAGCGTGCAAAGCGCCATCGCGCTCGGCCAATCGAACAGCCCGAGCGGAATCTATTCCATCGCGGGCGGTTATGGGAACAGCCCTGCCGCGCAAAGCGCCATCGCGCTCGGCCAATCGAACACGCCTTCCGCGCAAAGCGCGATTGCGCTCGGCCAAGCGAACGCGCCCGGGGCCTATGCCTCGGCAGCCATTGGTTATGGCAACGTCACAACCTCGGGCGGAACGCCGACGGCTTTGGATACGCAAACGAGCGAGGCCGCCTTCGCGCTCGGCGAAGACAATAAATCCTACGGCATGTTTTCGGGCGCGCTCGGTTATGCGAACGTTGTATCGACGCAAAGCGCGATGGCCATTGGCCAATCGAACAATGTCTCGGCGCAAAGCGCCATGGCGCTCGGCCAATCGAACAGCCCGAGCGGTCTTTATTCCATCGCGGTCGGTTATGGAAACAGCCCAAGCGCGCAAAGCGCCATCGCGCTCGGTCAATCGAACACGCCAAGCGGGCAAAGCGCCATAGCGCTCGGTCAATCGAACAGTCCGGCCGCCAATTTCAGCGTCGCGGGCGGGTTCGGCAACGCGACAACGGTCGCAGGCACGGCGACGGCCTCCGGCCTCGGCTATACAAGCGAGGCGGCCTTCGCGTTCGGCGAAGACAACCGATCCTATGGGTCGTTCTCCGGCGCGCTCGGCTATGCGAACACGGTGTCGGCGCAAAGCGCGGTGGCGCTTGGGCAATCGAACACGGCTTCGGGTCTTTATTCCCATGCGGGCGGCTATGGCAACACGGTCAGCGCCCAATCCGCCATGGCGCTCGGCCAATCGAACAGCGCGACGGCGACCGGCGCAGGTGCTATCGGCTATGCGAACGCGCCAGCCGCCGCTTATTCGATGGCATTCGGCTATGGCAACGTGACGACGACGGGCGGCACACCCGCCGCTTCGGGCAACGGCTATACGAGCGAGGCCGCCTTCGCGCTCGGCGAAGACAACAAATCCTATGGATCCTTCTCCGGCGCGCTCGGTTATGCGAACGTCGCTTACGGACAGTCTTCCTTGGCGCTCGGTCAATCGAATACGGCATCCGGTCAGTCCGCCCTCGCGCTCGGGCAATCCAACACGGCAAGCGGAACTTATTCTTTGGCCGCCGGTTACGGCAACACGGCCGCGGGATCGTCCTCCATTGCGCTCGGCCAAAATATGACGGTAGCGGCGGCGGCGGCGAATTCGGTCGGCATCTCGCTCAGCACGACGGCTGCGACGCTAAGCCAAGCCAACACGATGGCGATTATGGGCGGCGTCGTCGGCATCGGCACCGTGACGCCGACGGTCTCTTTGGATCTGACCAACAAGACCGATGCCGTTCGGTTGCCGGTAGGAGGATCTGCCGCGCGTCCTGCCGGCGCTACCGGCATGATCCGCTACAACTCCGATCTGGCCGTTTTCGAAGGCTATACTTCCGGAGGTTGGGGATCTCTCGGCGGCACGGGCACCGGCGGGTCGGGAACGGTTTCCGGAACGACAAATTACATCGCGAAATTCACGCCGAGCGGCGCGGTCGTCGGGAACTCGCTCGAATACGATACGGGCACAAGCGTCGGCATCAACAACACGACGCCTTACGCGCTTCTGGATGTGCGGAACGGTTCGGTCTTGTTCGATGGCACGACGGGCGTGACGCCGACCTCCGGCGCTGGCACGCGCATGATGTGGGTTCCGTCTTTGGCCGCATTCCGCGCGGGCGCGGTCTCCGCGACGGCTTGGGACAATGCAAATCTTGGAACTTATTCCGCCGCGCTCGGTTACGACGACATCGCGAGCGGGCAAAGCGCGATGAGCTTCGGTCAGGCGAACAACGTCTCCGGCACTTACGCTGGCGCTATGGGGTACACGAACACGGTATCGGCGCAATCCGCGATGGCGCTCGGTCAATCGAACAGCGCGACGGCGACCGGCGCTTTGGCGCTTGGCATCTCAAACACGCCAGCCGCCGCCTATTCCGCCGCCATCGGCTATGGCAACGTGACGACGACGGGTGGCACGCCCGCCGCCTCGGGCAACGGTTTTACAAGCGAGGCAGCGTTCGCGCTCGGCGAAGACAACAAATCCTACGGCCAATTCGGCGGCGCGCTCGGCTATGGCAACGTGGTCAGCGGGCAGGCCGGAATGGCGCTCGGGCAATTGAACAATGTGACCGCGCAAAGCGCCGTGGCGCTCGGACAATCAAACACGGCTTCCGGTCAAAGCGCCGTCGCGCAAGGGCAATCGAACACGGCGAGCGGGGCTTATTCCTTCGCTTCAGGTTCCGGCAACACCGCCGCCGCGAATTATTCCACGGCGCTCGGCCAAAATATGACCGTCAGCGCCACGGCATCCAATTCGGTCGGTATTTCGCTTGGTTCGACAGCGACGACACTCGCGCAGGCCAACACGATGGCGATTATGGGTGGAAGCGTGGGGATTGGAACGACAGCGCCGGTTTACCTCGTAGATGTTGCAGGAAATACCCCTAACAATCCTGTCTTGAGAGTTACCAATAACGGCAACACCAATTATGTCCCTGTTTTCGAGGTTGATGCGCCGAATTTGACGGCAGGAAATGATGATTATTTTGCAATAGGGAGAGATCGCTCAAATAACGATCAATTTTCGTTTGGGTTTTATTATGCAGGATTAAACAGCGGGGCAAACGAATTTATTATCAATGCATACGGCACACCAGTCCTGATGGCGGTGACGGCGAGTGGCAATGTCGGCATCGGGACGTCAACGCCGACTGTCTCTATGGATTTTACCGGCAAGACGGATGCCGTTCGCTTGCCCGTCGGCGGATCGGCCGCGCGTCCCACCGCTGCCACCGGCATGATCCGTTACAATTCGGATTTGTCCATCTTCGAAGGCTATGGCGCTTCGGGGTGGAATGTGCTTGGCAGCACGGGAACCGGCATTTCCGGAACGACCAATTACGTGGCAAAATTCACGGCGACGGGCACGGTCGGAAACTCGCTCTCTTACGACACGGGCACAAGCGTCGGCATCAACAACACGACGCCTTACGCGCTTTTCGACGTCAGGAACGGTTCCGTTCTGTTTGACGGGGTAACGGGAACCACGCCGACCTCCGGCGCGGGCACGCGCATGATGTGGGTGCCTTCGCTCGCAGCCTTCCGCGCGGGCGCGGTTTCAGCGACGGCTTGGGACAACGCGAATATCGGAACCTATTCCGCCGCGCATGGCTATGACGACATCGCGAGCGGGCAAAGCTCGATGGCGTTCGGTCAGGCGAACAACGTTTCCGGCACTTACGCGGGCGCGATGGGGTACACGAACACGGTATCGGCGCAATCCGCGATGGCGCTCGGGCAATCGAACAGTTCGACGGCGACGGGTTCCTTTGCCGTCGGCATCGCGAACGCGCCAGCATCCGCCTATTCAATGGCGCTCGGCTACGGCAACGTGACGACGACGGGCGGCACGCCCGCCGCTTCGGGTAACGGCTTTACAAGCGAAGCGGCCTTTGCGCTCGGCGAAGACAACAAATCCTACGGCTCGTTCGGGGGCGCGCTCGGCTACGGTAACGTCGTGAGCGCCCAAAGCGCGATGGGCTTCGGGCAGGCGAACAGCTCAAGCGGTCAAGCCTCCATCGCCCTCGGCCAAGCGAACGCGCCCGCCGCGAATTATTCTTTGGCGGCCGGTTACGGCAACGTCACGACGACGGGCGGCACGCCGACCTATGTGACGACGCCTGCGGTCAGCGAAAGCGCGTTCGCGCTCGGCGAATACAACAAAGCCTACGGGCAATTTTCGGGTGCGCTCGGTTACGGCAACACCGTAAGCAACACGGCCGCCATGGCGCTCGGCCGCGGAAACGCGCCGACCGGAACTTATGCCATCGCCGCCGGTTACGGAAACAGCTCCGGCGGCAATTCCTCCGTCGCTTTGGGAAGCACCAACAATCCCGCGGGCGATTATTCCGCGGCCATCGGCTACAGCAACGTAACCTCGGCGCGCAGCGCGGTGGTGTTAGGCGAAACCAGCACGGCGAGCGCGCTTTATGCCCACACCGCCGGTTACGGGAACGTCGCTTCCGGTCAGGCCGCCATGGCGTTGGGGCAAGGCAATACGGCTTCGAATACGGGCGCCGTCGCGCTCGGTTATTCCAATACCGCGACGGGGCTTTATGCCCATGCCGCCGGTTACAGCAACGCCGCAAGCGCGCAATCCGCCGTGGCGCTCGGCCAATCCAACACGGCAAGCGCGCAGGCCGCCGTTGCGCTCGGGCAAGGCAACGTCGCGGCGGGCGCCAATTCCTTGGCGCTCGGCCAAAACATGACCGTCAGCGCCGCGGCCGCGAATGCGGTCGGGATTTCGCTCAGCTCGACGGGGGGGACTCTCGCGCAAGCCAACACGCTCTCCATCATGGGCGGCGTCGTCGGCATCGGCAATGTGACCCCCACCGTTTCGTTGGATCTCACCAACAAGACGGATGCGATCCGCCTTCCCGTCGGCGGATCCGCCGCGCGGCCTACCGCCGCTACCGGCATGATCCGCTACAACTCGGATTTGTCCGTTTTCGAAGGCTATACGGCAAGCGGATGGGGCGCGCTTGGAAGCACGGCCACGGGCGCGGCCGGATCGGGCACGGTTTCCGGATCGACGAATTATATTGCCAAGTTTACGCCGAACGGCACGACGGTCGGGAACTCGCTTGAATATGACACGGGCACGAGCGTCGGCATCAACAACACGACGCCTTACGCCATGTTGGACGTGCGCAACGGATCCGTTCTGTTCGACGGGACGACGGGCGTAACGCCCACCTCCGGCGCGGGCACGCGCATGATGTGGGTGCCCGCCTTGTCCGCGTTCCGCGCGGGCGCCGTCTCCGCGACGGCATGGGACAACGCCAATATCGGGACTTATTCCGCCGCGCTTGGCTACGACAATATCGCGAGCGGTCAAAGTGCGATGAGCTTTGGGCAATCGAACACTGTGTCCGGCACCATCGCAGCGGCGATCGGGGCTTCGAATAATGTTACTGGCACCGAAGCCGTGGCGCTTGGTGTATCGAACACGCCAAGCGGGACTTATTCGATCGCGGCGGGCAATGCGAATAGCGCGGGCGCGCAAAGCGCCATCGCCTTGGGACAATCGAACGCGGCGGGGGCCTATACGTCGGCAGCGATCGGGTATGGCAACGTGACGACGTCGGGCGGAACGCCTGCGGCGTTGAACACGCAAACGAGCGAAGCGGCGTTCGCGCTCGGCGAAGACAACAAATCCTACGGTTCGTTCTCGGGCGCACTCGGTTACGCGAATGTGGTGTCGGGGCAAAGCGCCATGGCGCTCGGACAATCGAACACTGTGTCCGGCGTCATCGCGGCAGCGATCGGGGCTTCGAATAATGTTACCGGCACCGAAGCCGTGGCACTTGGTGTATCGAACACGCCGAGCGGTTCTTATGCGATCGCGGCGGGCAATGCGAATAGCGCGGGCGCGCAAAGCGCCATCGCCTTGGGACAATCCAACGCGGCGGGGGCCTATACGTCGGCAGCGATTGGGTATGGCAACGTGACGACGTCGGGTGGAACGCCTGCGGCGTTGAACACGCAAACGAGTGAGGCGGCGTTTGCGCTCGGCGAAGATAACAAATCCTACGGTTCGTTCTCTGGTGCTCTTGGCTATGCGAACGTGGTGTCGGCGCAGTCTGCAATGGCGATCGGCCAATCGAATACAGTTTCCGGCACTTATGCCGCGGCGATCGGACAGGGCAATACGTCGAGCGGTCAAGGAGCCATAGCTCTCGGAGAGGCGAACAGCCCAAGCGGCGCATTCGCGACAGCGCTTGGTTATGCGAACAGCGCGGCCGGACAATCCGCCGTCGCTGGCGGCCAATCCAACGCGGCGGGAGCTTTTTCTTCGACGGCATTCGGCTATGGCAACGCAACGACCGTCGGCGGCGCCATCGCCTATGTGACCACGCCAGCGACGAGCGAAAGCGCCTTTGCGCTCGGCGAATATAACAGATCCTATGGGCTTTATTCGGGCGCGCTTGGCTATGGGAACGTCGTGTCGGGGCAAAGCGGCATGGCGCACGGGCAATCGAATACGGTCTCCGGCGCTTATGCGGCGGCGATGGGCGTTTCGAATACGGCGACGGCGCAAAGCGCGATGGCGCTGGGCCAATCAAACAACGTATCCGGCAATTATGCCGCGGGCATCGGCCTTTCAAACACGCCGAGCGGTCAAAGCGCCATCGGTCTTGGCCAATCGAACAGCCCGAGCGGGCAGGCCTCTGTCGCTGGCGGACAATCGAACGCGCCGGCTTCGAATTTCGGCATTGCGCTTGGCTACGGCAACGTGACGACGTCGGGCGCGACGCCAAGCGGTTCGGGCCAAGGCTATACAAGCGAGGCGGCGTTCGCGCTCGGCGAAGACAACAAATCCTACGGCTCGTTCTCGGGCGCGCTTGGTTACGCGAACGTGGTGTCGGGACAAAGCGCCATGGTTCTCGGGCAATCGAACAATGCGAGCGGCACTTATTCGATGGCCTTGGGATCTTCGAACACGCCAAGCGGAACGGATGCCATCGCGCTTGGCGCTTCGAACAGCCCAAGCGGGCAATCCTCCATCGCCGCCGGACAATCGAACGCGCCTGCTTCTTATTTCGACGTCGCGCTCGGCTACGGCAACGTAACAACGTCGGGCGGGACGCCTGCAGCCTCGGGCGGCGGTTATACGAGCGAAGCGGCGTTTGCGCTCGGCGAAGATAACAAATCCTACGGTTCGTTCTCGGGCGCACTCGGTTACGCGAACGTGGTGTCGGGACAAAGCGCCATGGTTTTTGGCCAATCGAACAATGCGAGCGGCACTTATTCGATGGCCTTGGGATCTTCGAACACGCCAAGCGGAACGGACTCTATAGCGCTTGGTGCTTCGAACAGCCCGAGCGGGCAATCCTCCATCGCCGCCGGACAATCGAACGCGCCGGCCTCGAATTTCGGCGTTGCGCTCGGCTACGGCAACGTAACAACGTCGGGCGGGACGCCTGCAGCCTCGGGCGGCGGTTATACGAGCGAAGCGGCGTTTGCGCTCGGCGAAGACAACAAGGCCTATGGGTCGTTCAGCGGCGCGCTGGGTTATGGCAACGTGGTGTCGGGCCAGAGCGCCATGGTTTTCGGGCAGTCAAACAATGCGAGCGGCACTTATTCGATGGCCTTGGGATCTTCGAACACGCCAAGCGGAACGGATGCCATCGCGCTTGGCGCTTCGAACAGCCCAAGCGCGCAAAGCGCCATAGCCTTGGGACAATCGAACAGCCCAAGCGGGCAATCCTCCATCGCGGCGGGGCAATCAAACGCGCCAGCTTCTTATTTCGACGTCGCGCTCGGCTATGGGAACGTGACGACGGTGGGCGGGACGCCCGCGGCTCTTAACAGCTATACGAGCGAAGCGGCGTTTGCGCTCGGCGAAGACAACAAATCCTACGGCTCGTTCTCCGGCGCGCTCGGCTATGCGAACGTGGTGTCGGCACAAAGCGCGATGGCGCTTGGCCAATCGAACAATGCGAGCGGCACCTATTCGATGGCCTTGGGCTCTTCGAACACGCCAAGCGGAACGGACTCTATAGCGCTTGGCGCTTCGAACAGCCCAAGCGCGCAAAGCGCCATAGCCTTGGGACAATCGAACGCGCCCGGGGCGAATTACAGCATCGCGGGCGGTTATGGCAACGTCACCACGGCGGGCGGCTCGCCGACCTATGTTGCAACGCCGGCGGCGAGCGAATCGGCCTTTGCGTTTGGCGAATATAACAAAGCCTACGGCCTTTATTCGGGCGCGCTCGGCTATGGGAACGTCGTGTCGGGGCAAAGCGGCATGGCGCACGGGCAATCGAATACCGTTCCCGGTACTTACGCGGCGGCGATGGGCCTTTCAAATACGGCGACCGCGCAAAGCGCAATGGCGCTGGGCCAATCGAACAACGTATCCGGCAACTATGCCGCGGGTATCGGGCTTTCAAATACGCCGAGCGGGCAGAGCGCGATCGGTCTTGGCCAGTCGAACAGCCCGAGCGGGCAGGCCTCCATCGCCGCCGGACAAGCGAACGCGCCGGCTTCGAATTTCGGCATTGCGCTCGGCTATGGGAACGTAACAACGTCGGGCGCGACACCTGCCGCTTCGGGACAGGGCTATACGAGCGAGGCGGCGTTCGCGCTCGGCGAAGACAACAAGGCCTATGGGTCGTTCAGCGGTGCGCTCGGCTATGGTAACGTGGTCAGCACCAACGGTTCGCTCGCGCTTGGCTATGCGAATACGGTCGGTACGAGCAACTATGCCTATGCGCTCGGCTATGGCAATACGCCGACGGGCAATTACACCGTTGGCGTCGGTTATGGGAATGCGCCGAGCGGGCAAAGCGCCATCGCGCTCGGCCAATCGAACAGCGCGAGCGGGCAGGCCTCCATCGCCGCCGGACAAGCGAACGCGCCGGCTTCGAATTTCGGCATCGCGCTCGGGTTCGGCAACGTGACGACGCTTGGCGGCACGGCCACCGCTTCGGGGCAAGGTTATACGAGCGAAGCGGCGTTCGCGCTCGGCGAAGACAACAAATCCTACGGGTCGTTCAGCGGCGCGCTCGGCTATGGCAACATCGCAAGCGGGACGGCCGGTATCGCGCTCGGCTACGGCAACACTGTTTCCGGCACCTATGCGGGCGCGTTCGGTGTTTCGAACACAACGAGCGGGAGCTATGCCATCGCTTTGGGCGATGCGAATACGCCGAGCGGGCAAAGCGCCATCGCGCTCGGCCAATCGAACAATCCAAGCGGACAGGCCTCTGTCGCTGGCGGTCAAGCGAACGCGCCCGCGGCAAACGCGTCCATTGCGCTCGGTTACGGCAACGTGACGACCTCCGGCGGGACGCCTGCCGCTTCGGGACAAGGATGGACGAGCGAGGCGGCCTTCGCCCTCGGCGAAGACAACAAAGCCTATGGATCGTTCAGCGGTGCGATGGGTTACGGCAACGTGGTCAGCACTTATGGATCGATGGCGATCGGCTATGCAAACACGGTCGGCACCGGCAATTATGCGACGGCGATCGGTTATTCCAACTCTTCGACGGGCGCTCAATCCGTAGCGCTTGGTTCCACGAACAGCCCCAGCGGCACTTACGCGATCGCGGCGGGCTATGCGAACAGCCCAAGCGGCCAAAGCGCCATCGCGCTCGGCCAATCGAACAGCGCGACGGCGACCGGCGCGGGCGCAATCGGCGTATCGAACGCGCCCGGCGCGGCTTATTCGATGGCGTTCGGCTATGGCAACGTGACGACGGCCGCCGGAACGCCCGCAGCGAACGGAGCCTATACAAGCGAGGCGGCCTTTGCCCTCGGCGAAGACAACAAATCCTATGGCGCGTACAGCGGCGCGCTCGGCTATGCAAACATTGTGTCGGCGCAAAGCGCCATGGGTCTTGGGCAATCGAACACGGCCTCGGCGCAAAGCGCCGTGGCGCTTGGGCAATCGAATACGGCTTCGGGGCAAAGCGCCATGGCCCACGGGCAATCGAACACGGCCTCCGGCTCTTATGCGGGCGCGTTCGGTTACGGCAACACGGCGACGGGGCAAAGCTCCATGGCGCTCGGGCAATCGAACAACGCCTCCGGCCTTTATGCGATCGCGCTCGGCGGATCAAACGCTTCCGGTTCGCCTTATACCGTGGCCGCGGGCTATGGCAACGCGACGAGTTCCGGCGGAACGACGACGACGAACGGCACCAATACGAGCGAGGCCGCGTTCGCGCTCGGCGAAGGCAACAAATCCTACGGCATGTTCTCCGGCGCTCTCGGTTATACGAACGTGGCTTCCGGCCAAAGCGCAATGGCGATCGGGCAATCGAACACGGCTTCGGGCCAAGCCGCCGTCGCGCACGGACAAGGCAATACGGCAAGCGGGAATTATGCGCTCGCCGCCGGTTATAACAACACCGCCGCGGGGGCGTCTTCCTTTGCGCTTGGCCAGAACATGAATGTGACCGCAGCGGCGGCGAACTCGTTCGGACTTTCGCTCAGCACGGCGACGGCGACCTTGGCGCAAGCCAACACGTTGTCGATCATGGGCGGCGTCGTCGGCATCGGCACCGTAACGCCGACGGTTTCCTTGGATCTCACCAACAAGACGGATGCCGTGCGTTTGCCCGTGGGCGGATCCGCCGCGCGACCCACCGCCGCCGTCGGCATGATCCGTTACAATTCGGATCTGGCCGCGTTCGAAGGTTATGCGGCTTCGGGTTGGGGCGTGCTCGGCGCTTCGGGCACAGGCGGATCGGGCACCGTTTCGGGGCAGACGAATTATATTCCGAAATTTTCAAGCCCGACGGTCATCGCGGATTCGCTTATGTACGACACGGGCACGAGCGTCGGGCTGAACAACACCACGCCTTACGCCATGTTTGACGTGCGGGGCGGTTCGGTCTTGTTCGACGGCACGACGGGGGCGACGCCCATTGCGGGCGCGGGCACGCGCATGATGTGGGTTCCGTCTTTGGCGGCGTTCCGCGCGGGCGCGGTGACGGCGACGGCGTGGGATAACGCGAATGACGGGCAAGATTCAGCCGCGCTTGGGCTTGACGACATCGCAAGCGGTCAAAGTTCGATGAGTTTCGGTCAGGCGAACAATGTTTCCGGCCTTTACGCGGGCGCGATGGGTTATACGAACATCGTTTCGGCGCAAAGCGCGATGGCGCTCGGCCAAGCGAACAACGCGACCGCGACGGGCGCCATCGCGGGCGGTCAGGCGAACACGGCAAGCGCCGCTTATTCCGCCGCGATCGGGTACGGCAACGTCACGACGCAAACGGCGACGCCCGCTTCTTCCGGCAACAGCTATGCAAGCGAGGCCGCCTTCGCGCTCGGCGAAGACAACAAATCCTACGGGCAATATGCGGGCGCGCTCGGCTACGGTAACGTGGTGAGCGGCCAATATGCGATGGGGTTCGGCACGTTGAACAACGTTTCGGGCCAAAGCGGCATGGCGCTCGGCCAAGCGAATACGATAACCGGAAATTACGACGCGACGATCGGTTACGGGAACAGCGTCGCCGCGAATTACGCGACGGCGCTCGGCCAGAATATGACGATAAGCTCGGGCGCGACGAATTCGCTCGGGATTTCGCTCGGCTCGACCGGTTATACGCTCGCGCAAGCGAACACGATGTCGATCATGGGCGGGCCCGTCGGCATCGGCACCACGACGCCGACGGTTTCCCTGGATCTCACCAACAAAACGGACGCGATCCGGCTTCCGGTCGGCAGCACGGCGGTGCGTCCGGCGGGCGCGGTCGGCATGATGCGCTACAATTCGGATATAGGCTCCCTTGAAGCTTACACGGCTTCGGGTTGGAACGTCCTCAGCGCCTCGACCGGCACGGGATCGGGCGGATCGGGGACGGCTTGGGTGATGATCGCCTCGGTCGATATTGCGACGGCGACGGGGTCTTATACGTTTAGCGGTTTGAATGGCGATAGTGATGGGGAGTATCAGGTTGTTGCGCGGATCGTGGGAGGCGTTTCCGGGACAAACACTAACTTCTTCGTTTGGCCAAACGGCGACACAACGCAGTCCGATTATGCGGCTCAGGCCATCTGGGGCAACGGTAGCAGCGCTAGTGACAGTATGCTTTCCTATAATGGCATGTTGATTGGATCCACGGTTGCAAGTGGCGGACAAATTAGTTTTGGATCGACGATTCTTTATGCAAAAAGCGGCCAGGTTAGAACTGCCGTGCATACATCAGGCGAAGTTATAAGCGGGACATCAGTAGGATATGCCGACTTTATTCTTTCAGCATGGAATAACACAAGTTCCGCTATTACATCGCTCACAATTGGTGGTGAAAACAGCAGCAACGTCCTTCTCGCCAACAGTCTTGGCGTTGGAACGCATCTTGAATTATGGGCGCCGCGGAGCGTAGGCGGCGGCGGGGCCGGATCGGGGACGGTCGCGGGCGTGACGAATTACATCGCGAAGTTTACGCCGAACGGATCGACCGTCGGAACTTCGCTTATGTACGACACGGGAACGGGCCTCGGCGTCAACACCGCGACGAGCGTCAAATCGATGCTCGATGTTTTGAACGGGCCCGTGTTGTTCGAAGGCGCGACGGGGACGACGCCGACATCCGGCGCGGGCACGCGCATGATGTGGGTGCCTTCTTTGGCGGCGTTCCGCGCGGGCGCGGTGACGGCGACGGCGTGGGATAATGCCAATATCGGGCAGTACTCCGCCGCGCTCGGCATCGACAACCAAGTGAGCGCCCAGGGCGCCATGGGCTTCGGGCAGACGAATACAGTCTCGGCCCCCAGCGCCGCGGCGCTCGGGCAATTGAACGTGGTGAGCGGGACGGGCGCGGTCGCGCTCGGCGCCTTGAACACGCCCGCTTCTTCTTATGCCGCCGCGATCGGCTTCGGCAACGCGACGACGCTTGCGGGCACGGCGACGTTCAACGCGACCCCCGCGACAAGCGAGGCGGCCTTCGCGCTCGGCGAAGACAACAAAGCCTATGGCACTTATGCAGGCGCGCTCGGTTACGGAAATCTGGTTTCGGGGCCAAGCGCCATGGCGCTCGGGCAAGGGAACACTTCATCCAACAATTACAGCATCGCCGCCGGTTATGCGAACGTCGCTTCGGCGCGCAGCGCGACGGTGCTCGGCGAAACGAGCACCGCGAGCGGAACCTATGCCCACGCCGCCGGTTACGGGAACGTCGCTTCCGGTCAGGCCGCCGTCGCTTTGGGCCAAGGCAACACGGCATCGAACACCGGCGCCGTCGCGCTCGGCTATTCCAACAATGCGACGGGGCTCTATGCGCTCGCCGCCGGTTACAGCAACACGGCGACCGCGCAAAGCGCCGTCGCGCTCGGCCAAACCAACACAGCGAGCGGGATCTATGCCCTCGCCGCCGGTTACAACAATATCGCCGCCGCGCCTGCCTCCATCGCTTTGGGGCAAGGCATGAATGTGGCCGCGACCGCGACGAACTCTTTCGGCCTTTCGCTGACCGCGACGAGCTATACGCTCGCGCAACCCAACACGATGTCGATCATGGGCGGCGTTGTCGGCATCGGCACCGTGACGCCCGCGGTTTCCCTTGATGTGGGCAGCAAGACGGACGCGATCCGGCTGCCTGTCGGCGGTTCGGCCTTGCGTCCGACGGGCGCGGTCGGCGAGATTCGTTACAACTCGGATCTGGCTTATTTCGAAGGCTATACGGCCTCCGGCTGGAACGCGCTCGGCGGCACCGGCACCGGCGGCGGGTCGGGCACCGTTTCCGGCACGACGAATTATATCGCAAAGTTTACAAACGGCGCGGCTGTCGGGAACTCGCTTGCCTATGACACCGGCACAGGCGTCGGCATCAACACCGCCGCTGCCGTAAAGTCGATGCTCGACGTTTTGAACGGCTCCGTTTTGTTCGAAGGCACGACCGGCGCGACGCCTGTTGCGGGTGCTGGCACGCGCATGATGTGGGTGCCGTCCCTCGCGGCGTTCCGCGCGGGCGCGGTTTCGGCAACGGCGTGGGATAACGCCAATATCGGGCAATACTCCGCCGCGCTCGGCCTCGACAACCAAGTGAGCGCGCAAAGCGCGTTTGGCCTAGGCCAATCGAACACGGTGACGGGCCAATATGCCGGCGCGTTCGGTTATTCCAACGCGCCGTCCGGTCAAAGCGCCATAGCGATCGGCCAATCGAACAGCCCGAGCGGCCAAGCCGCCGTCGCTTTGGGGCAGGCGAACGCGCCTGCTTCGAACTTCGCCATGGCGCTCGGCTACGGCAACGTGACGACCTCCGGCGGAACGCCGACCGCCGTCAACGCCTATACGAGTGAGGCCGCGTTCGCGCTCGGCGAAGACAATAAGGCCTATGGGTCGTTCAGCGGTGCGCTCGGCTATGCGAACGTCGTGTCCGCGCAAAGCGCGATGGCGTTCGGGCAAGCGAATACCGTCTCCGGCCTTTATGCGGCGGCCATCGGCTATGGCAACAGCTCTTTGACGCCGAGCGCCATCACCATCGGACAAGCGAACAGCGCAAGCGCGACGGGCGCTATCGCGCTCGGTATTTCGAACGTGCCCGCGGCCGCGTATTCGGTGGCTGTCGGCTACGGCAACGCGACGACGCTTGCGGGCGTTCCGGCGGCTTCGGGCAACGGTTATCCGAGCGAGGCCGCGTTCGCGTTCGGCGAAGACAACAAATCCTACGGCCTCTATTCCGGCGCGATGGGTTACGGCAACATCGTAAGTGCGCAAAGCGCCGTGGGTATTGGGCAGGCGAACACCGTTTCCGGCCAAGCCGCCGTCGCGCTCGGGCAGGCGAACACGACAAGCGGGATCTATTCGGTCGCGCTGGGCTATTCGAACAATGCGTCCGCTCAATCTTCGTTCGCGGCCGGTCAAGCGAACGCGCCTGCGGCTTATGCCTCGGCGGCGCTCGGCTACGGCAACGTCACGACGGTCGGCGGGACGCCCGTCGCAGGCCCCGGCAATACGAGCGAGGCGGCGTTCGCGCTCGGCGAAGCGAACAAATCCTACGGCCTCTATTCCGGTGCGCTCGGCAACGGAAATCTGGTTTCGGCGCAGAGCGGCATGGCGCTCGGCCAGTCCAATACGGTCTCGGCGCAAAGCGCTGTCGCGCTCGGCCAGTCCAATACGGCGGGCGGGCTTTATGCGGGCGCGGTGGGCAATGCGAACAATGCATCGGCGCAAAGCGCCATCGCGCTCGGTCAATCGAACAATGCCTCCGCCCAGGCCGCGTTTGCGGCCGGTCAAGCGAACGCGCCCGCTTCCTATGCCTCGGTCGCGCTCGGCTACGGCAACGTGACGAGCGCGGGCGGGACGCCTGTCGCCGGCCCCGGCAACGCAAGCGAAGCGGCGTTCGCGCTCGGCGAAGCGAACAAATCCTACGGCCTCTATTCCGGCGCGCTCGGCAACGGAAATCTGGTTTCGGCGCAAAGCGGCATGGCGCTCGGCCAGTCCAACACGGTCTCGGCGCAAAGCGCGCTGGCGCTCGGGCAAGGCAATACGGCGGGCGGGCTTTATGCGGCCGCGATAGGCGACGCGAACAATTCGTCCGGACAGTCGTCGTTCGCCGCGGGACAAGCGAACGCGCCCGCCGCGAATTATTCGATGGCGCTCGGTTACGGCAACGTGACGAATGCGGGCGGATCGCCGACGAACATCGCGACGCCCGCGACGAGCGAAAGCGCCTTCGCGATCGGCGAATACAACAAAGCCTACGGCCTTTATTCCGGCGCGCTCGGCTACGGGAACATCGTGAGCAACCAGAGCGCGATGGCGCTCGGGCAAACGAACACGGTTTCCGGCCAAAGCGCCATGGCCCTCGGTTATCTGAACAACGCGACCAGCATCTATGCGGCGGCGATCGGCTACAACAATACGGTCTCGGCGCAAAGCGCCATGGCCCTCGGGCAATCGAACGCGGTGCTGGGCGTTTCCGCTCTGGCCGCCGGCAGCGGAAACAGCGTGAACGGCCTCTCCGCCGCCGCCTTGGGGCAAGGCAACGCGGCCGGTTCGGCCTTTACGATGACGCTCGGCTACGGCAACGTGACAACCGCCGGTGGAACGCCCGTCGCGAACAACACCTATACAAGCGAAGCGGCCTTCGCGCTCGGAGAAGCCAACAAATCCTATGGATCCTTCTCCGGCGCTCTCGGTTATTCGAATACCGTCTCCAACCAGAGCGCCATGGCGTTCGGGCAATCGAACAACGCATCAGGCCTTTACGCGATGGCGCTCGGCTCGTCGAACACGCCGTCCGGCCAAAGCGCGGTCGCTCTCGGGCAAGGAAACAATCCAAGCGGTCAGGCCGCCGTCGCGGCGGGGCAGGCGAACGCCGCCGGCGCCAATTACTCGATGGCGTTCGGTTATGGCAACGCGACGACGGCGGGCGGCACGACCTCTTATGTGGCGTCGCCGGTCGCAAGCGAAAGCGCCTTTGCCTTCGGCGAAGACAATAAATCCTATGGCATGTATGCGGGCGCGCTCGGCTATGGCAACATCGTTTCCGCGCAAAGCGCCGTGGCCATCGGCCAAGCGAACACCGTGTCCGGCCTTTACGCGGTAGCGCTCGGCAACGCCAACGTGCCCGCCGCGCAAAGCGCCATGGCGCTCGGCCAATCGAATACGCCCGCCGGACAATCTTCCGTCGCGCTCGGGCAATCGAACAATCCAAGCGGCCTTGCCGCCATCGCGGGCGGACAAGCGAACGCGCCCGCGGCGAACTTCTCGGCCGTGTTCGGTTACGGCAACGTCACGACGTCGAACGGAACGGCGGCGGCTTCGGGCCAAGGCTATACGAGCGAAGCGGCCTTCGCGCTCGGCGAAGACAACAAAGCCTACGGCTCGTTCTCCGGCGCGCTTGGCTACGCGAACGTCGTCAGCGGCCAAAGCGCCGTGGTGCTGGGGCAATCGAACAACGCGTCCGGCGCTTATGCGGGCGCTTTCGGCCTTTCAAACACGCCTTCCGGCCAAAGCGCGGTCGCTTTGGGTCAATCGAACGCGCCTTCCGGCCTTGCCGCCGTCGCTTTGGGCCAAGCAAACGCGCCCGCCGCGAATTTTTCGACCGCCATCGGCTATGGCAACGTGACGACGGCGGGCGGCGTGGCCGCCCTGTCGGGCCAAGGCTACACGAGCGAGGCGGCGTTCGCTCTCGGCGAAGACAACAAATCTTACGGCTCCTTCTCCGGCGCGCTCGGCTACGGGAACGTGGTTTCCGGCCAGAGCGGCATCGCGCTCGGGCAAGGGAACAACGTCGCGGGCGTCTACACGGGCGCCTTCGGCTACAGCAACACGGCGACGGGGCAAAGCTCGGTCGGGCTCGGTCAATCGAACGCCGTCGGCGGGCAGGCTTCCATCGCCATCGGGCAGGGGAACGTCTCGGCCGGACAAGCCTCCATCGCGCTCGGCCAAGCGAATGCGCCGCTCGCCAATTACAGCATCGCTGCGGGCTACGGCAACGTGACGACGTCCGGCGGCGCGCCGACCTATATTGCAAGTCCGGTCGCAAGCGAAAGCGCGTTCGCGTTCGGCGAAGACAATAAATCTTACGGCATGTATGGCGGCGCTCTCGGTTACGGGAACACGGTGTCCGGAACTTCCGCCATGGCGATCGGGCAGTCGAACACGCCAAGCGGGCAGGCATCCATCGCCTTGGGGCAATCGAACGCGCCCGCCGGAAGCTATACGGCGGCGATCGGCTACGCGAATACGCCTTCCGGCCAAAGCACGGTCGCGCTCGGCCAATCGAACAGCCCGAGCGGACAGGCCGCCGTGGCGATCGGGCAGTTGAACAGCGCAAGCGCGACGGCCGCCGTCGCGATCGGCTATGCCAACGCACCCGCCGCGCCGTTCTCCATGGCCCTTGGCTACGGCAATGTGACGACGGCGGCAGGCGTGCCCGCAGCGTTGGCGACCTACGCGAGCGAAAGCGCCTTTGCGCTCGGCGAAGGCAACAAATCCTACGGCATGTTCTCCGGCGCGCTCGGCTATCAGAATACAATTTCGGGACAGGACGCCATGGGGCTTGGGGCGTTTAACACGGCGTCGGGGCAGGGCGCTATGGCGCTTGGGCAATCGAACAGCGCGGGCGGAATCTATGCCGTCGCGGCCGGGTACGCAAACAACGCAAACGCGCAAAGCGCCGTCGCGCTCGGCCAATCGAACGCGCCCGCCGCCTATGCCTCGGCGGCCATCGGCTACGGCAACGTGACGACCGTCGGCGGAACGCCCGTGGCCTTGGCGACAAATACGAGCGAGGCGGCCTTCGCGCTCGGCGAAGGCAACAAATCCTACGGCATGTTCTCCGGCGCGCTCGGCTATCAGAATACCATTTCGGGACAGGGCGCCATGGGGCTTGGGGAACTGAATACGTCGTCGGCGCAGAGCGCCGTGGCGCTCGGGCAATCGAACAATGTGTCCGGGACTTATGCGGGCGCATTCGGCTATGCGAATACGCCTTCCGGGCAGAGCGCGATCGCCCTTGGACAAGCGAACAGCTCAGGCGGGCAATCTTCTATTGCTGCGGGCCAAGCGAACGCGCCCGCCGCCTTTGCCTCGGCGGCCATCGGCTACGGCAACGTGACGACGGCGACAGGCACGCCCGCGGCCTTGGCGACAAATACGAGCGAGGCCGCCTTTGCGCTCGGCGAAGGCAACAAATCCTACGGCATGTTCTCGGGCGCGCTCGGCTATCAGAATACGGTTTCGGGACAAGAAGCCATGGGGCTTGGGGCGTTTAACACGGCGACGGGGCAGAGCTCTATCGCGCTCGGGCAATCGAACAATGTGTCCGGCACTTATGCGGGTGCGTTTGGGTATAGCAACACTTCGTCCGGCCAGAGCGCCATGGCGATCGGTCAGTTGAACAATTCCAGCTCGACGGCTTCCATCGCGCTCGGCTATGCGAACGCGCCCGCCGCGCCGTTCTCGCTGGCCGCCGGTTACGGCAACGTGACGACATCCGGCGGGACGCCCGCGGCTTTGGGATCTTATACGAGCGAAGCGGCGTTCGCGCTCGGTGAAGATAATAAATCCTACGGCTCTTTCTCCGGCGCGCTCGGCTACGCGAACATCGCAAGCGGCCAGAGCGCGGTCAGCATCGGGCAATCCAACACCTCGTCCGGCCAAGCCGCCGTCGCGCTCGGGCAATCCAACGCTTCGTCCGGTCAAGCCGCCATCGCGCTTGGACAGGGAAACACCGCCGCCGCGCAGGCCGCCATCGCGATGGGCCAAAACATGAATGTGACGGCGGCCGCGACGAATTCGGTCGGCGTTTCGCTCAGCACCACAGCCGCGACGCTCGCGCAGGCCAATACGATGGCGATTATGGGCGGCGTCGTCGGCATCGGCACCGTGACGCCGACTGTTTCCCTGGATTTGACCAACAAGACGGATGCGATCCGGCTTCCGGTCGGCGGTTCCGCCACGCGCCCGACGCCCGCCGTCGGCATGATCCGTTACAACTCGGATCTGTCCGTCTTTGAAGGCTATACGTCTTTGGGATGGGGAACCCTCGGCAGCACGGGCACCGGCAGCGGATCCGGCACGGTGTTTGGGCTTACGAATTATATCGCCAAATTCACGAACGGAACGACGGTCGGAGATTCGCTTCTTTACGATACGGTAACGGGCGTCGGCGTCAATACGAACAGCGTCAAGGCGATGCTGGACGTTTATAACGGCGCGGCCTTGTTCGAGGGCACGGTGGGCGTGACGCCGACCTCCGGCGCGGGCACGCGCATGATGTGGGTGCCGTCTTTGGCCGCGTTCCGCGCGGGCGCGGTCTCCGCGACGGCATGGGACAACGCGAATATCGGGCTTTATTCCGCCGCGCTCGGCCTCGACAATCAGGTGAGCGGCCAAAGCGCGTTCGGCGCGGGCCAAGCGAACAACGTTTCCGGTCTTTATGCGGCGGCTCTCGGTTTCACGAACACCGCGACGGGACAGGCCGCGATGGCTTTGGGCCAAGCGAACAACGCGACGGCGAATTACAGCCTTGCGGCGGGGTATGGGAACGCGACGACGCTTGCCGGAACGGCGACTTACAATGCGAGCCCGTCCGCGAGCGAAAGCGCTTTCGCGCTCGGCGAGGGCAACAAGGCCTATGGCACCTTCGGCGGCGCGCTGGGTTATGGAAATACCGTTTCCGGGCAAAGCGCACTGGCGCTCGGCCAAGCGAACAACGCGACCGCGACGGGCGCTCTTGCGGGCGGTCAGGCGAACACGGCAAGCGCCGCTTATTCCGCCGCGATCGGGTACGGCAACGTCACGACGCAAACGGCGACGCCCGCTTCTTCCGGCAACAGCTATGCAAGCGAGGCCGCCTTCGCGCTCGGCGAAGACAACAAATCCTATGGGCAATATGCGGGCGCGCTCGGCTATGGCAACGTGGTGAGCGGTCAATATGCGATGGGGCTTGGGACGCTCAACAACGTGACGGGCCAGACCGGCATGGCGTTCGGACAGGCGAATACGGTGAGCGGTAATTTCGCAACCGCGCACGGTTACGGGAACAGCGTCGCCGCGAATTACGCGACGGCGCTCGGCCAAAACATGACGATAAGCTCGGGCGCGACGAATTCGTTCGGAATCGCGTTGGGATCGGCGGGTTATACACTCGGTCAGGCCAACACGCTGGCGATCATGGGCGGCGTCGTCGGCATCGGCACCACGACGCCGACCGTTTCCCTGGATCTCACCAACAAAACGGACGCGATCCGGCTTCCGGTCGGAAGCACGGCGGTGCGGCCTTCGGGCGCGCCCGGTATGATGCGCTACAATTCGGATGTTGGCGCGTTCGAAGGTTACACCGCAAGCGGGTGGGGGAGCCTTGGATCCGGATCGGGGGGTGGGTCGTCTTGTTCTGCAATCGCGGCGGGATCGCAGCTTTTCACCACGACTGGAACTTTCTCGCCGCCAGCGGGAGTCAGTTCATCTTGCCCGTTGACGGTTAATGTCTTGGCAGTTGGAGGCGGTGGGAACGGCAGCGCCGCCGGTGGCGGCTCGGGATATGTCCAAGCAGGCACGTTATCAATAACGGCGACGACAGTCGCCATAATTGGGTCGGCAGGAAATGCATCGAACTTTTCATCCATAATAGCAAATGGCGGCAACTCGGCATCTGGTTCGACGGGAGGCAATGGTGGCGATGGCGGCGGCGGCGGTGTTTGTGGCGGAGGAGCATATGGCGGAGCCGGCGGCACTAATGGATCAGCCGGAACCAATAACAACGTAGGATCGACGGCAGGTTCCGGACAAGGATCCCCCATTGTCTCCGGTTCAACTGTTAACGGAATTACGTTTTCCCAAACGACTATAACAGCGGGAAGCGGCGGAAGTTCTTCACCACTTTCTGGCTTACAGGGGGGGTATGGTGGAACAGGGTATGGTGCAGGCGGGGGCGGATCAAGCTGTTCTGCTGACTATGCTGGCGGCGGCGGCGGCGGCGGCGGCATTCTTTTGGGCGGTGCAGGCCCTACTGCGGGATCAGGCACTATGGGCGGAAGCGCAGGCACCGGCGCTACGGGGCTGATCTATGTCGAGTGGGCAGCACAGACTGCAACCGGAAGTGGCGGCGGCGGCTCCGGCAGCGGCTCCGGCACGGTTTCCGGTGCCACGAATTATATCGCGAAATTCTCGAACGGAACCACCGTCGGGGATTCGCTTGAATACGACACGGGCACCGGCGTCGGGGTCAACACGACAACGCCCGCGCAGATGCTGGACGTCAACGGCAATCTCAATCTGACGACCGCGACCGATGCTTACATGATCGGAAACGCGGCCGTGTTGAAGCAGCCCGCGGGCGATGCGACGAGCCTCGCCGTCGGGCAAAGCGCGCTTGCGACGCAATCCGCGACGAATCTCGACAACATCGCCGTCGGCGCGAACGCTTTGAAACAGAACGGCGCGGGCGCCGGAAACACGGGCGTCGGCCTCAATGCGCTGTTCACGAACGTGAACGGCGGCAACAACACCGCCATGGGTTTGAACGCCTTGAACGATAACGCGTCGGGCGGCAACAACACGGCCTATGGCGCGAATGCCCTTTATTCCAACACGACCGGCGGCAACAACACCGCCATCGGCTATGACGCCCTTTTCAACACGAATGTCGCGCCCGCTTCCGCGAACACCTTTACCGGCAGCAACAATATCGCGCTCGGCTATCAGGTCGGATCGGCCATTTTGGCGACGGGGGCGGGGAACAACAATATCCTCATCGGCACGTCGAGCGCCGTGGACGTTCCCGCTACGGGGACGAACAGCTGGCTCAATATCGGGAATCTTATCAACGGCAATATGGCGAACGGAAGCGTTTCCCTCGGTTCCGGAAACGCGGCGAGCGGAAGCAACGCGATCGCCGCCGGAACCAACAATATCGCGGGTGGCAACGCTTCGGTCGCCTTAGGCGCGGGCAACAATTTGTCGGGGACTTATGCGGGCGCTCTCGGCTACAACAACGCGGTTTCGGCGCGGAGCGCGGTGGTTCTGGGCGAAACCAGCACCGCCAGCGGGATTTACGCCCATACCGCCGGTTACGGCAACGTCGCTTCGGCGCAGGCCGCCATGGCGCTCGGCCAAGGCAACACGGCCTCCAATGTCGGGGCTGTGGCGCTCGGTTATGCCAATAGCACGTCGGGGCTTTACGGGTTTGCGGGCGGGTATAGCAATAATGTGAGCGGCCAGAACGCCGTCGCGCTCGGCCAAGCCAATACGGCCTCCGGCCAAGCCGCCGTCGCGCTCGGCCAAACGAACGTCGCCGCCGCGAACAATGCCGTGGCTCTCGGCTACAATATGAACGTGGCCGCCACCGCGACGAATTCCGTCGGCATCGCGCTCAACAACACGGGCTATACGCTGGCGCAGGGCAACACGATGTCGATTATGGGCGGCGTCGTCGGCATCGGCACCGTGACGCCGACGGTCTCTTTGGATTTGACCAACAAGACGGACGCGATCCGGCTTCCGGTCGGCGGATCGGCCGCGCGTCCCTCGGCTGCCGTCGGCATGATCCGCTACAACTCGGATTTGGCCTCCTTCGAAGGCTATACGGCCAGCGGTTGGGGCGCTATCGGCGGGACGGGTTCCGGCGGATCGGGCACCGTTTCCGGCACGCTCAATTACATCGCCAAGTTCACGCCGAACGGCGCGACCGCCGGAAACTCGCTTATGTTCGACACCGGAACGGGAGTCGGGATCAACACCGCCGCTGCCGTCAAGTCGATGCTCGACGTTTTGAACGGCTCCGTTTTGTTCGAAGGCACGACGGGCGCGACGCCGACCTCCGGCGCGGGCACGCGCATGATGTGGGTGCCGTCGCTCGCGGCCTTCCGCGCGGGCGCGGTGACGGCGACGGCTTGGGACAACGCGAATATCGGCCAATACTCCGCCGCGCTCGGCATCGACAATCTGGTGAGCGGGCAAAGCGCGTTCAGCGCGGGTCAGGCGAACAGTGTTTCCGGCCTTTATGCGGGTGCGCTCGGCTATTCGAACACGGCATCGGCGCAGAGCGCCATGGCGCTCGGGCAATTGAACGCCGCGAGCGGGACGGGCTCCATGGCCCTCGGCGTCTCAAACGCGCCCGCCGCGCCCTATTCGATGGCGCTCGGCTACGGCAACGTGACGACGGTCGGCGGAACGCCCGTCGTCGGCCCCGGCAACACGAGCGAAGCGGCGTTCGCGCTCGGCGAAGACAACAAATCCTATGGCCTATATTCCGGCGCGCTGGGTTACGGCAACATCGTGAGCGGGCAAAGCGCGATGGCGATCGGGCAATCGAACACGGCCTCGGGGCAATCCGCCGGAACGCTCGGACAGGCGAACACGGCCTCCGCTCAGGCCGCCATGGCTTTGGGTCAGGCAAATACTTCTTCCGGCACCTATGCGCTGACGGGCGGCTATTCGAACAATGCGACGGCTCAATCCACCGTTGCGCTCGGCCAAGCGAATACGGCCTCGTCAATGGGCGCCATTGCGCTCGGTCAATTGAACGTTGTGTCCGGCACCAACGCGGGCGCGATCGGCTATGGGAATACGCCGAGCGGGCTTTATGCCATCGCGGCGGGCGACGCGAACGCGCCCGGAGGCCAAAGCGCCATAGCGCTCGGCCAATCGAACGCGCCGGGGGCGAATTTCTCGAGCGCCATCGGCTATGGCAACGTGACGACGGCGGGCGGAACGCCTTCGGCGAACGGGTCTTATACAAGCGAAGCGGCGTTCGCGCTCGGCGAAGACAACAAATCTTACGGCCAGTTCTCGGGCGCTCTCGGCGATGCGAACGTGGTATCGGCGCAAAGCGCGATGGCTCTCGGGCAGGCGAACAGCGTTTCCGGCACTTATGCCGCGGCGATTGGCTATTCGAACACGCCAAGCGGCCAAAGCGCGGTCGCAATCGGCCAGGCGAACAACCCAAGCGGGCTTTACGCCGTGGCGCAAGGCTATGGCAACGCGCCTTCCGCGCAATCCGCCGTAGCCTTGGGCCAATCGAACGCGCCTGCCGGTCAATCCGCCGTCGCGTTGGGCCAGTCGAACGCGCCTGCCGCGAATTTCTCGACGGCCATCGGCTATGGCAACGTGACGACGGCGGCAGGTGTGCCAGCGGCGGACAATGTCTATACAAGCGAAGCGGCGTTCGCACTCGGCGAAGACAATAAATCCTACGGATCCTTCTCCGGCGCTTTGGGCTACGCGAACGTGGTTTCGGCGCAAAGCGCGATGGCGATCGGGCAATCGAACAATGTTTCGGGCACTTATGCGATGGCGCTTGGGTCTAGCAACGCGCCAAGCGGTCAAAGCGCAATCGCGCTCGGCGCTTCGAACACGCCAAGCGGCGCTTATGCGATCGCGGCGGGCAATGCGAACATTTCGGGCGCGCAGGCCGCTTTTGCCGTGGGGCAATCGAACACGGCGAACGCGTATTTTTCGACGGCCATCGGCTATGGCAACGTGACGTCTTTGACGGGGACGCCCGCGGCTTTGGCTTCCTATGCAAGCGAGGCCGCGTTTGCGCTCGGCGAAGACAATAAATCTTCGGGCATGTTCTCCGGCGCGCTCGGCTATGCGAACGTGGTGTCGGCGCAAAGTGCCATGGCGATCGGGCAATCAAACACGGTGTCCGGCACTTATGCGGCGGGGATCGGACAGGGAAATACGTCAAGCGGCCAAGGTGCCATGGCGCTCGGGCAGGCGAACAGCCCAAGCGGCATTTACGCCGTCGCGGCGGGCTATGGTAACAGCCCGAGCGGGCAGAGCGCGATGGCTTTTGGCCAATCGAACGCGCCTGCGGCCTATGCCTCCGCGGCTATCGGCTATGGCAACGTGACGACGGTGGGTGGAACGCCGGCAGCGTTGAACACGCAAACGAGCGAGGCGGCGTTTGCGCTCGGCGAAGATAACAAATCCTACGGTTCGTTCTCGGGCGCGCTTGGCTATGCAAACGTGGTGTCGGCGCAGTCTGCGATGGCAATCGGGCAGTCGAATACGGTTTCCGGCACTTATGCGGCGGCTATCGGACAGGGCAATACGTCGAGCGGCCAAGGCGCTATGGCGCTCGGGCAAGCGAACAGCCCAAGCGGCATTTACGCCATCGCGGCAGGCTATGGTAACAGCGCGGCCGGACAATCTGCCGTTGCGGGCGGCCAGTCAAACGCGGCGGGGGCATTTTCTTCGACGGCGTTCGGCTACGGCAACGCGACGACCGTCGGCGGCGCGCTGGCCTATGTCGTGACGCCAGCGACGAGCGAAAGCGCCTTCGCGCTCGGCGAGTATAACAGATCCTATGGCACCTATTCAGGCGCGCTTGGCTATGCGAACAGCGTTTCGGGCCAGAGCGCCATGGCGATCGGGCAATCGAACACGGTTGCGGGCACTTATGCGGCGGGGATCGGACAGGGCAATACGTCGAGCGGCCAAGGTGCTATGGCACTCGGGCAGGCGAACACGACGAGCGGTACTTATTCAGGCGCGCTTGGTTATGCGAACACCTCAGCGGGGCAAAGTTCCATCGCGCTCGGCCAGTCGAACAATCCGAGCGGACAATCCTCCATCGCGGGGGGCCAATCGAACGCGCCCGCGGCTTACGCCTCGGTGGCGCTCGGCTATGGCAACGTGACGACGGTCGGCGGGACGCCTGCGGCCCTCAACACGAATACCAGCGAAGCGGCGTTCGCGCTCGGCGAGGCGAATAAATCCTACGGCTCGTTCTCCGGCGCGCTCGGTTATTCGAACGTGGTTTCGGGCCAAAGCGCCATGGTTTTCGGGCAATCGAACAATGCGAGCGGCACTTATTCGATGGCCTTGGGATCTTCGAACACGCCAAGCGGTCAAAGCGCCATCGCCCTTGGCCAATCGAACGCGCCCGCGGCCTATGCTTCGGTGGCCATCGGCTATGGCAACGTGACGACGGTCGGCGGGACGCCTGCGGCGTTGAACACGCAAACGAGCGAGGCGGCGTTCGCGCTCGGCGAAGACAACAAATCCTACGGTTCGTTCTCGGGCGCACTCGGTTACGCGAACGTGGTGTCGGGACAAAGCGCTTTGGGCCTGGGGCAGTCGAACAATGTTTCCGGCAGCGCGGGCATGGCGCTTGGGCAATCGAACACCGTCACCGGCACTTATGCCGGCGCTCTCGGTTATGCAAACACCGTGTCGGGGCAGAGCGCGGTGGTTCTCGGTCAATCGAATACGGCGTCCGGTTCTTATTCGATGGCTTTCGGCGGGGCGAACAGCTCCACCGGTTTGGCCTCGATTGCGCTCGGCGACGCGAACGCGCCCGCCGCAAACTTCTCGGTCGCGCTCGGCTACGGCAACGTAACGACGGCGGGAGGCACGGCGGCGGCTTCGGGCCAAGGCTATACGAGCGAGGCCGCGTTCGCGATCGGCGAAGACAACAAAGCCTACGGGCCTTCCAGCGGCGCGCTCGGTTACGGAAACACGGTTTCCGGTACCGTTGGCATGGCCTTGGGGCAATCGAACACTGTTTCCGGCACTTATGCCGGCGCGCTCGGTTATGCGAACACCGTGTCGGGCCAGAGCGCGGTGGTTCTCGGTCAATCGAATACGGCGTCCGGGTCGTATTCGATGGCGCTTGGCGGGGCGAACAGTTCCACCGGTCTGTCCTCCATCGCCGCCGGACAAGCGAATTCGCCAGCCGCGAATTTCTCCGTCGCGCTCGGCTACGGCAACGTGACGACTTCGGGCGCAACGCCTGTCGCTTCGGGCCAAGGCTATACGAGCGAGGCGGCGTTCGCGATCGGCGAATACAACAAATCCTATGGCTCCTACAGCGGCGCGTTCGGCTACAACAATACGGTTTCCGGCAGCGTTTCGATGGCCTTGGGGCAAGCGAACAGCGTGACCGGCAACAACGCGGCGGCGATCGGTTATAGCAACAATGTCTCCGGCCTTTACGGCTTTGCGGCGGGCGAGGGGGACAGCGTGGCGTCCAGCGGCGGCGTCGCGCTCGGCCAAAACATGAATATCGCCGCGACGGCGACGAACGCGGTCGGTATTTCGCTTAGCGCCAGCACCGCGACGGTCGCGCAGCCCAACACGATGGCGATCATGGGCGGCGTCGTCGGCATCGGCACCGTGGCCCCGCTCGCGACGTTGCAAGTGAACGGCGGCGTCATGATCGGCAACGCCGCGACCTGCGACAGCAACCATCCCGGCCTGATCAGCTGGAACGGCACCAATTTCGTCGGCTGTAACGGCACGAGTTGGAGCACGTTCGGCGTCGGCGGATCGGGGACTGTCTCCGGCACGACGAACTACATCATGAAATTCACGCCGAACGGCACGACGGCCGGAAACTCGCTTATGTTCGACACGGGCACCAGCGTCGGCGTCAACAACACGACGCCTTACGCCGCGTTCGACGTGCGCAACGGATCGGTGTTGTTCGACGGCACGACGGGCGTGACGCCGATTTCCGGCGCGGGCACGCGCATGATGTGGGTGCCGTCGCTTGCGGCCTTCCGCGCGGGCGCGGTGACGGCGACGGCTTGGGACAACGCGAATATCGGGCTTTATTCCGCCGCGCTCGGCCTCGACAACCAAGTCAGCGCGCAAAGCGCCATCGGCTTGGGGCAGGCCAATCTCGTGACCGCCACATATGCGGGCGCGATGGGCTTTACGAACAATGTTTCGGGGCAAAGCGCTATGGCGCTCGGCCAGTCGAACGCTTCGACCGCAACCGGATCGTTTGCCGTGGGCGTGTCGAACGCGCCGGCATCCGCTTATTCCGCCGCAATCGGGTACGGCAACGTCACGACATCCGGCGGAACGCCGGCTTCCTCCGGCAACACCTATCCAAGCGAGGCGGCCTTCGCGCTCGGCGAAGACAACAAGGCCTATGGCCAGTTCGCGGGCGCGCTCGGTTACGGCAACGTCGTGAGCGGGCAATACGGCATGGCGCTCGGCACATTGAACAATGTGACGGGCCAAAGCGGCATGGCGTTCGGGCAGGCGAATACGGTCAGCGGGACTTACGCGGGGGCCATGGGTTACGGCAACAGCGCGGGCGGCTACGCCTCGCTCGCGTTCGGCCAGAATATGACGATAAGCTCGGGCGCGACAAACTCGCTCGGCATTGCGCTCGGGTCGGCGGGCTATACGCTCGGTCAGGCCAATACGATGGCGATCATGGGCGGCGTCGTCGGCATCGGCACTTTGATGCCTGCGGTTTCCTTGGATATAGGCAGCAAGACGGACGCGGTAAGGCTTCCTGTCGGCGGATCGGCGCTCCGCCCCACGGGCGCGGTCGGCGAGATCCGTTACAATTCCGACCTCGGCGCGTTCGAAGGTTACACCGCCAGCGGGTGGGGGAGCTTGGGGTCGGGATCGGGGTCGAGCGGAACAAGTGGATCGCAGCTGTTCACCTCAAGCGGAACCTTTACGCCGCCTACAGGAGTCTCTTCTAGCAATCCTTTGCAGATCAGAATTATTGTTGTCGGCGGCGGCGGCGGAAGCAATGGCGGCGGCGGCGGAAATGGGGCTACGGGTGGCGGCGGCTCTGGGGACGTCTTGACCCAACAGGTCTCTTTGACTTCGACGGCCCCGATTTCCGTTACTGTCGGGAGCGGCGGCGCTACAAGCAATGGCAGCACATCGAGTTTTGGAAGTTACGCGTCGGTTAGCGGGGGAACAACAGTTAATACGAATCCTGGAGGAAGCGGCGGCAGCGGCGGCGGCGCCTCGGCTTACAGCCCAAGCGTGTCTAGCTTTGTGGGCGGATCGGGCGGAAGCAATGGCTCGAACGGAAGCGCGGCATCAGGTGGCGTGAGCAGCTCCGTGGGAAGCGGGCAAGGGTCGCCTGTTGTTTCTTCTCCCACGACGGTTATGGGCGTGGTCTTTCAGACGGCGACGTTTTCTTCTGGTTCCAGCGGCGCCGGAAGCAGCGCGGTTTATTGGGGTGCCAGCGGTAATTATTTTGCATCCGGCGGCGGCGGCGGCGGCATTCTGATCAATGGCGCAGGCCCCACGGCGAACAACGGCCCAAGCGGGGCGACCACTGGCGGATCCGGCGGCTCGGGTTATGGTGCAGGTGCCGGCGGCGCAGGGTCAAATACTGCAGGCACAGCAACGGGCGCTCAGGGCGTTGTTTATGTCGAATGGGGTACAGGAAGCGGCAGCGGATCGGGCAGCGGGTCGGGGACGGTTGCGGGGACGGCGAATTATATCGCCAAATTCTCGAACGGAACCACCGTCGGGAACTCGCTTGAATATGACACGGGCACGAGCATTGGCGTGAACACGGCCTCGCCGCGCGGGTTCATGGATTTGGGCGCGAGCACGGACAGCTTGATCGTGCCGACGGGATCGACGACGCAGCGTCCATCGACCGCCGTCGCGGGCATGATCCGTTACAACACCTCGCTTGGTTCGTTCGAAGGTTATACGGCCAGCGGGTGGGGATCGCTCGGCTCCGCCGTCGGATCGACGGGCACCAAAACGAGTATGTTCTCCGGTTGGCCGGACGCGATTGTTTGTATTGTCAATGGAGCCTACTCCGTACCGTTCTATATGCAAAATTACGACCCATCTGGTGGACAGGTTGTATATTTGGCTATCTTAAACACGGTAGGTCAGGCTGAAATCACCTTTAATTCTTCGACAGCAGCATATTCATCGTCAGTTCTTGCTTCAGGTTGGTCAAGCATGGATTGTGTCTCGAACGCTTGGTCGATTTCGCAACTTTACGCGAATGGTCGCGCGTTCAACTTCGTCGGCGGGAGCAGCGGGAGCGGTTCGGGGAGCAACGTTCTCGGCTTAAGCGCCACGGGGGCGAGCCCCTATGCCACCGGCGATCAGACAACCGGCCTGTTCAGCGCGACGGCTTCGACCGTGAGCGTCTCTTCAAGCGGGACGGAAGTTTTACGCGCGACGATCACCGGCGCGAATCTGCCGAACCTGACCGAAAGCTACGGCATCGGCGGCGTTTCCATTTTGAGGCAGCCCGCAAGCGATGTGTATAGCCTTGCGATCGGCCCCGCCGCGCTTTATGCGCAAAGCGCCTCCGGTCTTTACAATGTGGGCGTCGGCGTCAACGCGCTGAACCAGACGAGCACGGGAGGCTATAACGCCGCCCTCGGCGCGAACGCGCTTGCGCTCAACACCACCGGCAATCACGGCGCGGCGGTGGGATCCGGCGCTTTGTATTTCAACACCTTCGGCGTCAACAACGCAGCGTTCGGCGCGATGGCGTTGTTCTCCAACACGACCGGAAGCAACAACACCGCGCTCGGCGAAGGCGCGCTTTACAACGCGACCGTTACCTGGACATCCGCCAACACATTCACCGGCAACAACAACGTCGCCATCGGCTATGGCGTCGGGTCGGCAGTTTTGGCGACGGGGGCCGGGAACAACAATATCCTCATCGGCACGTCGAGCGCCGTGGATGTGCCCGTCGCCGGAACGAGCAACTGGATCAATATCGGCAACACGATCTATGCCAGCACCGCAAGCGGCTTCGTTGGCATCGGGACGACGGCGCTTGCCTATCCTCTGCAAGTCGGATCGACGGCCACCAACGGCAACGGGGCCTTCCTCGCGCCCGCGGGCGTTTGGACCAACGCTTCGGATCGCCGTTACAAAGAAAATGTGCGGCCTCTCCAATACGGGCTCGACGCGCTCATGAAATTGAACCCCGTCGCGTATGAAATGAAGGGAACGCACGAGAAACAGGTCGGATTCATCGCGCAAGACGTCGCCGAGGTCGTGCCGGAAGTCGTTTCCGTCGATCCGAAGGGTTATTACGGTTTGAGCTATGGCAACATGGTCGCCGTCGCCGTGAAGGCGATGCAGGAAATGAAGATTGCGGACGACGCCCGCGACGCGCGTTTGGCCGCGCTTGAGGCGGAGAACGCGAAGTTGAGGGAATTGGTGAAAGTGAATGCGGAAGAAAACAAGAAATGGGATCCCCGCCTTCGCGGGGATGACGAGAAGTTTGACGGAGAGAAGGCGGAATCCGTGAAGGTTTCGGTTCAGCAATCCGGCGCGGATGTTTCCGCAAGCGAAAAAACAGCGACCAGAAACGGCGCGCCGATCGATCCGACGCTTATGCTCGTCATCGAGATCGGCGGCGGGTTGGGGCTTGTGCTTCTCGGCGGACTCGGCGCTTGCCTCGCGATGATTATCCGCATGAAGCGGAGGATGAGGGAATAAGAGGCGCCGCCATGGATCCTCCTTCGCTCCTTCGGAGCTTCGGCGGGACAGGCGGCGGCGCTACCGATTCTCTCGGGCGTGGAGAGGTGTCGCCATGGAAGATGGCACCACCGATTCTCTCGGGCGTGATCATTGTTTGATCATGAACGCGATAATGGTAGCGCCGCCTTCCATGGCGGCGCTTTTCAGGAAAAATCGGATGCACAAACATCTGCCGCAACGCTGGGATTTTGAGGATTCTTGGTATTTCGTCACGGTCGTTACACAGGACAGATGCCCTTATTTCGCAAACAAAGAATATTGTGAGATTTTGTTAGACGCTTGCCGCTCCGTTCGGGAAAAACACCCTTTCCGGTTGGGGGCTCTTGTGATCTTGCCGGATCATTGGCATGGGTTGATTCGGCCCGAGGAAAAACAAGTCGTGGAAGGTGTTGTGGGCGGGGTGAAACAGCGCGTCTATCATGAATCACGCAAGCACGACGGAAAAGCCGTTTATTGGCAGGCGCGTTTCATGGATCATCGAATCCGCGATGAAGCAGATTATTTTCAGCACCTCGAATACATGCGTTTAAATCCGCGGAAGCATGAGCTTATGCCGGACGACAAAGCGGAATGGCCATGGTGGTTTGTTCACCAGAACCCGTTTGGGTGAAAGAAAGGACGCCGCCATGGAAGGCGGCGCTACCAATCTCTCGGGCGTGGAGATGCGCCGCCATGGATCCTCCTTCGCTCCTTCGGAGCTTCGGCGGGACAGGCGGCGGCGCTACCGATTTTTTCGGGCGCTACCGCCTTTCGCACATTAACGCGCGGCGATGCTTTTTGACGTGAAGAGGAGAAGCGCGCCTTCTTCGAGCGGAGCGAAAAGAATGTCGCCCGCTTTGTTCCAGACGAGATCCACGAGCTTTTTGCCCGTCGCCGGAAGGATGGTCGCCTCGACGCGGCCGTCGAAGGGCGCGAAGATAATCGCGCCGTTTTCATAAGCGCCCGCGACAAAAGGATCGAACGGGTGCGGCGCGACATGCGTGATTTTCGGGCCCGCCGGTCGGCTAAGCCGCTGGGCGGCTGGGTTTTGATCCGAAAGCGGCCAGACCGTGATCTGTGCGCCGCCGCTTGCGACAAGGTGGGCTTCGTTCGCCGAAAAAGCGAGCGAAAGACAGGGGGAGGGCGGTTCCTGCGTCAAAATCTGCGGCTCTTCGCCCAAGGGGAATCCCATCGCGCGACCGTCCTTGAGCGCGACGCATAGCCCTTTGTTCGTCGGATGCCAGAGAAGCGCGTGCGGCGGCGTGGGCGTCGGCAGAATCTCGGCCTGCGGCTTTTTCACGTTCACCCAAAAAAGCGAAACGCCTTTTTCGTGCAAGGCCGCAAGCCGTTTGCCGTTCGGGCTGAAGCCCATTTCCGTTCCCCGCGCGGGAAGCGTCAGGCGCGCCTGTTCTTTGCCGCTCGGCGATAAAAGAAGGATCCGGTCGCCGCAAAGAAGCGCGCGCTGGCCCGATGAGCTTCCGGCGATAGCGGCAATCGGCTCTTTGACGTTCGCGATTTCCGTCGGCGCTTCAAGGCCCGGCTCGATAAGCAACGTGCGACCGTCAGCGCCGCCCGCCAGAAAAGCGTGATCGTCGGCATCCGGCCCTAAAACAAAGGGCGTATCGAAAAGCGAGAGCGTCGTGGGCTGGTTCGGCTCGTCAAAGGCGGGAAGAAGGCGCAGCGTGCCGTCGGCAAGCGCGAACGCCATCCAGTCCTGCCGCGCATTGAGCGCGAAGCCTGTGAGCGGCGAGCCGAAGCTCCAATGGCGGGCGAAGCTAGACATGGGGTGCAAACTTTTTTACACCCCTCCCCCAACCCCTCCCGCAAGGGGAGGGGGGAAGAAAGATTCTTTCCGCTCGCTCGATTTTCTTCATTATTTCAATTTCCGGAAATGAGCGTGCCGACGCCTTCGGGCGAGAGAAGCTCCGCCAAAAGAGCGCCTTTTTCATGCGCGTTGATGATCGCGACGCCCTCGACGCCCTGCGCTAGCGCCGCCGCCGCGCTTTGCACCTTCGGGATCATGCCACCCGCGATCACGCCATCTTTGACCAGTTTTTCCGCTTGATCCGGCGTAAGGCGCGAGATCAAGCGCTTCTTGCCGTCAAGAACGCCCGCGACATTCGTGGCGAGGATCAGGCGCTTGGCGCGCAGGCTCGTTGCGACCGCCATCGCGTAATCGTCGGCATTGATGTTGTAATCATGGCCTTCGGCGTCGCGGCCGAGCGAGCTTAAAACCACGATTTCATGCGCGTCCAGAACGGCGTCGAGCGATTTATGATCGACCGAAGCGGGAAGGCCTGTGCGATCTTCCGCCGCACCCGGGCCGGTCGGATGAAGCGGCTTCGCCCTGACGAAGCAAAGCGTGCTGCGCGCCGCCGCAAAGACGCTGGGCCCGCAATCCTCAAGCGCTTCCGCCACTTGCAAACTGATCTCGGCCATGGTTCCGGCGACCACGTTCATCATCGCCGGATCGGTCTTGCGACGCCCGTCGCTTCCCTTCGTTTGCGTAAAGCCTTTTTTCGCGAGCGCCGCGTCGATCTGCGGCCCGCCCCCGTGGACAAGGACGATTTTTACCCCGTTGCCGTGCAGAAAGGCGATTTGCGCCGCAATGGAGGCCAGAAAAGCGGGATCTTCGGCGATCGAATTGCCGCCGATTTTGATGACGATTTTGCGCTTCTTATAGGCCGCAAGCTCGTCCAAAAGCGCGGCGAAAGTGGCGGGGGCGGCAAAAAGCATGGGCGACTCGATTATCCTTTTTAGAGAAGAGGGTTTCGGCTTATGGTATTTTCCGGCCAAGGGCAAGTAGGGATAGGATTTATAAGATGGCAAAAACACGGATCGCGATTTTGGGGGCCAGCGGCTATACGGGGGCCGAGCTTTTGCGCCTTCTTTTGCCCCGCGAAGACATTGAAATCGCCGCTTTAACGGCGGAACGGAACGCGGGTTTGCCCGTGGGCGCGATCTGGCCGCAATTTGCGGATGCCGGGTTGCCGGATCTTTGCAAAATCGCGGAAGTCGATTTCAAGCGCGTGGATTTCGTTTTTTGCGCGTTGCCGCACGGCACGACGCAGGAGGTCATCGCCGCGCTGCCGGATTCCGTGCGCATCGTCGATCTTTCCGCCGATTTCCGGCTTTCGGATTGCGCGACTTACGAAAAATGGTACGGGCAGAAACATCGCGCGCCGCAGCTTCAGGAAAAAGCCGTCTATGGTTTGACCGAACATGCGCGGGATCTTTTGCCGAGCGCGCGGCTTGTCGCCAATCCCGGATGCTATCCGACCGCCGCGCAATTGCCCCTCATTCCGCTTTTGAAGGCGGGGCTTATCGAAGCCGACGAGATCATCATCGACGCAAAATCCGGCGTCAGCGGCGCAGGCCGCGAGGCGAAAGTTCCGAACCTGTTCGCGGAACTCAGCGAGGGTTTTCAGGCTTATGGCGTGGCCGCGCACCGGCATACGCCTGAAATTGAGCAGGGGCTCGGCCTTGCGGCGGGAAAAGATCTGCGCGTGGCCTTTACGCCGCACCTTGTGCCGATGAGTCGCGGTATTTTCGCGACGATTTATGTGCGCTGCGCGAAAGGCGCGAAGGCGGCGGATTTGCGCGCGCATTTGATGCAAGTTTATCAAAGCGAGGTTTTTGTGCAGATGCTTGCCGAAGGCGCTTTGCCGAACGTCAAGCATGTGCGCGGGACGAATAAAGGACAGATTTCCGTTTTCGAAGATCGGCTGGAGGGGCGGGCGATTATTCTCAGCGTCATCGACAATCTTGTGAAGGGCGCTTCGGGACAGGCCGTGCAGAATATGAACGCGATGCTCGGATTGCCGGAAACGGTTGGGTTGATGCAGGGGGTTTTGTGGCCGTGAGCGTGCGTTATATGGACGCGTGAAGAAAAGGCGCCGCCCCCGTGCGCGTAGGCGCACATACTTTATTTGGAAGGCGGCGCTACCGATTTTTTATGCTTGTTTTTTCGTGCTCAAGCCGAAACCGCGTCGATCAGTTTCTTCTCGTTGTCGCTGACGGTTTTGACGATGTCGGCGCTGGCGCGATAGGCCGTTTCCGCCATCTGCATCGAAACGACTTCATCCGTAATGTCGACATTCGGCGCGGCGACAAGACCTTGCGCATTCGCATCCGGCGAGGAAGGATCCGATTCCGTCGTATAGCTCGGCTGACGCGCTGCCGTCGTCGAGCTGACGCCCAAGGACGTGTTTCCCGAATCCTGCGAAACATTGACCACGTCTTGCGGAACATAGGAGGTCGCATCCGGATTCGTGGCAGACGGCAATTGGCCCACCGTGCTTGCATTCGCGATGTTGTTGGCGGCCGTCGCTATGCGCAAAGTCGCGTTGTTCATGCCTGTAAGGGCGATTTTCATGGCGTCGGTCATTTTATAATCCTTCAAATACGGGCTTTTTGTTTTTAAAAGCCCTCAAAAACGGCGGCGCGCCGCCAAATATCCGTATATACGCACTTTCCTATACCCAACAGTCTACCACAACAGGGTTAAGGTTTCTTCAAGAAAACTTAAGCAAAAACTAAGGTTTAGAGCCAAAAAAAACGACAAAAAACGCAAAAAAGAGGGTCATTTTAACTCGGAATTCAGCAATCCACGCTAAGGTGGAATTATCAGAGGGTAAGGACCAACTTTTAGAGAAAGATAAAGCCATGGCCCAGGAACGCGAATATCTCTACGCCCCAAGTTCGGCGGATGAAACCCTGGAACGTCTCGTGATGATGACGAACCAGACGAACCTTGTCGCGCTCGATAAGACGCTGGCCGCCATTCGCCGCTCGCCTGCAAGCTATGCCGCAGCCGCCGCGCGCGTGGGATCCATTGGCGAACGTATCGTCCGCGCCGTGCACGAAGTTGGCATGACCCTGCCCCCGCATCAACGCGCTCTCAGCGATTATTCCGAAATTACGGCGTAATTTCCGGCGCGTGCGATCCGGCATTCTTTAACCCCCAACCCTTCCGCCGAAACCGGCGGAAGGGTTTTTTATTGGGGTCATCGTAAAGAAAAATTAACCCTATACGCGGTTTCCATGGAAAGCCGCGCACGCCTTTTTTGCGAATTCTTTTTTCGGGTTTTGAAAAAACCCAAGTATAGATTGCGCGATTACGCGCGTTCGGCTTTCCATGGGCGGGCGAGGAGAGAGGCGATGGTGGCCTCGACGCTCGCGGATCGGTTGAGGATCGCGTCGACCGCCGAGGCTATGGGCATTTCGACCTTGTGTTTTTCGGCGAGGCGCGTCGCGGCCGAGGCCGTCCAGACGCCTTCGGCCACGCTTTTGCGGCTTCCCAGAATGGCGTCCAGCGTTTTGCCTTCGCCGAGCGCGAAGCCAAGCGACATGTTACGCGATTGCAAACTTCCGCAAGTCAAAACGAGATCGCCCAAGCCCGATAAACCCATCAGCGTTTCATCCTTTGCGCCGAGCGCGAGGCCAAGGCGCCTCATTTCAGCAAGCCCGCGCGTGATGAGCGCCGCGCGCGCGTTTTCACCCAGCTTGCTCCCCGCCGCGATGCCGCAGGCAATCGCAAGCACGTTTTTGATCGCGCCCCCGACTTGCGCGCCGATCAAATCCTCCGACAGATAGGGACGGAAAGACCGGCTTCCGATAGCGTTCACGAGCTTTGCGCCAAGCTCGGCGTCTTCGCAGGCGAGCGTGATGGCGGTCGGCAGGCCGCGCGCGACCTCCGCCGCGAAAGTGGGGCCGGAAAGAACCGCAAGCGGATTGTCGGGAAGCGTTTCTTTTAAGAGGGTCGAGGGAAGCTCAAGCGTTTTTTGCTCAATCCCCTTCGCGCAGATCACGAGCGGTTGGGTTTTGTTCGCGCCCGAAGCGGCGAAATCCTGCGCTGTGGCACGAAGAAATTGCGTGGGCACGACGCAGAGGATCGCGTCGCAGGCGGCGAGATCCTGAAGATCGCTTGTCGCGCGGATCGCAGGATCGAGCGCGAGGCCCGGGAGAAAAACGCTGTTTTCACATTTCGCGTTGATGGAATCCACGACTTCGGGTTCGCGCGCCCAGAGCGCGACTTTGCGTCCCGCCGTTGCCGCCGTTTGCGCGAGCGCCGTTCCCCATGCGCCCGCGCCGAGGATGCCGAGGTGGGTGAAAGATGCGTTATCCATGACTGTTTCCGCCTGAAAAGGTTGGAAGGCGAGGTTAGCGCAGGGGATCGGGGAAGGGAAGGGCGGCGCCGTGCGTTCAAAACAAGTCGGCGTGCGTGCCCGTTCTCGCCAGTTTTACGGAATCTGCCGTCACTTCGTAAATCAGAATCCAATCCGGTTCAATATGGCAATCCCATTTTGGTTTCCATTCCCCCTTAAGCGGATGCGGCTTGTTTTTCATGGGAAGGGATTCGCCTTTTACCAATCGTTCAACGACGGCATAGAGCTTTGACATATCTTTTCCGCGCCGCGTCAATTTATGAAGATCCCGCTGAAACGCGCCGGATTGAATGACGCTTCTCACTTGCCTTCATCCAGACCAAGCTGCGCCTTAAATTTCTTGAGGCTTGTTTTTTTGCCTTTTCCCGCGTCCAGTTCCTTGATCGCTGCCAGCGTCTCCGCATTGGGAATTTTCGCGGAAAAAGGAAGGCCGCGCTGCATGACAACCTGCCTGTAAAACATCCTGATCGCATCCGTCGCGGAAAGGCCGAGCTGATTGAAAACGCCTTCCGCCGCCGCTTTGGTAGCCGGATCGATGCGCACGCTGATTTGTTCGTTGATCATAACGCCCCCCTTGTCATGTTGCATTATACAGCAAATGACACATAAAGGAAAGGGGGGTTGGCGCGGCGGATGGACGGAGAAAAAGAAAGAGCGCCGCCATGGAAGGCGGCGCTACCGATTCTTTCTCCATCCGACGTTTGTCTTTTTATAACGGCCATCTTGGGCGGGCGCGGAAGGTAAGGGGATCCGTTTGGCCGAGGCGGAAATGTTCAAGCCCCGCCCAGGCGATCATGACGCCGTTGTCGGTGCAGAGCGCGGGCGGCGGCGCCACGAAGGGAAGGTTGTTTTTGGCGGCGAGCGCGGCGAGATTTGCGCGGATTTTTTGATTGGAGGCCACGCCGCCGCCGACCACAAGCGCGGTCGGTTTCGTATCGATCATCTTGAGCGCGTTCGCGACGCGATCCGCGAGAATTTCCGCGATCGTTTTTTGAAGCGAGGCGGCAAGATCGGGCGCGGCGAGATTTTCCGAATCCTCGACGATTTGGCGGAGGGCGGTTTTCAGCCCCGAAAAGGAAAAATCGCAGCCTTCGCGACCGACAAGCGGCTTCGGGAGTTTAAAGGCGTTTTCATTGCCACCTTGCGCCGCGCGTTCGATCAAAGGGCCTCCCGGGTAGCCGAGGCCGAGAAGCTTTGCCGATTTGTCGAAGCACTCGCCGACGGCGTCGTCGATCGTGCCGCCGAGCTTTTGAAAATCGCCGACGCCTTTCGCGAGCAAAATCTGGCAGTGGCCGCCGGAGACGAGAAGAAGAAGATAGGGGAAGGCAACATCGTGCGTCAGGCGCGCGGTCAGCGCATGCGCTTCAAGATGATTGACGGCGATGAAGGGTTTGTTTTTGGCCGCCGCGATGGCTTTGGCCGTCATGGCGCCCACCATCACGCCGCCGATAAGGCCGGGCCCGCAGGTCGCCGCGATGGCGTCGATGGAATCGAGATTTGTGTCGGCTTCCTTCAGCGCGGCGCGAACGCAATCGTCGATTTTGTCCAAATGCGCGCGCGCCGCAATCTCCGGCACCACGCCGCCATAGGGGCGATGCGCCTCGAACTGCGTCGCGACAATGTTTGCGCGGATCTTCCGCTTTTCATCGACAATGCCGACCGCCGTTTCATCGCAGCTTGTTTCAAGGCCTAAAACAAGCATTTTTTATTTCACGCGACCAAGGAAACCTCTGATCGAATCCTGAAGATCGGCCGGAAGGAGAACCGTTTTCGCGTTCGGGGCCGCGGCCATTTGGCCGAGCGCCTTGATGTATTTTTCGCCGAGCAGATAAAGAAGCGGCGTGTCGTTGCTTGTCGAAGTCGCGGCGATAATCATTTGGATCGCCTTGCCGGAGGCTTCGGCCAGCATGACTTGCGCCTCGGCGTCGCGTTTGGCGGATTCGAGCCGCGCTTCGGCTTGCAAAATCGCGGCCTGTTTCTCGCCTTCCGCCCGCGTGACCGCCGCTTTGCGTTCGCGTTCCGCCGCCGCCTGAAGCTCCATCGCCTTTTGCATCGAAGGCGAGGGCTTGATGTCCTGAATCTCGACCGATTTGACCGTCAGGCCCCAATCGAGAACCTCGTCCGCAATGCTTTCGCGCAGCCGCGCCTTGATCTTGTCGCGCGAGGAAAGCGCCTGATCCAGATCCATTTCGCCCACGATGGAGCGCAGCGTCGTGCTGATCAGATTGCGGATTGCGTCCGCGAAATTGACAATGCCATAGACCGCCTTCACGGGATCCGTCACCTTCACGAAGGCGATCGCGTTCGTCAAAATCACGGCGTTGTCGCGCGTGATGACCTCCTGTTCGTGAACGTCGAGCAGCACGTCTTTCGTCACGACCTTTTGCGAAACGCGGTCGATATAGGGGATCATGATATTGAGGCCCGGCATGAAGGTCTCGGCGTATTTGCCGAGGCGTTCGATGATCCATTCCTCGCCTTGCGGCACCACGCGGATGCCTTTCGCGAGCGTCACGAAGACGAAGATAAAAAACAGGCCGACGACGATAAGCGACGGGTTCATGTGTTTTCTCCTTGGGCTGCGGGGGCGACGAGGACGAGGGAGCCTTCGACGCGCACGATCTTAACGCGCGCGCCCGCGGGAAGCGCGCTTTCCGCGCGGCATTCCCAAGCGTCGGATCCCAAAATCGGTTTTTGAAAACGCACGCGGCCGTTTTTGAAAGGCTCGACCGGCTCGATCAAAAGGCCGACCTCGCCTTCGATATGCGCCGAGGCGCGCCCGACCGTGATTTTATGATCGCCGCGCTTGAAGACCTTGAACCACAAAAACGTCAGGACGAGCGAGGCGCAAATCCAGATCAGGATTTGCGCAGGCAACCCCATATCCGGCAGGGCAAGCAGGCTTAGCATGACGAGCAAGCCGCCGAGCCCGAACCAGACGAGCACGAAAGTCGGGATCAGCAATTCGGAGAGCATGAAGCCGAAGCCGATCAAAGCCCAGTGCCACCAAAGAAGTTCGAACATGCCGTGTCTTTCGTGTGTGATTCTTATTTGCGCGAGGGTAGCCCGCGGGCGGGGGAAGGTAAAGAAGGGGATGGAGGTGGGTTTTTCGGCGGGCAGAGTCGATTTTTGGCATGAAAGTAATTGGAGGCGTGTATAATGGTTTCGCGGTTCGGAAATCTTCCATTTCACGGGGAAAACGATGAAAAAAGCCTTTAGAAATCTAGTGTTTACGCTTCTTGTTCCGATGGTTATCGGCCCCATGGCGCAAAAGGCGATGGCGGCTCCCGATACGGGCCCGCAAGCGCGCGCGGCGGCTACGGAGCCGGATCGATTGAATGACGATACCGCGGCGCTTGAGCGCGCCGATTTTGCGGTGGCGCAATTGTCCGCAGGCAAGCCCATGAAAAAAGAAGATATTCAAAAGGCCTATGACGAAGGCGTGGAAGTCTTCAACAAAATGAAGGCGAGCGGTGTACTTTCCGAAGACCAGACCCAAGATATGCAAGATATTTTTACGACGCTTGAAAAATATGGGGCTGAAAAACGCGATGTGGCTGCCGTGCGCCCTGGCTTTATTGTGATTAAAGACGGGGATAAACCGGAATATAGCAAGGTTATTGTCCGAATCCCCGGCAAGGCGGCTCCTGTTACGACGCTTACCCCCTAATTTTTTTTTACGAGTTACGCCGCCATCAAGGGTTTGCCCCTCGGTGGCGGCGTTTTTTTGTGCAAGGCTTCTTGGGCTTGCCGCAGGGCGCTGCTATACCCAAAGGCATGAAAACGAATCGCCTGATAATGGGGATCGACCCGGGCCTGCGGCACACCGGATGGGGGCTTGTGCGGCAAGAGGACAACCGGCTTTCCTTCGTCGCGGCGGGGCGTTTGAACCCCGATCCCGATCTGCCCATGGCCGAAAGGCTTCGGCTTTTGGCGGCGGGGATCGCGGACATCATCGCCGCGCATGGGCCGGATGAGGCCGCTCTTGAAGAAACTTTCGTCAATAAAAACGCGGCCTCGGCCCTGAAATTGGGGCAAGCGCGGGGCGCCGCGATGCTCGCGCTCGCGCAAGGCGGGCTTTCCGTTTCCGAATATGGCGCGAACAAGATCAAGAAAGCCGTCACGGGCTTCGGCCATGCCGATAAAAACCAGATTCAGGCGATGATAAGGGTGCTTTTGCCCGGGGCGGGGAAACTTGCGGCGGATGCGGCAGATGCTCTTGCGGTTGCCGTTTGTCATGCGCATCATGCGAAGGTGATTTGAAGGCCTTTTCGCCATGTGCGGCGAAAAGGCAAGTGTTACGCTGGATCCCCGATCTGCGCTTCGTTTCGGCTTCGCCGAAACGCGCTTGTCGAGGATGACGCAAGGAGGATGGTTCTTTGATCGGTAAATTGACGGGGCGGGTGGATTCGGTTTCCGGCAACCAGTTGATTCTGGATGTCGGCGGCGTTGGCTATTTGGTTGCCTGTTCCGCCGCGACTTTGCGCGCAGCCGGAGGCCAAGGGGCGCAAAACGGCTCTTTTCTTTCTCTTTTCATCGAAACCCATGTGCGCGAGGACGCGATCAATCTGTACGGCTTTGCAAACGAGGGCGAACGCGACGCGTTCAGGCTTTTGACCGGCGTGCAGGGCGTGGGCGCAAAATCGGCGTTGGCGATTTTGGGCGTTTTGCCGCCTGAAAAATTGGCGCAGGCGATTGCGGCGCAGGATAAGGCCTCGCTCACGCAGGCCGACGGCGTGGGGCCGAAACTCGCGCTGCGCATCGTGACGGAATTGAAGGACAAGGCGGCTCTTTTGGGGGCCGTTTTCGTGCCGAAGCTTGCGGACGGGATCGTTTCAAACGCGGGCGGCGGCGCGGTCGAGGACGCTGTTTCGGCTCTGCTCAATCTCGGCTACAAGCGGATGGAGGCTTTCGCCGCCGTTATGAAGGCTTCCGAGGCGTTGGGCGGCAAGGGCGATTTGCCTGCGCTTTTGCGCGGAAGTTTGGCTGAATTGGGAAAGCGCGAAGGCGGAGCGGGGTGATAAAAAAGAGCGCCGCCATGGAAGGCGGCGCTACCGATTCTTTTGCGCCTATGGGCGGCGGAGCCACCATAAAGATGAAAGATGAAAGATGGTCGATAAGACAGGAAATGTTGAAAGGCTTGTAACGCCTGTGCCGCTTGCGAATGAAGCGCATGATGTCGCGCTGCGGCCGCAGCTTTTGGCGGATTTTATCGGCCAGGCGCAGGTGCGTGAAAATCTCGGCATTTTTATCGAGGCTTCGAAGCGCCGCGCGCAGGCGCTCGACCATGTTTTGCTTTTCGGGCCGCCGGGGCTTGGCAAGACCACGCTTGCGCAGATTATAGCCAGGGAGCTTGGCGTCGGTTTTCGCGGCACCTCCGGCCCCGTCATCGCGCGCGCGGGGGATCTGGCGGCGCTTCTGACCAACCTTCAGCCGCACGACGTTCTTTTCATCGATGAAATTCATCGGCTTAGCCCTGCGGTCGAAGAAATCCTCTATCCGGCGATGGAGGATTTTCAGCTCGATCTCGTCATCGGCGAGGGGCCTTCGGCGCGGTCGGTCAAAATCGATCTGCCGCCTTTTACGCTGATCGGGGCGACGACGCGGAGCGGGTTGATTACGCGGCCTTTGCGCGAGCGCTTCGGGATTCCTTTGCGCCTTCAATTTTATACGCCCGACGAATTGCAGTTGATCGTAAGCCGCGCGGCGGCCAAGCTCGACATGCCTTTGACGAGCGCGGGTGCTGCGGAAATCGCGCGGCGCGCGCGCGGCACGCCGCGCGTGGCGGGAAGGTTGCTGCGGCGCGTCCGAGATATCGCGCTTGTGGCCGGATCATCGGTAATCGACGAAAAAGCGGCCGATAACGCCTTGCAAAGACTGGAGGTTGATCGTCTCGGTTTCGATACGATGGACCGCCGTTATCTTGCCATGATTGCCGCGAATTATGGCGGCGGCCCCGTGGGTGTGCAGACGCTCGCGGCGGCGCTTGCGGAAGAGCGCGACGTGCTGGAGGAGGTCATCGAGCCTTATCTTCTTCAGCAAGGGTTGCTTCAGCGAACGCCGCAGGGGCGCATGTTGACGGGCAACGGCTATCGTCATTTGGGATTGCCGGCACCGGAGACTTGCGCGACGGATTTGTTGGATTTGGGCGGGGATGAGGAACGGGAAGAATAAGGTTTTTGGGGACAAAACAGACGCCCCCTCTCTTGCAAAAACCAAGGGCTTGCTTGCGCAAACCCAGGTTTTTGCTTTCTCCCCCTCCAAGGGGGGAGAGAAAAAAGGAAGCAGTTCGGTTCTATCCGATGATATTGGAAAGACAGAGGGTGGGATGAGGAAAGAGATTCCGATTGAAGGCGATGCCACCAATTCTCTCGGCGTGAAGAGTGACGAGAAGAGATGAACAAGCATCTTTGGCGCGCGCGCGTCTATTACGAAGATACGGATGCGGGCGGCGTCGTTTATTACGCCAATTATTTGCGCTTCGCCGAACGGGCGCGCACCGAATCCCTGCGCGAAAGCGGCCTGACCCATGCCGGCCTTTTGGCCCAATACGGGATGTTTTTCGTCGCGCGGCACGCCGTGGCCGATTATCGCGCCCCCGCGCGGCTCGACGATCTTCTTTGCATCGAGACGGAAACCACGCGCTGTGGCGGCGCGACACTAGACATGCGGCAGATCGTGCGCTTAGAAGAAGCGGGCGATCCGGCGCGCAGCGGCGACCCCAAGGGGGATTTAACAGGCAAGATCCTTTTCGAAACGAAGGTCACGCTTTGCGCCGTGACGCGGGAAGGAAAAGTGTTTCGTCTGCCGGACGCGTTGCGGAAGGTTTTTGGAGGTTAAACCAGGCGCCGTCCTGTCAGGCGGCGCTACCATAAGGGAGCTTGCGAAAAATGGAACCTACGGTGGCCGCAGCGACGGCGGTGAATGTCGATCAGATGCAACTGGCCGGTTCGGCTGCGCCCATGGATCTTTCGATCCTCGGGCTTTTCGGCCATGCCGACTGGGTCGGCAAGGGCGTCATGATCGGCTTGTTTTTGATCTCGGTCGTGACCTGGGCCTTGATTTTCGACAAAATCTCGAAGCTTTCACGCCTGAAAAGCCGCGCCGGTTTCTTCGAGGAGCGCTTTTGGTCCTCGGGCTCGCTCGATCTTCTTTACGACAAACTGAAACGCCCCGTCGATCCCATGCAGGCCGTGTTCGTCGCGGGCATGAAGGAATGGCGCAGCGCTCACGACAAAGGCATGCTGGCCACGCCGCAGGGCAGATCCACCGTTCAGGCGCGCATCGACCGCGTTTTGCAAGTCACCATCGGGCGCGAAATGGCGCTTATCGAAACCTGGATGACGTTTCTGGCGTCCGTCAGCTCCGTTGCGCCTTTCATCGGCCTTTTCGGCACGGTCTGGGGCATCATGCGCAGCTTTATCGGCATTGCGCAGGCCCAGAACACGAGCCTTTCGGTCGTCGCCCCCGGCATCGCCGAGGCGCTTATGACGACGGCCGTGGGGCTTGTCGCCGCCATTCCGGCCACGGCTGCTTACAATAAATTCACGACCGAGATCGGGCGCTATGGCGCGCGGCTCGAGAATTTCGCGAACGATTTCATCGCGACTTTGTCCCGCAGCATGGAAGAACGCTGAAATGGGCGGCGGAACAATGGGTGGCGGCGGCGGCGCGCGGCGCGGACGGCGCGGCGGCTATCGCCCCATGGCCGACATCAACGTCACGCCGCTTGTCGACGTGATGCTCGTGCTTCTCGTCGTTTTCATGGTCACGGCCCCTTTGCTGACCGTGAACGTGCCCGTCGATCTGCCCAAGACGCAGGGGCGCACCACAAACAATCAGGACAAAGAGCCGCTTATCATCAGTATCGACAGCCGCGGCATCGTCTATATTCAGGAAACGCCAACTGAGCTTGACAGCCTCGTCGCCAAGCTGAAGGCCGTCACCGGAACCAATCCCGACGCGCGAATCTTCGTGCGCGGCGATCGCGGCGTCGCCTATGGCCGCATCATGGAGGTCATGGGAACCATCAGCGCCGCCGGATTCAACAAGGTCGCGCTCGTCGCCGAATTGCCGAAGCCGGAACCCGCCAAGACCGAACCCGCGAAGGGCCGGAGCCGGTAAGGGGGCGCGCTTTTCATGCAAAACGACGACAACCTGCGTAATTGGGTTATCATCTCGGCATGCGTTCATGCCGCGCTGATCGTCGTCATGTATTTCGGCCTGCCCTCGGTCTTCAAGCCTTTGCCGGGGCCTCCTCTGCGCGTCGTTCCCATCGATATCGTCGAAATCGGCGACATCACGAACACGCGCCTTCCGAATCAACCCGAGCTTGCCGCCAAGGCCGCGCCGCCCGCGCCGAAACCGGAAGAAAAACCTCAACCCGCGCCGAAGCCGCCCGAGCCACCAAAACCGGAACCCAAGCCCGAGGAAAAACCAACGCCACCCGAGCCCAAGCCCGAAGAGGTCGCTTTGCCGAAGCCGCAGGTCAAGCCGAAGCCGCCCGAGCCGCCAAAGCCGGAACCCAAAGCCCAGGCGCAGGCGCAGCAGGATCAACTCGCCAGCATTTTGAAAAACCTGACGAAACCGAAGCCGCAGCCTTCAAAAACGGACGATTTGAAAAAAGTCCTGACCGACGTCGGCAAAATGGAAGGAACGGCCGCGACGGGCGCGGAAAAAGGCGGCGTCGGCCCCTCGCTTTCCGATCATTTGACGATCAGCGCCGAAGACGCCCTGCGCCGCCAGATCAGCGGTTGCTGGAACGTGCCCGCGGGCGCGCGCAACGCGCAGGATTTGATCGTCGAGGTCGAGATCGACGTCAATCCCGACCGTACCGTGCGCGACGCGCGCGTGACGGACGAAGCGCGCCTCGCGACCGATCCCTTTTTCCGCGCCGCCGCGGAATCGGCCATGCGGGCCTTGCGAAATCCCAAATGCTCGCCGCTTGAACTGCCCGCCGATCAGTACGAGACCTGGAAGGTTATTCATTTTACCTTTGATCCGCGGGATATGCTTTAGGCTTCGATCGCGTCTGTTGGGCTGCAAAACGCATCTTTTCAATTTTTTGATGCTCACGTACTCTTTTGTACGCTGCGCTCAAAAAATTGATAAGGCACGTTTTTCGCCGCAACATCCGCAATCGAAGGAAGAAGATTGGAAGGATAACCAATTTTGCCACAATGATCTTCTAAAGAAGGAAGCGACAAGCTCTAAGCTTAAGGTCTTACGGCGCTTTTTCGAAAGGCTTGATTTTCGTTTCAATCTGGCGAGATTGGTAACGCTCTTTCTGGCGAAAACATCAAATATGGGAATCGGTACGATGAAGCATTCGGCTTTCGACATTCGCGGGATCCTCTTTTTCCTGCTTTGCCTGAGCTTTCCTTTGTTGGGTCTCAGCGCGCCTGCGAAGGCCGAGGTGCGCGTCGATATCACGCGCGGCGTCGTCGAGCCCATTCCGATCGCCATTCCCAATTTTTACGGCGCGGGCGGCAACGAGGCCGAATTCGGCCGCGACATCGCAAAAGTCGTGAGCGCCGATCTTGTGCGTTCCGGCCTTTTCTCCGCCGTCGATCCCCATTCCTTCATTCAGGACATGGATTCGCTTCTCGTCGCGCCGCATTTCGCCGATTGGCGCGTTTTGAATACGCAGGCGCTCGTCGTCGGCCATATCGAAGCGCAAGCCGACGGTCGCCTGAAGGTCGAGTTCCGCCTGTGGGACGTTTTCGGCGAACAGCAGATGACGGGCCTCGCCTATTTCACCGTTCCGAACAACTGGCGCCGCGTCGCGCACATCATCGCCGACGCGATCTATAAACGCATCACCGGCGAAGACGGCTATTTCGACACGCGCATAGTCTATATCGCCGAAAGCGGCCCCGCCACCGCCCGCGTGAAGCGCCTCGCCATCATGGATCAGGACGGCGAAAACAACCGAATCCTCTCGGACGGGCGCGCGCTCGTCCTTACGCCGCGCTTCTCGCCGACGTTGCAGGAAATCACCTATATGGCCTATTACAACAACAGGCCGCGCGTTTATTTGTTCAACATCGATTCGGGTCGTCAGGAAGTCTTGGGCGATTTCGAAAACATGACCTTCGCGCCGCGCTTCTCGCCCGACGGCAACAAGGTCATCTTCAGCCTTTCGAACGGCAGCAACGCCGACATCTATACGATGGATTTGCGCACCCGCCGGACGCAAAGGCTGACCGAAAGTTCCTCCATCAACACGGCGCCGAGCTATGCGCCCGACGGCCAGCATATCGTTTTCGAATCCGATCGCGGCGGTTCGCAGCAGCTCTACGTCATGGATGCAGGCGGCAACGGCGCGCAGCGAATCAGTTTCGGCGACGGAAGCTATGCCACGCCGGTCTGGTCGCCGCGCGGCGATCTGATCGCCTTCACGAAACAGCATGGCGGCCGCTTCTATATCGGCGTCATGCGTCCCGACGGATCGGGCGAGCGGTTGCTCACCGAGGCCTATCACGTGGAAGGCCCGACCTGGGCCCCCAACGGGCGCGTTCTGATGTACTTCAAGGATTTGCCGACGGGCCCCGGCGGAAGGCAGCGTTCTTCGCACATCTATTCCATCGATCTGACCGGCGCCAACGAGCGCGAGGTTCCGACGCCGATGGACGCTTCCGATCCCGCCTGGTCGCCGTTGATCCCGTAAGGGCGGAAGATCTCGTTTTGAAGAGCGCGGCAGCGATTCTGCCGCGCTCTTTTTTTATCCCTGCGCGCGTATGTCTCGCGGGAAGAGAGAAAAAGCACGCGATTCTGCCTTTGTTTTTCCACAATCCTTACCGAATCGGGCGTTTCTGTTGCGTCGATGACACGCTTTCGGCGGGGATTCAGATTCCTTTCGGAATCCGGCCTTTTGATTAGGATTGCATCTTGATTCGTAAAAGGGTGGGGTCTATTTTCGCTCTGGGTTTGCGTTTTTCCTTATCAAGACCAAGAACCGTTTTGCGATTCTTGTTCCTGATCGGGTCAAGGGCTTTCCAGGGTGTCGCGGACGGATCCTTGCGTCATTGGTGACAAGAGGATTGCGAGCGGCAAATAATCTGCAATCACGCATCTCGGCTTACGGCACGGGTTTTAAGCATTGTGCTTGACCGGCCAGATCCGCCAGAGGTTCACGAAGGGGGTTACAATGTTCAAGAAAATTTTGTGTCTGATGGCGGCACTCGTCCTCGTCTCTGCTTGCGACACGACCGGTTCCGACGAAGGCGCCAACGCCGCTAACGGCGCGAACGGTGCAAACAAAGCCGCGGTCGCTCGTCCCGGCACGCAGGAAGATTTGGTCGTCAATGTCGGCGATCGCGTTTTCTTCGCGTTCGACAAATCCGACGTTTCGGCTGAAGCTCGCGCGACGCTCGATCGTCAAGCTGCTTGGTTGAAGAAGTATCCGACGGTGAAGGTCACGCTCGAAGGTCATGCCGACGAACGTGGCACGCGTGAGTACAACCTTGCGCTCGGCGAACGCCGCGCCACCGCCGCGAAGAACTACCTTGTCGCCGCCGGCATCGCCGCCGATCGCGTCAAGACGATCAGCTACGGCAAAGAGCGTCCGGCTGTTCTCGGCAGCAACGAAGCTGCTTGGGCTCAGAACCGCCGCGCTGTGACGGTCGTCACGCAGTAATTTAAGCTTCCGGCGCTAGGCCGGAGCTTAAAGGCAAAAGAAGCCGCGCTCCCTGCAAAGGGGGCGCGGTTTTTTTATGGCGCGCATTTTCGAATTTTAATGGAACGGTAACCGTTTAACGGGTTTTAAACGATAGATTTCATGAAATAGTTTCGACCCTCTCATGTAGAATGAATATAGTTTCGTTGGGACTATTATTTTGAGGGATGGTTATTATGAGGAAGCTTTATTCTCCTTCTCACAAAAGAAGACACGCCATCAATAGCCGCAAATTCTCAGGTTTCCAAACGCAGCGGGAGATTTTGAAGACGCTCGCAGAAATAAGGGATCAGAACAAAGCGGTTCTGCGTCATAATGAACGTTCGTTGAGATTGGGAAAAGTGGCGGAGAGAGGATTCTTTGGGTTTGCTGCGACTTATTACAGCAGCCAGTTTTTGCTGCATTTTTTTGATGAGGAGTTTCTCAAAGCAAATCCAGAGGTGAAGAATTCCATTATGGTCGGATCTTTACTATTAGGCTTGGGCTTTGCGTTTCCTGATGTTGTCTATAAATTTAGGGCTTGTGGCAATGATATTGTCAGGCGAGCCGAATCGGCTGGACAGAGGGCCCTCACTTCTGGTGAGGACTACCTTCTTGATAAGTGCATCGATATTTACTTCGGATTCAAAAAGGCAGGAGGAGCTGTTACAACCTCTTCTAAAAACATTCAGCGCGCATGCCTGCGCGCTGTGAAAAAAATATTAGGTAAAGAACCATCACCCTAGCGAATGCGGACGCATCTTATTAAAGTGGCCACCTTGTTTTGATCGAAAACAATATAGTTCCTTTTCTGATAATTCAGATTTGTCAACGGAGCGCTCAATAGATTTTCTAAACCAAGCGCCTAGAAAAGGGGCTGCCACAACGCCCACGATACAGGCAGCACCTATCCAAAATTCTTTTGAAATTCCAATATCCACGGCATCCTCCTGCCAAAGCGCTTGACGCCCTAGCATTCTCTCATGGCGCAGAAGCAAACTCAAGAATTATGAATAAAGGTTAATAGTTTCAGGCTGTTATATCCTAGATTGATGTGTCGGTTCAGAATAAAGGGCTGGATTGCTTCGTCGCGGCACGCCTCGCAATGACGAATTCTTTCTTTACCGTTCCGTCCGTCCCGCCAGAGAGAGCCATTATGCCTGTGGCGGCTCGCCACTAATACTCGTCCGTGTCGGGAAGCCAGCCGCCCGGGCCCGCGATGCGGTAGGTGGCGCGGGTGATTTCTCTATGATTCCAGGCGGAGCGCACGATGATCGTCAGATAATAGGGCGATTTGTGCGGATCGTCGGGAAGCACCGTGTTGAAGACCGGATTTTCGTCGAAATTGCGCGTGAAGATCGTCTCGTCGATATGTTTCATCTCATAAGAGAATTCGAGATGGTCGTCGGCGTTCAGGCCCGGAACCTCCCGATCGATCATCGCCATGAAATGCGTTCTGGACGGATCGGCCAGAACCTGAATGTGCGGGATGATGTAATTCGACTGCGCGGGCCAGCGTTGATCGACCTTGTCGCCTGTCGCGAAGATGATTTCCTTGCCGATGGCGCGGACGGAACCGAGATAGGTCATGCCCGAAGTCTGTTTGCCCTCGATCTTGAGCGGCATATAGCCGTAATCGTAGAGGCTCGAGACCGGAAAAATCTGGAGCACTTTCTCCGGCTCCGGCAGCGATTTCAACGGATAGGGGCTTTCGAAATGCGCGCGCGGATTCCAATGCATATAGGCGAAATAGGGCATCTTTTCATGCGTGAAGATGATGCGCACGCGCTTGGCCTGCCGGATTTCCTTGATGATGTTGGGCTCGGCCAAATCCCAGTCGTAAGGCCAGGAGCGCGCATAGACGAGATCCGGCAGCGCGCGGAAACCGCTATACATCAACAGGTTGTTGCAGATCAAAAGGCTTGTCAGCGCGACGAACACAACCGCGATCCAGCGCATTTCGTTGCGAAGGCCGTTTCGAATCTTGCCGAAGGCGAAAACGGAAGCGGGCGCGCCGCAGATCAGGTAAAAGGTGAAATAGGTCGCCGTGCCTTCCATGTAAAGCGTCGAGACCGACCAGATCAAAAGCCAGAAAAAAGGCGTCAGCGCCAAAAGGAAGAACAGGCCGCGCAGCGGGAAGCGCTCTTTTAAAGCCAAGGCCGCCTGAAACGGCCAGAGAAGCCAGACAAAGGCCGACCAGAGGCTGAACTCCACAAAACGCACGGAAACCGGCAGCGTGATGCCGACGAAGCGGTAATTCATATGATAATAGGCCGGATTCTGATCCACGAACGGCGTCAGAAGCGGGTCGATGGCGTTGTTGAGGGCGTTGTTGAAATGCTGGCGGATGTCGGCGTTCGGCCAAAAATTCAGATCCGCTATCGGCGAAAAGATCATTTGCGAAAAATAGATCAGCATGTTTTGCAGCGCGCCGTGGACGCTGCCCCCAAGATTCAGCACGTCGTGCTTGAAATCGTCGAAGAAATAAAAACGGCCTGAAGACGCGTAATTCCAGAAAAGGAACGGCACGACCATAAGCGCGCACATCAAAAGGCTGAGCGCCAAGGTGCGGAAGCCGACGGCGTCGAACCAAAGCTTGGCGCGCGCCGGTTTTTTGACGAGCGCATAGACGGCCATGCCGAGCGCCGCGAGAATGATCGGGCTTAAAAAGACGATATGGCCCTTCGTTCCGGCGCTGAGGCCGATCGCGATCGCGGCCAGAAAGAAATAAAGCCTCTGCCCCGTCACGAGAAAACGCCAGCCCATAAAGAGGCTCAGCAAAACCGCGATGGCGGCCAGAATCTCGTCGTTTGTCGAGGTCGCTTGCGCCAGAATGCTGGGGGTCAGCGCCACAAGCCACGCTGCGAAAAAGGCGATCAGGCGGCGCGCGCCGAGCTCGCGCGCGAAGCAATAGGTCGTATAGGCGACCATCAGCCACGCCAAAAGCGAGGGCAGGGCGTGCGCCGTTCCGGGCAGGTTGTAAAGGACGAGCGGAATGTAAAGCGCCACGCCGTCGAGCGGATAAAAAGTGATGCGCTTGTCGAGCGAATCGAAGGGGTGCAGAAAGCTTCCGTGGCTGACGTACCAAAAAGCGCGCGGCAGGCGATAAATCATCGAATCGGCGTTGTCCGCATAGACGCTGAGGCCGAGCGCGAAGCTTGCCAAAACCGCAAGGCCGAAGCTGACGACAAGAAAACGCTTGAGAACGAGATTGGCCCTCGGATCCGCGACCGGCGCGAAAGCGATGTGTGGCGGCGCGAGAAGAGGCGCGGCGGCCGGTTCGTTGCGTATGAAATGCGAAAGGCCCAGAAGCGCGCCAAGCGCGAGAAACGTCGCGGGAATATAGACGCCGAGATCGCCCAATCCCTGAATTAGCGAGGCGCCGTGCGCCGCGATCACGAGCGTCGCCCAAAAAAGAATGCCGGCGACGAACGGCCAGTCCTTGCGCGGCAAACGCCAGACGCGATGGGTCGCGAACAGAAGAAGGCCGATCAGCGTAAGCGCATGAAAAAGAGCGCCGAAGGTCAGAAGAGGGTCGAACATTGAGCCTTAAACCATTTTGGGAGGTGGGTCGATTTCGTCGATTTGCGCATCGCGCCGCGCTTCGGGCTCGCCGTCCGGATCCTGATGCACGACGATGTCCGCGTTCGGATAGGCGCGGTCGATCTCTTTCATGGCTTTTTCGGCGAGTTTGTGCCCCTTGCGAACCGAAAGCGCACCGTCGATTTCGATGTGAATCTCGATGAAGATGCGGCCGCTGTCCGTGCGCGTGCGCAAATCGTGGACGCCGGAAATGCCGTCAACCGCAAGCGCGGCGGCGGCTATCCGCGCGCGGTCTTCGTCCGGAAGTTCGCGATCCATCAGGATGTTGAGCGCCTTCATCACGATGTGCCAGGCGCTTCCCAACATGCCGAACGCGATGGCGGCGGCGAAAAGCGGATCGAAAAAGCCGAGGCCCGTTTTTTGTTGAAGCGCGAAAGCCGCGACGACCGCAAGATTGATCGCGACGTCGCCCACATAATGCAGGCGGTCCGCCCCGATCGCGAGCGAGGAGGTTTTCCGGACGACATAGGCCTGAAACGCCAGAAGCAGAAGCGTGAGAATAACGGCAAGCGCCATCGTTTCATAGCCGATAGCCGCGCTTTGAAGCGCGTGCGGGTGCGCGACGCGGCCGATCGCCTCGATCATCAAAAGGATTGAAGAGCCTGTGATGAAGGCGGCCTGCGCCATCGCAGCCAGAGGTTCCGCTTTGCCGTGGCCGTAGCGGTGATCCCTGTCCGGCGGGCGCAGCGCGCGCGCCACAGCAAAGGCCGTGATGGCCGAAGTTAAAAGATCGACCGCCGAATCGATCATCGACGACAAAAGCGCGATCGAATCCGTCATGAAAAAAGCGCCGAGCTTCGCCACGATCAACGTCGCCGCCACGGCGACGCTCGCATATGTGGCGGCGCGGCGCAGCGCGGGATGCGAATAGGGAAGCGGTTGATCGGCGGAAGGCATTTCTTTGAATCTTATTCGGTTTTACAGGAGCTCTTGCGTCGAGATTAGTTGTTACGTTAGGTTGGGGGCAAGCTCTTTTCCGCCTTTCTCGCTGCCTTTGGGGTTCCCCATGATTCGCAAGTCGCTTGTCGTTTCAGTCGCGACGCTCCTTCTTCTTTCCGCCTGTCAGGGCGATAATGGCAGGCCTCAGGATGAAATCGGGAGCCTTCCGGAGCCCGCCGCCGTCAATCCCGCCCCGCCGCCGCCGAGCGTTCTTTTGAACGCCGCGCCTGCCGCGCAAGCCGCGATCGCGCTTAACAAGGCCGACCGCGAAGCGGCCGCGCGCGCCGAATCCCGCGCCTATACCGCGCCCATCGGCCAGCAGGTGACATGGAGCAACGCGCAATCCGGCGCATCCGGCACGATCTTGCCGACGCGCGATTTTTATGCCGATAACGGCGCCTATTGCCGCGATTTCATGCAGACCATCACGCTCGCCGGACGGAAAAATCAGGGCGAAGGCAAGGCTTGCCAGCAACCGGACGGAACGTGGAAAATTGTGCCATAACCCTAACTGCCGTATCAAATGACCGATCCCTATCAACTTCTCGGCGTGGCGAAGACGGCCAGCGAGGCCGAGATCAAAAGCGCCTATCGCAAGCTCGCGAAAAAACTGCATCCCGACGTCAATCCCGGGCGCAAGGACATCGAACAGAAATTCAAGGAAGTCTCCGCCGCCTACGACATTCTCTCCGATCCCGCCAAGCGCGCGCGCTATGACCGCGGCGAAATCGACGGCGGCGGCAACGAAAAGCCTTTCGGCGGCGGGGGCTATAGAAGCTATGGCGGCGGCGATCCGTTCGCCCATATGCGCAATCGCGGCGGCGCAGGGCGGCAAGGCGGCGGCGATTCTTTCGGCGGGGCTGCCGGCATGGAGGATTTTTTCGCCGAGTTTTTCGGCGGCGCGGGGCGTGCGCCGGGCGCCGGATTCGGCAGGGGCCGTACGGCCGCGCCCGAAAAAGGGGCGGATGTTTCCTATACGCTCACCATTCCTTTCACCGAAGCCTGCCTCGGCGGCAAGCAGCGCGTGACGCTCGAAAACAAAAAAACCATCGACGTGACGGTGCCTGCCGGATCGACCGACGGCGATAAGTTGCGTTTGCGCGGTTTGGGCGAGGTTGGCGCGGGCGGCCCAAGGGGCGGAGACTCGGGCGACGCGATCTTCGAAATTCGCGTGAAGCCGCACGCTTTTTTTGTGCGGAAAGAGAATGAGATTCATCTGGAGGCGCCGATAAGCCTGATTGAGGCGGCCTCAGGCGCGACGATCCATGTGCCGACTTTGGACGGGCAGGTCGCGGTCAAGGTGCCGAAAGGGGCCAATACGGGAACTGTTTTGCGTTTAAAGGGCAAAGGCGTTCCCTCCGCTAAGGGCCAAGGGGCTGGAACGGCGGGCGATATGTTCGTGAAGCTCAAGATCATGCTGCCCGAACCGATGCCGCAGGACCTTGCCGATTTGATCGAAAAATGGGGCAAGAAGAACGCCTATGACCCGCGCAAAAAGGCGGGGTGGTAGGCAAACGGATTGAACATAAGAATTCCATGCGCCATATTGAAAAAAAATGCCGACAAGACGGCTGGTTGATTTTTATACGTAATGGAGGCAATTCATGGGCGAATCGATTGAGGATAACCTGCGCAGAGCGAGGAATGAAGTCTATCGCAAGGCCAGAAAACATCCTGGTTGTGGTGGTGTTGCGATAGGTTGGGATAAAGAAGGAAATAACGTTATTATTGTCAATGCATTAGATGGAAACAACAACGAGAAGATGCTGGCGTCGTTGCCAGAGCGAAGCCATGGCGTTGCCGTTGTCGTAAGAAGGATGCAGATGGGAGAGCTTCAAAACGCGGCTCCATAGAAAACGCTTGAGCGTCCGGGGACAATAACTATTACCCCCGAAGTTTGGATAAAAAAAGGGCGGAGACTTTGAGGTCTCCGCCCTTTTTGATTTTATACATCCCTCCTTCGATCCCTCCCGCAAGGGGAGGGGGAAGAGGGCGGTTCTTACCTTGAGTAGTATTCGATGACGAGGTTCGGTTCCATTTGGACGGGATAGGGAACATCGGCCATCATCGGCGCGCGGACGAAAGTGCCCTTCATCGCTTTGTGATCGACCTGAACGTAATCGGGAACGTCGCGCTCAGCGAGCTCAACGGCCACGAGGACGGTTGCGAACTGTTTCGCCTTGCCGCGCAATTCGATAACGTCGCCGTCTTTCACGCGATAGGAAGCGATGTTGACGCGCTTGTTGTTCACGAGGACGTGCCCGTGGCTGACAAGCTGGCGCGCCGCGAAAACGGTCGCGACGAATTTCATGCGATAGATCACGGCGTCGAGGCGGCGTTCGAGAAGCTGGATCAAATTCTCGGCGCTATCGCCCTTGCGGCGCTGGGCCTCGTCGTAATAGCGGCGGAATTGGCGCTCGCCGATATTGCCGTAATAGAAGCGGAGGCGTTGCTTCGCAAGAAGCTGCGTGCCGTAATCCGACGGCTTGGTGCGGCGCTGGCCGTGCTGGCCCGGGCGGTAATCGCGCTTGTTCAGCGGGCTTTTCGGGCGGCCCCAAAGGTTCACGCCCAAATGGCGGTCGATTTTATGCTTGGATTCAAGACGTTTGGTCATAGGTCTTCCTTTTTATAGGCCTTTGATTTTCAAGGGCGATGTTGTCCCGATAGGTCGCATCCCCTTCATGGGGCGGACGGGTGCAAGCGCTGAAGGCCTGGCCACGTTCTCGGGAAGGCGGGCTTTATAGCGGGTTTGAGGGGGGAGAGTCAAATAGACAGAAGACATTCAGAAACGCATAAAAAACGGGACAGAAACCCAGGATAGAAAAAGCCCCTTATATGCCTAAAAAATTTGAGCTATTTAACTATAATGGCAAAAAGCAAAAACATCATTTTTACGAAAAAACAAGCCGAAGATTTTCGGTCTATTCCAAGCCTTGAAGAAGGGGCCGACAATCCCGTCGAGTTTACGGTTAGCGCTTGGTTGAAGGCGCAGTTAGCTTCCTTTTTGCCAAAGGAAGGGATTGTTTGTGATGTTGGGTGTGGGAACGGCAGACTTTTTTCTTCGCTAGAGGGCGATGAACGCATTTTGTTTGGTGTGGATAATTCGCAGGCCATGCTTGAACAATTGCCGCAGCCCTATCGCGCCAGCCTTACGGATTCTTTCGTGCGGGCAGAAAAAGAATTGTTGGCAGGGCACGATATTGTCCTTTGCGGCGATTGCCTTCAAGATTTTCCTAAGTTGGCGCGCACAAATGTGAGATTTGGGGCGGCCTTGGCGAGTTTTGCCGCCCCGTGCTTTGAAGATCCGGGTGCGATGATCGGGGCCTTGATGCCTCTTATGGCGACGGGGGCGCGTTTGTTTCTTGTCAGCAATGTTTTTGTCGATGCGGGGCTTGTTCCGCAACGCCTCACTTTTATGGGGGCGGGCGGATTCGAAGGCGATGTCATCGATATTCACGATCCATCGCTTGCGCGTTTAGGCCCTCCGCGCGGCATTCGGTTTTGCCAGATCCTTCACATGAAGGGGCTGGACATCACGTTGAAAGACTTTGCACACAATTTGGCAATGTATGATCAGGCCTTCGATCCGTCTCGTTGGCGTGTGCAGGAGGCCAGACTTTTTCCAGCGGACGGTTGTGAGCATATTTCAGCTCAGGCCTGTTTATTCGACGCCGATCGGGATAGGGCTGCATTTCTGGAACCAGACAGGTCTTTCGCCTATGTTAAAATAGGCATTATTGCTCAACGACTTGGTTAGATTCTGAAATTTTGGACTATAAATCAAAAAAGCATTGACCACCCGTGATATATTGCAATAGTTTGTTATTACAACACAACACTAAATTGAGAGAACGGGCGGAAATTATATGGTCGAGGAACGGAAAAATCAGGAAAAACGGATCAGAATCGCTTTGCAGAAAAGCGGCCGTCTGGCCGAAGACAGCATCAATCTTTTGCGGAAATGCGGGCTTCATGTTTCGCGCAGCAAAGAAGAATTGCTGTGCCGGATCAAAGAGTTGCCCATTGACGTGCTTTTGGTGCGCGACGACGATATTCCGGCTTTCGTCAGCAGCGGGATCTGCGATCTCGGCATCGTTGGCGAAAACGTCTTTACCGAAGAAGGGCTTACGCGCCCCGATTTTGCGGCGCGTGTTTTGAAGCGGCTTGGCTTTTCGAATTGCCGCCTTGCGATCGCGGTGCCCGACGAGGGAAAGATACAGAAAGTGGGCGATCTCAACGGCGCCGTCGTCGCCACGACCTATCCCGCTTTGTTCCGGCGTTTTTTGGAAGAGAATAAACTGAAGGCCACGGTTTTGGAAATGTCCGGTTCCGTGGAAGTCGCGCCGCGCCTTCGCATCGCCGACGCGATTTGCGATATCGTGGCCTCCGGCGCTACGCTCGCCGCGAACAATCTGCGCGAGCTTGTGACCGTTTTGCCTTGCGAGGCTTTGCTCATTCGCGGGGCCGTCGAACTTGCGCCCGAGAAAGAGGCGATTATTCACAGGCTTCTCGCGCGTTTCAGCGGCGCGCTTCAAGCCTGCGACAGCAAATACATCATGCTGCACGCGCCGAAGGCGCAGCTTCAATCCATCATCAAATTGCTGCCCGGGGCCGAATCGCCGACGATTTTACCTTTGCAAGGGCGCGACGAGCTTGTCGCCGTTCATGCCGTCTGCCGCGAATCCGTATTCTGGGAGACGATGGAGAAACTTCAAGCGGCTGGGGCGAGTTCGATCTTGGTGTTACCTATAGAGAAAATGATGGCGTAAAAAGCGCCGCCATGGAAGGCGGCGCTACCACATATATTTGGTAGCGCGGGGTTCCATCCCCGCGCAGAAAAGAACGAATAATGCTTGAGATTTTAGAATGGAATAATCTGGACGCGGCGGCGCGGAAAAAGGCTTTGGCGCGCGCAAGCGGCGGGGCGGGCGACGTTTCCGAAACCGTGCGCGGCGTTCTGGCGCGCGTGAAAGCCGAGGGCGACGCGGCTTTGCGGGCGTTGACGGCGAAATTCGACGGTTTCGATGGGCCCGTCGCTTTTGTGGATGAAAAAAAGATTCAAGCCGCGCTCGATGGGTTGAGCCCGCCGCTTCGGGCGGCGTTGGAAGAATCCATTTCGAACGTGACCGCGTTTCACAGAGCCGAAAAACCGGCGGAGGTTTTTGTGGAGACGCGGCCCGGCGTGCGTTGTCGCCTTTTGTGGCGGGCGATCGAACGCGTCGGGCTTTATATTCCCGCTGGCTCCGCGCCGCTTTTTTCATCGCTCATCATGAATGCCGTGCCCGCGACGATCGCGGGCGGGCGCGAGCGTTATTTGTGTTCGCCGCCGCGCAAGGACGGATCGGTCGATCCCGTTATTCTTGCGACAGCATCGCTTTGCGGGATCACGCGCGTTTTGCCCGTCGGCGGCGCGCAGGCGATTGCGGCCATGGCCTATGGCACCGAGACCGCGCCGAAGGTCGATAAGATTTTTGGGCCGGGCAATGCCTATGTCACTTTTGCGAAACAGCTTGTCGCGGAAGATCCCGAAGGCGCTTCCATCGACATGCCTGCCGGGCCGTCGGAGGTGATGGTTTTGGCCGCAGGCAAGGCGAATCCCGAATGGATCGCGGCGGATTTGCTGGCGCAGGCGGAACATGGCGCGGATTCGCAGGCGCTGTTCCTGACGGTGGATCGCGCTTTGGCGGAAGAAGTGCGCAAAGCAACGTTGCGGCAAGTTGAAAAACTGGCGCGGCGAGCGGTCGCGGAAAAGGCGCTGGCCTGGAGCCGGATTCTCGTGATGCCGGATTTGGAGGCTTGTTTTCAAGTCGCGAACGAATATGCGTCCGAGCATTTAATTCTGATGGACGGCGAAAAGGAAAATGTGCCCGAAGAATGGATCGCGAAAGTGCAAAACGCGGCCTCGGTTTTCTGCGGCGCGTTTTCGCCGGAGACGGCGGGCGATTACGCGAGCGGCACAAATCACGTTTTGCCGACTTGCGGTCACGCGCGGGCCTATGGCGGGCTCAGCGTTTACAGTTTTATGAAAACGATGACGGTGCAGAGCTTAAGCGAGGTTGGGCTTCGCGTGCTGGCGCCAACGCTTACCACGATGGCCGAGGCCGAGGGGTTGGGCGCGCATGCGGAAGCGGTGCGGGTTCGATTATGATCGCGTCTGTTGGTCTGCAAAACGCGTTTTTCTGCGCTTCCGCTGCTCACGTACCCAAAAGTACGCTGCGCCGCGGTTCTCGAAAACCACGTTTTTCGCCGCAACATTCGAGATCATAAGGTGGTTTAAAAAAAGCGTGGGGATGGAACACCGCGCTACCATAAACGAAGAAAAATGGCGGAATGGGATGACGATTTGTGAAAAACTGATGCGGCCGGATTTGCGGAATCTTGCGCCTTACAGCTCGGCGCGGATGGAAGCGCGAGGCGCGGCGGCGATTGCGCTCGACGCCAATGAAAATCCGTTTCCTTCCTTCGGCGCTTGGGCCGAGGCGTGCGGCGGCAACCGCTATCCCGAGCCGCAGCCCGCCGCTTTGCGGGCAAGGCTCGCCGCTTTGTGGAACGTTGCACCGGAGCGGATTTTGCAGACGCGCGGAAGCGACGAGGGCATCGATCTTTTGATCCGGCTTTTTTGCCGCGCGGGGGAGGATGAGATTTTGATCTGTCCGCCCACCTTCGGCATGTACGAGGTTTATGCGGAAATACAGGGTGCGCGCGTGCTGCGCGCACCTTTGCGCGAAAAAGACGGGCATCTCGATCTGCCCGCCATCGAAAAAACGGCGACGGAAAACACGAAACTTATTTTTATTCCAAGCCCCAACGCCCCCATGGGCCATGCAATGCGGGTTGCCGACATTCTCGAATTGGCGAAAAGGCGGGATGGGCAAAGCCTGATCGTGATCGACGAAGCCTATGTCGCTTTTTCGGACGCGCCGGACGGGTTTGTTCCGCATTTGAAGGAGATTCCGAATCTTGTGATCTTGCGGACTTTGTCGAAGGCGCAAGCCTTGGCGGGCGAAAGATTCGGCGCCGTGATCGCGCCGCCCGACATAATCGCGCGTTTGCAGCAGATTCAGGCGCCTTATCCCCTGCCGCAAAGCACGATCAAAATCGTGGGCGAGGCGCTTTCGCCCGCAGGCACGATCGAGGCTTCAACGCGAATCGCGCTTTTGAAAAGCGAGCGCGAAAGGCTCCGGCGGCTTTTGAAGGATTCGCCTGCTGTGAAGCGGATTTATTCGAGCGAAGCCAATTTTCTTTTGATCGAGGTTTCGAATCCGGACGCGGCGCTGGCTTTTCTGGCGCGTTACGGCGTGCGCGTGCGCGACAGGCAAAGCACCGTGCCGAACGCGCTTCGGATTTCGGTCGGCACGCCGGAGGAAAACGATATTCTTTTAAAGGCTTTTGGCGTCGATGTCCTTCCGCCTGCGACCTCACCGCGCCTTGCGGCGCTTCAGCGCAGCACGAAGGAAACAAAGATCGATCTTGTCGTCGATCTGGATAATCCGTCCTTGCAACGCATCGAGACCGGCATAGGCTTTTTCGATCACATGATCGCGCAGATCAGCCAGCATGGCGGGTTCGGGCTTGCGCTTTTCTGCAAAGGCGATTTGCAAACGGGCCAGCATCACACCATCGAGGATTGCGGGCTTGCGCTGGGATCGGCCCTTAAAAAAGCGCTGGGCGACCGGCATGGCATTGGGCGCTATGGCTTCACGACGCCTTTGGACGAAGCGCTCGCCGAAGCCGTGATCGATCTTTCGGGGCGGCCTTATGCCGAGCTGAACGGCGCTTTCCCGAAAGGCTTCGTCGGCGATATGGAGGCCGAGATGGTTCCGCATTTCTTCGAATCCTTTGCGGCTTCTTTGGGCGCTGCGATTCATTTGACGGTGAAGGGCGACAATTCGCATCATTGCGTCGAGGCTTGTTTCAAGGCCGTGGGGCGCGCTTTGCGAAGCGCCTTGAAGCGCGAGGGCGACGGGATTCCGTCCACGAAGGGGGTTTTGTGAGCTTTATACACCCCTCCCCCAACCCCTCCCGCAAGGGGAGGGGGGAGGAAAAGAAAGACCGTGTTGTGAAGGAAAGATTGTGATGTTGGTTGTGATCGATAGCGGTTTGGGGAATTTGTTCTCGGTCGAGGCGGCGCTGAGGCGGCTTGGCGCAGAGCCTTTGCGCACCGACGATCCGGCGCTTATCGCCAAAGCCGACCGCGTGATTTTTCCGGGCGTGGGCGCTGCCGCTCCGGCCATGGAAAGCTTGCGGGCCAAGGGACTTGTCGATGTTTTGCGCGGGCTTACGAAGCCGATGCTCGGGATTTGCCTCGGCATGCAATTGATGTTCGAGGCCTCGGATGAAGGCGAAGGGGCCGCTTGTTTGGGGCTTTTGCAGGGGCGCGTGACGCTTTTGCCTGGCCTCCCTTCGATGCCCGTGCCGCATATGGGGTGGAACCAAATCGCCGTACGCGACAAGAATCACCCGCTTTTGCGCGGCATTGAGGATGGATCATGGGTCTATTTCGTGCATAGCTATGCCGTTGAAGTTTGCGAGGCGACGCTGGCGACAAGCACCTATAGCGTGCCTTTTACGGCGGCGGCGGGACTGGGTAATTTCATGGGTTGCCAATTTCATCCCGAACGTTCCGGCGAAGTCGGCGCGCGCGTGTTGAAAAACTTTCTGGAGATTTAAAGTTCATGGAGCTTTTTCCCGCCATCGATTTGAAAGACGGTTGCTGCGTGCGGCTTGCGAAAGGCGATTTCGACGCCGTGACGTTTTATGAGCGCGACCCCATGGCGCAGGCGCGGCGTTTCGCCGAAGCGGGGGCGCGGTGGCTGCACGTCGTCGATCTCGACGGCGCGAAGGACGGCGCTTCGCGGCAGATCGAGATCGTCAAAAAGCTCGCGCGCGAAAGCGGTCTTTGCGTCGAGGCGGGCGGCGGGATTCGCGACGTTCAGACGATTGAAGCCCTGTTCGCGGCGGGCGTGGCGCGCGTCGTGATCGGAAGCCTTGCCGTCAAGAAGCCGGAGCTTGTGAAAGAATGGATTGGGATCTTTGGTTCGGAGCGGATCGCGCTCGCGTTCGACGTGAACTGCCCCGAAAAAGGCGCGCCGGAAGTTTTGATTGACGGCTGGCAGGCGGGAAGCGGGCTTTCTCTGGAATCCTGCCTTGTGTCCTATAAGGCTGCGAACGCGAAATGGATTTTATGCACCGACGTGACGCGCGACGGGCTTTTGGGCGGCGCGCATGTTTCGCTTTACCGCGAGCTTGCCGCGCGCTGGCCCGAAATGCGGTTTCTGGCCTCCGGCGGCGTGAAGGATCTGGACGATCTGATCGCGTTGAAGGCGGTGGGCGCGGCGGGCGCCGTCATTGGCAAGGCGCTTTACGAAGGGAAGATCGATTTGAAAACCGCGCTGGCGCTTGACCTCGACAAAGCGGCGTGAGGGGAAAAATATGCTGGCGAAACGGATCATCCCTTGCCTTGACGTGAAAGACGGGCGCGTCGTGAAAGGCGTGCAATTCCGCGATCACGAAGACGTCGGCGACATTCTGGAGCTTACGCAGCGTTACCGCGACGAGGGCGCCGACGAGCTTGTGTTCTATGACATCACCGCGAGCTGCGACGGGCGGAGCGTCGATCGCGCGTGGGTGAGCGCGGTGGCCATGCGCCTCGATATTCCGTTTTGCGTCGCGGGCGGAATCGGCTCGGTCGAAGAGGCGCGGCGGATTCTGGCCGACGGGGCGGACAAGATTTCGATCAATTCGCCCGCCCTGCAAAATCCGGATCTGATTAATGAGATGGCGCGCGCCTTCGGGCGGCAATGCGTCGTCATCGGCATCGACAGCCGCGAGGAAGCGGGCGATTATTGGGTTTATCAATATACCGGCGACGAAAAAAAGACCGTCGCTTCCAAAAGACGGACGCTCGATTGGGTGCGCGAAGTCATCGCGCGCGGTGCGGGCGAAATCGTTTTGAACTGCATGAACAAAGATGGCGTGCGGCAGGGCTATGACCTTTCCCAATTGAAGGCGGTGCGCGCGTTGGCGCCCATCCCGCTCGTGGCCTCCGGCGGGGCGGGTGCGGTTTCGCATTTCATCGATGTTTTCCGCGAGGCGGAGGTTGACGGGGCGTTGGCCGCCAGCGTTTTTCACAAAAAGAGCGTCGCCATTCCCGACTTGAAACGGGACTTGGCGGCCGCCGGAATCGCCATGCGGCGTTAAACGTAAAGAATGATTTGCGGCCTGCGCCGCATATGTTTAGAACATGGGCGCATCTTGGAAAAAAGATACGCAGGGAAGCATTTGATGAAAACCGTTCAAAAGCCTTCTTTAGAAGCGCCGCGATGCGAGGCGGACGATCTGTTGACGGCCGCAAGAAGCGCCTTGAAACAACCCGTTGAGCAAGAGGTAAGGCTCAATCTGTTTTTTCTCGCTCTTCGAACGCTTGCGGCCTTTAAGACCAAGCGGAAAGAAACGCATGTTCGCGAAGCGCTTGAAATGCTTGAACCCTTTCTTGAATGCAATCAAGAGGGCGCGCCCGTGCATGAAGAGGCGGTTAAAGTCAAAGAGCATTTGCATCAAGCCTTGACCGCGCTTTCGTGTCCGTCCGCGCGGGGTTGGGGCCCCGCCATCGCCGCGTTGCTGCCGCGCGCATGGCGGGAGACTACGCTTCTGCGCGGCTTTTTCGATAGGCCTGCGCCGAGCGTAGCGCGCGGGCCGCAGGCGGGATAAAATTCCAACGGGACGGATGGCGATGGGACAGGAAAAAGATTTTTCGCGGTCTGATTGGAAGAAGGGGGGCGGGCTTATTCCCGCCATCGTTCAGGACGTCGCGACTTTGCGCGTGCTGATGCTCGGTTATATGAACGAAGCCTCGTTCGAGGCGACGCAAAGCACGGGGTTCGTCACTTTCTTCAGCCGCAGCAAGCAACGGCTTTGGCAAAAAGGCGAGACGTCCGGCAACCGGCTCAGGCTCGTTTCGATCGCGCTCGATTGCGACGGCGACACGTTCCTCGTCAAGACCGAGCCCGAAGGCCCCGCTTGCCATACGGGAGCCGAGACCTGTTTCGGGGAAGACGGAACAGCCTCGCTTTCCGTGCTCGCCGATCTTGCGAAGACCGTCCGCGCGCGGCGCGGCGCGAAACCGGAAGAAAGCTATACCGCTCTTCTTTTCGCCGAGGGCATGAGCCGCATGGCCCAGAAGGTCGGCGAGGAGGGCGTGGAAGTTGCGCTCGCCGCCGTGACGCAAAGCCCGACCCTGCGCGAGGAGGCGGCCGACTTGCTTTATCATCTTCTCGTGGTTCTTGAGGCGTCGGGATGCGGGCTGGATGCCGTCCTTGAAGTTCTTGCGGAAAGAGCCGACAAAAAAGCCGCCCGATAGGGGCGGCTTCCGCGTTTCGGCGCCGCAGGAACGCGGCGCCCCGTTCATCCGGCGAACTTAAGCGACCACCGAGCTTCCCGAAGAAGAAGCCGGCTCGCCGCTCGCTGTAAGACCCAATCTCAGATACGCGACCGCCGTCGTCGAGGGAACTTGCGCTGTCACGTCGCCTTGCTGATTTAGATATTGCGTGATGACCGTTCCCGATAACGGGTCGGCCGTCATGACCGGCGAAAGAGGCGGCAACGCCGACACTTTGGCCGTCGTCGCGTCCGTGGCGACGCCTTGGGGCGCAGGCGTAGCCGCTGCGGCAACGCCGCCCGCAGATACCGCGCCAACGGTTCCAACTGTGTCTACCATGGGATCCTTCTTCTTTCTCCCTCAATCGAAAAGGGACTGTTTCTTGCTCGCATGACCGAACGGCACTAAAAACAAATGGGCCCTGACTCAAAAAAACAACCGCGCACAAAACGCGTACTTATTTTCCCATTATCACTGACCAATGATACACCAAATTTTTTATCTTGACAAGAAAAAGGTATTGTGATTCGCGCTCTGCGCGGGGCCTGCCGAGACGACTGGGCAAGAATTGCCGAGTTTGTAAATAATCCTTTATTGTTTTCCCTTTCGCGACTTTCCATTGTAACGCGCACTTGAAAAAAACAACCGCTTTCTTAACCATTCGTTAAGTTTAAGCTTGCGGTTTGGCTTTGCTTTCATGGCAATTTCGTTTTATTTTCGCGGCGTATTTGACGCTTGAGGGAGGAATATGAAGATGCGTATTGATTATTGTGGCCTGGATATTTGCCAAGGTGAAATCGTGCGGCGCGGCGATGTCCATAAACTTGCGCTTACGCTCAAAAATCCCGGCGGGTTCACGATTCCCGGCGGCGCGATTGTCGCCGAGGCCTGGGGGAAAGGCGCGCCGCGTCCGCAAGTGGTTCGCATTCCCGTTCCCAGTGCCATTCTTCCCAATGGTGAACTGTCGATCGTCCAAACCTGCACGATTGACCCCAAGGTGGAAGATCTCGTTTTAACGGGCTTCGAAACGCCGGATGGGGAAGAAATCAGCCTCCGTAATGCCGGTTTCAGGAAAGGAATTTTTCGCGGTTGGGTTTTTACACCCGGGCGGAACTGACCGAAAACTGAGCGAAGGTAGAAAGGGCGGCGAAAGCAATGAAGCCCGTGCTATACTTCCGCCTTTCCGAGAATTGATTTGAGGCAGTGCTATGGCGAAAAAAAATGAAAAGGGGATTCCGGCGACGGCCGAGAATGTTCGAATGGCCTTCGAAGAAGCTGGCGTCGAGATCAAAGGCGTGAGGCTTACGAAAGCGGCCGGTCGAGGCGTGCGCGTTTTCTTTGAAACGGCGGATGGCGTAAGCGCAACCGTACATTTCAAATATGGCGTTATTCCCGATATTATTGCGGCTCGCAAAAACATGATGCACACGCTCGTCAAAAAAGCGCGGCGAAGCCTTCAGACCGGTTTTCAGAAATAAGCCGCGGCGGCGTTTGGGTCGAATTTTAAGGGGTTTGCCCCGCCGCGAGGCGCGCGGTTCGCCGTTTCGAAGATTCAAGAAAACTTTGGGCCAGCGAACGATAAAGCGGCGTGGGGCAGACAAGACGCGAGGCCGCGCAGGCGATGAAGGCCGTCGCCATCAAGGGAAGCGTCAGCGACTGCTCGTCGGTCATTTCCATGACGATGATGGTCGCCGTCAGCGGCACCTGAACCACGCCCGTGAAATAGCCGATCATGCCCAAAAGGATAACGGCGACCGCCGGAACGTCCGGCATCCATGGAATCATGTTTGCGCCAAACCCTGCCCCCACGGCGAGCGACGGGGCGAAAAGACCGCCCGGAAGGCCGCTGATATAGGAAACGACGGTCGCGACCAATTTCATCAGGCCGAACGAACCGGACAGATGGCTCGTTCCCTCGATCAGACCCTTGGCTTCTTCATAGCCCGTGCCGAAAATGGCGTGACCGCAGAACTGCCCGAGCACGGCGAGAGCGAGGCCGCAAAGCGCCGCGAAAAGAACGGGCTTTTCTTCGATGAAGAGACCTGCGGGGCCGGAAATCCCTCGCGAAAAAAGAATGAGAAGGCGCGAAAAACAACCGCCCGCAAGCCCCCCCACAAGGCCGCAGAGCAAAACGGGCTTCCAGGCCTGCATGAGATCCAACGCCGCCGCCGCATGGCCGAAATAGGTATAATTCCCAAGCGCCGCGCTCGACACGATGCCCGCGACGAGAACGGTCGTGATGACCATGCCGCTCGTGCGTTCTTCGAAAGAGCGCGACAATTCCTCGATCGCGAAAATGATGCCCGCAAGAGGCGTATTGAACGCCGCCGCGATTCCCGCCGCGCCCCCCGCAAGAATCAAGGCGCGCCGCATGTGCGGCGCGGACGGGCCGAGCCAACGCCCCATCGCGTGCATGATCGCCGATCCGATTTGAACCGTCGGCCCCTCGCGCCCCACCGAAGCGCCCGCGCATAAGCCGATGGTCGTCATCAAAATCTTGCCCGTCGCAATGCGGACGGAGAGGACGGAGGCTCTGTCCGCTATCTCCGGCTCGTCGATCGCCGCGATGGCCTGCGGAATGCCGCTGCCCTCCGCGCCCGGAAAATGTCTTTTCGTCACCCAGACCACGAAAGCGAATCCCGCCGGCGTTATCAAAAGCGCGAGAAGAGGGTGGATGGCGATGATGTTCGCGAAAAGAGCGTTGCCGAACGTGCTCGCTTTCGCGAACAAAATGGCGGCCAGCGCGATGACGACGGCGCCCGCCCAAAACAGAATCTGGTGAAGCCAGACCCTTGAAAAAGACGGAAAACGAGAGGCCAAACGGGATAAGCGCTCGATCATCCTCAAACTGGTACGGCGAGAAGATGAAGAATTGGTAAGCTCACCACCCATCAATTTTATATGCAGGCATAACCCATTAATAACACGCGTCATTCCCGCGAAGGCGGGAATCCAGTGGCCGCGCGTTCCACCTACGCCAAGGCTACGGCGGACAAGTGCACCAAGACCCTCCGTAGCTTTAGCGAAGGAGGGCGGCGCGGCGTATGAATCAAAAACCCCAGAAAAACGCATTCTTATCGTTTTTAAGTCATGTGGCCCGCAGACGCGGGCCTCACTGGATTCCCGCCTTCGCGGGAATGACGCTGTTTTTTTAATGGGAAATTTAATCTCAAAATTTTGACAGGGGGTAAGATTGGTAAGTTTCCGCCTGTCGTCCTATCTTCCGAAGGTGAAGGCATAAGCTTCAAGCCCCGGCTCTTCCGCGCGAATTTCAAGAAGCCCTTCCTTGAACGCGCCCTGATCGACCAAGGCGTAAAGCCGGTTTTCCTTCACGATCGTCGCGCCGTCAGGCGCGTCCGGCCCCGCGCTCGACCCAAGCGGCGCGCCGTTCAGCGTCAAGGAGATCTTCACCGGTTCGCCCGTCGCCGAGCCGAGGACGAGGAAAAGTTTCTGGGCGCGGAATCTTATGCGCAGGCTTGCGCCTGCTTCCGCCGCGACGATCTTTTCGCGCCCGACGCGCCAGTCGCCTTGAAGCGCCCATTCATCCGGCGCGAGATTGTCCGGAAAATGATAGGAAGCGTCCTGATCGACCCTGGCCTCGTTCACGTTCGCCATGCTCGTCGCGCGCGCGAGGCCGAGATAAGTCTCCGGCGTCTGCCCCGCGTCGTAAGGCGTCGCGGCGGCTTCCGCATCCGGCGCGGCCATCCCTTCCTCGGATCCCAGAAGGACGCGGATATTGTTCTCCGTCGTATCGTATTCGCCCTCGCCGAAATGCGTGTAGACGACGTTGCCGTCGCGGTCGATCAGGTAGTGCGCGGGCCAATAGCGGTTGTCATAATTCTCCCACGTCGCGAGGTCGTTGTCCTGCATCACGGGATAACGGATGCCGTAACGCGCGATGGCCTCGCGCACGTTTTCCGGCTTTTTTTCGAAAGCGAACTCCGGCGCGTGAACGCCGATGATGACAAGGCCTTTATCGCGGTATTTCCGATCCCAGGCCGTTATATAGGGCAATGTCCGCAGGCAATTGATGCAGGAATAAGTCCAGAAATCGATAAGGACGACTTTTCCCTTGAGCCCCTCAATCGTCAGAGGCGGGCTGTTCATCCATGCGCCGCCCACGACCAAAGGCGGCGCGGGATAAGGATGGGGCAGCGGATGGATCAGCTTTTCCGCGGCGGCGGGGCTTGCTTCGGCAACCGGATTCGCTTGGGCTTGCATGGCGGCACCTCCTTCAGGGCTTGCGCTCCCGACCGTCTGCGCCCCGAATCTTTGCTGGAGAAGCGAGGGCAGATCCACGCCCGAGGCGATGTACGCGACGGAAAGCAAAATCAAAAGACCGAAAAACCGGCGAATTCCCGTGGCATGCGCGCGCACGAAGCCAAGCCTGTTCAACAACGCGCGTCCCGTCAGCGCGATCAGCGCCATCGGCAGGCCGACGCCCAAAGCGAAGGAAAGAAGGACGTAAAAGCTCAAGATGTTGCTGGGCTCGCGGATGATCTGGACGAGAACGGTCGCCAAAATCGGGCCCGCGCAGGGCGTCCAGACGAGGCCGATCAGCGCGCCGACCGCCATGCCGCTCAAAAAGCCGCCGCGCTCCGGCCCGTGAATCCGCGCGCCAAGATTCGCGAGATTTTGCGTGAGCATTCCGAATTTCTCGGACAGCGTTTCGGAGAGAAGCACGATGCCGAACAAAGCGAGAAGCGCGAGCGAACCGTACTTAACATAATCGAGATCGATTCCCACCGCGCCGATAAGCCAGCGCGAAGCCCAGGCGAAGCCCGCGAAGGAAGCGATGAAACCCGCGATGACGCCGAACGGCCTTCGCCGCCCGCCGCTGAGCGATGTCGAAAGGATAAGCGGCAAAATCGGCCAGATGCAGGGCGTCGCGATAAGCGCGAGTCCTTCAAGAAAAGCGAGGCCGATTTGAAGTGCGTTTTGGAACATGGGAGGCACAGGCCCTCAGCGCGGATAAGTTGTCCATTTTATACCTTTCGCGCGTGTCTGTATAGAAAGATGCCTGTTTGTTTCCGATCCGTTTCGTAAAGTGCGCGCGAAATCTGGGGCGAAGAAGGGCCGGATAAGCGATTAAAGAATTCGTCGAGCAACCAAATACTATAGTAATACAAACGAAAATATAACAAGGTGTGATACTTTAAAGACTATTCGTTGTTAGAATTAGAATTATTCTACCATTACATGGGTTTATAATATCATAGGATTAGTGGCTCTTGGCTCATTTTAACCGAAGATATTGTGTTAAGGAAGCCTTTGTTCACATCAAAAAGTTAACAAACGAAATATAACGCTAAAAAAATCACCGATAACGCAACATTATTTCCTTTTTCCTTGCATTTTTGTAAAATATATATTAATAGTTAATAAATCGTTACCGAAGCATCGGAGCGAACGTCTCACCAACAAAAATAAAAAAAGGAGACTACCCATGAAAGCTCTCAAATATGTCGCCCTGACCCTCGCCCTCTCCCCGTTGTTTACGCCGGTTCTGGCCATGGCACACGGTCAAGGCGGTATGCCGGGTATGCCTTCGTCGGGCACCGACACATCTTCGGTGGCCATCGCAAATGGCGGGGATGCGACAAATGTTAACAAGAATATCGTTGGTGTTTCTTCTTCGTCCGTCGCGGTTTCTCCTGTGACGACGACAACGACCGTCGGCGCGCCTACTGCCCCCACGGGGGGCAAGGGTCCTGGCGGCCAAGGCCACAACCCGCATCCGTAAGAAGCGGAAAAAACCCGATGGCTAAAAAGGGGATGACAACCCTTTAATCCACGGTCTGTTTTTAGGTAGATCTTTGCTTTTTCTTGATTTCAGCGATGAAGGACGGGAGAGCTTTGATCTTCTGAAAACATAAACTTGGCGCGGGGGCGGGCGGTTTGTACGCAGGTGCTTGCCTCTCGTCTCCGCGCTATTTTTTCTTTGTTATTAGAGACTTGCTGCCGATTCTGAGCGATCTGTTCTGAATGCGTAGGGGGACAGATCACCAAGAAGCGGTAACGCCAGATAACCACCCAAGACCACAAAAACTCCCAATAAAAACAACAAAAAAGAGGAGAAAACCCATGCGTACGTCATATCTGCCCGTTCCTTTGGAATCTAGACCGGCCTTTTTGTCCACCGGCGGCGATTTGTCGGTGGGCGTGCGCTCCATGCAAATTGCAGCGGCGCAGCAAACGCGGCGGGCGCCCCAAATTCTAGCCTTGTTTCTGACTTGCTTTACGACGCTTGTGGCGGCTTGCGGGGCAAAAAATCCGCATTTCGTGGATATGCCCTTCGCAAGGCAAGACGGAACCCCCTATCAGATGAGAGTCGGCGACAACGAACCGAAGCCTGCCATCATCGGCGGCGTGGCCAAGGGGAACGGAGGCGCTTCGGCGAATATCCAGATCATCCTTAGAAGGCCCGTGAACGAGGACAATATCGGCGATGCCGAAGTCGGTTATGTCGCGGGCGCGCCTTCCGATGTTGCGGCGGTCATGAGCGTTGTCACGGGAACCGGCAACACGGCGGCGAATATCGGCCTTGCCGGGGCCGCGTTGAAAAGCGCGGAAGCCGCCATGGAAGGAAAATTTCGGGATGTTTCGAACGGGGGCATATCGGTTCAGACGGCGCCCACAAATGAAAACATCAGCATCGCGAAGCCGGTTCAAAGCCAAGGACAGACGGCGAATGGCGGGGGCGGCGGCTCTTCCAGCTCGTCGGGTTCCTCGGTCTCCGACTCTAGCGCGAAGGGCGGTTCTTCAAACTCGGTTGCGATCGGGAAGGGCGGCGACGCGACAAACAACAACAGCAATAGCGTGGATACGAGCAGCTCCTCCACGGCGGTTTCGCCGCTGAAGCAGAGCACGACGATATATTCAAGCCCTTACCCTTGATTCTGCCGAGGGGCGCAGAAAAAGACGCAGCGGGATCGTCTTCGTGGCCGATCCCGCCGCTCTTCGTTCAGCCGAAGCGGCCGGCGATATAATCGCGGGTTTGAGGCTCGGCGGGGGATTCGAAGAGCTTCCAGGCCGCGTCGAATTCGATCAATTTTCCCATATAGAGAAACGCGACGTAATCAGAAAGGCGCGCCGCCTGTTGAAGATTGTGCGTAACAATGGCGATCGTGTATTTGTGCTTCAGATCCTCGACAAGTTTCTCGATTTTCGCGGTCGCGATGGGATCGAGGGCGGAGGTCGGCTCGTCGAGAAGAAGAATATCCGGCTCAACCGCCAGCGCGCGCGCGATGCAGAGACGCTGTTGCTGGCCGCCCGAAAGGCTTTGGCCGCTCGCGCGGAGGGCATCCTTCACCTCGTCCCAAAGCGCGGCGTCGCGGAGCGCTTTTTCGACGCGCGCGGCAAGATCGCGGGCGGAAAGTTTTTCATAGAGTTTGAGACCGTAGGCGACGTTGTCGAAAATCGACATCGGAAAAGGCGTCGGTTTTTGAAAAACCATGCCGACCCGTTTCCTGAGCCACGCCGTATCGGTTTTTGAGGCGAGGATGTTCTGGCCTTCGAAAAGAATCTCGCCTTGCGTCTTTTGTGCGGGATAAAGGTCGAAGATCCTGTTCATCGTGCGCAAAAGCGTCGATTTGCCGCAGCCCGACGGGCCGATGATCGCCGTGATCTTGTTTTTCGCGAGCGGGAAGGAAACGCCTTCCAACGCCTTTTTCTTTCCGTAGGAAAAAGAAAGAGTCTTCACTTCCATGACGGGATCCGCGACGAGCGAAGGCAAGGGCCCATGAAAAGTTCCGTCGGCGGCGGTTCCCTCGCTGCGCTTGACGACAAGAGTAAGGTTGGGGCGCGACGTCATGAAATAAAATCTCTCCTGTCGGCGCGGTCGCTGAAAAAGCGCGTCACGATGTTGATCGAAAGCACGGCAAGCGTGATAATCATCGCGCCCGCCCAGGCGAGCCGGTGCCAATCCGCGTAAGGCGACATGGCGAGTTGATAGATCGTCACGGGCAAATTGGGCGTCGGGCCGGTCATATTTACGTTCCAAAATTGATTGTTCAGCGCCGTAAAAAGCAGTGGGGCCGTCTCACCCACAATGCGCGCAAAAGCCAAAAGCAACCCCGTCACAATACCATGCCGCGCGGAGGATAAGCAAATCGTGAAAATAATATGGGAGGGCGGCGCGCCCAAGGCCGCGGCGGCCTCGCGGAGCTGATCCGGTACAAGGGTTAACATGTCCTCGGTCGTTCGTAAAATCACGGGAATAGCGATGAAAGACAGGGCCAGCGCGCCCGCATAGCCGGAAAAACCGTGCGTGGGCAGAACGACGATTTCATAGGCGAACATGCCGAAACAGATGGAAGGGGCGCTGAGTAAAATATCGTTCAGAAAGCGGACGGTTTCGCCGATTTTGCCGCCGCGATCATATTCCGCGAGATAAACGCCGCCCATGATTCCGAGCGGGATCGAAAAAAGCATCGCGAGGCCCGACATCATGAGGCTTCCGACGATGGCGTTGATAAGGCCGCCGGAGCTTCCGGGCGAGGGGGTGGTTTTCGTGAAAATGTCGAGGGACAGCGCGCCGAGGCCTTCCACGAAGACTTGATAGAGAATGAGCAAAAGAAGGCCGAGGCCGATCGCCGCCGAAAGCAGCGCGAAGCACGTGAAAAAATGGTTTGTCCAGACGCGGCGCGTATAATGGAAGGTCATGGGTTTATTGCAGAACAAGAAAGGATTGGAGCGTGAAAAAAACGTCCCTTTTTGCACCCCTCCCCCGACCCCTCCCGCAAGGGGAGGGGGGAAGGAAGAAGGGCATGAGATAGTGAAATTCGGATGATGCGAGGCATTACGCGCCCTTCCGTTTTTCAAGCACGAGGACGAGGCTTTTGCCGCAGGCGAGGACGGCGAAGGTGATCGCGAAAAGCGTGAGCCCGAGGGCGAGGAGCGAGGCGGTGTGAAGATCGCTCGTCGCTTCGTTGAACTCGTTCGCGATGCTGGCCGAAATCGTCGTTCCGGGCGCGAGAAGCGAGGCGCTTAATCTGTGCGCGTTGCCGATCACGAAGGTCACGGCCATGGTTTCGCCAAGCGCGCGGCCCAGCGCCAGCATGACGCCGCCCAAAACGCCCGCCCAGACGGACGGCGTGACGATGCTGCTCATGACCTCCCAGCGCGTCGCGCCCAGCGCGAAGGCCGATTCTTTCAAAAGCGGCGAGACGCTTTTGAAAACGTCCGTCAGAAAAGCCGCCAGAAACGGCAAGACCATGATCGCGAGAACGCAGCCCGCCGTCAGCATGCCGACGCCGAAGCCCGGGCCTTCGAATAGCCGCCCCACGACCGGAAGCGCGCCGAAACGATCGGTCAGGAAAGGCTGGACGCGATCCTGGAACAAAGGCGCCAAGACAAAAAGACCCCAAAAACCATAGACGATGCTCGGGATGCCCGCCAAAAGCTCGATCGCGATGCGGAGCGGCTTCACGACCGGCGGGGGCGCGATCTCGACCAGAAAAAAGGCGATACCGAAGCCGATGGGCAAGGCCATGAGGAGGGCCAGAAAAGACGTGACGAGCGTGCCGTAGATCGCGGCCAGCGCGCCGAAATGGCCCGTCACCGGATTCCAGACGGATGTGACGAAAAAGGGAAAGCCGAACGCCTGAAAAGCGGGCATCGCCGCGCGGCCCAAAACGAAAAGAAGGCCCACGACGATCAGGACGATAAAAGTCGCGCTCAGTTGGGACAGGCGTTTGACAAGATGTTCCATGCTTCCGTTTTTTTCCATCATTGCCGGAAAAAGAGCGCCGCCATGGAAGGCGGCGCTACCCTTCTTCCGCATTTTTCCGCGCCGCCGCTTCATCGGAGCGATCATGCCGCAAGAGAGTAAGAACGGTAGCGCGGCCTTATATGACCGCGCTACTGTTCCGTTTTCAGCCTAATCCTTCAGGTCGATTTGTTCCCAGGATTTTTTGACCATCGTGACGACGTTCGCGGGCATCGGCACGTAATCGAGCGCCTTTGCGCTGTCCCCGCCGTTCTGATAGGCCCAGGCGAAGAAATCGAGCGCTTGCTTCGAGGCTTTCGCGTCGACGGGCTTCTTGTGCATCAGGATGAAGCTCGCGCCCGTGATCGGCCAGCTTTGCGCGCCCGGCTGGTTCGTCAGGATCAGGTAAAAGCCCGGCGCCGTCTGCCAATCCGCGTTCGCGGCCGCCGCCTGAAAGGCCTCGAAGTCCGGCGCGACAACCTTGCCGTCCTTGTTGGTCATTTTGGTGAAGGCCAATTTGTTCTCAACCGCATAGGCGTATTCGACATAGCCGATCGCGCCTTCCGTCCGGAAGGTCGTGCTGGCGACGCCCGCATTCCCCTTCGCGCCCGTGCCGGCAGGCCACGAAACGGAGGTGCCCTCGCCGACCTTCTGGCCGAACTTGCTGTTGACCGAGGACAGATAGTGCGTGAACAGGAAGTTCGTGCCCGAGCCGTCCGCGCGATAGACCTGAACGATCGCCTGATGCGGCAGTTTCAGCTTGGGGTTCAGTTTCGCGATCGAAGGATCGTCCCAAAATTTGGCCTCGCCGAGATAAATGTCCGCGAGCGTCGCGCCGTCGAGAAGCATATCGCCCGGGCCGACGCCTTTCACGTTCACGACGGGAACGACGCCGCCGATCACCATCGGCCACTCGATCAAGCCGTCGTCCTTCATCTCCTCGGGCTTCAAAGGCATGTCCGAAGCGCCGAACGTGACCGTTTTGGCCTTGATTTGCTTGATGCCGCCGCCCGAGCCGATCGCCTGATAATTCAAGCCGACGCCGGTTTCGGCTTTATAGGTTTCCGCCCATTTGGCATAGACCGGATGCGGGAAGGTTGCGCCCGCGCCCGAAATATCGTCGGCGAAGGCGGGCGAAGCGAGGCCAAGCAAGGCAAGCGCAAGCAGGCAGGATTTTCTGCAAACGGAAACGATCATCGATTTCTCCATGGTGAGGGGGTGGGCGTGGGGATTTGAGAGAAGAAAGAACGCGCGGCCTTCCCGCCGAAGGGCGGGCGAAACCTTTTCCCGAAGGGAGAAAAGCCGAAATCGAAGGGCGGCCATGCGCGCGAACTCGATACTGGTTTCGTTGCGCGGAGCTATACCCGATTTCAGGGCGCGAAGAAATAGGTATTTTTTCGGCAACCTAGAGCGTTTTCCGAAGTGATTGGCCGGAATGTTGTGGTCGGAAAACGCTCTAAGTTTTTGTTGTCGATCAGATTCACGCTCGTAAGCTTGGCCGCCGATGCGGCCAACCTTCTCGCGATCTGATCTAACGATTCGTTCGTCCCGAAAAAAGCGCCTTTAGTCCTCGCTTTTGCGCTTTGTTTTGCGCGAATCGCGCGGCGGCCCGTAAGCGATTTCCAAAATCTCGATTTCGGCGATTCCGGCCGGCGTGCGCAACGCGACCGTGTCGCCGACGGAGGCTTTCATAAGCGCGCGCGCGACGGGCGAGAGCCAGCTTATCTTGCCTTGCGCGAGATCCGCCTCGTCGAGGCCGACGATCGTAACTTTTTGGGTCGCGCCGTCTTCGCGCGCATATTCGACCGTCGAGCCGAAAAAGACCCGAGTCAGATTTTTTTGCTGCGCCGGATCGACGACGACGGCGCTTTCGATCCTCTTCGTCAGATAGCGGACGCGCCGGTCGATTTCGCGCAGGCGCTTCTTGCCGTAGAGGTAATCGCCGTTTTCCGATCGGTCGCCGTTGCCCGCCGCCCAAGATACGATTTCGACGATCTTCGGGCGTTCGTCGCGCATCAGCTTCCGCAATTCGCTCTGAAGCGCCGCGAAACCGTCCGGCGTGACGTAGTTCTTTTGGCCTGCGGGGAGGGTTTCGCCCTCGTCCCGCTCGTCATTTTCGTTTTCCGGCTCTTTTGTGAAGGCTTTACTCACTCTTTACTCCTTAAAACAGGCTTTTATCCGCCGGAATCGACGAATGACAACAGATTAACCGGATATTATACGCTTTCTGTTAAGGGCATAGAAGCCTTTAAGACAAAGGAGACTTTGCCGTGAACTGGGTTACGAAATTCTATTATCAGGCCCGCAGGGTCTGGAAGGCGATCGGCGTCTATCTGGTCATCGCGGGGCCCGGGCTTGTCGTCATGGTGGCCGATAACGATGCGGGCGGCATCACGACCTATGCCGCGACGGGCGCCAAATACGGCTATAGCCTCATCTGGTTCTTGGTTCTTCTCGGCCCCGTCGCCTATTACGTGCAGGAAATGACGGTGCGCCTCGGCGCGGTCACGAAACGCGGGCATGCCGAGGCCATTTTCGAGGGTTTTGGTTCCTTCTGGGGCTGGTTTTCGCTTCTCGACCTCATTCTCGTCGATTGGCTGACGCTTGTGACCGAGTTTATCGGCATGACGGCCGCGCTCAAAATTTTCGGCGTTCCCGGGTGGGTTACCGTTTCGGCCGTTTGCGCGCTGATGGGCTTTATGGTTCTCAACGGACGCTATTGGACATGGGAAAAGGTCGCGCTGATTTTTTGCGCGCTGAATCTCATTTATATTCCCGCCGCTTTTTTGGTCCATCCCTCGGTGAAGGACGTCATCGGCGAGGGGTTGATCCCGCATTTTCAAGGCGGCTTCAACGGCCAGATGTTTTTCTTCCTGATGGCCAACATCGGCACGACCATCGCGCCCTGGATGCTTTTCTTCCAGCAATCTTCCGTCGTCGATAAGGGGCTTAAGGAAAAGGATATCGGCTTCGGCAAGCTCGACACCATCATCGGGGCCGTCGCCACGGTCGTCGTCGCCGTTTTCATCGTGATCGTGACGGGCACCGTTTTGAACGGCGTCGATATCGACGACGCGGCGCAGGCCTCAAAGCTGCTTATGGAAAGCCATCATTACGCAGGCGAGTTCATGGCCATCGGCCTTTTCGACGCGGGGCTTTTGGGCGCGATTTGCATTTCGCTTGCGAGCTCCTGGGCGTTCGGCGAGATTTTCGGCTGGGCGCATTCGCTCAACAACAAGATCAAGGAAGCGCCGTGGTTCTATCTGAACTATTTCATCACGCTGATCAGCGCGGGTGCCGTGGTTCTGATCCCGGGCGCGCCTTTGGTTCTTATCACCTTGTTCGTTCAGGTCGTCGCCGTCACGCTTTTGCCCGCGGCGCTCGTGTTCCTGATCCTTCTTCTGAACGACAAGAAAACCATGGGCGAATACGCGAACACGAAGACCCAGAACGTCATCAATATCGCGATCGTCGCCGTCATCATCGCGCTTTCGACGCTTTACGGCATCAGCACGTTGTTTCCCGATATGTTCGGTTGAGGAGAAAAAGCATGAGCCTCGCCCACGCCATCCAGACCATGATCGCGCGCAACACGGAGAAAGTGCGCGAGATCAACCGCCGCTATGCGCGCCCCAGGCTCGTCATGTCGCCCGCGGTGCGTTGGTCTTTGCTTTGCCTGCGTTTCTATCTTTTGTTTCTTGTGGGCCTGCTTGCCTATAAATTTATCACGCTCGTCGTTCATTGAGAAAGGAAGCGCGCCATGTGCCCCGCCTATCTAACCGCGCCCTCTTACATGCTCAGCGATCTGATCGGCGGCAGGGCGCGCATCGACAGCAAGCAGATCGGCAAACTGGCCGACCTTATCATCACCGAGCACGGCAAGATCGCGGAAGTGACGCATGTTTTGATCAACCGGCCTTTCGGCTATAAGTCCCTTATGGTGCCGTGGGATCGCGTGGAACGTCTGTATCCCGACGGCGGCGTGATGCTCGATCTTCCGAAGATGGAGGCGTTCGAGGGCGAGCCCGGGGAGGGCCAAGTCTGCCTTCGCGACCATTTGCTCGATAAAAAAGTCCTCGATTGCGACGACGCCGAAGTGGAAGTCGTCTACGACATCAAGCTCGGCGCGCGGCACGGCAAGCTTTACGTCACGGACGTCGATTGTTCGCGCGCCGGATTCCTGCGCCGCATCGGCTTGAAGCGCCTCAGCAATCTGATCCGCAGCCTCGCCGCCAGCATCAAGGACGACACGATCCCCTGGACTTACGTTCAGCCCTTGCCCTCCAATATGGGGCGCTTCAGCGGCGACGTGAAGCTCAACGTTCTCAAGACGACGCTGCCCGAAATTAATCCCATCGATCTCGCCGACATTCTCGAAGAGCTGGATCATGAACACCGCATGGAGATTTTCAACCAGCTCGATACGGAAAAAGCGTCCGACACGCTTGAAGAAATCGAGCCGCGCGTGCAGCGCCAGCTCGTCGCCTCGCTGCCCGTGGATCGCGTGGCCGAACTTGTGAACGATATGAGCCCCGTTCAGGCCGCCGACATGCTGGCGGCGCTTCCCGCGACCGACATCGACGCCATCCTTGCGCGCGTCGATCCGGCGGAAAAGGAAAGGATCAGCCTTCTTCTCGACAAGCACGACGACCATATTCTCGGCTTCGCGACGCCGCATTTCATCACGTTTCCGCCGCAGGCGATCGCGGGCGACGTGGTTGCGCATTTCCGCGACGCCGCGCGCGACGCGCACGTCATCGCGTATATTTACGTGACTTCGCCGACGGGGGCCTTGATCGGCGTCGTCGATCTGAAGGATCTGTTGCAGGCCGAGCCGTCGAACACGCTCGGCGACCTTATGATCGCGAACGTCGTGACGCTTGGCGAAGAAGACACGGTCGCCGCCGCGATCAAATTGTTCAGCCGCTACGGTTTTCGCGCGATCCCGATCGTGGGCGAGGGCGACATCCTGAAAGGCGTCATTCCGTTCCGCGACATGGTGCCCGCGCAAAGGATGATTTAAGAGCGTTTTCCGAATAGATGGACGCGGATTTGGGGTCAGGTGCTTGTGAGTCTGGATCCCCGCCTGCGCGGGGATGACGCGTTATTATTTGATTTACCGCCCTTTTATTGTCATGCCCGCCCCCGCCTCCGCGAGGGCAGGCTCCGGCGGGCATCCAGTCGACTGGGATTAGGTCGGCCTTCTTGTTTGCGGTCAACCTACTCGAAATTTGCTCAAGCTGACGCAGAAACCTCGCAGTATATGTCGATACAGCCTAGCGCCCTTGGGCGGCGTCGGTGACGGTTTCGCAATTGTGGCGGCCCGCCATCGCGCAATCCTGGATGCGCGACATTTCGGCCATTTTCATGCAAAGAAAATAGCCGCCGACCACTAAAACCAGTATCGCCAGACCGAATAAATAAGGCGGCGGATCGCCCCGGTCATTGTTGGGGCGTTTTTCGGGCGGGTCGTTCCGTTCCTCGGTCATCGCGCGCCTATCCCTTGCAGCCGTTCAGGAAGAGGAAAACGGTATCCTGCGCCCAGACTTTGATTTCCGCCGGACGCAGCGGCTTTCCGAGCCCGAGCGCGCGGCGCTGGGGCAGGGAAACGACCATTTGAAAAAACTGTTCGGCGGCAAAAACGGGTTTTTCAACATTCAGGCGTTTCGCGCGCGTCTCGCGCTCGATCAGCTCCGCAATGCGCTTGATCGCTTCCTGCCGCGCGCCTTGCTGGGTGACGGCAAGCGCCAATTCCGGAAAGCGCGTCGCCTCGGCGAGAATCAGGCGCTGAAGCGCCAGCGCTTGCGGCGCGAGCGAGGCCTGCAACAGCGCCTGCGCGATCCCTTGAAGGATCGCCGCGAAGGACGGCCCTTCGAAAAGCCCTGCGACGTGGGGCGGACTCAAACGCTCGATCACGCGGCGCACGACGGCGCGGAAGATGTCCGCCTTGTCCTGAAACCGGTGATAGAAGGTGCGTTTCGAGATTCCCGTTTCTTTCGCGATGGTCTCGATGCTCGTCGCGCCGTAGCCGTGCGTGAAGAACAGATCCTGCGCGACGTTCAGAATCCGGTCTTCGATTTGCGCGGCCTCTTGGCGCTTCGGGCGGCCGCCGCGGCGGGGTTCGGTCTCAATTACGGCTTCTTTCATTAGCGTCCCGTCACATACACGGTTTGCGGATAAGCATATACGACGGCCTGTTGCGGATAGCCAGCGGCGTATGCCGGATAGGCATAAGTCGCCGCGGGCGCGGGCGCATAATAGACGGGCGCCGGCTGCGCTTCGGAAGCGTCGGCCAAAACCCGTACCGGCGCCGTCACAAGGGTCGCGGCGGCCACCGTCAAGGCGGCGCCAGCCCCGAGAAGCCCATAGAACAAGCCGTCGCCGCGGCCATGATGATACCCGTGGGCCGAAGCGGGCGATACCGGCGCGGCTATAAGCGCCGCGGCGAGGATAAGGCTGACGACCGGAAGTTTGGTTTTCATGGTGTCCTCCTGCGTTACGGTTGCGGCGGCGTTTCCGGAAAGGGGAAGGGGCCGTCTTTACATATCCCCTGTCTAACTAAACGCAACTGTACCGTTTCATTATGGCAAAATGATGGAGGACAAGCGCTTTTTTTGAGGGAGGATCAAAGTAAGTCTTTCGCGCGCGCGAAGGCTTCTTTATTCTGTTGCGTGTAAGACGCCGGTCATCATGACGAAGAAAGGGCGACGGGTTTCCCCCGTTTCGGTTTGATTCTTATGGGATTTTCTTCTTCCGCCCTTTCAGGCTCCCGCCTTCTTCGCGTGGCCGTTCTGGTCGATCTTCCGCGCTCGCCGCTTTCGGGCGGCCATGTCAAGGGGTGGGAAAAACGCGCGAAAGGCGCCGTCGAAAACGACCTTCCCGTCGATCTGACCCTCTATTTTTCCGGCCCCGAAGCCGAGGAAAGCCTCGGCCCGCATGTGCGCTTGCGCTCCTTGCCTCCTGTGTTCAGCACGCGGAACCTGAAATTTCTTCCCTATGTGCCGGATCATACCGACCTTGCGCTCTATCATCCGCGTCTTGCGCGCGAACTGCCTTCCTTCGACGTCATCCATACGACGGACGGATTCTTCAATTTTACGCGCACGGCGGAGCGCATAAGCAAAAAGCACGGCCTTCCGCTGACGACCTCGCTTCATACGGCGACGCCCGCCTATGCGCGCATTTTCGCGAAGAAAGCTATCGAAGAAAAAATCGGAAACGGATGGCTGGGGCGCTGGCTTATTGAAGATCTCGATTTTCCCGGGCGGCAGGAACGTAAAATGGACGCGCGTCTCCGCCGCCACATAAGCCTTTGTCGTCACGCCTTCATCGCGCGCACGGAAGACCGCGTTTTGGCGGAAAGCGTTCTCGGCAAGGCGCGCGTTCACGAGCTTCAGACCGCCATCGATCGCGCGCTTTTCGGCCCGCAGCGCCGCGACAGGGAAGGAATCGAGCGCGATTACGGGATTCCGTCCGGAAAAATCGTCGCCCTTTTCGTCGGGCGCATGGATGTCGGCAAAAACATTTATACGCTGATCGAAGCCGCCGAAAAGCTTCTGCGCGAAGGCGTTCCTCTTCATATTTTGACGGCGGGCGTCGGGCCGGCGGCCGACGATGTGCGCGCGCGGCTCGGCGCGCACGCCACGGTAGCGGGGTTCGTTCCGCCGAAGGAACTGGGAAGGCTTTACGCAAGCGCGGACCTTTTGGCTTTGACCTCGGAGGTCGAGATCAGGAGCCTCGTAGGAGTCGAAGCGCTTGCCTCCGGCTGCCCCGTCCTCGTTTCGTCAAAAAGCGAGATCGCGCCCCTGTTTCAGAACACGTTCGCGATGAGGGTCGTCGCGGGCAAGGCCGAGGGATGGGCGGACGCTTTACGCGCCTTTGCGGCGGACGAAGAGTTGCGCAAAAAGATGCGGCAGGCGGCCAGCGACTATGGCGCAAATCATTTCGTGAGCTGGGGCGAGGAAGTGGAAAAAGATTTTCTTCCTGTTTGGGAAGAAGCGGCGCGGGAAGCGCGGGGCTCTAAAAACGAAGGCGCGTGATAGCCAAATAAAACTGGATCCCGCATCCTCGCGTCAAGCGCGTCGCGCTTGACGCCTTGTGCGGGATGACGGGTCTTCTTGAAGATTGAGCGCTCTAGATCAGATCGCGAGAAGGTTGGCCGCATCGGCGGCCAAGCTTACGAGCGTGAATCTGATCGACAACAAAAACTTAGAGCGTTTTCCGACCACAACAATCCGGCCAATCACTTCGGAAAACGCTCTAACCAAGTCTAGATCTTAAGGCGCATCCGTTTCCTTTTCCCAGCCGCCGCCGAGCGCCTTGACCAGTTGCACGCTCGCGTTCAGGCGGCGAACCTCGATCGCGACCGAGGCAAGTCTGGCTTGAAGTTCGTTGTCCTGCGCCACGGCGACGTCGAGATAGGTCGTGAGACCTCCTTTGTAGCGATCCCCGGCTTGCGCGAGCGCGCGCTGCGTCGCCGCCGTGGCCGCTTTTTGCGTCTCGGCTTCCTGTTCAAGCTTGTGCAGGGCGGCCAGATTGTCCTCCACCTCGCCATAGGCATCCAAAACCGTCTGGCGGTAAGAGGCCACGGCTTGGTCGTAAGCGGCGCGGGCTTCGTCCGTCAAAGCGGCGATCTTGCCGCCTTCGAACAAAGGCATCGCCGCCGAAGGACCGAAAAACCAGAAATTGCTCGGCGCTTTCAGCCAATTCACGGCCGTCGCGCTTTCAAGCCCCAGCATCGCTGTCAGATTGAAAGCCGGAAACCAAGCCGCGCGCGCGACGCCGATTTCGGCATTGGCCGCCGCCGCGCGGCGCTCGGCCGCGGCGATATCGGGGCGTCGTTCGAGAAGGACGGACGGAAGGCTTGCGTCGAGGCGCGGCGGTTTGGCGGCAAGCGGCGCGGGAGGAAGGCTGAAATCCGCCGGTGCTTTGCCGGTCAGGAGGGCGAGCGCGTGCTCAAGCTGCGCGCGTTGCAGGCGCTTATCGGTCGCCTGTGTTTTGGCGTTTTCAAGCTGCGTTTCGGCCTGATCGACATCAGCTTCGGCCGCCACGCCGCCCGCATAGCGCTGGCGCGTCAGGGCGAGGGCCTTTCGATCGGTTTCCACCGTTCGGTCCAGAACGCCCTGCGCCGCGTCGGCGCCGCGCAGCGCGAAATAGGTCGAGGCGAGGGACGCATGCAGGCTAAGTTCGACGCCCGCAAGATCGGCCGCGCTCGCTTGCGCCTGATCCGCGTTCGCGGCCACGGTGTTCCGCACGCGGCCCCAGATGTCGATTTCATAGGAAAGATCCGCGCCCATCGCGAAGTCGTTGAAAGTCTCGACGCCCGTTTTGTTGGCGACGTTGCGCGAAGCGCGTTCGCGCGCTTCGCCTGCCTTGCCCGTGACGACGGGGAAATAGGCCGCGCGCGCTTCGCGCGTCGTCGCCTGCGCCTGATCATATTGCGCAAGCGCGATTTTCAGATTCTGGTTCGCCGCCGTGACTTGATCTTCAAGCGCGTCAAGCTCGGGATTTTGGAAAATCTTCCACCACGCGCCGTGCGGAACGGCGTCCGCCGGTTTGGCTTCGACCCAGGCGCCGGATTCCTTATAGGCGGCGGGCGCGGGCGCATCCGGAGGCTTGTAATCAGGCGCGAGCGAACAGGCGGAAAGCGCAAGCAGAACAGCGAGGAAGGAAGGCTTCATGGTTTTTTGCCGCCCTTATCCGTTTTCGCGGGCGCCTCGCCGGAGGAGACGACGCGCACCTTTTGCCCGTCGAGCAGGGAATCGGGCGGATTGACGATGACGGATTCGCCTGTCTCAAGCCCTGACGTGACCTCGACCTCGGTGCCGTAATCGCGGCCAAGCGTGATCGGCCGAAGCTGCGCCTTGCCGTCCGCGCCCACGACGGCCACGCGAAGCCCCTCCGCGCGGAACAGAAGGGCGTTGACGGGAAGGCGGATATTATCGCCCGCCGACGGCACCTTCAGATGGACTTCCGCATAGCTGCCCGGCATCAATTCGCCTTTTTCGTTGTCGACCTCAAGCTCGATTTTGAGGGTGCGCGTGGCCGGATCGAGCGCGTCGGCCGAGCGCGTCAGCGTCGCGGGGAAATCGCGCTGCGGATATTCGGCGAAGCGCAAATCCGCCGTCATGTCCGGCGTCAACGCCTGCGCGTAGCTTTCGGGAACCTGGACATAAACGCGCAGTTTGTCGGTTTCCGCGATATGGAACAATTCCTGGCCCGCGCCGCCGCTGCCCGCGTTGATAAGCGCGCCCGTATCCGTGTTGCGGGCCGTGATCGTGCCGTCGAAGGGCGCCGTGACGCGCTTGAAATTCTCAAGTTCGCGCAGCCGGTCGAGATTGGCTTGCGCCGAGGCCGCCAAGGCTTCCTTGGCCGCCGCGTCGGCGGTTTTTTCCTCGGTTTCCTGCTTCGCGACCGCGTTCGTCTTCAGCAAGGACTGCCAGCGTTTGGCGGTCGTTTGCGCCAGCGCGTTGTTCGCTTCCGCCGTCGCGAGATCGGCTTCGGCCTGATGCAGCTGGGCGTCAATCTCCGGCGTTTCGATCTCCGCCAGAAGATCGCCCGCTTTCACGCGCGCGCCAATATCCGTCGCCCAATTTTTGAGATACCCGTTCGTGCGCGCGTAAATCGGCGCTTCGTGCCAGGCCTGCACCGTGCCGGGCAGCACGATCGCCTCGCTGAGGGCGCCGCGCGCGGCCGGAAGGACGGAAACTTCCGGAATCGATTCTTCGGCCGTTTTGCGGTCGAGCGCCGTCGCGGCCTCGATGCGCTGGTCGATGCCCCAGCCCGCGACCGCCAGAAAAACGAGCAGGAACAGGAAAAACGCGAAACCGTGCGCTTTCGGCTTTGTCCGATCCGCGGGGGAGGGGGAAATTTGTCGGGACATTTAGGCGTTCTCCTTGGGCGCGGCTTCGGGCTCGCGCTTCCGGCCATGAATGAAACAAAAGACGACGGGAACGAAAAAGAGGGTCGCCATCGTCGCGAAAAGAAGGCCGCCGATCACGGCGCGGCCGAGCGGCGCGTTCTGTTCGCCGCCTTCGCCGAAGCCGAGCGCCATGGGCACCATGCCGATGATCATGGCGAGCGCCGTCATCATGATGGGGCGCAGGCGCGTGAAGCCGGATTCCAGAACGGCGGCAACCGCGTCGTCGCCGTGCGTCATGCGTTCGCGCGCGTAGCTAACGACGAGAATGCTGTTCGCCGTCGCGACGCCCATGCACATGATCGCCCCCGTCAGCGCCGGAACGCTAAGCGGCGTGTGCGTGACGAACAGCATCCAGACGATGCCCGCGATCGCGCCCGGAAGCGCCATGATGATGATGAAGGGATCGGCCCAGGACTGGAAATTGACGACGATCAGAAGATAGACCAGCAAAATGGAGCCGAGCAGGCCGAAGAAAAGGCCCTTGAAGGAATCGTCCATCGTTTGCATCTGGCCGCGCGCGGTGACGGTCGAGCCTTTCGGCACCTCTTTCGCCGTATCCTTGAGAATCTTGTTCAGATCCGTCGCGACGCCGCCCAAATCGCGATCCTGCACGTTCGCAAAAACGTCGATGGCCGGCTGCACGTTGTAATGCGAGACGACCGCCGGGCCCGTGCCGCGTTCGATGGACGCCACCGCGCCCAGAATTTGCGGCGCGGCGGATCCCGCGCTGCCGGTAAGCGGAAGGTTGCGCAAATTGTCGAGCGTATCGAGGCTGTATTGCGGCGTTTGCGTCACGATGGGGTACGAGACGTTGTTTTTCGGATCCAGCCAGAAGGTCGGCGAGGTCTGGAAACTGCCGCTCAGCGAAATGAGCAAATCGCTCGCAACGTCGCGCTGCGTAAGGCCCAGTTCCTCGGCCCGCGAACGGTCGACTTTGACGCGAAACTCCGGCGCGTCGTTGGCTTGCTGGATGCGGCTGTCGACGATGCCCGAAACGCGGCGGATTTTTTCAAGCAGCGTTGCGGCATAAGCGCGATTTTCGTTGGCCCGATTGCCGACGATCTGCACGTCGATCGGCGCGGGCAGGCCGAAATTCAGGATCTGGCTTACGATGTCGGCGGGCAGAAAGGCGAAAGAGACGCCGGACATTTCGCGCGCGAGCGCCGTGCGCAGCGCGCTTGCATAGGCGGCGATCGGATGATGCCGCGGACGGAACGCGATATAGAGATCCGCGTCCTCCGGCCCCAAAGGCGCCGAATTGCTATAGGTCAAATTGATGCCGCTGTAGGGAAGGCCGATATTGTGCGTGATGTTTTCGATTTCGTCCGCCGGAACGACTTTCCGGATGATTTCGTTCGCCCGATCGCACAAGACGGTCGTTTCCTCGACCCGCGTGCCCGTATGGGCGCGCAGATGCAGCTTGAGTTGCCCCGCGTCGACGGCTGGAAAAAAATCCGCGCCGAGCCACGGCCCCAACCCCACGACCGACGCCACGACAAACGCCAGAAAGGCCGCCATGAACAGCTTGCGATGCCGAAGCACCGCCTCCAGCGCGCCGCGATAGGCGTGGCGATAGGCGTCGAACATCTGCTCAAACGCGAATTGCCAGCGCATCAGGATGTTCCGCGACGGCGCCGTGTGGGTTTCCTCGCAATAATGCGGCTCATGCGCGCGCAGAAGATATTTAGCCATCGTCGGCACGAGCGTGCGCGAAAGAAAATAGGACGCCAGCATCGCGAATATGACCGCTTCGGCCATCGGCACGAAAAGATAGCGCGCGACGCCCGTCAGCGAAAACATCGGCACAAACACGATGCAGATGCAAAGCGTGGAGACGAGCGCGGGGATCGCGATCTGGCGCGCGCCGTCCAGAATGGCGGGTTCGACCTCCTTGCCGTGTTCAAGATGCCAGTTGATGTTTTCGACGGCCACGGTCGCGTCGTCGACCAGGATGCCGATGGCGAGCGCGAGGCCGCCCAGCGTCATAATGTTGATGGTTTCGCCGAGCGCCGAAAGCGCGATGATCGAGGCGAGGATCGAAAGCGGGATCGAGACGGTGATGATCAACGTGCTGCGCCAGCTTCCCAAAAACAGGAGAATCATAAGGCCCGTCAGCGCCGCGGCGATCGCGCCTTCGCGGAGCACGCCGGAAATCGCGGCACGGACGAAGACGGACTGGTCGCCGATGATATGCAGATCGAGGCTCGGCGGAAGGCTGGCCCGAACCTGGCCGATTTTATCCTTGATGCGCGCGATGATGTCGAGCGTCGAGGCGTCCCCCGTTTTCAAGACCGTCATATAGGCCGCGCGTTTGCCGTCCACGCGCACGACGTTCGTTTGCGGCGCAAACCCGTCGCGCACATGGGCGACGTCGCGCACATAAACCGTCGCGCCGCCCGCCGTTTTAATGGGTAAATCGTTGAGTTCCTCGACCGCCGTGGGGCTGGCGTTCAGTTTGACGTTGTATTCATAGGGGCCTATTTTTTCGGTTCCCGCCGGTAAAATCAGATTCTGCGCGCCGATGGCGTTGTTCACGTCCTGCGCCGACAGGCCGTGCGCCTGCAATTTCTTTTGATCCAGATCGACCTGGATCTGGCGCATCTTGCCGCCATAGGGGAAGGGCATGGCGGCGCCCTGAACGGTCGCCAATTGCGTGCGGATGATGTTGTTCCCGTCGTCGAACAGTTCCTGCTCCGAAAGCTGCGGGCTTGAAAGCGCCAACTGCATGATCGGCACGCTCGAGGCGTTGTAGACCGTGACGAACGGCGGCGTCGTTCCCGGCGGCATGGAACGCAGAAGCGTTTGCGCGATCGCCGTCGTCTGGGCTGTGGCCATATCGGTTTTGACCGCAGGCTGGAAGAAGGTTTTGACGACGGCGACGCCGTTCAGGGATTGCGATTCGATATGCTCGATATCGTTGACCGTGATGGTCAAGGCGCGTTCGTAATTGGAGGTGATACGCGCCGCCATGTCGTCGGGCGGAAGGCCGTTGAAATTCCAGACCGTGGCGACGACGGGAATCCCGATATTGGGAAAAATGTCGATAGGCGTGTGCAGCGCCGCCAACGGGCCCAATATAAGAATTAAAAGCGCCAAAACCACAAAGGTATAGGGACGCTCAAGAGCGATGCGCACGATCCACATGGGATGAAGAACTCCACGACAAAATGCGGTTCCATGATTTAGCCCCTTGCGAAGGGCAAGTCTTTAGAAAAAAGACGGCTGAAAAAAGCGCGGTGGCAAAAAATCACTTTTGCGACACCAAGACAAAAGGCCAAATTCGCGTCGTGGGGCAACGCTTTCTTCGGGGCTTTGGCGCCGCGCTTTCCCGTTTGTGGCGCTTATTCCTCCAACGACGCCATGTCGATGACAAAGCGATATTTGACGTCGCTTTTCAGCATGCGCTTATAGGCTTCGTCAATATATTGCATCTTGATGATTTCGACGTCCGAAACGATGCTGTGCTGGCCGCAAAAATCCAGCATTTCCTGCGTCTCGGCGATCCCGCCGATCACCGATCCCGCAACCGCTTTGCGCCCAAGGATCAGCGGAACGGTGACGAGCGTCGGCTGCAAGGCGCCGAGGAATCCAACCATGACCAGCGTTCCGTTGATCGCAAGCGACGGCATATAGGGGTTGATGTCGTGTTCGTAGGGAACCGTGTCGATAATCAGATCGATCTTGCCTTTGACCGAGTCCATTTGCTTGGCGTCGGTCGAGATCACGATATGTTCCGCGCCCAGACGCCGCGCGTCCGCTTCCTTGCCCGGCGAGCGCGTGAAGAGCGTGACGTCGGCCCCCATCGCTTTCGCGAGTTTCAGCGCCATATGCCCGAGCCCGCCCAGGCCGACGACGCCGACGCGCGTGCCCTTTTGGACGTTCCAATGGCGGAGCGGCGAAAACGTCGTGATGCCCGCGCAAAGAAGCGGCGCGGCGCCCTTCAAATCCATGTCTTTCGGAACCTTGAGCACGAATTTCTCGTTGACGACGATCCGTTTGGAATAGCCGCCGTAAGTCGGCATGCGATCGCGGCGGTCGTGATCGTTGTAGGTTAGCGTGCTGCCTTCTTGGCAATACTGTTCCAACCCCTGTTTGCAGGGCTCGCAATGCTGGCACGAATCCACCATGCAGCCGACGCCCACTTCGTCGCCTTTTTTGAAGCGCGTGACGGCATCCCCGACGCTTGTGACGCGCCCGATAATCTCATGCCCCGGGACGACGGGGTAGGTCGTCGGCCAATCCTGATACACATGGTGCAAATCCGAATGGCAGACGCCGCAATAAAGAATCTCGATGGAAACGTCGTCAGGCCGCTGGTCGCGGCGTTCGAAAGAAAACGGCGCCAAAGCGGCCTTGGGGGCGTGGGCGGCATAGGCTTTTACGTTTATGGTCATTGTTTTTCTCCTTTTACGATTTGAATTGCGCGTCGGTCACTTTGTCTTGCCAAGTGACGGCGCTGTCGTCGCGTTTTTCCTGAATCGCGATATGCGAAAGGGCCGTTGTTTCAGATGCGCCGTGCCAATGGCGCTCACCCGGGGCGAAACGGACGGCATCGCCCGCGCGGATTTCCTCGACCGGCCCGCCTTCGCGTTGGGCGCGACCGCATCCCGACAAGACGACGATAATTTGTCCAAGGGGGTGAATATGCCAAGCCGTTCTGGCCCCCGGTTCAAACGTGACAAGGGCCGTTGTCAGGCGCGAAGGAGCTTCCTCTTCCATAAACAGAGGATCCACGCGGACTGTGCCGGTGAAATAATCTTCCGGCCCTTGACGCGATGGCTGTGATCCGCAACGCCTGATTTCCATGACCATTCTCCTTGCTTTCGTTTTAACAGCCTTGTTTTGGAGCGCGTTTTTTCCCTTGAAAGGCGCGCGTTTCTCTTGATCCTTCTTTGCCTATTATATAATGGCTTTCCGCGCCAACCATGCCGGATACTGGATGTTTCTTGCCTAATCCTGCAAATCCCCGAAGATTGATTTGCGCTTGTTTTCCCTTCCGCTTAATCTGTCCCTATGACAAAAGATCGAAATAACGCGCCCGAGGGCATGAACAAACAGGTTGAAGAATTAAAGCTTCTCGTCGAACGTTGGACGGACGGCAAAGACGGGCCGCTTGCGACACAGATCGAAGGGCTTCGTTTCTCTCGTTTCTCAAACGACATCGCGCCCATTTTTTATATCCAGGAAACGGCGGTCTGTTTTGTCCTTCAAGGCCGTAAGACGGTGATGTTGGGAGAGGCCACGTATGTCTATGATCCCGCAAGCTGCCTTGTCGCCTCTGTCGAGCTTCCGGTGACGGGGCATGTTTCAGGGGTCACGCCGGAAAAACCTTATTTGGGGATTGTGCTGAACGTCAGCCCGAAAGATCTTGCGGCGCTGATCATCGAAGCCGGTCGCCAACCCACGCGGCGCGATGAAAATGAATGCCAAGCTTTGTCGAACACGAAAGTGACGCCTGCTTTGGCCGATCCTTTAATCCGGCTTATCAAGCTGCTCGATACGCCTGCCGAGATTCCGATCATGGCCCCCATGATCAAACGCGAAATCAATTTTCGCCTTCTTCAAACGGAACAATTTGACCTTTTATCCCAATCCGCCGTTGGCGACGGCAAGCTGCGGCGCGTCAGCCATGCCATTTCATGGATCAAGGAAAATCTGGCCTCGCCCTTGCGCATTGAGGAACTGGCCCAGCAGGTGCATATGAGCCCATCGAGCCTGCATCATCAATTCAAGGAAGTGACGGCCCTAAGCCCTTTGCAATTCCAGAAACGGCTCAGATTGCAAAAGGCGCGCCAGATTATTATGACAGATAAAACAAGCGCCGAGAAAATCGCCTATAGCGTCGGCTATGAAAGCCCATCCCAATTCAATCGCGAATATGCCCGCCTTTTTGGCCAGCCGCCCATTCGGGACGCAAACCAGATGCGCGGGAATGCCGAAGCGCAAGAATAGCGGCGGTGAGCCCAAACGTCCTCTGGGGCAAGGCCGAAGGCGGACGAGATTCACATTCTAGTGCCAACACAATGATATAACTATCAAATTATGGATGCGTTTTTGTCAGCGCCCGCTGTTCCGCCCAACGCGATTCGAGACTCGAACTTCCGGCATCTTCAAAATTAAGTTCACTCATTAATGCCGGACGTGTAAATTAGTCGCCCTGAAAGAATTAACGTTTGATCAATTGACTTGTAGCTGGGTTTGCAGAATCGTAAAATAGCGAACGTTGTGTTGCATTAGATTTAGGAAAATCTATGGATTCGATCCAATTTTATCATGGCCTCAAGATAGCGGCGGAAGCAGCTTCCGCCGCGTACGTTTTTGTTTTTTGTGCTCGGTCGCTTCTTTCACGGCCCCAGAAAAATTCTCTGAAGACGACCCCCGCAGAGCCGGAACCCGGCAGCATGCTGGAAAAGGCCATGAACGCAGTTAAGCCGCATCCTGTCTAACAAAAAGCCAAGCCACCCAAAGTGACCGCATTTCCATTTCACGGAAGGTAGAATTCTGCCGGACGTTTGGATAACCTAAAGATCGGATTAAGGAAAGACAAGTAGCAGTCAAAGCAGATTTTCGAACTAAATCACCTCTAGACGAGATCATAAGGCAAATGAAAAAGGCGAGAGAGAACTCTCGTGTCAACGGCGGAATGAAAGTGTACCAGCTGGGCGGAGCAAAAGTGTACCAGTTGGCGCAGGGGAATGGGCCCCGAGATTAGCTTCTTGATGCAGAGATTGGGCGGCTGTGGGTAAGGGCGAGCGGAGCGCGCTTTCAACGAGCGCCGTAGCGACGATCGCCCTTACCCACAGCCTTATCGCGCAGGTGTTTTGCGTTTCTTGCTTTGCGTGAGGCGGAAGCTCTCGCCGTTCATTTCCAGAATATGGACCTGATGCGTCAGCCGATCCAGTAGAGCGCCGGTCAATCGTTCTGAGCCAAAGACCTCGGTCCATTCGTCGAACGGAAGATTGCTGGTCACGAGGACTGAGCCGCGTTCATAGCGCTGGCTAAACACTTCGAACAACAGTTCGGCCCCCGTTTTGGATAAAGGCACATAGCCCAACTCGTCGATGATCAACAGTTTGTAAGCAGCGAGTTGCTTTTGCAGGCGCTGCAAACGTTTTTCATCGCGCGCTTCCAGCAGCTCGTGAACAAGCGCCGCCGCCGTGGTAAAGCCGACCGACAGGCCTTTTTGGCAAGCTGCCAGACCAAGACCAAGCGCGATATGCGTCTTGCCAGTGCCACTGTTGCCGAGCGCTATAATATTTTCGCGCCGGTCTATGTACTCACTGCGCGCCAGTTCATTAACAAGGGTTTTGTTTAAGCTCGGCAGCATGGCGAAGTTGAAGCTGTCCAAGCTTTTCACGGTCGGAAAGCACGCTTGGCGGATCCGACGTTCGACCATGCGGCGTTCGCGTTCGATCAGTTCCAGTTCTGTCAGACGCAGTAAATAACGCGGATGGTCGATGCCCTCGACGGCTCCTTGCTGGGCAACCTTGTCGTACTCGCGCAAGAACGTAGGGAGCTTCAGGGCCTTCAGATGATGGGCCAAAAGAACGTGGGGAAGATCGGCGGAGTTCGCGGTGTTCATGCCGTCCCTCCTGCGAGGAGCGTTAAATAGGCCGATGCGCGTGTGGCGTTGACCTGCGCCCGAGGCAGATAAGGATAAATCGCGAGATTGAGCCGGGGCGGCTTTTGTTCAAGCCGGCACAGCAACACATGCTTGACCGCATCAAAGCCAATCGCACCCAGTTGCACCGCCTGCTGGATGGCCGCATCGCCGTATGCGTTGATATATCTCCACGCTGTACATCCTCGCCCCCTTTCAAGTCTGTGCTCATACAGACTATAGGGGGTCCGTTCACGCGGTACACTTTTGCGCCGCCGCAGCCGGACTATTCCGCCGCTTCTCCGGTACACTTTCGCACCGCCGCTTACACTCTCGCCTTTTTCATTTTAATTCTCTTCCAGCTTAATAACGAAGCTCATTCGCGATTTTCAGCGCCTTGCCAGGTGTAATCCCTTTGCCGCGCGAGGCCTCGTTATAAGCATCGACGACGCGCGTCGCGATTGTTTCCAAAATGGATGAGGACAATGGCAACCCCGAGGCGAATTTTGATTTCTCTTTCGTATCGAGCTTTTTCATAAAGTCACAGGCATTACAGGAATTCTCTGGGCCACCCCCCATGCCGCCATCACCGTTAATTTGCGATAAGTTCTTTAAATCCTTCATCGTTATAAAAACAAAATCATTCTCATGCGCAGACGACAAATCAGCACCCAAGACTTCGACTGAGGCGCGACCAAACGTCGGCTCCAACGTGCCCTTTTCTGTAATTGCGACAGGACACGAGAAAAAAACATGGGTTTTCTTCGCATCATAGCCTTCAAGGACGAGCGTACCCTTGGAACCTTCGGCATAGAGATCCGCTATATATCCAGGTTTTTGCGCATGACCTGCTGCCGGAAACAGAAGCGCGCCGCCAAAAGCGCTAAAAATCGTCAGCACGGCATTTTTCATTAACGATGACATTCCTTATCTCCTCATGAAATGAATTAAGAACCAATCTCATAGTGAGGTATAACATATCCATTGGTACAAATAAAATAAGGATAATTAGCTTCAACAAAAATTGGCCGCAATTTTCTTTAGCATATTATTGGAAACCATTTTCTTTCTAGAATCTAAGCCATTTCGCTTTGTTAATACTTTAAGGCATTGCTGCGCCTCTTCTGGCGCCACAAATCGATGACACATAGACTTTTCTCCTTGCCTTTTTATATCAATACCAGTATAATAACATGCATGAAACCACTACGCTTTCTCGGCGATTCATTGAAGTGTTTACGGGACTTTCCCGAGGACGCAAGGGCCGATGCTGGCTATCAGCTTGACAAGGTGCAGCGCGGAGAACCGGCCAGCGATTTTAAGCCCATGCCATCCATTGGCCGAGGTGTTGAGGAAATCAGAGTGTGGGATGATCGAGGAACTTATCGCGTTATTTATACCGCCCGTCTCACCGATGCCGTTTATGTGCTGCATGCTTTTAAGAAAAAGACTCAAGGCACGGCCAAACGAGAGATTGATTTAGCGAAAGAGCGATTTGTCGAATTAACGCGGAGGCGCAAATGAGTAAAGCAAAAGCCGAAAGCTATGACAGCGTGTGGGATGCCATTGCCGATACGCCTGCGCAGGCTGCCAATCTTCGTGCCCGAGCTGAACTCATGCGCCAGATTGCCGCCGTCGTGAAACGTAATAAATGGACGCAAGCCAAGGCCGCTAGCGAATGCGGGATCACGCAGCCGCGCATGAATGATTTATTGCGTGGTCGCGTTTCTCATTTCTCGCTTGATGCTCTGGTCAACATTGCCGCAGCCCTCGGTCGCCGCGTACATATGGAACTCAAAGCTGCGTAACGTGGTGCGCTGCACCATTTGTCCTACAAAATAAGAGCCGCCACTATTGTACTACACGCGCGGTGTCACCCAATGTCATACAACAAAGGCGCACTTATGTGGGAAACGCGCAGCGTTTTCCATCATAATTGTTTCCGTTTCTGCCGATTTTGCTCATGAAACCGATAAGACCCTGCTCTCGTTTAACGTAGTCAGATCAGGTCAGGTTAAGTTAAGTTAAGTTAAGTTAAGTTAAGTTAAGTTAAGTTAAGTTAAGTTAAGTTAAGTTAAGTTAAGTTAAGTTAAGTTAAGTTAAGTTAAGTTAAGTTAAGTTAAGTTAAGTTAAGTTAAGTTAACCCAACTGGTAGGCAGTTGAAATCACAAACTTAAGAAATATGAATCATGGAATTTCATCCACTTAGGGCTGTGAACATGACGCCCAAATGTGCGGAGCCTTTTCAGGAAAAACGGCCCTGAAAGACAAAAACGGGAAAATTTGAGGTCGGAGAGGCCAAGTCATGTGCACAGCCTCTCGCGAAAAACATTGCGAAACAACAGGCTATTGCGAGGGGTCAGAAATCGCTTAGAGGATGAGATTCACACTCAAGAAGCAACGCTATGATATGACAAAGATATTATGGTCGTGCATTTGCCTGTACCCGCAGTTTTGCCCAACGCGATTCGAGATTCGAACTTATGGTATCTTCAAAACTTAATTGCCCGACAAACATGCTGAAGGTCGAAGTCAGGATGGATTATCTTCGGAATTGATTTTGTATCGTTGTGGAGGATATGGCGCCCGTCCAATAACCATTCAAACATGGCCGCCGAAATAATGTCCGATCGCGGCGGTCAATCCCATCGAAAGCGCGCCCCATAAAACAATACGCAAAGTGGGGCGCGCCATTTTAACCCCGCCCGTTCTTGCCGACACGGCACCCAATACGCCTAAGGCGACCAGAGAAACAAGCGGGATCGCCCAAACCTCAAAAGATTGCGGGGAAAGAATTGCTGTTAGCAACGGCAAGGCGGCGCCTAGCGAAAAACTGGCCGCCGATGACCCTGCGGCCTGTAAAGGCCTGGCCAGCAGCATGTCTGAAATCCCCAGTTCATCGCGCGTGTGCGCGACCAAAGCATCGTGCGCCATCATCTGTTCTGAAACCTGCCGCGCCAACGTAAAATCCAGGCCGCGTCTAACATAGATTTGCGCAAGCTCTTCCTGTTCATCAACGCGGTTGGTTTCGATTTCGCGTTCTTCACGTTTAATGTCTGTCTGTTCAATATCGGACTGTGAGCTAACGGACACATATTCGCCGGTTGCCATCGAGGTTGCCCCCGCAACCAAGCCCGCAAGACCGGTTAAAATAATCAGATGGTGCGATGCGCCTGCTGCCGCAACGCCGCTTACGATGCTTGCCGTCGACAATATGCCATCATTCGCGCCCAGCACGGCGGCCCGTAACCAACCAATGCGATCAATCAGATGTTTTTCGGCGTGATTTCTGTGCATTCTGGTTCTCTTTGTCTAACCGGCAACAACCGTCTTCCATTGCGCCAGCTGATCAATGCCGAGACGCGTGGAAGACTGCTTGGCGATAGCGTCCATAAACTCGATAAATTCAGGGCCGTACCATTCGCGGGTCATTTTCCATACGGCGCGTATGCCGGGGGATACAAAGATTTCACGTAAAGAAAGAGAAAAGCTTGTAAAAGCCATCTCATCCAGTAAAGATTCTTGATGCTGAAAAAAGGAATCTTCTGCACCCAAGAACACGGCGCGGCAATACCCCATAAACTGTTCAAGCATTGGTTCCGTAATATTGGGATCGCCATTCTTACACTGGCAGAATATTTCCGCGAAATCCGAAGCCATAAGCCGCGCGGCTATATCTGCTGTTCGCCCCGCTCTGGCCTGCTGAGTCATGGCGCGTTGATTTTTCTCCGTTGCATGAACTTGAATATTAAGAAAAAAAAGTGACACAAGAACGCCGACGGCGCTGACGGCGCCCGCCAGATCCGCCATGTCGGCAAAAGTCATATATTTTTCGAAGAATTGATTAAACATTACTTCTCCTTAATGTCGGCAATCGCGTGCATGACCATTCCTGACAGCATTCTTTTTTGCGCTGGGGCTAAGGTTCTGTCTTCCAGACCAGCATGAGCAAGGACAGGCCATAGAGCACAAGATTAATGGCGATAGCCCACCCGAGATACATCACATCAAAAACGGGAAAACCAATCCACAAAATAACAGCCAAAACAAGTGTGACTATACCAGAGAAAAACATCCAGCTCCAATTGCGCGAGGGCCGAAACTGAAAAGCCAACAAGAGCTCAAGCGCGCCTTCTATGGACATAAAAATGGCGAGTAGCGTGACGAAGGCCATAAGTATAGGCTGCGGATGCCAAAGCATGATCATGCCAATCGCCATAGAAAGGCAGGCAGAAAGCAGTGACCAGCCACGCAGCTTTGATCTCAACGTGAGCACCAGCTGAAAGACGCCCGTCATAAGAAGGATTGCCCCCACGATCATTTCAACATTGAGCGCCGTGGCCGCAGGAAAGACCGCCGCAAGAATCCCTGCGACGACAAACACAATGCCCTGAAAAATATATTTTCCCTTATGGGCATGAAGCTCATGTTCTACATTAGCGCCTAATGCGCCAAAACCGCCTGAGTTCAATATGCTCCGCGTAAATAGCATTGGTATCTCCTTTACCGTGTTGCAGCCAGCCTGCTCTGTCGTCGTTTTAAGTTGTAAACTTATCCTATGATCCCAGGTGAGCTTCCGCGAATGTCTCTTCCAAATGCGCAAGTAGCGCATCGGCTTTATCGTTGGTAAAATCCTTGTCAATTTCGGCGATCACGCAGTCGCGTATAGTCGTATCGAGATGGTGTCTCAAGGCGCCAAGAATCTTAGAGGGTGCGGCGATTATTAAATGATCGAACGCCTTTGTTTCACGGGCCTGTTTCAACTTATCTGCAATTTCTTCGACAAGATTCTGTTGAACTTCGTCATGAATATCGAGATGAGGTTCGCAAGTATTATGGCCTGAACACGCGCCGCCAATTTTCGAGCCGCGGCCATCATGACTTACTTGAAAATCATTTAAAGACTCGACTTCAAACTTCATAGCGGGAACAGGCGTCAGTTCATGGCGCTTTATTTCTTGTTCATAAGGCTCTCTTTTGGAGTCACGCATCGGCATAATTTTCTTATTCTTATGGTACCTGTAAATTTGCGCACGCGCTCCATCGGCGACAAGAACCCAGATAATTGACGCTTGGTTAATTTGTGCGGAATTGAGATGCATGGGATTCCTTCATTTGAGCCTTGCGGCTTTAAATATTAACAGCCAGCAAAACAGTTTGATGATCTGCTGGCTGTCAATCTGGTTTTTTAGACCGCTTTTGCCCTGTTGCCGTGATTCTGCGCATCCGAGCAGTGACATTCTGCCTTCTTTGCATGTTCTTCGGCTTTGGTGTGATCACCAGTCGTGTGCGCTTTCGCGGCATTCGTGTGTTCGGTAGCGGCTTTATTGCAAGAATCCGCGGCGTTCATGTGATGTTTCGCGCTCATCTGGGGCGTGGAGGTTGCTTGCGGTTTTTGCATTGCTGAGGTTGATTGTGGCGTTGACATGACTATTTCCCGTGTTTGAGGTTGTGGCATGAAGGATGAAAATCCTCCGAGAGATCTATGCGTACGCTGATTTCATCAGGGCCTTTTGACATTCATCAAAGGCGCTCGGTTTTTAAGTAAGGTCCTTACAAAATAAATGCCACAGCGCCCTCAAACCGACCGACGCGAAGATCAACTTTCCTTGTCGTGCAAGGCCATGAAAGCTTTGAAAAGGACGCGTGGACTAAACGCGCCCTTATAAACCTCCGGCGGTTTGAGATCGAGGCCAAGCAAGGCATAGGTCGCCATTTGCGCCGAGCGGATGGAGTATTCAACGGTGAACACGACATCATCGGGCAGATCGCAAAATTGGCCTATAAACGCAAAGTTCTTTGAGCCCACGGGTCTCACTTGCGGACGGTCGCCCTTTTCGCAGCACAGGAACTGGCTTGTAATAAAGGGCATCATGCAAGGTATGCAGATCATTTTCTGTAAGAGAGGTGATGCCTGTTCTTTAAGGCCAAGATGACCGAGAACTTCGGTCATAATTTCCCAGCCCGTGCAATCTTGCATAGGTTTCTTGACGAAGTTTCCCGGCTCATTCACCGACAGGCCATAACCCCATATGACGCTGACATCATCTGGTTGGCCGATGAAGTGCGGCTGATAAGGAACAACGATCGAGCATAGCCAGTTGGAGTCGGGAAAGGTAATAAGCCCGCCTTCGCCAGGCACGTTTCCGGTCAAATCTTGTATTATTTTAAGAAGGGCGGGATCGTGCAAAGTTGTAGTGAAGGAAACCCATTTCGATTCATCGATCGAATTGGAAAAAGCCCACGGGTGGCCAAATTCTGGACGGTCGTCCGTTGCTATAGTCTTCCATAGCGTCCAGGAAGCGCCGTCGGCGAACTGCTTGAGCGGCGGCGGCGGCGTATCCATAGTGCCCAGACTCGATCCTTCGGTCATTGATCCCAAAGTCGCCAAAACATAATCAGTTGCGGCGACGGGGATAGAAACAGGGTTCCCGTTTTGTGTGATGTTGATCTGCGTTACCGTTTTCTCGATAATTTTTTGTTTTGAGATTTCAATTTCTTTTTCGCTCAGGATTATATCGGTCACACAGGTATTGAGGGCGAAAACAACGCCGCGTTCTTCAAGCCATTTCTTCAAAGGCAGCACCATGGAATCATACTGATTGTATGGCGTGCGCATAATGCCTTCCAGCCTGTTGAAACCGGAAATCATATGGGCAAACCGAACGAGATACCGCTTGAACACGACGGCGCTATGCCACGGCTGAAACGCAAAAGTCGTGCACCACATAAGCCAAAAATTTGTCTTGAAAAACCTTTCGTCGAATTGATCGGCAATGCTGGCGCTGCCAAGCTCATCCTCGGTTTCAACAACCAACCGCTCTATCGTCAGAATATTTTTCTCGCTCAAGCCAAACGCCGGTGCGGGTTCCCTCTGTCCATGACGGATAAGACGCGATTTGGACGATGTCTTCATCGTCTCGTTCCAGGCGAATATCTCTTGCGTAACTGTTTGACGCCCGTCGAGCGTGGGTATCGAAGAGAACAGCCCAAACATGCATAGATATTTGCTTTCGAGCATGCGGCCGCCGCGCAGCACATAGCCCTTTTCAGGCGAGCCGGCACCATCGAGACTCCCGCCCAATTTATCCAATTCTTCAAATAGGGTGATGTTCTGACCCAGAATATCGCCATCGCGTATCATAAAAACGGCAGCCGCCATGGAAGCGATGCCCCCGCCAACGAGATAAACTTTTGTTGCGCTTTTTTCCATGGAACTACGCCCTGACATGGTAACTATAAGCGAGCGGATCAAAGTGTTTCAGGGCTTTTCCTTGAAGATGCAAGGCTAACATTGAAGGATTGGCCGTGCCCAAAATGGCTTTGGCTCGAGCCACTTCATCAACAAGGCCGTGAACCATAACAAGAAATCCATTGGCTTTAACCGCTTCTTCGTATTGAACGACGCTGTCTTTGGGAACGCCGATGCTGTAGATAGCGGCGCCGAGGGCGCTAAAAGCGCCCACAACAAGCGCATCATCGATAGCTGCAATAAGGGTCGACGCTAGATATCCGAGCGCGACCACATTGCCGACGACAGGGATCGTTATAAATACGCCGCCAAAAAACAATCCCCAAAGCCCGCCCCAAAAGGCGCCGTGCAGACCCCAGAATCTGACCCGATCGCCGAAATTATAAAAGCCAGTCACTTTTTCTTCGGTATGGTATCCCTTGCCGATGACGCTAAGTTTCTTCATCTCAAAGCCGTTCTGAGCCAGTTTTTTAATAGCTGTTTCCGCTGCTTGGTGATCGGAAAAGACGGCAACGACCGAGTCAATTTTTTCCATTTGAACTTCTTTCTTGGCAAAGGCGGTTGACGGCTTTTTTGTTCCGGGCGATATGAGTCCGGTTCGAGCATTTCAGATATGATTCTGCGTAAGCAGCTCTTCATTACGCTATCTTGATGAGACGAATTTGATGAATGTCAAAAGCCCATAAATCGATAAACCGTTCTTTCGCAATGTACGGCCAATTTTTTGGCCCCGTCTTTCGGAAGGGGCGCTTCGATGCGAAGTGCCTGTGGCGTCAAAAATTGTTTGCCTTTTCGTCGTGCTTCGCGCGGAAATAATTTTGTCGAACGCGTGTGACTTCGCTTTATCCCTTGCCATAAACAAAAAGGCCCCAAGGGGCCTTTTTGTTTATGGCAGTGCTGGCAGTCACGCCCAACTAACAACGTCTATAATCGCCCTTCATTCAAGCTAAAGAAACTCCACGTCATCAATCCGCCTGATATGCGGGTGCGCTCTGACTGTGCTTTCACCAATGTTGTCGAGGCGCGCTACTATTATACCGCGTAGGGCGTAATCCGAGAGCGTACCCGCCGTTTTAGCGATGATGATATGCTTGCTAACCCTGACGAAAGCTATTGGCTTGTTGTTGGGATAGCGGCGCTGGTAATCAGCGAGGGAGGAGTCGATTTTCCCAATGCAAGAATTTATCTTATTCCTAAGGATGGTGCTGTTTCCAAGCATGGAAGTTTGAGCTTTTTTCTGCTCGGGCGTTGTGGCTTCGTCTTCTAAACGCTTCTCAATTTCTTTCGAGATTAGCCGCTGGCATTGCTGGAATCGTGACAGAACATTTTTGATCTCGAATGCTTGAATCCAATTTTCATCATTTTTTGAAGCAATAAGAATGTCTGCATGGCCAAAAAAGTGATTTTCAAGACCATCGGCCAGAACGCGAATTTCTGTGAGAGCCGTTTTAAGCTCTTCTTCCGTGCATTTTTCAAACGGGTTATTTAAGTCTTCTTGCCCTTGTTGGGCGTTAGCAGAAGCCGATACCGACATTTCGTCCCCCAAAATTCCGTAAAACAGTAAACTTATTCTATATGAGATCAGCGAAAGTATTCAGGTAAATCAATGGGTTGCAATATATTAACCCGTTTCTCAAAACGCAAGGCATCGCGTTCTTAATAATAAGAAAAACGATCTTTACTTTATGAAACGTTAAAATAAAAGTTTGGATGCGGCGCGCCGGATCGTCACTAATTTTTCCCCATGTGGGATTTTTCCTTGATTTGAGTCCTCGTCTGCATATACGCTTTCGTAATTGAGAAGCGGGCGTCAGGACGCATTATTGTCATATAGAGCTTTAAACGGTTTCTTCCTGACTCGTCTCCCAACTGAGGAGTTTCTGAACTTCCCCAGGTTAGGCTGCCAATAGCTCTCCAGCAGCCTTCGTCATTTAACCGCATCGCAACAATACGCCGGTGAACCCGTGACGAGGGACTCTCTTTCTATCTGTAACTGTAATGATTTGTGTGCGTCGTGCGTGGCGCCCAGCGAAACAAACGCCGCCGATCAAATCCATTGGACGCCGTCGCTTGTTGAAGAACGCTTGGCGGAAGCCGCCGATGTTTTGAAGCGGCTCCCACCGGTCAAGATGCGCGGGTATTTCAGCTCATGGCCCACAATCATTTCTGAATTCGGCGATCTGGTCGGGCGAGAACCGGCGCCGGTGAAACGGCCTTGCCCCAGCCCTGCGGAGATCAGTCGCATGGAAGAATGTCTGGGTTGGACAATCGGCCTTGACGCCGTGGATTCCAAGATTGTCTGGATGCGCGCTTTCAAGGAACGCTGGAAACGCATTTGCGCGCAAACCGGCAAGGCTCGTCCGACAGCCGCCCTGCGTTGGACTTACGCCTTATGTTTAATCGCGTGGCGGCTCAACGGGGAACCAATTTCAAAAAGCCAGTCGCGCAATCAAGTCATCGCCATGATCAGATTTGGAAGGGATCAAAAACGCGGTGCCGGATAAAAATGTCTAATAGACATTTTGACGTTAGACAAAAAACCAAGTTTCGCTCTATTTTCTAAATATGCTTGGGGCGGCTCGCGCGATATCGCACCGGCTTCCGGCAAGAACACAATCAGCATCCAATATTACCACCCCGCCCGCATGTCGCTGGCGGGTTTTTTTGTGCCCACGAACAGAGGAGTCAAATCATGGAACCCGCCGCTTACCTCATCCCGGATTTTTGCCGGATATATGCCATATCAAGAACATCCTTTTATCGCGAGATTAACGCAAAGCGCTTGCGCCTATTCAAACGTGGCAAGCGCAGCCTTGTCGAACGCGTCGAGGCCGAGCGCTGGTTCGCCAGCTTTACGCGGCAACCACAGGGCGGCGGCACAAATTAACACCGCCTTTACCAAGCACAGGTCGTGCGCACAACTTCTCGCTCTTCCCCAAACATTCGGCAGAAAGATTTTCTTATGAAAACTCCCAATACCCATACCACGCGCGAAAGCTGGCTTCGCGCCGCAACGGACGAGCTGCGCTCCGATTTTAAAAAGCTCGGTTACAGCCTGCCGGAAAAGATACGATTTGCGATTGCCTTTACCTCGACGGGAAAACGCGGGCACATTCCCGGCGAATGCTGGCACCCCGAAGCTTCGGATGATCAACATTATGAAGTTATTATCCGCGCCGATATAGCCGAGCCTGTTGAGGTTCTCGGCGTTCTTATGCATGAGCTTGTTCATTCACTTTTGCCCCAAGCGGCCAAACACGGCAAAGAATTCAGGGCCGTTGCACATCGCATCGGGCTTGAAGGCGTCATGCGCCACACAAAACCGACGCCTCTCTTGAAGCAGCGTCTGCAAGTGATCGCTGCCAACCTTGGTCCGTTGCCGCATGCGAAGCTGAACTTTCGGGGCGGCTCGGACGTACCTACGAGACAGCAAACGCGGCATCTCAAAGCCGAATGCGGCGCGAAGGGCTGTGGTTATAGGGTTCAGATCAGCGCCAAATGGGCAAAAGCCGCGCTGCCTGTCTGCCCGGTCAATATAAAGCACGGTAAACTTGTTTGCACTTTGCCGACTGAAGAAATCGCAAACGGCGACAATCCGCTGACGGCAACGACCTAAAACTTTCCCTGTCTTAATCACAAATTGCAACGACGCGCGGCGTTTCCGTGCTCGTTATGCATCGCTTTTTTACTGAAACGACTTTACGGAAAGACCTTGTTTTATGACGCACCACGAGTCCGATTCCGGTAGTACAGGTATTCAGGGAGAGCGGCCAGTAATGTTTTGTCAAACCGCCAAAGGGGGCGGTTCGTCAAAACGACTGGAGAGGGGCGCTGCCCCATCGACCCCGCACAGGAAGCAGAGCAAAAAACGCCGCATGTCGGATTTGTTGTTCTTCCGCTGCACGCCGGAGGAACATACCCTTATTGCCGAACATGCCGCCGAGGCCGGACTCGAACAATCATCCTATCTGCGCGTGCAGGCCCTCGGCAAATCCAAAGTCCGAAAATCCCGACGCGTTCGTGCCGACTGGGATCAGCTTCGCCGTTGCATGGGTGTCATCAACAAAGCGGGCAACGTCGTCAATCAGTTCATTCTGATGCTAAGGCGAGCTGGCGGCAATGTGGAGTCCGCCAATTCTGCCTTTGCCGAGCTGAACAGAGCCGCGCGTGCCGTCATGGATGCTTTGAAGCGGTCCTGATATGGCTGTCCTTATCAAGGGCAAGTCGATCACCTGTTCCCAAAGATCCCGCGACCATTATCTGCGCGGGAAAGAAAACGACCTTGTTGCCGTTCGCGAGATCCTCGGCTTTGCAACATTGAATCCCGACGAAGCCCTGCAGATGATCGAGCTCTCTGCAAAAGGCACACGGTGTGAAAAGCCCGTTTACAGCGCCAAGGTCAATCCCGAACCTGACCGGCTTTGGACCGAGGAAGAGGTTCGCCGCGCCGTCGAACTCTTGGAAGAAAATCTCGGCCTCAAAGGTCATCCCCGCGTAGTGATCGAGCATAACAAGCATGGGCGCGTGCATTACCATGTTCTATGGAGCCGGTTTCATCCCGGCGGCGGCCCCGCCAAAAACATGGGCAATGATTACGCGCTTCACCAGAATACCCAAAGCCAGATCGAGAAAGAATTCAAGCTGCGCCCCATGAGGACGAAAGGGCGGGACTTCCAGCAGTCGGAGATCGAATGGGCGAAGCGCTATGGCTTCGACATATTCAACCTACGCAAGGAAATTACAAAGGATTTTAACAAGACCAAAAGCGGGCAAGACTTTATGGCCGCGCTGAAGGCCAAGGGCTGCGTCTTATGCCGCGGCGACAAGAGCCAGTTTGTTTTGATCCTGCCTTGGGGCCAGCATAAGGCGCTATCGAGCATGATACACGGGCGACCGATCAAAGCCGTCCTGCGCCGCGCGTTATCCGACATCGACATAACAAAGCTGCCGACCGTTTCGGAGGGCAAGGCTCAAATCAGGGCGACGCTGCCGAAGATCAAAAAAGCGCCGCGTGGAGCAACGAGGATAGCAAGCACATATATAAGGAGCCGACCGGCCCACATCGCGCCAAGGACAAAACCGTACCGACCGCAAACATCCATGCCCATTCACGGGCCGGTGATCAAGGTAGCGTCAAAACCGACAAAAACAAGCAAACCGGAATCATGGCGCCCACCGGAACCCACACGCCCCGACACGAAGAAAAAGGGCTGGCCGGAAGCGGCGATCATCGCATGGGAAATATGGGGCCACAAAAATCCGCCGCTGTTCTTCTCCATATGGACAGAATTGGCGCCGGTGGGATTCGAGCTTTAGCGGAACTAATCATAGCAAGCCATTAATCCCTTGCCTGTAGGACGCCTGAGGGTTTATTGGCTGCCACGGTCAGAGTGGTGAGCGCGCCCCGGCTATGGCCGTTGCCGCTGAATGGCCATCGTTAAAGCTACCGAGGCAAAACTCTCCGTCCGCATGTGGTCACACATCGCCCAGTCGACGACTTTACGGGAGTAAAGATCGAGGATGGCAGCCAAGTTCAGGCGTTCTGCTTTGGATTACCAAACAACAAGCCGCGCAGTACGCCCAAAAGCTTTACACTCAGAAATTGTTGACGAGGAAGACATGCCGATGATGCCAGATTAGGGCGAATATGGCGGTGAACATTAAAAAATGTTATAAGGCGACAATAAATAAACACGGGGATGACATGGCACTTTTAGCGAAGGCATTGGGACAATCAGACCTTGAAGACCTATGCAAAAAGTATGCTGAGCCAATAGGCGAAAGCGAAGAATCTAAATGCGAGCGCGCTGAAAGGATGATCAGGGGAGCGATAGAGCAATCCTCTGTCTTTGACGCACATAAGCTCGCACAGATTCGCATATTTGCTCAAGGCTCATATCGGAATAGCACAAACATCCCACAGGATAGCGACGTTGACGTGGCTGTTGTTTATGATGGAACGTATTTCTACGATTATTCGTTCGCGCCAATGCTTGCACTTACCCAAGTTACCACTCCTGCAGCCTATGCTTTTGATCAATATAGAATTGATGTTGTGCGATCTTTGACCGCCGTTTTTGGACAAGAATTGAAAGTTGGGAATAAGTCACTTAAAATATCCGGCAATTCTGGACGCATCAGCGCCGATGCGGTGCCTAGTTTTCAATTCCGTCGGTATATTCCGGATGGCCGATGGTATCAAGGCACGCGTTTCATTTCCCGCGACGGCAAATTGATAACGAATTGGCCCGAATCCCAACACGTTCAAAACATAGAAAAAAACAAGGCAACGGGATTTAGATACAAGAAGGTCGTCAGAATACTCAAATCCTTACGCCCCCATATTGCCGATAATGGATATTCAACTGTTGGGAAAACGCCATCATTTTTAATTGAATGTCTTGTTTATAATGCCCCAAACGATGACTTTCAAAACCCATCTTTGCTGGAAGACTGTAAAGCGGTATTGCAAAGCCTCTTTTTAATGCTCAATGACGCACAATCAGCAGTTACTATGCTTGAACCAAGCCGGCTGAAACTTTTATTCTCCGGTGAACAGTCTTGGTTAGCGCAGGATGCGCAATTTTTTGTTTTGTGCGCCGGAAAAGAGCTGGGCCTATGGGAATAAGTATCGCTGAAAACAAAGTCAGGGTCGTTGCATGTATTGCGGCGATAGTGGCTGTGGCACTGCTGCTTATTCCAAGCGTTACCATAAAAAACGTAATCGGCTATGCTATCAGTATTACTGTTGCTATAGGCTATTTATTTGACCGCTGGCTTTGGAGATGTTTCCCTGAAGTAATGCTCGGCGTTCCTAAAATTTATGGAACATGGTCGGGTGAACTAAAGAGCAAATGGATAAATTTAGATACCAAAGTCGAAACGCAAAGAAAGGTTAGTCCATTTTTTCTATCCATTAGACAAACGTTTTCTACGGTCAAAATCTGCGCCATTACCAAGGAATCGAAGTCATTTTCATTAGGTCAACATATCCGGCAAAGCGAAGATGGTGATTGGCTGGTTTCCTATATTTACGACAATACGCCTGATCGGAAAGTGCGCAAGAAAAGCCAGAGACATTGTGGCGCAGCTGAATTGACCGTTGGTCACTTAAATGGCAATCGCCAGATCACCGGAGAGTATTGGACGGATAGATGTTCTCAAGGCGAGTTGTTACTACAAAAGCGAGATAAAACCCCCGTTAATAGCTATGAAGCCGCTTGTAAATTTTTTGGGATTTAGGACAAAAGAAATGACGATCGACAAGGCAAACGATTTTCTGGATCGTGTCGAGAAACTCGATGATGCCACGAGCCAGTTGCTTGCCTTCCGTCACCTTCTCAGCGACTTAAACACACGACTTCCACTTACATTATCTAGATCGCAAACAAACGTTATCGGAAACGTGCGTGCGGCTATATTAAGAGCGACCATCGCCCAGATTGGCGCCATTCTAGACAGCGCTGGTGATGCTCGTGCGAGCATCGGGCAGATCATTAAAATACTTAGTCATGAGCCTTTCAAAAGGTTTCTTTTTGAAAGGCTTAAATCTGGACGAGGTGCAAACCCACGCGATGATATTCTCAAACAATTAAATGCCAACTATCAAGAAATTGTCACATCCGACCCATATCGTCGGCTTAAAGGCCTGCGCAATTCGGAAATCGGCCATATTCTTTTGGGTGATATTGGAACGGTACAATATCCAGACATTTTTGGATTAGCTGATGTCATACAAGATCTTGTGGTCCTTGTTTGTCGTATGCTCGGCATTCACGATCCGCATTTCTTAGGTTTGAAAGAGCAAGTTAAAACTGAAGCCAAACTATTCTGGGATACTTATTTCGAGGGCAACCTTCCATGACTGTGCCGCGACTTGAGAAACCTCTGCTAGGATAGAGCTGCACCCCAACGTCTAGACCAAGATGTAATGGTGAAATCTCGAAGCAGCAAAAAATAATTCAGCTCGCCGTTTGTGCAAAATCCACGTGAACAACCGTGCCGGTTAAGGCAATCTTATCGAGATAATCCGCCCATTCTTGCATCATCACACGCCGATCATCGAGGAATTTGGCGCGGTCATAGGCGGCATCGACTTTGTTTGCCGGAGCATGGGCAAGCTGGCGGTCAACGACCTCGTGACGGTATCCCAGTTTTTCCTTGATTGTCGTCATGGCAAGGGCGCGAAAGCCGTGACCTGTCATGCGGCCCTGATAGCCAAGGCGCTTGAGGGCAAAAAGGATGGTGTTGTTACTCATGTGCTTGCGCGGTTGTGCTTGGCTTGCAAACACATAGTCGCGATTGCCGTTGAGTTCCCTCATCTCGCGAAGGATGGCCAACACTTGTTTGCACAGCGGCACGATATGGGGCTTGCGCATCTTCATGCGCTCGGCAGGAATGATCCATTCGGCATTCGCAAAATCGTATTCCGACCATTTAGACCCTATCAGCTCGCTTGTGCGGACGAACGTAAGCATCAACATACGGATGGCGTGGCGGGTCTGGACAAAAAGACGGGCGTCATTGATTTCTAAGACGCGGAGAAATTCCGGCAATTCTTTCGACTCCAACGCGGCGTAATGTTCGCGCCTCGCAGGTTTAAGCGCTCCGCGAAGATCGGTAGCCGGATTGCGGGCCATGCGTCCCGTGATGATGGCATATTGAAATATCTGGCCACAGGTTCGCAAAGTCCGTCGGGCTACTTCATGCGCGCCGCGTCGCTCAATCTTGCGCATGACGTCCAGAAGGTGCGGGGCCGTAATGTCTGCTATGGGGCGGTTGCCGATAAAGGGGAAAACATCTCTTCCCAACCGATGAAGCATGTCCGTCGCATAAATGGGCGCCCAGTTGTCTTTGTTGAGGTCATGCCATTCGCGGGCGACAAGCTCAAATGTCGTGGCAGCGTTGATCGAAGCTGCAAGTTTGTGATCTTTTTTGACTTGGGCCGGATCGATGCCTGCCAACAGCAACTTTCGTGCCTCTTCGCGTTTGTCCCTTGCTTCCAGCAGGGAAAGCAGCGGATAGGGGCCGTGCGTAAGGGTATTTTCTTTCCCGTTAAAACGGTACCTTTGCCGCCAGATTTTGGTGCCGGAAGGAGACAGGTGCAGATAAAGGCCGCCGCCATCGACCAGCTTGGTTTTGCCGGAGGCGTATTTGGCGTTTCTGCACAGCGTGTTTGTTAACAGCATGTGGGTATGACCCTTTCAGAAATCTCGCCGTACCCGCTTGCCTACCCGCATTTGGAGGGGATGTCGGGAGAAATCTTGGATCGTTATAGCACGGAAAAATGCCAGTAACCACTTGTTTTTATGCTGCTTTCTGGGGTGCCTTGAAACTGTCTGAAACAGTTAAATGGCGGAGAGGATGAGATTCGAACTCACGGTAGGGCTCAACACCCTACAACCGCTTTCCAGGCGATCGCCTTCAACCACTCGGCCACCTCTCCGCATTGTAACTTTGTATTCCCGAGACAGCCTCGTGGTTGAAGCTGTTTTTTGCGCCCCTTCGGGCGCGAGGCACTCGGCCACCTCTCCGCATTGTAACTTTGTATTCCCGAAACAGCCTCGTGGTTGAAGCTGCTTTTTGCGCCCCTTCGGGCGCGAGGCACTCGGCCACCTCTCCGCATTGTAACTTTTGTACTGTACTATCCTCGTTTTTTATTTTTCCCGGCTCGCTCTGCGCTTCGCGCAACCGCTCGCACGGGCCGGCCACCTCTCCGCATTGTAAAACTTATACTGCACGAACCTCGTTTTTTGTTGTTCCGGCTCGCTCTGCGCTTCGCGCAACCGCTCGCACGGGCCGGCCACCTCTCCGCACCCTGTCGGAACAGGAAGGCTGTATATAGCCTAAAGAATCCGCCTGTTGAACCCATATTTTGAGGAAATGAAAGACTTTTTGAGCCTTGCTTTAGGGGAGGGGCTTTCCTGAAGCTTGATTTTGGGCGTTTCTTTGCGGCTTTTTGTTTGTTGGACTTCGTTCAGGCGCCCATCCCTTTATTTTTTTACATGCCATGCGATCCCACCTGCGCAGGCGGGCATAAAAACAAGTGTGAGGCCTTGAAGTTAGGTTCTGGCGGCTCGCGTCAGTCTTTTTCGACGGCGTCCGTATAGGCTTTAAGTAAAGCTGAGGGTTGGTCTTCCTTGCGCATCAGAAAGCGCCCGACATAAAGCCTGTCGATATTCGTGCCGAGGAAACAGCGAACCGCGTCCGCAGGCGTTTCGACGATCGGTTCGCCGCGAATGTTGAACGACGTGTTCACGACGAGCGGGCAGCCGGTCAAATCCTTAAATCGCGAGACGAGCGCGTGATAAAGCGGATTCGTTTCTTTATGAATCGTCTGCACGCGCGCGCTGTTGTCCACATGCGTGATGGCGGGGATTTGCGAGCGGACGACTTTCTGCCGTTCGAGGCCCGTCGCCTTTTTCTGTTCTTCCGTCAGCTTTGTCAGTTTCGATTCCTGCACATCCGCGACCAGAAGCATATAGGGGCTTGGATAAGCGAGCGTAAACCAATCGGCGCAATCTTCCGCCAGAACGCTTGGCGCAAAGGGCCGGAAGCTTTCGCGGAACTTGATTTTGAGGTTAAGCTCCGTCTGCATTTTCGGATCGCGCGGATCGGCCAAGATCGACCGGTCGCCGAGCGCGCGGGGGCCGTATTCGCCGCGCCCCTGATGCCAGCCGAGCGCCTTGCCGTTCGCAAGATCCTGCGCCGCGCTTTCGATAAGAGCCGCTTCGTCCTGAAGCTTGGTAAAGACAACGCCTGCCGCTTGCAGATCTTTTTCGATGGAAACTTCGTCATAGAGGGGGCCGAGATAGCAGCCCTGCATCGCGTCGCGGCCCTTCTTTTTGGCGATTGTCTCGCCTTTCGCCACGGCATAGGCGAGAGCCGCGCCCAAAGCGCCGCCCGCGTCGCCCGCCGCCGGTTGAATCCAAATATCGTCCACCAGCTTTTCCGCGAGAAAACGCCCGTTCGCGACGCAATTCAGCGCGACGCCCCCCGCCATGACGAGCGGAAGACGGCCATAGGTCTGTGTCGCGGCGCGCACCATTTTTATCAAAATTTGTTCCGTGACTTCCTGAATCGAGGCGGCAAGGTCGAGATAGAAAGCGTCCGGCTTGTCTTCGGGCGAAAGCGGCGGGCGGCCCCAAAGTTCGTCGAACTTTTTGCCGGTCATGGTGAGGCCCGTGCAATAATCGAAATAAGCGAGATTCAGGCGGAACGAGCCGTCTTCCTTCACATCGATCAGATTATCCAGAATTTTTTGGACGTATTTCGGCTCGCCATAGGGCGCAAGGCCCATCAATTTATATTCGCCGCTGTTGACCTTGAAGCCGCAATAATAGGTGAAGGCCGAATAAAGAAGGCCGAGCGAATGCGGAAAGCGGATTTCCTTGTCCATGCGGAGCGAAGCGCCTTCGCCAAGGCCGAGGCTCGTCGTGCTCCATTCGCCGACGCCGTCGCAGGTCAGAATGATGGCTTTGTCGAAGGGGCTTGGGAAAAAAGCGCTCGCCGCGTGGCTAAGATGATGTTCCGAGAATTTCAGGCGCAGAGGATCGAAGGCGGGATCGACCGCGCGCAATTTTGCGACCAGCTCGCGGCGCAGGAACAGCTTGTCTTTGATCCAGGACGGCATCGAGGTCATAAAGGATCTGAAGCCGCGCGGCGCGAAGGCTAGATAGGTTTCAAGCAAACGCTCGAATTTGATAAGCGGCTTTTCGTAATAAACGACCGCGTCGAGATCCGCCAAATGAAGTCCTGCCTCGGAAAGGCAATAGGCGATGGCGTTCACGGGAAAGCGCGCATCGTGTTTTTTGCGGCTGAAACGCTCTTCATGCGCCGCCGCGCGAAGGTCGCCGTCGATCAAAAGCGCGGCCGCGCTGTCGTGGTAATAGGCCGAAATGCCGAGGATTTTCATGAGGCCCTGCGATCAAAAGAGCGTGTAGATAAAGGGCGCAACGACGGTTTGCGACGCGAAGATCATCAGAACGCCGAGGATAAGCATCAGAAGGATAAGGGGCAAAAGCCACAATTTGTTGCGTTTTTTCAGAAAGGCGTACAGCTCTTTGAAAAAGGACATGACGTGGCTCCTTAATACATGACGTCGAAATCGACCGGTTCCGTTTCGGCGGGAAGCCAGTAGGTTTTGTCTTGCGCCGAAGGGCGCAGATGCAGCGGATCGTGGCCGAAGGCGCGGGCGAGAAGACCGACCGGCAAGAAAAGACAGGCGAAAATCACGAGCATGACGACCGGCAGCATGATTTTTTCCAAAAGATGGCCGAACGCCATCCAAACGCGCACGATTGGCTTGTAAAAGGCGGGTTTGAAGGCCGTCAGGAGAAAAAAGAGAAGGGCCAAAACCGCCATGGAAAGGCGCACGGGAAGGCTGGCTTCGAAATGGAAACAACCCCAGAGCGAAAAAAGACCCAAAAGAGCGCCCATCTGGCGTTCGATCGAGAAAAGAGAGGCGCGTGCCGTCATGAAAACCGGAGAGGGTAAGGGAGAAGCAAAAGCGCGCGCATTGTCCTCAAACGTCGCACGGGAAGTCAAGGCCCTTCTTCCGCAGGTAGTATTGAGATCTGTCAGTAGGGAGCCGTTTTCGCCAAAACCTGTTGCAAATGCGCGGAAAGGGCCTTCGCGACCAAGGCGTTGCCCGCCGCGTCGATATGGCAGAAATCCATGAAATTGGGATCGGTTCCCAGATCGTCGAGCGCGTCGCTGAGATCGAAATAAAGCACGTCCTTCATTTCGGGGCGGGCGGCGAGCTCTGCCGCTTTGCGGTGCACGGCTTCGGCCAAAAGGCGAAAGCCGGGATGTTCGTTCAAGATAAATTTTTCGTCCTCGGTCAGCGGCTTTTTCGTCGAATAAATATCCGGCTGCCAGAAAAAGACGGGCGTGACGTTATGCGCCCTGGCAAGCGCCGCTATGTCCTGAACATTCGCCAGATAAAGCTGGACGATTTTTTCCGCATGCTCTTCCGCGTTGGCGGGCGTGATCAATTCGTCCACGCTTTTGCGGTCGATCGGGGGAAGCGCGGCGCTGCGTTGCGACAGAACCAGAGGTTTTTTGCCGCGCTCATAGCCCGGAAGGTTTTCAACCGCGTCGCGTATGGCGTCGTAATAGGGATAGCCGACCGTTTCGTAATAACGGGCCGTGGAAAGATCCTGAATATATTCCACGTAGCGCGAGATTTCGTTGACCCCGTCGTAGAAAAGGGCAAAGCGAAACGGGTCGCGGCGAACGGTTTCGATGAAAGTGGGCAACTCCGCCGAAAGCGAATAGCCGCCGATGGCGTAATTTTTTATCGCAAGATCCGGAATTTGTTTTTCGGCAAGCGCCGGAATCGTGTGCGCATCGTCCGAAAGGACGGAAAAGCCCGTGGATCCGCCGAAAAAGCCCGCATGGATCGGGGCTTCCGTTTTCGCGTCGGCGCCGTTCGTGCGGAAGCCGTAGGAATCCGTGTTGAAATAGGTTCCTTTGAAATTCTCAGGCAGGCTGTACCAGCGATAGGGGTGCAGCATGATGCCTTTGACCGAAAGGCTCGTTCCCTCCTTCTGGAAAAGATCCGGATCGAACCCCGCCTGACGGATCAGCTTTTTCTTGTAGAGATCGCGCTGCGTTTCTTCTTGCGGCGCCGTTTGACCAGACGTTTTGGGCGCGGCGACAAAACGCCAGAGGCCATATCCGCAAAGGCCCGCGCTGAAAAGCCCGAGAAGAACGAGCGTGGCGACGATTTTGTTTTCGGACGAGCGCGGCATGGGAAGGCTTTCCATTGCAGGGGGCACAAAGTTCGCCCTTTATGCCCCGTCCCTTGAAAAACCTCAAGCTTTCTAGGGGGAGATATGAAAAAAGCCGGAAGGTTTCCCTTCCGGCTTTTTGGTTGGTTTCGCTTCAAGAGCGCCGTCATGTAAGGCGGCGCAACCGAAGCTTTGCCGTTCTTTACTCGTCCTTCTTCTGGGCGCGTTTGATGGCCGCCCCCAGAATATCGCCGAGCGACGCGCCCGAATCCGAAGATCCGTATTCGGCCATCGCCTGCTTTTCCTCTTCGACTTCGCGCGCCTTGATCGAAAGCGAGACCTTGTGGCTCGCCTTGTCGATCATGGTGATTTTTGCATCGACCTTTTCGCCGACGGCGAAGCGATCCGCGCGTTGTTCCGAGCGATCGCGGGCCAAGTCGCCGCGCTTGATGAAGCCGGTGAAGCCGCCCGCCTGATCGCCGAGGCTGACTTCGATGCCGTTTTCATTGATCGCCGTGACGTTGCAGGTGACCACGTCGCCCTTCTTGAAGTTGACGACGACGTTTTCAAACGGATCGGAGGAAAGCTGCTTGATGCCGAGAGAAATGCGTTCTTTCTCCACGTCGATATCGAGCACTTTGACCTCGACCATCTGGCCCTTCTGATAATCCTTGATCGCCTCTTCGCCCGTTTTTTCCCACGACAAATCCGACATATGAACCATGCCGTCGATGTCGCCCGGAAGGCCGACAAACAAGCCGAACTCGGTGATGTTGCGGATCTCGCCCGAAAGCGTGGCGCCGATCGTCTGCGTCGCGCGGAACTGCTCCCACGGATTTTCGGCGCATTGCTTGATGCCGAGGCTGATGCGGCGCTTCGACGTATCGACGTCGAGAACCGAAACTTCGACTTCCTGGCTCGAGGCCACGATCTTGCCGGGATGAACGTTCTTTTTCGTCCAGGACATTTCCGAGACGTGGACAAGGCCTTCGATGCCGGGTTCCAGCTCCACGAACGCGCCGTAGTCGGTGATGTTCGTGACGCGGCCCTTGAGCTTTGCGCCGACGGGGTAACGGGCGGCGACGCCCTCCCACGGATCGGCTTCAAGCTGCTTCATGCCGAGGCTGATGCGCTGGGTTTCCGCGTTGAAGCGGATAACCTGAACATTGACCTGCGCCCCGATTTGCAGAACTTCCGACGGATGGTTGACGCGCTTCCACGCGATGTCCGTGACGTGCAAAAGGCCGTCCACGCCGCCCAAATCGACGAACGCGCCGTAATCGGTGATGTTCTTGACGACGCCTTGCAGGATCTGGCCTTCCTTGAGGTTGGCGACGAGTTCCGAACGGGCCTCGGCGCGGCTTTCCTCAAGCACGGCGCGGCGCGAGACGACGATGTTGCCGCGCGCGCGATCCATTTTGAGAATCTGGAAGGGTTGCGGGGTGCCCATAAGCGGCGTGATGTCGCGCACGGGGCGGATATCGACCTGGCTTCCGGGCAAGAACGCGACGGCGCCGTCGAGATCGACCGTGAAGCCGCCCTTGACGCGTCCGAAGATGACGCCCGTGACGCGTTCCGTCTTTTCGAAGGATTTTTCGAGGACAGTCCAGCTTTCCTCGCGCTTGGCTTTTTCGCGCGACAACGAGGCTTCGCCGTTCCGGTCTTCCATGCGTTCAAGGAACACTTCGACCGTGTCGCCGATCTTCACTTCCGACGCCTGGCCGGGAAGCGCGAATTCTTTCAAAGGCACGCGGCCTTCCGATTTCGTGCGCACGTCGATAATCGCGAAATCGCCTTCGATCGCGACGATCAAACCCTTGACCACCGTGCCTTCCATGCTGCCTTTTTTGCCGAACGATGCGTCGAGCATGTCCGCAAAGCTTTCGCCGGGCGCCGATTGGACGCGCACGATCGTCTCGTCGGTTTTCGAGACGCGTTTCTTAAGTGCCGATTTTGCCATGATATTTCTCTTTCGGACTGTTTCCAGTCGGATCCTGCCTTTTGGGCCTCCGGATCGTCGCAGGAAGTTTTTCCCGCCGCTTTCGTTTTACGTTTTATGTTCCGGAAAAGGCGGCCTCGCGCGGCTGAAAGCAAAGCCCTTGCGAAACTGGAATCTCCTCCGTCGCCGTCAACAAGACGGCTCGTTCAAGCGGGAAAGCTTAGATCTTTTCGATACGGAAACGAGCGAGCTGCAAAGCGGCTTCGAAAGCCTCTTCCGCCGTAAGCGCGGTTGTATCGAGAAGGACGGCATCCGCCGCCGACTTGGCCGGAGCGACGGCACGTTCGGCATCGCGTTTGTCGCGCGCCTGCATGTCCGCTAGAACGGCGGACTCAGTAACAGTTTCGCCGCGTTGAATCAACTCTTTATAACGGCGGGTGGCGCGGGCCTTCGCGTCGGCGGTCACGTAAAGCTTTAAAATGGCGTCGGGCGCGATCACCGTGCCGATGTCGCGGCCGTCCAAAACGGCGCCTTTTTTGCCAAGCGGCGGCCTGGCGCAGAAATCTTGCTGGAATTTCAATAGAATAGTTCGAACTTCGGGGACGGCGCTGACGAAAGACGCCGCGCGGGACGTGTTTTCGGCCCTCAGCTCGGGATCGTTGACGAAGGCGGGCATAGCCTCCGGCTTCAGTTCATGCGCGGCGCGGATGGCCGCCTGCGGGTCGGCCAGATCCCAGCCTTTGCGCAACACGATAAGCCCCACGGCGCGGTAAAGCGCGCCCGTGTCGAGATAGGCGAAATCGAGCGCGGCGGCCAGTTTCTTGGCGATCGTTCCTTTGCCGCCGGCCGAGGGGCCGTCGACAGCGATGGTGATGGGCAATGAAGTCATGCGGCGGTTATAAAGGCGCGCGAGGGGTCTCGCAAGATAGGAAAACACCTGCTATTTTACCGGCGCTCGTTGATCTTTTTCAAGAACTGAGGGGCACATGACTGATACGCTGTTGAAACAGGGCGATGTTATCGTTGTCGATGCAAGCTGGAAGATCGTGACATTCGATAAAGTCGCGCGGCTCATGACCGTTGGGCAACAAACCAAGTGGTCGAATAAAAAGAAACGCGAGATCCCCGTCTATGACGGGCCTTCTTGCGCGGCCGTTCGCTTTTCGCCCGAAAATATCACCTTGGAAGAGCGCGTGAAACAAGCGGGCGTTGCGTTGCACGTGGGCGATGAATATCTTGTCGTCAAAACGGAAATGAACGGCGGCGGGACGGGGCACGGGCCCCATGATGTTTTTCCCGACGGTCATTGCGTGGATGCCATAAAGCTGGGGACGGGTCGCTCGTTCGATCCGAATGGGCTGCGCATCCAGTTTTATCAAACGGGTAGCTTCAACTGCAAGATTCCAGCGCCGAAGCGAACGGGACATATGGAAGTTCGTTACGGCGAATTCATCCCTCTTTGAAGGCTAAGCTCTAACCCTTGCGCGCTGTGGGCGCGGGTTTTCGGCAGAGCGCAAGCGCGGCCAAGAGAGCGCGCGACAAAAGAAGAATTCTTTTTTTGCGATTCATGGAAACCAAACCCCTGAAGCCTTGGTTGTCCCGTTCAAGAACGAAGGGCGTCGGCATGGAAGCCGACGCTACCGATTCTTTCGTTCTTACGCGCGTTCGCGCATTTCTTCGTTTCGCATCATGTCGTTCATGAGCGCTTCCATCTTGCGATGGCGGCCGCGCGTCGGAATGCCCGTGCCGTCGTTGGCGGCAACATCCGAAAGATCCTTAATCTCCGAAAGGCAGCGCTGCAGGATGACCATCTCGCGCAAATCGTTGCGATCGCCGATCTGGAGGACGGCAAGCTTGTTTTCGATAAGATCGACCAAGGTGCCGACGGTGGTTTTTGAGAGAGACATTTTGCGCCTCGTTTCCTTTTTACGTTCATTTAAAAAAAACTTGTCTCTAATGTTTCTATTATTTATCAAAAAAATTAAAACAAACTGAATATTTTCAAATTTATCTAAAAATTATAACGACTTAGGCTTAATGAAAAGTAACTATGAGAAGCTATGGTCTTGAGGATTCGGCGCTCTTTCAAAAGCGGTCAGCCCCGTTCTTCGGGCGCCTTTTTCGCTTTGGGCCAAAAGATCCATTTTTTAACGAACAGGTATTTGCGTATCGGCGTTTTCACGACGATCAGAAGAAGGCCGATGGAAAGAAGACACCAGACGGCCGGGCGCTCGTTATGGTTGTTTGTGAGCAACTGCGCGAGAAACGGCCCCATAAGAAGGTGGTAAAGCGTGAAGCGCCATGAGCCGTAAAAGAGGGGTAAAAAGAAGGCGGCGAGCATATAAGGCATGAAGCCGTTGCGGAGGCCGACGATGTTAAGCCGCGTAAAATAATTGCCGAGTCCGTTAATCGGCATTTCCCAGGCGATGTGCCAATTGCCCGAGACCGAGCAGAAATGCGGGCCGCAAAGCGGGCGCGTGGGAAGGCAAGTGCCCGCCCAATCGAAGGGCATAAGCTGCATCATCGTGCCGATCATGCAAACGAAGCAGATCGCATAGGCCCAATACTGCACTTTTTCGCGCACTTCTTTCGGGACGAAATAAAGCGAGACGGCATTCGCGAAAAAGGGCTGAAAGGCGATGTGCATATAACCGAGAAAGGTCGCGATCTGGTTCGCGGGCAAATCGCATTGATTGATGACGGTGTAAGTATAGGCCTGCAAAAGCTCCATCAGGGCGAAATAGCCGAGCGGCATCCACAACATCGGGGATTCTTTTTTATAAACCGCATAAGCCGTGGTCGATAGGCCGATCGTGGCCAAAACGGCCGAAGCTTCACCAGACCAGCACATAGAACCCCGAAAAAGACGCCGAGCGACAAAAAAACCAGATAGCGCTTGCTTTTAAGGGGGGTATCGCGGAGGTGTCAAGCGGGCTTCAATATTTTATTCGATTGATTCGGCAAAAGCGGTATAAACGGGCTTCCCGAATTTATAATGATCGAGATCAGAACATGTCGAACCCCGAACTTCGCTTTATCCCGCGCCGTAAAAGCCGGAAAATCATGGTCGGTTCCGTCGCTGTCGGCGGCGACGCGCCCATAACCGTGCAATCCATGACCAACGCGCCGACTTCGGACGCCGCTGCGACGATTGCGCAGATCAAGCAGCTTGAGGAAGCGGGCGCCGACATCGTGCGCGTTTCGTGTCCCACCGAAGATTCGACGGCGGCGCTGAAAGATATCGTGAAGGGCGTTTCCGTCCCCATCGTCGCGGACATCCATTTTCATTACAAGCGCGGGATCGAAGCGGCCGAGGCGGGGGCCGCGTGTCTCCGCATCAATCCCGGGAACATCGGATCCGACGATCGCGTGCGCGAAGTCGTGAAGGCCGCGAAGGATCACGGCTGCGCCATCCGCATCGGTGTGAACGCGGCCTCGCTTGAGCAAAATTTGCTCGAAAAATACGGCGAGCCTTGCCCCGAGGCGATGGTCGAAAGCGCGATGCATCACGCGAAAATTCTTGAAGATCATGATTTTCGCGATTTCAAGATCAGCGTGAAAGCGTCGGACGTTTTCCTTGCCGTCGCATCCTATCGCGCGCTCGCCAAAGCCTGCGACTATCCGCTTCATCTCGGCATCACGGAAGCGGGCGGTTTTCGCGCCGGAGCCGTGAAAAGTTCCATCGGTCTCGGCGCTCTTTTGTGGGACGGTATCGGCGATACGATCCGCGTTTCTCTCTCCGCCGATCCGGTTGAGGAAGTGCGCGTCGGTTTCGATATTTTGAAAACCTTGGGCCTGCGTTCGCGCGGCGTCTCCATCATTTCCTGCCCCACTTGCGCGCGGCGCGGCTTTGACGTCATCAAAACCGCCGAGGCGCTGGAACAGCGTTTGACGCATATCACGACCCCCATCACCATTTCCGTGATGGGCTGCGTCGTCAACGGCCCGGGCGAGGCCCTGCATTCCGATATCGGCGTGACGGGCGGCGGGAACGGCACGCACAAGGTTTATATCAAGGGCAAGGCCGATCACACGGTCAAAAGCGAGGACGTGATCGAGCATCTCGTCGAATTGGCGGAAGCGTTGGCGAAGGAAAAGCAGGCCGGTTCCAACTAAGCGGAAGCGTGGCCTTATGGCGCTAAGAAAAACTGGATCCCGTATCTGCGCGCTCGGATAAAATCCTCGCGCCGCGTACGGGATGACGAGATTGTTATTGGTGTTTTCACCTGCTTTTAGCCTTGTTACGCTTGAAGGAGTCCCATGAAGTGGACGGGCTGCCTCGATTTGTACGTGATCGATACGCCGCGGATACCTTCCGGCGACGCTGCTGATCCCTATGATTTGCAGGCCGTTTGGGGGATCGAGATTTCATCGGGCGAGGCGATAATTTTTGCCGTCCCCTCCCTTATGATGCCGTTCTATAAAATCGGCGAATCCTATCGTGCGCCGATCATAAAATGGGGCGCTTGGTTCGGGCAGGACAAGAACAGCGTGCCCCTTATGGGCATGCCGGAAGCGATCCAACGAAAGCCACCGCAGGAAGCCATCGAGACTGCGCGCCGCGAAGGGGAACGCGTTTTTGGTTTTTTGAATCCCTTTCCCGTCCGCGGCGCGGAACCCTAAACGGGGGGCGATGTCCCGCAGCTTCAGCCGAATTGCGGCGGAACGTAGGGATGATGCGCGATCATTTGCTTGAGGCGTGTGTGGTGCGTCGTGTTTAAAAGAACGACTTTTTTATTGGGGTCGGGATCATAAACAATGGCTCCCACCAGCGGATTTCGGCCTTCCTTCACGTAATCGAACATTCCATGAAGATCCTGAAGGACATAACGAAACCCTTCGCCGCCGTCGATCAGCGTTCTGCGAAACTTCTCGTTGCCGGCGGCTATGGGAAACGTTTTGGCGAGGGCCAGCGCCGTCCGGCGGGACACGACCGTGCCGAGATAAATCAGCGGCCTCCAGATTTCCGGTTCGCCGCGCCCCGTGACCTCGCGTTGCCCCAGCCTGAAACAATGGACGCCGCGCACGGCGAGGGCTTTTTGAACGGCGTCGTCGAAATCGGCGACGTCGATTTGCGTTTTGCTCTCCGGATATTCCGGGAACAAAATCGCGACGGTTTGAAAGGCGGCTTCCGCCGCTTCTTTTTCTTGAGCAAGTGTCATTGATAGGGCCTTCCTTTTCTTGTTCTTCTTTTGGGCGGGCAGACCAATAGGCGGCCCTCCGTTCTTTGTCAATGTGGCGCTTTGCGGAAGCGCAGTATGCTTAATGTTTGGTGGGGACGGCCTCGGGCGCTGCGGAAAGCGCGGCATCAAGGCGCGCGACGAGGTTTTTGCCGTTCGGAATGCGCGTCATATCTTTCGGAATCTCGCCCATGATCCGTTCGCGCACGCAGGGGCTGAGATCCGCCTTGATCTGGGCCAGAAGTTTTTGCGGAGCCGCGATGACGAGATGATCGAAATCGTTTTTAAGCGCCGCCGTTTCGATCCCGCGCGAAATGTCTTTCGCCAGTTTCGCCTTGATGTCGTCCGGAAGATCCGGATGCGGCGTGCGCGTGTGCCGCTCAACTTCGAACGATTCCAAAGGTTCCGCTGCGAAACGCAGACCCGGCACGGGATCGAGCACGATTTCCACGCCCGTCGTCAGAAACGGATGCTTGCGCGTCCAGCTTGATGGCCTGTCGTGGATTGCCTTGCGCAACGCGTAGACTTCCGCCTTTTTGCCGGAGGCGAGAAGAACCCAGACTTGAGCCGCCTGTTTTTGGGAGAGAATTTTTGAGAGCATGTTCCACCTCTTTCTAGGGAAGAGACGAAAGGACGGACTTGCCGCGAACCCCCATTATAGCACGAAAAAAAGCGCGCGCGGCGACTCCTGCGCGCGCCCTTTTTCCTCTATAATAAGAAAAAAATAAGAAAAAGGAGGCCCCCAATGGCGGCGCTTTTTCACGACCGGCGTGAAGCGGGCCAAGAATTGGCAAAAACGCTTTCGACCTGTGCGGATAGGGCCGATCTGCTTGTGCTCGCCTTGCCGCGCGGCGTTTTCTCCTTGGTTAATATCAAAATCTCCTTTTGTTTAGCGACGTTGGGGCGATATAAGGAGGCTCGGTTGAAGGGAATATAGTTAAACATGTCAATGACTGAAACTTTTGCGCGCGTTTTGGCGCGGCTCGATGAATTGCGCGATACGCTCGCGGGCGGCTCCATGCCCGCCGAGCAATTCACGAAACTCTCCAAGGAATATGCCGAGCTTGAGCCGGTGGTAGAGGGAATCCTCGCGTTGCAGGCCGCCGAAAAAGAACGCGACGAGGCCGAGCAGCTTTTGGCCGATCCCGAAATGAAGGCGGAGGCCGAGGCGGAATTGAATCGCCTTCGCCCCCTGATCCCCGCGCTTCAAAGGCAGGTGCAGCTTTCTCTTTTGCCGAAGGACATCGCCGACGAACGCAACGCCATTTTGGAAATACGCGGCGGCGCGGGCGGCGACGAGGCCGCTTTGTTCGGCGCTTTGCTTTTCGACATGTACCGGAAATACGCCGCGATCCGCGGTTGGGATTTCGAAGTGATGTCGCTTTCCGAAAACGATCTGGGCGGCCTGAAAGAAGGCTCGGCCATGATTAAAGGGAAGGGCGTTTTCGCCCGTCTGAAGTTCGAATCCGGCGTGCATCGCGTGCAGCGCGTGCCCGCGACCGAGGCTTCGGGCCGCGTGCACACCTCCACCGCGACGGTCGCCGTTTTGCCCGAAATGGACGACATCGATATCAAGATCGAGGACAAGGATCTGCGCATCGACGTTTACAGATCGTCGGGCGCGGGCGGGCAGCATGTCAACAAGACCGAAAGCGCCGTGCGCATGACGCATCTGCCGACCGGCATCGTCGTCGCCATGCAGGACGAGCGGTCGCAGATCAAAAACCGCGCGAAGGCGATGAAGATTTTGCGCGCGCGCATTTACGAAAAGCAACGCAGCGAGCGCGACGCCGCCTATTCGGCGCAGCGCAAGGGGCAGGTGGGAACGGGCGACCGGTCGGAGCGCATCCGCACCTATAATTTTCCGCAAGGCCGCGTGACCGATCACCGCGTCAATGTAACGCTTTACAAAATCGACGACGTGATCAACGGGACGGCGCTCGATGAGTTGATCGACGTTCTCATCACGCGGGACGAAGCGGAACGTTTGGCCGATCTCGCGGAGAAAGTTTGAGCCGCGCGGCGGTTCAGAAATTTTGAAGGGCCGGTTCCGCAAGAAGGAGACTCGTGCCGATGCGGCCTAGGCGGCGAGATCGAAATCTTCCACGCGGATGAATGTGTAGTTGAGGCCCCAAATGCGCTCTTTTTGCGGGTGGCGCGGAACGGGCAAGTAAACGGAAGAACCCGCGACATGGCACTGTTGCCGCCGCGTAAAGATCGCCATAAGCTGATGGATTTGAAGATGAAGCTTGGGATCGATGAGGACAAGATTTTCAAAATCGTTGGTGCCGCCGAACGATAGGGGCAAGATATGGTGCTTCTCAAAAGTTCGCAGCTGTCCGAGGAGAGCATTGCGTTCCGCGCCGCGTGTTCCAGCGAGGCATATTTCGAAGCAGGCATCGGTGAATTGCTTTTTTTTCTTGTTATGGAAAGCGCGGCGAAGGGCGCGGACTTCCCCTTCCGAAACAAGCGACACAATTTCGATCTTGGCGTCTAAATAAACCGTTTCAATTTTGTGTTTTCCCATATCCGACTCGAAAAATAATTTGAAAACGCCACGAGCTTACGTAAGAGCGCATGGTTAAGGAAGTCTGGAATGCTTCCAAAACGGTGAGTCGCAAGACCTTTTTTATCATTTGGGCCGTCTGTGGCCGATCGGCATCATCAGGCCGCCATCGGCGTTTCGATCAGCCGAAGGGCGGTTCTGCGGAAGCTCCAAACTTTCAGGCCTTCTGGATGGCGCGGGATGGGGACTAAATATGCGGCGCCGAAAGGAAGGTGCCTTTGTCGGTTGAGATAACGGTGCATCATTTGATGAATGGCGACGTGAAAATCCGGCCTGCTAAGCACGACGTTTGAAAAGTCGTTCGTGCCGCCCAAGGAGAGGGGAAGAATATGGTGAATCTCGAAATTCTGAAGGCGATCGTAGATTTTCAGGCGTTTGGTGCCGCCAACATTCAGCAAATAGGCGTCGGCGCAGAGCGTGAAAAGCCGCTCCCGTTCGCGCATGAGATAGTCGTTCTTGAGGGCTTTCACGATGGCCGGGTCGACGCGTTGGACGACCTCAAGACGCGCAACGATAAAATCCATATCGACGGCATTTGCTCTTTTTGCCGCCGCTCTTTTGCTTTTCGTCATATAAAAACTCACAAAATCCCGGTCGTTGAACGGCGCGAGGCTAACAAAAAGAAACAATGGCATAAAGAGGCGTTTTGCTTTCAAATGAAGCTCAGGCAAATAAAATCAGAATGGCTTTAGAATGAAGCGAAAAATTAAGCTTAACAAGCCGACGTCCTATCGCACCGGCCTTTGGGCCGAGGGGGTGGCGCGGCTGGTTTTCCGGCTTAAGGGCTATCGCATTCTGGCCTCGCGCTATAAGACGCCGATGGGTGAAATCGACATCGTCGCCGCGCGCGGCAAGATCGTCGCTTTCGCCGAAGTGAAGGCGCGGGGCGATATCGTGACGGCCTCGCTTGCCGTTACGCCATCGCAACGATCGAGGATCGAACGCGCGGCGGCGGCCTTTTTGTCGCGCCATCCCGCTTTTTTTCGCCACGACATGCGCTTTGATGTCTTGCTCATCCGCCCTTTTCATTGGCCCGTTCATATTTTGGATGCCTGGCGGCCTCCCTTCAGGTAAACTGATTCGATGAAAACTGATTCTGCGAGCCAACAGCAGGAGGCCCTGAGCTTTCTGCGTCAGGCCGGCGAAAAAACCGACGAAGCCATTGATCTGACCGAGGGCGCTTTCGCGCTTGCCGTTCTCGACCGTCCCGGCGTCGAGACCAAGCCCTATCGCGCCCATCTCGACGTTCTGATCGCGCAGGCGCGCACCGAAGGCGACTGCACGCGCCTCGACGACCAGCTGCGCCTGATCCGCCGCATTCTCGTCGTGCAGAACAAATATCACGGCGATGAAGATCATTTCGACGATCCGCGCAACGCCAACCTCATGCAGGTCATCGACCGCAGACGCGGATCGCCCATCACGCTCGGCATCATCTATATGCACATCGCGAAGGCGCTCGGCTGGAGCATGACCGCCGTCGATTTCGCGGGCTATTTCTTTTTGAAGCTCGCGGCCTCGGACGGCGAGGTTCTTTTGGATCCTTTTCGCGCGGGTCAGACATGCTCGCCCGAATATCTTCAGGAATTGCTGGCGCAGGACGAGGGTCAGGACGGGCTTGAAGCCGAAGAGGCCGACGATTTCGACGAAAGCGATCGGGATTTTACGGAAATCGGCTTTACCGTCATGCCGATCGACCTTGGCAACCGCGATATTCTTCTGCGCCTTCAAAACGCGATCAAGCGCCGTCACCTCAGCCAGGAAAAAGTGGACGCCGCCATCAGCACGCTTCAGCGCATGATCCTTTTGGCCCCGCGTCAGGAGGATTTGTGGCGCGAGCTCGGTTATCTTCAGGCCGAGCGCGGAAGCCTGCGCGCCGCCATCACCGCCCTCGAAGTCGTTTGCGATTTAAGCGGCGAATACGCCCAAGCGCGGCAGACCGAAGATTTGCTGAAGCAGCTTCGGCGGCAGTTGAATTAAGGAACCGTTCATCAAAAAAAGAGGCGTCTTTCGGGGCGCCTCTTTTTTGTCGTCTAAAGAAAGGCAAGGTCAGGGAACGCACTGCGGCGCGGTCTGCGCGGGCTGCCTGTTTTTGCCAAATCTTGTTTGCAGATGGAGAAGGAAATCTTCGCTTCGTTCGTCCGTAGACGTGAAGGGTCTTTCGCAATGCGCGTCGAAAATGATTTTTTTGATGCTATTCGTAATGTCAGACGGCGCGCGGCTTTCAATGCTGGGCGTGTTCGTGACAACCGCCGCGACAACATCCCGCAGAAGCGCATTCCGGTCTTCATCGGCTCTTGCCTTGGCCAGTTGGGCCAAAAGATAGCTCCCGACGAGGCGGGAGCTTCCGTGGATGGCCATGCCGTATATATTGCCTTGCCGAAAAAGACCCATAATAAACTCCGCAGAAAAGGATTGAATTTCGGCCATTATAACCGAAAAAGGCCTTTCCTTGTACCGGATTGAAATCGTTTCATATCGTTTTTCCAAGAATTGCTGCGGTGCGGGATCGTTTCCCGCGCGGAGGTTGTTGCATTAACCATGATGAATTGCGAATATCGACAGGCATTTACAAAGTTGTAAGCTTTAGGCAAATCTTTCTTCATTTTTCTGGGGTTATTGTAGCGCCATGTATATTGGAATCGATCTCGGCACGTCCAACAGCGCGATCGTCGGCCTTATCGACGGCGAGCCGCGCATTTTCCGCCCCTCCGACGGCGGCGAAGTTTTGCCTTCCGTCATCTATATTGACAAGCGCGGGCACCGGCTTTACGGCCGCCGCGCCTACGATCAGGCGCTCATCGCGCCCGAACACGTCGCCGCCGGTTTCAAGCGCCTGATGGGCACATCGACGCCGATCGAAATCGCGGGCGCGGGGATCTCGCTGACCCCTGAGGAATGTTCTTCCGAAATTTTGCGCCAATTGATCGGCCAGGCCGAAACCGAAGTGGGCGAGGAACCCATAGCGGGCGCGATCATCGCCGTTCCCGCCGCGTTCAATCAAATGCAATCCGAAGCGACGCTCCGCGCCGCGCGTCTGGCGGGCCTTGAGCATGTCGATTTGTTGCAGGAGCCCGTCGCGGCTGCGCTGGCGGCGTTGGCGGGATCGAAACGCAACGGCAAATTCCTGATTTACGATCTGGGCGGCGGGACGTTCGACGTTTCCGTGGCCGAAGCCAAAGACGGCGACGTTCATATCATCGCGCAGCAGGGCATCAACATGCTCGGCGGGCGCGATTTCGACCGCATGATCGTTCAGGAATATGTGCGTCCTTGGCTTTTGGCCAATTTCGATTTGCCGGACGGCTTTCATCGCGATCCGCCCTATCGCAAGCTTTTGCGCGTGGCGCAACTCGCCGCCGAAAAGGCCAAGATCGACCTGTCCTCCATCGACGAGGCTTCGATCTTCGCCTCCGACGACGAAGTGCGCCTGATGGATCAGAACGAGACCGAGCTTTTTCTCGACGTTCCGATCACGCGCGCGCAATTCGAGGAATTGATCCGCAAGCCGATCCTTCAGACCGTCGCCATGATCCGCGCGCTTCTCGAAGAAAACGAGATCAAGCCCGAAGACATCGACCGCATCGTTTTCGTGGGCGGCCCGACGCGCATTCCGCTCGTCCGCAGCCTCGTTTCCGAAGAGCTCGGCATCGAGCCCGACCTGAAGACCGATCCGATGACCGCCGTCGCCACGGGCGCGGCCTATTACGCCGAAAGCCGCGTTTGGGAAAAGCCGGCTGTGGCGAAAACCGAGGACTCCGGCGAAGAAGCGCCCGCGCAAAGCGCGGGGCAAAGCGCGCCGAAGCCCGCGGAAGAAGCGGTCGAAGCGGCTGACGAACCCGGGCTTATGTTCGATTACATCGCGCGGACGACCGACGATAAAACCGTCATCACCGTGCGCCTTGCGCGCGAGCCCCAAGCGCCCCGTCAGGTGCGCGTGACCGGCGAGGGTTGGGATTCCGGCCTTTTGCCGTTGGCCGATCATCTGACAATCATGGTGCCTTTGCCGGATGTCGGCGCGCACACTTTCGACGTGCGGCTGTCCGACGAAAAAGGAACGCCCGTCGGCGAAGCGCGGACTCTTGCGATTACGCGCGTCGCCGCATCGGCCACGCACATTCCCGCGACGCAGACCATCGCCGTCAAGGTTTTGGAAAACGTCGAGGCGCAGACCAACACGCTGATGCCTTTGATCGCCAAAGGGGCCACGCTTCCCGCCGCGGGCGAGGCCGCGTTCAAAAGCGCGACCACGCTTAAATCCGGCGGGCCCGGAACTTTGTGCTTTGAGGTGTTTCAGGTCGAATATCCCGAACGCATCGACCTCAACCTGTGCGTCGGGCTTTTCCGCGTCACGGGCGCGGATCTTCCCCCGGGACAGGCCGTGCGCAAGGGCGATCCCATTATTTTCGATTGGCGCATGAGCGACGGCGGCATTTTGCAGGCCAGCGTGCGCTTGCCCGAAAGCGGAATCAATTTGCGCGCGCCGCGCTTTTACGCGCCGCAAGCCGCCGAAATCTCGTTCGACCGCGAAAACGGGCCTCTTTTCGCCGAAGCCGTTTTGAAGCGCGGGGAAGAGGAATGGGGCGATCTTTCCGCCGCGCTCGGCCCCGACGCCGGCCCCGAAATCCAGCTTTTGCACGCGCGCCTTGAAGAACAACGCGAGATTTTGGGCGAGAGCGCGGACGATCCCGAAGGGCTGCGCCGCGTCGTCGAGGAAACGCGCTTCATTCGCCAGGATATCGCGCGCGTCGGCAAGAAAAACGCCGGCCCCATGACGCAGCGCCAATTGGGCAAGCTTATCGCCGTGTTCAATCGCGTGGCGCGGGCAAGCGCGGACGAGAAGGAACGCGCTTCTTTCGATCAACTCGCCGATCAGGCGCAGCAGATCATCGACGAAAAGGATCCGATGGTTTTCGATCAGGCCCTGCTTTACATGGCCGAAATGCGCCGCCGCTTCTTCGCGATCGCGTGGCGCGACGCGGGCTATATCCAAGCCTGGTTCCGGAAATTGGCGGACGCGCCCTATCTGTTTCCGGATCGCGAGGAGCTTCAGGGCTTCGTCAAATCGGGCGAGGAAATGATCGCCGCCAAGAAAGATCAGGATTTGCGCGATCTCGTGGCGCGCATGCTCGACGCCCGCATCACGCTCGGCGCAAGCGATAGCGCGAGCGAGTTGGCGAGTATCGTCAAGGGCTAGGCGCCAATTGTCGCCGCCCTTCAATTTTATCTTCAGTCTTTTCTTTAGAGCGTTTTCCGAAGTGATTGGCCGGATTGTTGTGGTCGGAAAACGCTCTAAGTTTTTGTTGTCGATCAGATTCACGCTCGTAAGCTTGGCCGCCGATGCGGCCAACCTTCTCGCGATCTGATCTAATGAAAGGTCGGCGCGCGCAGACGGTCGCTGAGATCTGCGTGGCGGCGCGGCGGGATCGGAGAGGCATCGTCGCGGAGGCTTTCCCTGAAAAGCCCGAGTTTCTTTTGGAGGTCGTCGTCCCGCGTCGGAAGATGGATGCTGACGATACGGCCCTGCTTGCGGCCTTCCTCGGCCGAAGGCGGCGACCGCACGGCCCGGTCGCGCATGAATCGCACGCCCATGGCGATGGAAGACAAGGTCATATCGCGCTCGCGGATAATCGACATCATTTCCCCTAAAGTCTTTGCGTTTGGAGAAAAACCGCCTTCCGTCGAAAAGACGCTTCTGACCCACGTGTCGCAAAGGTCTTTGGTTAGGGCGAAGCGATAATGGCGCAAAAGAAAATCGTACAAGAGAGAAAAATAGATGATCGAATCGACCGCTCTTTCCGGTGCGCTTACGAAAACGGCAAGATTCGCTCCGGCAAGATGCGGCAAGGGCGCGTGCTCAAGAAGATCGAGTCCGGGAAGGGACGAACGGCGGCTCCGGATCGGAAAACCGCAAACGCATTTCATCGCGATATCCCAATCGCACAGGTTGACGCAGGGATAAATAAAATTGTGAAAACGAAAAAGTCCGTTATCGCCGAGAGGCGCGCAGACGGAACCTGGAGCCACAACCGTCGTTTCGTTGAAATAACTTTCGTCCCGATTGAGATAGGCCGTCGCAAAAGTCGTCTTTCCCGCTCCCGCCATGCCATAAAGCGCGACGACAAGCGGGTTTTGGGATTTCTTTCCCGCTATCAGCGGTTCATAGAAAACCTGGCCGAAGCGGTATCCCATCCTGTCCATTTCGGCTTCGTTCCGCACATATAAATGAAGAATTTCCGACATTCTTCTCTCCGACAAAAAAGAATGAAATGAAGAACTTAATAGCATAATAGCAGGAAATGAACGTTTGATCCATAACCTATGGTTGTGCACACTCTTGGATGTACACGCAATCCTTATCCGAAGGTGCGGTTTGCCGGACGGATTTGAAAAACTATGTTTTTTGCCAATAATTTGCTAACCATTCCCGGTCTATGATACGTCGCTTGTTCGTCCTTAACGGAGTTAAACGCTTATGTTCGACGCTCCCTTCGAAGCTCTTTCGCCCGACGCCGCGCGCGCTCTTTTGGTTGAAATCGCCGCCGAAATCGCCCCCGTCGCCCTGCCGCTCGACAAGACGCTTGTGCAGGTGGCGACGCTGCCCTTTTACGACGACTACAAGCTTTACGCGCTCACCGACATGACGCTGCCGCCGCCCAATGTGCGCTATATGCTTTACAAGGCCGGTTCCGTGAACCTTATGAACTGGACGAACGAGCCGATCTACACCGTCAACGAAAAGGCGCCCATCAAGCTCGATCGCAAGACGCTCGTTCCTTACGCGAAATTCTTTTTCCATTATGTGCGGGGCCAATTGGGCCGCTTCATCATCGTCGAAAAACCCGAGGAAGTGCTTTGGCTTCCGAACGCCAACGACAAGGAAAAGGCGGACGTCGCCGCGAAATTGATGCCCGTGACCTATAAGCGCATCGACCGCGACAATCTTTTCACGCTGACCTGCACCGTCGTTTTCAAAAACGCGCTCTTCCAGACCGATATCAAGATCGCGCCCTATGAAATGGACGTTTTCGATCCCGAGCTTGGCGCGCCCGAGCATTTCACCATCGGCCAGATGAAGCTCACCAACGAAGAGCTTTTGCTTGAAGAGCTGAACGTGCCCGTGGATCCGCCGCCGGGCGAATTCGGTTGACGCGCCGTCAAACGCAGTCCTTTTCTTTCTTGCTGAACCCGTCGCTCACGATTGCTGAGCCTAGAGCCTTTTCGTATTAGGTTGACCTTAACCTCGATGCATTGCTCTCGTAAGTCTGGATCCCCGCCTTCGCGGGGATGACTCGTTATTATTTGATACACCATACATAAATTGTCATGCCCGCCCCCGCCTCCGCGAGGGCAGGCTCCGGCGGGCATCCAGTCGACTGGGAATATGGTGTCCGTATTTTTACGGCCAATCTAACGCCAATATGATCTAAGGGGCCGTAATCTTTTCCAGAAACCCAAGGCAGGACGAAAGCTGGGCTTTTGCGACGAACTCGTCCGGTTTGTGCGCTTCCGTGACGCTGCCCGGGCCGCAGATGGCGACATCCAACCCGCTTTCCTGAAACACGCCCGCTTCCGTCGCGAAAGGGGCCGTCTCCATCTTCGCGTTCGGCAACGCTTTTTGCGCAAGCGCGGCGGCTTCGTTCGTTGCGCGCGGCTCAAGCGCCGGCAGGCAATGCGCGACGCGCAGATCGATCCGCGCCTCCGGCCATTTGGAGGCCAGATCTTTTTCCAGAAAGGCGCGGAATGAATCTTCGGTCTGCGTCGCCTGCGCGTTCAGGATGGGCCGCAACTGCCAGACGAGCGCGCAATGCTCGGGAATGATGTTCGACGCCGTCCCGCCATGAATTTGGCCGATATTGTTCGTCGCATAGGGCGGGTCGAAGGAATCGAAAAGAGGGCCTTTTTTGAAGGATTCGCCGACGCTTCGGATATAAGACAGGATGTCGTGGGCGATCTCGATGGCGCTGATTCCCAAATCAGGGCGGCTCGAATGCGCGGCGCGTCCCGTGATGTCGATAAAGAAAACATGCGTGCCTTTATGCGCCGTGACGACGTTCATTTCCGTCGGTTCGCCCACGATCACGGCGCGCGGTTTCGGCTCATCCTCCAGAAGCTTCACAAGATCGTGGATCGTCCGATTTTCCGTTTCCTCGTCCGTCGTGAAGGCGAAATAGAGCGGCGTTTCGCGTGTTTGTTTCGCCAAGACGGAAAGCGCCGACAGGGCGCAGGCGACAAATCCTTTCATGTCGCATGCGCCGCGCCCGTAAAGCTTGTCCCCGCGATCCTTCAGTTTGAAGGGATCGGTCGCCCAGTTTTGGCCTTCGACCGAGACGACATCCAGATGGCCGGAAAGAACGATCCCGCCTTCGACGCGCGGGCCAAGGCGGCCCCAAAGCGCGCCCAATTTACCGTCCTCGCGCAAGATCTTGCGGCTTTCGACGCCGCGCGCCTTGAAGAGAGATTCGACAAAAGCGAGAATGGGCGCCGCGCTTTTTTCCGGCGTCGTGTCGAACGCGACGAGGCGGGCAAGCATTTCAATCGCGTCGTTCAGGGAAAGCATTGACCGCTCTTCAAAAGGGAAAACGATGTTTTCATCCTAACGGCGTTGGGGCGCGTTGCGCAAGGCGGGAAACTTTAAGATTACCCCTCACCAAGACCTCGTAAGCGCCGCTTCCTCCTACGCGCGAAGCGCTTCGAAGGACAGGTCGCGGCGCAATTCGGTCTATCCTCTCCCGCAAGGGGAGAGGAAAAATGGGTTCAGCAATTGGGAAAGGAATATTCCGGCGGAAAGAAAAGTTATGCCTCTGACGGCACGTCAGCGCGGGCCGGATTTGGGGGAATTGTCCTGCGGCGGGCGGGACGTGGGCGTGCGGTCGCGGCCGGTGAGGTAGCGAAGCAGGGTGGTGACCAGCGAAAAATCCTTGCCGTCGAATTGAACCTGCGGTTGGCTTGAGGCGCGGGAGACGTCGCGGGCAAAATCGTTCAGCGCGCGGGTGAGGGATTCGCCGCGCAAATGCGCCCATTGGGTCATGATGCGCGAGATTTGCTCCATCGAAGCGCCGATGCGCGCCATGAAATCGAAAAAGGCGGGCGAGACGGTCGTGCGCACGGCGCCCGCCGCGCCGGAGCCCTCGGCTTTGCCTTTGCCGTCTTTGCCTTCGCGTTCTTCGTCTTCGTCGGGCGGGAGATTGTCAATCGGGGTCATGTTCGTTTCCTATGCCGCGTCGTCGTCGATCGTTTTTCCGTCTTGAAGACGCAGAAACGTCGTATCGAAACCCTCGATCGGCCGCCGGTTTTCCATGCGGATAATCAAAATCTTGTTTATTTTCATCATATAGCCGTGCATCTCGTCGGTCGCTTCCCAATCGATCAGGAAGGTCGCGCCCGTGTCGAAGATGATCTCCAGCTTTCTTTTGTCGATATGATAGCCGACCCAAAGCGGCGTCGCCTCAAACGGCTCATCATGCACAAGGCAGAGCTTTCCACGAGCGTTGACGACAAGACCGATATTCACGAGACGGGCAATCCTTGTTGTTTGGCCATGATTATTGACTTCGGCCATCATCGGACAGGAATGTTAATACTCGCTGAATCTTTTTTCGCTAAAAGAGTTAACTTTTGTAAAGAATTGAGGCTTTAAAGCGGACGCCGCGCGGTCAGCGCCGCCGTCAGCGTGCCGTCGTCGAGATAGTCAAGCTCGCCCCCCATGGGAAGGCCGTGGGCGAGGCGCGTGACGGAAAGCGGCAAACCCTGAAGCCGTTCCGTGATGTAATGCGCCGTCGTTTGGCCCTCGACCGTGGCGCTGAGCGCCAAAATGACTTCCTTCACGCCGCTTTCCTGCGCGCGGGCGACAAGCTGGTCGATTTTGAGATCGGCGGGGCCAATGCCTTCAAGCGCCGACAAAGTGCCGCCGAGGACGTGATAATGCCCGCGAAAAGCGTGGCTGCGCTCCAACGCCCAAAGATCGGCCACGTCTTCGACCACGCAGAGCATCGTTTTATCGCGCGCGGGATTGGCGCAAATCGCGCAGGGATCTTGACTGCCCAGATTGCCGCAGATGGAGCAGGCGCGAACTTCAAGCGCGGCTTTTTGAAGCGCGTTCGCGAGCGGGATCATAAGGCGCTCGCGCTGTTTCAGAAGATGCAAAACCACGCGCCGCGCCGAACGCGGGCCGAGGCCCGGAAGTTTGGAAAGAAGCTGGATGAGATGTTCGAGGGGAGAGTGCATGTTGGTCGGGACTCGGGACTAGGGAAGAAATGGTAGCGCGGCCTTCCATGGCCGCGCCCTTAATTCGCGAGGCAACAATAGCGCCGGCATGGAAGCCGGCGCTACCGTTTTTCTGCATCAAAAGGGAAGCTTCAAATTATTTAGGAGTGAGGGTGCTATTCTCGCCTGAAGCGTTCGGCAACTTATATGCGCCCGGGCGCTTCGTGCTTTCGATTTCGACTGTTCTTGTTTCCGTCGTATTTCTGAAGAAACCTTCCACCGTAACGGGCATCGTGATTTTGGCGATGGCGTAATGTTTTGTGGCAGATTCCGTTGCGCTGCGATTCCCGAGAATCTCGTTACGGACATCGGCAATCGTCGCGGTGTAGGTTTTTCCGCCTTTTTTTGCCGTGAGGGGAACGCTCGTCGTCCAGTCCTTCGTCGCGGGGTCGAAGCGCCAATCGGAGGAATCAAGTTCTTCGACAATTTGTTTTTCCGCCGCCCCATCGTGACGAACGAGACGCTCGCCGCGAGCTAGGTAATCGTGCCCGTAGTCCGCTCCCGACACAACAAGTGTGAAAGCAAAAGCGGCGCCGCCTAGTATAATGCCGCTTGTAACGGGCATTTCATCACGCGAAAGATAGCGATCCTGCGCCCTTTTGCTCCCAAGATAAGCCCAAACGCCAACAAGGCTTCCCACTAAAACCGGAACAGCAACATAGGACGTGCTGTAGCTCCACGCAGCAAGATTCGACTCCATCAACAAAACGAAGCTCAACGGTCTCCGCCCCTCGCGCCATAAATACTGCCCAGTAGCGCAGACGCCTTTCCACAGACGCGAACAGGTCGCCTTGGCGGCTTGCTTCCATCCGACACAGCGATGATCTTCCGACATTTGCTCCATAATCGAATCCTCCGAAAAGGGATAAAAAATCTTGGATGCAATTTAGCGGCGCGGCGAGGGTGTAGCAAGGCGGCAGAAGGATATGGTTAATGGGGGCGTGTGCATGGAAGCATTAACGGAAGGAAACGGTAGCGCGGCCTGGAACCTGCCCCCGCGTAGGCGGGGGTGGCCGCGCTCCTAATTCGCGAGGCGACAAGAGCGCCGGCATGGAAGCCGGCGCTACCATTTTTCTGCATCAGAACGGCAATTTCACGCCCGGGGGGAGTTTGATTCCGCCCATCATTTTTTCGGTTTCCTTGGCGATTTCGGATTCCATTTTGTTGTGCGCGTCGTTGCAGGCGGCGACGATCAGATCTTCGAGCATGTCCTTCTCGTTCGGATCGACGAGTTTCGGATCGATCTTGATGCCTTTCATCTCGCCCTTGCCGTTGATCGTGGCCGTGACCATGCCGCCGCCCGCCTGGCCTTCGATCGAAAGAGCGCCGAGGCCTTCCTGCATTTTCGCCATCTTGGCCTGCATGTCCTGCATCTGGCGCATCATGTTACCGATATTCATGTCAATCCTCTGTTTTGGGGTCGTCATCGCCCGCCTCAACGGACAAGGCCTCATCATCGCGGAGGGCCGCTTCGACCGCAACCGTTTTTTGCTTCAAAGCGACCAGTTTCGCGCCCGGAAAGCTTTTCATCACCGCCTGCATAAGCGGGTGGGCTTCGGCGCGTTCGTGCCGCGCTTCCTCAAGCTTTTTGTCTTCTTCGGCGAGGCTCGGCCCGCCCGCCTCGCGCGCCAGCGTGACCATCCAGCGCCGCCCTGTCCATTGGGAAAGACATTGCGCGACGCGCGGGGCCAGATTTTCCGGCGCGCCCGCCTCGACATGGATTTCCAAAAGGCCCGGCGCGAAACGAACCGGATGGGCGTAATTGTAAAGATGGCCGTACAGCGTGCCTTCGCGGTTTTCGGCGAAAAGCGCGACGGCTTCGCGGAAAGCGGCGGGTTGGGGGCCGAGAGCTTCCTGCGGAGCAACCGATTCAAGTGGAGCGGGACGGGGCATCCTTGCTGTTGATTCTTTATACACCCCTCCCCCAACCCCTCCCGCAAGGGGAGGGGGGAAGGAAGAAGTCGCTTCCGAGCCGGTCGGTGCGGGCGGAGATGTCGCGTGCTTGGAATTTGTTTGGTCTTTGCCCATCTGGTCTTTAAGGGCGCGGATGAGATCGCCGGGGGGCGGAAGTTCGGCCGCGTAGGCCATGCGGATCAAGACCATTTCGGCCGCCTGATCCGGATGCGCCGCGCTTTGCGTTTCGGCGATGCCTTTCAAAAGAATCTGCCACGCGCGGGTGAGCGCCGGAAGCTTGATGGAAGCAAGATCGCCCAGAAGTTTCCGTTCGCCTTCCGGCAAATCCGCGCTTGCCGCGAGATCCGAGATAATCTGGCCGCGCGTCAAAAGATGGATCGCCGCCGCCAAATCCTGAAGCACCTGAAGCGGGTCGGCCCCCGCCTGCATCATCACGTCGAAGCCTTGCAGCGTCGCGCGCGCCTCGCCTTTCATCAAATTGCGGCAAAGATCGAGGCTGAGGCCCCTGTCCGCAAGGCCCAGCATATCCTTGACGTCTTCGGTTTTAATGGATGCGCCGTCCTGGCCTCCATTGGCGCGCGCGATGGCTTGGTCGAGGAGGCTCAAGCCGTCGCGCACCGAGCCGTCCGCCGCATGCGCGATCAGGCGGATCGCCTCGTCTTCCGCTTTGACGTTTTCAAGTTCGGCGATATGCGCGAAATGGCGTGCAAGCTCGCCGCTTTCGATGCGGCGCAAATCGAAACGCTGGCAGCGCGAAAGAACCGTGACCGGCACTTTGCGGATTTCCGTCGTCGCGAAGATGAATTTCGTGTGGGGCGGCGGTTCTTCCAGCGTTTTCAAAAGCGCGTTGAACGCGTTTTTCGAAAGCATATGGACTTCGTCGAGGATATAGAGCTTATAACGCGCCGCGACGGGGCCGTAACGCACGCTATCCACGATTTCGCGAATATCGTCCACGGAGGTGCGCGATGCCGCGTCCATTTCCTGAACGTCCACATGGCGGTCTTCCGCGATCGCCTTGCATGCGTCGCAAACCCCGCAGGGCGTGATGGTGGGGCCGCCTTTTCCGTCGGCGCCGGTGCAATTGAGCGCGCGGGCGATAAGCCGCGCCGTCGTCGTCTTGCCGATGCCGCGCACGCCCGTCAGCATCCAGGCTTGGGGAAGCCTTCCCGTCTGAATCGCGTTGGCCAGCGTGCGAACCATCGCTTCCTGCCCGATCAATTCCTCAAAACGCGAGGGACGGTATTTGCGCGCCAAGACCCGATAAGCGGGGGTTTGGGTTGCGGCATCCTCTGGCGTATCGAAAAGCGCGGTCACGGGGAACTCTCGGAAGAGGGAATAAATCACAAGAAATTCGGGGCATCGTTCGCGCGAGTCTGGATGCCCGCCTTCGCGGGCATGACAAAACTTTGGGAAACGAAAAAATGCCTCTGGCGGCTCGCCAGTGAGAGGTTGGACCACGACCCAAATCGAAGCGTGTTACGGTTGCTCCCTTCCGGGCCTGGCCGGGTTGGCACGGGATCTGCCCGCAGCCAACCTCCCGCCGCATTTATATCAGACAACGGTGCGGACGCACGAGATAAAAAAAGAGCGTTAACCATAAGCGAAACTATTAAGCGGGATGCGTATCCGTTAAACTTCGGGCCTGTCTATCACGGAGGAAGCATGGCTGGACCAAAAGTGGTCGTTCAAGGCGTTGGCGAGATCGGAACCTCGTTCATTCTGGCATTCGCGGAAAAAATGCCGGCCGTGGAAAATGTCGGAATCGATATCAAGCCTTCTATCGAAAGTGTATTTTACCAAAAAATAAGGGAAACTCTGCCCGTCTTTTGCAATATCGAGACGCGGCACAATCCGGTTTCGTTTTCGATCAATCCTCAAGACGCCGAAGGCGCCGATTATCACTTTTTGGCCGTGCCCGGAAAGAATGTGGAAACCGCGCTGAAAGCCGTCCTTCCCCATTTGTGCCAACCGACGGCACAGGAAGATTCGACGCTTATCGTCGAAATTGGGTCGATCGTGAAGCCTTCCCATGTGCGCACGCAAGGCCTTTTGCCAAACGGTTTCAGACTTGTCACTTGCTACCCCTTGATCGAATCGCGCGGCAAGGGCCCGCTTCACGCCTCGGCCGCTCTCTTCGAAAAAAAGCACATCATTATGGTGCCTGAGGAAGCCAACGACTATCTGGATCTTCTTTGCGTGCGCGATTTGTTGGAAGAAATGGGCGCTATCGTTCACGAGATATCGGCCAAGGATCGCGATTCGATTCTTGCCGAAACGGCGAATTTCAAGGGCAAAAAGGGGATGACGAGGGAACGCTATATCCACGAGCGTTTGATCAAATTGTTTGGCGAAAAGCCCCAGGAAAAGCTTCCCAAAACGCCCGTTTCCGCCCGCCGCGCGACCGGCGAAGCCGCGATAAGCCAACTGGGCTGATTCGCTCTATTCCGTGTGGCAGGTGCCGAATTGCGTGAGCGACGGGCGCAGGCCGCCTGAGTCGCAAACCAACCGCCCTTGCTGCGGCGCGTGCTTGAGCAGATAAACAAGAAGGCCCATGGCAGCAAAGATAAAAGCCCACTGGAAAGCGAGGGCCGCAACATGGCCCCAATCGATCGGTTCTTTCTTTTTCGCAGGCTTCGCTATCATGGCGCAAATTTCGCCGGTCTTTGATGGGGCGTCAAGGGGGAAGATAGCAAAAGAGCGCGGCCATGGATCCTCCTTCGCCATCCTCCTTCGCCAAGGCTTCGGAGGACAGGAGGCTTCGGAGGACAGGCGGCGGTTCTAGGCCGCTTTTGCGGCGGGCGCGGTTTTCAGGAGCCTGTTCAGAGATTGCGCGTCCTTTGCCTTGCGGAGCTGTTCCGAAAATTGCGGATCGCGCATGAGCCGCGAAACGGCCGCAAGCGCGTGCAAATGGTCGGCCGCCGCGCCTTCCGGCGAGAGAAGCAGAAAGACGAGATCGACCGAGCGCCCGTCCGCCGATTCGAACGGAACCGGCGTCGCGAGGCGCGCGAAAAAACCATGAACGTCTTCAAGGCCGCTTACGCGACCGTGCGGAATCGCGATGCCGGCGCCGACCCCCGTCGTGCCGAGCCTTTCGCGTTCCCACAACACGTCGAAAACGATATGTTCCGGCAGATGCAGAACCTTCGCGGCATGGCGCGACAATTCCTCAAGCAATTCCTTTTTGCTCGAGGCTTCAAGGGGCGCCAAAACCGCGTTTGAGGACAAAAGGTCACGCATCGCGACGGACTCTGTCATGTTTCAGGCCTTCGCCTTTTTTGCCGCGTTCTGCGCGGGGTCGACCCAGCCGATATGGCCGTCCGGACGGCGATAGATCATGTTCAGTTCCCCATGCGCGCGGCTTCGGAACATCAGGGCCGGAAGATCGCCCAAATCGAGCCGCATCACGGCCTCGCTGACGCTCAGCGTTTCGATGGGCGTCGTCATTTCGGCCACGATCACGGGATTGTCGTCGACGGCTTCGCCCGCTTTATCGTCCCCGGCGTCCAAAATAAAGGCCGGAACCATCGCGGCTTCGACCGCGGCCGTTTCCTGATGGTGCTTTTTCAAGCGGTTTTTCTGGCGGCGCAGGCGCGCGCTCATGCGATCCAGGGCTTGATCGAAGGCGGGATAAGGTTCGGAGGCGCTTCCGTTGCTTTGCATGGCGAGGCCGCGGCCTGCATGGACGGTGATGTCGGCGCGGAACAAATGGGCCTCGCGCGAGAAGGTCACCGTCGCTTCAATCGTGCCGCTGAAAAACTTGCCGACGGTTTCGTTCAACTGGGTTTCGACATGTTGGCGCAACGCGTCGCCCACATCAATTTGCTTGCCTTTAACGGAAAGTTGCATGGATTTTCCAAAGTTTAATGTTGCGTAAAGATCCGGACGATCGCCGCGTTTTCGTTTCACGCGTTTCCGGAACTGCTATCGGGCTTCTTCTGAAAGGGACGACGCGCCTTATGAAGAGGAAGCCATGCCGCAGAATAGACACAAACGGGCAAGTGTCAAGGATGAGGCGTCGTTGCCTTGGGCGTCGCGCGAAGCTGCGCCAATAAACATTTGAGATCTTTGCCCGTTGGAGGCGTCGGTGTTTCGGCTCCGTAACGTTTCATAAGGCCTTGGATTTTATTTATAAAGCGCGTGTCATCGACGCAATTGCGAAGCGCCCTGAGCGCCGCGAGGCGCACCGAATCTTCGAGCGGCGGCTGCATAAGGCTGGCCAAAACGCGTCGCCGGTTGCGCGCGATCAAGGGCCGGAGCGGCGAGAGAGGATCTTTGGACGCGGCCAGCAGAGCCGTCGGGTTCGCGCGAAGCAGGGGCCGGAAATGTTCTTTCCGGAAGCAACGCGCCGCCTTTTTGACTTCGGATTTCGTGCCTTTTTCGGAAAGCGCGAGGTCGATCGCTTTTTCAAGCATCTCGATCTTATCGCCTTGGGACGCCAGAAGCGACCAGAGTTTCGCCAGACGGCGATCTTCGCGGCCGCCTTTTTCTTCGGTGGCGCGGGCGGCTTCCTTGATCGCGTTCATCGCCTCTTTCGGCGCGGCGGCGAAGGAATCTTTGGCTTGTTCCGCAATGGCGCGCACGAGCGTTTGCCGCGCGTATTGATCGGGGCAGGCGGTCAGAAGATAGGACGCCAGGTAAAGCTTGTTCGCGGGCGCAAGATCCGCGTCGTCGAGAAAACGGTCGCGAAACGCAAGCGCGACGGTTCCAAGGATAAGGCGTTTGGCCTTCGTCGCTTCGTTCAGCGCGGCTTCAAGGGCGAAGCCGACTTCTTCGATCGCGCGGCGTTCATCGGCGGCCTTTTTCGCGTCAAACGCTTCCAGAAAAGCGCCCTCCCACAGATCGGTCGCCAGCTTCTCAAGCGCGGTTTCGGGCGGTGTTTTTTTGATCCTTCCAAAAAGGAGAGTCTCCGCCTTGGCGGGGTCGATTGCGGCAAGGCGATCCACGAGAAAACGCCATTGTTCGCCGCCCGCCGCGTGAATCGCGTCTTTATGCGATTCACGAAGCGTCACTTCAAAAGCGATAGCCTCGGCTTTTTCAAGGGCGTTGAGCTTGTCCCGCGATGTTTTGGCGGTCTCTGCGAAAAGGGCCTGTTTTTGCGACAATGCGACGAGCGTTTCGGCATAAAGCCCACGCTTGCCGTGTTCTTTTTCGGTTCGGTAAAAGGACAGAATCTCCCCACAAGCTTGGGAAAAAAGGGAAGGGCTGGTTTTTTTCCCTCTTTTCTTGTCTTCCCAAAGCGCCCACATCGCGCGGTCGAGCGGAGGCCATCGAAACGGGTTGAATTCGTCCGGCAGAGAATGGGGCATGATTTTCTTCTTTAAGCGCCGAGGGTAAAAGGGGTTCCGCGCGCGCGGAAAAAGGGGTCGGCAAGCGCGGACATGAAAGACCTCATGAAAAAGGATTGGATGAAAACAGGCGATAAATAGGGGCTTTTGACAGAGAAAGCAATTTGATTGAGTGTATGGCTTTCCACCCTTCAAAATTTTGAGATCAAATTTTCCCTTAAAAAACAATCGTCATTCCCGCGAAGGCGGGAATCCAGTTGCCGCGCGTCTGCGCGGCGCATGAATCAGAACCAATCAAATTTGCCCTTTCCGTCGTTTTTGAGTCATGCGGCCCATGGACATGGGCCGCTGGATTCCCGCCTTCGCGGGAATGACGTAATGTTAGCAATGGGTTATTGCTGTCCATAAAATTGAAGGGTGGTAAGAGCTTATAGTTAAGGGGCGGCGGTAACATCGGCAAAAGGGCGGGCACGCATGTCCAAATAGTTTTCCTTTTCCCCCGTCATTGCGAGGAGCGCAGCGACGAAGCAATCCAGAGTCGTTAGCGCCGCTCCGCTTGAGTCTGGATCGCCACGGCCCCTTGCGGGGCCTCGCGATGACGGGTTTTGTTCGGCTTAATGTAAGCTTGCCCTCGCTTTCGCGAGAGCAAGCAACTCGGTCTATCCTCTCCCGCAAGGGGAGAGGGGGAAGATTCTTTTGCCCGCTTTCCTCCTTCGCCACCTGTCCTCCGAAGCCTTGGCGAAGGAGGATGGCGAAGGAGGAGGCTTCGGAGGACAGGAGAGGGCGCGACCATTCTTTCTGACCTCCGACCTCTCTCTTTAGCTTTTGAGTATGCTTCGCTTTTCGCGGCGGCGCTGGGCCGAGGAGGGCAGGTGGAGCGCCTCGCGGTATTTCGCCACCGTGCGGCGGGCGACGCTGATTCCCTCGCTGTGCAACATCTCGGCGAGCCGGTCGTCGGAAAGGATCGCCTCCGGCTTTTCGGCCTCGATCAGCTCCTTGATGCGCGTGCGCACGGCGGTCGCCGAAACGCCTTCCACGCCGCCCGTCGTCTGAAGCGCGTTCGTGAAGAAATACTTCAATTCGAAAAGGCCGCGCGGCGTCGCGATGAATTTGTTCTGCGTCACGCGGCTGACCGTCGATTCGTGCATTTCGATCGCTTCCGCGACGTCTCGTAAGGTCAGCGGTTTCAGAAACTGGACGCCGTGGACGAAAAACGAATCCTGTCGCCGCACGATTTCCGACGCGACTTTCAAAATCGTCGTCGCGCGCTGGTGCAACGCCTTGACAAGCCAGTTCGCCTGTTGCCAGCGTTCCGCTATATAGGCTTTGTCTTCCTTGCCGCGCGCGGTGTTCGCGCTGCCCTGAATTTGCGCCATGTAGGCCTCGTTCGCCAGCACGCGCGGCAACGTCTCGCCGTTCAGCTCGACCTGCCAGCCGCCGCCCGGAAGCGCGTAAAGCAGAACGTCCGGAATAACGGGCGGCGCAACCTCGCCCGCGAAGCTGAGCGCCGGTTTCGGCGTCAGCGCCCTGATCTCGGCGATCATGTCGCGCAGGTCTTCGCCGTCCACGCCGCAAAGCTTCATAAGCGCGGCGTGTTCGTGCTTGCCCAGCAAATCGAGGTTTTCGACCAGTGTCTGCATCGCCGGATCAAGCCTGTCTTTCTCGCGCAACTGGATGGCAAGGCATTCTTTCAGCGAACGCGCGAATATCCCCGCTGGATCGAGCCTTTGAAGCTTTTGGACGACGGATTCGAACATCTCCGGCGAAGCGCCCAATTGCGTCCGCGCGAGATCCATGTTTTCAGGCAGATAGCCGGCCTCATCCAGCAACTCGACCAGCGAGGCCGCGACCATGCGCTCGGTCGTATCCGAAAAATCGACGTGGATTTGCTCAAGCAAATGATCGCGAAGGCTCGTTCCCGCCGCGAGGTTCGTAAGCGCCGAAAAATCGTCGCCGTAGCCGTTCGCCGCCGTATGCTGCGCTCTTTCCTCCGCATAGGATTCCTGGCCCCATTCCTCCGCGTTGCGGTTGTCCTCGCGTTCCTCGCGCGAGGGCGCGGCGGCGGGCGCGGCGATGTGTTCCGTTCCCGCCGCAGCGCCGACGCTTCCTTTTTCCGCCGGAATAAGAACCGAAAGATCCAAGGGCGGCGCCTCGCCATCCGGCCGGTCAAGAAGCGGGTTGTTTTCAATCTCCGTCGCAACGAAGGACGCAAGCTCAAGGCTCGACATCTGCAAAAGCTTGATCGCCTGCTGCAATTGCGGCGTCATTACAAGCGTTTGGCTTTGGCGAAGTTCAAGGCGGGGCGAAATGGACATGCGGTCGTAGGTTTTGTTTTGGGACGGGATGAAGATTCCTTGTGGGGATTCTACACGCTTTAACACGATTTGGCATCCGAATTGCATGCGGGGGCGGCGTGAAAAATTTCTTGGGCGGTTGGATCTATTCGTTCCATCAAGCCATAAAAAAACCCGCCTTTGATGACAAAGGCGGGTTTTTTATAAGTTAAATCGTTATTGCGGGCAGGGGGCCGGACGTCCGTCCCTGTAATAACATTGTCCATCCGCGCGGCGTTCAACTTCTCTATTGATTCTGTCCAGCTCTTGTTGTTGACAAGCGCTCTTGCCGTGGTCATGGCCAAGAAGTGCGCCAGCAGCGATTCCCAAAGGCCCCCCAAGAAAATACAAGCCGGCTCCGGCCCCTACGACTGTCGATCCAGCTGTACCGCAATCTTCGGCTTTTGCTGTTATCGGCGTCAAAAATGCGTTCGCGGCGACGAGAATAGAAACGGCGGCCTTTGCCATCAATTTTTTCATGGAAGCATCCTTATAAAAATTAAGGTAATTAGGGTCGATTGCGCGATTTTGGAGCGCTCTGTTGTGCAGATTTATACCAAAATATTTTGAAACTAATGAGACAAATCGGCAGGAAAAAGTCTTCGTGTCGAAACTTAAATCAAAACGCTTCAAAATTGATTAAAAAAGGATTAAAATGAACCTTCTTGCAAAGGCGATCTTTTCTCCGAAGCAAGGGCGCTTTCCTTCTTCTTCTAAAGGAGGCTTTCATGTCGCAATTTCTTTCCACCCGTCGGCTTTTTCTTCTCGCTTCCGTTGCCGGGCTTTTGTTTCTGGCCCCCTCTTTTGCGGAAGCCAGGTCGCCCATGCCCGCGCCGGGGGTTTGCGAAAACGGCTATGGCACGAACGTCATCGACGAGGCTTCGTGCAAATGGCCCAGTTACAAAGAATGCATGACGAAACGCGCGGGCGAGTCGATGCACTCCATGCAAGCCTTACCCCCAGATGGACGGATGCAGGGCGGGAGCAAGCCTGTGACGATGTCGCCGAAAGTCAACATCGCCCCGAGCGAGGGGTGGTGAGGCGTTCCGTTGCGGTTTTGTAAAGTGGCACGTTTTTATGGCGTCCCCGAGAGGATTGCTGTCGCTTTGCTCCAGCGCGCCTTCGGCATGTTTTTTTGTTTTTTGGCGCGGCATGCACGCTTGCCGCGCCCTTGTTGCATGCCTTGTCGTCGAACCTCCTTTTCCGGTTCGAACCCAGCGGAAGCATTCAAAAGGAAAGCCCCCAATGGGGGCTTTCCTTTTGATGGCGTCCCCGAGAGGATTCGAACCTCCGGCCTGCGGTTTAGGAAACCGACGCTCTATCCTGCTGAGCTACGGGGACGTTGAGGCAGGATATGGCCATAAAGATGAAAAAAACGCAAATTGCCGCCTTTGGCGGCGCGTCCCCGAGAGGATTGTAAAAACGCGCTTGATGCGCGTTTTGATCCTTCGCTGCGCTGCGGACTTCGTCCCGCCGCCGCAAGCGGCTGCGGGCCTCCGCGCAAAACGCTCCTGACCGTCGCGTTTTGTCGAACCTCCGGCCTGCGGTTTAGGAAACCGACGCTCTATCCTGCTGAGCTACGGGGACGTTGAGGCAGGATATGGCCATAAAGATGAAAAAAACGCAAATTGCCGCCTCGTCATGAAAAAAGCGCCGCCATGTATCCTCCTTCGCCAACCTGCTTCGACAAGGCTACGCAGGACAGGTTGGAGGACAGGAGGCGGCGCTACCATCTTTTGCGCTTGTTGCTCGGAGGCGTGCGCTCCAAAAGGAGATAAAAAAAGAGCGCGGGGATGGAACCCCGCGCTACCATTCTTTCTTTTTCGCCGTCGATCCCTTACTTGCTGCCGCGCTGAACCATGAGGTCGAGGTCTTCGCGGAGGCTTTGGAGGTCTTCTTCGTGCTCGACCTCTTGCTCAAGGATCGTAAGCGCCATGTTGTACGTCACCATGTCCTTGTCCTTCGTGACGTCCATCAGGTTTTTATAGGTCGAGATCGCGCATTGCTCGCCCGCGATGTTTTGGTCGAGCAGAACGGCGACATAGGGATCCGCAGGCGCGTCGTAGGAGCAAGGGCTTTCTTTGGCCCAGCCTTCGGGAGTCAAGACCGGCGTGCCGTCCAATTGAATGATCCGGTTCGCGAGAAGCATCGCGTGGGAAAGTTCCTCGGTCGCGTGAAGCGTAAGCTCCGCCGCGACGGCGTCCTTCATCGGCCCCTTGATGAGTTTCGCGCCCAGCCAATACTGGTAATAGGCAAGCCATTCGCTCGCATAGGCCTGATTGAGAAGTTTCAAGATCTTATCGACGTCCTTGCCGACGATTTCGCGCGCGCGCGTACCCATGTGAGCCTCCTTGTTTCGGCGTTAAGATCAAATCGCGAGAGGCTTGGCGGCTTTTTCAACCGGCAAGCTTACGAGCGTGCGATCCAAGTCGCCGTGTTCGTGCATGACGAAAATCTATAAAAGCAGAAAGGGAAAGGAAAAGCAAATAACGGACGCTCTTTTTCGCCTCAACATCGGGAATTTGAAAACAACCTCTAAGCTCAAAAAAAGGAAAGGGGGCAAGAAAAGCCGCATCTTAACCATATTTGAAGGGATCCTTGCGGGCGGCCGGAAAAAAGATAAGATGCGATCTTCCATTTTTTATTTTTAGGGGGTTTTCCTATGATCAAACATAATTTGTCCGCCCAGGATCTTGGCGCACTCGCGGAACATCATCGCGTGTTTCAAATCGCCATCGCGGCCATTGCCGGCTACAGCTTCGATCATCCCATGCGCGAAGTGAATTGCGCCATCGACGATCCGCGGGGCGGCGTTGTCGTGAACGAGCGCCCGATTTTGATTGAAAAGGGATATGTTTTGGATCTTTCGCAAATGCGCATCGATCCGCCGACGCCCGAAGAAGAAGCCGTTGTCGAAGCAATGCGGAAAGCGTTCGGAATGTTTAAAAGAGAGGGGCTTGCGGGGATTGCCCATTACGAGCGACCCATCCTTGGCGTCGGCACGTTAAAGGCTTTGTTCGATCTTAAAGCGGCTTGATGAACGCGCGACCCTTTGATCTTTGAGCGGCGGGGTTTCTGTAGAGAAAATTTATGTTCCCGACGACACGTCGGTGGCGCGGCGGTGGGGATGGTGCGCCTTGGGCGCGAAGAGGGGCGCGATGCGATCGAGACGCGCGATTTCGCCTTCCGTCGGCGTTCCGTGCGCCGCGATGACGCGGCGGATCGCGTCAAGCGCCTTCTGCTCCTGGCCTTCGGCGCGTTCCAGAAGATACGGGATGGATTCCAGGGCGCCTTCCGTGTCGAGAAGCAAAAGCATCGCTTGCTGACGAATGACGTCCTTGAATTTGGAAAGCGTCATGGAAGGCAGAATGTCGCGTTCGCCGCGCAAGCGCCGGAGAATCGTATATTCGCGCTCGTCCATGCCGCCGCCGCCCATGCCGACGTAAATGAAGGCGCGGATCAGCGCTTCGGCGATGCCGCCCTCGCGCATTTTGCGCAGCAAGGCCCAGAGGCGTCTTTCGATCTCGCGTTCGTGCTCAAGATCGCGCCCCGCCGATTCCTTCACATAGGGCCGCACGGTGCGCAGACCCACGGCGGCTTGAATCAGAGGCGCGCCGTAAAAATGCATGAAGAAATTCTCGACGAAGGCGTCGCGCGCGTTGCGGTAGGCGATAAGCGCGCCCACGATTTGCTCCGAAATTCTCTCCTGAAAACAAAGGAACATGTTGTCCGGCGCCGCCGCGTGGCGGTTCGTTCGCGCGGCTTCCGCCAAGGGCGCGAGGCGGCGCAAAAACGGGTTTTTATCCGAAAACATCTCGAACCTGAGGCGATTGGGGTGCAAGCGGCGAAGCGCGCTCGCGCTTTGTTCCGTCACGAGCGCCTTCACGGCGGGCGAAACGAAGGTGTTGTAAAGCCCTTCGATGTTTTCCGAAAGGCGCGCGACGGCCGCGAAGCGGCGGTCGTCGTCCGCCGCGTTCGCGCCGAACGCGCGGATATCGTCCAGCGTCCGCTTTTCGAAGCGCATGACATAGGCGCCCGACGCCAGTTCCGGATTCGCCGTCGCCGCGTCTTTGTCGCTGATGACCGCTTCGTAAAGCCCCGGCGGCAGCGTTTCGATCAGGTCGATATTGTGGATGAGCTTTTCGTGCTCCTTGATCGCGACCGCGTTCGACACGAAGAGGGCGAGATGTCCGGCGGTCGGGTGCACGGTGTAAATGATCGTTTGCTCGTTCGCGATGATTTCGTCTTCCTGCCTGTATAGATCGAGAATCCAGCCGAGCGCCTGTGCCGGCGGCGTGATTTCGTCGCCGTGCGAACAAAAAACGACGATCGGCGATTTGATGTTTCGCAGATCGACGCGGAAGCCGGCGTTCGTGCGAATCTTCGCCGTCGCGAGATGGTTGCCGATGAAAAGCTCGTCCGTGATGTACTGAATCTCGCTCGCGTTCAGGAGAATCGGGCTTCCCCACCATCTTTCGAAATCGAGGAAGCGCGCGCCTTCCGTGTCGATTTTCGCATATAGGTTGTAATTCTTTTTCCAATACGTGTTCGCGGGATTCAACATCTCGAAATTGGAGACCAAATGCGCGCCGTCGAAGCGCCCGTTGCCGAGATCGTTCACAAAGGCCGTAAGCCACGCGCCCCCCGTAAGGCCCGCCGTATAGCGCATCGGCCCGCCGCCCTTCTTGCCCGCCCAATAGGAAATGGGCGCGCCCGCGAGGATCAGGACGCCCGAAAGCTCCGGCTCCATCGCGGCCATCAGCGCGATCTGCCAGCCCGCCTGGCAATTGCCGATGAGGCAGGGACGCTCCGCAAGCGGATGACGTTCGATCACTTTCCTGACGAAATGAGCTTCGGCCTTCGACACGTCCTCGATCGTCTGGCCCGGGATCGGATCGGGGCGGAATCCCACGAAATAGCAGGGATGGCCCGCCTGAATGGCGATTCCTATTTCGCTGTCCTTTTTCATGCCGCCGATGCCCGGCCCCTGACCCGCGCGCGGATCGAAGACGATAAAGGGGCGCTTGGTCGGATCCGTCGCCACCCCTTCGGGCGGAAGAATGCGCATCAGGAAGAAATTGACCGGCTCTAAAAGATCCCTGCCGTCGATCAAAATCTCGAAACCGAAATGAAGGACGTTCGGCGTCGATCCTTCCAGATACGCGAAATGCATGTTGCCGCGCTGGCGAAGAATATCCATGAAAAGAACGGCGCGCTGGCAAGCATCGACCCAGTAATCGAAGGCCTGGGCGGCGAAACCGCAAAAAGGAAAACCGGCGGGGCTCCCAAAAAAAGGAAAGGAAGAGCCGGATTCAATTGCCGTCGGTTTATGCGTGTCGTTTTCGGAAGCCATGAAAAACCCGCCTAACTTAACATGGGACGCTCATGAGGCCCGCGAATAGGGCGCAACGCGCTTATGGTTAACAGATTTCTTCCTTTTGGAACAGCTATTATGCAGATCTTTGTTTTCCCTCGATTCAGGGAAAAAGAGAAGGACGTTTCCTTGCCGAAACAAACGACCCAAAACCTACTTTCTGTTAACTTTTAAAATATGAAATTAATAAAATTGTAATAAACTGTGTCATAACGCGCCTCTTTTTGGTAATATCTGGAAAGGGCAAAAAGCGGAATGAATACAGGTATAATTATTCCGAACATGCCGTTTTTGTCGAACGTTTGAAGCTCTGAACGCTATCTCTTTGCTTTTAAAGGAAAAGAACGTGTCGCCTCTCGATCTTGTCATCAAACGACGCGAACTCAACGAGCAGGGTTCCGATGCGCGCGCATCGCTCATGCCGCCGGTCGACGCCGCGTTGCGTTTGGCCTCCTTGAAGGCTGAGATCGATGCGCTTGGGGACGAAGCGCCCCTCCTTCCGCCCCAGCAAAAAATCGATGACGACAACAATCTTCGCGCGCAGCGGCTTTTCGCGCCGGTCGATTTCAGCGTCATTTTGTGCGGCTTCGTTCTCGCCTGGCTTTTGGCCGCCGCCGTCAACAATGCTTTTTTCGGGCGCGCGCTTCCCGATTTCTGGGGCGCGCAGGAACGTTTCCGTTGGGGCGAGCTTGGGTGCATCGTCGCGGGCGTCCTTATCTGGTTCGAGCATACGGGCCATTACCGGTCGCGCATGCCTTTCTGGCATGAAACCCAGCAAATCGTTTCGACCTTCGGTTTTGCCATGCTTATCGACGGGTTCTCGCTCTTCGCCGCAAAAGAGGATTTTTCGCGAACCTGGCTGATGTCCGGATGGGTTCTGGCCGCCGGTCTTCTTGTTCTGGCGCGCGGCGCGATGCGCAAAATCCTGCAGATGCGCGGCAAATGGCAGATCAAGACCGTCGTCGTCGGCGCCGGATCGACCGCCGCCGCGTTGCGCCGCGTTTTTGCCGAAGAAAGAAGCCTCGGCTTCGAAATCGTTCGCCAAATCGACTTCTTCGCGCCCGCCTGGAAGCAGGCGGGCCGTTCCTGGAAACGCCTGTGCGAGGCTTCGGGCGCCAGCTATGTCATGTTCGCGCTCGACGACAGCGCGGGCGCGCCTTCGGAAGAGGCGATGGCGCAGATTTCGCGCGAGAACGTTCCTTTCTCTTTCGTTCCCGCCATGAGCGGATTGCCCGTCTTCGGCATCAAGACGCAGGCCTTCTTCAATCACAACGTGATGCTGATGAGCCGCTCCAGCAATCTTGAACAACCCTTGCCCCGCATCGTCAAACGCACGATGGATATCGTCGTCTCATCGATCGCGCTTACTCTTTTAAGCCCCGTTCTCGCGCTTCTCGCCGCGCTCGTCGCGCTCGACGGCGGCGCGCCCGTTTACGGCCATTGGCGCATCGGCATGTCCGGACGGCGGTTCCGTTGCTGGAAATTCCGCTCCATGGTCATGAACGGCAATGAAATCCTCGCGCGTTATCTCGTGGATCATGCCGACGCCCGCGCCGAATGGCTCAGCTCCCGCAAATTGCGCCGCGATCCGCGCGTCACCGCCGTCGGGCGCGTTTTGCGCCGCCTGAGCCTCGACGAACTGCCCCAGCTTTACAACGTTCTGCGCGGCGATATGAGCCTTGTGGGGCCGCGCCCCATCGTTATCGCCGAAGCCGCCAAATACGATCACGACATCGCCCATTATTACCGCGTGCGGCCCGGCATCACCGGCCTTTGGCAGATCAGCGGCCGCAGCGACGTTTCCTATGCCGAGCGCGTGCGGATGGACAGCTGGTATGTCCGCAACTGGTCGCTTTGGAACGATATCGCGATCTTGTTCAAGACCCTTCCCGCGCTCGTCGGCAAGACCGGCGCTTACTAAAAAAATCTATCAAGACCAAATAGAATCCATGCGCATATGTCATCTTCTTGAAACGTCCGGCGGCGGAAGCGGGCAAGTCGTCCTTGACCTCGTCGAAGCCGGTTTGCGCTATGGCGACGAGATCGTCCTTTTTTTCTCGCCCGATCGCGCCGAACCCCATTTCCTGCGCGCCGTGCGCCGCTTGAGCGAACAGCGCGTGCGCGTTCACACCCTTCCCATGCGCCGCGCCGTAGGGCCTTACGATGCCGTCTCCCTTTTGCGGCTGATGCGGCGGCTCTGTTTTCTCGGCCCCATCGACGTGATCCATAGCCACAGCTCGAAGGCGGGCGCCTTGGCCCGTCTCGCCGGTTTTTGTGCGCCCAAAGCCGTCCAGATCTATACGCCCCACGCCTTTGTAACGATGGCGCCCGACGCGCCGCGCCTTTACGGGAAGATCGAACATTGGCTCAGCTGGCTTTGCGACGGCCTTATTTGCGTTTCCGCGGCCGAAGCCGAACATGCGCAAAACGAACTCGGCATTGCGCCGTCCCGTCTTTTCGTCGTGCCAAACGGCGTGAAGCCTTTTCCGGACGGCGCGCGCGGCGAAGCCCGCGCGCAGCTCGGGTTCGAAGAGGATGCGATCGTCGTCGGTTTTGTCGGACGTCTGACGCCCCAGAAAAATCCGGCGCGCGCTCTGGCCGCTTTCGCGGCACAGGCCGCACGCGACCCCTTGCTTCGCCTTGCGATCGTCGGCAACGGCCCCTTGCTTTCCGTCGCGAAAAGACAAGTCGCCGAGGCAGGGCTCGAATCGCGCGTTCGTTTTTTCGAGGGCCGCCCGGCGCGGGATTTTATACCCGGATTCGATTGCCTGTTGTGCGGCAGCGATTACGAAGGCTTTCCGCTCGTTTTTCTCGAGGCGCTCGCCGCGGGGGTTCCGATCGTGACCACGCCGGTCGGCGGCACGGCCGAGGCCGTGCATGCGGGCGCGACCGGTTTTATCGCGGACGCTTTCTCCGACGCGGCGCTGGGCGCGGCGCTGGGCGCTTTCCTTGCGTGCGACGAACCCGCGCGTCGCGCGATGGGCCAAGAGGCGCTGGCCTTGTCCCGCGAATTTTCCGTCGATGCGATGGCTCAGAAAGTGCGCGAGGTTTACGCGACTTGTTGGAGCCGCCGGTTGCGCAAAAAGAAGAGGTCTCTTTGATGACGCCGCGCCCCCAAATCATTTTCGTTCATGAGGGAAAAGCGGCCTATCCCGAAATCGCCGCCTATCGCCGCTTTTTCGCGGATCGTTTCGAAACGGCGGAAAGCCGCGCCCGCGATTTGAAGGAACCGGCGCACGCCGTTCTTTGGCATATGATGGGGGTCTATCCGCGTCGTTGGGGCGGCAAGACGATCATTCACGATTACCGTTCGCTTTCCGTCGGACGCTTTTCGCGCCAGAAGGATTTGCTGAAACGGCATTTGAACGCGCGGCCGACTTTCCGGATTTTCCAGAACGAGGCGATCCGGGGCGCGATGGGGTTTCGCGACGATGTCCCGTCCTTTCTTCTTCCCATGGGCGTTCCGGAAAGCATCCTCGCTTTGCGCGGCGGCGGGGAGGAGGCGAAGGCGCACGATTTCTGCTATATCGGCGCGATGTCGGCCGAACGGCGGACGGATCTGATGATCGACAGCTTTTTGCGGCGCTTCGGCGCGTCCAAAAACTTTCTTCTTCTCGGCGCGCCGGAACCTTGGCTTCTTGAAAAATACCGCGTCCATTCGAACGTTCTTTTCGGCGGCAAACGTCCGCAGGACGAAGTCTTCGCGCTTTTGAAGCAGACGCGCTGCGCCGTCAATTATTTTCCCAACCATTTTCCGCACCTTCTTCAGACCCCGACCAAGCTTCTGGAATATGCGGCCTTGGGCGCGCGCGTGCTTTCCAACGAACATCCGGCCTCGCGCGAAGCGGCAAAACTTTACGGCATCGCGAGTCTTTGGGGCCCGGAAGGCGACATGTTCCGCGACGCGCCCGACGATCTATCATGGGCCGACAACGGAGCGCTCGATCCCGCGCCTTTTTTGTGGCCCGCGATCATCGAAAAAAGCGGCATCGCAAGAGCCTTGGCGGCGGCGTCATGAGGCGGTTTTCTTTTTCCTTTTTCCTTTTCCTTTTTTGCGCGGCGCTTCCCTGCCGCGCGGCGGACGAGGTCTTTCCGCCCGGCATCGGCATTCACATTGCCGATTGGCGCACCAATCCCGGGCACAAAATCGCGTCCTATCCCTTCGAGACGACCGACGAAGATCTGAAGGCCATGCATGAGGCCGGTTTTCGCTATGTGCGCAGCGGCTCGACCTGGGAGCTTTTCGAGCCTTCGCCCGGCGATTACCGCTGGGATCGGATAGGCGATTTTATCGCGAGCGCCAAGGCGAACGGCCTTACCCCCATCGTGATTATCGGCGACGGCAATACAGCCTATACGGGCGGGCTCGACAAGCCGCCGACAACGCCGGAACAGATCCAGGCCTTCGCCCTTTTCGCGGCGACGGCCGCGGCGCACTACGGCGACGGCGTCATATGGGAAATCTGGAACGAACCCGATTTGGCCCCCAACTGGAAACCGGAACCCGATCCGGGCGCCTATGCCGCGCTTGCCGCCGCGACGTGCGCCGCGATCAAGAAAACCGTTCCCGGCGCGAAAGTCATCGGGCCCGCGCTCGCCGACGTGGCGAGTCTGGTCGGCGAGGGGCATGGCGCCTCCGTCCCGCTCGTGAAGGCGCTTCTTGAAACGTCGGCGGTGGATTGCTTCGACGCGTTGAGCGTTCACCCCTATCGCCACGGCGACCCCGGGCCCGAAAGAGCGCTGGACGATTACACGAAAATACGCGCCTTCATCGATCGCGCGACGCCCGCGGGCCGCCGCCGCTTGCCGCTTGTGACCTCCGAATGGGGGTTTACGACCGGCGAATACGCGCCCGAGGATCAGGCCGCCATCCTTGTCCGCGCCGCCATCGTCAACATCATGGCAGGACTTCCCTTCGGCGTCTTTTACGAATGGCGCGACACGTTTCATGGCGAAAACGATCCGGAATCCCATTACGGCCTGTTCACGGGAACGCGCGCGGGCAAACCTTCGTGGGACGCCGTCAAAAGCTTTTTTCCGCGTCTTGCGGGCGCGACGTTCGATCGGCGCTTGCCCCTTGGGAAGTCTTCGGACTATTTTGTCGTTTTGGACGGCGCGGACGGGAACAAGATGCTCGCTTTCTGGACGAGCCGGAAAGACGATTTGAAGCGGCGCGTCGCCATAGGGAAAAAAGACGGCGGGACTCCGGACGGCGCGGCGCCCCAGATTTTTTCTTTGACGACGATGCCCGTTCTTCTCGACCTTGCGCGCGCGGACGAACCCGTCGCGCTTTTGGATGAAGGCCCATGAAAGAGATCAAAGTCGTTCAGTTTCTTTTTTTCCTCGGCATTGTCACGATTCCGTTCAGCGGCATTGCGGGCGTTCCGGCTTTCGGCGAGATGCGCCACGAGCTTTCGACCTATTTCTTTCTGGCCGCGCTTTGCGCCGCCGTCGTCGCGTCTTTGCCGCTCGTTCGCGGCGCCGGACGCGCGACCTTTCCCAATTTTTACGTTTTGCCGCGCATCGCCGCTCTTTTTATCGGGCTTATCGCCCTGTCCTTCGTCGTCAACATGAGCGCGATCGCGAGCGCCTTTTTTCGCGACCGGCATGGGCTTGAAAAATTCGTCTCGTCCGTCGCGACGATCGTTTATTGCTTCGCCTTGGCGGGGCTTTCCTTCCTTCTTGCGTCGGAACGATGGAAAAAGCTTTTGGCGAAGCCGATCGCCGTCAGCGTTTTTCTTTGCGCCGCTTTTTCCATGATCGAGATCCCCGCGCGCTGGTACGGCGTCGGCAACGGCCTTTACGACGCGCTTTCCGCCGTGGTTCACGGCGGCTTCGGCGAGCCCAAATGGGACGAAAGGCTCCGCTCGCTCGCCTTCGAACCGCCCTGGTTCGGGAATTACGCCGGTTTCGCGTTTCCCTGGATCTTCATGGCGTGGCGCGTGAGCCAGCGCATGGAGCGCGTCGTTTACCTTGGCGCGCTTCTTTGCCTGACCGTCCTTCTTCTTCTTTCCGAAGCGCGGACGGGTTTCGTGATGGTCGGCGGCGAGCTTCTCGTCCTTTTTCTTTTGCGCTTCGTCTATCTTGCGCCCATCGTCGAAAGCGCGAACGTCGAACGGCTGAAACGCGCCGTGACCTCGCTCGGTTTCGCCCTGTTTTTCGTTCTCGCCATTTTAACGGCCTTTACCCATTTCGGGCGGACGGTCGCCTCCGTCATCGAATCCGACTCGACGACCAATATCTCGCGTCTCTCCTCGATTCTTGCCGGCTTTTCCATGTTTTTCGACCACCCGCTTTTCGGCGTCGGCTTCGGCCAATACGGCTTTCATCTTGAGCGCTATCTGCCTTATTGGGCCTATTACAGCTCGGAGTTCACCTATACACCCGGCGACGAGGGGTTGTGGCCTTCCTCCTATTCCGTTTACGCGCGCTTCGCTTCCGAGCTTGGCGTTCTCGGCCTCGTTTTCTGGATCGGGCTTTGGGGTTGGATGTGCCGCAAAAGCCTGGCCGCGAGCCGCATTCTGCGCAGCATCAGCGGCGTTTTGCCCTCCGTTTCCTATCCGCTGGTCGCAAGCGCCTGCGCGGTTCTTTTGTCCGGCATTTCGACCGAGACCCTGCGCTCGCCCATGATCTGGATCGTGATGGGCGTCGGATGCCGCTATCTGGCGATCGCGTCGAGCGCGCGGCTCGACAGCGCCAAAGGACAGGGCGAAAGCCCGTCGCTCGAGCAAGCCGTAGAGCGCGCCGATGAGCGATAAAATCCGTCCGCGTCCGTCAGCTTTGACGCCGACCGTTTTTCACGAGCCTTGGTGGTTGGAGGCCGCGACCGCCGGCGCCTATCAATGCGTCGAATGCAGCGAGGGCGGGAACGCCGTCGGGCGTATGCCGTATCTGATCAGAAAAAAATACGGCCTGCCTTGCGGGGTTATGCCCGATTTGACGCATTTTCTCGGCCCCGCCATCGACGAAGGCGAGGGGAAGGAGCAGTCGCGGTTCAGCAGGCGCACCGCCATCACCAAAGAGCTGATCGCCCAATTGCCAAAGACCTCGCTTTTCGAGATCAAATGCCATCGCGGCATGACGGACGCCATCGCCTTTCAGGAAATGAATTTCCGCTGCACCGTTCAGTTTACGCACGAAATCCTCCCCCAGACCGAAGACGACGTCTGGAAAGGCCTTTACGACAGGCGGCGCGGCGCGATCCGGCGCGGGCTTAAAATGCATGACCTCGTCTTGATGGACGATCCCGAGGAATTCGCACGTTTTTACGAGAGCAATCTCGACGAACGGGATTTGACCAACAATATGGAGCGTGCCGCCTTGCGGCGCGTATTAAGCGCCGCGCTTGAAAGAGGCCGCGGCACCATGCGCGGCGCGCGCGACGGCAGCGGCGCGCTCGTCGCCGCTATTTTCTGCCCGCGGGATTTCGCCGCGACCTATTTCCTTTTGACCTCGCGCAAAAAAGAATCCGAAAACGGCGCGATTTGCGCCCTGATCTGGGAAGAGATCCGAGCCGCCATGGCTCGGGGCCATAGTTTTGATTTCGACGGCATTCTTCACGCCGGTATGGCGCAATTCTTCGCCGGTTTCAGCGGCCACGTAACCCCGCGTTTCGTCGTGCGCCGCATGAGCCTTCCGGCCCGGATCGCGTGGGAGGCGCATCATTTCCTTAACCATAAGTCGATGTTTTTCTAAGATCCTGAACAGGATCTTTTTATCTTGGGCTGCAAATCAAGTCTTTCTGCGCTTCCGCTCCTCACGTACCCAAACGTACGCTGCGGTGCGGTTCTCGAAATCCTTGATTTTCGCCTCAACCTAAAAAGATCCTGAACAGGCTCTAAATAGGGGGCTTTGGGCCTTCTTTATGGATAACGGAACGAAAGTAAACAAATGCGCCTTGGTTTTTGAGGCCAATATCAGGTATTCTGTCGGCTTATTGAAAGAAAGCCGTTTTTCGTTCGGTAGGTTATTGGGAGCGGCAAGCAAAATAAGTTTTTAGAGCGTTTTCCGAAGCGATTGGCCCGATTGTTGTGGTCGGAAAACACTCTAAGTTTTTGCTGTCGATCAGATTCACGCTCGTAAGCTTGGCCGCCGATGCGGCCAACCTTCTCGCGATCTGATCTAGCCAAGTACATTTTTCGAGGCCTCATGCATAACGTTTGTTTGTTAAAACAGTCGACTTTAATACCCACCGTTTTTCACGAGCCCTGGTGGTTGGAGGCCGCGACGGCTGGCGCCTATCAACTCGTCGAATGCCGCGAGGGCGGGAACGTCGTCGGGCGCATGCCCTATTTGCTGCGCAGGGATAAAGGGCTAATGCGCGGCATCATGCCCGATTTGACCCATTTTCTCGGCCCCGCCGTCGCCGAAGGGCCGGGCAACGAGGGGACGCGCTTTCTGCGGCGTATCGAAATCACCAAAGAGCTGATCGCGCAGTTGCCGAAAGCCGCCTTTTTCGAAATCAAATGCCATCGCGGCATCGCGGACGTCGTCGCCTTTCAGGAAATGCATTTTCGCACGGCGGTGCAGTTCACGCATGAGATCCTTCCCCAGCCCGAACGCATCGTTTGGAAAAGTTTTCGCGACAAATGCCGCGGCGCGATCCGGCGCGGACTTCATGCGCTGAAGCTCGAAAGGATAGATGACCCCGAAGAGTTCATGCGTTTCTACGAAGCGAATCTTGACGAACGCGAACTGTCCAACAACATGAATCGCGCCAACTGCCTGCGCGTTTTGCGCGCCGCCTGCGAAAAAGGACAGGGCGCGATGCGCGGGGCGCGCGACCGTTCCGGCGCGTTGGTCGCCGCCACCTTTTGCGCCTGGGATGCCGTCGCCGCTTATTTTCTTTTGGGGTCGCGCAAACGGGGTTCCGACGGCGGCGCCATCAGCACGCTTGTCTGGCTTGAGATCAAGGACGCCATGGAACGCGGCCTGATTTTCGATTTTGATGGCATTTGTCACGCAGGCATGGTTCATTTTTTTGCGGGTTTCAGCGGCGCCGTTGCGCCGCGGTTCATCGTGCGGCGCATGAATCTGCCGTTTCAGGTCGTGTGGGATATACACCATGCGTTTTCAAACGAGCGGTGGTTCTTTTAGGATGAAAAGGAAATCATGAAACGCGGCAAAAAACAGATCCTGAACGCGTTTTTGCGCCTTATCCCGCTTGCGGCCAAGCTTGTGCTGACGCTTTACATGGGCCGTTATTTCAGTCTTTCCGAAATGGGCGCCTACGGCCTTGTGCTCAGCTCGACCGTGATTTTGACGATCATTTTGGGCGAGCAGCTCGATTATGTCGTCAACAGGGACATCGTCGGCGCGGCGCCCGTCGTTGTCATGCAAAAAATGCGCGACGAGGCGCTTCTTTATTTCGCCAATCACATAGCGCTCTTTCTTTTGACGCTTCTCGGCTGGGCCTGGCGCCTTTTCGACGTGCCGCCCGCGCTCCTTTTCGGCATTTTCGCCCTGTCCGTTCTCGAAAACGTCGCCGCCGCGATCTATGGTCATTTGAACGCGCTCAACAGACAGGTTTTCGCCAACGCGCTTTTTTTCGTGCGCGCGGGGCTTTGGGTTTTACCCGTCGTCGCGCTGGGCTTTTTCGATCCGGCCTATCGCACGGCCGTGGCGATTATCGTTTGCTGGGGCTGCGGCGTCGCGCTTAGCCTTCTGGGCGCGCTTTGGGGGCTGCGGTGGCTTCCGTGGCGCGAAGGTCTTCGCCGCCCCGTCGATTGGGTCTGGCTGAAACAAAGTTTGCGAAAAACGGGGCCCGTCTGGATCGGATCCGTAGGCTTCGCTTGCGGCGCCTATATCGATCGCTATATAGCCGCCGGCTATCTGGATTTGAAGGCCGTCGGCCTTATCACCTTTTATACCTCGTTCACCGGCGCGCTTTTCGCGATCATGCATAGCGGCGTTCTCGCTTTTTCGGGGCCGCGTCTCGTCCAGTTTCATAAAGACGGCGATGTCGACGGGTTTTGGCTTGAGGCCAGACAAGCCGGCGTGCAGGTCGTGGGCGGCACGGCCCTGCTTGCCCTTTTGACTTTTTTGGTCGTTCCGCTTTTCGGTTTTCTTGCGGATCGCCCCATTTATTACGAAAAAGCCGGTCTTTTGGGGCTGCTTTTGATCGCAACATGGATACGCGGCAGCGCCGATGTTTTTTACAACATTCTTTTCGCCCGCCATCAGGATCGGGCCGTTTGGCTCGGCAATCTTTTGTTTCTGATCCCCGCGCTCGGCTGCAACATGATTCTCGTCCCTTTAATGGGGCTTTGGGGAATCGGCGTGAGTTCGATTCTTGCCGCGCTGTTTCTTTTCATCTTTCGCCTTGTCGCCATTATAAGGGCTGGCCGCGTTTGCGAAGAGGCGACGCCGAGGTCTTTTTGGGAACGCCCCAAAATAAATTTCTGAAAATAAAGAGCGGTGTGAAAGTAATTTGCCGTTTTTGGCTTTTTTGCTCGATCGAACGAATTTGAGCTAAAATCGAAAATATCCAATTATATCAATAATTAAGCGCCATTTAGGCCTGCGCGTTTAAAGTGAAATCATCACAGATTGATCGTGGTGATTTCAATGAAAAAGCTTTCTTTTATCCTTTTTGTTTTGGCCCTTTTTCTCGGTTTTGCCGCCCCTGCGCGGGCCGATGTCGATGATGGAACCGTCCTGACCGCCAAAACCGTAGCCCCCTTGATGGCCTGGGTCGAAAAGCAGACCGGCGTGAAAGTTCCCGTCCTGCCCCAAGTGATCGCCAGCCATACGCAATTTCGCGAGATTCTGGGCCGCATGGGCGGCCGATTCGCGGGCCGTCCCCGTTCGGTCTATACATCCGGGCGCGTTATATTGGACAATCTTTATTGGGATGAAGACGACCCGACCGAGATGAGTCTCCTCGTTCATGAATTGGTTCATTATGCTCAATCCTATATGAATATCGCCTGGGCTTGCCCCGATGCGCGCGAGGCGATGGCTTATACGTTACAGAACAAGTGGTTAGAAGAAAACGATCATTCGCCTTTCGTGGACGCTTCCTGGGTGCGCCGCATGTCCAGTTGCGGTGGGGCGGAGACAAGCCTCGTCAGCGCACAGTAAATATCTTAACAAAATAAAGGAGAAGGGCGCACTATGCGCCCTTTTTGCATGCCTTGCGCACTGTTTTTCTTTTTTTGTAAAAAAATATGGCGTTAACGTCATGATTTGGGCTAAAAGTGCCGGATGCGTTCTCTTTATTCAGGAGACAATTATGAATACGAAACATAATAACACAAAGCTTGGTATCACAAGGCCCGTCCTCGCGCTCGGCGCGTTTGTTCTCGCTTTGACTCTGGCGACGCCTTCTTGGGCGGCTGGCGCCGTCGATCAACTCGACGCCTCCATCGCGAAAGGCGATTTCGCCAATGTCGGGAATTTTACGCCCGCGCAACCGGGCGACACGGATCAAGTCGCGCGTTCGCTTTTGGATTTCGCGCGCGACAATTTGACGAAGGATCCCAGCAAGGCCGCGCAGGCCGTTACGCTGGCCGGCAGCTTCGCCAACAACATCACGCCGCCGGGCGTTCCGCTTGTTTGCGCGGATATGCGTCAGGTCGTGCAGTCCATGGCGAAGGACGCGAAAGAAAAACAGCCGAGTCTTTATCAGGCCGTTTTGAACACCAGCCAATCTTTCTCGAAAGCGCCGGTCGTCGTCGCGGCGGGCCGTCCCAATCTTTGCGAGGACGCGTGGCTCGACGACGCCGAACTCGCCCAGCAGCCGAGCTTCAACGCGCCGACTTTGCCGACGAATCTTGAAAAGCCGCTGCCGCCGAATCCGATCCCGACCCCGAATCCGACGCCGAATCCCGTTCCGCCGGCCAGCCCGCAGTAAAATCTTTTACCAACCGCTCGGTTGACGAGCAAAGATCGAGGAGTGATTGATGAAAAATTTCGCGTTTTCCGCCAGCTTGCTGGCGCTTGCGGTCGTTCTTATGGGGGCTGGAAGCCCGAAGGCGTTCGCTTACGGTTCGGAAGGCATGTTCGGCGGACGTCCCGCGCCGGATGAATCGATCGTTCTCGGCGATCCGATCGCGTTGACGAACGACCGCCCCGATCGCGCCGAATCCGTGCTCGACCATCCGCGTCCCGATTTCGATCCCACGCCCATCACGGTCGGCTCGTTCGAGTTCTTCCCCTCCGTCGAAATGGGTGCGACCTACGACACCAACATTTACGCGACCAAAACCGATCCGCGCAGCGATCTGGTCAACACGATCCGTCCCGTCGTCAGCGGCTTTTCGAACTGGGGCCGGAACGCCTTGGCCACGACGACTTTCGGCGACATCAATTTGTACAACGACCATACCCGTGAAAATTACGAGAACTTCGTGACCGACTGGAACGGCCGTTACGACATCATGAATCAGGAATGGGTCGCCTTCCGCGGCAGCTATCAGCATCTCGCGGAACCGCGCACGTCGCCCGACGCCGTCAACGGCACCGAGCCCACGACGTTCAATTATGAAAACGGCGGCCTGACCTTCTATCGCGGCCTCGGCAAGGTCAAGGTGACCGCCGATTACGACGCGGATCGCTTCGATTACAACGATGCGGATTCGTCCCTCGGCCCGATCGACGAAAGCTATCGCGACATGACGAAGCAACGCGCGGGCGCGCAGGTTCGTTACGACCTGACGGAGAACTTCAAGCCGTTCGTTCGCGCCTATTACAACCGGCGCGATTTCGACAGCAATCCGGAGCACAATTCGCAGGGCTATGACGCCGCAACCGGCGCGATCGCCGATTTCGGCGGCATCACCTCGGTCGAGGGCTATGTCGGCTGGATGTCGCAGTTCTATGACGATATCGTAACGGTGAAGAAGGAAGTCGATGCGCCGCTCGTCGGCGGCCGCGTCGAATGGAACCCGACGGGCCTGACTTCCGTCGTTCTTGAAGGCACGCGCACGATGGAAGATACCACCGTCACGGGCTTCAACGGCTATATCGCTTCCGGCGGATCCGCAACCGTCACGCACGAGCTGCGTCGCAATCTTCTCATCGAGGCCGATTTCGGCTTGACGCGGAGCGATTACGAAGGCGCCACCGAACGTCACGACGACGATCTGTCCACGGGGGCCGGTTTGCGGTATTTGATGACCAAGAACCTGTATTCCGACTTCCTTTATAACTACAGCCAGCGCAGTTCGACGGATTCGACCGCCGAATATGATCGCCACATGGTGATGCTGCGTCTCGGCGTTCGGATGTAAGGGAAGAGGGGGCAAGGGGTTATGCGCAAAAGGATTCTCCATACGCTTGGCGTGATCCTTTTTGCGCTTTGCCTTTCCGTTCCGGCTTTTGCCGCGGACGCTCCCGTCGGTTCTTCCATGGGCGTGCGGGGCGCGCCGCCGTCGTTTCAGGATGCTCCCGCCGCCGCGCCGCAACAGACCGCGCCCGCGCCTGTCGCACCTTTGCCGCAGCAACCGACGGCGCAGATGCCCGCCGCGAGCGAGGCCTATGTTCTCGGTATCGGCGACCGCATCCGTCTTACCGTTTACGGCGAGGAAGATCTTTCCGGCGAATATGAAGTCAGCAGCACCGGCATGGTGGCGTTGCCTCTGATCGGCGAGATTCCCGCGGCCAACGGGACTCTTCGGTCTTTTGAACAGGCGGTTCGCACAAAGCTGAGCGAAGGGTATCTTCACGACCCGCGCGTCAGCGTTCAGGTCATGAATTATCGCCCCTTCTTTATTTTGGGCGAAGTCAGCAAGCCCGGAAGCTACCCTTACGTTAACGGCATGAACATTTTGAACGCCGTGGCGCTTGCGGGCGGCTATACTTACCGGGCCGATAAAGACGGCGTGACGATTTTACATGCCAGCGATCCCGAAAAGAAGGAGCGTCCCGTAAAGGAAGACGCCGCCGTGGCGCCCGGCGACATTATTCGCGTTCCCGAGCGCTTTTTTTAAAGGGTCGGTTTTTCGTTTACGAATTAGGAACAAAAATAGTTGTATTTATTTATGATTTCCTGCGGCCTTTCGGCGCCGGAGGCGTTTTATTTAACGAGGTGATCCGTCAATGTCAGCGCAACAAAAACCATCGGGTGTTTTCAAACAGACCGCCGCGGCCGCTCTTTCCCTGACGTCGCCTTTGCTCGCCGATTCTCTGGCGCAAGGCATGGATCTGCGCGAATTGATCCTTCTTTTGCGCCGCCGCGCGAGCCTTATCGTCGGCCTTACCCTTTGCGGCGTGATGGCGAGCCTTTTGATCGCCTTTACGGCCACGCCCCGTTATCGTTCCGAGGCCGTCTTGATGCTGGATCAACGCCGCGCGGCAGCGACCGCCGACATGGGCGGCGTCGTGGCTTCGCAGGGCGAGGGCAGCACGCTTTTGCGCAGCGAAATCGATATCCTGACTTCGCGCGCCGTCATCGACCGCGTGATCAAGAAACTCGATCTGACCAAGGATCCCGAGTTCAACCCCCAGCCTTTCTGGGCGCGTTGGTTCGCGCCGAAAGAGGATTCCAAAAACCAGGCCGAAGATCTTGCCGCCGCGCATGAGCAGACGCGCACGGCGGACGCGTTTTTGAATAATCTGGAAGCGACGAACGACGGGCGCTCTTACAGCATTCGCGTCGCTTTCGAATCCACGAATCCCGAAAAAGCCGCGCTGATCGCCAATGCCGTCGCCGACGAATATCTCGTCGATCAACTCGAGGCCAAATACGATCTTGCCGCGCGCGCCAACAAATGGCTGAACGAACGGCTTTCCTCGCTTCGGCAGGACGTCGAGAGTTCGGAAAAGGCCGTCGAGAATTTTCGTCAGAAAGCCGGACTGATCGAAGTGGGCGGCTCGACCGTCGCGACGCGCCAGATGGACGAGATCAACCGCCAGTTGACCGAAGCGCGCGGCCAGACCTCGCAAGCCGAGGCGCGCCTGCGCAGCGCGCAGAACATGATCCGGTCGCAGGGCGGGCTTGAGGCCGCCGCGGACGTTTTGAACTCGCCCCTCATTCAGCGCTTGCAGGAACAGGAAGCCGAGGTGCGCCGCAACGAGGCCGAGCTTGCCACGCGCTATGGCGATCGCCATCCGAAGATGATCAACGCCCGCGCCCAGGAGCACGACCTTCAGCATAAGATCGCCGAAGAAGTGCAGAAAATCATTCAGGGCATGGCCAACGAGGTCGAGATTGCGCGCGCCAAGGAATCCCAATTGAAACGGGATATGGCGGATCTGGAAGCGCGCGCCGGCGTCGATTTGAAAAACGGCGTCCAGCTTCATCAGCTGGAACGCGAAGCCGAGGCCAACAAGACTTTGTATGAAAGCTTTTTGGGCCGCTTCAAGCAATCCACCGAACAGCAGGATATGCAACTTGCGGATTCGCGCATCATCGCGCGCGCCGAACCGCCCCTGAAGGCGGATTTTCCGAGAAAGGGCCTGTTCCTTCTCGTCGGTACGCTTTTGGGGCTTTTCTTCGGTCTTTTGGCGGCTTATCTCGTCGAGTATTTCGATCGCGGCTACAAGAGCGCCACGCAGCTCGAAGAAGAAACCGGCCTTACCGCCGTCGGTCTTATCCCGTCCTTGAAGGGCGTGACCGGCAAAACGCCCGAGGCCTATGTCATCGAAAAACCCCTGTCGGCCTATAGCGAATCCCTGCGCACCGTGCGCACGGCCATTCATTTCTCGAACGTCGATCATCCGCCGAAGATCGTCATGCTGACCAGCGCCATTCCGAAAGAAGGCAAGACCACCTTTTGCCTTTCGCTCGGCCGCGCGCTTGCGCTTGCGGGCAACAAAATCCTTATCATCGACGCCGATATGCGGCGTCCGCGCGTGGCGTCCGCGCTCGGCCTTATGAAGATCAAGGGCGGGCTTGCGGACGTCCTGTCGGGAAGGAAGATCTTGGCCGACGTCATCGAACGCGATCCCAAGGTGCGCAATCTTTCGCTTTTGCCCGCGCAGGACAAAACCCCCAACGCGCAGGATCTTTTGGGATCGCAGCGCATGCAAAAGCTCGTTCAGGAAGCCGCCGAAAATTACGATCTCGTGATCGTCGATACGCCTCCCATTCTGGCCGTCACCGACGCCGCGATGATCGCGCGCGTCGTGGACACCACGCTGATGGTCGTGCGCTGGGGCGAAACGCCGCGGGAATCGGTCGTTCAGGCGGTCAAGCGTCTGGCCAGCTATGGCTGCAAGATCGCGGGCATCGTCATGGCGCAAGTCGATCTTGATCAGCAGGCTCAATACGGCGACGGTTCCTATCACAAAGACTACGCGTCCTATTATACGGATTGAGGCTTTTATGGAGGCACGACAGGAACAACGCGCGCGCTTCGGCGGCAAGAAGGGGCCGTCTCCCAACTTGGATCTGCTGCGCCCTTCCGTCGCCCTGCGCGGGATTTTGGCGCTTGTTCTGGCCTCGCTGGCCGTTCCCGCCTTGGTCTTGAATCTTCTCCTTCTTCCCGACGACGCGACGCGCGAGGCTCTTCTCGCCGGAAAAAACATCGACGAAGCCGCGCTTTCCCGTTTTTACGATTCGCGCGCGCGCGTTGAAGCCTTTCATGCGACGAAGGACGTTTTAAGCGATCTTGCGCTTGCTTCGATCCAAAAAGCCGAGGCGGCCGGCGTTCAGACCGAAGCCGGAAAAGCCGCGATCAACGAGGCGCGCGCCTGGCAGCTGCGCGCGCTGCAAGCTTCGCCCGCCGACGCGTTCGGCTGGTCGCGGCTCGTTTATCTTTTTCTTTTGAGCAACGACGCGATGGCGACGCTCGCGCCGCAGGCCTTGGCCTATGAAATAGAAACCGCGCCTTACGAGCCCGCCCTTATGGTGCGGCGGCTTGGAACGGCGCTTTATCTTTCCGACAAGCTCGATCCCGATATTCGCGCGACGTTGCCGGACATGATGCGCGCCGCGTGGAAGCTTTATCCCGACGAGGTCGAGAAGGTTGCCAAGGCCCAAAACGCCTTTGACCGGCTTTTGGAGGCGCTGCGCGCTTCGCCGGATACGGCGGAACTGCTCAAGAAGTGGCGCGGGCTTTAAACGCGATCTTTTTTCTCCGAGAGCGTTTGCCCGACGCCGAGACCCAGTAGCGCCGCATAGGTTCCCGCGATGGCCGGAATCTGAAGGCCAAAATCCACGAAGCTGTGCAGCCCCACAAGCACGCTCGCCGAAAGTCCGACGATCGGAAAGATCTCGCGTCTTTTGCGCGACCAGACGCCCTGGACGCAGCAACTGACGAGCAAAAGGATCGCGCCGAGAAGCGCCCCCGCCGCCGGAACGCCAAGCTCCATCCCCGCTTCGAGATAGTCGTTATGCGCGTGCTGAAACCAGAGCGGCAGGCTTTCGTCGCGATACAGCCGAAACGCGTTTTCGAATGAGCCGAGACCGAAGCCGAGCCATGGATTATCGGCGATCGCGCGTTCCTCAAGGCGGTAGGCGTTAAGGCGAAGCATGGAATCCTCGTCGATCTGGCCGTTGTCCGAACGCGTCGCCAGAATGTTGCCGCTGAACGCGAAAAGCGTGAAGAGAAGCCCCAGCGTGGCGATCAGGAAGGCGAGGGGGATAAGCCCCTTTCGTCCGCCCCAACGGCGGTTAAGCGCAAGCGCGAAAAGGAAAACAAGGCTTCCCGCGACGCAACTTACGAAACCGGCGCGCGAACCGGACAAAATGATCGCGCTCAAAAACGCCATTGGAAGAAAAAGATACAGGCTGTCGCGCGGCGTGACGCTTTCAAGGAAAGCCGCAAAGCGCGCGCGCTTGATCAGAAACGCGTTTCCAGACCGCACATGTTTCACGCGTCGCCACAAAAGAGCGAAGCTGCAGAGCAGGCCGAGGCCGCCATAGGTCGCGTACGAATTTTTATTCACGAAAGTCGAGGTCAGAAAATCCCGATAGGCCCATTTTTCGTACCATAAAATCGTATTGAAGCCGAAGGATTGCACGGTCAGTCCGTAAAGCGCGTAAACGAGGCCTGCAATCGCCACGGCCCGCAGAAGCATCGGCGCCAGATCGGGCGTGCGCCCGATGCGCAGCGCAAGAATGAAAATTCCAGCGTAAGACAAAAGCCGGATCAAGGATTCCGTAAGCGCCGAGGGGGCAAGCGAGATGCTCCCCACGGAAGAACCCGTGACGGGTGCGGTCTCATTCCAAAGCGGATGATGCCAGAGGGCGGGCGTCCACGGAACGGCCTGGACGACGGCCCAGATAAGGACGAGCGCGAACAAACCGCCGGCAACCGCAAGCCTTTTGCGCGGCAACGGCGTAAGCGGAAGGAAAGAAATGTCGGGAAGCGCAATCTCAAGAACAAGAAGGGCGCCGACCCAAAGCCCCATGAAATCGGAGGCCCAGGTGCGGTTGCTTCCAAAGGGCAGCGGCAGAAATGCCAGAAGAAACACAAAGCCGGTGAACCAGATCGGATAAGAAGAGAACAAACGCTTCATTTGAAAAATCCTTTTTCAATCTTTCTTCGTATAGAATAGGAGAAAGAAAAGGATTTGTCGCCAGAAAGTTGATTTTTCGTCGACTTTTAGCTTCTTGTTATCAATCGGCTTTGCCTTGGCCCGGATCCCAAAATGATCTAAAAACGGGCCATGAACAAGTTTCCGATCAGGCGTTTTTTGATGATCCGGCACGGCGAGACAGTCGCAAACGCCGAAGGCTTCGCCGCGGGCTCTCTGGATACGGCGCTGACGCAAAAGGGGCGCGCGCAGGCGCGGCTTGCGCGCGCAAGGCTGGAATCGTTGCGGGAAAAACCGGCCCGTATCGTGCACAGCGCGCTTTCCCGCGCGCGGGACACGGCCATGATCATGAATGAGGGGCTTTGCCTTCCGATGCACGAATGCGCGGCGCTGAATGAGCGGTCTTTCGGCGATTGGGTGGGCCTTCCGTGGGACGGCGTCGCGGCGCGCCTCGATGCGGGCGCGATCCCGCCGAACGGCGAGTCTATGGAAATCTTCATAAAACGCGTCATGGGCGGCATGGCCGCGACGTTCGCGCTGTTCGACGACACGATCCTTTTTGTGACCCATGGCGGCGTTTTTCAGGCGCTTGGCCGTTCTTTCGGCAGGGCGCTGGAAGATGTCGAAAATTGCGAGCTTTATGGATTCGAGCCGGATTCGTCGGCTTCGGGCCGCTTTCCGTGGCGCGTTCTGCGCGACCCGGCTTGATCGGCTGAGCGCGCGGCGTTTTTATTGAGAATCATGGGGTAAGCCGGAATTTTCGTTGTCTTTTCGAGCTAATGACAACCGGCAAAAAGTGTGTTTTTTAAGCAAAGTTGTCGTGGTGAAACTATTAATTTACATTGATTAACATTTGACAACATGTAATACCAATCTACGACAAAGATCATATGGATCAACATTTATATTCTGGATGGAACCATGATCACCGGAAGACAAATTCGCGCCGCGCGCGGACTCCTCGATATGAGCCGCGACGAATTGGCAAAAGCGGCCGGTCTGACAAAACAAGGTATCAGCAAGATCGAAGACGGCTCCGTTCAACCGCGCGCGGGGACTCTGGCCGATATTGTCAGAGTTTTTAATGAGCAGGGAGTCGAGTTCAAAGGCGATCGGGGCGTCGAGTTGCGCGACGACGTCGTGCGCGTGCTCGAAGGCGACAATGCTTATCTTCAGATGATGGAAGATGTTTTTTACGCGACGAAGGATCGCGGCGGTGAAGTTTTGTGGATGTATTCCAGCGACCGTTATTCTTTGCCTGGCGAAGAAGACGCCGAAATTCGCCTCCGTAAGGCCGGATTGCGCTTTCGCTCTTTGGTCGAGGAGGGAAATCTTAACCCCGTTTGGGATTATGAGGAATACCGCCAAATACCAAAACAATACTTTAACCACAGCCTTCAGGTTATCTACGCCGACAAAGTCGCCCAAGTTCTCGAGGGCGGGCGGCGCATTCTCATTATTCACAACGAAACATTTACAACGACAGCACGGCATAATTTTAATTTGATTTGGTCGCTCATGAAATCATTGCCAAAAAAGGATAGTAAAGATGGAAAATAACGGCGTCATAAAAACATGTGCCTCGTCCGGTTGCACAGAACAACTTGGCTTGCGCCGCTGCTGCGATTTTCATGGCGGGAATTTTATCGCCATGCTGCCGAATGAACTGAGAAACGCTGAGCGTCAAGGTCTTTCCACGGCGCATCTCAAAATTATCGAAGCCGATTACCACGGCGGCCAGCGTGTTGTCTGCACCGCCAAGAACACGGCGACTTGTGACGGAGGCCTGAAGCCGACGGACTGCCATTGGTATCCGGTCTTTCCAAGTTTTGACGAAAAAGGGATTCCATCGCGCTATATTCGCGGCGCGAAATGCCCGCTTTCGCAAAAAGGGTTTGAAACGCACCTTTTGAAGGTCGAGGCGGACGTCCTGCGTCTCATTCGACAAAATCCTGAAATCGCCTATTTTCTTCCGAGAGTTCAGATGGTTGGATATGGGCCGTCGCGTCCGATTCATCCCGCTCTTGCCGAAAATGAAGTTCTGCGAAAAGCGGCTTCGTTCGGAAATATCGTTTTAGGCCGCGCTGCGACTGCGACGGCGCTTCAGTTCTGACCTCGATGGGAATGTGCTCGCTGCGCGCCTTTCATGCGCTTGCTGCGCGGCAAACGCTAAGCTCAGACTGCGCCTGCGGCTTGTCCTCGCTAAGCTTTTTGTGAACCCATTCCATGGCTTCAAACCTGACGGGGTCGGCATTTACAAGAAAAGCCCCAAAAGGGGCTTTTCTTGTAAATGGTGACCTCGATGGGATTTGAACCCATGGCCCCCTGATTAAAAGTCAGATGCTCTACCAGCTGAGCTACGAGGTCACGCAAGCAAGGTGGGCAGAAAACAGGAAAAGTGGGCTCCTGTCAAACATTTCACGCCCGAAAGTTACGAAAAGGCATATTAACCGCTTTTTCCGGCTTTTTATACCAATACATCTTGAACGGATCCCTTTCTGGCGGAAATAAACCAAACGGGATCCCCGATCTGCGCTTCGTTTCGGCTTCGCCGAAACGCGTTTATCGGGGATGACGATTTTTTCCTTTCCGAAACCCTAGTCCCTAGTCCCGATCTTCAATCGCGGACGATGGGTTGAACCTTGCGGCGGCCGCTTTCCTGCTCGAAGCTTTTTTTGAGGGATTCGACCACGTTGGCGCTGACGAACGGGTGGACGTCGCCGCCCAAGCGCGCGATTTCCTTCACGAAGCTCGATGAAATGAATTGGTGCCCGCCGCAGGCCATCAGAAAGACCGTTTCGACGTCCCTGCACAGCTTGTAATTCATGTCCGCCATCTGGATTTCGTATTCGAAATCCGATACGGCGCGGAGGCCTCGAATCAAAAGGCTCGCGCCGATCTCGCGCGCGAAATCGACCAGCAGATTGTCAAAGCGGATGACCTCGATCTCGGCGCCCTTTTCGATAAGCGGCGCGATTTCATGCTCGACCAATTTGACGCGCGTTTTGCAATCGAAAAGCGGCCCTTTGCCCGCGTTCTTCGCGACGCCGATCACAAGCTTGTCCACAAGCTTCGTCGCGCGCGCGATAATCTCAAAATGGCCGAGCGTGATGGGATCGAACGTGCCCGGGTAGAGCCCGATCCTGGTTTTGCGTCTGTTTTGCATTGAAAAAGCGAGTCTATAAGAGAACGGTATAAGCGGCCTCACCGAATCACAGAACGAAGCCGAGATCAAGGGGCTTGGAAAGGGGGATCAAATTTGCGTGTAAAATGATTGTATTAACCATATTCGTTTGCGAAACTTCACGGGATTGTTTTCTTTATTTGGGAGAGCTCAATGAACATTTTAAATTTATTCAGTTTGAACGATATATGCGCGCGCTGCAAATATAGCGGTGAGGAAGAGCATTGGCAGACGTTTAAAGTCAAGCCGCCCGCGGGGGTAAATCTCAATCTTAAACCCGAGCTGCGCAGGGAACTCGTTTCCTTGACCATTTGCCGCGGCCGAGGAGAAAATCCGTTTCTAGAAACGCCGGAGGGGTGGCGATATTTTATGGATGCTCTCCCTACCGAGCGTAACTATTTAGTCCAAGATGAACTTATCGGGGATGGAGGACAGACAAAAACAACTTATACATATCCCGAGGCAGTAAAAGTCTTGAAGCTATATGGAAAGCCTGAAAATCCCCTACTGCTTCGGGCATCACATAAATGCTTCTTCAAGCCAAAGGGCCTGTGGCGGCCTTTATATTGGATCGCTCGCAAGTTCGGGTGAGTTTCTAGGCGATCAAAAGGCGAGAGGAATGCTTTCGGCGCGGATGAGGGCGCAAAAGGCGGGATCAGCCGTTTGAAGATCAACCAGATCGACTTTATAAGGCAAATCGGAGTTCTCGAAAGAATCGGCAAGCGTTCCGCCTTCTTCAAGACTCATGGGGTGGCCGAGATCGAGCGCGAGGTCGAGGTCGGAAAAACGCTTGGCTTTTCTCGTCGCGCGCGAGCCAAAGACCCAGACCTTGGCTGATCGCTGCAAATGCGCGGCCAAAATGGCTTTGACAATTTCAAGATCCTCCGCGCGGATTTCGATTTCAGGCATCAGGCCGCGCCTTGTCTTTTTTCCATTTCCGCCAGAAGAGCCTGCGCTTCCTTCAGAAAAGCGGGAAGGACGGCCAAGACTTTCTCCGCCTTGGCTTGGTCATAGGCATGCGACGTTGCGTTGCGGGCGTCGCGAAATTCTTTCCAAACTTTCAATTCGGCCTGAAGCAGGCCGCGCTCGCAGGCTGTACGGATCAGTTGGGGGAAAGAAAGGGCGTCTATTTCCCCCGGCACGTCGCTCGTTTCTTCCATGAAACGGCGGATAAACTTAACGGCCATTTCATAGGAATATTCAAAACGCTGGATGCAAGAATCCTGAACGAAGGCGTTTTCCTTGTCATGCTCACGCGCCGTGAGCGCGACTTTGAGCGTTGCGAGCGCATTCTTAAGCGGAGAAAAATCAAGCATGGGCGGATTCCTTAAAAATCAGACCTCAGACTAGATCAGATCGCGAGAAGGTTGGCCGCATCGGCGGCCAGGCTTACGAGCGTGAATCTGATCGACAACAAAAACTTAGAGCGTTTTCCGACCACAACAATCCGGCTAATCACTTCGGAAAACGCTCTATTCGCCGTTTTCTTCCGCGCCTTCATCCAGCGCGGCGACGGAGACGACGCGTTCCTGATCCGACACGCGGAAGATCGTGACGCCCTGCGTCCTGCGGCCCGCCACGCGGATGTCGCCCACCGGCATGCGGATGATCTGGCCGCCGTCCGAGACGAGCATGATGTCCTGGCCTTCGGTGACGGGGAAGGTCGCGACGACCGCGCCGTTCCTTTCCGACATTTCCATGTTCCAGATGCCCGCGCCGCCGCGTCCCGCAAGGCGGTATTCGTAGGATGAAGTCCTTTTGCCGAAGCCGCGTTCCGAAACCGTGAGGAGAAATTCCTCCTGAGCCGCCAATTGCGCGAAGCGGTCGGCGCTGAGCGTCAGATCCGTCGTCGTTTCCTCTTCATCGCCGTTCGTTGCGACGGGGGTGTCTTCGCCATTATCGCCATTTGCGGCGCGGCGCTGGGCGTTCGCTTGCTTGATATAGGCGACGCGTTCTTCCGCCGAGGCTTCGACATGGCGGAGGATCGACATGGAGATAATGGAATCGTCCTTGCCAAGCCTGATCCCGCGCACGCCCATTGAGGTGCGGCCCGCGAAGACGCGCACGTCGTCAACGGCAAAACGAATGGCCTTGCCCGCTTTCGTCGCGAGAAGAATGTCGTCATGTTCCGTGCAGGTGCGCACGGCGATCAACGCGTCGCCTTCTTCAAGCTTCATCGCGATGAGGCCGCTGGCCCGGACGTTCGAGAAATCCGATAATTTGTTGCGGCGCACGGTGCCCGCCGAAGTCGCGAAGGCCACGTCGAGCGCGGCCCAGGTCGATTCATCCTCCGGCAGATGCATGACGGCGGTGATTTTCTCGTTCTGCTCAAGCGGAAGCATGTTCACGAGCGCCTTCCCGCGCGACTGCGGATTGCCGAGCGGAAGTTTGTAAACCTTCAGCTTGTAAACCTTGCCGAGCGAGGAGAAAAAAAGCATCGGCGTGTGGGTCGAGGCCACGAAGATGTCGTTCACGAAATCTTCGTCCTTCGTGCTCATGCCCGTGCGACCCTTGCCGCCGCGTTTTTGCGCGCGATAGGTCGAAAGCGGCACGCGCTTCACATAGCCCGCGTGGGAAACGGTGACGACCATATCCTCGCGCTGGATCAGATCTTCGATATCGGCTTCGAATTCCTGTTCCTCGATCGTCGTGCGGCGGGGGGTCGCGAATTTCTCGCGAATTTCCGCCAACTCGTCCTTCATGATCTGCAAAACGCGCGAACGGTTCGCCAGAATATCGAGATAATCGCGGATTTGATCCACCACGATTTTAAGGTCGTTGCCGATCTTGTCGCGCTCAAGCCCCGTCAGGCGGTGCAGGCGGAGATCGAGAATTGCCTTGGCCTGCGCTTCGGTCATTTTATAGGTGCCGTCTTCGGCCAAACCAACCTCATCCACGAGCGCGATCAAGGGCGCCACGTCGCGCGCGGGCCATGCGCGTTCCAGCAATTGCGTTTTGGCGACGGCGGGATCCGCCGCTTTGCGGATCAACGCGATCACTTCGTCGATATTCGCGACGGCGACGGCAAGGCCCACCAACAAATGCGCCTTGTCGCGGGCCTGCGCGAGCTCATATTCCGTGCGGCGCGTGATGACTTGCTCGCGGAAATGCAGAAACGCGTCGAGCACGGCGCGAAGATTCATCAATTCCGGACGCCCGCCATTCAAGGCCAGCATATTTACGCTGAACGAGGTTTGAAGCGGTGTGTGCTTGAAAAGCTGGTTCAAGACGACGTCGGCCACGGCGTCGCGTTTCAATTCGATCACGACGCGAACGCCGTCGCGGTCGGACTCATCCCGCAGATCTGAAATGCCTTCGATGGTTTTGTCCTGAACGCATTCCGCGATAATTTCGATCAGGCGCTTTTTGTTCTGCTGATACGGGATTTCCGTGACGATGATCGCATGACGGTCCTTGCGGACTTCTTCGATAGAGGTGCGCGCGCGCATGATGACGCTGCCGCGGCCCGTGTGGAACGAAGCGCGGCTTCCCGTGCGGCCCAGAATGACGCCGCCCGTCGGAAAATCGGGGGCGGGGACGATTTCGATCAATTCCTCGATCGAAATATCCGGATTGTCGATGGTGGCGACGCAAGCGTCGATGATTTCGCCCAGATTGTGCGGCGCGATGTTGGTGGCCATGCCGACCGCGATGCCGCCCGCGCCGTTTACCAGAAGATTCGGGAATCGCGCCGGAAGCACCATCGGCTCGGTTGTGATCTCGTCATAGTTCGGCTGGAAAGGAACCGTGTCCTTGTCGATGTCTTCAAGAAGCGTCTCCGCCGATTTCGCGAGACGCGCTTCGGTGTAACGCATGGCGGCGGGCGGGTCGCCATCCATGGATCCGAAATTGCCTTGGCCATCGACGAGCGGAAGGCGCATCGAAAAATCCTGCGCCATGCGCACCATCGCGTCGTAAATGGCCGAGTCGCCGTGCGGGTGATATTTACCCATCACGTCGCCGACGATGCGCGCCGATTTCTTATAGGGCTTCGAGCTGTCGTAGCCGCCTTCCTTCATTGCGTACAAGATGCGGCGATGGACGGGTTTCAAGCCGTCGCGGACGTCCGGCAGCGCGCGGCTTACGATCACGCTCATCGCGTAATCGAGATAGGAGCGGCGCATTTCGTCTTCGATGGTGACGGGGGAAATATCGACGTGAATCGTGGGCGTATCGGTCAAAGGAGGTGCCTGTTTATGAAATTGTTTTCGTGCCTTTTTCTTAGCACTTTCGGCGCGTGGAACCAACTAAAAAAATACAAAAAATATATTCATGTTCAAGGGCTTATAGCTCTTTCGCGGGGCGGCTCGGCCAAAGATGGAAAGGCGGGCTTTTCGGGCGTATAATGCGCCTCTCGGCCTTTAGAATTCCTGCCAATGCGGAAGAGCGCGGCCGAACGAAGATACCCCTTTATCAGGCGATGGAGGCGGCCATGAAAAAGATCCTTTTAACTAAAACGTTGCGCGCCGCCGTTCTTGTCGCGCTTATCGGCGTCGGGGCTTGCAGCGATATGAACCCAACGGAACAACGCGTTTTGTCGGGTGCGGCCATCGGCACCGCGGTCGGTGCGGCGGGGACGGTCATGACGGGCGGCTGCGTCGCTTGCGGCGCGGCTATCGGTGGCGCGGTGGGCGCGGGGACAGGCTTTCTCGTCGATAGGATAAAGGAAAACCGGTGAACTTCTTGGGCAAATTGAGCTTGCAAAGGGGTTCCTTCGTCGCGTTGGCGCGCGCTAGAAGAATGGAACAAACTGGATCCCGCATCTGCGCGTTTGGCGCTGGCCAAACGCTGCGTGCGGGATGACAGTAGGTTCAGGCGAATTTGAGGAAGGCGCAGCCGCCAGCCACGAATTCCTTTTGGATGCGGTTTTTTTGTTCGGCGCGGATCCGCGCGACAAGCTTTTTCGGGCCGTCGCCCCACGACCATTCGTAATCGTCGAACACGACCCATGCGGCCGGCGCCAAAGCCTGACTCCAAAGATCGAAATCGAGCGTAACGGCGGCTTCGTCGTGATTGCCGTCGATATGCAGAAAGGCGATTTTTCCAACCATTTTCGTCGCGCCGAATTCCGGCGACGTTATTTCGCCCTTGTCGCGATAGTGGTTCCACGCGGATTCGGATGTCGCCTTCATGTAATTGAAGGGCGGGGCCACGCGCGCTTCAAGCGCCATGAGGAAGCCTTTAAACACAAGCTCCCAATCCCAGACGAAGGCCAGATCCTGAATGACCGCGGGCGATTCTTTTTGCACGCATGTGTCCACACTCCAGGGATCGACGGCGAGCGTCGGCCCGATGCTGAAATAGGCGGCAAGGCGGTTCAGCACATAGGCGCTTTTGCCGAAAAAACTGCCGATCTCGATCACGTCGCCTTTGGGCGCGTCCGTAAAGGCTGCCGCGAGCGCGACCATTTTTTCGCGCGAACATTCGCCGAACAATTCCACCGCGTCCGCCAAAAGCGCGGCCATAAAATCTTCACGCAGCGCGTCGTCGCGGCCTGTAAGGCGTTTGAGGCGTTCCTTGTCATGCTCTGCGGCTTCGATCTTTGCGCGGACTTTGCGTTCCTGCGCCTTGGCCGGATGTTCGCCGCGCAGGTGCAGACCCGGAAAAAGCGGCAACATTTCCTTGAGGCGGAGATAAGACGGCACATGCGGCGAATAAAACTGCGTGATGCCGTGCTTCGCCACGATTTCCTTGAGCTTATCGGGAAAAGCGGCCTCGCCGATATAGGGAAGCTTTTCCCACGCGTCGTACGACGCTTTGTACGGATCGTTATCCAACGCCGAAGCGCCGATGACGGTCTGATCCCACGCTTTCGCTTCGCGGACGAAGGGGATGGCGGATTCGAGGCAGGAGGGGAAAACGAGAATGCTCATGACGAGGCCTTGGTCGCGGCGGTTCTTTCTTCCGCGAGAAGCGCGGCGAGCGCCGCGAAGACATGATCCATTTGCGCGTCCGAAAGGCCGCGCCAGAAGGGAAGGCCGAGGACGGAGCGGCCCAATTCCTCCGTCACCGGAAGCGCGGCGCGCGGGCAGGAGGCGTAGGCTTCCTGCATGTGGCATCCTTCGCCCCACCAGGCGACCGTGCCGACGCCGCGCTTTTTCAGTCCGGCTTGCAGGCGGGCGAGATCGCAGGGCGCGTTCAGCACCACAAGGCCGTAGGACGAGACCCAGGCGCGGTTGAAATCCGGCATGCAGGAAACCGAAGGGAGGCTTTCGGCGCGGGATTCGAAAGAGTCCGATAATTTCCGCCAATCTTCGCGCGTGACGTCCCATTCATCGAGCGCGGCAAGCCCGATGGCGGCGCTGTATTCGTTCATTTTCGCGTTGATGCCCGGGAGCAAAGCCTCGCGGGTTCCGTCGAAGCCGAAATTGCCGTGCATGCGGATTTGGCGCGCCACAAGCGGATCGCCCGCAAGGACGACCGCGCCTTCGCCGATGCCCAGCGCCTTTGTCGCGTGCAGGCTGACCATCACCGGAATCTTGCTGGGGGGAAGGCGGCTTTGACTGTCGAACGAGGCCGCCGCGTCGATGAGGACGGGAATTTTCGTCTCGACCGCAAAATCTTCCCACGCTTTAAGATCGATGGGCGCGCCGAAGGGCGCCACCGGCATGACTGCGCCGATTTTATGTTTTTTCAAAAGCGCGCGGACGGTATCGGGGCGCAGTTCCCATGTCGCCGGATCGACATCCATAAAAAAGGGCGTCAGGCCCGCCGCCATCGCCGCTGCGGGCGTGGCCGCGAAGGTCCAAGACGGCAGGGCGCAAAGCGTTCCCTTTTCCGCCCCCATAGCGCGCAGCGTTTGCACCAGCGCGAGCGTGCCGTTCGCCGAAGTGGCGAGCGTGGCGGGATCGACGCCGAAATGCGCGGCCAATCTCTTTTCAAACGCCTGCAGGAGCGGGCCGCCGTTCGAATAATAGCGGTTCGCGTCGATTTGCTCGAGATAGGGGGCGAGCTTCGCGGTTTTCGGCAGGAGGGGGCGCAGTACAGGAATAATGTCCACGTCGGAAAATCCTCAATAAGAGCGAAAAGAACCTTAGCCCAGTTAAGCGCGGAGAGGCAAGGCTCCTTGTGTTTTGCTTGGCGCAAAACTATAGTCGAAATCCCTTGTCCCGGTTCTTTTGTCCTTATGAATCAGAATCTCTATCAAGCCTCGGCCGCGCTGCTGCAAAAGAAAAACAAACCCGTGATATGGGGGCTGGGCGTCAAGCGCGATTTCACGATCTATGAATGGCAAAGGCAGGTCGAAGCCGCTTTTGTCGTCGATCCCAACTGGCGTTGGTGGAACAAGGAAAAATTTCACGGGCTTGAGGTTCTGTCGCCTTCCGAAATCGCGCGTTTGAATCCGGCAAAAACGCTCGTCATCGACAACAATTATCTTTTGCCCGAAGCAACGGAAATCGAAGCCTATCTGAAGAGAATCGGAGGCTATCCGGTCGTGCCGCCGCACGCGCTGCATGACATGGGGCGGGCTTTGGCCGTAGGGGCAGGGAAGGTTTCGCGGCCCGCGCGCGGCGACGCGGGTTTCGTGGTGCGCGTGGATGCGGCGCTTCGGGATATTTTGACGGATCCATTTTCTTTGGACGGCGCGCGGCGCTTGCCGTCGCTTGCCGAATTGACGGCGCTTTTCGGCTCCTATGCGGCGATGGATTATATCGCGCGCGCCGTGCCGCTTGTGCGCGAAGAAGCGGCGCGAACGCTTCGTCCGCGCGACGGGCATGTGTGTTTGATGATCGGTGCTTTGCATCCGGGCGGGGCCAATCGGCAGATTTGCAATCTGGCCGTCGGCTTGAAGCGCGCCGGTTGGACGCCGACGGTTCTGACTTATCAGACGGAGCCGAACGAGGCGGCCCACTATCGGCGGCTTCTGGCCGATAACGGGATCGCGTGCCGGATGGTTTGCCCACCCGAAAAAGAGGATCCTACGCTTGCGGCTTTGGAGGCGTTAAGCGATCTTCCGGAAGGTGTGATGAACGTTCTTTGGCATGCGAAGCCCGAATTGGTGCGCCGCGCGGCCTGTACCTTCAAGGCTTTGCGGGAATTGAGGCCGGAACTGCTTATCAGCTATCTGGATTTCGCCAATATGTTTTGCGGTCTTGGCGGCTTGATGGCGGGCGTGCCGAAAATCGCGCTTTCCGGCTTGATGGCCGCGCCGACCTTTTTTCCGCATTTTTACGGCACGGTTTTTCCGCCCGTGTTTGGCGATCTGTATCGCTTTTTTCTGACGCAACCGGGCGTGACGCTGTCCAACGTTTCCGAAAATGGCGCTGAAAATTACGCCGCGTGGCTTGGACGTTCCGCCGGATCGATCCAGGTTTTCGGCAATTGCGTGACGGAGGAATTTGCGAAACCCTTTCCCGCGCGCCTTGTCGCGGAAAAGCGGAAGGCGCTCGGGCTTCGTAAAGGCGATCCGCTGATCCTCGGCGTTTTCAGGCTTTTGCCGGACAAACGCCCTTTGGACTTCGTGCGCGTCGTGGCGAAATTGAAGCGCGATTATCCGGCGTTGAAGGCCGTGATATGCGGCGTCGGCCCTTTGCGCGCGGAGGTTCTTGCGCTTGCGCGCAAGATGGGCGTGGGGGAATGCCTTTTGTTGCCGGGCGCGGTCGACGACGTGCCCGTTGTGATGCGCGCCGCCAGTCTTTTGCTGCATGTGAGCGAGGCCGAGACGGAAGGGCTGCCGAACGTGATTCTCGAGGCGCAGGCGGTGGGACTACCTATCGTTTGCACAAAAAGCGGCGGGATCGCCGAATGTTTGCTTCCGCGATGGGCCGCGTTGATGCGGAAAACGGGCGACGTGGCGGGATTGACGAAAACGTGCCGCGAGGTTTTGAAGGAGGGGGTCGCATACCGGAAATATGCGCGCGGCGAGCGTAAAAAAGTCTTGAAGCGCCATTCGATCGCGAAGCTCACGCAAACGACATTGCGCGTGGCGGGGGTCGTCACGGACGATTAGGCGGCGCGGCCCGCGTGGGAGCGGAGCCATTGCTCCAAAACATAGACTTCCCATAAATGCCAGAATCGCGGCGTTTTGAGGTGGAAGGACGTGAATTTCTCCAGCCGTTCGGGCGCGATCCACGCTTGAAGACGGCAGGCGGGGCCCGTCAAAAGGTCGCGGACTTCCGCCGCCAATTTTGCGCCGTTCCAATCATCGTCCGTCGGCACCGCGAAGCCCTTTTTAGGACGTTCCAGCCAGGCGCGCGGAATGTAACGCGCGGCGACCTGTTTCAGAACGCGCTTCGTCCCACCTTCCGCGCAAAGATCGTCGGCGGCCATGCGCATCGCAAAATCCGCGACGCGGCGGCCGAGAAGCGGCGCGCGAACCTCGAGTGCGTGGCGCATGCTCATGCGATCGACTTTCGCAAGCACATCGCCGGGAAGATAGGTTTCGATATCGCTTTCGCGCATGCGTTGAAGCGCGGGCAGGGCGGTGCGATCGAGCGGCGCGCGCATCGCGCGTAAAAGCTCTTTCGTCGCTTCGGGCAACGGCCCGGCGAACAGCTCCAGCGAACGGTCGACGAAGATCATCATGCGTTTTTCGTGATAGTTTTTCGAAAGAAGCCAGTCCGGATCTTTTCCGAGGGATTCTTCGTCGCGCAGACTGTCCGTATAACGTTCGTAACCGCCGAAAAGTTCGTCGCCGCCGTCGCCCGAAAGCGCCACCGTGACGTGGCGGCGCGCGACGCGCGCGACGGCCCAGGTCGGCAGGCACGAGGAATCGCCGCTCGGCTCGTCGAGAATCCGCGCGATATGAAGCCGCTCGTCGAAAAAGGCGCGCGGCAGGATCTCATTGTGATGCTCGGTCTTGAGGTGGTGCGCCATGGCTTCGGCGTCTTCATGCTCGCTCGGGAAGCTTTCTTCGAAGCCGATTGAGAAGGTCTTGATCGGCGTTTTTCGGTGCTTCATCGCGAGCGCGACGACGGTCGATGAATCGACCCCGCTCGACAAAAAAGCGCCGACCGGCACGTCCGCCGTCAAAAGACGGGAAAGAACGGCTTCATCGAGAATTTCTTCCAATTCGTCCGCGAGATCGTCGAGCGAGCGTCCGCTTGTTTTGAGCGACGAGGCCTTGAACTGAAAATAACGCGCGACCGAAATCTTCCCGTCCGGCGTCAAGGTCAAGCTGTGTCCCGGCGGCAATTTGCTCGCGCCTTTGTAGATTGAAAGCGGCGCGGGCAGATATTGCAGGCCGAGATAGGTCGCGATGCGATGAAAATCGATCGAATCGTCGAAGCCCGGGAGAAGTGTTAAGGCGTGAAGCTCCGACGCGAAGGCGAACCAATCCTTCGTTTGGGCGTAATAAAGCGGTTTTTCGCCGAAAATATCGCGCGCGAGGGTGAGCGTTCGCGTCTCGGGGTCGAAAAAACCGAAAGAGAACATCGCGTCCAGCTTCTCGACGAAGCTTTTGCCCTCGTCGATCAGGCCGTTCAAAAGGACTTCCGTGTCCGACGTGCCCCGAAAAACGTAGCTTTTCGCCGTCAGGTTTTTTTTCAGTTCACGGTAATTGTAAATCTCGCCGTTGAAGGTCAGCGCCGCGCCCGTTTTGTCGTCTATCATGGGCTGATGGCCGGCGGGCGAAAGGTCGATGATGCTGAGCCTTCGTTGCGACAGCGCGCAAAAGCCTTCGGAATCGACCCAGACGCCGCAATCGTCCGGCCCGCGATGGTTTAAGGCTTCGGCCATGCGCGCGGCCAAATCCTTCATTTCCGGCTTGCTTAGGCGTCCGGAGAGATTGACGAGACCTGCGATGCCGCACATGGGAAAAACCGGAAAAAAGGTTGCCGGGAAACAGTAGGAAACTTCGCGTTTGTTGTAAAGGCGGGCCTCGATCTTTTAAGCGCCCGACCCTAAGCTATCTCCCGTTTCGCGTTCAGGCGTTTTACAAGCCGTGTCGCGTCATAGACCGTTTGGAATCCGGCTTCGTGCAAGCGCCGAAGATTTTCGACGACATAGCGCGTCGTTTGGATAACCGGCGTCGTTTTGGGTTGGTCTTTCACAAAAGCGGCGAAGGAACAGACCGGCAAATTGTGCAAAAATTGTTTTTGGGGAACGATGTCGATAAAGCCTGCGACCGCGACGCCTTGTTCGCGCAGATGCTCATAGATCAATGCCGCGCCCTGCGCTGCGCCGAAAAGCCAGACGGGGCGATCGAAAGGCGTTTTGACGTCTTCGAGCTGGGGCAGGGCGTGGAATTTTTGGAATAAAGCGGCATCCTTATAGCCGAGAATGTCCGCCTTTTCCTCATGCACGAAAAGATATTCGGAACAGGCCTCGCCGAAGCCGAAATTGACGAGCGCAAGGCCGAAATGGTTTTTGACGAAATCCATGACTTCGGGCGTGGATGAGAATTCCATCGGCCAGCCGCCCAGCCAATCGCGGATGTCGGTCATAAACTCCATGCCGCGCTCAAAACGATATGTTCCTATCTTTTTTATGAGAGCGGGAATTTTTCGCCAATCGCGATCAAGCTGCCATTTCCAGATATAGTCCGCTTCCATCAGCAATTTACCGATCCGACCGGACGCGTTGTAGCGCTTTTTGACGTCAATCCAGTATTCGCAATTCGGCACCTGCAACTCTTTGGCGTAGAGCGCGATATAAAGCCGCGACATTTCGTGCATGGTCTTGCACGCGTTGCCGAGCGCCCGCCATTGATCGCCCGTGTGGTGAAGAACGCCCCAGGAATAGACGATGTCGAACGCGCCCAGCAATTTCATGAATTCTTCGTCGAGGGCGGAGCCCTGCATCACGCTCCAATGCTCTGGCGATCCCAGATGTTCGCGCAATTTTCTCGTCGCCGCGACAGAGTCCGGGTCGTAATCGAAGCTCACGATCCGCGAAGCGCCGGACAAAAAGGCTGCGGCCGAATGAAGGCCGCTGCCGCAGCCGATATCGAGAAAGGTTTTTTCCTTAAGATCGGGCAGCTTCAAGAAACCCAGCAAAGCATCTTGCGCCACTTTTTGCCGTTCGGGCGTGTAAAAGCGCAGAAAGTTTTTCCAGTTGCGACCGAAGGTAAAAGAGCGGGCGGCGTTCATGTCGTTTTCTCCTTGGATTTCGGCGGTCTTTTTTTCAGGGCTGCGGCGTGAAGCGTGTTTTGGGCCAGTTTTTCGAGAGACGCGTCGTGAAGCGTTCGTTTGCGCGCCGCGGCGGCTTTTTTCAGGCGTCGCGCGGGATCTCGCAGAAGCGTGTCGCAAGCTTCGGCCAAGGCGGCAATTTGACCGGGCTTTTTTCTGTAAGGCGCCCATTCGGGCGCCAGAATCTGCCGCGTGCCGCCGTTTTCGGCGCAGACGACGGGAAGGCCGATGGCCTGCGCTTCGTGGACGACATTCGGCGAGCCTTCGATTTCCGCCGTGTGCAGCAAAAGCGTCGCGAGGCTCATGAGCGCCGGAATATCTTCGCAAATGCCGAGCATGCGCACGGTATCCTCAAGCTTCAAACGGCGGATGAGGGACTGAACCTCTTTCTTCATCGGCCCGTCGCCGCAGAGAAGGACGCGCAGGTTCGGATGCTTGCGGCGCAACGCAGCCGCGACGCGGATGAAATCCAGAGGCCGTTTTTCCGCCGTAAGGCGAAAAACGCCGATGACGACCGGTTGGCCTTTTTTCAGGCCGCGTTCTTTTTTCAGGATTGCGCGACGGGCTGCGGGAACGGGTTTCATGAATTCCTCGGCGACGCAATTCGGGACGACTTTGATGCCCGCTTCCGGCACACGCAGCCAGGCGGCGTAGCTTTTCGCGCCGTCGAAGGAATTGTTCGAGAAAAAAACGTCTTTTTGGGCAAGGAGGGCGCGGTAGATTTCCCGGTAATAACCCTCCATGCGTTTGTTCAGACGATCCTGAACATACATCACGGACGCGCTGCTCCGACCCGAGAGGAGAAGACGCGGCACGCCCGCCAAAACGCCGCCGATGCCGCTTGCGCAATTGCTCATGTCGAGATAGCTGACGACGAGTTCGGGGCGCAATCGCCGGATAGCGCGATAGACGTAAAGGCCGTGAAAGGCGTTCCTGTCGTCGAGATGCCAAAGCGCCATCGCGACTTCGGGCGGAAGATCGGCAAGCGCCGCGGCGCAGGCGCGCGGTTCCTGCTCCTTTTGCGCAAGAAGAACTTCGCAGGCAATGCCGTTTTCCTCAAGCGTCGCGCGATAGGTCTCCGTATCCAACGATTCGTAAATCGCAAGAACCGTGGGCGTCCAGCCGAGCCGTTGAAGCCCGATCGCAAGGTTGCAAATCTGGCGTTCCGCGCCGCCGCGATTGAGCGTGTTGATCGTCAAGAGGACATGGCCCGCGCGCGGGGCGGCTTCGGCCTGCCCCTCCTCGCGCCTTTGCCGAAGCGCCGCTTGAAGATAGGTCTTGGTTTTATAGGAGGCGAGAAAAGCCAGCATATCCTTCGACGGCAGGGCGCGTTCCCGATCGAGCGCCGACGGCGGCCTTAAGAATTCTTGTAAGCCCGCATTGACGAAAGAAACCATGTCTTTCCGGCCCGCAAGGCTGGGCGCGGTTCTTTCCTCGGCGCTTATTGCCATATGCGCCATTCGATGAAGATGAAGCGGCGGAACGCTCCAATAGCCGCCGAGGCATTCAAGCAGGCTTTCGATGCGTCGTTGGTAAGAAGAATAGCCATAGGCGTTCGCGACGACGCATTCTTCCGGCTTGAGCTTCGCAAGCGCCGTCGGATGGACGGCGGGAAGGCCGAAATAGCGCCCCTCTTGCCAGAGTTCAGGGCGGAGATTGAGAAGGAATTCGGCGGGAATCTGACGCTGCCATTCGCGGATCGCGGAAGCGAGCGAACCGTCCCAAACGACGAGCTTGCGTTCCCCGGTGAGGAGGGCTCGGTAAAGGGCGGGCAGATCTTTCCGTGTCGCGACGGGCATGTTTTTCTACATTTTAAGGAAATCGTGCAGCGCCGCGATGACGCGATCCTGTTCCGGCTCTTCCATTTGGGGATAAAGCGGGAGGATAAGGCCTTTATCCTGAATCCGTTCGCCGATGGAAAGACCGGCGCCTTGCGGGCACGTCCAGGCCTCCCCCTTGGTCTGTTCGCGATGCGCGCACATCACGCCGCGCCGCGCCGCGATGCCCCGCTCCATCAAAAAAGCCAGCGCGCTTTTCTGATCGCACCGATCCGGCAGGCAAACGCAGAAACTCTGCCAATTGCTTTTGCAAAAGCGCGGTTCGACAGGAAGGCGAAGAGCGAGCGGCGCGAGTTCGGCCAGATAGCGCGCGGCAAGCTTGCGCCTGTTCTCGATGATTTTGGGCAGACGTTTAAGCTGTTCGCGACCCACGGCGGCCTGAATGTCCGTCATGCGGTAATTGTAGCCCAGCTCTGGATAGGTCTCAAAAATGATTTCCTTCGAAGCGTGACGCGCGAGATCCGAGACGGACATGCCGTGCTGGCGGAGCAAAGCGAAGCGTTTGTCGTATTCGGGATTGTCGGTCGTCAGCATGCCGCCGTCGCCCGTCGTGATGACTTTGCGCGGATGGAAGGAAAAACACGCGATGTCGCCATGCGGCTTGCCGATGCGTTCGAAACCCCTGCCGATGTCGATTTCCGAGCCGATGGCGCAGGCGGCGTCCTCGACCACCGGAAGATTTTTGCTTTTGGCGAAGGCGAGAATCGCCTTCAAATCGCAGGGCATGCCCAATTGATGCACGCAAAGGATGGCTTTGGTGCGCTTCGTGCAGGCGGCTTCGAGAAGACCTGCGTCCATGTTGTAGGTTTCGGGATTGACGTCCACGAAAACGGGCAGCGCGCCGCAAAAACGCACCGCGTTCGCCGTCGCGATGAAGGAATGGCTTACGGTTACGACTTCGTCGCCTGCGCCGACACCCACGGCGAGGAGCGCCAAGTGAAGCGCCGCCGTGCAGCTTGAGACGGCTTTGGCGTGGCGCGCGCCGACATAAGCGGCGAAATCGTTTTCGAAGGCGACCACTTCCGGCCCCTGCGTGACCCAGCCGGACAGGATGACGCGCCTTGCGGCTTCGGCTTCTTCCTCGCCGAGGAGGGGAATGGCGACGGGTATGTTCTTCATTCAAGCCTCCGAAGAGATGAAATTTTGATGCGCAAGCGGCGGGCCTTCCGTCCAAGCCGCGCGCCAGATCCAACGATCGCGGCACGCGGTCGCGCAGCCGAGGCTTTCCTTGAAGAAGGTCACGCCCGCATTGTAATTACCGTCCCAGCAGGTGGGGCCGAGATCGAGCCAACGAATGCCGCGCTCCGCCAGCATATCGGCCAGTTCCGCGAGAAGAAAGACCAAGCCTTTTTCATCCGAAGAATCCCTGCCAGAGCAAATGTAAAATGTGTTTGTGACGGAAGGGGCGACGCGGAAAAGAAGAACGCCCGCCGCGCAGCGTTCCTCCATCAAGGCAAGGGCAAGGTTGATTTCGTTCGGATGGCGCGTCAAAAGGCTTTCGATCTCTTCCGGCGTATGGGTCGCTTGCTTGCCGTGGCGGGCATAGGTATCGGCAAAGACTTCCAGAAAAAGAGGAAGCAGTTCGACTCCGCCCAAGCGGATTTCCATGCCCTTGCGGCCTAAGGAGCGCGCATAGGTTTTTTGCCTTTTGGAAAAAAGGTGGTCGTAACGCGGCGCGGAAGCCGCGCTTAAATCCAGCATCGCAGAAAGCCAACGATTGGCGAGACGAAAACCGCGACCGAAAAGAGCGAAGGGAAGGATATCCGTCGCGGGTTGGGCATAAAAGGCCGGCGGTAAAGTAAGCTCCAATCCGGCCCAGCCGCGTTCGCGGGCGTAGGCCTGTAGCGCCTGCGTTAGGGCGAGGCCTTGAAGGACGGTCAAATCTTTCGCGACGGCCGGGCCGCCCACGGAAGCCCCTAGGGGCGAGACGAAGATCTCGCCTTCTTCTTTCGTTGCGAGTCCGCCCGGAACGAGGGCCAGAATCTTATTCTTTTGGCGGAGAACAAGATGCGCGAAGCGAAAGCGATCCGCCGGATGGTAATCCAGAAAAGCGAGGTCGTGAAACAGGGTGCCGTTGGCGGATTCGGCCAGAAAAGCCTGCCATAACGGGCGTTCGGATGGCGTAAGCGGCGCGATTTCGACGGGGGCGACGGTTGATTTCATTTTTGCCGCTCGCGCCTTTCTTCCACGTTGATCGCGCCCACGGTCGCGACGGGAAGGTTTTTGGCCGCGGCATGTTCCAGAAGTTCGAGAAGAAGCGTGCGGATTCCCCTTCCCGCGTGGCGCGCCGCAAAAAGCCGCTCCGGATCGTGGTAAAAAGCCTTCGTCGCCATGTAAGAATCTTCGTCCGGCGCGTTGGTGAAAACGATGTTGGGGTGGAAGTCGAAAACCTTGAGCCCGGGGCGATCCAACTTCAGGCCTTCAAGCGCGAGGCCCGTGGCCCCCGCCATCAGATCGAAATGGTCGCCGTAATAGGTCGGGATTTCAAGCATATCGTGCTGCTTGAAAAAGGGGCGAAGGTCGGGCTGCAAACTCATTTGATGCGTGCAGTCATAGTCGAGCCCCGCCTGCCGATAGGTTTTGGCGAGAGCGGAATCCGAAAAGAGGCTGTGCGCGCGAAGGCCCTTGGCTTCGGGCGCGAAAAGCGCGGTGCGGCGGACCACTTCCCGATAAAAACCGGATTCGTCGTCGGAGGCGAAAAGCGCGGGATCCGCCGCGCGGATCGCGCGGCCCGTATCGCCGTTCCATCGAAAATTCGGATGCAGGCCGCGTTCATGGCCGGGCACGGAAACGCCCGCATGCGTGACGAAGAAGGTCGCTGTCACGCCCGCTTCGTCGAAAAGGCCGCGCAAGTCCTCAAGAACGGCGGGGGCGGCCCATTCGACATCGACGGTGAAACAAAGGCTGTTCGGATCGAGGCTCATTTTTCGGCGATTGTTCCGAGAGGCAAGGGAAAAGAATCTATCGGCATAAGGTTATTCCTCGCGTTCGAACAGAAAGGATTCCACAGGAGTCTCGCGATAGCCAATGATAAAATTGCGGCGGTCTTGCGGATCGGGAAGGCGCGGCGCCGCGCTGCTCTTTCCCCGCAACAGATCGACGGCAAGGCGCGGCAAATCGATGCCGTTCATGGTCGTGAGATAGCCGTAGCCGTTCAAGCGGCAATTGGCTTCCATCAGATAAAAGCGTCCGTTCGCCGCGTGGCGCCGGAACTCCAGATTGATGGGGCCGCGCCAGCCGCCCGCTTTTTCGATCAGGACTTGCCCCAGCGCGATAAGATCGGGTTCATCGACCAATTCGCCCGCGCATCCGCCGCCGCCCCATGTGAAAAAGGTCAAATGCGAGCGCATGCCGACCGAAGCGGCGGGCTTTCCCGCGTGGTTGTACACAAGCGTGAGCACATAGGTCGAACCCGGGATGAATTCTTGAACGATCAGATCCTTGCCATAGGCGGCGACAAGCCTTTCCCTTGCCGCGCGGAAGGCGGCGGCGTTTTCAGGCAGGCTGACGCCCTTGCCGCCGCTCATGTTTCTTGGCTTGACGACGATGGGATAGGGCAGGGTTTCGGGGTCTGCGTCCAACGGGAATGTATGAGGAAAGGCTTCCGGAAAAAGCGGCGCGAGATGCGCGATCAGCGCGTCTTTGGAACCCAAGATCGAAAAGGCGTCGAAAGAAGGACGGAAAAGGCGCAATTTGGGTTGCCAGCCTTCCTTAAGCCAGAGGAGGACGGCTTCGACGTCGTAATCCGACGTGGGGATCAAAGCGTCGATCGCATAAGTTTCGATGGCTTTGGCAAGCGCAGCGCGATAGGGGTTTGTATCCCGCGCGCGCGGCAACAAAACGGGCGTGACGCCCTGAACATAAAGGCCCGGGCAATAAGGATCGCAATCCGAGACGAAAAGCTTGATATCGGGCGCGTCTTTCAAGGATTCGATATAGTTGATCGCCGAGGCGACGCCGGAGAGGATCAAAAGATTCATGCGCCGATCCTTTTATAGCTCGCATAATGCGGATAGGCCATGAAGCCGTGGTTCGGCGATGCGACGGTGACGCCTTTCGGTTCTTCAAGAAGATCCGCCCCCGCTTGGCGTAGCGTCAGCAGGCCCGCGTGCGGCACGGGACGGAATGAGGCGAGACGCGTGCGATCCTGCATCTCGATCCAGTTCAGGCTAAACCAGCCCGTGTAGGCGAGCGCGTCGAGCGCGTCGAGGGAAAGCGCGACGAGATCCGCGCGTTCAACCGTTCGCGCGGCTTGAATGACGTCGATGCGAAAAAAGCGCTCGGCCAAAAGCTTTAAAACGCCGAGCGTAACGTTCGTCTTGTCGCGGCGGCGTCCCATGACGAGAAAAGAGGCCTCGGCCTCGACCTCCGGCTGATAGACGAGCCCGCAACCATGCGTATCGACGACATCGGCCAGCGATCCGGCAGCACCCGAAAGCGGCGCGTCGGGACGATGGAAAAGATCGCCCTTCAGCACCCATTTTCCCTCCGTTTCCGCTTGCGGGACGATCGGAAGAACATAATCGGGAAATTTTTCCGCAAGACGGGGCATGATTTGACCAAGGCTTGCGGCGCGGCGCGTTTCGGGGGAAAGCCATCGGGGGCAGAGCGGCAGGCCTTCCGGCGAATCCTCGGGCTTGGCGAATGTCAGGCGGACATTCGGCAAATCCCAGCCATCCACAATCTCCTGATCCGAAAGAAATTCAAAGGCGCGTTCAGGATAGGCAAGAGCGAAGGAAGAGGCGGCCTGGCGTTCAGCGCCCAAAAGGCGGATCGGGCTCATGCGTTCCCCGCTTGAAAGGCGTGGATAGAGCGGCGGAGATCTTGCGGCGATTCCGTGAGGATCAGGCTTCCGTTTTTCACGGTGAGCGAAGTGCCGAGCAGGGGGCGTGTCAATTTGCTGAAGCCGTTGGATTCCATCGGCGGAGAAAAAAGGCCGCCGCTTTGCGCCGCGATCAGATATTCCGCGAGATTGCCGATATCGGTCGCGACGCCGTTGCCGAAAACAACCGTAAGACCGAGATCCTTTGCTTGCCGCGCGAGTGCGAGGCAAGCGAATGGGCCGCCTTGCTTGAAAAGCTTGAGCTTCACGCCGTGCGCGCCGATCTCGGCCGCGCGGCGAATATCCAAGGCGGAATAGACGCTTTCATCAAGAATGATCGGCACGGGGCTTGCGGCGCAAAGACGGGCGAGGCCTTCCCAGTCGCGACGATCGAGCGGTTGCTCGAACCAGCAGAGCCTTCCCTTATCGTGTTGTTTCAGCCCTTGGGCGAAGGCAAGCGCCTCGTTTCGCGAAAAGCCCTGATTGGCGTCGAAAAGCGCCTTGAAAGTGCGGCCCTGAAAACCGGACAGGAGAAGCGGCAGATTGGCAAGCTCTTGCGTTAAATTTTTGCCGCATTTGACTTTGATGAAGCGAAAGCCTTGATCGAGCGCGGATTCGATTTGCGCTTGCAGCAAGGATTCGGGCGCATCGCCTGCGACCGGAAAATTGAGGGGAAAAGCCGCGCCCGTTTGCGTTTCTTCGATAAGTTCTGGAAGCTCAAGCGCGGTCATGACCGAAGAGGCCGCAAAGGGACGATCGGGCCAGATTTCGCGGCAGCGCCCCGCGATTTCGGAAACCGGCTTGCCTTCGGCTCGTTCCGTCAGCGCCGCGACGGTTTTCCGAACCTCTTCGATGGTTTCGTCGCCATAGCCGGGCAGGGGAACGGCTTCGCCAAGTCCGACGCTTCCATCCATGCTTTCGAAACGCACCCAAATTGTCGCGTAGTCTTCAAGCGACGCAAAAGAAAGATGATAAGGCTGTTTGAGCGGAACACGGGCCAAGCCCCAATCCAGACGGCGGATCACGGCGTCCATGATTAAACATCCCCGTCTTTCGGATGCAGCCTTTGCGCGGCTTGGCGGCTTAAACGTTCGACGCGCGCTTTCACGGCCTCCACGCGCCTGTCGATGACGGAATCGTCCTTGCCTTTGTCCGCCGAGAGCACATAGCCCACGGGGTTGTAGCCAACCACGCCGCCGTCAAGCGCGCGCGCAAGACGCCCCGCCGCTAGACGCGCCGCGTCTGTAGCCGCTTCTTCAAGGCCCGCGCCTATATCTTTCGGATTAAGGATTTCTCCCCGGACGATCTGGCCGACCAAGGGGCGAAACATGACGGTGTGATGCCGGATCAGCGAGGTCAACATGCGGATGTTGTAGGTGCTGACGGCGCCCGCTTCCTGAAGGGCCACCGGAACAACGAGCGTATCCGACCAGATATAGTCGCTGCGGCGCAGATAGCGCGTGCGCTCCATGAATTTTTGATAGTCGCCCTGAAGCCGCCGCGGATCTTTGGTCGAGACGACGATCGGGATGAGCATGTCGTAATCGAGCATCTCGCCGTGAAGAGCCTTCATCGCGTCGCTTTTCACCATGCAGCGATAGGTTTCGTCCGTGCCGACTTCCATTGGGCAAATGTCGCAGGCCATGCAGCGGCGAATCTGTTCCCCCGACAGATCGAGAATCTGGATATCGAGCGCGGGCGCCAATTCTGCGGCCCACGCTTCGGCCTGTTTTTTGGCGAGTCCGTCCGAATCCTGAAGCAAAAGCGCCAAGGCTTTCGGCCTGTCTTTCAAGCGACGCGCGGAAGCAAGCAAGGTCAGCGTTTGGGCCATCCGGCGGCCTACGCCCATGGAGGTGTCGAGTCCGTATTTGTCGGCGTGGATCGTGCCGACGTCGCCCGCGTGGCACGTGCCCCCATATTGGGCCGTCGTGTCCGAATCGTTGCCGACCCCCAGCATGCCCATATCCAGCATATCGACAAGCTGATAGATCAGCGTGGTTTCCTGCCCCCCGTTGCGCTTCGCGCCCACGGAAATGCCGCCGTAAAGCTTGCCGCGCATGGATTCGCGCAAGTTTTCGTCGCCGAGGATGAAATCCTGAAGGCTTTTGACGAGGCTCGAGCGGTCGCCGAAATAAACCGGCCCAGCGATCAGAAGCCCGTCCGCCCAAAGCAAATTGTCGCGTAAGAGATCCGGGGCTTTCACGCCGCCTTCGGGCGGAAAATGCGCGGAAAGCGGCACATGCCGGATTTCGGCCCCGCGTTGCGCGGCGCTCCACAACGCGGCGGAAAGCGCAAGCTCGGAATTGGACAGACCCGCGCGTTTCGTCATTTTGCGCAGATTTGTATAGATATCCGCGAAATTCTTTCCCTCTTTGCGTCCGGCCTCAAGATATTTTTCGAGGCACAGTTCGCCTTGGACGCGGATATAGTCCATCAAATCGTCTTGATGCGGAAGCGCGAGGACGGATTCGGTGAGCGTCGATTGGCCCGGGCCCGGCCAGGGGTTGCGCGCGCTTGCGGAAAGGCCGAGAAGGCGCGGGGCGTTCATGAGGGGCTGGGATGCATAGGGTGGAACTCCGATAAAAAATTGATCAGCAGAGCTGTCTTGTTCGCGCCCGCTCCCGCTCTATTTTATCTTTATGTGTTTTAGCTGGGAGCGGGTCGATGCGCAACAGCGGATCGACCCTAAAAAAGTTGACACGCGCCAAACCGCGCCATAGCACTGAACGCCGAGGCATGAGGAGAATCAAGACATGAACTTACGCAACAGTCGAATAATGATCACGGGCGGCGCCGGGCTCATCGGATCGCACATCGCCGACCAATTGATCGAAGAAGGCGTCAAGGAAATCCTGATTCTGGACAATTTCGAACGGGGTACGCGCGAAAATCTGGCTTGGGCCATGGCCAACGGGCCCGTGACCATTCTGGAAGGCAACATCTGCGACCAAAAGCTGGTGGCGGAGGCGATGAAGGGCGTCGATCTGGTGTTTCATCAGGCGGCCATTCGTATCACGCAATGCGCGCAGGAGCCTCGGTTGGCGGTCGACGTCATGGTGGGCGGCACCTATAACGTTCTGGAAGCTGCCGTCAACGCCGGCGTCAAGAAGATCGTGGCGGCTTCGTCGGCTTCCGTCTATGGTCTTGCCGAACAATTTCCGACCCAAGAAAACCACCATCCCTACAACAACCGTACATTGTATGGCGCGGCGAAAGTCTTCAACGAGGGACTTCTTCGCAGCTTCAACGAGATGTACGGGCTGGACTATGCGGCATTGAGGTATTTCAACGTTTATGGCCCGCGCATGGATACGCATGGGGTTTATACGGAAGTGCTTATCCGCTGGATGGATCGCATTGCGGCCGGACAACCGCCGCTTATCTTCGGCAACGGTTTGCAGACCATGGATTTCGTCCATGTGGAGGACATCGCGCGCGTCAACATTCTGGCGGCCAAGGCGGACGCGACGGACGAATCGTTCAACGTCGCGAGCGGCAAGGAAGTAAGCCTGAACGACCTCGCCTTTTCGCTGTTGAAGGCGATGGATTCCGATATGAAACCCGAGTACGGGCCTGAACGAAAGGTCAATCCCGTTTCCCGCCGTTTGGCCGATACCGAAAAGGCCCGGCGCATGTTGGGTTTTGATGCGCGCATCCAACTCGATGAAGGGTTGCGCGGCCTTGTCGCGTGGTGGCGCGAAGCGCGCGCGAAGGCGGCGTAAGCAGACCGGAACGGTCGTCGTTACGACCGGCCAGATTGAAAAGCGGGCCTGCTGTCGCGGGCGCTTTCGCCGAAGGAGACGACGGCGTCGATGACCCTTTCGATTTGCTCGTCCTTCATGCCCGGAAAGAGCGGCAGACTGAGGAGCGTGGCGGCAAGTTCCTCGGCGACGGGGAAGGCGCCTTCCTTATGGCCGAGGCGGGCGTAGCATTCCTGAAGATGAAGCGGGCGCGGATAATGCAGCCCCGTTTGAATGTTTTCGGCGGCCAGATGCGCGGCGAGAAGATCGCGATGGGCCGTGTGCACGACGTAAAGATGCCGCGCGGGCAGATTGTGCACGGGCACGGCTGCGGGGCGAATCCAGCCGAGATCCCCAAAAGCTTCGTCGTAACGGGAAGAAAGCGCGCGGCGGCGCGCGTTCCATTCTTCGAGATAGGGCAATTTGGCGCGGAGAAAGCCGGCCTGGATCGCATCGAGGCGTCCGTTGCGGCCTTCCGTCACGTGAATGTATTTTTGTTGTTGGCCGTGATCGCGTAGGACGCGCACGCGGGCCGCGAGTTCGGGATCGTTCGTCGTCACCGCGCCGCCTTCGCCGCAGGCGCCAAGATTCTTTCCCGGATAGAAGCTGAAGGCGGCGGCGCGGCCAAGGCTTCCGGCGCGGCGGCCCTTGTAAGAAGCGCCGTGGGCCTGACAGGCATCTTCAAGAACCGAGAAACCGAATTTGCGGGCAAGATCCAAAAGAGGATCCATGTCCGCGCATTGGCCGTAAAGATGGACGGGAATCACGACTTTCGGCAATTTTTCGACCGGCAGCGTTCGAAGCAGCCTTTCAAGCGCCGCCATATCCATGAGGCTCGTTTCTTCATCAACATCGACAAAGGCGATATGCGCGCCGGTTTGCGATATAGCCTCGGTTGTGGCGATAAAAGTGTTGGGAACCGTCAGCACCGTGTCGCCGATGCCGACATCCATGGCAAGCAACGCGAGGACGAGCGCATCCGTGCCGCTGGCCACGCCGACGCAATCGGACGTTTGGCAGGCGGCGGCGAATTCCGCCTCAAAGCCCATGACGTTCGGGCCGCCGATAAAGCCCGCCGTATCAAGGGCTTTGTCGACGACGGCCAGCATCTTTTCGCGCAAGGGCGCATGCAAGCCGACAAGATCGAGGAACGGGATCGTCTCTTTTTTCTTCATGGGGACTCGCTTTCAAAATCGTCGATGGAGCGCAAAATCCGCGCCGGATTGCCCGCGACGATCGCGCGCGGGGGGACATCGCGCGTCACAACGCTGCCCGCGCCGATCATCGCTTCTTCGCCTATCGTTATGCCGCATAAAACGGTCGCGTTGCTGCCGATCGAGGCGCGCTTGCCCACGCGCGTCGGAAGACATTTCCAATCCGAGGCTCCCTTGCGCGATCCGTCCTTGTTGCAGGAACGCGGAAAGAGGTCGTTCGTGAACATGACGCCGTGGCCGATGAAGGCTTCGTCTTCGATCGTGACGCCGGAGCAGATGAAGGAATGGCTTTGAATCTTGACGCGGTCGCCGACGGCGGCGTCGGACTGAATCTCGACGAAGGCGCCGATCGTGCAATCGTCGCCGATCGCGCAACCATAGAGATTGATAAAGCCGCCGAAGCGGATGTTTTTGCCGAGTCTGACGTTCGGCGCGATTTTCAGAAAATTCTCAGAAGCGTCCGGAAGATCGGTCATGGCCATTTGATCTCTTTACGTTGGCCGTTGTCGCGAAGCGAGGCGTAGGCGGCTTCGAGGATGCGCACGACGGCGAGGCCTTCCTGAGCGTCGACGAGCGGTTTCGATCTCGTGCGGACGGAAGTCGCGAATTCCTCGGCCATAAGGTTGAGCGCCTCGCGGTTCGAAAGCTGTGGCGCCCACATGTCGCCCGTCCTGTATTCCACCTTGATGCGGTTCAGGGCTTCCTCTTCTTGCGCAAGCATGATGCCCTTGTCGTAGATTTTGACTTTGTCGCTGGGCTCCAGATCGTCATAGACAATCATCTTGCTTGTGCCCGCGACCAGCGTTTTGCGGACTTTGACCGGCGCAAGCCAGCTGAAATGAAAATGGGCGACGAAATCGCCTTCATAGCCGAGATGCAGATAGGCGAGGCTTTCGATGCTTTTGTGCGCGTGGCACGATCCGAGCGCGACGACGGAGGTGGGGCGTTGGGGCGTGATGTGGTTGAGAATCGCGAGATCGTGCGGCGCGAGATCGTGGATGACGTTCACGTCTTCCTGAAAAAGCCCGAGATTGACCCGCACGGAATCGAAATAGAGAAGCGCGCCGAGCGCGCCGTCCTCCACCAATTCCTTGATCTTGCGCACGGCGCCCGTATAGAGAAAAGTGTGATCCACAGCGACGATCCGCCCCAGATCCTTGGCGAGCGCGCATAATTCCTCGGCCTGTTCGACGGTTTGCGTGAAAGGCTTTTCGACCAGCACGTCCTTGCCCGCCAGAAGCGCGCGCCGCGTCAGATCGTAATGATGGGCCACCGGCGTGGCGATGACGATGGCTTGAACATCTTTATTTTCCAAAAGCCGCGCCGCATCGTCCGTGACCTCGGCCTCGGGAAACAACCGCGCGGCTTCTTGGGCGCGGGCGGAATTTTTTTCGCAAATGGCGACGAGACGGCAATCCTTAAGTCGCGCGAAATTGCGGGCGAGATTGGGCCCCCAATAACCAAATCCGATAAGTCCGATGCCGACCATATTTTCATTTCCCTGCAAGAGACTTTTGGCGGATAAGCTGCTCCATCTTATCCAACGTCGGGTTGATGCAGACTTGTTCAAGCCAGAGGCGGCCCTCCGCACCTAGGCGCGCGAGGTGGGACGTGTCGTCGCAAGAAGCTATGAGCCGGGCTGCGACCTCGGAAGGGGTGGCGGCGTTGAGCATTGGGTAGAGTTTGTCATATTTCCAGTCATAGGTTTCGTCGAGCCTTTTTCCCAGAATGGGCTTGCCCATGGCGAGGCTTTCGCAGATGACACAGCTGAGGAGGCCGCTGAAGACAAACTCTGAGCACGCTATGTCGGCCAGCGCGAGGCAGGGCATAATCTCACGCCGGTTGGATTGCGGAAACCAGAAAACGCGATCCTCAATCCCAAGCGTTTTTATCAATTCCTTGCTGGCCGCAACGTCGGGGCCGTATTCAAAGGTCGCGAGGCAAGCCTTGGTTTGCGGCCTTTGCCGTAGGAACTCGGCAAAGCCGCGCAGAAGAACGTCGCTTCCTTTGAAATCATAGGCCCTTTCAGGGCTGGCCCAGACATGGCGGGAATGGTTGAAGATCAATAAATCGTGCGCTTCCCGCAATGCGCGCATCTTCACATAAGGGGCCGAATTTGCCGCCAGTTCCTGAATCTTTTCGTCGCTGTACGCGGGAAGATAGATGAAGGGAATAGGCATAAAAAAACGTTCACCGCGTTTTTCGAGTCGTTTCCAGCCTTCCTCGCGTTCGACGAATTGAAAAGGGCAGAAGATCGTGGGCGTATCCCTGATGGCCGCTTGCTGGGCGAGCGCAAGATTGCTTAGGCTTTTCCCGTCCGCACCGGGATAAAAAGGAACCTCAAGATAGTCGCTGCCGTGCGGACAAAATATATCCAGAATACGACCCGCCCTTTGGATAAAGGCGGGCGCGAAATTGCAGCCGACTAGAAATTCGTAAGGGGCCAAATCCTCGGCGATTCTTTGGGGATGGGTCGTGTCGAAACTTTCCGGCGAGCCCCAAGCAAGCTGACGCGTGTAGATCCGCCAATCCTCGGAAGTCGAATCGTTAGAAGGCAAAAAATGGGATTGTTCAAGGGAAAGCAGCAGCAATTCCGCGTCAATCCCGCGATCGCGAAGATAGCGCGTCAGACAATACATGCTGTTGTTCATGTTGCCGATGCAGCCGACTTTCAAGCTCTTCATCTTGGGACTCGTTTCGAGGGAAGAAAACATGAGGGAGATCCAGACCCTAAAATTGTAGCGCCTTAGGATGGGGGCGGCAAGGGGAGGGCGTGCAACGCCTGCAGGCGGGGCGCCGGTGGACATGGGCGCGGGGCGCGTGATAGAAAAGAGGCCTTGCCGCCCTTTTAAGCCGGTTTTCCTTTGCGATGAACGACGCGCCTTTTTCTTCAGCCTTTTTGCGGCCCGTCGTGAGCATCGTCATCCCTTGCTATAATTATGGCGAGTTCCTGAAGGACGCCGTCGATTCCGTCTATCGCCAGACTTTTCTTTCTTACGAAATTATCATCGTGGACGACGGATCGACCGATCCGGCGACGCAGGAAGTTTTGCGGACGTACGAAGAAAAAAGCGCGGAAAAGTCGCGTCTTCGCGTTCTTCGCAAGGAAAATGGCGGGCTTCCCGCCGCGCTCAATACGGGGATTCGCGCGGCCCGCGGTCTTTATATCTGTTGTCTCGACGCGGACGATACGCTTGAGCCGACTTATCTTGAAAAAACGCTTATTCTTCTGGAGACGGCGGCGGATTCGGGCTTCGCCTATTCCTGGCTGCGGAGTTTCGGCGACAGGCGCTATATCTGGCGCACGAAACCGCTCGATCCGTACGATCTGCCGCACAAGAACTGCTCCTATTCGGCGGCGCTTTATCGCCGCGCGGATTGGGAAAAGGCGGGCGGGTACGCCGAGGACATGCGCGGCGGGTACGAGGATTGGGAGTTCTGGATCCGCCTGATGCGTCTTGGCGCGCGGGGCTATGCGATCGAGGAAAGCCTGTTCAACTACAGGCGTCACGGGCGCACGATGCTCGACGACGCGCAAAACCGCCATGCGGAACTCGTGGGCGAGATTCGAAAAAGGCATATTGATCTTTACGAAGACAAAAGCATCATCGATTGCGTCGTCGCCGGTTATACGCATCAGAAGAAACAGGATCCGTTCGCCAATCTTTTAAAATGGAACGCGCGACCCGACGAGGGTGCGAAAGCCGTTCTTTTTCTTCTTAAAGACCTGACGGCGCCCGAAGACGCGGCGCGGCTTCGCGAAACGGCCGCTTCTTATGCCGCCGCGGGCGCAATGCCGGTCGTCGCCACGCTCGGCGGTGCGCTCGCCTATGAGGCGGATGAGATGGAAGCCGTTCGGCAGGTCGTTCGCGCGATCTATCATCTTCCGGCGCTTATGCCCGAAACCCTTTGGCCCGCTTTCATCGATTACCTTGTGCAAACGCGCGGCGTCCATGCCCTTTTGCAATCCGAAAAAGACCTTCTTCCCGCCGCGCAGGCCAAGGCCTATGTTGAAAAAAACGGATTGAGCCTTGAGATATGGGCCTTGCGGGGCGCGAAAGAAGGTGCGGCATGAAGGCATTTGTGACCGGCGGAGCAGGTTATATCGGATCGCATGTGTGCGTCGCGCTTTTAAAGGCGGGGCATCAGGTCGTTATCTATGACAATCTGTCCGGATCGCACCAGGGCGTCATTGCGCGCATCGCCGAAATAACGGGGGCAAAACCCGTTTTCGTTCAAGGCGACGTGCGCGACCGCGCCAAAATGGAATCCTGCCTGCGGGAACAGGCTTGCGACGCGGTTCTTCATTTTGCGGGCCTGAAAGCTGTCGGCGACTCTTTCGAAAAACCTTTGGACTATTACGACAACAACGTCGTCGGCATGCTCTGCGTTCTGGAAGCCATGCAGGCCACGGGCGCGCGTTTTCTGGTTTTCAGCTCGTCCGCCACCGTTTACGGCGTTCCCCGCTTTTTGCCTTTAACGGAAGAGCATCCGCTCGCGCCCATCAACCCCTATGGCCGCACGAAATTGATCGCGGAAACGATGATCGGCGATTTTCGGGCCAGCTTTCCGGATCTACGCGCCGGAATCCTGCGCTATTTCAATCCCATCGGCGCGGATGAAAGCGGAAAGATCGGGGAAGACCCGCGCGGCGCGCCGAACAATCTTTTCCCCTATCTTATGCAGGTGGCCCAAGGAAAAAGGGAGCATCTGAATATCTGGGGCGACGATTACGACACGCAAGACGGCACCGGCGTGCGCGATTATGTGCATGTCGCGGATCTGGCGTGCGGCCATTTGCGTGCTCTGGAAAAGCTTGCGCAGGGACAAGAAAGCTTGACCGTGAATCTTGGAACGGGGCGCGGCTTAAGCGTTCTTGAAGTCGTTCATGCGTTCGAACGGGCCAGCGGGCGCAGGGTGCCTTGTAAAATTGGGCCGCGACGGGCGGGCGACGTGGCGATTTGCTATGCCGACGCGGCCAAGGCCCAATCTTTGCTTGGGTGGCGGGCCGAGCGGGATCTGGATCGGATGTGCGCGGACGGCTGGCGGTGGCAGAGCTTGAATCCGGCAGGGTATGGGGCAGGGCCTTAGACCAAATAATTTTTTGTGCGTCATTGCGAGGAGCCATGCCGCCGCTTGCGACAGCATGGCGACGCGGCAATCCAGACTCAAAGAGAACGGTGCAAACGACTCTGGATTGCTTCGCTGCGCTCGCAATGACGGTTTTTATTTGGTTTGAGCCTATTTTTCCGACAGCAGTTTTTTCTCAAGATCGAGAAGCGCGCGGCTGCGTTCCTGCATGCGCCGCGCAGGGTTGCCCGCATAAAGCCCGAAGGCCTTGCAATCTTTCCAGACAAGGCTGAGGGCCGCGACCGCGACGCCTTCCTCGATCGTGACGCCCGGCAAAACGACGCTTCCCGTTCCGATAATCACATGCTTGCCGATGAAAACGTCGGCCTGCGTGACTTTGCGGTACTGGGCTGGCACGGTCGGATTCGTGAGCGCCTCGCCCGAATAATCGTCGCTGCTCGAGACGATTGAGACGCGCGCGGAAAGACCCGCAAAATCCGACAGCATGATTTTGCCCGCGCCGATGATTGAGGAAGAAACGGCGATATGGACGTGATCGCCGATGAAAATGCCGCCCGCGCCCGCCGCAAGGACGCAGAAATCGTCGATGCGGACATGGTTGCCGAGCGTTATTTGCGCCGCGTTGTAAAAAGAGGCGCGATCCGAGATTTGCACGTTCTCGCCGATAGCTGCGAAACCCATTTTCTCAATATGGTCGCGGGACAGCATGGGCATAAGATCCTCCTATATAATCCGGACGAATTTGACCGTTTCGCGCAGCAAATCCTGGCCGTCCCAAAGCGCGTCGAAGGCAAGCGCCTGTCCCATGGGCACGATGCGGCAAAGGCCGCGCAAGGCGGCTTTTGGGGCGAAGACTTCCATGTCCTCGCGCGTAAAGCCCGCATAGGTCAAGGTTTGGTGGCGTTCCTGAACTTGCGCCGCCAACGCGTCGAGCGCATCGATGAAGACGATGCCGAGAAAGCCGCCGCCGATGGCGGGATCGAGCGATTCCGTTAGCGCGACCGAGGTAAGATCGTTCGAAAAACGCCAGATCCGCGTGACGTTTCCAGCGCCCGCAAGGCTCGCCGCGCGCGCGTCTTTTTCAAGCGCGTGCGAGGCGGAGATGTTCACGCCTTTGGCCTCAGCGACAAGCGCGGTCTCGGCCAAGAGATTTTGCAGCGCGGGGCCGTGCGCGACGGCGTCGCCGACGACATAAAGAAGATGCGGCGACGAACAAGCCATCTGGTTGAAGAGAAAAAGATCGTTGAACAAAGCGCGCGCGGTTTCTTTGCGACCCTCATCGTCGAGCCCGAGCAAAAACGCGCCGTCGATCGCGGCATAGGAAAATCGGTCGGGAAAGACGAGCGCGCGCGCATCGGCGCGCAAGGGAATCGCGGCGAAGATTTCGGCCTTCGCGTCGCCGCCCCAGACGATCCGGATGTCCGCAAGTTGCGACAAGGCGCGATTAAGGCCCTCATTCGCCGGATAAGAAACGAAGGCGTCGGCGAATCCGGCTTTTTCGAGAAGGGACAAAAGCAAGGCAAGCGCCGCCTCGGACGGACCTTCGAACGCGCTCGGCAGACGTGTGACGTTGACGTTGCCGGTCAGAAAAGCGAGAGCCCAGGAATAAAGAAAAAGCGTATCGACGTTCGCGGGCGGCAGGTGAAACGCGATGCCGCGCCCCACGGCCACCGTTTGTTGCGGCTGTTGCGCAAGGAAACGGTCGCGCAGCTGCAAAAGCGCGCTTTTGCGCGTCCAAAAGGCGAAGGCGCGAAGCGGCGCGTTTTCCGCAAATCGTTTATCGCTTCCCAAAAGCGCGGAAAATTCCGCGACGAGGGCCAGACGCCGTTCCGCGAACGGCAAGCCGCGCGTTTCGCGGGCCTGCGTCAATCTTGCCGCAAGCGCTTCGAGCGAAAGCGGTTCGCGTTTGTCCGGCGTGGCAAGAAAAAGTTCGTTCATGCCGCCCCCACAACGTCGGAACAGCCGCGCAATTCCGCCTGCGGCAGGCGTCCATGTAGGCGCAACGCCTTGCCAAGCCGCCCGCCCGCGCCACCGTCCACCGCGACGATCTCGCCCCTGTCGCCCGTCAGCAAATTATGCCCGGGATAGGAAAGAGGCAGGGCCGAAAGCACCTGAACCATGCCGCTTTGGCCGATGCCGAGCGGTTCGCGGCTTTTCTCGTCGCGGATGATCACGTCGGCGAAATTGGGCGGATAGAGAAGCCCGTCCTCGCCTTCAAGAAAAAGCGAGCCGATTTGTTCCACCATGCCGTAGAAATTCACGACGCGCGAAAGGCCGAATTTGCGCAAAAGCGCGGCTTTGAAGGCTTCGTTGGTAATTTTTTCCGCCTCCATTTTTTTCCAGCCGCCGGAATGAAGGAGGATCGCGTTCGATAAATCAAGCGCGCCGTCGGCGAAGGATTCTTGAAGGCGGCTCCAGATAAGGAAGGTGAAGCCGAAAATCAAAAACGGGTTCGCGCCGTGCTTCGCGACGAAGCTTCGGATGGTTTCAAGATCGGGATTCAGGTTTTCGTCGAGCGCAAAGGTCGCCTGCGCGCCGAATTTCATAAGACCCAAAACGCCCGCGCCGCGCGCGCTGAGCGTCGCCGGATCCGCGATGATTTTCCGCGTGTCGATGACGAGAAAGGGAAGGCGCTTGCCGCCGAGCAGCGGGCGCAGAGTCTCGACCAGCGCGCGGCTTTGACGCGCCGAAGTTTCGGCATCGACGAAAATCCGGCTCGGCGTCTGGCCGCTCGTGCCGCTCGATTGCAAAAGCATCGTTTTTTCCTGCGTCGAGACAAGATCCATATGTTTGAAAACCGGCGCGGGAAGGAAAGGAAGAGCGGCGAGCGTTTGCGCTTCCTTGGGCGCGCCCATCGCATCCAGCATGCGGCGATAGGCTTCGCATTTTTCGCGATGATGGCGCGTGAGCGCGTTAAGCGCGGGCAGAAGAAGCGCTTCTTTTTCCGCTTGCGGAATCGAAAAGGCCGGACGCGCGATGAGATCTTCGAAGCTCATGGGCTCTCTCGCAAGCTTTTGAAATCGATCTTGCCGCTCGGCAAATGCGGGATTTCCGCGATAACGCGCAAAGCAAAGGAACGTTCAGGGATCTTGTATTCGTGCGCCAGATCGTCGAGCGCGGCGCGGATTTGCGCGGAATCCTGTTTCGCGTCGCAAAAAACGCGCACCTGTTCTTCCGCCGCGAGAAGCGCCACGTCGAAAGACGGCTTCAGGCGGCGCTCGATCTCGTCAAGCGCGACGCGCAGCCCCGCGATTTTCGCGAAGCGCGCGTTGCGGCCCGTAATGAAAAGATCGCCTTCTTCATCGAGTCTGCCGCGATCGCCCGTCGCAAGACGGCCCTTGTTTTCGTCGCCCTTCGCGAGATCGGCGCGGCAGGTCGCATAACCCCACATCACGTTGGGGCCGTAATAGACGATCTCGCCGGTTGCGCCCGCGGGCAGAGGCGCGCCGTCCTCGCCGACAATCTCAAACCGGCCGCCTTTGAGCGCGCTTCCCGCCGAATCCGGCTTGGCGGAAAAACGCGCGGGATCGAGCGTCGCCATGCGCGGCGCGGCTTCCGTCTGGCCGTACATGACGTAAAATTTGCCGCCGCGCGCCGCGATTTGCGCGTTGATTTTTTGACGGGTCGCGACATCGAGAGAGCCACCCGCCTGCGTGAAACTGACGACGCAGGGCGGGGCCATGCGTTCCGCGCCGAGCCGCGCGAGCGTCGCGTAATGGAACGGCACGCCCGGGAAATGCGTTCCGCCTCTTTCGCCGATGCGTCCCCACAATTCCGGCGAAGTGATTTTCGCCTCGGTCACGAAGGAAGCCGCGCCGCGTTCCAGATGCGACAAGAGAACCGAAAGGCCATAGGAATAATGAAGCGGCAGATGGCAGATTCCGGCGTCGTCTTTCGCGATATGAAGCGCCGTTGCAATCTGGCGCGCGTTGGCGAAAACCGCGTCGCGGGAAAGACGGACAAAACGCGCCGTTCCCGTCGTGCCGGAGGTCGAAAGCAAAAGAGCCGTGCCGAGCGTTATCGCGCCGCCGGATAAGCCCGTTTCAAGCCAGCCATCGGCGGCGTTGTAAACGAGTTCAGGCGCGAAGGAGTCCTTCAGCCGCGTTTGCGCCTCGGCCCCCAGCGCCGGATCGATAAGCGCGACGGTCACGCCGCAGGCAAGGGCGCAAAGAAGCGTCAGCGCGCCGTCCAGATCATTGGGCGCGGCGATAAGCGCGAGCTTGCCGCCAAAGGGTTTCAGCCTTTCGACAAGCGGCGCGGCGCGTTTTAAACATTCCGCGTAAGTCAGCCAATCTTGCCTGTCGTCGGAAAGGCATCGCGCCTCAGCCTGCGCCGAGGGCAAAACGGCGCGGCCCGCCAGCGCGTCGAGAAAAAAACCGAGGCCTGAAAAGCCGATCATAAAACCATCCCGCCATCGACGCCGATCACTTGCCCCGTGACATAGGCGGAAAGATCGGAGGCGAGAAAGAGGGCGACGTCCGCAATGTCTTCGGGTTCGCCGATGCGGCCCAGCGCGATGGAGGCGATGCGTCGCGCTTTGACGTCTTCGCAAAGATTTTCGGTCATCGCGGTGCGTATAAAGCCGGGCGCGATCGCGTTGACGCGGATGCCTTGCGGCGCAAGCTCCTTCGCGGCCGATAAAGTCGCGCCGATCACGCCCGCTTTGGCCGCCCCATAGACCATCTGGCCGCTGCAACCGCGCGTTCCCATGATGGAGGAAAGATTGATGATGCTTCCCTTTTTGCCGCGCGCCATCAACCGCGCCGCAGCTTGGGTCATGTAAAGGACGCTCGCCAGATTCGCTTGCAGCGTTTCTTCAATGGTTTGCGCGGGGATCATGCCGATCAACCCGTCGCCCAACCTTCCCGCGTTGTTGACAAGAATATCGAGACGCTTGTGGGCGTCGAACACGAAACGCGCAAGTTTTTGCGCGTCTTCCGCCTTGCCGACGTCGGCGGCCGCCGCGCTCACTTTGCCGGGGAAGGATTTCGCGAGCGCGTCTTGCGTCGCGGCAAGCTCCGGCGTCTCAGCATGGGCATTCAGAACGACGCTCGCGCCCGCTTCAAGAAGACGTTGCGCGATGGCGCGGCCGATCCCCCGCGACGAACCGGTGACGAGCGCCACTTTGCCGGTGAGGTCAAGCGCGCGCATATTTGTTCGCAAGGTGAAGGGCGGCGTCAAAACTGCTCATGCCGAGGATCTCGTCCGTTTCAAGCATGCAATCGAATTCGGTCTCGATGGCGGCCACCAGCGCCATATGGCCCAGCGAGTTCCAGGCCGGATAGGCATTGTATTTCAACTTTTCCCGCTCAACGGGGCCCTTGATTTCCAAAATCTCGGCGAAGATTTTTTCCAGACGGGCCTCAAGGGAAAGCATGAAATTTCCTTTCGGAAAAGGGGGTTGAAAACCGTTAATTCATCTCCTCCGGCGAGGCAAGGGAAAAGCGACTTTCCCTGATCCGGCGCTTATCCGCCGCCGCGCTTTCAGGCTTCTTTCATCGCGGCGAAGGCGCGAACTTGCTCGGCAAAGGAAAGGATCGTGTCGATTTCAGGGACGGTCAAACGCTCGATCACGCGCTCGCGCTCGCCTTCCGGCAAATCCGCTGGCGCGGCGATGGCCGCGTCGAGCTGATCCGCCAAAGGCCGATCCCAGCGGAACAAAGTCAACGCCGCCACGTCCGCCAGATGCTCGTCCGTCCAGGCGTTCGTGTCGCTGATGACGCGGCACCCCATGGCGAGGCCGATTATCGTGCGTTCGTGAACAAGGTCGCGCGCGTAGGGATTTGTGTTGCAAATGAACTGAGCCTCCCTGTAAAGGCCGTTTCCCTCCACGATGTTGACGGCGGGCTTGAAGATTGCGCGCGCGCCCGTTTTGTCCACAAAATCCCATCCGTCGCCGACGATCACCGCGCCTTCCTGTTTTTTCAGCCATTCCATAAAGCGCGCCGCGCGCGCCGCGCGCAAATAGGTGTCCATCTGGCGGACAAGAAGCCAGAATTGCGCCCTGTTGCTCCGTTTGTCGATCTTCGTGGCCGTGAAAATTTCATCGACGAGATCGCTCAGCTCGAGATTGGGGTCTTTTTCCGCCCTTCCGATCTGGTCAATAAGCGCATCGCGCACGAATCCGGGCAACTGATCGAGCCCGTTCCAGAGCGGCTCCGGCGCGACGCCCGTTTTGAGATAAAGAAGGCGTATGGGCCGTTCCCGAAACGAATTGATGGGCGGTGTAAGCGGTGGGCCGAAAAAACCGTAAGGCGTGTAAGCGGAAAACTGCGGCGAGGGCAGATAGCGTTCTTTGACTTCGTAAAAGGATTTGAAGTGATAGAGGTTGCCCACATAGGCGCTCGCGTTCACATGGTTGAGGGGGTTGTGGCACGGATGATCGTGATGCAAGCCGATAAACGGAACGCGCATGACCGACCAGATCGTTCGATCCGCCGTCGTCTTAAGGTCGGAACCGACGCCCTGGACGCCGAAAGCGAACAAAACCTCGTCGCTGTTCATATAGTCGCCGAAACGGGCCCGCGCGTCCGGATTCAAAAGATTAAGGCATTCGGTTTTATAGCCGCGCGCGGCAAGTTCGCACGCAATATCGGACGTTTCGCCCGCGAGCACGTCGTTCCCGCTTTTCGCATGGATGCCAAGAATCGTGCCGCGCATTTTTCGTTTCGATCTGTTTCTTCGGGGACAACAAAAGACAAGGAAGGCCTGTCGGACGGCCACCGTAAAACCGCCCCCCGCGCGCCGTCAAGTTGAAAGGCCTTCGGCAGATTGACAGAATCGAGCCATAATGCACAATAGGCCGCGTCATGTCTCGGATGGGCGCAATGTCTTCAAAATTGGATAAATATCGCGATCAAATTAAAACGGATTGGACGGATTCGCCTTATTATGACAGGGCTGAAAAGAACGACTGGTTGGATGGTTTTTGGGCGCCGCAAGGCTTGTTTTTCAGTAAATTTGTAAAACTCGATCTCACGAATGTCGTTGAGCTTGCTTGTGGCCATGGCCGCCATGCCGCCAAATGCATCGATAATGTCGGCCATATAACGTTGATCGACGTCAACGACACCAATATCGACGCCTGCCGTAAGCGGTTTGCCGGAAATCCTAAAGTTTCCTATCTTGTCAACGACGGCTCCAGCCTGAGCGCCATTGCAAGCGACTCTCTCACGAGCGTGTTTTGCTACGATGCCATGGTTCATTTCGAAGCTGCGGACGTCATCGCCTATGTCGGCGAAATAGCGCGCGTTCTGAAAACAGGGGGGCGCGCGTTGCTTCATTACTCCAATTGCGACCTGTTTCCAGAAGGAAACTATAAGGATACCCCTCATTGGCGTAATTTCTTTTCAGAAAAAATGATGCGCCATTTTGCCAACAGGGCTGGATTTGAGGTTCTGAGCAGCGATATCTTCTGTTTGGGCGTTGAGGGCCTTGATATAAAAATAGCCGATGCCGTCACGCTATTTGAGAAAAAATAGCGGCTGGCGTTTGTATGTGTGGTTTCTCATGCAAATCACCATTTTAGCTCTGGCATAAACGGATAATTAAGAAAACTGTTTCAGAACGGAGAGATACTCGGGTTCCGAAGGAACCCAAGTCTATTGTACGGGAAGAAGGAGATCCTCCATGCACAACGCGCTTCTTCAAAATACGGCGTTTCGAAACACGGCGCGCATCGGCGCCCTTTTCGCTCTTTTAAGCCTCGGGGCGTGCAGCGACATGAGCGCGACCCAACAACGCGTCGTGACCGGCGCGGCCATCGGCACCGCCGTCGGCGCGGTCGGCACCGTCATGACGGGCGGCTGCGTCGCCTGTGGCGCGGCCGTCGGCGGCGCGGTCGGCGCCGGAACCGGCTATGTCATCGACCAGATCCAGAAGAGCATGTAACGCCGCGCGGTCGATTCTTTTTTCGTTCCGGATTCCGTATTTTTACGTCCTCTTCCCACTTGGCACGGGTCTTGCAGATCTGTGGGCAGGGGGAGCCGATGCTTTTTGAAATCACGCCTATTTTGCTCGATAAATCAACGCAATCTGCCGCTTCGGCGCGCAATTTTGCAAATTCTTCCGTTGCGGATACGACGGAACCGGGGGCAGATTTTGCCTCGGCGCTCGACGATGCCGACAATACGCAGCAAACGATCGCCGCTCAGCAGGAGGCCGTGCAAGCCGCCGCAGCGTCGACGAAAAGCGCGGCGCGGGCGAACGCGGGGCTGAGCAACGCCGCTCTTTCTTCCGCGCGCGTCGATCGCAGCGCCGCCGATATGTCCGATAGCGACGACAATCTCGGCTTCAGCGACGTTTTGGATATTCTCAATCCGCTTCAGCACATCCCTCTGGTCGGGACGATCTATCGCGAGGCGACGGGCGACACCATCAAACCCGCCGAACAGCTTGTCGGCGATCTGATCTATGGCGGGTTGACGGGCACGCTTCTTTTGAGCGGCGTGGCCTCTGTCGCGAGCCTCGCTTTCGAACAGCAAACGGGGAAAGAGCCCGTCGTCATGGTCGCCGATGCCGTTTTCGGAACCGACGATTCCGAAGGACAGGCCGACGCGATGGACGCTTCGCCCGCGGCTCCGAAAAAATACGCCGCCGCCGGTTCGAATCTTTTGGCGGCGCAGGAAACGCAGACGGCGGACGCGACGAACCAAAATTTTCAGCTTGCGGCAAGCGCGCAGGCGTCAAACGCGCCCGCAGAAAGCGCCGCGAACGCGGCGAATTCGTCTTCGGGCCTTTTGACGATCGCGCAGGCCGGAAACAAACAGCCTTTCGGCGGCGCCATGGCGCCCGTCGGCGCGCAAGCTGTCGCAGCCTCCGCGACGGCTCCTTCGGCAACGACTTCTTCCACAACGAATTCTTCCGCGACCGCCGTTGCGGCGACCAGAGGCGGGCCTCAGCTTTCGCCCGTGACCTTGGCGATGGCGTCCTCCCAACAACCGCTTCAGAGAATCGGAAACAACATCATCGCCCAGCCGCCCGTCAGCCGGACGGCGCATTTCGCGACGGCCAAACCGGCGGCGAACGGCGCGAATACAACGAATGCCGGAACTTCCGCCGCGCCTGCCGCGACGGATCCCGCGAACGGCGCGGCGTCGGGCGCGGATTTGAACGCGGCGCTCGGCCAGGCTTCGGCCGCGACAGGCGCAACCGCAGCCCAGACAAGCGCCGCGCAAGAGGCCTTGATGGGGGCGATGGCCGGATCTTCCTCCGCCGGAAGCACGGGCGCTCTCGCCGCCCTGCCGCAAGATGAGAATACGGACGGCAAGACGCTCGGCTCTTTGATGCACAGCTCGGCCGAGGCGCGGCAGGCCGGATCGACCCTGCCGCCCGATCTTGTCCACGACATGATGCTGATGGCGCTCGATAAATATAAAACGGCGGGGAACTATGCGCCGAGCGAGATGACTTTGCCGTAGGACATATCGTCAATTGAAGATATTAGGCTGCAAATCCTTGATTTTCGCCGCAATCTTTTCAATTGACGATACGTCCTCTAGAGCCTTTTCGTATTAGGTTGACCTTAACCTCGATGCATTGCTCTTGTAAGTCTGGATCCCCGCCTTCGCGGGGATGACTCGTTATTATTTGATACACCATACATAAATTGTCATGCCCGCGCAGGCGGGCATCCAGTCGACTGGGAATATAGTGTCCGTATTTTTAGGCCAATCTAACGCCAATATGATCTAGCTCTCCGCAAAAAATGTGATACTTCTTTCCGATGTTTTTTTCGGATCGCCTTTCAGTTATTCAGGAGAGAATCGCGCGCGCGGCGAAGGGGCGGGCGGTGAGGCTCGTCGCCGTCAGCAAATTTCATCCGGTCGAAGCCGTGGCGGAGGCGCTTGCCGCCGAGCAGTTTTGTTTCGGCGAAAATCGCGTGCAGGAAGCGGCTTCAAAATTTCCGGCCTTGCGCGAAGCCTATCCCCAGATCGAATTGAACCTCATCGGGCCGCTTCAAACGAACAAGGTCGATCAGGCGGTCGCGCTTTTCGATGTTATCCAGACTTTGGATCGCCCGCGTCTCGCCGAGGCGCTTGCGCGCGCCTTTAAAAAAACCGCGCGAAGACCGAGGCTTTATATCGAAGTCAATCTGGGCGCCGAGCCGCAAAAAGCGGGCATCGCGCCGGAGGAATTGAAATCGTTCTTAAAAGAATCCCGCGATGTTTGGGGGCTGAAGATCGAGGGGCTGATGGCCATTCCGCCTTTTGGGCAGGATCCCGTTCCCTATTTCAGGCAGCTTGTGGCGTTGGCGGATCGCTTTGGGCTTCAGGGCCGCAGCATCGGTATGAGCGACGATTTCGAATCCGCCATCGCATGCGGGGCGACCGAGGTGCGTGTGGGGACGGCGTTGTTCGGAGTGCGGGGGAAATAAAAAGCGCCGCCATGGAAGGCGGCACTACCATTTTGTTCTGACCCCTGGGTTTCGTCTTTCGATTTTACTTTCCGCATTTCAAACGGGCGCGTTCCTGATCCGCGCGGGCGCGGACGGTTGCGGGCGCGTTCGGGTATTTTGTTTTCAATTCACCCAGCGTGACGCAGGCATCCTGCGGCTTGTCGAGCTGGCCGAGCGCCATGCCGAGTTTCAGCAAGCTGTCGGGCGCTTTCGTGCCTTTGGGGTTTTGTTGAAACGCGTCGGCGAAGGCAACGGCCGCCTCGCTGTATTTGCCGCGCACATAGAACGTTTCCGCGTACCAGTATTTCGCGTTGTCGAGAAGCTTGTCCTGCGGGTTTTTGTCGATGAAGCCCTTGAACGCTTTTTCCGCGTCGTCGTAGGACGCCTGGCGCAGAAGGCCGAAGGCGCGGTCGTACTGCTCTTGCGGGGACAGGCCGTAATCGGCGGGCGTTTTCGGCAAAGGCGGCGCTTTCGGCGATTTCACGCCGCCCGTGACTTTGCCGTCTTGCATCTTGATCGCGCCAAGCGTGCCGTTGATCTCCGCGACTTCGTCCGGCGTCGCGGCCGCCGCCTGCGCCGCTTGCTGCTGCGCGGCCTGTTGCTGCGCGGCTTGCTGTTGCATCGCTTGCTGCGCCTGCGCGGCGGAGGTCGCGACCATTTGCTGCGCCGCAAGCATCTGGCTTTGCGTCTGCTCAAGCTTCGAGAGGCGCATTTCGTCGTCCGTCTGCATTTTATCGAGCGTCGCGCTAATCCGGCGCAGCGCGTAATCCACCTGCTCGGTCTTGCCGGTCAGGGTTCGTATTTGATCCTCGACCGCCGAAAGCCGCTGCTCGTAATTCATGATCGCCGCGTTGCTGTAGCCGGAGCCTGAATCGTCCTGCGCGCGCGCGGGGGCGGCGAAAAGAAGAACGGCCAAAAGGGCGGAGGTCAACAAGAAGGATTTGCGCGCGTTTTTCATGGGGATCGCCGGATAAGGTTGGGGATTCGAAACCTATAATAACGGCAAACGGCGGAAAGCCAATAGCCCTCTTGCATAACCCTGGCGGCCGTGGGTAAAAGGCGCCGCCATGGAAGGCGGCGCTACCGTATTCGTTGCTCGAACCCTCACGTACCTAATGTACGCTTCGGGTTCTGCGCGCCTCGTTCCTTGCATTCCCCTCACGGCCCCGCCCGCGCGGGCGGGCCGGGTGGTGGCGGGTTCTGCAAGGGGTCTAATGGTTTCGCCTTTGTCATAGAAAAGCCGGAAATTCGTCGTATGACAAAAAAGCGTCAGGGATCTCTCCGAGGAACTCTGCGCGATTCCCGCCCCTGACAATAAAAAGAAAAAGGAGGGTACGATGAACACACAATCCAAAATGCAAACCTTGCTTCTCGCCGCCGCCACGGCGCTTGGCTTGGCCGTGGGCTTGGCCCTTCCTGCCTTTGCGCAGGAACAGCCGCCGCAACCCATGCATCAGGGCGACGTCACTTATGTCACCGGCGGCGTCGGTGAGGGCGCGCGTGCGGCTTTGGAGACGACCGCGAAAGACTATAACCTTCGCATCACGAACGCCGACAAGAAAAGCGAGATGACCGGCATGGACAGTCTCGTGATCAAGGACGGCAAAGGAACCGCGATCCTGACGCTCCAAAACGGCGATCCGATCCTTTATGCCAAACTGCCTGCGGGCACCTATACCGTCGAGGCGAAAAACGGAAGCGAGAGCAAGATTGAAAAAGTGACGATCGGGGCGGAGAAAGCCTCCGATATCCACTTTATCTGGTGAGCGCGGTTCGATGCGGGAAAAGGGCCTCCATCGCGGGGCCCTTTTTTTGTGTTTTTGAAGGGATTAAAGTGGTTCACTCGCTTCTCTTCACCAGAGCGCGGCTTTTCTTGATCGCCTTGAGGAACTTTGTTTGAACTTCCTTGAATAAGGCTTCGGGCAACAGACCGTAGGCGACGCTCGCGGGCCCGCCGGTGCGGGTTGGGCGTAAATCCGGCCCCGGCCATGTGAAGCGGTTGGCCTCCGTCACGACGATCCAAGAACGATCATCGTCAAGGCCAAGTCTCTTTTTTGTCGCTGTTGGGATTTCAACGGCCAGAGAGAGATCGAAGGGCGGCGTATGCGTGATTGGCAATACCGTCACGACCTGACTGTTGTCGCTGTCGGTTGTTACCAATATCACGGAGCAGGGGCGATCTTTGGATCCTTCTTCAAGGCCGCGCGCTTGCTCCCTGCGCCACAGATAGGCGTAGCGAATGACGAGGGCCGGAACCGGCTTCGGAAACCCTTTGCCAGGATCAGGTTTCGTCATTAAACGCGGTGGCGGCAGAGGGGGCTTTTGCTTTCTTTACGGCGGCGATATCATCGTCCGTAAAATCATCCAGTCCCATGACCTGCCGATCACGGCGTTTAAGGCGGCGGTACTCTTCCACCGAAATTAACACCGTCCGATCACGACCGTTGCGGCTCACGATAACAGGGTGAGTCAAGGCGGCGTCCTGATAGCGGCCAACTTCCTTGCTGAAGTCCGACGACGCAACTCTGATTATGCTGTTCATGCTCACCTCCCGTATGTTCCGTATTATACGTGAATTACGTAAAGAATTCCATTAGGGAAGCGCTGTAACAAAAAAATTTCATAAGAAATCCTTAACAGGCCCCTTGAAACAAGCTTCGAGAGGGCTTACATGATTGGCACTCGCTGTGAGAGAGTGCCAAAAACCATATATGGCGCCTTTCAAGCGCTTTGTTAACCACACGGAACGATCCGTGGACTTATGAATTAAGGAGCAAGACGATGAAATTCCGTCCTTTGCATGATCGCCTGGTCGTGCGTCGCCTCGAAAGCGAAGCCAAAACTGCCGGCGGCATCATTATTCCCGACACCGCCAAGGAAAAGCCCCAAGAGGGCGAAGTTATCGCCGTCGGCCCCGGCGCGCGCGATGAACAGGGCAAGATCGTCGCCCTCGACGTGAAGGCGGGCGACCGCATCCTGTTCGGCAAATGGTCCGGCACGGAAGTCAAGATTGACGGCGAAGACCTTCTTATCATGAAGGAATCGGACGTCATGGGCATTCTTGAATGCTGCAAGGGCGACGCCTGCGCCTGCAAGGGCAAGAAGTAAGCCCTCGCTTTTCCGCAAATAAAATTTTGTCATCTGAAAGGAACACACAATGGCTGCTAAAGAAATTCGCTTCTCGGTCGACGCGCGCGACCGCATGCTGCGCGGCGTCAACATCCTCGCCGATGCCGTAAGCTGCACGCTCGGCCCCAAGGGACGCAACGTCGTCATTCAAAAAAGCTTCGGCGCGCCGCGCGTCACCAAGGACGGCGTCACCGTCGCCAAGGAAATCGAGCTTGCCGACAATTTCGAAAATATGGGCGCCCAGATGGTGCGCGAAGTCGCGAGCAAGACCGTCGATCGCGCCGGTGACGGCACCACGACCGCGACCGTCCTCGCGCGCGCGATCTGCGCCGAAGGCATCAAGGCCGTCGCGGCGGGCATGAACCCGATGGATCTGAAGCGCGGCATCGACGCCGCCGTCGAAAAGATCGTCGAGGATCTGAAAGCCCGTTCGAAGAAGGTCGCCAGCAACGCGGAAATCGCGCAGGTCGGCACCATTTCGGCCAATGGCGATACGGAAATCGGCGACATGATTGCGAAGGCGATGGGCAAGGTCGGCCACGAATCCCCCATCACCATCGAGGAAAACAAGAGCCTCGAGACCGAGCTGAACATCGTCGAAGGCATGCAGTTCGATCGCGGCTATCTCTCGCCCTATTTCGTCACCAACGCCGAAAAGATGATGTGCGAGCTTGAAAGCCCCTATATTCTTTTCCATGAAAAGAAGCTTTCCAGCCTTCAGCCGCTTCTTCCCGTTCTTGAAGCCGTCGTCCAATCGGGCAAGCCGCTTTTGATCGTCGCGGAAGAAGTCGAAGGCGAGGCTTTGGCTACGCTCGTCGTCAACAAACTGCGCGGCGGCTTGAAAGTCGCGGCCGTGAAGGCGCCCGGCTTCGGCGATCGTCGCAAGGCGATGCTCGAAGACATGGCGATCCTTACGGGCGGCCAGCTGATCTCCGAAGATCTCGGCATCAAGCTCGAGACCGTCACGCTCGCCATGCTCGGCACCGCGAAGAAGGTCAAGATCGACAAGGACAACACCACGATCATCGACGGCGCGGGCAAGAAGAAGGACATCGAAGCGCGTTGCGCCCAGATCCGTCAGCAGATTGCCGACACGACCTCCGACTATGACCGTGAAAAGCTGCAAGAACGTCTTGCCAAGCTCGCGGGCGGCGTCGCCGTCATCCGCGTCGGCGGAGCGACGGAAGTCGAGGTTAAGGAACGTAAGGATCGCGTTGACGACGCCATGCACGCCACGCGCGCTGCCGTCGAAGAAGGCATCATCGCGGGCGGCGGCACGGCGCTTCTTTACGCCATCCGCGCCATCGAAAAGGTCAAAGTCGCCAACGACGATCAACGCCGCGGCGTCGATATCGTCCGCAAAGCGCTTGAAGCCCCCATCCGCCAGATCGTCGATAACGCGGGCATGGACGGCTCGGTCATCGTCGGGCGTCTTCTGGATCAAAAGGAAGTCAACTACGGCTTCGACGCGCAAAAGGGCGATTATTGCGATATGCTGAAATCCGGCATCATCGACCCCACAAAGGTCGTTCGCGTCGCGCTTGAAAACGCCGCGTCGGTCGCGGGCCTCCTCATCACGACGGAAGCCATGATCGCCGACAAGCCCGAAAAGAAGGCCCCGATGGGCGGCCATGGCGATATGGGCGGTATGGGAGGCATGGGCGGCATGGACTTCTAAGATCCGCCCCGATCGCGTCTGTCGGGCTGCAAAACGCGGTTTTCTGCCCCCCGCTTTCGCGGGGGTGCTCACGAACCTAAGCGCATGCTGCGCTGCGGTTCTCGAAAACCTCGTTTTTCGCCGCAACATCCGCAATCGGGAACAGATCTTAGTCGGGAAGCCGTTAAGGTAAAAAGAAAGGCCGTGGGGGCGACCCTGCGGCCTTTTTTTCATGAAAGTATTTTTTGTGTGCTATGCGTGGCCTCGCAAAAGTTTTTACAAAACGGATTTTTCAAAGGAGCGAAATATGACGTTGGACAATGAGACGCGCGCGGATCTTGAAGCGGCTTTCCGCGCCGAGATCGCGGAATATGAAAAATGGGCCATGAGCGGCGCTCAACCCGAGCCGGGCCCCGGCGCTGCGCACATCATCGCGAAGGGCTATTTGGCGCGGATCAGGGCGCATCAACGCGCAGGCGAAGATATTCCCGCAGGGCTTCCCGTTCCGCCGGACGAATGGATTTCGGCTGCGGCCGACGAAGCGCCCGAAGTGGAATAGGGGCGCAAAAAAGGACAAAAAAAAGGCTGCGCGGGCAATTCTCCGGTCTTTTTCATGATTGGCGCGCGGGCAATTTATGCTAAAGTTACGCGGATTTTTTGGAAAAAGATATTCATCCTGAACGTATTTGGAGAAGAATCATGCCCGTCGCGACAATGACCATTGAAGATATTTTTAAAGAAGGCGCGGGGCTTTTTACGCGCTGGGCGCGGTTGCCGGAAGAAGAAAGAGCGCGCCTTGGCGAAAGCCTGACCGACGATCAAGTCATGCGGCTTGTCGGCGATTATGAGGATCTTAAAGAACAAGCCGACGAAGCCCAGAGAAAATGGCGCGACGCGACGCCCGAAGGCCGTTATGAGACGGCGGCGGCCAAGTTCGTTCGCGGGATCGAGGCTTTTATGGCCAATAGATCGCTCGCGGCCGGCGGCAGGCCGGATAAGATGACGATGACGCTTCTTCGGGACGATCAGATCACGCTTTTCCTCGATCGGACGATCGAGGCGATCAAGGAAGCCGAAAAAACGGCAGAGAGGCCCATGGCCGCTTTCGTGCAGGCCTATACGATACGGGATGCCATTCTGAACGATCCCGATTATGCGGCCGATAATAATTGGGACAACGGTATCCGCCTTTCGCATGGGCAACCGGCCCTCCTTTCGCCGAAGCAGGCTTTTGTCGCGATGATCCGTTGTGCCGACGATTCTATTGGCACGGAGGCGCTCGTTTATTTGCGCGACGCCTATTTGCGCAACCGCGCCGCGTTCGAGGACGTTCGGAAAAAAGCCGATTATGCGCCCGCTTCGCCCCCTGCGCGGCCGGATCGGGAAGCGATTTCCAAATCCGTTTGGCGCCGTTACGCGAACATGGACGTCCTTCAGATCGACGGCTAGAGCCGGAGCCAATCTTCGTTTTTAAAGCCGCAGGGGCAACTCTGCGGCTTTTTTTTGCGCGGCAAAAACAGCGAAACAGAGAGGGGATGGGAAGGGCTTGAAAACGGCCTTCATTCCATGCCCTCATCTTCTTGAAAAACAAAATGGAATTCCGCTTTCGCGGAAAGGGAGCGGGGCAAAAAAGAGGTTCTATCCGGCCCTTCTTCGTGCTAGAAAAAAGCTTCGAAAAACGAGGGGGCTTGAGCCTCCGATTCCATGACTGTATCAAGCGCCTTTGACGCGCCGGACGGGTTTCTTTTTCATGACTTCAGCTTCCGCCGAAAACATTGCCGCCGCCGAAGATTACGGCGCCGATTCCATCACCATTTTGCGCGGTCTTGATGCGGTGCGCAAACGCCCGGGCATGTATATCGGCGACACCGACGACGGATCGGGCCTCCATCACATGGTCTATGAAGCCGTCGATAACGCGGTCGACGAAACGCTGGCCGGTTATTGCACGCGCATCGACGTGATTTTGAACGCCGACGGATCCGCCACCATTCGCGACAACGGGCGGGGCATTCCGGTCGATATTCATTCCGAGGAAGGCGTTTCCGCCGCCGAAGTCGTGATGACGCAGCTTCACGCGGGCGGCAAGTTCAATCAAAATTCGTACAAGGTTTCGGGCGGCTTGCATGGGGTCGGGGTTTCCGTCGTCAACGCGCTTTCCGAGCATTTGACCCTGCGCATCTGGCGTCAGGGCGGCGAATGGGTGATGCGTTTTACCAACGGCGTGGCCGACGCCCCGCTCGCGCGCGTCGCGGATTCGGACGAGACGGGGACGGAAGTCACGTTTTTGCCGTCGCCGGAGATCTTCACGCATACCGAATTCGTCTTCGCGACGCTTGAGCATCGTTTGCGCGAATTGGCCTTCCTCAATTCCGGCGTCAACATCCATTTGACGGATTTGCGCGGGGCCGATCCCAAAGAGGTCAAGCTTCATTACGACGGCGGCGTGAAGGAATTCGTTTCCTATCTCGACCGCTCGAAGGCCGCTTTGCATGAAGCGAAAATCGGCGTGCGGAAGGAACAGGACAATATCGGCGTCGAATGCGCGCTTCAATGGAACGACAGCTATTTCGAAAACATGCTGTGCTTCACGAACAATATTCCGCAAAAAGACGGCGGCACGCATCTTGCCGGCTTTCGCGCGGCTTTGACGCGCACCGTGAACCAATACGCGGAATCCTCGGGCCTTGCGAAAAAGGAAAAAGTCGCGCTTTCGGGCGAGGATGTGCGCGAGGGCCTGACCTGTGTTCTGTCCGTCAAGGTGCCCGATCCCAAATTCTCGTCACAGACGAAGGAAAAGCTCGTTTCCTCGGAAGTGAAGCCGGTCGTCGAATCCGTCGTTTCCGAGATGCTTGCGACCTGGTTCGAAGAACATCCCGCCGACGCCAAGAAGATCGTCGGCAAGGTCGTGGAAGCTGCGGCCGCGCGCGAGGCGGCGCGCAAGGCGCGCGAACTGACGCGTCGGAAAAGCGCGCTCGATCCGACATCCTTGCCCGGGAAATTGGCCGATTGTCAGGAGCGCGATCCCGCGAAATCCGAGATTTTCATCGTCGAGGGCGATTCGGCGGGCGGCTCCGCGAAACAGGGGCGCTCGCGGCAGTTTCAGGCCATCCTTCCCTTGCGCGGCAAGATCCTCAATGTCGAGCGCGCGCGTTTCGACAAGATGCTGTCCTCCGCCGAAATCGGGACGCTTATCACCGCCATCGGCGCGGGCATCGGACGCGAGGAGTTCGACGCCGCCAAGGCGCGCTATCACAAAATCATCATCATGACCGACGCCGACGTGGACGGAAGCCACATCCGCACGCTTCTGCTGACCTTCTTCTATCGCCAGATGCCGGAGCTTGTCGAACGCGGCTATATCTATATCGCGCAGCCGCCTTTGTTCCGCATCAAGCGCGGCAACACGAAAGAGCGCTATTTGAAGGACGAGCGCGCGCTTGAGAATTATCTTCTCGATTCCGGCGCGGAAAGCGCGACGCTGACCTTGCATGACGGAACCGTTTTTGCGGGATCCGAGCTGCGCGCGGAAATCGAGAAAATGCGACCCCTTCGCGCCGCCATGAACGCGCTGAACCGGAAAGTCGGCAATCAGGCGCTGATCGAACAGGCCGCGATCGCCGGCGCTTTCACGCCCATCTTGATGCAGGATCTTGCGAAGGCCGCCGAAGCCGCCGCTTATATCGCGAAACGCATGGACGCCGTTCTCGCGCCCGCCGAGCGCGGCTGGTCGGGTGAGGCCGTGGAAGGGCGCGGGCTTGTCTTTACGCGCAAAAAGCGCGGCGTCACGGCGCGTTTCGCGCTTGAAGCCGATGTCTTGCGTGCGCCCGAGGCGCGACGGCTCGATGCCGCGACGGGGGCCTTGCAAAACGCGTTCCTTTCGCCCGCCAAACTGGTTCAAAAAGAAGGCGCGCAAAAAGAAAGCGCGCCGCAAAATAGCGCGGGGCCGGTCGAGCTTCTTGAGGCGATCATGGCGGCGGGACGCAAGAACCTGACCATCCAGCGTTACAAAGGCCTCGGCGAAATGAATCCCGACCAGCTTTGGGAAACCACGCTCGATCCGTCCGTGCGTTCGCTTTTGCAGGTGCGCGTGGATCAAGCCGACACGGCGGAGGAAGTTTTCTCGACCCTTATGGGCGACGTCGTCGAGCCGCGCCGCGATTTCATCGTCGAAAACGCGCTGAACGCCACCAACATCGACGCTTGAGCGCGCGGCGATTCTGCGCGCCTCCTTTTTTCCGGGGCCGAACTTGCCGTTCGAGATTCGCGAACCTGCGACGTGAAAAAAGCGCCCGATTCTTTTCTCGGGGACGATTTCTTCTTTAGATCAGATCGCGAGAAGGTTGGCCGCATCGGCGGCCAAGCTTACGAGCGTGACCAAACGCCAAAGGTGTTTGGCGCGGAGCGAAGCGAAGTCCGAGGCTTGCCGAGGATAAAAAGACGCCAAAAGCGTCTTTTTACAATCTGATCGACAACAAATACTTAGAGCGTTTTCCGACCACAGCAATCCGGTCAATCACTTCGGAAAACGCTCTAAAAGGAAGCAATTACACGCATCAATATGGTTAACTACATATTAATAGGGTTCATCGATCCTGAAGGAAAAATTTTTCCTGACGGGGGTCGTTATGCGCATCAAATCCATTCGCCTCAGGCTCTACGGCCTTAGCTTTATCACCCTTGTCTCGCTTGTCCTTTTGTCGGTTTTGGCGGCCTATTTTCTGCGCAGCGACATGATGGCCGAGAAAATCGAAAAAACGAAAAATCTTGTCGAAGTCGGACAGTCCGTCGTCAAATTTTATGCGGCGAAGGCCGAAAAAGGCGAAATCGACGTTAAAACGGCGCAAGAGCTTTCAGAGCAACTGTTGCGCAGCGTCCGGTATGACGGGACGAATTACATGTTCGGTTATAACTTTGATGGCACGTCCGTGTTTCATGGCGGCAATGCGGCGCGCGAAGGCAAAAACTGGATGGACGACGCGGATTCCACCGGCTATCACTTCCTCCGCGACATGATCGAAAAAGCAAAGGCCGGCGGCGGGTTCGTGTTTTATGACAATCCGCGCGCGGGTTCGACCGTTCGCGTTCCCAAGGTCAGCTATGCGCTTCCCTACGCGCCGTGGAATTGGGAAATCGGAACCGGCATTTATATCGACGACGTGGATGCCGAGTTTATGCGCGTCATCCAGGAGTTCTCGGTCTTCGTGGGCTTGATGATGATCGTCGTTTTTGTTTTCGCGACGCTGCAATCGCGCGCGATCGTAAATCCCCTGAAAGCTTTGGCGGACGTGACGGGCGCCATCGCCGCCGGTGATTTCAAGGCGGACGTGCCCGCGCTCGACCGCACCGACGAGATTGGACAACTGGCGCAGGCAATCCTTGTCTTGCGCGACGAAGCCGCGACCGCCGAAAGCCTGCGTCAGGCGCAGGAAGCCGAAAAAATTCACGAGGCGGCCGAACGGCGCGCGCTTCTGCATAAGATCGCCGCCGATTTCGAAGGCAACGTCAACAGCGTTCTTAAAAACATCGCCCAGAAAGTCGACGAGAACGACGTGACCGCCGCGGCCGTAAACAAGACCGCCGCCGACGCGATTCAGGAAACCGCCTCCGTCAACGCCGCCGCGCAAGAGGTGACCTCGAGCGTCCAGACCGTCGCGGCCGCGACCGAGGAGCTTTCATCCTCGGTTTCCGAGATCGCCGGACAAACGCAGTTCTCGCAAAAAATCTGCACCGAAGCCGTTCAAAAGGCGCACGATACCGACGTTCTGGTTCAAGGCCTTGCCGCGACTGTCGAAAAAATCAACGAAGTCGTCATGCTTATCAACGCGATCGCCGACCAGACCAATCTTTTGGCGCTCAACGCCACTATTGAAGCCGCGCGTGCGGGCGAAATGGGCAAGGGATTCGCCGTCGTGGCGGGCGAGGTCAAAAACCTCGCGAACCAGACCGCCAAGGCGACGGGCGACATCGAAGAGCAAATCGGCGCCGTGAAAGCGGCCACGGAACAAGCCGTCGGCGCCATCAAGGACATCGGCGAGGTGATCATGAAGATCAACGAAGTGAACGCGACCGTGGCCTCCTCCGTCGAGGAGCAGTCCGCCGCCACGAAGGAAATCAGCCGCAGCATTCAACAGGCTTCCACCCGCGCCGCGAACGTTTCCACTTTTATCGACGGGCTATCCAGCATCATGACCGATGTCGGCGAAAAAGCGGGCGTCGTGTCCATCGCTTCCTCCGTCGTGAAGGGCGAAATGGACGCGCTTTACGAGCAAGTGGACGCGTTCTTGAAGGAAGTGAAGGCGTAAGGCGGTTTATAATCCCGCTATCTTGAATTGTAGCGGGGTTTTTACTTCACGATCGGGATTCTGTCGTAAACGCTGCCTGGGCGACCATTCGGGGTTGCTGTTGGCTTTTTCGGAGTCGCAGTCGCATTCGCGCGGACGTTGAAGATTTCACCCTCCAACGCCATGGCTGCAATCGCGGCGCTATCGAGAAAATAAGTCGAATTCGGGGCGCTCGTTTCTCTTATTACGTTTTCACGGTTCCCCGTGAAGACTTCGACAGAACCCATTTTAAGCCTGTGATCCGCGCGATTGGGAAAAATATCGCCTTCAATCCGTATGGATAGTTTTTTGCCGTTTCCCGTAAGAATCTCACCGTTGCCGACAAAACCGCCCGGCGTTTGCGGGAAGTCGCCGCCTCTGGAAAAGAAATCCACGTAACCCTGGGCAAGCGTGACGTGGGCGTAGCCTTTCATTTTGCCGTCGATATTGACGCGGCGATATTCGATTTTTTTGACGCTGAGATCATAGGAGGGCTGAACGACGTAACGCACTTCAACCCGTTCGTGCGCCGGCACGGCCGGAGCGCAAGCGGATGCCGCTATACTGGCGCCGACGACAACCGCAGGGCCGACTTTTTTCGCCGCGTTTTTGGTCCAATTGCAAAGATTTTTAACATAGTCTTTGAAATTCATGGCCGTCTCCTGAAAAACCGATCAAAAAATCGAAAAAAGAACCCGTTTGATGCCTCAATTTTACTCAAATTCAAGGTCTGGCGCAAGAAAAGAGAATAGTTTCAAGCGCGTATCTTATTTTTCCGAATTCGCCGCTTTTTCGGCGGAACCGCAATCGACGAGCAGCGGCTCATAGCCTAGCGATTTGATGAATTTCAAAAGATCTTCGGCGCGCAAGGTCGTCGAGGCGTCGTTGCGCAGGGGATGGCAACTGACCCATTCGGCCCGCATCAGGTCGCAATCCAGAACGACCGTGACGCGGCGCGCGGAATCGTTCAAAAGCGCGAAGGGCGTGACGGAGCCGGGTGTTATGCCGAGAATTTCCAGAAGCAGATCGGGCTTGCCGAAAGAAAGCCTTCCCCCGCCGAGCTTCTTTTCGAGACTTACCAGATCGGCCCGTTTTTCGGACGGCAAAACGACAAGCCAGATTTGGCCTTTTTTGTTCTTCAGGAACAGATTTTTGCAATGGAGCCCCGCCGTTTCGATGCGCAGGGCAAGGCCTTCCGCCGCCGTGAAAATCGGCGCGTGTTCGACCGTTTCATGCGCGATGCCGAGCTTGTCCAAAGTCGCGAAAAGATCTTCTTGCGCGGCCATCGTCAGAATTTGTACTTCATGCCCATATTGAGCGACTGAAGATCGATGGGGTGCTGGCCGCGGTCGGTAATGAATTGATCCGCCGCGCTTTCAGAGCCGGAAAAGCCCGCTTTGTAATCCAGCGCGAGATCCCAGCCTTCGTCGAGCCTGTAGGCCACGCCGCCGCCGAGATTCGCGACGGGAACCGTTTGCGTGCCCGCCGAAGCAAAGGACGGCGTGTTGCCGTTTTGCGCGATCATCGCAAGCCCGAAGCCGCCCGCGAGATAGGGATGAAGCGGCGAAGAAGAGGTTGCGGAATCGTAATTGAAGTCATAGGCGCCGTCGACGAGAAGGGCGGTCATTCTTTGGGCCCGTTCAAGCTGCGCTTCCTCGGCCGTCGTGCGGTCGTCGTCCTGCGCGCCGAGAAGGCCCGAATAGCCCTGATTCAAGCCGCCGCCGCTCAGAAATTGCGAGGCCGAAAGCGAAAAAGGATTGGACGTGCTTTGCTCCTCGATCGGCATCGTTTCCTTCGACGTTCCGGGCGGCGTCCATTGCGTATCGTTAAGGAAATGCGAGGTCTGAAACGAGCTTGTGTCGGCAAAGGCCGGAAGGACGCAGAACAGGATTCCGCAGGCCAGAATCCCGATCAAAGCGGCGAAGACGGCTGTCTTTCCGGTCAAAAGCGAAGAAAAATCTTTGTTAACCAATTTTGTCATGTTTGCAACCTTGCCGTAATCGCGAAACTATAGGCGCCGGAAAAACGGAATCGCAAATGTTGCAAGCTTGTTTTGAGTCGTTCTGGCGAAACTGTGTCTCGAAAGCCTCTTAAAGAGTTCAAGGTTTTGGCGTATAAGAAGCGGCCCGACCTTTATTTCCCCAGGTTTTTTGATGTTTTCTTCCGTCCGATCGATTGAAAAAGAGACTCTTTCCGCAACGCAAAGCGTCGCCGTTTCCATTGAGGGCCTTCACAAGACCTATAAAAAAGGGAAGGGAGGCGAGGCGTTGAAAGACGTCGATCTCATCATTCCGACCGGCAGCATTTTCGGCCTTTTGGGGCCGAACGGCGCCGGAAAATCGACGCTCATCAACATCTTGGCCGGACTCGTCCTGAAATCCGAAGGACTCGTCTCGCTGTGGGGCGTCGATCTCGACGAGGAGCCGCGTGCGGCGCGCAGCGTGATCGGCGTCGTCCCGCAGGAGCTGAATCTCGATGGATTCTTCACCGCGCGCGAAATGCTGAATATGCAGGCGGGGCTTTACGGCGTGCCGCGCAAGGCGCGCATTACGGACGAGCTTCTCGCCGCCTTCGATTTGACCGAAGTCGCCGGTCTTTCGACGCGCGCCCTTTCCGGCGGCATGCGGCGCAGGCTTATGGTGGCCAAAGCCATGGTTCACAAGCCGCCCATCCTCGTTCTCGACGAACCGACCGCGGGCGTCGACGTGGAATTGCGGCGCGCGCTTTGGGCTTATTTGCGGAAGCTGAACGCGAATGGCACGACAATCCTTTTGACGACGCATTATCTTGAAGAGGCCGAGGCGCTTTGCGACCGGATCGCGATTATCGACGAGGGAAGGCTTGTCGCCAACGCGCCGACGGATCAGCTTTTGGCGCGGCTCGACAAAAAACAGATCACGATCACGGTGGATCGCGATCTGGCCGTCGTTCCCGCCAATCTGCGCGGCGCGGGATGGCAATTGGTTGGCAAGCGCGCCTTGACGCTGATTTACAAGCCGAGCGCGGCCAGCATCGGGCGCACGCTTCTCGCCGTTCAGGTCAACGGGCTTGGGGTCGTGGACCTTTCGACCAAAGAGCCGGATCTGGAAGACGTGTTCTTGCAGCTGACGGGAAAAAACGCGCCCGCCGAAGCGTGATTATTGTTGTGAAAAAGTCAGTCCACGCGGGGTTGCCTGCGGCGGATTGTGGCCTTCGCGGGCGCCGGTCGAGAGCATGTCCTGATGGATGTGCACGAAAGCGACGGCTTCAGCGCGCATGTCTTCGATCGAAACGCCAGCCCTAAGGGCTTTCGTTTGGGCGGACGGAAGATGCTCTTTCAGCGCGTCCAGAAGCTCCTCTTTGAAATGATCGGGTTTGCAGACTTCATCGAGCAGAAACCTCATCTCTCTTTTGATTTTCGTCGTAAGCCTGTTGGTCTCGTTTTCGCCTATGACGGCCTTGAGAAGATCCGTGGCGAGGGCGCGGGTTTCTTCTTTATCCGCTTGGCCCGTTTTGTCGGCGGCGAGGAGGCTTTCGATCGCGGTCGGCAGATATTTGTCGCCCGCCTTGCCGAGAAGGCGCGCCGTTACAAGAAGAACTTCCCTGCCGAGCATGAGATCCGTTTTGCTGGTTTCGATCAGTTCTTTCGTGGCGGCTTCCAGTTTTTCATAATCCTTTCCGACTTCGGCCGCATAGGCTTTGTCGATCAATTTTTCCGTCGCGCGGTGGGCTTCTGCGGCGCGGATGGCGGGGGATTCGAGGCTTGTCGGCATGAGGCGGGCCTTTCGCAAAAGGGAATGGATAGGTTTAAGGCTATCGCGCCCGCGCAAGGTTGAAAAGGCGAAATAATGGTTAATGGGGGAAGGGAAAAGCGCCGCCATGGAAGGCGGCGCTACCATAATCGGCTGAGAAATCGGCCGCGGTTGATTCAGATCGAGGGGGACTTAGGCCTGTCGCGGCTCGCGCCTAGATTTTGCCGCTGGCGCTGGGGGGCGCGGCGGACTGGTCGGCCGAGGCCTTGACGAGCGAGCCGTTCGCGGGCTTTGCGGGTTCTGCGGCGGAGGTTTTCTGCGCCGACGGCGCTTCTTCACCCTCGGCCTTGGTGGTCGTCGTGTCCCTGAGAAGCGAGCTGAACTCGGCGCGAATGCGGTTTTCGCCCTGCTTGAACTGCATCAAAGCCTGGCCTTCCAAAACGCGGCCTGTCGGCATATTGACGCTGAGCGGGTTGATCGGGCGGCGGTCCACGCGGACTTCGAAATGGAGATGCGCGCCGGTCGAACGGCCCGTCGTTCCGACGAAGCCGATAACGTCGCCTTGATTGACGTGCGCGCCCGGATAGACGCCGCGGGCGAAACGGCTCATATGCGCGTAGGCGGTTTCGATCCGGCCGTTGTGGCGGAGGACGACGAGCTTGCCGTAGGATCCGGCCCATCCCGCTTGTTCAACCACGCCCGAACCGGCGGCAAAGATCGGGGTGCCGATCGGCGCGCCGAAATCGACGCCTTGGTGCATTTTCGAATAGCCGAGAAGCGGGTGCATGCGCATGCCGAAGCCGGAGGTGATGTGCGCGGCGGCGACCGGCGTGCGGAGCAGCGCGCGGCGCAGGCTTTGGCCATGCTCGTCGAAATAATCCACCGTGCCGTCGCCGAAAGTGACGCGATAAAGCGGCTTCACCTTGCCCGCCACTTCGATGGCGGCATAGATGATGACGCCTTGGCCCACCGGCGTGCCGTCATGGGCCGTCGGCTGGTCGTAAAGGACTTCGAATTTGTCGCCCGGGTGAATGTCGCGCTGGAAGTCGACGGTGTTCGAATAGGCGCGGATGAGGGCGGCCATAACGGTGCGCGGCACGCCTTCGCGGGCGCCGGCTTCATAAAGCGAGGAGCGAATCTCGGCGCGGGCCGCGACGCGTTCGCGCTCAATCGGCGTGAGGCGCGCTTTGGCCTGGAACGAGCCGTCGGCTTCGCGCGCAATCGTGACTTCCTTGGTGATCTCCGGCTGGAAGGTCAGGCTTTTCAGCTCTTCGTCCGGGCCGGTGCGCGTGAAGCTCAGCGTCACTTCCTGACCGGCTTTAAGCTTTTTCGGGTCGTAAACCTTGGCCAGCGCGGCGCTGACGGCCAGCGCGTCTTTCGGGTCGATGTCGGAATCCGTCAACATGGCCGTAAAGTCGCGGCTGTCGGGGATTTCGACTTCGCGGGCGATTGTTTCCGGCTTCGGCGCAATGGCGGCCTGCGCCATTGCGTGCATATCGGCGGCGGCTTGTTCGGCTGCCTGAACCGGCGCCGATCTTTCAAGCTCGCGAACGACGGGCGCCGTCGCCGCGATGAAGGCTCGTGACGGCTCCGCGCCGCGCGGCATCAAGTAATGCCCCCCAGCCCCGACACATAAAGCAAGTAAACCAGTAAGAAGAAGCGGCGCTGTCCGGCGAACTTCGAGTTTTTTTGCCCGAACCGCACCCAATTGAACTTTGATCAAGCCAATTACCTTTGCTTTGTTGATCGCTCTGCCGTTCCCTTGTTCGTCGCAGGCCGACATCTGCAAGATCGTTTAACTTTGCGATGCTTCCCGGCGGGAATCTTCTCTTTTAACCAGAGCGGGCGGAGAATGGGGAATAGCGGGGGGGTCTGTCAACGTCGAATTTTGTCAAAGCGTTAACATCGTTTTCGTTTCGTTCCATCTAATTTGCAAGAAAAAGGGCGTCAGGCTGGAATTTCATTATCTTGAACGACAGGGGCTGCGCGCGGCTGGCTTAAAAAACGCGTAATTAAATTGCTACAAACAAAACAATATCAAAATTTTGTTTCACATAAAGGTTAACGCGTTTGTGCGGGCTTGCCCTTTTTTGCCAAAGGGCAACCGGCTCTCGACGTCGATTCCCCCGAACTTGCCGCCTTCGCACTTGCTAAATGGGGTGGTTGTTTTTAATCCGAAGAGGATGCAAAAGGAAGACGAGATCCATTTATTTTAACGGCGAACGTAAAGCGCAGGAGGGTGAGATGAGATTTTTATTTCCAGAAGGTCAGAACGTTCTTTTTCTCTATCAAGAAGGGGTTGAACCCGAAAAAGTAGACGCGATCGAGGAAATTCTGAGAAAGAATTTCAAGAGCAAAATCGTCGATCCCAACGATCCTAGGCATGCGGCCAAAACAGCCGCAGATCTCGCGAAAGACTGCATTGCGTGCGTGTTCGTGTCGCTTCCGGCCTTGATGGAAGATATCGGGGTCGGCCAGCGCGATATCAGCGCGCCTGTGGCCAAGCATCTGGAGGCTTTCGGCCAAAACCATCGCGTAGCTTTTATTTTTGAGGGCATGGTCGCGGTCGAACCTCGCGTTTCGGGCGATTGCCGCGTTGCAAGCAGCGACGTTGAGGCGCGCGTCGACCTGAAGCGCCGCTATTTCCCCCGTATCCTCGAAGACCGCAGACTCGATGAAGCGGCGACAGAGGCTTATTTAGGAAAATTGGTCCCGACAACGCCGAGGGAGGCGATCCAGACTCTACGCTTGGCGGCGGGACTCCATTCCTAAAAAGATTAAAGCAATTTCAACAATGAACGCAGGAGGATGAGATGAAAATTTTTCTACTGTCTCCGGAATGGAACCGGGGAACGCCGGAAGAAGACCTTATTAAAAAAACGTTAGAGAAAGACAATTGCGAGGTCGTCACGATCACGGATATCGAGCGTCTGGAAGATTATTTGCAAGGCGTCGCGCAGAGCGGACAAGCGACGGAGCGTCCTATGGGCATGATCCCGATGCTTCCCGATGGACGCCTTGCGCCCGATGTCGCGATGGGGGCGCAAAAGCTCCTCGATCATCATCTGCGCGTTTTTATGGCCATTATAGCCGGAAAAGATGTTTTGCCCGTGCATGTCGATGCGACAGATTTGGCTAAGGCCAGGCCTGCCGTTTCGGTGAAACCCGGGGCTGGTTTGGCGCTGAAGGCCGCTTAGGCGTCAAATCCTTTACAGATTTGGAGCGCTCGGGCCGTGGGTTTGGTGGGGCAGCATGCATTGCGCGATCCACCAATCCGGATGGGAAGCGTAAAGCGCTGCGGCTGCCGCGCGGGCGGTCGCGCGATCCGGATAAATCCCGAAACAGGTCGCGCCGCTTCCCGACATGCGGCTCAGCAAGCATTTCTCGCTGGCGCTGAGCGCCGTTAAAACGTCCCTAATTTCAGGCAAAAGCCCGCACGCGGCGTCGGTGAGGCCGTTCGTGCGGCTGTGGAGCATGCCGACGAGTTCATAGACGTCTTTCGGCGCGTTCGTCAGGCGGGCTTCGGGCTGGAAATCGCCCTGCCGCGCTTTATAGACGGCGGGCGTTGGCAAAGTCTTCATCGGATTGACGAGAACGAGGTGCGTGAGCGGCAATTCCGGCGATGGATCCGTGACGTTGCCGATGTCGCGGAAAAAGCAGCTTTCCGCCTTAAGACAGCAGGGCACGTCTTGGCCGAGGGCGGCCGCGATTTTCGTCAGAAGCGAATCCGCGGGGTCGAAGCCCCAAAAAGCCGCCATGAGACGCAGCGCCGCCGCCGCATCCGTCGAGCCGCCGCCTATGCCCGACGCGACGGGCAATTTTTTGCTGAGCGTGATGTGAAAAGCGGGCTCTTTGCCCAATTCCTGCGCAAGACCGCGCGCCGCGCGCGCGACGAGGTTCGTCGCTTGATCCTCCGTTGCCAGAGAACCCGCCATCGGGCCTTCGATGGTCAGGCCGAAGCGATCCGAAGGCTCAAGCTGGAGCCGGTCGCCGACGCTCACGAAAGCCACGAGGCTGTCGAGCAAATGATAGCCGTCCGCCCGTCGCCCCGTTATGTGGAGATAAAGATTGATTTTGGCGGGGGCGAAGCAGGTGAGCATTTGGGGGATAGAGTGTTGGAGGAGGGGAAGAGGCGCCGCCATGGAAGGCGGCGCTACCGATTCTTTCTAACCTTTGATTCTTATTTCGCTTCCATCATCGCGACGGCCGTGTCCGCCATGCGGTTTGAAAAGCCCCATTCGTTATCGTACCAGCTCATCACGCGGACAAAGGTGCCGACGACGACTTTCGTTTCCTTGAGCGCGAAGATCGAGGAGCGCGTTTCATGGTTGAAATCGGTTGAGACGAGCGGTTCGTCATAGACGCCCAAAATGCCCTTCATCGGGCCCTCGGCCGCAGCCGTCATCGCCGAGGCGATTTCTTCGGCCGTGGTGGGGCGCTTCGCCACAAAGGTCAAATCGATGACCGAGACGTTCGGGGTCGGCACGCGGATCGCCGTTCCGTCCAACTTGCCGTTGAGGGACGGCAGAACTTTGCCGACGGCTTTCGCCGCGCCCGTCGAGGTCGGGATCATGTTAAGCGCCGCCGCGCGCGCGCGGTGCAGATCCTTATGCATGGTGTCCACGATCCGCTGATCGCCCGTATAGGAATGGATCGTCGTCATGAAGCCGTGCTCGATCCCAACCGTGTGATCGAGAATCGCGGCGACGGGCGCGAGGCAGTTCGTCGTGCAGGAGGCGTTCGAGACGATCTTATGATCGGGCGTCAGGCGGTGGTGGTTCACGCCGAAGACGATGGTGATGTCTTCGTCCGTAGCCGGCGCCGAGATCAGAACCTTTTGCGCGCCCGCTTCAAGATGTTTTGCGGCGTCCGCGCGCTTCGTGAAACGGCCCGAGCATTCCATCACGACGTCGATCTTAAGTTCGCCCCAAGGCAGGTTCGCGGGATGGGGCTCCTGCACGCAAATGACGTGCTTGCCGTTCACGATCAAATCCTTGCCGTTCACTTCGACCGTGCCGTTGAAGCGCCCATGCACGGAATCGTATTTCAGCAAATGCGCGTTCGTCGCGGCGTCGGCCAGATCGTTGACCGCGACGATTTCGATATCCGTGCGGCCGGAATCGAAAAGCGCCCGCAAAACCAAGCGTCCGATGCGCCCGAAACCGTTGATCGCTACGCGTGTTGGCATGAGGGATTCCTTTTTCGAGATTTCGAATTGCGAAGGCAAAATAGACCGAGGAAGTTAGGGGCGCAAGGGAGATGGCAGGGGTGGGCGTGACGCCCATTTTTGGAGGGACTATTCACTATGAATCGGTATCAGAGGTCGGAAAGATAGGGTAGCGCCGCCCTCCGCGGTGGCGCTTTTCATGTGCAATATCCAAGAGCGCCGGCATGGAAGCCGGCGCACCCGATTCTTCCATAAGCTTGAAGGCTCTATTTTATAAGCTTCTTCGCGGCTTCGGCGAGATTTTCCGCCGTGATGCCGAAATGCTTGTAAAGCTGATCGGCGGGGGCCGAAGCGCCGAAGCCTTTCATGCCGACAAACGCGCCTTTTTCGCCCAGATACTTGTCCCAGCTCATGCGCAGGCCCGCTTCGATCGCGGCGCGGGGTGCCGTGCCGAGGACGGAGGCTTTGTAGGCGTTGTCCTGAAGTTCGAAAAGATCCATGCAGGGAACGGAAACCACGGCGGCCTTGATGCCGTCCGCTGCCAACAGCTTTTGCGCCTCCATCGCGAGCATAACTTCCGAACCCGTGGCGAGAAGCGTCACGTCGCGCTTGCCCTCGGTTTCCGAAAGAACATAAGCGCCACGCGCGCATTTGTTTTCAACGTCCGCCGCGCGAAGCGTCGGCAGGCCTTGGCGCGAAAGCGCGAGAATGCTCGGTGTCGCTTTGCTCAGAAGCGCGATTTCCCAGCATTCCGCCGTCTCGATCCCGTCGGCCGGACGGAAGACGTTGAGATTCGGGATCGCGCGGAGCGCCGTCAGATGCTCCACCGGCTGATGCGTCGGGCCGTCTTCGCCGAGCCCTATGCTGTCATGCGTCATCACATAGATCACACGCTGCCCCATGAGCGCCGAAAGGCGGATCGACGGGCGGCAATAATCCGTGAATTGCATGAAAGTGCCGCCATAGGGGATAAAGCCGCCATGCAAGGCGAGGCCGTTCATGGCTGCCGCCATCCCGTGCTCGCGCACGCCGAAATGGATATAGCGCCCTTCGTATTTCGGGGCCGTGATCGCGCCGAAACCCTTCACTTCCGTGTTGTTCGAGGGGGTCAGATCCGCCGAGCCGCCAATAAGCTCCGGAACGACGGGTAAAAGCGCGGCCAAAACCGCGCCCGAAGATTGACGCGTCGCGTGTTTCGGCTTTTCGGCGGCGATCTTGGCTTTGAAGCTCTGGATCGTATCGGCGAAGGCTGCCGGAAGCGTGCCCATCATCGCTTCCATGAAAGCGATGCGCGCGGCCTCGGGCGCGGCGGCGAGGCGCTTGTCCCAAGCCGCGCGTCCCTTATCGCAACGTTTGCCCGCTTCGCGCCAGGCGTTCAGGATTTCTTCCGGCACTTCGAAGGGAGCGTATGGCCATTTCAGGTTTTCGCGCGTGGCCTTGATCTCGTCCGCGCCGAGCGGCGAACCGTGGCATCCGGACGTGCCCGCCTTGGTGGGTGCGCCGAAGCCGATGGTCGTGCGGCAGGCGATAAGCGAAGGCTGATCCGTCGCGGCGAGCGCGGCGTCCGTGGCCCTTGCAATCGCTTCCGGATCATGGCCGTCGATTTTCTGGACATGCCAGCCATAGGCTTCGAAGCGTTTTGCCACATCTTCCGTGAACGACATCGAGGTCGGGCCGTCGATCGAGATTTTGTTGTCGTCGTAATAGACGATGAGGCGGCCAAGCTTCAGATGCGCGGCCATCGACGCGGCCTCGTGGCTGATGCCCTCCATCATGTCGCCGTCGGACGCGATGACGAAGGTGCGGTGATCGACCAGATCATCGCCGAAACGCGCGTTCAAAATGCGCTCGCCGAGCGCGAAGCCGACGCTCGTCGCGATGCCTTGGCCCAAGGGGCCCGTCGTCATTTCCGCGCCGATGGACAAATCGTGCTCCGGATGGCCCGGCGTGCGACTGTCCAATTGGCGAAATTTCTTGATCTCGTCGAGCGGCATTTGCGCGAAGCCCGTCAGGTAGCCGAGGGCGTAAAGCAGCATCGAGCCGTGGCCAGCCGAAAGAATGAAGCGGTCGCGATCCGGCCATGCGGGATGCGCGGCGTCGAAGCACAGATAATGCCGCCACAAGACCGTCGCGACATCCGCCATGCCCATCGGCATGCCCGGGTGCCCCGATTTTGCGGCCTCGACGGCGTCCATCGCGAGAAAGCGGACGGCGTTCGCCATTTTTGTGTGAAGGGCGTCGGACGCGGAGGCGGAACAGCAGCAAGATGTGGACATGGGCGGGCACTCGATAAAAGGTTAAAAAGAGAAGCCCGCACCTTGCCGCAAAGCGACGGAGCGGGCAAGGGGAAAGGATTCAAAGCTGTGCTCTGCTTGGCTTTTGGCGGGCCATCGTAGGGTCAGGACTCATTAATTTTGCGAGGTTCTGTTCATGAAGATTGAAAAATGGCCAGGAAACGAGCGCAGCCGTAACCTACCTACGGCAAGCGAAGTTGATGCCGCCATTTTTCAATCTCCATGAACCCAAAGGGCGCGGCGAAAAAACGCTCCGGACGGCCTCAAAAAGCTTGCTTGTATGTCCAATACACGCCGCGCTTTTTTCGTAGCCATATCGTTTTTTCGCATCGCGCAGAACTCACGAAATTAATGAGTCCTGACCCTAAGGCGGCGCATAGTCGATTGGCGCTGCATTTCATTATTTACTTTCAAAGAGCCGTGTTAAACATGGAGTCTTGCTATTGCAAAACAAGGAACGATTATGCCTGATCCCAAATTTTCCAAAATGAAGTCGGTTATTGGCGATGCTTTCTGGGGCGCGGTTTTTACGGTCTTGGGAGGAACGGAACATAAAAGGGCGCTTTTAGGAACGGTTCGCTTGGCTCTTGAAAAAGGGGATGTTTCCGCTGTAAGGGCGCTTCGCCTCGCCAAGGCCGCCGCCGTGCACAAGGACAGCGCTTTGCGCTCCGACGCGCAAGATATTATCCGCGAGGTTCTTAAGAATTCGCAGGATCTGTTGGATAAAGATTTTTTCGCAGGCGTCGCGAGAACAGCCTTTACGGACGAGGCCGATTACGTCCGTTGTTTGGCTTATCGAAATCTTAGCAAAATCATTGAATTGCGCCCCGCTTTCGTGGATGAGGGCCTGGTCATGGGAATTGCGAAAGAAACGACCAATGGCCAAGCTTTCCTCGCCAAGGATGCGGCCTTGGCGGCTCTGTGCGCTGTCGCGAAGAAGCGACCCGAATTCATAAAGCCCGAACATACAGCAAGCGTTTTGAATATCGCTGCCATGGAGCGAAGTTCTTATACGCGAGGCGATGCAATGAAAACGCTTGGCGCAATCATTGCCGCGCAACCGGATTTCGTGGACGAAGATATGGTCGCGGATATCACGAAAATTGCGATCAGGGACATGATGGATGAAAACACCTGCGTGGCCGCGCTGGAGATGCTCGGCGCGCTTATCAAGAACAGGCGCGACTTGGCCAAAGACGCTTTTGCCGTTGTATCGGAGGCCAGCGCGGATTCCGATTGGGGCACGCGTTATTCGGCGCAACTGGCTCTTACAGCGATCCTCGAGAAGAAACCCGATCTGGCGGACGAAGCTTTGCCCGTCATAAAGGCCGCCGCAGGGGATGATAATACGCATGTTCGCAGCACAGCCATGGATATTATCGCCATGATTGTCACGAACCGACCGGATTTGACCGCGGATTTGCGTGGCGTCGTGCAAACCGCGTTCGAAAAAGCCATTGCCGAAGACAAGCCACAGCTCGGCGCGACGGCCAAATGGGTTCTTGGCGTCATGGATAATGACCCATCCGTTCCAAAACGTAGCGATAGACCCCTCATCGCGCGTTTCGGCAACGGAGCGCTTATTTATAGCAGGAAATAAAATTCAGGGTTGCGGGGCGGGGCTTTCGAATCAAACTGGAATGATTGACGGATTCCGGCGCGGCGCTTACTTTATGCCGGAGACTGATTCGGAGGGTTGCCGATGCGCCGTTTGAGAGATGCACTCGAACAATTGGATGAAATGATTTCGGATCTTGAAGACAAGCTCGGTCTTCAGGCCGCCGTGCAGCGCGACGCGCTGAAAAAGCGCGACGAACAGGTCAAAACTTCGCGCGCGCGCGAGGCGAACGCGCTTGCCGTGTCGCAGAAAATCGCGACGCGTCTCGATCGCACCATCGATCATGTCGAACGGATTTTGAGAGGCTGATCCCCATGTCCAAACCCGCCAAGCCCGCCGCCGCGCCGAAGCCCGTCGTTTTCGATCCGCTTTCGGGCGCGACCAAGGTTTCCGTTTCGCTCCATGGCCGCGCCTATTACGTGACCTGCGATCCGGGCGAGGAAAAACGCCTGGCCGATCTCGTCGCCTTTGTCGAAAAACGGCTTGAAAACGTCGCCTCGCGCAATCCGGGCGTCACCGAAACGCGCCTTTTCATGATCGCCTGCCTTCTTCTCGCCGACGATTTGATGGAAGCGAAGCGCGCCGCCGCCGACGCCAAAAGCCTCGCCGCCGAAGGCTCGCGCGAGGAGGAGGATCTTATGGTCGCCGCCGTCGATCATCTGCGCGCGCGCGTGGCCCATATCGCCCAGCAAATCGGGCGCGCTTGAAGCGCCGATCCGAGGATTGCACGGGGCTACTATCTTACTTCATTTTTCGTTCGAAGTCGCCCGTAAAGAGGCGGCGAAACGGGTTTTCTTTTGTTCCTTTTTAGAACGCGGCGGTCTATAATCCTTGCTTGGAAGGTTTCTGCGGGGCACGACAGGCAGCTAAATCCCCGGGGCCGATAGTTAAAACCTCTAGGGAGCCGTCCCTGATCGGAACCGTGGTTTCGGACACATGGCGCCCACCTGTCTTGTACAGGTCACGGAGGATCGCAAAGCCACCGGTCATCGCGGGGCCTTCCGCTTTTCTTTTAAATCTGACATTCTCGGGCATCTTTTCTATTCTTCATAGGTGTTCCCATGCGCTCTTTCGTCAAAATGCACGGCCTTGGCAACGATTTCGTCATTTTTGACGGACGCGCCGACGCCTTTCTTCCCGATGCCGCTTTTTGCCGCGCCGTCGCCGACAGGCATCGCGGGATCGGCTGCGACCAGATCATCGTCCTCGGCAATCCGATTTCGCGCGAAGCCGATCTTTTCATGCGCATCGTCAACGCCGACGGAACGACCGTTAAGGCTTGCGGCAACGGGACGCGTTGCGTTGCCGCGCTTTTGTTCAAGGAAAACGGGAAAAGCGAGGGCGTCATCGAAACCGAGGCCGGCCTTTTGAAGGTCTGGCGCGCGGAGGGCGGGCTCTACGCCGTCGATTTCGGGCCGCCGCGTTTGGGATGGAAGGATATTCCGCTCGCCGAGGCGCACGATACGCTCAAGATTCCGCTGAAAGTCGGCGATCTCAAGGATCCGTGCTGCGTCAATATGGGCAATCCGCACGCCGTCTTCTTCGTGCGCGACGTCGAACATGTGCAACTTGAAAAATGGGGGCCGCAGCTTGAGACGCACCCGCTTTTCCCCGATCGCTGCAACATCGAGGCCGCGCAGATTCTCGCGCCCGACCGCATCCGCATGCGCGTTTGGGAGCGCGGCACCGGAATCACGCAGGCTTGCGGTACGGGCGCTGCCGCCACGCATGTCGCCGCCGTAAGGCGGGGGTTGACGGAGCGCCGCGCGACGATCGTTCTTGACGGGGGCGAGCTTGTTCTCGAATGGCGCGAGACGGACGGGCATGTGATCCTCGCGGGCGGCGCAGCCTTCGTTTTCCGCGGCGTTTGGGGCGGGGAAGCTTGACCGAAAGCGCCACGCCGAGCCCTTTTCTTCTTCCGGCCGATCTTTCTGAAGCCGCGCGGCAAAGCGCGGCGCGGTTCATTGTCACGGGCGGCGGCGGATGGATGGGTTCGAACATTCTCGAAGCGCTGGACGAAGCGCTCGGCGACGACATTGCGAAGCGTGTGGGCGTTTACGGTTCGCGCGCGCGGCTTTTGCATCTCCGATCGGGCCGCGTTCTGCCTTGCCGCGCCATCGAGGCGCTTGCCGAAGAAGGCGCGGGCGAAAAAATCTTTTTCCATTGCGCGTTCGTCATGCGCGAGCGCGTTTCCGAAATGGGGGTTGAAGCCTATTGCGCCGCGAACGCGCGCCTCAGGTCTTTGGTCGTCGAAGCGCTGGGCGCTTGCACTTTGCGCGGGCTTTTTGTGCCGTCTTCCGGCGCGGTCTATAAAAAAGGCACGCACGTGCTCGACGACGATCGGGCAACCAATCCTTACGGCGTTTCAAAGCGCGAGGACGAACGCGTTTTCGCGGACCTTGCGGGTTCCGCGCCGCTTTGCCTGCCGCGCGTCTTCAATCTCTCCGGCCCCTCTATCAACAGAATCGAATCCTATGCGCTCGCCTCCATGATCGAGGCGGTTTTGGCGGATCGGCCGATCTCTATTCGCGCCGCGCATCGCGTCGTGCGTTCCTATATTCATATTCGCGATCTGGTCGCGCTCGGTCTTTCCATGCTTTTGAGGCCGCAAAAAGACGACGTCGCCAGTTTCGACACGGCGGGCGACGATGTTCTGGAGCTGGCCGATCTGGCCGAACGCGTGCGCGCCGAACTTGGCGCGCCGGATTTGCCGATTCTGCGCCCGCCTTTCGCAAAAGGCGAGCTTGACGACGTTTATGTGGGCGAGGGGGTCGTCTTCGCGCGCTTGATGCGGGCGCACGGATTGAGGCTCCGCCCCATGGCGGAACAAATCCGCGACACGGCGGATTATCTTGCCGGGCTTCGCGCGGCTTTGTAAACAACCTCTAATCCACCTGCGTCACGAACGAGAAAAACCAAATGGGATCCCCGTCTGCGCAGGGGTGACGGCACTTTTTGAGATCTTGTTTTTCAATAAATACCGTCATGCCCGCCCCCGCCTCCGCGAGGGCAGGCTCCGGCGGGCATCCCATTTTCTTCACGCAAAAAATATGTTTTGATGGTCAAAAAGAGTTTTTCAGCAGACTCTAAGTCTTTGGCCGCTCGGGGCGTTTGCCTTTTCTTGTAAAATTGCGTAAAGCAGGGGGAGGCTCGGTAAAGAGTCGGTATTTAGGAATAAATTATGTCTTCCAAACGTCGTCGTTCTTCGAAGCACTCGAACCATTCCGGCGCTCCGGCCGCCGAAAACCGCAACGCGCAAGCCGCCGAAACGATCGCGCAGCCGACAGTCGCACAACCCGTGACCGTCGCGATTCCGGAACCGCCGCCGCCCCCGCCGCCCGCGCTTTCCGCGACGCGTTACATGCCCGTCGAGGAACCGCCGCCGCCGCCAGCTCTTGAAAAACCCATCGTCATCCGCCGCTCCGCCTCCGTCGCGGGCGGCCGTTCGCGCGAAGCCGAGATCGACCGCATCGGCGACATCCTGCGCCGCGTGCGCGAACATCGCGGCGAGACGCTCGAAGATATTTCCGATTATTTGCGCATTCGCGCGGGCTTTCTCGCCGCGCTTGAGGCCAGCCGCTATGAAGAGCTGCCCGCCGACGCCTATGTGATCGGGTTTTTGCGCACCTACGCCAATTATCTTGGGCTCGACGGACGCGCCGTCATCGATCAATATCGCAAGGAAATGGCCGGACGCCGCCGCAAGCCGCAGCTCAGCATGCCGCAACCCGTTTCCGAAGGGCCCGCGCCCACCATCGCGATTTTGGTGAGCGCCGCTTTGGCCGCGCTTCTCGTTTATGTGCTTTGGTACGCTTTTGTCAGCTCCGACCGCGCCGAGGTCAGCGTGCCGCCGCCCTTGCCGCAGACCGTTGCCGAAGCGCCCGCTTCGAACGATAAGCCCGCCGATGGCGCGTCCGCCCCCGTCGTTCTTGGCGACGCTTCCGCGCAGGCCCAGCCAGCGTCACAAGCGGCGCCGCAGCCGACGGCGCAACAGCCAGCGGCGACGCAAGCAGCTCCGCAAGAACAAGCGCAGAAGCCGCAAGATGCCGCTGCGGCGCAAACCCAGCCGCAGACGCCGCAAGCCGCGCCTCCGGCAGGGATCAAGCTTGACGCGAAGCCTCCCGCCGAAACGGCGAAGCCGCCGGAAAAACAGGCGCAGGACGACAATGCGGCGAAGGATGATAAGACGACGAAGGAATCCACCGCGAAGGAAACACCCGCCAAGGATGACGACAAAACCGAAGAAACGCCCAAGGGCAAGGTTTTTGGAACGGCGCCCTCGCGCGCGCGGATCGTCATTAAGGCCGTCGAGGAAAGCTGGATTCTTATCGCCGATGCGCACGGCAACACGGTTTTCGACCACACCATGAAGCCCGGCGACACCTATTACGTGCCGACGACGAAGGGCTTGACGCTCACGACGGGCAACGGCAAGGGGCTTCGGATGAGTCTCGACGGAAGCGATCTTCCGGGGCTCGGGGCCGAGGGCGCGGTCGTGCGCGAAGTCCCTCTTGATCCCGAGAAGATGAAGGGAAAGCCGGAGCCGACCGATTGATGCCGGTTCACGCGTCCGAATACTTCACGTTTTCAAAATACAATCCATGCGCGGGGGCGGTGGGGCCGCCTTTCGTGCGGTCGGCCGCTTCGAAGGCCGCGTGAAACGCGCCGACGCTCCATTGGCCTTTTCCCACAAGCGTCAAGGTTCCGACGATATTCCGTATCTGATGATAGAGGAACGAGCGCGCGCCGACCTCAAGCGTGATGATCGCGCCTTCCTGTCTCAGCGCGATGGAATCCAGCGTGCGGATCGGGCCGCTCGACTGGCAGCCCGCCGCGCGGAAAGTCGAAAAATCGTGCTTGCCGATCAAAAGTCTCGCGGCCTCCTGCATGGGCGGAAGCGCGAGCGGGTGGATGATGTGCCACGCCCTGTTTTTCAGAAGCGCCGAGGGACTGCGGCGGTTGAGGATAAGGTATCGGTAGCTGCGTTGGACGGCGCCGAAACGGGCATGGAAAGCTTCGGAAACCGGCTCGGCCTTCAAAACGACGACGGGGTGCGGGCGCATATGAAAATTCAGCGCGTTTTCCATCGTGTCGGCGTCAAAATCCTTCGCAAGATCGAAATGCGCGACCTGGCCCGTCGCGTGAACGCCCGAATCCGTGCGGCCCGCGACGATCGTCGGCACGTCTTCCTGCGTCAGCTTTTTAAGCGCCTCTTCGAGCGTTTGCTGCACCGAAAGCGCGTTTTCCTGCTTCTGCCAGCCGCAAAAGGCGGTGCCTTCATATTCGAGCGTGATTTTCCAGCGGGTCATGCAATCAGGCTTCCCACAGGCAGGCGGAGGCCGCGCAAGAACGACGCGCCGTCGGTCGGCGCTTTGCCCGCGCGTTGGACTTTCTTGAGACGCAGCGCGCCCGCGCCGCAGGCGACCGTGAACGCCTCGTCGAGAAGTGTGCCGGGTTTGCCCTTTTGCTCGGGTTCGGCGACAAGCTCGGCTTCCAGAACTTTGATCGTTTCGCCTTTCAGCGCGAAGCTCGTTCCGGGCCAAGGGGTGAGCGCGCGAATCTGACGCTCGATCTCGAACGCGTCTTTTTCCCAGTCGATCGCGCTGTCCGCGCGCGTCAATTTCGCCGCGTAAAGCGCGCCGACCTCCGGTTGCGGCGTGGGTTTGATCGCGCCGCGGGCGACGCCTTCCAGCGTGGGCACGATCAGATCGGCGCCGAGCTGCGCCAGCGTATGATGCAGATCCTCCGCCGTCGTTTCATTTGTGATCGGCGTGTGGGCCGTGGCCAGCATCGGGCCCGTATCGAGGCCCGGATCCATCTGCATGATCGTGACGCCCGTAAGCCCGTCGCCCGCCAGAATCGCGCGCTGGATCGGCGCGGCGCCCCGCCAGCGCGGCAAAAGCGAGGCATGGATGTTGATGCAGCCGTAACGCGGAATCTCGAGCACGGCGGCGGGCAAAATCAGCCCATAGGCCGCGACGATAATCGCATCCGGATCTTCGGCGCGCAAAAACGCGATTTCTTCCTCGTTTTTCAGGGAAAGTGGCGTGCGCACCGGAAGGCCGAGGCCTTCCGCCGCAAGATGAACCGGCGTTTTTTGAATCTGCTTGCCGCGGCCTTGCGGCTTCGGCGGCTGGCAGTAAACGGCCGCGATTTTATGGCCCGCTTCGTGCAGCGCCAGCAAGGGCGCTACGGCGAAATCGGGTGTGCCCATGAAGATGAGATTCATTTTTTATTCCCCCAGACGCCGGGCGCGGGCAGAGCTTATTACACCCCTCCCCCAACCCCTCCCGCAAGGGGAGGGTGGAAGAACGGGCGCGGGGATGGAACCCCGCGCTACCAATTCTTTCTGACCGCTGTCTTCCGGCATCACATCGCCTTGTTCTCGGCCTCGAGGCGGCGGGCTTTTTCGATCTTGCGCGTCAGCATATTCCGCTTGAGCGCCGAAAGATGGTCGATGAACAAAATGCCGTTCAGATGGTCGATTTCGTGCTGAAGCGCCGTGCTGAGAAGATCTTCGGCCTCAATTTCTTGAGCATCGCCTTTGTCGTCAAGATAGCGCACCTTCACGCGCTTCGGCCGCGTCACGTTCGCATAAAGATCCGGCGAGGTGTCCTCCGCCGTCGGGCGCACGGACAGGCAGCCTTCGTTGTAGGTGAAGGTTTCTTCGGAAGAGTCGACGACTTCCGGATTGATCAGAAGAAGCGCTTCGGTGCCGTCGCGCTTTTCCGAAAGATCGAGGACGACGATGCGCTCGAGAATCCCGACCTGATTGGCCGCGAGCCCGATGCCATGGTTCGCGTACATCGTCTCAAGCATGTCCTTCGTCAGTTTCAGGACGCGCGAATCCACCGCGGCGACGGGCTTCGCCTTTTCGCGCAAGACGGGATCGGGGAGCGTGTGTATGTGCAAAAGGGTCATGACAGGCCATTCTAATGGGTCGGAGCGCGTTCGTACAGACCCTAACGGCGGAAACCTTGGAGCGTGGCGGGAAGGATCGCGTCGAGCGACGTGGGCAGGATGCCGAGGCCGGAAAGCGTGTTTTCCGGCAGCGCCGTCACGACGGAATCCGTTCCCAAGCGCCGCACGTAATCGCGCGTAAGAAACGGATGGCCGAAGCTTTCCGCAAGACCCGCGCAAAAACTTGCGAGCCCCGGTGGGAAGCAAAGAATCAATCTTTTGCGATCCACGGCTTTCAGCGCGCTTTCCAGAAGCGCGCGGCGCGTCATGATTTCCGGCCCGCCAAGCTCAAAAATCCGCCCGCGCGCCGCAGGATCGCCGAGCACCTTGATCGCGGCTTCCGCGACGTCGCCGACGTAAACCGGCTGGCGCTTCGTTTCCGCCTCGCCGATCAACGGAAGAACCGGCGAAAAGCGCGCAAGCGACGCAAGCCAGTGGAAAAACCAATCGCCCGCGCCGAACATCTGGCTGGGGCGCAAAACGACCGCGTTCGGAAAAAAAGTGCGAACCGCTTCCTCGCCGAGCGCCTTGCTTCGCGCGTAGCGGGACGGCGCGTGGGGCCCGGCCTCAAGCGTCGAAAGATGGACGAAATCGCGCACGCCGTTCTGTTTCGCGAGCCTTGCGAGGCGCGCGGGCGTTTCAACATGCATCGCCTGAAAATCGCGCTCTCTTCTTTCGCGCCGAAGGCCGATCAAATTGACGACTGCGTCCGCCTCGCCCAGCGTTTCGGTCGTCTCGGCGTCGGTGCGCAGAAGCGAGGGAACGGCTTCGATCTGGCCCGGGCTTCCCGCCGTTTGTAAAATCTCGGCTTTTTCGGGCGCGCGCGTCGGCACGCGGATCAGGCAGCCCTTGCGCGCCAAGGCCTGAACCACAACGCGGCCCAGAAAACCTGTGCCGCCCAAGACGGTCACGCGCTGGGGAAAGGGGCTGAAAAAGGGGGTCTGCATGGAAAAGGATATGAGCAGAAAGGGGTTAAGAAATCTTACCCATTTCCGCGATTTTGTCGGCAAGCGCGTCGATGCGCTCCCATGGCGTGAAATCCACGACGGCTTTCGGATCCGTCGGCCCGCCCGTGATCGTCATGATGAGGCGGATCATCAAACGGTCGAAGGCGCGGTAGCGCGGGTAATCGAGCTTGCCCGCCAGCGCTTCGGCATAAACGGGTAGGGCGCCCGTGCGCTCGATCCAATGCCTTAAATAGGCGTTCGTCGTGGCCGTGCGTTTTTGCGGTTTGCGGGCCGTGAGATTGACGGAGATAAGCGCGAAAGGTTTGGCGTTCGTTCGCGCGAGGCGGCGCAGAAGGCGCGTGGCCGCGGGCAGGTGAAAGCCGTAACGGATCGCGGCGAGAAGAACGCAAGGCGCGGGGCTTTGGATTTCCTCCGCGGACGGAAAATCATGTGCCAGATCGCGGAGCTTCGCTTCGACGCCGCGCTTTTCAAGGGCCTCGGCGAGGCGGGACGCGATCAGGGCCGTATGGCCGTCATGCGTGGCGAAAAAGACGTTCATTTGCGGACGGTCAGCGTGGCTTTGATCTCGCTGATGACATTGAAATAGGAGTTGATCGCGAAATAAAGGTCGTCGCGGGTGATCGCGCCGGATTCCATTTTCTTGGCCCAGTCGGGGGTAAGGGAAAGCGTAATGTCCGAAATGTCGAAATCGACGTCGATATAGGTCGCGAGCGGCGTGTTGGGATAGCCCGTTTCCTTCCATTCGCGGTTTTTCTTTTTCGAAAAGAGCGTCAAAATGGAGGGGCTGATGGCGCGGACATGCGTCGGATCGCCCAGAAAACCGTCGCTGCGCGGATGCGGAACGGAGATGCAAATCTTGGCGTCGGGCGCCGCGACGCGGTACAATTCCTTCATGATTCCCAGAAAAACTTCGGTCGTCGCGCCCATATGCTCAAGCGAATGGTGCATGACGATTTCTTCCGCCGCGTTATCCTCGAACGGCCACGGGAATTTTTCGAGATCCCAGACGACTTCCGGCGCGAAGGAATCGAACTTGTCGACGTTAACGTAGCCTTCGAGCTTGTTCTGGCCGCAGCCGAGATTGAGTTTGGTCATGGGGTTTTGGCTTTCTGCGCGGGGACGGCAAGGGCGGGGAAGAAAAGATCCATCGGGGCCTATTTGCAAACCGTCAGGATGATCTCGATGTTATCGACGACGTTGTTGTGCGTGTCGATCGCGACATAGAGTTCATCCCGCGTTATTTCGCCGGACTGCAATTTCTTTTCCCAACGCGGGTGCAAACCCAGATTGACTTTCACGATGTCGAAATCGACATCCAGATAAAACGCAAGCGGCGAGTTGGGGCTTCCGGTTTTTTTCCATTCGCGGTTCTGCTTCTTTGAAAAAAGGGAAAGAACCGACGGCGTTACGATGCGGACATGGGTGGGGTCACCGATGAAATGGTCGCTGCGCGGATGCGGGACGCCGATAAGGATGCGGGCGCCGTCGGCGGCGACGCGGTACAATTCCTTTATAATGTTCAGGAAAACTTCGGTTCTTTCTCCCATATGCTCAAGCGAATGATTCATGACGATTTCATCCGCCGCGTTATCTTCGAACGGCCACGGGAATTTTTCGAGATCCCAGACGATCTCCGGCGCGAAGGAATCGAACTTGTCGACGTTGACGTAGCCTTCGAGCTTGTTCTGGCCGCAGCCGAGATTGAGTTTGATCATGGGGGGACTTTTCATGGAGGGATTTTGGAGCGAGGTTACAGGGAATGAGGCGGCGGCTCAAGAGAGCGGAAGGTTAATGCGGGCCGAAAACGCCAATCCTTTCTGGATGAATTTATTAACGCTGGGACTTCGTTAACAGAAAAATAACCAACCCATTGAAAGTATTGTATTATCCTTTGTTCTGACGTCTTGTCATGATAGTCTATTAGGAATGAATTGATAAATTTGTTTCCTAAAAATTTGTAGAAGGGGGCCAAAATGAATTATAATTCCGCAGCGCTAAGCTCCTGCGACTTTGAGGGTGAGATGAAAGAGCGGACACCAGAAGAAATACAAAAGTTCGTTGATGAGGCTATGGAAATGGCCATCGCGAATCTGCGTCCGATCGTGCCGCCAAAGGGTCTCACGAAAGAGCAAGAAGAACTCTATATGGCTATCCATAATGCTTTTCGACCGCGTGTCGCTGCGGAAAAGGACGCCGAGACGCCTCAATGTAAGCCGCCAGCTAGAAGATTTTTTGGAAAGGTCTGCGCTTTTCTGCACCTTACTGCGTAAAAGACCAAGCGTTTCATAACCGATTTATTTTATACGAGGTTTTCATGTTTGAAAAACTGAAGGGGCTTTTTGCGCCCAAAATTGTTCAAACACCTTCGGAATTTGAAGGATTGGTTCGCGTGGCCTGCAAAGTTTTTGGGGCCGCACAAGAAAAATACGGATCTCTGGCAGCCCATGCCCTTGGTGCCTTCACGAAAGGTCTTGATGACAAGACGCTTAAGGAATGGAGGGCCAGAAAGATTCTGTTTGAGAAAAAAGCCTATACCAGATTTTGGGATAAGCAGGACGAGGAATTTCACAAGGGCTTGGATCACGTTTTGCTGAACGATCTCGGAATTATTAAAAAAGGCGTAGATCCTCAATCCAACAAGAAATCGAGCTTTTGGACGAATATGCGCGCAGGAGCGATCTATTTTATCGCGGGGCTTATTTTAAGTCCCGTGGCGGCGATTGTTTGTAAGCATCAGTTGTCGGATCTTGATGAATTGCTCCACCCGAATGATCCTAAGATCGAGGTTTGCAAAGAGCCCAAGTCTGAGAAAGCTCCGCAAAAGACGGAAACGAAGCGTGACAGTCAAAGGGCGCAAGAAGAAACCTGTTTCCGGACAAAATCCGGCAGTCCAATTCCCTTGGAAATAGGCCCTTATGGTCTTTACGATCCCACGAGGGAAGGCACCCTGATGGACATGCTGAAAGCTGGACGCTCGGTCACATTTCCTTCGGATGGCTCAACGTCTTTTTGTTTTCGCCCCAATCGTTCCGTCGCGCCGTCGCAGCGCTTGACTTGGGGGCTGTAAAATCATACCAAAACGGCTCGGCTCGAGAGAATTGGGTCGGATGGCTTGTATAAAGGGCCCAAGTGGCGGAATTGGTAGACGCGCAGGTTTCAGGTACCTGTGGCAGCAATGTCGTGGAAGTTCGAGTCTTCTCTTGGGCACCAGCCGTTTTTTGATCCAGCCTTTTTTGATAAGGTTCGGTCTTTTGCACCCCTCCCCCGACCCCTCCCGCAAGGGGCGGGGGGAAGATGGCCTTGAAAAGGAGAATTCCTTGGCACGCATCGATATTACGCTTCACCGCGGCGATCTTCCCGACGGGCTCGATCTTGGCAAATGCGTTGCCATCGACACGGAATCCATGGGCCTCGACTGGAACCGCGACCGGCTCTGCCTCGTGCAGCTTTCGGCGGGCGACGGCAAGGTTCATCTCGTTCAGCTTGCGCGCGGCCAATATGGCGCGCCGAACCTCAAGAAAATGCTGGCCGATCCCGCGATCACCAAGCTTTTCCATTACGCGCGCGCCGACGTCGCCACGCTGGCGCATCATCTCGGCGTGATGCCGAAGCCCATTTACTGCACAAAGATCGCCTCGGTTCTGGCGCGGACTTTCACGGACAAGCACAGCCTGAAAGATCTTGCGCGCGAGCTTTTGGGCGTCGATCTTTCGAAGGAGCAGCAAACCTCCGATTGGGGGGCGCCCGAGCTGACCTCCGATCAGAAGAATTACGCGGCCTCCGACGTTCTTTATCTTCACCGGCTTCGCGCGAAGCTCGACGAAATGCTCGCGCGCGAAGACCGCGCTTATCTGGCCGAAGCGGCCTTCGCTTTTCTTCCCGCCCGCGTGGCGCTCGACCTTGCGGGTTGGGGCGGTGTCGATATTTTCGCTCACAAGCCGATCGTCAGGAATTGAACGCTTCCGAACAACCCAAACCTGCCAGCTTCGTTCGCTTTCGCGACACGAGCCATGCTGTGGCTCAAAGCGGAGCCTATACGCGTTTTGTCGGTCGGCTTCGTCGCTTTTTGCCTGCAATCGTCTTTCTTTTGCTCCTTACGCTTGTGGTGTGGCCTATGGTCAACAACCGGAAGTGGAGTACGATCGTAAACGACGCCGTTCCCAATTTGGTCGTCGAAAATCTTCATTTTTCGGGTCTCGACGATCAGGAACAGCCTTATTCCCTGACGGCGCTTCGCGCCTTTCAGGCCGGAAATACCAAGAACCTCGTGGACTTAGAGAAGCCTGAGGGCGAAGTTACGCTCAATAACGGGGCCTGGCTCGCGGGCAAGGCCTCCTATGGCCGGTTCGACCAGCAGGCCAAGCGGCTTTGGCTTGGCGGCGATGTCGAGCTTTTTCACGACCAAGGCTATAGTTTTACCACGAGCGATGCGCAGCTCGATTTGGATAAAAACACGGCTTGGGGCGACGAACCCATTCTTATTCAAGGATCTTTTGGCGAAATTCGGGGAACGGGCTTTCGCGTTCTGGACGGCGGCGACGTTCTTGTCGTCGAGGGCCATGCCAAGGCGAAACTCTATGTCGGAAATTTGCAGCAGAACACGGCTTCTGGTAATAAGGCGGCGGATGAAAAAAATCGTTAAGATTCTTTCATTCCGGCATAAAGATAAAGGTAACAATACGTCCTTTATGCTATACCCGGGTTTTTTCAAAACCCGAAAAAAGAATTCGCAAAAAAGGCGTGCGCGTGCCGCGCCCGCGTGTTTTTTGCGAAAAGGCATACTCGGCTTTCCAAGGAAACCGAGTATATCGACCTGCTTCGTGAACGGTCTTTGATGCGGCTTCTTTCGCGCCTTCTTGTCTGCGGCTTTGTCGCCTCCCTCTTTTTAGGGGTTGGCGCTTTGCCCGTTTGTGCGAAACCGGCCAAGACGGCGTCCGCGCCTGTCGCTGGGCCCGGGGCCGCAAAAGGCGGCGAGCAAATGATCGACGTGACCGCCGATCAGAGCCTCGAATGGTATCAGACCCAGCGGCTTTACGTCGCGCGCGGCAACGCCAAGGCCATTCGCGGCGACGTGACCATCGAGGCCGATATCCTGACCGCCCATGCGCGCGAGACGGACGCGAACAAGGCGGGCGCGGCCAAAGAAGGCGATGGCAAAGAAGGCGATGAGGCTATGAAACAGCCTGTCGCACAGGAAACAGCGCCGAAGAAGGACGAAAAAACGGAAGCTGGCCAAGGAAGCGGCGGGCCTGGCGGCGGTTCGATCGATCGCCTGATGGCCGAGGGAAATGTGCATATTATCGATCCCAAGCAGCAGGTTTGGGGCGATCATGCCGTGTATGATTTCGATCAGCATGTCGCCAAGGTTACGGGCGCGCATCTGAAATATATGACGGCCAAGGGCGACGTCGTGACGGCGCGGGATTCGATGGAATACTATGATGATCAGGATATCGCTGTCGCGCGCGGCAAGGCGAAAGCGGTTCGCGCCGACGGCAAGCAGATCGACGGCGACGTTTTGACCGCGCATTTCGAGACTTCGCCGCAGGGTGAGAAGGAAATGTCGGTCATGACGGCGGAGAACAATGTTGTGGTGCATACGACCAATTCTTCTGCGCGGAACGCGCAAGGTGATATTGCGCGGGGCGATCATGCCGTCTATGACGTTAAGAAGAACGTCGCCGTCTTGACGGGCCATGTGCGCATCACGCGCCAAGACACGCAATTGGCGGGCGACAAGGCCATCGTGGATTTCACGACCAACGAAAGCCGCTTGGTCAATACCGGATCGGGGCGCGTGCGCGCCCTTATTCCTTCGCAATCCGCCGATGCGGGAAGCGCGGCAACGCAGAAAACGGCCGCGCCCGCGTCGGATGCGGATAAAAAGACGGCAGGCAAGGGGGCCTCTCAATGAAGCGTTCCGGCAAGATCATTCCTTTCGCGCCCGAATCGGCCGCGCCCCAGATCGAGCGTCCCTTGGCGCCCGCGCCGACGGGCCATGGGCTTGAAGCGGCGCATCTCGGCAAATCCTATCGCAAGCGCCCCGTCGTTCACGATGTGAGCCTTTCCCTGCGGCGCGGTGAAGTCGTGGGCCTTTTGGGGCCGAACGGCGCGGGCAAGACGACCTGTTTCTACCTTCTGACCGGCCTTGTGACGCCCGATATCGGCAGCATCACCATCGACGGCATGGATGTTTCGCCGCTTCCCATGTATCGCCGCGCGCGTTTGGGGCTTAGCTATCTGCCGCAGGAAGCCTCGATCTTTCGCGGGTTGAACGTTGAGGACAATATCCGCGCCGTTTTGGAAGTCATCGAGCCGGATCGCGATCAACGCGAATTGATCCTGGACGAGCTTTTGGCCGAGTTCGGCATCACCCATTTGCGCCGCGCCCCCGCCATCGCCCTTTCCGGCGGCGAGCGGCGCAGGCTTGAAATCGCACGCGCTTTGGCGGCTCAGCCGCATTTTCTTTTGCTCGACGAGCCTTTCGCGGGCATCGATCCCATCGCGCTCGGCGATATTCGCGATCTCGTCGTGCATTTGCGCGACAGAGGCCTCGGCGTTCTCATCACCGACCACAATGTGCGCGCGACGCTTGAGATCGTGGAGCGCGCCTATATCATCCATGACGGCCGCGTTCTGATGGAAGGCAACCCCGAAGAAATCGTCGCGCATGCGGACGTCCGCCGCGTTTATTTGGGCGACGAGTTCAGGCTTTAGGCGATCCCGTTTGTTGGGCTGCAAATCGCCGTTTTTCTGAATTTTGATGCTCACGTATCTTTTTATACGCTGCGCTCAAAATTCAGAAAAACAACAATTTTCGCCGCAACATCCGGAATCGCAAACGGCTCTTGAATGCCAGAACATGAAAAATCCTTTCTCCTTCACGCCACCTGCGTTGCGCTTGACGGGGTCGGCGTTTTGCTGGGCGGGCCTTCAGGCAGCGGAAAATCCGATCTCGCTTTGCGTTTGATCGACGGCGGGGCCATTCTTGTTTCCGACGATCAGGTTGCGCTTTCGGTGCGCGAGGGGCGGCTTTCAGCATCGCCTCCCGCTACGATTGCGGGGATGATCGAAGCGCGCGAGATCGGTCTTATGCGGCTTCCTTTTTGCGCGGATGTGCCGGTTGCGCTTTATGTCGAGCTTGTGCCGGAGGCTGAAGTTCTGGAACGTTTGCCGGAAGAAGAAACGATTTCTTTTCTGGATATTCCGCTTCGCAAGCTCACGCTTCACGCCTTTCACGCTTCGACAGCGGCGAAGATACGCGCGGTTTTGCGCTTCCCGATGGCGTCGCTTTAAACTTTTCTTTTCCCCTGCGGAAGAAATGCGCTAAGGAGGATGAGGAAAGGATTCCTCATCGATGGCGGATGACGACGACGAAACGACGGACGACGACGCTCTGGACGATTCCGGTGACGATTTGGGCGGCGGCAAACCCGAGCGGCAGCGCATCGTCCTTTTGACCGGCATGTCGGGCGCGGGGCTTTCGACCGCGCTGAAGGCGTTCGAGGATCTTGGCTATGAATCCGTCGACAATCTCCGCCTCAGCCTTTTGCCCGCGCTCGTCGCCGACGCCGAGGCCGATGAAACCGTGTCGCTCGCCATCGCGCTCGATACCCGCAATCCGAATTTCTCGGCCGACGATCTTTTGGCCGTGCTTCAGGCTTTGAAGGAAAGGCCGGAGTTTGAGACGAAGCTCCTTTTTCTCGATTGTTCGGACGATCTGCTTCAGCGCCGCTTTACCGAGACGCGCCGCCGCCATCCGCTGGCCACCGATCGGCCCGTCACCGACGGCATTCAGCGCGAACGAACCATTCTCGCCAAATTGCCCGATGCCGCCGACCAAATCATCGATACCTCGCTTCTTTCGCTTCACGATTTGCGCCGCCTGATCGGCGGAAATTACAGGCTCGATTCCGTTCCCGGACTTTCGCTTTTCGTGACCTCTTTTTCCTATCGAAACGGCGTGCCGCGCGAGTCCGATCTCGTTTTCGACGCGCGGTTCCTGCTCAACCCCTATTGGGATCCGAAGCTGAGGCCTCTGACCGGGCAGGATCCCCAGATCGTCGCCTATGTTCAGCGCGACCCCGATTATATCGGCTTTTTCGACCGGCTGACCGCGTTTTTGTTGCCGCTTTTGCCGCGCTATCAGCAGGAGGGGCGGAGCTATCTGACGATTGCCATCGGATGCACCGGCGGGCGGCACCGTTCGGTCGTCGTGGCCGAGCATTTGTCGAACGTTCTTGCCAGCAACGGCTATATTGTGGGGCTGGGGCACAGGGATTTGGATCGGTCGGCGAATAAGGCATAGCTTAAAGAATCTTCGTTTGGATTGAACAGGCGATGAACAAAGTTAATTCGGCTTTGCAAAACCAAGCGTTTTCAAGCCAAGTTCATTAACGGCTAGATCCCGTTCACACTAAAATAACCAACACATTGAAAGTATTGTACTATTTTTTATCTCGGATGTTTTCTGCTATGATGCATTCATGGGAACGACGGTTTGATCCAAAATTATTTGAAGGGCAGCCAGAAAATGAAATATACTAGCGCCAATGGCTTTATCAGCAATTTAGGCATAGACATGAAAAGGCGATCCCCAGAAGAAATAAAGGCATTCGTTTGCGAGGTCGCCGAAGACCTCGTGAAGTGGCGTGCTACGCTTCCGCCTCCTCCCGGTCTTAATGCCAGAGGCCTTCGCATTTATAATGCGTTCATGGAGATGGCCTTTCGCCCCAGCCCTGAAAAAGCAGCTCAGGTAAAGGCTTGGGAAGAGGAAGCCCGCGCCGCGATGCCGAAGGAGTCGAAGAAGCGGGGAAGGTTCTTCGGCTTGTTTGGCTGCCGCGCCGCATAATTTGTTCCAATTTTAGAAGTTGATTTCATAAGGGGATTTTTATGCCTGAAAATCACAAAGGGGGAGCTGCGCCCAAAACAACGCGAAAGCCGTTACGGAATTTATCCGAAAAAGAACAATTGATTTTGGAGGCATGCTCTTATTTTGAAGAACTTGAGATTTTTACGGGGAACGCGAACGAATTCATTTTGGGATCCTTTATCCAGCAAATTGGCGGCACACCGAAAAAAATTACCAAAGCCAGAAAGATACTTGAAGACAAGTTATTGTTTAAGGATTTTTGCAGACTACAAATTCATCGGTACACAGATGAAATTGCTAAAAAGGCGCAGGAATTACAAAACGCCGATATTGCCATCCTAAAAAAGCGTACAGCTGCAATCGCAACGGCGACGATTCTGATTTTATCGCCTGTGGTTGGAAAGTTTGAGAATAAGGCGCTCGATTGGATAGGGGATGAGGTCTCTCTATTATTTGGTGCGGCGAAAAAGCTTGTCGTTCCTCAGCCAAAGCAAGAAACGCCTGCGGACAACAAGTTCGCCGAAAACAAAGGCCCCGCGCCTGAAGGCTCTTCGACCATCATCAATAACACCACAACCAACAATTATTATTATCGTCAGCCGGATAGATCACGGGGATCGCATAAACGCGGTCACCAGTTTCAAAAACGTCCGACATTTAGCCCTAAGTGACGAGCGGTACGACGCTTTTGCGAACCTAAGGGGGCAGTTGAGGGCTGTTTTCCTCTTTCCTCGGGCTGTGGCATCGCTATAGTACGCAGCATGACCGAATCTGAAACCATTCTGATTTCGCAGGCGGAATCCGTGGGCGGCGTTTTGCAAGGCGGCGCGATCGCGCTCGGCAATTTCGACGGCGTTCATCGCGGCCATCAGGCCGTCGTCAAAGCCGCCGTCGATTATGCGCGCGGCCACGAGATGCCCGCGCGCGTTTTGACGCTTGAGCCGCATCCGCGCACGCTTTTCAAGACCGTGCAGGAGCCTTTTCGCCTGACGCCCGCCTCGCAGAAGATCCGGCTTCTTCACGCGCTCGGCGTCGACGACGTGATCGTTCTTCCCTTTACCGAGCAAATGGCCGCGCTTTCCGCGACCGCTTTCGTCGAGAAAATCCTTCTTGAGCGCTATGGCGCGCAGCATTTGATCGCGGGGTTCGATTTCGTTTTCGGCAACAAGCGCATGGGCGACATGCAGGCCTTGCGCTCATGGCTTGCGCCGCATCAGATCGGCGTGACCGAAGTCGTGGCGCTGCGCGATTCGGCGGGCGAGATCATTTCTTCCTCGCGAATCCGCGCGGCCCTGAAGACGCCCGACCTTCCGTCCGTCACCAATCTTCTCGGGCGGCCTTTTTCCATTTCCGGCATTGTCGTGCCGGGCGCGCAACGCGGCCGGACGCTCAAATTTCCGACGGCGAACATCGAGCTTCACGATTATCAGCGGCCGCGTTTCGGCGTCTATGCCGTCAACGCGAAACGCGTCGGCGATGAAAGGGGCCTTCCCGGGATCGCCAATATAGGCGTGCGCCCGACCGTGGACGGCCAGACCGAACTTCTCGAGGCGCATCTTTTCAATTTTGACGCCGATCTTTACGGCGAAGCGTGGGAAGTCGAATTTCTCGAATTTTTGCGTCCGGAAAAGAAATTTCCCGATCTCGATGCCCTGAAGGCCCAGATGCTTGAGGATGTGGCGCAGGCGCGGGCTTTGCTTTCTTGTCCTTTGGCCATCTGATCAGCGCGAAATTCTCAATTGTGGCCAAATAGTACGTCATCGCGAGCGATCCCCGCGAAAGCGGGGAGAAGCGTGGCGATCCAGTCCCGTATTTCAAACGAAAGAGCATGTGACGTATTTCGGGACTGGATTGCCACGCCCTTCCGCCGCAAGCGGCTGAAGGGCTCGCAATGACGATGTTTGTTCGGGGTGACAATCTGGCGTTTAGCTCTGGCTATTTGGCTCTTTACGCTCGGGCGGGGGGCGGGTAGTCTTCCGCTTCGGGCTTTTTGGCCCGTTTTTGTTCCCAACGCCTTGTGACGATCGATCATGTCTGACACGAAAAAAAACGATTACCGCGATACCGTTTTCCTTCCTAAAACCGATTTTCCGATGCGCGGCAGCCTTCCCGTCAAGGAGCCGGAGCTTCTTACCCGCTGGAAAGAGATCGAGCTTGCGGCGCGGATTCGGGCGGGCAGCAAAGGGCGCGCGAAATTCGTTCTTCATGACGGTCCCCCCTTCGCGAACGGCAACATTCATTTGGGCCATGCGCTGAATAAAATCCTGAAGGACGTGATCGTCCGCAATCGGCAAATGCTGGGCTTTGACGCGCCCTACGTTCCGGGTTGGGATTGCCACGGGCTTCCCATCGAATGGAAGATCGAGGAGCAATACCGCGCCAAGGGGCAGGACAAGGACACGGTGCCGAAATTGCAGTTTCGCGCCGAATGCCGCGCCTTCGCCAAAAAATGGGTCGAGGTGCAATCGGGCGAGTTTCAGCGCCTTGGCGTCAACGGCGATTGGGCGAAGCCCTATCTGACCATGAGTTTCAGATCGGAAGCGCAGATCCTGCGCGAGATTTACAAATTCCTTCAGAACGGCCTTTTGTTCAAAGGCAAGAAGCCCATCATGTGGTCGGTCGTCGAGAAAACGTCGCTCGCCGAGGCCGAAATCGAATATCACGACCACAAATCCACGACGCTTTGGGTGAAGTTTCCGGTCGTTAAAAGCCCGAATGAGGAACTTAAAGGCGCGAGCATTGTCATCTGGACGACGACGCCCTGGACGATCCCCGCGAACCGCGCGATTGCGTATGGGGATTTTCATTATGCGCTGATCGAAGTCGAAAGTGCGGGCGAGGGGGCGAAGCTTGCGGCAGGCGACAAGGTCATCGTCGCCGAGGAGCTTTTGGAACAATTCAAAAGCGATGCGAAAATCGAAGGCGCAAAAATTTTACGGCAGATCAAGCCGGAGGAGTTGAAGGGCGTCATCTGCGCGCATCCGTTCCGCGGGCGCGAGGGTTCCGAGAGTTATTTCGATTACGACGTGCCGCTTTTGCACGGCGATTTCGTGACGGTCGATGCGGGCACGGGCTTCGTGCATATCGCGCCCGGGCACGGCGAGGACGATTTCCGTTTGGGTCAGCGCGAGAAGATTGCGTTCGATGAAACCGTCGGCGACGACGGGCGCTATTTGCCGAACGTGAAGGGCTTTGAAGGGCTTTATGTTTACAAGCCCGACGGCAAGGAAGGCGAGGCGAACGTCGCCGTGATTAAGGCGCTCGCCGCGGCGGGCGCGCTCGTCGGCAAAAAGAACATCACGCATTCCTACCCGCATTCATGGCGATCCAAAGCGCCGCTTATTTTTCGCACGACGCCGCAATGGTTCATCGCGCTCGACCAAAAGATCGAAGGCGGCGCGAAGACATTGCGCGAGCTTGCCAAGGACGGCATCGAGGCGACGCAATTTTTTCCCGCTTTAGGCAAGAACCGCATCGGCGGCATGGTCGAAACGCGCCCCGATTGGTGCATCAGCCGCCAGCGCGAATGGGGGGTGCCGATCGCGCTTTTCGTTTCGAAAAAGGACGGCAAGCCGCTGAAGGACAAGGCGGTGCTGGATCGCGTGGCGGCGGCTTTCGAGGCCGAAGGGGCCGACGCGTGGTATGCTCATGCGCCGCAGGATTTTCTCGGCGACGCCTATAACGCCGAGGATTACGAGCAAGTCTTCGACATCGTCGATGTGTGGTTCGAATCGGGATCGACGCATAGTTTCTGTCTGGACCAGACCGAGGGCGCTTCGCTTTGGCCGGACTTGCAATGGCCCGCCTCGCTTTATCTTGAAGGCTCCGACCAGCATCGCGGGTGGTTTCAGGCCTCGCTTCTGGAAGCCTGCGGCACGCGCGGGTGCGCGCCGTTCAAGGAGATTTTGACGCACGGCTTCACGCTCGACGAAAAGGGATTCAAACAATCGAAATCGCTCGGAAACGTTATCGCGCCGCAGGACGCTTATGAAAAAAGCGGTGCGGATATTTTGCGCCTTTGGGTCGTTTCCACCGATTTTTCGCAGGATATGAGCTTTGGCCCCAATATCCTGAAGCAGACGGCCGATCTGTACCGACGCTTCCGCAACACGCTGCGCTATCTTTTGGGCGCTTTGGACGGCTTTACGCCCACCGAAGCCGTCGAGGCTTCGCAAATGCCGGAGCTTGAGCGCTGGGTTTTGAACCGGATCGCCGAAATCGACGCGATTCTGCGCGAAGATTCGCTGCGTTACGATTTCAATCATATGCTGCAGGAACTTCACGCCTTCTGCGCCGTCGATCTGTCCGCCGTTTATTTCGATATCCGCAAAGACAGCCTTTATTGCGACGCGCCCGACAGCTTGAAGCGCCGCAGCGCGCGGACGGCGATGAGCCTTTTGCTCGATCATCTTCTGCCGTGGCTTGCGCCGATTTTGTGCTTTACGGCCGAGGAGGCGTTTCTGGCGCGGAATCCGGGCACGAAAGACAGCGTGCATTTGCTTTCCTATCCCGTTGTTCCTGCCGCTTGGGCCGATAAGGCGTTGGCCTCAAAATGGGACGCGATCCGCGCGATCCGCCGCGTGGTGACGGGCGCTTTGGAAGTCAAGCGCAACGACAAAACCATCGGGGCCAGCCTTCAAGCCGCGCCGGTTCTTTATCTCTCAAACGAAAAGGCCGCGCTTTTGGAAGGACTGGATTTCGCCGAGATCTGTATTTGCTCCGGCATCGAGATCAAAACAGGGCCTGCGCCCGATGGCGCTTTCACCTTGCCGGATGTCGCCGACGCGGCCTGCGTCGTCGCCCTGGCCGAGGGCCGGAAATGCGCGCGCTGCTGGCAAATCGGCGCGGATGTCGGCGAAGAAGACGAGCTTTGCCCGCGCTGCCGCGCCGTGCTTGCCGGACAGAAAGGCGTTTCGGCATGAATCATTTTGCGAAGGCGGGAGATAAACTTACGGCGCTCGGCACCTATCTGGCGGGCGTCGTCGCCCTTCTCGATCAGGGCAGCAAGGCGTGGCTTTTGGATTTTGTCATGAAGCCGCCGCGCGTGGTTCCCGTGACGTCATGGTTCAATCTCGTGCTCAGCTGGAACAAGGGCGTGACGTTCGGCCTTTTCAATCACGTTCCGGCGTGGGAGGCCTGGCAGTCTTACATTCTTATCGCCATCGCGCTCGTCATTCTGGCGCTTTTGTTCCGTTGGTTGACGCAATGCGAGACACTTTGGGCCGCGCTTGGGCTCGGTTTTGTGATGGGGGGCGCCGTCGGCAACGTCATCGATCGCGTGCGATTCGGGGCCGTGACCGATTTTCTCGATTTCCATATCGACGGCTGGCACTGGTACGCCTTCAATCTGGCCGACAGCGCCATCGTTTGCGGCATTTGTTTTCTTGCGCTGGATCATCTGGTCATGGCGCGGAAAAAGGGGTAGAAGATTTGGGTGCTATAACTGGTTGGGAGGGTTTTTCCTCTCCCCTTGCGGGAGAGGATAGAAAACCTTATTTCGCGAAGCGAAATTCAGGTTTTCTTGGTGAGGGGTATTCTTTCCTTGATCGAGCTTTACCCCTCACCAAGACCTCGTAATCCTTCCTCCGCAAGCGGAGGAAGGAAACTCGGTCTATCCTCTCCCGCAAGGGGAGAGGATAATGGCAAGCGGTTCCAATTGAATTGTCGCAGGGACATCGTAATTTCTCTTATCGGGTTCGTCTCATGAAAAAAGCATCTCTTCTTGCGTTTTGCGGCGCGGCGCTTCTTCTTTCCGCCCCCCTTGCCGGATGCAGCGGTTTCGCCGATACGCTCGGCCTTGGCCGCAACGCGCCGGATGAGTTCGCCGTCGTCGACAGGCCGCCGCTCGCCATGCCGCCCGATTTCGATTTGCGCCCGCCGAAGCCAGGCGCCGCGCGGCCGCAGGAGGTCAGCCAGACCGACCGCGCCAGCACGATGCTTTTCGGCGCGAACGCCAAGCCTTCCAGCGCGCCTTCGGGAGCGCCCGCCGGATCCGACGCCGAGAAGGCTTTGCTTGAGACTTCCGGCGCGGCGAAGGCCGATCCCGCCATTCGCGAAACCATCGACCGCGAGGCCGCGCAGCGCGTTTCCGGCACGGGTCATCTTGTGGACAATCTTCTGTGGTGGAAGCCGGACGCGCCGCAGGGCACCATCGTCGATGCGCCCGCCGAGGCCGCGCGGATAAGGGACGCCAAGGAAAAAGGCGAATCGCCGGATCAGGGGGCGACGCCGATTATTGAGCGGGATAAGGGCGGCTGGTTGGGGTTATAGGCTTTTTCGGAGACTTTCATGGGAAAAATCACCGATCTTGAGGTCTGGAAAAAGCTTCAGGCGCATCGGACGCATTTTCACGGCCATGCGCTTGCGAAAATTTATGATGCCGACACCGCGCGCGTCGCGCGCATGAGCTTCCGTCTCGACGGGCTTGAGGCGGATTTCTCGCGCAATCACGTCACGCCGGAAACGCTTGCGCTTCTTCTTGAGCTTGCGGAAGCGCGCGGCGTCGAAATGCTGCGCGACGCCATGTTTGCGGGCAAAAAAATCAACGAAAGCGAAAAACGCGCGGTTTTGCACACCGCTTTGCGGCGCACCTCGCCCGAGGCCCTGATGCTTGACGGCGAAGACGTCGGCGTTCTTGTACGCGAGACGGATAAGCGCCTCGCTGCGTTCGCGGGCGCCGTGCGCGACGGAAGCTGGACGGGCGCGACCGGCAAAAAAATCACCCATATCGTCAATATCGGCATCGGCGGATCCGATCTCGGGCCGCGCCTTGTCGTTAGCGCCCTGCGTTCCTTTGCGGGGCCGCTTTCCGTTCGGTTCGCGGCGAACGTGGACGCGAACGAGATGGAAGCGGTTTTGAAGGGTCTCGATCCCGCGCGGACGCTTTTCGTCGTCGTTTCCAAAACCTTCACGACGCTTGAGACGCTGATGAACGCGCGTTTTGCGCGCGCCTGGCTCGTTAAAGAGCTTGGCGAGGCCGCCGTCGCGAAGCATTTCGTCGCCGTCTCGACAAACCAACCGGAAGTTGAAAGATTCGGCATCGCGCCCGCGAACATGTTCCCGCTTTGGGACTGGGTGGGCGGGCGCTATAGTCTTTGGTCGGCCGTGGGGCTTTCCATCGCGCTTGCGATCGGGTGGGACGGATTCCTTGCGCTTCGCGCGGGCGCTGCCGCCATGGACGCCCATTTCCGAACCGCGCCGCTCGCAAGCAACATGCCCGTTCTGTTGGGCCTTATCGGGCTTTGGTACCGCAATTTCTGGGGCAGCGGCGCGCACGCGATTTTGCCCTATGCCGAAAAATTGCGCGATTTGCCGCGCTTTTTGCAGCAGCTCGATATGGAAAGCAACGGCAAGCGCGTGACGCGCGACGGCGCTCTTTCCGAAGTTTCCACCGGCCCCGTGATCTTCGGCGAATGCGGCACCGTGGGCCAGCACAGCTTTCATCAATGGCTGCATCAGGGCACGGACGTGACCCCCGCCGATTTTATCGGCATTCGAGAAGACGACAGCGGCAAACCCGAACATCATCGCGCGCTGCTCGCCAATCTTGTGGCTCAGGCGGAAGCGTTGTTGCGCGGGCGCGCGATGGAGGATCCCGCGCGCACAAACCCGGGCGACAGGCCGAGCACGCTTTTATGGCTCGACAAACTCGATCCCTACAATCTGGGCCTTCTTCTCGCGCTATATGAGCAAAAGGTTTTTGTCCAAGGCGCAATCTGGGGCCTTAACTCTTTCGACCAATGGGGCGTGGAATTGGGGAAGATACTCGCTAACGAAAAGATTGCCACAGGCATCTGAGAAAAAGACGCTGCGCGGATATTTATCTTGCACAAGCGATTTTCGCTGATTTAAACTCGCGCCTTCTGGTGCAGCTTTGAGGGATCTTTTGTGACTAAATCCCGCCTTTTTCTTATGCGACGACGTCGTTCGGACATCATCTGAACGGGGACGCTGCGCGCCAACTTCCAACCTCCTCATTCGGAACAATCGCGCGGGCTTCGCTTTGTAAGCGGACGCCCTCAGACTCGCAATTTGGAATAAGGGCCGGAAATGTCTTTCACATTTATGAAAAGTAAAGTTTCTTCCGCTGCGACGCAGCCGAAGATCCAAGACGCGCCCCAAACGGCGCCAACGCAGCAAACGCTTGGCGGCGCTTCAACGCAGATTCTTGCCGGTCTAGAATGGTTGCCGAAGATCATGGCCCTGCACCAAGCCGTGCGCGCCGAAATGCCGGAAGCCAAACGCCATGTTCTTATTCCCAAGACCGAAGCCTATTTCCGCGACCTTTTGACCGGCAAAACGGGCGTCGTTTTCGGCGTTGTCGCACAAGGCAAGCTTGTCGGTTTTATGAACGGCGTCCGTTGCACGAGCTTCGGCCAGGCGCAAGCGGAAGGGTTTCTCACCTGTCCCGATACGGACGGAAGCATCGCGGCGGCTTACGGCAAAGGCTCCGTCGCCGTTGCGCAATCGCTATGCGTTTTGAACGCGTTCGGGGGGCGGGGGTTTTCCCACGCCCTGATCCGCGCCTTTGTCGTTTGGGGCACGCACGAAAAGTTTACGCACCTTTTCGCGCAGATCGCGCAGGAAAACGCGCCGAGTTGGATGCGCTTCATGAGCTATGATTTCGCCATCGTGGACGGATGGATCGGCGGGCATAAAAGATTCCTTTTGCGTTGGATGAGCGCGTCTGAAAAGGCCGCGCAGATGGGGCGCGCGACGACGAGCGATCTGCACAGCGTGAACAAGGATTATGCCGAACTGCCCGCGCTTTTGGCCGTCATCGGCGCGATGTTGCCGCGCGGGCGCATCGTCATGGCATCGGGCGCGGAGCCTTCCTCCACAAAACTGGATCTCGTTTTCGGGCAGAAGCGAATCTAAGAGTCTGTCCGGAAAGTTTACAAGCGGAACCATCAGGATAAAACGGTGTCATCCCCGCGAAGGCGGGGATCCAGACTCGCCTGAAACTAACTTTCGTGTTTGTGAGTCTGGATGCCCGCCTGCGCGGGCATGACGCGTTCTTTTGTATCTTCTTGCTTTCAAGGCACAACTTTTCGGACAGGCTCTAACCCTGCGTTTCGTCGTCATGGCTTTCGGCAGCGAGCGCCATCGCGCGTGGCGTTTGGTCGATCGTGTCGAGCGGATTGAGCGATTCGTTCGCCTCCGCAGCGCCCAGCGTTTCAAACGCGCGGGCTTTGCCCATCACAGCGCCTTCCAGCGCGCGGACGGCCTTGTTGTAGCTCTCGACCGTGTTGCCGAGGCGCGATCCCACCTGATCCATTTGTTTTGTGAAAGCGCCGAGCGCGCCATAGAGCTTGCGGCCAAGCTCCGCGACCTGGCGCACATTGTTCGCGATGGCATCCTGACGCCAGCTTTGGGCCACTGTGCGCAGAAGCGCCACGAGCGTCATCGGCGTGGCAAGCACGACGTTCTGGCCGATGCTGAACTCCATCAAATCGCCGTCGCCGTCGAGCGCGGCGGACAAAAAATGCTCGCCCGGCAGGAAGAGGACGACGAAATCCGGCGCGCCCTCGACCTTTTCCCAATAGCTTTTGGCGCTCAGTTTCTTGATGTGGTCTTTCAGCGCGCGGGCATGTTGTTTGAGCGCGGCAAGGCGAACGGCTTCGTCGTCGGTTTGCACGGAATCGAGATAAGCCGCGAGCGGCACCTTGCTGTCGATCACGATCGCGCGATCGCCCGGAAGCGCCACGATCACGTCGGGCCGGATCGCGCCGTCCTCGTCCGAAATCGTGCTTTGCGTCGTGAAATCCTTGGCGTGGGCGGACATGCCGGTCATCTCAAGAAGGCGCTGCAACTGCAATTCGCCCCAGCGGCCCCGCGCGGTGGGCGCGCGGAGCGCCTGAAGCAACTGGCTCGTCTCGGCGCGGAGTTGAAGCTGCGTTTGACGCGAGGCGGCGACCATTTCGGCGAGTTCGCGATACGCGCCTTCGCGTTTGACCTCCAACGCCTGAATCTGATTGTCCATGCGTTGAAGCGTTTCCTTGACGGGCTTCACCATTTCGTCGATGGCGGCGGTTTTTTGATCGAGCTTCGCGTTCGCCGCTTCATGCGTTTGCTGCCATTTGCTTTCGGCAAGCTGCAAAAACGCGGCGCTGTTCGCATGGAGCGTGTCGGAGGCCAGCGCCTTGAAGGTGTCGATCAAATGCGCCTGCGAGGCCACGCGGGCGCGGAAGAAAAGCGCGGCAATCCCCGCACCGAGCAGAAGGCCAAGGAGGAAGGGGAGAAGGGCGAGAAGCATAAGGAAAACCATGGTGAAAAGGTCGATGCGACGGAGCAAAAGGATAGCACCGATGAAGGCAATAAAAAACCCGCCATTCCAGAGGGAATGACGGGTTTTAAGTGTAGACGGATTAATTAATGCGTGCCGGGCGCCGCTTTTATAGCGTGTCCACCATGGCCATGGCCGCCGCAATTGCAGGCCGGATGCGCCGGTTCGGGGTCGAACTCAATAATGGCGGAAGGCTCGATAGCCTCGAATTTTCCTGTGTTTTTGTTGAAGAGGTGGTTTGTGCGCTCTCTGACGTTTTGGCACACGGCTATAAGCGGCAGGCCGATGAATTCCTGCTTCACGATTTGGTAATCAAGCATAAGCCCCCATGCTGCCGCGCTATCTGCGACCGTTTCAAGAGGGATCCCCGTTTTACGCGAGAAATGCGCGGCGACATCTTTTGCGGGACGGCAATTCACATAATCCGTCACCGGCTGATTTTCATCCGGCGTTTCTCCCAGATTCCAGATCGTTTTGGTGATGGTGCCATGCGCATGGGCCGAATGGACGAACGCCGGAGGAAGATCCTTGCCTTTGCCGTTAAAGATCTCGTCGATGGCTTCCTGCGCGCCGCAATTTGTATGCGGGGCCAGAATCGGAATCGCGCCCGTCAATTCGCAATAAGCGAGGCTTCGCTCTGCGCCGCCGACCAATTCGCCGTCCAGCGAAACCCTTGCGCCCGGGTTGCGATAAGCTTTGTGCAACTGTTCGGCGCCGGCCGCGACGATGAATTTCGTAAGCGAACGCGAATCCGAGCAACAATGAATGACATAGTCGGGAACTTTGATGCCTTGTCGTTCAAGTTCTTTTTCAAGGGCGCGCATCTGGCGGTAATAACGCGCGCCGTCCATCAGCTTATCGATACTGCTTCTAAAGGCTTCCGGAAGGCGGCGGCTGAAGCGCGCTTTCTGATTTTCATAGTCGGGATATGAAGGTTCGAGATGGGGAATGACGACGAAGCAACGCGCTTCATGATTCCAGACATACTGGTGGTCTGTAATGCGCCCTTGATAGATCGTAATCAAATTGTTGGGATGATGGCCGCTTCTGACAAGAAGCTCGTGATTGAGGAGATTCTGTTGCATGCCCAAGGCGCGCATCATGCGTTCGTCGTTGCCGATCGTGCGACCTTCCTTGGCACAAAGTTCGACGGAATCGGCGAGAAGTTTACGGTCTTCATCCGCCGCGTCGTCCGGGAAAACGAGCATGTCTTCATAATGTTTAAGGCCGTTATCCACGACCTTTTGATAGGTTAGCGCGCCTTCCTCGATATAGTTTTGAACGGCCGGATTATGCAGGAATTTCAGGAGTTTTTCCGCTTCTTCAGGCGTTTTCGCGTTGGCCTTGATGATGGCCTCGTAGCCTTTGGCTCCGTGCTTATAGCTATAAAACAACACTTCCGTCAGGAAGTCCGTCGTTCTCATATGGATCGTCGTTTTGACGCCCTTCGCCTTCGCAAGTTCGAAAAAGAAGGCCGCGTCGTAGTTCAAGACGACGCGATTGTTTTCTTTATCGACATGGCCGATTTTCGAACCGAAGCTGCGTTGGACAAGCGTGTTGCCCATCGCGCGCCCTTTTTCGCCGAGCGCGTTGATGCAATTGCCCGCAGGGGCGCTTGTGCCGCTGACCGCGTCCGTGGGATGTTGTTCTTTGGTGTGATCCACATGATGCGCGGTATCCTGCATCGCGCGCTGCATTTCTTCCTGCGCAAGCGCGAGGTAGGGAATGTGTGCCTGAAGCTCGGCCGGAAATTTCTTGATAAAAGCCTGATGTTCTTTCGCGTAAATCGCGGCTCTTCTCTGCTTGTCTTTGATATCGGCAATGACTTGTTCGACGTATTGTTGATCGAGTTTTGATTCAGGCATGGTTTGCTCCCATAACGTTATCTCTGGGGCTTTGGCCCCTTTTCAGTCTGTTCTAAATTCCTCAGCTTATAATCTTGTCGTCGTTTATAGGGAAGGAAATTCCTTTAAAAAAATGGTTAAAGCCCAGATCTATCTCGCAAGCGCGAAATAAGCATTTCTGCTTTGCTATAAGCATTTGCCTAATGCCTCCATATTATGTAGAAAACACCCTTCTTTGGTCGCGTGCGTTGAAAGCTGTGTGACTCAAGAGTTAAGGCAGCATTTGATCGAACGTGCTGTCTTTCAAGGATGTGGAGAGGTGGCAGAGCGGTCGAATGCGGCGGTCTCGAAAACCGTTAATGGTGTAAGCCATTCGGGGGTTCGAATCCCCCCCTCTCCGCCAATAAAAAGGGGCCCTTTTGGGCCCTTTTTTATTGGCAGAAAGGGAAGGCAAAGCTGAAAAACCAAAAAAGCGGAGACAGGCGCAAGCGAGCATCTTGTATATCGTAGCATTATATGCCTTGATCTCGTTGCGGCGATTGGGCGGCTTTTTCCTCTATCTGCAAGGAGATGCTTATGTTGTTTTCGGGACGTGCTGGACATCTTTTATCCTTTTTGCCGCTGGCCGTTCTTCTTCTTGCCGGTTGCGTTTCATCCCGCACCGACGTCGCCGTCGTTCAGCAATCGCAATCCGCTTCCGTGGGCACCGCGCCGCAAACGCGCCCGACTCAACAGACGCCTCAACCGGCGCAGTCTTCGGGGCCGCGAATTATCAGCAAGAACGCCGCGGCCGGACAGACAATTGAAATTATGAGCATCAATTCCGTAAATCCGGATTGCACGCCGGATGCGCTTGGAACCATTAAAATCACGCAGCAACCCGCGCATGGCAAAGCCGTCATTGTTGCCCGCGATACGTATCCTTCCTTTCCGGCCAATAATCCACGCGCCGCCTGCAACAAAACAAAGGTTCCCGGATTGGCGGTCGATTACACGCCGGATAACGGATTTACAGGTTCCGATTTAATGGCCGTCGAGGCGTTTTTCCATTCAGGAAATAAATCCAACGAGATCAAAGTGATGATAACGGTCAACTGACGTCGGTCAAAGGTCGTTATGACGAAGCGGCTCTTTCTGCGTTGAGATCAAAGCGCGCGCGGTCTGCGCCTTGGAAAACGCTCTGAATCGTTTTTGTGTTTGGTTGGCCTGTTCTTGCTTGCCGAAACCAAACGGGATCCCGCATCTGCACGCTCGGGCTACTGCCCTCGCGTTCCGTGCGGGATGACGGGGCGGGGAAAAGGGAGCCAAACAAAGGAAAAGAAGGCTCTCAAATCACGCGCAAAAAGTGCGGGCCAGCCAATCCATGATTTCTTTCGAAACCGCGGGCCAGCAGGAATCGAGCATCACGCCGTGCGAAACGCCGGGGAGGATATGAAGCTCGCCGTTCCAGAAAGAAGCTTCGTACTTGAAATCGAAGGTCGGTACGAAGGCGTCCTTGTCGCCCCCGAGGACGAAGGTCGGAACGGCCTCCTTCGGGCGCCGCCATTCGGGCCAACAGGCCTCAAGCGAAAGGCGCGCGGATTCTTTTTGAAGAAGGGGAAGAAGATCCTCCATTTCCTTGGCCGCTTGGGGGTCGTTGAAGAAGGCCTTGCTGATGACGTCGCCGTCGACGTCTTTCGGGCCATAGGTCATGAGCTTTCCCAATTCGACGCCCAACAACGGATTGTTGAGCGCAATATGCTGCGCCGGCCCGCACAAGCCCCAGAGGGAAGGCGACGACAAAAGCGCAAGCCCGCGCACCTTATGATCGAGCGCGAATTTCTGGATCAAATAGCCGCCCAACGAATGGCCGATTAGAACGGGCTCTTTATCGAAGAGCTTGACGCCTTCTTCGACATCTTCAAGAAAAGCCGCAACCCCGAAAGCGTTGATGTTCTCGATGCCCTCGCTTTTGCCGTGGCCGCGAAGCGAAAGCGCCGCGCCCGACCAGCCTTCCTTGGCAAAAGCGGGGAGAAAAAAGCGCTCCCATATCCAGGCGCCGCAATAAGAACCGTGAACGAACAAAAGGGGCGGTTTTTCGCTTGGCACGCCGAAGCGGATGATTTCCATGGCCGAATTCTCCCGTTAACCATAACGTCGAATCCCGTTCTGCTCCCTTTCGCGGCGCTCGGCAAGCCTCTAGAGCATTTTCCGAATAAGCTCGCTGAAAAAAATGTTGTCGGAAAATGCTCTAACTATTTGTTGCCGAGCAGATTCACGCTCGTAAGCTTGGCCGCTGATGCGGCCAACCTTCTCGCGATCTGCTCTAGCGAATATGAATGCCGATGAAGGGCGGGCCGTAATAACGATAGGCGGGGTAATACGGATAGGCGTAATAAGCGCCCGGCGGCCCGTAATAAACCGGCGGGGGCGCCGGTTCGACGACGGCGCAGCCCGCCATAAGCAGAAGCGCGGTCATAGCCAAGAAGAAGCGCGAACGGGGTTGCATGCTTTTTCCTTTCGCTCAAGAAAAGGGGGCCTCTTTCGCCTTTGATGAGAGCAAATAAATGTGTCAAATGCAGGGAAAAACCGGGGCGCGGGCGCGACAAAGGCGAAAACGCGGGACTCTTTTTCTTGCGCGCGCCCGAAGTCTTTTTTCCTTTGGGGCGTGGACTGTTCATAACGCTATAATGTTCGATCGTTTGAGGATCCGGCGGTTGAGAGCGTTCGCTCGCATTGGTTCACCCTTTCCCAATGCGGGCGGACGAAAAAACGCCGCCAAGCGGAGGTCATGCGCGTTTTGGGAAGCGAACAAACAAGGATTTGATGGGAAAAGCGTTGTCGCCTTCGAGCGCCGAACCGGCGGAGGGTTTTGTCGGCCCGATGGCCGCGGAAGGCGAAGCTTTGCCCGCCTTCGCTTTATCCGCCGCGTCCTGGTCCGACGACGCTTTGTTGGAAGCCGTCGCCGAAGGCGATCGTGAGGCCTTCGGCATCTTGATGAAGAGGTATTTGGCCCCCATGGTCAATCTTGCGCAAAGAATCGTTTTCGACCGCGAACAGGCGCGCGAGATCGCTCAGGAAGGATTCCTGCGCGTCTGGAAGCATGCGTCCAAATGGGATCCCGACGGCACCGCGACGTTTTCGACCTGGCTGCGTTGCGTTGTGGTCAATTTGGCCATCAGCGTCCGCCGCCGTTACCGCCCGCAGGTCAGCCTCGACGTCATCGAGGAGATTCCCTCCGGTTTCGCCGACGGCTTCGACGCCATCGTCGAGGCGGATCAAAAACGCATCGTGCAGGCCGCGCTTTTGAAATTGCCCGAACGGCAGCGCGCCGCCGTCGCGCTTTATTATTTCGACGATTTGCCGCAAGGACAGGCGGCCGAGGCGATGCAAATGACGGCGCGCGCCTTCGATTCCCTTATCGTTCGTGCGCGCGCGAACTTGAAAAAACATCTGGCTTCTTTGGGCCTTCGCCGTCAGGAGGTGTTGCCATGAGTAAACGATTTTCTGCGCCGCTCGCTTCGATGAACGATCGCGCGCTTTATCAAATCCTGAAACGGGGCGATCCCGCCACCCCGCCGACGCCGCGCGAGCTTGCCGCGCTTGAAACCGGCATCATGGCGCGGATCGCGGATTTGCCCGTCGTGCCCGCCGCAAGCCGGATGCCCGTATGGTTTCTGCCGCAGGGTCTTGCCGGACGCGCGGCGGCTTTCATCGCCCTTTTGGTCGTCGTGGCGGGCTTCGTCGTGGGGCAGGTCTCGACCGTTCCCGCCGATGCGCCTTTGCTTGTCGGCGGCCCTTCGCTTCTCGCCTTCGCCGACGACGCGTTAGGCCCTTCCGTTCCTGCAACAGACACAGCTTGGGGAGATACCGATGACTCTGCCGAATAAGATGGGGCCGAATAAAGGGGAAAAAACCGGCGCGAAAAAACCCCTTTTGACGGGGATCCTTCTGGTTTCCGTGATCCTGAACCTGTTTCTTGTGGGCATCGTGGCCGGAGTCGTGCCTCTTGGCGCGAAGCACAAGGGATTCGGGCCCATGGTTCTCGCGACCCCCCACGGCGCCTATATGGTCGAGTGGATGGAACGTTACCTTCCGCCCGCCGACGCCGCGCTTTTTCAGGAAGCCTTTCAAAAGCAGGCCGACGCCTTGAAACAGGCGCATGATCAAGCCCGCGACGCGGTCAAGGACGTCGCTTCCGCTTTTGAGCAGGATCCCGTCGATCAGGAAGCCCTGCAAGCCGCGATGGATCATCTGAGCAAGGCCAAGGCCGAGGTCAACGACGCGGTCGCGCTCATCGTCAAGGACGCTTCTTCGAAACTCTCGCCGGAAGGCCGCCGTCGTTTGGCGGAGCTGGCGCGGTAACTTAAACCCTAACGAAAACATGAGGAGAAACAGAATGAAAAACAGAACACGCTTCGCCGCTTTGTTGCTTTCGGCGGCTTTGATCGCGGCGCCCGGCCTTGCCGTCTCCGCTTCCGCTCATGAAGGTATGGACAAGCAGGGCGAGATGTCCCGTCCGATGTCCGAGTGCCACCATATGCATTTCACGGACGCTCAACGTACAGCGCTGCATGAAACCATGAAGCAGTTTCATGAAGAGAACAAAGCGGCTTTCGAAGAAATGCACCAGCTCTATAAAGCGCGGCATGCGATTCTTGCGGCGCAAAACTTCGACAAAGGCGCTTTTCTCGCGGTCACCGCCCAGATCGAGAAAAAGCATGAACAGCTTGCGCAAAGCCGCGTTCAGGCTTTTGTCTTTATCGCCGATAAGTTCACGCCCGAACAGCGCGAAATGCTCGTTCGCATGATGGGCCACCATCGCCACGGCATGCATCATGCGATGTGGCATGAAGGCGAGGGCCATGAAGGCTGGCATCATCATGACGGCATGAAGGCGGACGAAAAGAAGGCCGACCAACCGGCCCCCATGAGCGATAAAGGGGAATATCCGCCCTACGATAAGTAAGATCGTTTGATTGAGATAATGCAAAGGGTTGGCGGGCTTTTCCGCCAACCCTTTTTATCTCGAACAAGGACGTTTAAAAGGAGTATACTCGGTTTCCTTGGAAAGCCGCGTATTCCTTTTCGCAAAAAACACGCGGGCGCGGCACGCGCACGCCTTTTTTGCGAATTCTTTTTTCGGGTTCCGAAGGAACCCAAGTATATAATGAAGGCCATCGCCGGAAGGAGGGGATGATGAAGAAAATCGTCTTGACGGCCCTATTAATGGTTCTTGCCTTGGGTGCGCCGATCCCCGCCGAGGCGCGCGTGCATGTCTCGTTGGGTTTCGGTTGTTGCTGGTGGGGGCCCGGCTGGTGGGGTTATCCCTACGACACGACGCCTTATTATTATGCTCCTTATTATGCGGCGCCGCCCGTCGTTTATGCGCCCGCAACGCCCTCCGTCGTTTACACGACGCCAGCGCCGAGCGTGAATTTCACACCGTCCCCCGTCATTCAGGCGACCCAGACTTCGCCCGTTTTTACCGATGCCGCCGGCCGCACCTGCCGCCAGTTCAAGGCGACTTCCGGAAGCCCTGCCTATGGAACGGCGTGTTTGCAGGGGGACGGGACGTGGCGCGTCACCCAGTAGATCACGGGCGCCAGTTGCCGATATAGAAATACCAGCCAAGGCCGACGGTGAAGACGAAGCAGCCATAGAGCGCGTGCTCGATCGTCGCCCATTTGAGCGAACGGTGCTCCGCATGGCTGGCCGCGAAGATCATGCCGCCGAGCGCGGCGAGGCTCGGCCCCACAAGGTTGTCGAGCGGCAGATGCGAAAAGCCGAAGGCGAGGCCGCTGAGGCCGATCATGATCTGTGCGCGCGGAAAAAGCGTCCGGTAGCGCTTCATGAAAAAAGAGCGAAACAGCAATTCCTGCGGGATCACCGAAAGAAGCGGGTATAAAACCATCACGACGAGCCACAAAACGGGGCGCTCAAGAGGAAACTGAAAAAAGCGGTTCGGGACGAGGATCAGCGTGAGCGCGGTCAGAACCGGGGCGAGGATAAGGAAGCGGAGGAGGGCCTTTTTGCGCGCCGCGCGCGGCCAGGCCTCGCCTTTCCACAAAACGCGCCACGAAAAATCCGGCGCGCGCCTAAGGCAGATCAGCGCGTAAAGCGAGGACAGCCAAAGGGCGACATAAATCTCATAATGCGTCGCCCAGAGCGTCAGCGCGATCGGGCCCAAGACGAAGAGGATGAGAAACTCGAGCGAAAGCCAGAAACGCGCGGCGAGGGATTGCGGCATGGAAACGTTTTTTGACGATAAGGATAAAGCCTGCGGATTGTTGCCGTCGCAGGGTACCTGTTTTCGCGCTGTCCTGACAAGCGCGCTTTTGACGGGTGCGCGCGAGAATCACCGGATGTTTTTATCTTCTGAAACCCTGTAAATTCAGGCATGCGCCGCTTCCCTCTGTTGTTTTCTTGCCAGAAGAATCGAAAAAGCGCGTGTTTTTCGTGAAATTCGCGCATTTTTGCCTTTTTTCGCGTCAACTTCGTTTGCGTCTTTTCGCATTCGCGGCTAACAACAAGACGCTGCTGAAAAGCGTGTGATTCTTTTTTTCAGCAATTGCTTCAACCATTGGAGAAGAAATATGGCCAAGAAAAAAATCGCCAAACCGGAAGTCGTCATTCGTCCGGTGAAGGAAAACCTCACGAAATCGGCTCTGATTTCGCTGATCGCCGAAGAAAACGAAATCTCGCGCAAAGTCGCCGCGGGCGTTTTCGCGACGCTTGAAGCCGTCATGCTGGGTTCGGTTCATCCGCGCGGCGTCGGCTCGTTCATGCTTCCGGGCCTCTTGAAAGTCACGCTCCGCAAAGTTCCGGCCCGCAAGGCCGGCACGCTTATCCGCAATCCCGCCACCGGCGAGATGATGAAAGCGGCCGCGAAGCCCGCCAGCGTGCGCGTCAAGATCCGCGCTTTGGCGAAGTTGAAAGACGCAGCGACGAAGTAATCTTCGTTCAAAGGCCCATCTCTGGCCTGCAAACGAAGTTTTTCTGCGCTTCCGCTGCTCACGTACCCAAAAGTACGCTGCGCTGCGGTTCTCGAAAAACCTCGTTTTCGTCGCAGATATGGGCCTTTGCCTGAAAGTGAAAAATCGAAAGAAAAAGGCCCGGCGCGAGCTGGGCCTTTTTTTATGCAACTAAATTAACCATAGAAGGGCGTGGTTATGGCTTTTTGTTTTATGCTACAAAAACTCCGCGTTTTAGCGATTTTTCAGGAGAGAGATTGATGCCGCATTCTTTTCCCGCCGTTTCGAAGGCTCTTGCCGCGAAGCTTCACGACGCTCTTCAAATGACCGACGATGTCGCGTTGGATAACGTTACGCACGACGATAAAGGCGAATCCGTTCTCGACGCGAAGGGCGAACCCATTTCCGGACGCTTCACGCGCGGCGGCCCGTTCGGCGCGGCGCTTGGCGTTGCGTGCGGCGACGATCTTGAAATTGTCGGCGAGATGCGCGGCAACAATGTCGTGGGCAGCGGGATCGCCAGCAAGCATGCCGAATCCGAAGCCATGCGGGCGGATAATTTCGAGGCGCTTTGCGGCGTTCTTGCGGACTACAAGAAAGCCGAGCGCGAGGCCACCGTCTGGATGCTTTCGTCCGGACAATCCTGCACGACCTGTCACACAAAGCAGGAAATCATCGCGCGCGCTTTATATAAGGCGGGGCTTTTAAAGGCCGCGCGTTTCGTTTCGCTTTACGGCGCGACCTTCGACGACACTTTCGCCGTCGCGCAGTTTTTCGACGCGCAATATGCTTCCGCCATGAATCTTTACGTGCGCGAGCCTAAGAATCCGGGCAATTTGATCCAGACTTGCGCGGTCGATTTCGGGAAGGTTCCATCCTATGTTCAGGACGCTCTCGCCGCCGCTTCCGGCCCGACCGCCCTTGTCGTGCGCGAAGGCGATGTTTACGAAACAGGAACGGACGAGCGGACAGCTTACGATTTGTTCTCGACCGCCGAAGTCGGGGCCGTTCAGAAGGCTTGTTTAAAATATCGCGGGGATGGCGTGTTCGAATCGTGGAAGGTCGACGGCGAACTTTATACGACGCTTTCGGAAATCGGGCCTCTTTTGTTTGCCGAAATGGGTTGGACGAAAATCAATAAGATCAATCTTGTTCGCATGCCGGATGCGATGAAGGACAAGCAATTCGATACGCGCGAAACGCCGGATCTTTTCAACGCGGATTTTCTGAACATCGTCGCGGGAGGCTATTACAATCAAAGCGCCGCCATCAAGGTCTTGCGCGACGAAAAATTCGTCGATACGGCCCAGCCCATGTGGGCGCGCGGTTTGAAGGCGAACAGCTTAATGCTTTATAACGGTTCCGACGTTTCGAAAACCGTCCTCAAAGAACATGATCGGTGGACGCGGTACGTCTTTGGCGCGAAGGGCCTGTTTGCCCAGACCGATGGGGAATATCATAAGGCAAGACCCCTTGCCCCCCTCCGGAGTCTGATGGCCAAAGCCGCGCGTTTCGGGATGAAATAAAGAGATAAAGGCAAAAGAAAAAGGCCCGGAGAAATCCGGGCCTTTTTTGTTGGGACGCGCTCTTGTGTCAGGCGTGCAAAACCAGCCAGAAGCCAAGAACGATGAGGACAAGGACGCCAAGCGCAACCCAAGTGAGATACTTTTCGACGAAAACCTTGATGGGTGCGCCATAGATGCGCACCAGAAGCGCCACGAGAAAGAAGCGCAGCGCGCGCGTGCCCGCCGCCGCAAGGCCGAAGGAAATCAGGTTCAATTTCGCCACGCCGCTCGCGATGGTGACGAGCTTGAACGGAATGGGGGTCAGTCCCTTCGCGAGAATGATCCAGACGCCCCATGTGTTGAACTGGTCGTGAAAGCGCTGGAAGCCCGCTTCGAGATGATAGGTGTGGATGATCCATTGGCCCACGGAATCATAGAGGAACGCGCCGATGGCATAGCCCAAAAAGCCGCCCAGGACGGAAGCGATCGTGCAGATTGCGGCGAAGCGATAGGCCTTTTCCCGCGCCGCGATCGCCATCGGCAAAAGAAGGACATCCGGCGGAAGCGGGAAAAACGAGCTTTCGGCAAAAGCGACGATGAAAAGCACGAGCGGGGCGTAGGGGCCTTCGGATTGGCGCAGGGCCCAGTCATAGGTCGAACGTATCGGCGACATGTTTGTATCCACAAAAAAGCGCGGCTCTCATGGTGCGGGGCCGCGCGGAAAAGGTGGATAAGGATAGCCAAGTTCGGGCCGTTGTGAAAGCCCGAAGATTCCTTGGGATGTCTTTGATTCTATGCTTATATGCGGCGTTTTGTGTCTTTTTTTAGGGGCTGTCGAACATGAAAAACGTCGTTGTCGTGGGCGCTCAATGGGGCGATGAGGGTAAGGGCAAGATCGTCGATTGGCTGTCTTCGCGCGCGGATGTCGTTGTGCGCTTTCAGGGCGGGCACAATGCGGGCCACACACTCGTTATCGACGGAAACGAATACAAGCTGAGCCTGCTTCCTTCCGGCGTTGTGCGGCCCGGCAAGCTTTCCGTCATCGGCAACGGCGTCGTCGTCGATCCGTGGGCCTTTTTGGCCGAAGCCGAAAAAATAGCCGAAAAGGGCATCCATGTTTCGCCCGAAAATCTTATCATCGCGGAAAACTGCACGCTGATCCTGCCCGTTCACGGGATGGTGGATCGCGCGCGCGAAGCGGCCGCGAGCAACGCCAGCAAAATTGGCACGACCGGGCGCGGCATCGGCCCCGCCTATGAAGACAAGGTTGCGCGGCGCGCGATCCGCCTTTGCGATTTGGCCGAGCCTGTGCTTCTCAAAGAAAAAATCGAGCGGCTTTTGCTTCACCACAACGCGCTTTTGCGCGGTTTTGGAGCCGAGGAAATCGACTCCGCGCGGCTTTACAACGATCTTATGGAAATCGCGCCGAAGATCCTTCCCTATGCCGCCGTCGTCTGGAAGCGGCTTGAGGAAGCGCGCCGCGAAGGGAAGCTCATGCTTTTCGAAGGCGCTCAGGGCGCGATGCTCGACGTCGATCACGGGACTTATCCTTTCGTCACCTCCAGCAACACGGCTGCCGGCAATGCCGCGTGCGGATCCGGCGTTGGGCCGAAGATGCTGGGCCGCGTGCTTGGGATCGCGAAAGCTTATACGACGCGCGTGGGCGCGGGGCCGTTCCCGACGGAAGATACGGGCGAGGTCGGCGAATTGCTGGGGTCGCGTGGGCGCGAGTTTGGCGTCGTGACGGGGCGCAAGCGCCGCTGCGGCTGGTTTGATGCCGTGTTGGTGCGCCAGGCCGTGAAGGTCGGCGGAATCGACGGGATTGCACTCACCAAGCTCGATATTCTCGACGGCATGAAGGAGATCAAGATCTGCCGCGCCTATAGGCTCGACGGCAAGATCATCGATCATTTCCCCGCAAGCCCCATCGCGCAGGCGAAGGTTGAGCCGATTTACGATATTTGCGAAGGCTGGAGCGAGAGCACGCGCGGCGCGCGGTCATGGGCCGATCTGCCGCCCGCCGCCGTCAAATATGTGCGCCAGCTTGAGGAAATGATCGAAGCGCCCGTGACGCTGGTTTCAACGAGTCCGGAGCGGGATGATACGATCCTTGTGCGCGATCCTTTTGCTGATTAGAGCGGATCCATTGAGAAGCGCCGCCCCCGTGCGCGTAGGCGCACAGAATTGTGTTGGGCGGCGCTACCATTCTCTCAGACCTTCGATAGCTGATCTTCGGCTTACTTCATCCCCGCGATGAGTTTCGGCAGATTGTTTTTGAACATGTCGAGATAAGTGGGCGCGGGGCCGGAGGGCGGTGAGAGCGCATCCGAATAAAGCGTTCCGCCCATTTGCGCGCCCGTATCTTTTGCGATCTGCTGGATCAGGCGCGGGTCGGTCATGTTTTCAATAAAAAGCGTTTTGATGTGTTCGGCCTTGATCTGGCGGATCAGGGATTCGAGATCCGTGGCGCTGGCCTCGCTTTCCGTGCTGAGGCCCTGAGGCGCCATGAACTTGACGCCATAGGCCGCGCCGAAATAGCCGAACGCGTCGTGGCTCGTGATGATTTTGCGCTTTTCCTGCGGGATTGCGGCAAGTTTCGCACGCACTTCGGAATCCATCGCGGCGAGCTTCGCATCATAGGCTTTGGCGCGGGCTTCGATTTCCTGCGCGCGATCCGGCGCGGCTTCTTCAAGCGCCGCCGCGATGTTTTTTACGTAAATCCTGCCGTTCGAAAGATCCTGCCACGCGTGCGGATCCGTCACTTTGCCTTCGTTTTCTTCGACCATCTCGCGCGGCGCGACGCCAACCGAGGCCGTGACGATCTTGGCCTTTGTTTTTGTGGAGGCCAGAAGGCGCGTCATCCAGCCTTCAAGATGAAGCCCGTTGACGACCACAAGATCGGCTTTTGCAATAGACTCGGCGTCGTCCGGCGTCGGCTCGTACGCATGCGCGTCACCATCCGGCCCCACGAGCGTTTTGACGACGACCGCGTCGCCCCCCACCTGGCGCACCATATCGCCGAGGACGCTGAAACTCGTGACGACGGAAAGCGGCTTGTCGGCGGCTTGCGCGGGATTGGCGAGGAGAAAAAAGGCGAAAAGGGCGGCGAGGAGGTGTTTCATGGAGATGTCCGTTTTATTTGCAGGCGGACTGTGGCTTCGCCGCAGTCCGCACATATCAGCTGGATCCCCGATCGGCGGTCGCCTGCGGCTTCCTTGTCGAGGATGACGGGCAATGGATATGTTATATTATAACATTTGTCAAGGGGGCGGTTTTGGGCTATAAAAAAGCATGACAAAAAAAGATGAAAACACTCTTAGTTCGCACGGGCAGCGCGTGCTCGATTTGCTTCTGGCGGCGAAGAAGCCGATGACCGCCTATGCGATCCTCGACAAAGTGCGGCGCTTCGGTTTGAAGGCCCCCACCACGATTTACCGCGCCCTCGGCGAGCTTCAAGAGCGCGGGCTTGTGCACAAGATCGAAAGCCTCAACGCCTTTGTCGCGTGCCAACATGCCGACGAAGCGGCTTTGGCCGCGCATGAAAGTTCCTTCGCGATTTGCACGTCCTGCGGCGCGGTCGAGGAGATCGAAGATCCATCGCTCACGCGGCTTATTGGAAAAGTCGGACATCATTTTCTGGCCGACATTCGCAAAAACGTGCTTGAGCTTGCGGGCGTTTGTCATGCCTGTTGCGAGGGTAAAAAGAGCGGGCCATGTTCGCATTAAGTCTTATTCAACGTCTGTCGATCGCGCTCGGGCTTTGCCTCGCCGCCGTCGGGGTCGCGTTTTGGGCGCTTGCATGAAAAACCTCATCACGCTTGAGAACGTGACTTTATGTTATGGCCGCACGAAGGCCGTGCGCGACGTGTCGGGGAGTTTTTGCGAAGGGTCGCTCACCGCCATCGCGGGGCCGAACGGGGCCGGAAAAAGCACGCTTCTCAAGGCCATTGCGGGCATCTTGAAGCCCTCGGCGGGGCGGGTCGTTCTGGCGCCGGAAATTGCGAACCGCGTCGCCTATCTGCCGCAGATCAACGCGGTCGAGCGGGATTATCCTTTTTCCGTGCTTCAGACCGTCTATACCGGCCTTTGGCCCGAGATCGGAAGCTGGGGCGCGATCACGGCTTCACATAAAAAACGCGCGATGGAAATTTTGGCGGAAGTGGGGATCGCCGATCTGGCGGAGCGTCAGATAGCGGAGCTTTCCGGCGGTCAGTTCCAGCGCCTTCTTTTTGCGCGCGTTATCATGCAGGACGCGCGGCTTATTTTGCTCGACGAGCCTTTCACCGGCGTGGATGGCGAGACGATCGCGAAACTCATTCAGATTCTTTTGGGGTGGCACCGCGAGGGTCGGACGGTTATTTGCGTGCTTCACGATCTTTTGCTGATCCATAAGTATTTTCCGGATTCGTTTGTCCTTGCGGGGCAATGTTTGGGGCGCGGGCATACGCACGATCTTTTCCAGCAAAAGCTGCTTTCCTTCGATCTCGACAGCGCGGAATTGTTCCTGCCGGGCGAGGTGCCGCACGAACATACGGATCATGTTCATGGGGGCGGAAAATGAGCGCGGTTTCTTTCTTGGTCGATCCGTTCGTGGATTTCGCTTTTATGCGGCGCGCGTTGGCGGCCTGCGTCATTCTGGCGCTTGGGGGTACGCCCCTTGGCGTTTTCATGTCGCTTCGTCGCATGACGTTGGTGGGCGATGCGGTTTCTCACGCGATTTTGCCGGGCGTCGCGGCGGCTTTTATGGCTTTCGGGCTTTCGCTTTGGCCCATGACGGCGGGCGGGATGCTTGCGGGGTTGCTTTTCGCGGGCCTCGCCTTTCTTTTGACGCGCTACACGTCGTTGAAGGAGGATGCGGCCTTCACGCTTCTTTATCTGATCGCCTTGGCCGTTGGCGTGACGCTTGTGACGTTGCGCGGAAACAGCGTGGATCTTTTGCACCTTCTTTTTGGGAACATTCTGGCGATCGACGAGGATTCCCTTATTCTTGTGACGGGCGTTTCGTGTTTTTCCGTTGTGACGATTGCCGTTTTGTATCGGCGGTTCGTGATTGAAGGCTTTGACGCGGATTTTCTGAAGGCCACTTCCTCGCGCGGCGGGCGGCGCGGCGGATGGACGGGGGCCGTGTTCTTTTTGCTTTTGATGCTCAATCTCGTCGCTTCGTTTCAGGCGCTCGGCACGTTGATGGCGCTAGGGTTGATGATTTTGCCCGCGCTTGGCGCGCGGTTTTGGTCGCGGAACATCGATACGCTGATCCCGCTTGCTTTCGGCATTGCGCTTTTGAGTTCCGTGACGGGCTTGCTGATCTCGACTTACGGGAAAATACCCTCCGGCCCCGCCGTCGTTTTGGTGGCGGGCGGGATTGCGCTTGTGTCGGCTTGCGTTGGGCGCGTGGGGAGCGTACGGGCGGGGATGAATTAAGAGCGTTTTTACACCCCTCCCCCGACCCCTCCCGCAAGGGGAGGGGGGAAGAAAGAGCGCCGCCTCCGCGCGCGTAGGCGCGCAAAACTATATTTGGCGGCGCTACCGCACTTTTTTATCTGGAATTTCTGCGAAGAAGAAAGGCTCGATTTGTTCGCCGTTTCCGCGCTTGCACTCCATCGGGCTTATCGTCTACGACTTTGAACAGACCGCACTCAAAAAAATCTGGCGGAAGAACGAGCGTGACAGTTTCTCCTGTCTCTGATGTCCCTCCAGAAATGGCCACGCTTCCATCGGAGAGTTTAATCGTATCAATTTGCATAATGTTGATCCTTTTCATCACAATAAGGGGCGGACAGGCCCGTTTGTGATGACCCTATTTATTGGCCGCATAAGTGGCATCTTTCAAGCACAAAAGATGGTTAAAATGGGGCTAGGCCTGCTTTCAACAAGAAAACTGGATCCCGCATCTGTGCGTTTGGCGACGGCCAAACGCTCCGTGCGGGATGACGGTAAGAAATTGCGTGGGGAGCGTGAGGGCGGGGATGTAAGCGCGCCAACGCACGCTTCAGGACTGGATTGCCGCGTCGGCCTTACGGCCTCCTCGCAATGACAATCCTGAAAAAGTTATTTCTTCAACGCCGCCCAAGCGGTGGCGTAATCAATCCCCATTGCGGCTTTGACTTCTTGGAGGGTTTTCGCGGTGATGGCGCGCGCGACTTCTGTGCCTTCTTGAATTGTGCGGATCACTTCGGCGGGATCTTTTTCAAGCCGTTCGCGCTCGGCGCGGATGGGGGCGATGAAATCCTGCAGGATTCCGTTGAGGCGCTTTTTCACGGTGCCGTCGCCGAGGCCGCCGCGCCGATAATGCGCTTTTAATTCTTGAAGCCCCGCTTGGTCGGGATCGAAAACGTCGAGATAGGCGAAAACGACATTGCCTTCGATCTTGCCCGGATCTTCGACGCGAAGGTGGTCGGGATCGGTGAACATCATCTTCACCGCCTGATCGATTTCCTTCGGTGTGGATTTCAGATTGAGCGCGTTGCCGAGACTTTTGCTCATCTTCGCTTTGCCGTCGATGCCGGGAAGGCGGCCTACTTTCGGCACAACCGCTTCGCATTCGACCAAAACTTCGCAATTATAAACGCGGTTGAAGCGACGGACGATCTCATTGGTCAGTTCGATCATCGGAAGCTGATCTTGGCCCACCGGAACGGCGTTCGCCTTGAAGGCCGTAATGTCGGCGACCTGACTGACGGGATAGGCGAAGAAGCCGAGCGGAATCTCGCGATCCAGATTTTTCTGGCGGACTTCTTCCTTGACCGTGGGGTTGCGCTCAACCCGCGCGACGCTGACCAGATTGGAATAAATCATGTAAAGAAGCGCGATATCGGAAAGCGCCGACTGCAAAACAATTTTCGATTTCTTCGGGTCGATGCCGACGGCCAGATAATCCGTCGCGACTTCAAGCACGTTCCGGCTGACTTTCTGCGGGTCTTCGGCGTTGTCGGTCAGGGCCTGCATATCCGCGATCAGCACGAATTGGTCGTATGTATCCTGCATTTCCACGCGGTTTTTGAGCGATCCGACATAATGGCCGAGGTGAAGCGGGCCCGTCGGGCGGTCGCCCGTCAAAATAACGGGTTTTTTGGCGCGGATTTCGTTTGCTGCGGACATTTCTTTCTCCCTATAAGGCTTTCTTATCTAGGCTGAATGGGCTTTTTTTTCAAGCACCTGATGGTCAAAATCGCGTATGTTGCGCTGACTCATGCGCCGCGCGGACGCGCGGCCACTGGATTCCCGCCTTCGCGGGAATGACGAAAAGCGGGATTGGTTGGTAAACGTGGCTTCGACGCTTCTTTTGAATGTGCAAAACGCGCTGATCGCGTATGGGGACAAGGTTCTTTTCGAAGGGCTTTCCTTTACGCTATGCGAGGGCGACAAGATCTGCCTCATCGGCAAGAACGGCGCGGGCAAGACGACGCTCATGAACGTCATCATGGGCGCCCGCGAGCTTGACGAGGGCGATCATTGGCGGCTCGCCGGTGTGACCGTCGGTTATTTGCAGCAGGAAGCGCATTTCAAAAAGGGCCAGACGATCCGCGATTACGTTTTCGAAGAACTCAAAAATCAGGACGGCAGCCACGATTACAAGATCGAGCGCGTCGTGGAGCCGTTGGATCTGCATATCGACGACAAAATGGAATCGCTTTCCGGTGGGCAGTTGCGCCGCGCGGCTTTGGCGCGTGCGCTTGTTGAGGAGCCGGATATTCTGCTTCTCGACGAGCCGACGAACCATCTGGATCTCGACATCATCGCGTGGCTTGAAAATTATTTGCGGGGCTATCGCGGCGCGGTCGTTTGCATCAGCCACGATAAGGCGTTTTTGAACGCGATTTCGGACAAGGTGTTCTGGCTCGATCGCAGGAAATTGCGCGTCTGCCCCAAGGGTTTTTCCTTCTTCGACGAATGGGCGACGATGATTTTGGAGCAGGAGGAGCGCGAGCTTCACAACCGCTCGAAACTACTTGAACAGGAAGTCGATTGGGCAAGCCGCGGTGTCAAGGCGCGGCGGAAACGCAATGTGCGGCGGCTCGATCTGATGAAGGCGGAACGCGACAAGCTGCGCAGCGATAAAAACGCGCTTGCCCGCATGCTCGCCAAAATTACCGTATCTTCGGAGCAGGAAGATTACGAAGCCTCGAACCGCATCGCCATCGAATACTACAATGTGAACAAGCATTTTGAAGGCGCGGGCGGCACGAAGGTGATTTTGGAAAACTTCCATCTGCGGATTCAGCGCGGCGACCGCATTGGCATCGTCGGCAAGAACGGCAGCGGCAAGACGAGTTTTCTGAAGCTTCTTGTCGGCGATCTGAAACCCGACAGCGGCAAGGTCAAGGTCGCGAAGGATCTCGTCCTTTCCTATTTCGATCAGAAGCGTGAGGCTCTGCATCCCGAGGCGACTTTGCAGCGCGTTTTGTGCCCGAACGGCAGCGATTATATCGACGTGATGGGAAAGCCGCGCCATGTTTGCGGTTATTTGAAGGATTTTTTGTTCGATCCGAAGCAGGTTCAGCATCCCGTCTCTTCCCTTTCCGGCGGGCAGAAAAACCGATTGATGCTCGCGCGCGTTTTGGCGAACCCGGGAAGTTTGCTTGTGCTGGATGAGCCGACGAACGATCTCGATATGGACACGCTTGATCGGTTGGAAGAGATTTTGGCGGCCTATACCGGCACGCTTCTCGTCGTGAGCCATGATCGCGATTTTCTGGAGCAATCAGTTTCGAAGATCCTTGCCTTTGAAGGCAACGGCAAAGTCGATATCGTGATCGGCGGGTACAAGGATTATCAGGCGAAGAAAGCGAAAGAAGAGGGGAAAAGCGTCGAGGTTCGGAAGAGCGCCGCGAAGGCCGCCGCGCCATTGCAGCCCCCCAAAAAAGAAGTGAAGCGGCTTTCCTATGCGTTGCAATATGAACTCGACAATCTTCCCGCGAAGATCGAGGGTTTTGAAAAAGCGATTGCCGAAATGGAGCCGCATCTGGCGGATCCGGATTTCTATAACCGCGATCCCGACGGTTTTCATCGCCTGACCGCGCGTTTGGTCGAAACCAAAGATGCTTTGGAAAAAGCCGAGCGGCGCTGGTTGGAGCTTGACGAGATGACGCGGGAATATGAGGCGGGCGGAGCATGAGCATCGCGCTTGACATTGCGATTATCGGCGGCGGGCCCGCGGGACTTTTTGCGGCGCTCCGTTTGGCCGAAGCGGGGCGGGCGGTCACGCTTTTCGACGCGAAGCCTTCTGTCGGGCGGAAATTTCTTATGGCGGGGAAGGGCGGGCTTAATCTCACCAACAGCGAAGATTTCGATCTTTTCGTTGCGCGCTATGGCGAGGCGGCGGAATGGATGGCGCCTTATTTGAAGGTGTTTACGCCGAGCGATTTGCGGGCTTTTGCCGAATCTTTGAACGTTTCGACTTTTGTCGGCACAAGCGGGCACGTTTTTCCTGAAGGCATGAAAGCGACGCCTTTGTTGCGCGCGTGGCTGAAAAAACTTGCGGCTCTCGGCGTTATCTTCAAGACGCGGCGGCGCTGGACGGGGTGGCGCGAAGACGGCGCTTTGTTGTTCGAAGGGCCGGAGGGTGACGAGGTTTATCGCGCCAAGGCCGCCTTGCTGGCGCTTGGCGGCGCGTCGTGGAAGCATCTCGGTTCCGACGGTGGATGGGCGGAAGTTTTTGCGCGCGAGGGGATTCCGCTTGCGCCCTTCCGGCCCGCGAATTGCGGGTTTATCTGCGATTGGACGGAACATTTTCGGAACCGTTTTGCAGGCGCGGTTTTGATGCCCATTGTTTTACGTTTTGGCGATAAGACGCTTCAGGGCGAGGCGGTGATTACGGAAAAAGGCATCGAAGGCGGGGCCGTGTATGCTCTTTCGGCCCTCTTGCGCGATGCGATCGAGGCGCAGGGCGAGGTTGTTTTGCATTTGGATTTGCGGCCTTCTTTTTCGGAAGAAGAATTGGTCGCGCATTTGAGAAAGCCGCGCGGAAGCCAGTCGCTTTCCAATTTCCTGCGAAAAGCCGCGGGCTTGTCGCCGGTCGCGATCGGGTTGATGCGCGAGGCTATGGTGCGCGAGAAGGTAAATCCCGAAACGCCGGAAGCGTTGGCGGATCTGATCAAAAATCTGCCGCTGCGGCTTTCGGCGACGACGGGGATTGAACGCGCCATTTCGGTTGCGGGCGGCGTGAAGCGCGAGGCTTTGGATGAATATCTGATGTTGAGGAGGAAGCGGGGCATTTTTTGCGCAGGCGAGATGGTGGACTGGGAAGCCCCCACCGGCGGCTATATGTTGCAGGGCTGTTTCAGCACAGGCGCCGCAGCGGCGCGGGGGATTCTGGATTGGGTGGCGCGGGCGTGAAAAAGAGCGCCGCCATGGAAGGCGGCGCTACCGATTCTTTCCCTATTCCCTATTTCCGATTCCCGTTTTCTTCAGGCGCGGCTGGCTTTGCGGCTTGAGCCTTGAAAAGCGGGGCGGTGCTTCTTTTTCCAGAAGGGCTTTTTTTGGCCTTCGCCGGGCGCCGATGCGAAGGGCTTGCGGTTGCCTTTGCCGCCTGTCTGTTCGCTGTAAGAAGATCCGCCGTGCGCTTTGCGTTCGTCCGGCCTGCCGCGTGTTTCGCCAAGCGCGGCTTCTCTATGCGGTTTGCGGCCTTCCGATTTAGGCTCGTCCGTTCTGCGTCCGTCCGGTTTGCCGCCGTAGGGTTTGCGGGCATCCGCTTTCCCGCCATAGGATTTGCCTGCGTAAGCTTTGTGCTGGCCGTGCGGCTGGGAGCGGCCCCTGAACGGGCCTTCCGGCTCGCCCGCGCCATGGATCAGACGGTGGATCGCGCGCCATTTGTCGCTGTCCGCCGGTGTGATGAGATTGACCGCCGAGCCTTCAGCGCCTGCGCGCGCGGTGCGGCCGATGCGATGGATGTAATCCTCCGGACATTGCGGCATGTCGTAATTGATGACATGCGCGATATGCGGAATATCAAGCCCGCGCGCGGCGACGTCCGTCGCTACGAGGATGCGGTATTTCTTTTCGCGGAAGCTGCTGATGACGCGGTCGCGGCGGCGCTGTTGCAGATCGCCGTGGATGGCGTCCGCGCGGTGATCGGCCTTGTTCAGCTTGTCCGCGAGGCGTTCCGTGCCATGCTTCGTTTTCACGAAGATGATGACGGAGCCCATGCGTTGCTCGAGCTGGGTGAGGAGATTCTTATATTTATCGCCATCGCTCGTGTGAATCTGTTCCTGCTGGATGTTCGCGATGGGCGTGTTGGTCGAGCCGACTTCGACGCGTTCCGGGTTGCGCAGATATTTTGCTGCGACCTTCATGATGTTCTTCGGCATGGTGGCCGAGAAAAGAAGCGTTTGGCGATCCTGCGGGATGAAGGCCACGATCTTGTCGATCTGGATGCCGAAGCCCATATCGAGCATGCGATCCGTCTCGTCGAGGACGAGAAAGCGCGTTTTGTCGAGCTTGAGCGTGCCGCGATCGAGATGGTCGTTCACGCGCCCCGGCGTGCCGACGATCAGGCGCGGTTTTTGATCCAACTGGCGGAATTGACGGGGCATCGCCTCGCCGCCGATCAGAAGCGCTGTCTTGATGGTGGAAACCGGTATCAGTTCCTGAACCGCTTTCATCACCTGCGTCGCAAGCTCGCGCGTCGGGGTCAGGATAAGCGCGGTGTCGTCCGGCCTTTCCATCATTTGCGCGATGAGCGGAATGCCAAAGGCGGCCGTTTTGCCCGTGCCCGTCTGGGCCGAGCCCAAAACGTCGCGGCCTTTGAGGGTGAGGGGAATGGTTTGGGCCTGGATGGGCGTCGGTTCCGTGAAGCCGACGCGCGCCAGCGCTTGAAGAAGCTTCGGCGGAAGGCCAAAGCCGTTGAAATCTTGAGTCATGTTTTTTTCCTTCGAAAGGGAGGGCTATTTTGTACGCGCCCATTAGCGTCGTGTGCGGCTCCCTTTGAAGGATCGCACCGGCTCTATAACAACAAAGAGCCGAAAAAAATCGGCAGGGCCGAACAATGTCAGGCCCTGCCGGTCTTTAGCTTATTCAAGCAAAATTAAGCAGCGTCAGAAACCTTCAGGTTCGCCGCCGATGTTTTGCCGCGTTCGGTCGCAAGCTCATAGCTGAGCTTCTGGCCTTCGCGCAGATCGCGCAAACCGGCGCGTTCGACGGCGCTGATGTGCACGAAAACGTCGGCCCCGCCGGCATCCGGCTTAATGAACCCGAAACCCTTGGTGCTGTTGAACCATTTCACTGTTCCTGTAGCCATAGTCTTTATCCTTCAAGTTTGGTTTTGCAGGGGCCAACATGGCCTCTGCCGTGAGTATAGCGATGCTTGGCCAAGGGTAAACCCATGGCGGCGTCGAAAACTCAAACAACGTGAAGAGGAAAGGCGGCTATTCAGAGAACGACCGTTTCAGGAACCTCTCGAAAGAGGTTTTGCCGATTGAACCGGCCAATGCACAAGCCCGAGCTTTCTAAACTCGAGCGCACCTATAGCGAATCTTATCCACAAAAGCAAGCTTTATTAATGCTTTCAGGGCTTTCGGTCTTTTGTTTCGTTCGGGCGTCTTTTAACCGCGATGCGCGAGGGTTAAATAGGCGCGCGCCGACACAGACTGCGTTTTCAAGAGGCGCGGGCGAAGGGCCTGGCCTTCCTCTGCAAGAAGACGCGTGCAGGTATCGTGGACGGAGCCATAACGCTGATTCAGGATTTCGAGCAATTCGTCCCCCGAAATGGAGGGATCGATTTTGTGGACGGATTTGATCGCCTGAAGAAGTTTTGGCATGTCCCGCAGCGTTTCCGTCAGCGGTTTGCTTCGGTTTCTGACGATGCGCACCCCTATATCCGGCCCAAGCCAATAGGGGAGGCGGAGGGCTGCATAACGCGGAATGGGCTGCTTTGCGGCCTGAAGAACCGCAGCAGCGCCATCGACCGTGTATTTTGCGCTTATGTACAAATTGCATAAAGGTTTGGCGCGTGTCGAAAGAATGCTTTTGTCGATAGTGCGAGCGAGAAAAGATTTTTTCTGGAAAGGCGCGCGAACGCCAGCTTTTGTCGATGCGAGGGACATGAGTTCCCGTATTTCCATCGCAAGCGTGGGATTTGCCTCGATGCCGTTTTCGGCATCGCCGGCTTCCGCCAGAGCGGCCATCCGGTCGCCATGAAGAAGAAAGTATTTTTTGTAAGTCAAATCCTCGGTTTGCGTTAAATTGACGTTGTTGACGCGCGATTCAAGATGCATCGTCGTGAACTGATCGGCGACGGAAAGCCCCGTTTCCTTTTCCATGCAACGCATATAGCCGAACAAACCGAAATTCCGCGCGCGGTCAAGCGAGGCTGCGACTTCATGATCTTGCGCGGATTGCGCGCGCTTTTTGACGTTTGGCGCCGCCTTTGTGTGAACGGCAGGCTTGCTCCGCATTGCGGCTTCGGCTTTTCCCTGAAAGGGAATCCACCAAACAACCAAAGCCGCCGCAACAGAAAAAAGTTTAGGCCATCCCTTCATCCCGGGAATCCTTTCATCAATCGATTTTTACGAAAAGCCCATGAAAAGGGCCGCGCTCGATCACAAAGAGGACGCCCAACAATTAGGGCGTCTGTTTTTTTGCGTTGATCCGGTCGTGCGGCGTTCCCTCGGTTATTTTCTTTTTTGGGGCGCGTTCACGTTCGGAGTCCCTTTTAAACATGAAAATGGGGCCAAAAAATGACCCTTGACGTGCAAAAAATGCAAAACACGTCCAAACCGCCAGAATTTTCAGCCGTTTGCTTTAAATGCGATGGCCGCGAAAACCGATCCCGTCGAAAACAACACACATATGCATTTCATCGAAGGCTAGAGCGTTTTCCGAAGTGATTGGCCGGAATGTTGTGGTCGGAAAACGCTCTAAGTTTTTGTTGTCGATCAGATTCACGCTCGTAAGCTTGGCCGCCGATGCGGCCAACCTTCTCGCGATCTGATCTAAGGATTTCTTTAAAAGTTTTTCGCGTAATAAGAAGAGTTAAGGAAGGGCCGAAAACGAAGATACAGCGGGGCGGGCGGGACCTTATGACGAAAAACATTCGGGTCATGACGAAGATCGCCCTTTTAAGCGGTCTTTGCATCGCCATCATCTTCACCCTCATTGGCATCAACCTTTACCATGTAAAGGAGGCCATGATCGAGGAGAGGAAGGTGGCGCTTTTCCATATCGTCGAAGGCGCCGAACGGATCATCGACCATTTTTATCAGGAATCGCAAAAGGGAGCCTATTCCGAAGACGAGGCCCAAGAGCGCGCGAAGGAAGCCATTCGCGCCCTTCACTACGGCGACGACGGCTATATGATCGTCTATCGGACGGACGGCTATACCTTGGTGCACGGCGCCTATCCCGATTATGAAAACAAGATGCGCATCGACTTTATAACGTCGGACGGGTACCCCGTCGTGCGCGAGCACATTCTTGCGGCGCTTCGCGGTGGCGGCTATATTTTCTATCGCTACAGAAAGCCCGGGGCCGACCCCACGCTGTATCCCAAGATCGCCTACGACAAATTATTCGCGCCTTGGAACTGGGTCATCTCGACGGGGCTTTATACCGACGACATCGACCGCGCTTTCTGGGGCGTTGTGCTGAACTGGGGGATTTTTTCAATCCTTCCCGTCTTTTTTCTTATCTTTCTTGCCGTGTATTTGGGGCGGACGATCTCAAAGCCGATTTCCGAGCTTCATCTCGCGAAGGAGCAGGCCGAAAGCGCCAACAGATCCAAAAGCGATTTTCTCGCCAATATGAGCCATGAAATTCGCACCCCCATGAACGGAATCATGGGCATGCTCGCGCTCGTTCTCGACACCGATCTTACCAAGCAACAGCGCGAATGGGCCGAATTGGCCCGCCAATCGGCGGAATCCCTTTTGGACATCATCAACGACATTCTCGATCTTTCGAAAATCGAAGCGAACCAGCTTTTGATCGAAAGCGTTTCTTTCGATCCGCAAAACGTCATTGAATCCGTCACCGATCTTCTTTTCCTGCGCGCCAAGGCGAAGGATATCCGTCTTCTCGTGCAATTCGCGGCCGGCATGCCGCGCTCTGTTTTCGGCGATCCTTTGCGTCTGCGCCAAATCATCATCAATCTTGTCGGCAACGCGCTGAAATTCACAGAGACCGGCCATATCCTCATCCGCGCCCGATGCGAGCGCGCGAACGACGATCTTCTTCTTCACGTCGAGGTCGAGGACACGGGCATCGGAATCGCCGCGGACAAGCTTTCCTATATTTTCGGCAAATTCAGCCAGGAACACGAATCCACTTCGCGCCGCTTTGGTGGCACGGGCCTCGGCCTCGCGATTTGCAAGGAACTGGTTTCCCTTATGGGCGGCGAGATCGGCGTGCGCAGCACGCCCGGTGTCGGATCCGTGTTCTTTTTTTCCGTGCATCTTAAGGAAGATCGCGCCGTCGCGCCGCAGCCGGCGCCGCCCGATTTCGTCGCGGCGCGCGTTCTCGTCCTTGAAACCTATCCGCCCGCCCGCGAAGTGATCGCCGACAATTTCGCGAATCGGGGGCTTTATTGCCGCGTCGTGGGCGATTCGAAGGCCATGATGGAGGCTTTGGCCGAGGGGGTTGCGACCGACGCGCCCTATCACTTCGCGTTTCTCGATGCCGACAGGCCCGCCGCCGTCTGGTGGCCGTTGGTTCAGAATATGGCCAAGACGACCGCCGGCCGCGCTTTGATGGTCTTTCTGAGCGTCTCGCCCGGGCGCAATCTTCAACCCTTCACCTTGCAGGCGAGCCGCGTCGTCGCCGTCCTTTCCAACCCGCTTTATCCGTCCCAAGTCTTCGACGCGATGCTTTACGTCTGGCGCAACAGGCACGCGCTGTCCTCCATCGGGATCGTGACGCGCGCCACGCTTGCCCGCACGGCGGCCGATGCCGCCTCAGGAGGAGGGGCAAAAGCCGCGCCCGTGACGCGATTCCCCGGGGCCTTCATCCTTCTCGTCGAGGATCAGGCCGTGAATCAGATTTTGATGAAGACCGTTCTCGAAAAAGCCGGATGCGACGTCGAAATTGCGAGCAACGGCGTGGAAGCCGTCGCCAAGGCGCGCGCGAAAAAGTACGACCTTATCTTTATGGATTGCCAGATGCCCGAAATGGACGGCTTTGAGGCGACGCGCCGGATCCGCGAAGATGAACGCGAGAGCGACCGCCATGTGCCGATCGTCGCGCTTACCGCCGACGCCATGCAGGGCGACAAGGAAAAATGCCTTCAAAGCGGCATGGACGATTACGTCAACAAACCCGTCAAGGTGGCGACGATATTGGCCATGATGGAGCGCTTTGTTCGCCAGCATGCCCCCGATTGAAAACGGTGCGCCGTTCGCGTATCCTCGTTGAATCAAAATCTTCAGGGAGGCGAACATGGGCTTGCGTTTGGAAGGCGCTTATACGGCTTTGGTGACGCCGTTCAAGGACGGCGCGGTCGATGCGGCGAAAATCGAAAAGCTGGTCGCCTTGCAGCTCAAAGCCGGAATGACGGGCATCGTCGCCTGCGGCACGACCGGCGAAACGCCGACTCTTTCCGAGGACGAGCAGGATCTTGTCATCCGCACAATCGTCGCGGCGGCGAACGGCAGAATGCAGGTGATCGCCGGAACCGGCAGCAACGACACGCGTCACGTCATCGAACGCAACAAGCGCGTCGCGGCGCTTGGCGTGGATGCCGTTCTCGTCGTCTCGCCTTACTACAACAAGCCGACGCAGGAAGGGCTTTATCGGCATTTCAGCGCCGTGGCGAAGGCTTCTTACCTGCCGATCGTCATTTACAACATTCAGGGACGTACCGCCGTCAATATCGAACCCGCGACGCTCGCGCGGATCGTCAAAGACAATCCGAACGTGATCGGCGTGAAAGAATCCTCCGGCAATGTGGATCAGATGACGCAGATCGCGCTGGAACTTCCCTCTGGCTTCGCGATGCTTTCGGGCGACGACAGCTATACGTTGCCTTGCATCGGCGTCGGCGGGAAGGGCGTGATCTCAACCGTCGCGAATATCGTGCCGGACTTGATGGTCGAACTGACGAACGAGGCGCTCGCCGGAAAGATGATGGACGCGCGCGCGCTTCATCAGAAACTTTTCCCGCTCATCCGCGCGATTTTCATCGAGACCAATCCCGGGCCCGTGAAAGAGGCGCTGGCCATGATGGGCTTGATCGAACGCGAATGGCGGCTTCCCATGGTCGGAATCTCGGAAGCCAATCAGGCGAAACTGCGCGGCGTTTTGAAGGATTTCGTCGATCTTTCGAAGGCGGAGGCGGCGTAGAGCCGGTTGAAGAAAAAAGAGCGGGGCCGAAGGGTTCCGCCTTTTCTTCCGGCTTTTTGTTATAAGTTATTGATATTTAATACATAAAAAGCGATTTCACTTACACCATTTTTCAACCTTAAGTGTGTAGACTGTGAGGAAAGTAAAATTTCTTCGAATCATTTTTAGAGTTATCTGGCCATGGCCTATGCATTCTATCATGCCGCAACAGAGCTTTTCGATAAGCCTAATGCCGACCGTATTTCGGACTCATCGGGGATGGGGATCAACGAATATGGTTGGGGCTTTTACCTGTCCATAAGTCAATCGGGGGCAGGCGAATATTTGCCGGAAAGAAATTTGGGCTATTCCGACGGGCGCATCGGGCCGGTCGGGTTCATCCATTTATGGGAACTCGATGAAAAAGCATTTCAGCAAAACGCAATAGTTGCCCATGATCCGGCTGTGCCTTTCATGGGCCGTATCCTGAAAGCCGCCGAAGAGATGTCACGCGAAGGCGATGCGGCGCATCGGGCAAAATATGCGGCGGCGCATGAAGCTCTTTTAAAAGAGGCGCCGCATTTCAAGACGGGGAGCGATCTTAAAGGCATCGCCTGCGGACACGGCACGAACCTTAGCCCCAAAGAAGGGGCTGGCCTTATGTCGCGCGCCGGAATTATCGGTTATCTGGAAGGCGACTATTTCGTCGTTTATGATCCGTCACGCGTTTCTTTCGATCCGCTTAAGGTGGAAGGATATGGAAAGCAGGCCATAGACCATTTGCGCCTGCTGAAAGAAAAGGCGGAAACGAATCCCGCTTCCTCTTTACCAAAAGGGGCCTATCGTTCGAATCATGGAAATCTCAAGAATTTAGAGACTGGGAGAGCGCAACCTCAGCAAGAGGAGGCTCCTCCTGTCGAAGCGGAATTGAAAAAATGGCAAATAGATTTCCGAGATTCAGGGAAAATCGCCTCGTCAGAACTGGCGCGCGCGGCATGGGACATCGAAAAGACGCGGCCCGCGCTTTGGGATGATTTTAAGGAAATCCTTCGCGAGGTTCATTTGGAGCCTTTAGGCGGTGGCCCGTATGGGTTCGATTTGCGTGATAAACTGGGCATCGCCCTTCAGCAGGCGGTTAAGGGCGAATGCGACGAGAACAGGACAAACCCTCAAAATCTGATGCGGCGATTGGAGGAATTGGGGGTCAAAAAAAGCAATGACCCGAAAGCTTCCGGTCTTTATGAAAAAATCGAGGCTTTTCTGGGCGACCCGCGTCTTAATCCGGCTTCTTCCAAACTGCGTGCTGCACAACTTCCGAAAACAGGCCTGAGAATGTAAAGTAATAAAAAAGGCCCGCTTTGCAGCGGGCCTTTTTCTTTTCGATGAAACGAAGCTTAATCCTTCGCGCCGTCGGCTTTTTCGTCCTTGGCGGGCGCGGCCTTCAGGGGCGTGCCGTCGAGGTTGAATTTCTCGATCTTCGCCTTGGCTTCAAGATCCTTCACGAGCTGGGCGACCATTTCCTGGCCGACCTGGTTCGTCAACTGATCCTTCACCTCGGCCATCGGCGGCGGCGAGGATTTGCGGCGATCTTCGACCTTGATGATGTGATAGCCGAAATCCGTCTTGACGGGCTTTTCGCTCATTTCGCCGACCTTCATCGCGAAGGCCGCTTCGGCGAACGGTTTCACCATCGCCGAACGCGGGAAATAACCGAGATCGCCACCCTGTTTCGCGGAACCCGTATCCTTGGACTTTTCCGCCGCGAGCTTCGCGAAATCGGCGCCGCCCTTCAGTTCCTTCAGGACTTCTTCGGCTTCGGCTTCGGTCGGCACGAGGATGTGGCGCGCGCGGACTTCGTCTTCCGGCTTGAACTTCGCGGCCATTTCATCGTAGCGGGCCTTCAGCTTCGCTTCCGTGATTTCCGGCGTGATGGTCTTGTGGACGTACACGTCCGCGACGATCTGCTCTTCCGCTTCCTTGAGGCGATCCTTCACTTCCTTGTCGTTCTGAAGCTTTTCCGCATAGCCTTTCGACGCGACGAGCTTGGTCACGATCGCTTTTTCGAGAAGCTGCGGATAGATCATCTGGGGCGGCAACTGTTGCGCTTGCGGGCCCATGGACTGCAATTCGTGCACGATATCGGAGCGATGGACTTCGGCGCCGTTGACGCGCGCGACGACCGGATCGCCCGCGGGGGCCTTGTCTTCGGCCGCGACCGGCAAAGCCACCGCGCCAAGCGCGACCACCAAAGCCGCAATTCGAAGCATTTTGGACATATCGTCTTCCTTCCTGTTGAGACAAACGCGAAAAAGAGAGCGGAAGTGAATCTTCCTTGAAACCTTGCCTTGCGATTAAGGCGTGGGATTGTGGTAGGATTATGGCTTGTTAAGGAAAAGCACAAGCCCTTATTTGGAATCGCCGGAACAGACCGTTTCCTTTCGATAAACCTCGCTTTGATGCCATTTCAGGGCCGAGGCCACGATGTCGTCCAGCGTGCGTTCCGGCTTCCAGCAGAGAATCTCTTTGGCCCATGTGGCGTCGGCCACAAGACGCGGCGGATCGCCCGCGCGACGCGGATGGCGGCTTTGCGGCACCGCGCGGCCAAGCGCTTTTTCAACCGCCGCGACCACTTCGGCGACGCTCGATCCCGTGCCGGTGCCGAGATTGCAGATCGCCGTCACGCCGCCGCCCAGAAGATGCTGAAGCGCCGCGCTATGCGCCGCCGCGAGATCGAGAACGTGAACGTAATCGCGGAGCGCCGTTCCGTCCGGCGTCGGATAGTCCGTTCCGAAGATTTTGATCTCGGGCTTGAGGCCGAGGCCCGCCAGAACGATGTTCGGGATCAGGTGCGTCTCGGGATCGTGCGCCTCGCCGATTCCCTCTTCTTCCGGCGCCGCGCCCGCCGCGTTGAAATAGCGCAAAGCCACCGAACGCAGGCCTTTGGATTCAAGCGTGCGTAGATAATTTTCGGCGGCCAGTTTCGTTTCGCCGTAGGGATTGATGGGTTTCAGGGGGTGGTTTTCCTTGATCGGCTTGTCCGAGGTCGGCGTTCCATAGACGGCGGCCGTGCTTGAAAAAACGCACGCCTTGACGCCGCTTGCCGCAATCGCGTCGAAAAAACGCGAAGCTTTGCGGAAATTGTTTTCCCAGTATTTTTCAGGTTGAGCCACGGATTCCGCGACTTCGATGAAAGCGGCGAAATGCATCGCCGCGGCGGGCTTGTATTCGGCGCAGACGCGCGCGACAAGATCCGCGTCGCCCATGTCGCCTTCGATCAGGGGGCCGTATTTCGCGGCTTCTTTATGGCCGTGAACCAGATTGTCGAGGACGACGGGCTGGAACCCCGTTTTGTGAAGCGCAAGGGCTGCGTGACTTCCGATATAGCCAGCGCCTCCGGTCAGAAGAATCTTCTCCATAAGAACACACGTATGTAGGTTAGAGCGTTTTCCGAAGTGATTGGCCGGATTGCTGTGGTCGGAAAACGCTCTAAGTTTTTGTTGTCGATCAGATTCACGCTCGTAAGCTTGGCCGCCGATGCGGCCAACCTTCTCGCGATCTGATCTAGTAAGGAGTCCTTGTCTGTCCGATTTGGCGCAGCCATGCAAGGCTTACATCGCCGAAACCGTGAGAAAAAAGATCGCTGTGGCCGGCAAACGGAAAAACATAGAAAAGTTTTGGATCCAACGCCTCGGCGTAAAGCTTTTGGCCTTCCGCCAGCGGAACGACATCGTCTTTCGCCCCGTGCGCCACGAGAAGCGGCGCGTGGATGTTTCGAATTTTCTCAAGATTGTCATAGCGATCCCGGATCATATAATCCACCGGCAAGAACGGGTAGCGCGTTTTGGCCGCGTCGGCGATGGATGTGAAGGGAGCAAGCAGGATCAGGCCCGCGACGGACGCGTGCGTGGCAAGCTCCACCGCGACGCCCGTTCCGAGCGAATGGCCGAAGAGAACGACTTTTTCCGAGCGGATTCCGGAATCTTGAAGCGCGCGAAGAAAAGCCCGCCCATCCGCATAAAGCCCCTCTTCGGTGGGCGTGCCTTCCTGGCCGCCATAGCCCCTGTATTCCGCGATCAGGAAACCGTAGCCCGCCGCGATGTAAGGCTCGGCCAAAGGCGCGGACGAGGCGAGATCGTCCGCATTGCCGTGGAAGAAAAGGATCGTCTGGCCCCGCTTCGTCGCGGGCGCGTACCAGCCCTTGAGATGAAGCCCGTCTTCCGTCTGGACGCTGATTTCGTGAAAACGCGGGTTCGCTTTCGCCGCCGTAAGCGACGAGGCGGTCGCGGAGGGATGATAAAGAAGTTTGCGCTGATTGAGCGTGTAGCCCGCTATGACCGCGGCGTAAAGGAAAAGGACGAGAAAAAAGAAGCGCAACATCGGGGCGGGCCTTTCGTCGAAGGGGCGCGGCCGCGCGATCATGCCCGAGAAAAAGAGAATCGGGAAGCGCCTCTTTTCTGAAGGCTTAAAAAAGGGTATCACCGGCGCATGGAAAAGATCGAAAAAGAAGGCGCGCGCGCTTTCCCGCTTTTGGCGGGGCTTATTTTTATGCTCGCCGCGACGCTTGGCGTATGCCGCGGCGGCGCCGAAGCTGCGATCGGCTTGGTCGGCGCGATGCTGCTTTACGTCGCCGCCTCGCTTGCCGAGGGGCGATTCTTGAAGCCCCAGCGCGGGATCCTTCTTTTCTGCGGCGCTTTTCTCGGCTCTATCGCGCTTCTCGATTTTCAGGCGGCTTTTCCGGTGTTTTCCGCGCATGACACGCTTCAGCTTGCCTCCATCCTTCTTCCTTTGGCGCTTTTGAGTTCGCCCGCCCTTCTGGCGCGCCTTGCGGCCCTGAAAATCTGGCGCTTCTGGCCGTGGATTCTGGTCGGCGGGCTTCTTGCCGCCGCTTGCGCCATGGGCTTTTTGCGCCTCGCCGGAAACGAGGGTTTGTTGACCAAATACAATCGCGGCGCGTCTTACGGTTTTTTGTTCGCCTGGCCCGCCGCCGCGATGCTTTGGCGCGAAAGACGACAGAAGGACGGAGGGCGCCGTTTCGTGTTTTTCTTGATCGCGATTCTTCCGGCCCTTTTTTTGACCCATTCGCGCGCCGCGCAGACGGGGCTTTGCTTTGGACTTCTTATGGCGGCTTTCGCCGCTTGCGCGCCCGTTTGGGCGCCGCGTTTGGGCGGAATTATAGCCTTGCTTTCCGTTCTCTGGCCGTTCGGAGCGCAGGCTTTTTTCCGCGACGCGCCGGATCTTGTGGCAAAGCTTCCCGATTCATGGCGCGCGCGCGTCGAGATTTGGGATTATTTGTCCTATCGCGTTTTGGAGAAACCGTTTTTGGGGTGGGGAATCGGGTGCAGCTATAAGCTTCCTTTCGCCGAACCCGACGGATCGCGGTATATATTTACCACATTTCCCGCCGCACATCCGCACAATATGTTCGTGCAACTTTGGGTTGAGCTTGGAATCCCGGGCGCGCTTTTCGGCCTTGCCATGCTTTTCCTTTCACTACGCGCGATGGCCCGCCTTTCGGCGGATTTGCGGGCTTTCGCCTTTGGCGCGTGGGCCTATGCCCTTGTCCTGCTTCTTTCGGCCTATGATTTCTGGACGGATTCGCTGATTTGCAGCCTTGCGCTTTGCGCCGCCCTGTTTGCCGTTTTACGCCTTCAGAAGCTTGAAAATTAAGGATCCTTTAAGCCCGTTGGCTGAAGATGGGAGTGTCGAAATTTATGGCGGACTGGAGCCCGATCCTCTAGAACATGGATGTTTTGGATGAGCGGCCTTCGGGTGCGAGGGGTTTTTTCATGGGATTGCTTATGCGGCGTTTCAGGACGGTCTTTGCTTTGGCTTTTTTGGGGGCGGTTCTGATGGGGGCCCCGTTTTCTCCTGCCGCTTTCGCCGCAGACGCGCCGAAACAAGAGTCGCTTCACGATTCCCTGATGACGCTTTTGCCTTTTGTGGGGAAATATCCGTCGGATAAAATTCTCGGGCACAGCTTCTGGGACAACAAGGCGATGATGAAGCTTGTCGAGAAAGCGCTCGGGCCGGAGCGGATGAAAGTTTTTTTGACGGAACCGTGGATCCACGGCGAAGAAGTCCCCATCGAGCAACAGGGCATGGTGTTGTACGAATCCCTTTGTAAAGCGCATGATTGCACCGCCGAGGGCATCGATTTTTTCGTTGATCTTGAGAACGGCACGTTTCAAGCCTGCTGGCGGCAATGGGACAACAAGGCGAAAGCGTCCGTCGATTTTTGGCTTTCGTCGGAAGCCGCGCCCAAAAGCCTTCCTTCCGATTCCTGTGCTGACCATCAAGGTTTTGAACTTTTGGCGCTCTTCGGACAAGCCCCTTCGCAGGAGAAAATGAAGTGAGCCTTGCGGAAGGAAAACGCGCCGTTTTTTTGGGAGGGGGGCTATCAAAGAGAACCGCCTTGACGATGGGGGCATTCCTTTTTTATGCGTTTCTTTTCGCAGCGGTTCTGGGCCTTTTGATTCCCGCGCTTTTTCATGTTGTGGATGCGTCATCGGGCTTGCCTTCTGCACAGCCCTTCTGGGCGCAGCAAGGCGCGGAGCAGGAGCAAAGGGTGAAAGACGACCTGAATAAAAGAATAAATGCCGTTCATGGAACGAGTCCGAGAACGCTTTATCAAGCTATAAACGATGCTGCTCCCGATGCTAAGACAAGAGACGTGTTGCTTGCTATTGCTATTCATGAATCGGACGGCGTCTATTGGAGGTTCAGAGATGTGAAAACCGACAATGCCTATTGCGCTTTTCAAATCACGCCCGATAAAAACGGCGGGGCCAACGACACGGTCGATAATGCCATGGCCTACGAAAGCAATTCCGGTCATGGACATGTCTATAGCGGAAGGACAGGCGGTGCTTACCCTCCCGCCCAAAGGGCGGACTATGAACAACTTCTTTTGGCCGATCCGGATGTTTGCGCGCGCGCCGGTTACGCGACGCTGAAGCAGAAAGCGGGCAACGGGGATGTGGCGTCTCCAGCCGCTCTCTGTCATTACGGCGGACAGCCCCTGATCGGCAAAACGCTGGATGGAAGAAGTTCCGGGGATATGGGGGGGCATTGTACCGCTTCTATCGAGTTAACCGTGATCATAGCCCTTTTGGAGGGCAAAACGGTCGAATATGTCCGCCATGACAATCCGGACAATGAAAATTATTCCGATGTGACGATTAAAGTCGATGGTCAGGAACTCCCTTGGGTGCTAACCTGCATGGATCCTTCGCGTTCTTTGGCTCGCGCGCTCGCCAATGCCGCAAAAGCCTATCAGGGCGCCGCCTTGGTCAATGCGCGCGGAACATGGAAGAGCTCCATTGACGCTCAAAACAATAACCCGACGCCGAACCCCTATGGCGACGTGAAGAAGACGCAGTGCATCTCGCTGATCAATAACTTTTTCAACACGATACAAAAATTTCTAAGCGACGGCTTAGGCATTCAGCAGATGATCATTTCGCTCATTAACAATCTTGTGAATCAGGCGTGCCAATATGTTGCGAATGCGATCAACAGCGCCTTGGCGAGCGTGTGCATTCCCATTCCGAAATTGAGCCTGTCCTTAAGCCTTCCGTCGAATTCGACGAAAAGTTGCGACGGCTTGTCGCTTTTGAGCGTCGTTTCCGCTTCCGCAAACGGAGCGGCCTCGACAAGCGGGACGTCGAGTTCGACGCCCGGGACTGTGACTTCCAGTAGCGCACCCCGCGCGCCTACTTTTTCTATGGGCGGTGGAGGGGCCGCGCCGTTCGGGACGTTGCCGAGCGGCGATTGGATTCTCGGGACGAGCACGCCGCCTTCAGGTGGAACGACAACAACGCCATCGACGGGGCAATGACACTCAAACGGATTTTTGAAGGAACAGGGAGGCCAAAATGACGACGGCAGAAAAATCGCGGAGCCCATGGTTTCGCCGGACGCTCTTTCCGCTCGCCAAATTTTCGGCAATAGCGCTTTTTTGTCTGTTTGTTACGGGCGCCGTGGCCACGGATTCCGTGGCTGATGAATCCCAAGATATGATCCCGCCAACATCGCAGACCTCGACGAATTCAAACAATACGTTCGTCACGCCCTATTCAGAGGTGCAGGTGGAGCCGGATACGGTAGCGGCGACGCCACAACAAGCGGCTCCCGCTGCCGCGACACCTGCGGCGACGACACCTGCGGCGACGCCGAGCAATGTTGCGGATCAGGCGCCATGCGACACGTGCAACGCTAATGGTACGCAGTCGGGTGCGACGGGAACCACAGGAACGACGGGAACGGGCACAACCGCCGCCGCTCCGGCCGCCACGGGCGATCCCGCCACCGATCTTTGCAGCCAGATGCAGACCGAGATGCAAAAACATGCAAGCGCGGCACAGGTGAATGTGGTTAACACGTACAATCAAGCCATTACCGCTCAGAACCAAAATCCGACGCCGAACCCCTATGGCGACGTGAAAAAAACGCAGTGCATCTCGCTGATCAATAACTTTTTCAACACGATACAGCAATTTTTGAGCGACGGCTTAGGCATTCAGCAGATGATCGTTGCGCTCATCAACAATCTTGTGAATCAGGCGTGCCAATATGTCGCGAATGCGATCAACAGCGCCTTGGCGAGCGTGTGCATTCCGATTCCGAAATTGAGCCTGTCCTTAAGCCTTCCATCGACTTCGGCAAAAAGTTGCGACGGTTTGTCGCTGCAAAGTCTTTTCTCGGTTCAAGCGACGGGCGTCGGCGGCGGGTCTTCCTCATCGTCTTCCTCGTCTTCGGGATCCAGCAGCTCTATGAGCAACGGCGGCTATATAATCCCCTTGTCGCGCGGCGGCGTGGATTCGAACGGAAATCCGGTAATGTAAGGAGAACGACCATGTCTTCAATTTTCTCGGGCCGTCAAGACGGCAAGCAAGGCTGGTTCCGGCGCTGGTTCCTTACGCCCTTGATGATTTTCTGTTTCGTCGTCGCGCTCGCTTCGGCGCCCATGTCCGCGCGCGCGAACGACTCGAACGGCGACGTGCCGATCATCACACAGCTGATCACACAGATTAAACAGGGGCTCGAACAGATTTCGTGGCTGAAGGATATTTTCGATTTCATCAACCAGATCAACAGCCTTTTGAATACATTTCTCGACAAGATCAACAACTCGATCAACAATGTCGGCAAGGTCTTGAGCACGGGGCAACAGGCGCAGATCGAAGCGGCGGCCCGCCTGACGAACGAAAAAATCAGAACCGAGACCTTGAACTCGCAGACGGCCGTCATGGCCGAGGTCGCGGCCGCGCATACCCCGCCGCCGACCAGCACGCATGCCTGTAAATCCATCATCGCGAACCAGCTTCCTTTGATGTATGAGGATTTTGTCAACGACCTTGCGCGCAGCATCGGCGTCGGTATCGGCCTTCGCTCGCCCCGCGGTCCCGGGGCCGGCAACGGCGTGCAATACACGGCTATCGAACGTAAAGAACAATGCGCACAGAACGGAAACGGCGCGGGCAAAACCGATCATCCGATCGATAACGGCCCATGCCCGGGAACGACCGACGCCAACGGCGTCGCGGGATTCAGCACCAACATCGCCTATTGGGCGACGATGTCCATGAATCTTCCGCCGCTCACGCAAAAAACCATTCAGGTCGGGAGCGCGCCGTCGATCACGGTCAATCAACCCGTCGTTTCGGCAAGCGGGCCCGAAGCGGTGCTGCAGCAACGCTGGATGGGCGCTCGCGACCTTTGCTATCAGGCAGCCGGCTACAGGCCGCCGCCGCCCTCAGGCGCTCAACTGACGACGCCCAACGGCATGACCTCAATGGCGGCTTTCGACAATTGCGCCGCGAAAGAAAGCGCGGCCAATTATCAGTGCGGCTATTATGTGGCGCGGCTAACGCGGCCCAGCAAGGACAGTAGTCTTTTTAGTCTTTCCCAGAAAGCTTGCCAGATTCTTCAGCAGACGCAGGGCGTGACTTTGCCGACGGGCTTCGACAACTGTCAGTATGGGTTGAGCCAGTTGGAGCTCGAGCTGGCAAATCTTATGCTTTGCGCAAGCCAGGAACATGCGACAAGCGCGGTTCAGGGCGGCGCAAGCTATCCCGAAGCCATGTATCTGAGCGATGCTTGCGCGGCGCGTTATATCGCCTGGCAGAATGAAAAAGCCGCCATATACGGGAATCTCATGAATGCGATGGAGCTTTATCAAGGTGCAAGGGAATGCTGGGCCGGCGTTCAACCCACGCCGGTCACACAGAAAACGGGTTCGGCGGAAGATGTCATGCCGGATTCGAAGACCGGCGCTTCCGTCAGGAAAACGAAGGCGCAGAAGGCAGAGCCCTATGAGCAGACCCCCGCAAAGGGCCTTGCGCCGAGGGACGCTTTCTATACGCGTTTCGGCGGCCAGTCTTTGCCCGCGACGATCGCTCAATAGAGGATGGGCGCGATGCAAAAAGAAAAAGACGAGAGGAGACAAGGCATCTTGAACCGTCTTGCGCGGTTTAGGACATTCATGCTTCCTTTCGCTTTTTTGCTTATGTTTCTCGGTGTTTTAGCGGCGCCGACGCCAGTATATGCAGATAATATGGATGGCGACGTTCCCTGGATCACGCAAATTATCAATAACGTCAAACAACAACTCGAAGAGATCTCATGGATCAAGGATATTTTCGGCGTCATTAGCGACATCAACGATCTTCTGAATAAATTTCTCAACAAGATCAACGATTCATGGAACAATGTCGGCAAGGTTTTAAGCGCGGGGCAGCAGGCTCAAGTCGAAACCAAGACGCGACTGGCGCAAGCGGAAATCACGACCCAGACCGAAAACAAGATGACCAAGACGGACGCCAATCTGGCCGCCAATGGCGCGAAAGCCTCAAAAAGCACGGCGCCAGCAGGGGGCAGCCTGCTTGGCGGCGGGCCGAACGGCACGATACCGCCTGTCGACAATCAGATTCTTTGCAATACAATCATCGCGCGCCAGCTTGAAATGATCATGACGTCTTTTGCCGACATGGTTTCCGGCATGGTCGCCGAGGGAATCGATCTTCAGGATCGCGGCCCGGGCGGAGACGGCACCGGTCCTTCGCACGTGGCCAATGAGAAAAAGACGGTTTGCGGCCAAATGGGCGATGGCGGGCCGGCAACGAGGCATAGCATCGATAACGACGACCCGTCTTGCACCGGCCAGCAGATGGGCGGCGGCGCGCCGTCGCTTCAGGACGCGCATATCACGCCGCCCGATCGGTCGACTCCTTTGCGCGTGCCGCCCATGCAGCAATATACGGTGAACGGGGTTACGGCTCTCGTTCCCGTGCCGGACGACGATATCGCCGAAATGCGTTTTTTGGCCGCGCGAAATTATTGCGCCGAGGTTGCAGGACCTCGGGTCAGCCCGCCCTACGCGAACAAAATGTCGACGCCCGAAGGCATGGCCGTGATGGCTCAATTCGATCATTGCGAGAGTCTGCGCAGCGTTTTCGTCAAGCAATGCACGGATCGCATCGGCATGCTATCGCGTCCCGATTGTTCGAATCCCGATTTTTCCGATATTTGTAAAACGGCGGTTGCGGCCTGCTCCGCCGCGCAGGCTTCGGGCGTCGAATTGCCGCCGAGTTTCAACAATTGCAACGACGGATTGAGCCTTTACGAAGCTGAATATATTTCGCACGCTATTTGCCTTTCAGGCGATCGTGCGGCGGGCGTAACCGGCGCAGGCGACCGCTATTCAACGGCGACCAAGCAAAACGATATTTGCGCCCAAATGACGGCGGCTTGGAAAAAGCAGCTTGCGCTCGAAGACGCCAATTTCAACAGAGCGATGGCGGATCTCAACAAACTTCCGAACTGTTGGGCCAAGGCGACGGGTTCCTTTATGACTTTGATAAAATCCTCCGACGCGTCCGACAAGATGGATGTGGGGGAAAAGGCGCAAAAGACCCGTCTTCAGACCGTTCCGGACAGGACTGAAAAAGCCGCGGTCGTGCAGGCCAAAGCCCAAAAAGACCTTTCGGACGGCGACGCCGTTTATGCCGATGAGTTGCTGATCAAGGCTTCGGCGCCGTAAGCCTTTGGGCTGCTTGGAAAAGATCCTGAATAACCTCTTAGAAAAACGCGGATTTCGGCCGTCTTTCGGAAACATGTGCCAAATTGGCTTCGCCGCGCACTTCTTCTCTAAGTTAATGTTTCTATTAACCATTGCGCAACTTTAAACGCTCAGTCTAGAGCCCTCTGCGGGCTATAGACCTAAAGCCTGGGTTTGCGCTAGATCTGTGACGCATAAGGAGAGATGCGTCAGGGCGCGGGTCGGGCCGCTTGGTCGATTCGTCGGGACGGCGTGGCCTGTTTATTATTCGAGGTGTCGCGCGCTTTCGTGCCGTCGGTCGTTCTTTTGGGAAAAGGCCGCTTCATGACGATAGACTTGGGTTCCTTCGGAGCCCGAAATAGAAATTCTGAAAAACGGTGGTTTTGATGACGGAAGAAACAGTTCAGAACAATCCCGAAAGCCAAGATTCTGAGGCGCGTCTTCAAACGCTTCTCGTCGCGTTTCGTCAGGTCGGCACGCCGCTACTTGAGGCTTTGGCCGAAACCGCCAGTCAGGGCGGGGGGGCGGGCGAAGCCAGACCCGCTTTCGACGCTGCGCGCTTCGCCGAACTGGTCGACAGCACCGTCGCCTTGAATAGCGCTTTGGCCGCCGATCTCGGCGGCGCGGGGCAGGGACTGGATGCCGCCACGCGCTGGGCGTTGGTCGGATCCGCAAGCCAGGTCGTCGCCGCGAGCTACCGCGCAACAGGCAAAGCGCCCGCCGCCGAAGACGCCGCGCGGATCGCCTCGATCGCAACGACGCTTCAGGAAAAGTTCAAGACGCAAATTCCCGCGGGCGGCGAAAGCCTGCCGAATACGGTCGCGACTTTCCGCGCCATGATGATGGAATCGATGGTTCCCGTTATCGGCGCCGTCGCGCAATACGCCTTCGGCCGCGCCGAGCACGCGCTTTTGATGGAGGTCTCCGAACGGCTCGTCAAAACGGCCGATCAGGTGACGCGCGCCTTGGCGCAGCCGGGCCTCACGCCCGAACAATGGCGTCTATTGTGCTGGAACATTTTGCGCGCTTCGGGGCAGATCTATACCGAATGCCATTACGCCGAAGCCGACCGGCTTCTTTACATGAATCCCGACGACCGCGCCGCCTATTTCGCGCAGCACGGCAACGTCGTGCCGATGACGCAAGTCTGGCAGGCTTTCAATCAGCGCATGGCGATGCTCGCCACGCTTGCGACCTATCTCGAGGTTCCGTCCTCGGCGCAGCTTGAAAAACAGGGCTGGCCATGATTACCGCTCAAGCTCTCGCGGCCTGTTTGATGCTGGCGTCGCACACCTATCAGGTGCCGCCAGCCGTCATGATCGGCATCATGCATGTCGAAGGCGGACGCGTCGGGCAAGAAGTCGGGCCTAATTTCAACGGCACTTACGATCTCGGCCCCATGCAGGTCAACACCGCCTGGGTTCCCATGTTGGCCCGCGCCTGGGGGCTCGACCAACGAACCGCGCGCGCCGTCGTGCGCGACGACGGCTGCGTCAATGTGAAAGTCGCCGCATGGATCCTTCACAAAGGCATCACGGAGACCGGATCCGTTTACGGCGGCATCGCCCATTATCATTCCGCGACGCCGTGGCTCGGCGTGCGCTATGCCGACCGCGTGATCGCCGTCATGGATCGCAAGGGCCTTATTCGCCACGACGCGCCGCTTCCCGGCGGGCACTATTACAAATACGCGCAAAAATAGGCCGCCCGAAAACGCGCTGGCCCAACGGCGTGGAATCGTTTTAGGATGGCGCCGCTTTCTGATTGAGGCTTGAGGGAGACGAGAGAACATGATCGGTTTCGGACGGAAAAAAACAGGCGCAATCCTTTTCTTCGCGACGCTCATCGCCCTCGCGGCGCCCGCTTTGGCGGCGGCGCCGTCCGCCGATAACGCTTCGTCCGGCGCATCGATGTTCGCGCGCGCGTCGCGGCCGCCCGATATCGGAACGATCCCCCTTCTTTCCAATCTCGTTCGCGCGGGAGCCAAGCTTTATTATATTGGCGAGCGCTCGAACCTGCATGGCTGGTTCATCGTCAAGGACGGTCAGATCCAGATCGTCTATGTGACGGCCGACGGCCAGACCGCGATTGTCGGCGGCATGTTCACCGGCAACGGCGAGAATGTGACCGGCGCCCAGATCCAAACTTTGTCCGAGGTCAACAAGGAAGTGGGCCAGCTGCTACAAGAATCTGGCCTTCAGCAAGGCGAGGTGGCGAAAGCCGGCGCCGTGGCCGGCGGGGCGGCGTCCGTTCCGGGCGACGCTGCGGCGGGCGCGCATGGCGGTGCCACCGCAGCCGGTGTGCCGGGCGTGACGCTTTCGCCGGGCGAACGTTTGATGCAGGATCTTGAGGCCGCGGCCGGTGTGACGCTCGGCCATAACGACAAGGCCGAGATTATGATGGTCATGGATCCAAATTGCCCCTATTGCCGCGCGACCTGGAAGGAATTCCGCGATTCCGTCTCCGGCAACCGCGTTCAGATCAAGATGATACCGATCACGTTGAATGTCGATAGCGACAATACACGCGCCGCGGCGCGCTTGCTTGCCGCCGACAATCCGTTCGACGCGTGGGATCGTTATGTGAATGGCGACAAAACGGCTCTCGACGGCAAGGCCGACGATATTCATTTGCGCGCGGTTCTCGCCAATCGCGATCTGGCCGATCGCTGGAACATTCGCACGACCCCGTATCTCGTCTATCGCGGGCGGGACGGACGCGTGAAGATTGTCCAAGGCGAACCGAAGCGCATCGCGGCCGTTCTTTCCGACCTCATTCACTGATAAGGCACGGCATGGGCGGAACGCTTGAAAAATCGAAGCCGCCTTCGCCGCCAAGCGGGCCGCCAGATCGAAGAAAGCGCTTGCCCGATAGACGACGCGCGTCGCCGCCGACTTTGTTTAGCTTCGATTCCTTTCCGGAAGGCGACAAAATTCCCAATGCCTCGCTGATCTACGGGATTGGGTCGGCCGTCCTTTTCGCCTATAGCCTCTTTTTTCTGATAGCGGGCCCGCGCCTGACGGGGCTTCTTCTTTGGCTGCCCGCCGGAGGTCTTCTGGGCTTTGCCCTGCATTTTTTAAAACACGACAAGGACTAAAAAAGAGAGTCAGAAGAGTCACAGAGGGCTAAAAAAGCGGATTCAGCCCGTTTTTTCAGTAAGTTCTTGTTGTCACGGCGAATCGGGGTGTTTATACCTTTCGGGGGTCGACTAACGCCTATTTGTGAGCCGTCATGACATTAAGCCGCCTGCCAAAATTCTTGCCTCTTCTGGCCGTTTTGCTTCTGGCGAACGGTTGCGCGCAGCAATCGACGACGCCCGTCGCGACGGAACCTGATCTCGTCAGCACGCGCATCGCGCAAGCCGCCGAAAAGGCCGCCAAGGCGCTCGATACGATTTCCGGCATCGAGCAAGTTCGTTCGCCGATCGCACCGCAGGAAGATGATTATGCCTCGGCGCCGCCAAGCCTGACCCAGACGATCACCGTCAAATGGGCCGGCCCCGTCGAGCAAATGCTTCAAACCCTCGCCACGCGCGCCGGTCTTCGTTTCCGCGCAAGCGGACCGCGCCCGCCCGTCGCTTTGACGATCGCGGTCGACGCCTACCAAAAACCCATGATCGAGGTTTTGAAGGATATCGGCCTTCAGGCCGGACGCCGCGCCGACGTTCGCGTCGATCCGACGGGGAGCGTGATCGAAATTCGCTATGCCGCTGTCGATCGGATATAAAACAATGCGGACAAGCGAAACCCTTTTTCGTTCGCTTCTTCTGGCTGCAGGCATCGTCCTCGTCTTGGGGGGGCTGAGCGCGCGGGCGGAAGACGCCATGCAACCGGCGGAAGCTTCGCCGCCGCCGCCCGTTATGAAGGATCTTCAGGAACAACAGGCTTCTTCGAACGAAGCGGCTCAACCGGAGGGGCTCGGCCTTCAAATCAGGAACGACGCGCTTCGCGAAGCGGCCCTGTCCTATGGCGCGCGGGGCGGGCTTGCCTATCGCACCTTCGAGATCCAGCGCCGCCTTGCCGAATATGACGCGAGCCTGACGAAAACCTTCGCTTTCTCGCGCCTTTTGATCGCCGCGCCGTCCGGCCTTTTGATCGAACCGCCCATCGTTTCGGAAGCGCAGCGCGCCGTGATCGTCAACGGCGGCGGCCAGGAAGCCGCCGTGGCCGACCGCGTTTATCGCATCAACCGCGCCGCCCGCATCGTGACGGCGCCCCGCAACTGGCGTCTTTATATGGAGCGCGACTGGGGGAAGGTCGATCCGCCCCCGGGGCTTTTGCTGCCCAAAGACGCCGAAGAACGGAAAGCTTGGCGCGACAGCGTCGCCGAGGGTTGGGCTGCGGGCATTCAACAGGCCGAAGAAACCTTTGAGGCCGATCTCGACCGCATGACAAACGATTTCGTCGGCATGGTCCGGTATCGCGAATTGCTGGCGCAGGGAATGATCTCGCCGCCCTATGCCTTGCATCAGGATCGCGGCGTGACGGGCGGCGGTTCGGAAATGCGCGTGGGCGACCGCGGCATCACGATCACGGGGCCGTCCGTTCTTATTCCGCGGAGCAACAAGTGGACGACGGCGCCTCAAGAGTGACCAACAAAGATACGGTAACCGCAGCCGCGGACGCGGCGCAATTGGAAATCGGCGTTTGGCCGGATGAGCCTTTGCGTCTCAATGAAGAGCATCTCGATCCGCTTTTGATGTGGTGCGTTCAGCGTCGCGCGACCGACGTTTCGATCCAGACCGACAAACCCATCATGATCGAGGTGGACGGGACGCTTTATCCCGTCACGCGTCGGCCTATGGATTCCGCCGACATGGTCAATGTTTTGAACCGCATCTATGGGCCGGACGCGCTGGCCAAACTGGCCTCGGGGCGCGATCTCGATTTGTCTTACGAAGTGCGTCCCGACAGGAACACGCGCCATCGCTTCCGCGTCAACATGACCGCGATTTTGAGCCGCGGGCGCGATTCGACGCAGGTGACGCTGCGCAGCCTGCCGAACCTGCCGCCGACCATGAAGGATCTCGGCATCGAATCCGCCTTGATCGACAATTGGTCGCCGCGCCAGGGCTTGATCCTCGTGACGGGGCCGACCGGAAGCGGCAAGACGACGCTTTTGGCTTCCGGCTGCCGCATGCTGATCGAGCGCGCGCAGGGCTGCGGCAAAATGCTGACCTATGAGGCGCCGATCGAATATGTGTACGACGCCATCGCGGGGCCGCGCTCGCTCGTCGCGCAATCCGAAATCCCGCGCCATTTGCCGTCTTTTGCAGCGGGGGTGCGGAACGCCCTTCGCCGCAAGCCGAACATCATCCTCGTCGGCGAAGCGCGCGACCGCGAGACCATGTCGGCCGCCATCGAAGCGGGCCAGACGGGCCATCTCGTTTATTCCACGCTTCATACCGTGGGCGTCGCGGCTTCCGTGCGCCGCATGGTTTCCGTTTTCGAGCCTTCCGAGCGCACCGAGCGTTCCTTCGCGCTTATGGAAACGCTGCGCATGGTCGTGACGCAGGCGCTTGTGCCGAAAGTTGGCGGCGGGCGCATAGGGCTTCGCGAATATCTCGTTTTCGACGACAATGTGCGCGAACAGCTTCTCGATATGCCGCTCGAACGCTGGACGACGGAGACGCAGCGCTTCCTCGTGCGCTATGGCAAAACGATGGAACAATCCGCCAACGAAGCCTTCAAGGCGGGGCTTATCAATCGCCGCACCTACCTCCTTCTGACGAAGGGCTTTTCGGGCGACGAGGGCTACGATCTCGATCCGCCGGAGAATTTCGAAGACGCGGCGCAACGGGCCGCCGAAGCGTCGCCTGAAAGCGATCTCGATATCGAGGAAGACGACATTACGATGATATAAAGTCGTGACGCCTGCATCTTTACCCTTCTTAAAAAAATGTTAACGCCTTAGCCCTTACATCTTCCCCTATGATTCGCGAGGAAGATTGATGGACATTCATTGGCGCAATACGCAAAAACCGGCGCGCTTTTTCTTTATGGATGCGCGCGCTTTTTTGGCCATTCTTCTTTTCCTTGTCCATGCGCGGTATTGGACGCTTGTCGTCGTTATCGTGATCATGTTGCTTTTTTGGGGTTTCGAACGTTACGGCCTGACCTTCGATTCGTCGCTTCGCGCCTTTCGTTCCTGGGTTCTGGGGACGAAACGTCCCGCGACTTGCCGACGTCTGCGGCGCAGGTGGATCGACTATAATTAGCCGCTTTATCCTCGGGGTTAGGAGACGTTTATGAGGTGTTGGGTGAAGAAAAACAAAGAAGTATGAGACGCCGCGCATGTTGCTTAAACAACACAACGCGCGCGCGACCGAAAAGGAGGGGGTTGCCGGTTGTCGTAGATTCAGGCCTCCTTTAGAATATCCAACGAAGTGATTCGAGATCCGACAGGGCAAAAGAAATGCAAACACGTCAAACGCTCCACGCCTCCATTCTTACAGGTTCTCTCGCGCTGCTTTTCGGCGTCACTTTGATGTCGTCGCCGGCGCAGGCGGGATTCCAGTGGGTTCCTTCGGCGGATCAACCCGCCGCGTCCGCGCCTGTGGCGCAAGCGCCGACGGCTCCGGCCCCCGTTCTTGCCGCGCCGTCGCCCGTTTTGTCGCCCATGCCGGAAATGCCCGCGCCCCTCGTGATCGAGGGGACGAATGCACCGCCGCCGCCCGCATCCGCGCCGGACGCCGATCTTGCGAAGGGCGAAGCGCCGCAACCTTCCGTTTCCCTGCCGACTTCGCCGAGCGAAGTCGAACGGGAATCCCCCGCCACCGTCGATGCCAAAGCCTCCTCGCATTTCCTCGTTCTGCCGCCGAGCGCGGCGACAAGCTCCGCACCCGGCGAAACCGCGCAAGAAAAACCCGTTCGCGGTTTTGCGAACGGCGTTCCCCTGACCGTCGCTTTGCGACAGATCCTTCCTCCCGATTACGGGTTTTCGATCGCGCAGGATGTCAGCCCGAGTTCGCTCGTTTCCTGGCATGGCGGCGCCGGTTGGCGTGAAACGCTTCAAGCGATGCTTCAGACCATCGGCCTCGGGATGGAAGAAAAAGGAAATCTGATCCGCATTGTGCACGGCGCGGGCGCAGCGCAACCATCGACGGACGCCGCGACGGCCCCGGCGCCGGAAGTCGCGCCGGCCCCCGCGTCCGGCGGCGAGGAGATGTCCCCCGCTTTGGCGCGTTCCGGCGAAAAACCGCTTCCCCTGACGCCGCCGCCCGCCGGAAAGAGCGGAACGCCGTCTTCCGATGCGACCGCAGGCGGTTCCTTTTTGAAACCGCCGCCCGCGTTCGCCGAAGAATCCGTGACGCGCGACAAAGGATCCGATCTTGCGGATTCGGCGCCTCGTTCGGCGGCTTCCGTCGATTCCTGGACGGCCGATCGGGGCGAGACGCTCCACAGAATATTGGAAAACTGGAGCCGTCGGGCCGGCGTCGAATTGAGCTGGCTTGCCGAATATGATTACCCGATTCAAGCCACCGTTTCGTTTACGGGCACCTTCCAGGACGCCGTGCGCGACATTCTCGCGGGTTTCCAGGAAGCCCATCCCCAACCCATCGGCGTGTTGCACAACGCGCAAGCCGCAGGACAGGACATTCTGGTCATCTCGGCGCGCGGCAACAACTATAACGACTAAGGATTTGGCTCATGATTTCTCGGCGTTTAGGGCTTTTCCTGCTGGTTTTGACGCTTGTCGCCTGCAACAACGAAAAGAACCGAACTCTTATCGACCAACGCTCCGAGCAGGCCCAAAAAGGCATGATCGAAGCCCAGCATCCCGCGCCGCCGTTATCCTATGATCCGCTTTCCGTCACCGACAAAGTTTGGGTCGGTTCCGCGGCGACGCGTTTGCGCCGCGGCGTTCCGCTGCCCGCACGGTTCGACGGCCCTCACGGCATCGCGCTTGTTTCCGCCGAGCCTATGAGCCTGACCGAAATCGCTTCCTCCATCACGACCCAGACCGGCATTCCCGTGCGCATAGCGCCCGGATCCATTACGGGCGGCACTACGTCGGGCGGACAGAACAACGGCGCGTCCGCCGGCAATCAAGGCATGCCCATTTCTTTCGAGGGGCCGCTTTCCAATCTTCTGGATCAAGCCGCCGGTTATTTCGGCATCAACTGGCGCTATGACGGCGCGTCGATCAATTTTTCGCGCTTCGAAACGCGCGTCTTCATGGTCGAATCCTTGCCCGGCACGCAATCCGTCAAGGACGGCATGAAGGAAGATCAGGATTCGGGTTCGTCGTCTTCGACGTCCAACTCGTCTTCGACGACATCCGGCGGCGGAAGCTATAGCGCGAGCAGCACCAATTCGCTTGAGCAGTCCTCAACCATGAATGTCGAGCTTAAGGTTTGGGACGAACTTGAAAAGACGATCACCTCCATGCTGAACGGGACGGGAAGCGTCGTCATTGCGCCGTCTTCCGGCACCGTGACCGTGACGACGACGTCCGACAATATGCGGACGGTCGCCAAATTCATCGAGGAGGAGAACAAGCGTCTTTCGCACCAGATCGCGATCAATGTCGAGATCTATTCCGTGGAACTCGATCAGCAATCCGACTTCAGCTTCACCTTCCAGGAAGCGCTGCGTCGTTTGACCAATGTGGGCGGGAACTATCTCAGCCCGTCCGGTTCGACAGCGACCGGCACGATCTCGAATTTCGTCACCAGCTCCGGCCAATCCACAGGCGTCGAAACCGGCCTTACCGGCGGCGCCATCGCGGGCGGCGGAAGTCTGGCCGTCGCCATTCTGAACCCGAAAACGACGGGGCAGATTTCGGGTCTCTTCTCGGCCTTGTCCTCCATCGCCGATACAACCCGCGTGGCTCAGTTCCCGATGACGACGCTCAACAACAGGCCCGTCTCGCGCCGCATCGGCACCGACCAGACCTATGTCGCCTCGATTTCGAACAGCACGTCGACCAACTTCTCGAACAACTCGGTCACGCCGGGCACGATCCGCGAAGGCTTTTCGATCCAGCTGACGCCGCGCGTTCTGGATGACGGGCGCATCATGATGCAGTATTCGTTGAGCCTTATCGATATCATCAACCTGACGAATTTCTCCGTCGGCACCGGACAGTCGATCCAGCTTCCCGAAACCTCCAGCCGCGTCTTCGTCCAGCAGGCCATGCTGAAGAGCGGTTCGACCCTGATCCTCGGCGGCTATGGCGACGAGCAGGCGACGCAGGGATCGCAAGGGGTCGGGGACGCCTTCAATTACTTCCTCGGCGGCGGTTCGACGAATGCGAAGAAGCGGACGATGCTGTTTATCGCTATTACGCCGCAGTGCCTCGACGTTCCTCGTTCAGAGCCGGATCAACAATGAACTCAACCCTGGTTACGATCGGGCGGCGGCAATATGTCTCTGGCCTTTACTGGGAAAACAGCCCGAGCGGGCGCATAGCGCAGGCCGCGCGCGAGGCGGCGCGGCAGCCCGGGTCTCAAGCCGAATTCTTCGCGGCGCGCGCGGGCAACAAAACGGGCCGCGTTCCCCAGTTCGGCCTGACGCAAGCGGGCGGGCCTTTCAAGATCGCCCAGCCCGTTCTTGCCGCGTGTCTTGCCAACCAACAGCCGGGATCATGGGCGGGGGCTTTTCGTCTTCGCGAGGGAACCGTTGTCATCATCGTTCGCGACGATTTGATCGTTCCCGACGGCGACTTGTTTTTTCTCGACGAGACCGAGGCGCGCGATCGCCTGCTTCAGGAAATGGCGCTCGGCGGCCTTCAGCGCGTCTACGCGCCCGAGACCTGGGGCGTTTCCGGCGCGGATTCGCTTCCGGTCAGCCTGTTGCTCAACGACCGTACCGACGTTCGCCTGCGCCCCGTCGCGCTTTCCGAAAAAACGAAAATCTTTATGGCCTGCGGCCTTTTGCTCCTTGTCGGCCTTTTGGGTTTCGGCTGGTACATTCAGGAAGAGAGCGCGCAAGAAGAGGCCGAGCGTTTAGAGCGCCTTCAGGCGATCGAACGCGCGAAAGCCGAAGCGCGAAAGCTTGTCCCTGGCTATGTGAAGGCGCCCGAATATCCGTCGCCCGAAAGAAAATGGGAAAAGCGCCCGCGTCCCCTCGAACTCATTACGGCTTGTCAGGATACCCTGAAAAAACTTCCGATGGCTCATGCCGGATGGAAGCTCGATATCATCCATTGCGACGAAAGCGGCCTTAGCGAGAAATGGACCCGCACCGGCGGCTTTTCGGCGCCGATTTCAGGTTCCGTCGTTAGCGACAATGGCGGATCCTCCGCCGTCAGCGCGCCTCTGCCCGCATTGACCCCCCGCGGGCCGGAAAATCTTGTCGATCCCGTTGATATTACAAAGAGATATCTGGAGCAAAATTGGACTGGAACAATTGCCAGAATGCCCGACGATCCGCCGCCGCCGCCGCCGCCGGACTATAAAGGCACATGGAATCCGCCGCCGACGCCGTGGGTTAAGCGTTCTTTTACCGTTGGTGCGCCAGCATTGCCATGGACCCTGCCGACCTTCTTTGGCGATCTGCCGGGAGTCGTCGTCTCTGGGCTTTCTTTTAACGCATCAGGATCCAATGGATCCTGGTCGATTGACGGAGTGATTTATGAAAACCGTCGCTAAAAACAGGCTTGCGGTTTTTGCCGCCGCCGCCGCGCTCGCGCTCTGCATGCCTGTGGACGCGTCCGCGCAAATCGTCGGCTCGGCCGTTTCAGCCGTGGCGGGCAGCGCGCAACAAGTCGCCGCCGCGTCGACTTCGATGGGGGGTATGCCCGATTCTCAGCCGTCGGCCTTTATCGGAACGGCGCACGCCGCGCCGCCGTCCTCTATGCCGCCGCAGAGCCCCGTCGCGCCCGCCATGGCGCAACCTTCCATGGAGCAGCCTTCGTCGATTCCCGTTTCAACGCCCGCGCCCGCTCTTGCGTCGGCGGACAAGACGGCGAGTTCCGCGCCCAAACTTGCGGATGCGCCGAAGCTTCCCGATTCCGTGAAAAACGTCGTCAAACGTCTGAACAGCGCGACCGAAGACGTCTCGCTTGAAGATTTGAACGCAGCGCGTGAAGCCGTCGCGAAACTCGATCTTTTGATCGATATTGAGAAACGCATGAACGATCTCGCCAAATTGAGGTCGGATCGCGAGGAAAAAACGGGCGGAAGCCTCGCCAACGCCATTCCGGCAAGCGCGCTCGGCGGAAGAGGGCCCTTTGCGGGCGCTCCGAATCCCATGCAGCAGATGAATGCGGGGCTTCCCATGGCGTCGTCGCCGCTTCCGGTCAGCCTTCCGTCGTCTGCGGCGGCGCCCTATTCCTTATCGGGCGGCGGGATCGAAGTGACGAAGATCGTCGGCGCGCAGGGCCGCTATACCGCGACGATCAAAGTCGGCGAGGAGAAGCCCAAGCAATATCGCGAAGGGGATAAACTTTCCGACGGAAGCGTTATTCAATCGATTTCAAGCCACGGCGTTTCTTTGGTGAAAGATAAGAAAACGCGCATCGTTAGCGTCAAAGACGTCACGGTCGTTTTCAACGGGCGCTAACCTGAAAAGAGGTTGTTTTTAGTGTGGGAAATATCTTTTCGGATCTCGGAGATAAATTAACCGCCGTCTTGCAGGGCAAAACGGAAAAGGATATTTCTTCGCAACGCGCCGCTTTGCCGCAACGTGCGAAAACCGCTACACCTACCGTTCGCAGGGACATGACGAAGGTCAAAGAAGAGCGGCGTCCGATGAGCGCGCGCCCCGTCGGCGCGCAACCGGACGCGAAGCCGCCGGCGCCTGCCGCGGCGTCCGCCGCTGCGCCGCTCGCGGCGAACGGAAAAAAGGAAGAAGCCGCCAAGCCGCTCAAAGAAAAAAATCCCACAGGTTCCGCGCCGGAAGGCAAGGAAACGGAAACGACCTGGTCGGAGGCGACTTTTTCCGCGACCGCCAATCAACCGGACGTGAAGATCGACGACGAGCGCAGCCTTGCCGTCAGCGGCGGCCTCGTTTTCGCGGGCGAGGTCGTGACGACCGAGGGCGGGGCCCTTAAAATCCCCGAAGAATCCCGCAACCTTTGCGCTTTGTTCGATACGGGGCTTTGGCTTGTCAGCGCCGCGCATCGCAATTCGCCGCTCGTTACCTCCGTGGCTCTTGCCGCGCGCCGCCAAGGCTATCGTATTGACGAGCCGCGCTATGTGACGCCGAACATCATCCGGCAGGCCTATGTTTACGCCAACCGCCGCACCGTCACGGCGAAGCTTGATAGCAACGCCGTGCGTCGCCGCATCGTCGAGACGATGGAAAAGGCGGTCGAGCAGGGCGCCAACGACATTCACATCGAAGCGAGCGACGACCGGACGCGCGTGGAGTTTCGTATCGACGGCGCGCTCCGCCTTTGGGAAACATGGACGCAGAAGGAAGGCGAACAATTCCTTTCCGCCGTCTATTCGCATTCGGTCGGGCAATCGGGTGCGACGGCCAACTGGCAGGAGCCGCAGGCCGCCATGTTGACGAATATGGCGACGGGGCCGGATTCACTCCTGCTTCCGAAGGGCGTCATCGGCGTGCGGTGCCAGTGGGTTCCGCTTTCGAACGGCGGGCGCTATCTCGATATGCGCCTGCAATACGACTCGGCGCATTTGTTCGGTGAAGACTTCATTATGGCCGACGTGGATTCGCTCGGCTTTTCGCGCGAACAGCTCCGCGTCATTCAAAGCCTTCGCCAGCTGCCGGGCGGCATGCGCGTTTTCGCGGGCCCCGTCAACCAGGGCAAGACCACGACGCTCCGCATAACGCTTAACCGCCGCATGGCGGAGACCAACATGCAGCTCAACTGCCTCATGGTCGAAGATCCGCCCGAAGGCGGCGTCGTGGGCGCGCGCCAGGTCGGCGTTTCTTCCTCCGTCAAAGACGAACAGCGCGAAAAATCCTTCGTGGAAATCATGCGCTGCGCGCTGCGTCTCGATCCCGATATCGTGATGCTCGGCGAAGTGCGCGACATTCAGACCGCGCAATTCGCCTTTCGCCTCGCGCTTACCGGACGTCAGGTTTACACGACGACCCACGTCTATTCCGCCATTGCGATTCCCCAGCGCATGCGCGACATCGGAATCGACCCCTATCTCGTTTATGACGAGCATCTTTTGCGCGGCATGATCTGTCAGCGTCTTTTGCGCAGCCTGTGCACCGAGTGTCGCATTCCTGTCGCCAACACCGTGGACGAACTCGGCCCCATCATGATCGACGTGATCGCGCGCGTGCGCGCGGGCCTTGCGGTCATGGACGCCTATCGCAAAACCGGCATCGAGGGGCCCGAGCTTTACGAGCATCTTTCGGAACCCGACATGAGCAACGTCTATTTCGCCAATCCCACCGGATGTCCGCATTGCTATAAGGGACGCTCGGGCCGCACCGTCTGCGCCGAAGTGATCGAATCCGACCAGAAGATCATGACGATGCTTTTGGAAAACCATCTTGAGGGAGCGCGCCGCTATTGGCTTTCGCCGGAAGGTTTGAATGGCGTGACGATGACGTGGCACGCGCTTGAAAAAATCCGGCGCGGCGAGGTTTCGCCGGCGGATGCCGAGTTCGAAGTCGGCCCCCTTGCGCGCGACCGCGAAGTGCTTGAAGTCGAGCAAAGATTGGGGGCGAGGCCATGACGTTCGAGAGCAACAGTTTTGAAGCTTTCACCGAAGAGCTGAACCGGAAATTCGTCCAATTTCAATTCAAGCGCAACCGCAAGAACCGTTTCCGCATTTATCGGAAGCTGGAAGGCATGCTGCGCATGAACGAAGCGCTTTCGCGCTGTCTCGATCGTCTTTATCAAAACGTTTCGGAAATGGGCAAATACCCTCGCAGGCCCGCCGCGATCGCCCTTCGCGAATGGTTCTTGAAAGATCGCGCCGGCATCGGCCTTTCCGAGGCGATGGAGGGCTGGGTTCCATCCTCGGAGCTTTACATGATCCGCGCGGGCGAGGAATCCGGCACGATGGCCAAATCGCTGGCCTCCATTCAGGCCGTCGGCGAAAAAGCCCGCGAGATGCGCGCCGCCGTCAGCTATGCCGTCGTCTATCCAAGCTTTATGCTGGTTCTCGTTTCTTTTGTCTTGTGGATGTTCGGCGTCCAGTTGATCCAAAACATGCGGAAAACCGCGCCCGCGAACGTCATGGCCGCTATGGGCGACGTTGCTGTGCTTTCCAATTTCATTGCCGATTGGGGTGTTTGGATCATCGTCGGGATCTTTTGCCTGGCCGCTCTTATCACCGTGACTCTGCCGGTATGGAAAGGGACGGTGCGCTCGAGATTCGACATGTATCCGCCCTGGGCTTGGTATCGCGTTCTTCAGGGAAGCAGCTTCTTGCTCGGTCTTTCTTCGCTTCTCGGCGCGCAGGTTCCGCTGAAGCGCGCGCTTGAAATTCTCGAGGAGCAGGGGACGCCGTGGCTCCGCGAACGCGTCGCCTCGGCCCGTCAGGAAGTCTTGCGCGGGCGCAATCTCGGCGAAGCCTTGCGCGTCGGGCACTATAATTTTCCGGATCCCGGCGTCGCCATCGATTTGGAAATCCTTTCCGAGCGCGCCGACGTCGGCAGCGTCATCGAGGCCGTCACAGAAGAATGGATCAACGACCAGATCGAACAATTGAAAGGACAGGCCGCCATTACGCGCAATATCGGCCTTTTTATCGTCGGTGGAACGATCGCTTGGGTCATGTCTTCCGTTTTCAACGTCGTGACGGAAGTGTCGAAAGGGAACAACGGGCTCAATGCCATGTGAAAGGGGTCGTTTTGTGAAGACATCCATGGGCCGCGCCGCCTCTTGCGAAGCTTTTACTCTGATGGAGCTTGCCCTCGTTATGGGCGTCATCGGCATGATTTTGGCGGGCGTTTGGGGCGTGGCCAGCATCGTTATCGGAAAAAACCAGCTGCGCGCGGTGCAAGAGCAAATCATCACGAGCGCCCAGAATATCCGCGATTTTTACGCGGTCAGCGGCGCGCCCATTCCGACGGGAAACACCACCGCGACGCTGGACGGCTACCGTCTTTTTCCGACCGAAATGCGGGTGACGCCAAACACGTCCGGAGGCCCTTTGATGCACGCGATGGCCGGCTCGTTTACCGTCGCGCCCATCAGCACTTACGCCGCTTCCGTCTTTCGCTTCCAGCTTGCGGGCCTGACGATGAAGAACTGCGTCAATCTTTTGATGTCCTTTCCTTTTCTGACCCCCGAGCTTGGCGTCGCGGGCGTTACGGCGAACGGCACGGGCACCGTTATGACGATCGACCTGACCAATATCGCGCATCCGGGGAGTCCGGATCTTCTTCCTTTTACGCTTTCAACGGCGCAAAGCTGGTGTTCGAAAGACATCAAGGGTACGGGAAACGAGGTGGACATTGATTTCTGGGTTCGGCATTAAAGCGCCTTTCGATTCGACAGACTCAAAAGAGTCATGCGCCGCGCGGACGCGCGGCAGCTGGATTCCCGCCTTCGCGGGAATGACGAAAAGAGAAAAACTGTTTCAGAATAACGAAAAATGGTTTAGGCGGCATTCTCAGCTGCGAAGCGGCTTCAGCCTGATGGAGCTCGCCATCGTTCTTGGCGTCTTCGGCCTGATCCTCGGCGGGCTTTGGAGCATCGTCTCGACCGTCAAGGAAAACGTCAGGCGGGAACGCGCTTTCGAGCAGACGATTCTGATCGTCAAAAACATTCGCGCCTATTATCAGGCGTTGCCCAACATTTCCGGCAGCTATGCGTCCCTGACGCCCGTTCTTGCGACGAACGGCATCATTCCGTTCGAAATGCTTCGCAGCCGGACGGCCGCGACGCTTCTCGTCGATCACCCTTGGGGGACGACCACGCCGGGCGGAGCCGTTCTTGCGGGAGGAGGCGTTCAGGTTTGCGACAACACGCCCGCAAATTGCACCGGTCCCGCTGCCGATTCCAGCGCCCAGACTTTCGCGGTTCGCTTTAACGGCTTGTCTTACGGCGCTTGCATCAATCTGCTTGCCCGTCTTTCCAGTCCAGCCGGGCCGCCGGGCCTTGTGAACATCGTCGTCAACAGCGGAACGCCTTATCTGAACACCGCGGGCAACGGGTTGCCGGTTTCGATGGTCTGGTCCGACGCCAATTGCTCGACCGCCAAGACCGGCAATACGCTCGATTTCATCTTCCGGCTGCGCCAGCAAACCATGTGACCGCAAAAAAAAGGAAAAGGGGAGCTTTTTTAAGCATGTTCATGCCGAAAAGGGTATTTTATCTTTATCTTTAGTTAAGGAATAAGGCCTTATTCTTTCGTTGTTTTTTGGGTGGTTCCGTCGAATCTTTTGCGGTACTCTCGGAGCCTGATTCGAATGTCAATTATGAGCTAAGGAGATAGAGATGCTTTCCATGCATCGCGCTTCGCGCAAAGAAAAAGGCTTCACCTTGACCGAAGCCGCGATCGTTCTCGGCATCATGGGTTTGATCCTGGGCGCCATCTGGGTCGCCGCCGCCGCAGTCTACAAGAACATGCGCGTTTCGACGACGTCGAACCAGCTTCTGCAAATCGCGCAATCGATCCGCTCGATGCACGCCACGGCGCTCACGATGGATACGAGCATCGCGGGAACCGGCGGCGCTCTTCTTTTGGCGAAGGCGGGCGCTATTCCGAAAGACATGCTTGACGACGCTTTGAACCCCACGGTCGTTCGCGACGTTTGGACCGGCCTCGTCACGATCGACGCCACGACGGTCACGACGGCGGGCGACAGCTTCAAAGTCGGGTTCCCGAACGTGCCGCGCGACGCCTGCGTCGATCTTCTGGTGCGCAATACCGGCGCCGGACGCGATACGGGCCTTGTGAACGCCGGTGCGGCCGTAGGGCAGGCGAATACCGCCATGCCGCTCACCGTAACGACGGCCGTCAATACCGAATGCACGAATTCCACGGCGAACACGGTCTTCTTTACCTTCATGTTGAAGAGCTAATCCCCGTCTGGCGCTGTCCTGGCGCAAAAGAGAGCGCGTTTGAATAAGCGAAAAGGCGGGGGAAATCTCCCGCCTTTTCTTTTAGGAGAGGTTTGATCCGTTGCAAAAACGCGGCAAAACGAGGGGGCGCGGCGACCGCGGGTTTACGCTGACCGAAGCCGCCATCGTTATCGGCATCGTCGGGATCGTTCTGGGCGCCGTCTGGATTGGCGCTAACGCCGTCTATAGCGCCATGCGCGTTTCGTCCACGTCGCGCGAAATCGTATCCATCCTCCAGAAAACGCGCGCCATCCACGGCACGCAAAGCTCGGTCGATCCGGCGCTTTCCGCGCTATCTCTGGCTTATGCGGGCGTCATTCCCTCCGATATGATCGTGACGGACGCGTCGGGAAACATCGTGGCCGTTCAGGACGTGTGGGGCGGCGCTTTGACCATGGCCGCGCAAAGCGTCGATTCGACAAACGACGCCTTTTCGATTTCGCTGGCGACCGTTCCGACGTCCGCCTGCATCGATCTTTTCGTGCGCACGACCGGAAATTCGCGCGATTCCGGCCTTGTGGGCGCCGACAATGCGCCCAGCGCGGGGACGCCGTTTCCCCTGACCCTGACGAGCGCAGCCGCCTTGTGCGGCAACACGGACGTTTCCGGAAACAACGTCGTTTTCACCTTTAAGCTCAGGTCTTGAGGAGGAAGGGGCTTATGAAAAACAAGATGAAACATTCCTTTCTTCAAGCGTGGGGGCCGTTTATCGCGGCGCCGTTCGTTCTTGCCGGCATCGCGTTCGGGCTTTGGCTGGCGGTAAGCGCCGCGTTCGAGAATATCCGCCTTGTCCGCGCGACGGATCAGATCCTCGGCGTTGTCGCGACCGCGCGCGATGTGGCGCAGGATCCGCGGCAAACCGACGCGCTTGCGACGATGGCGCTTTTCGATCGCCTCGGTGTTCCGCGCAATCAGCAAGGCTCATCGACAGCCATGGAAAACCCGTGGGAGCTTCCTTTGGCCGTGAAGGTGTTCACTTCGGACGGTCTCGTGCGGATCGAAAACCAACTTTCATCGTCGTCATGCCGCCATCTTATCCTTTTATTCGCCAAGGATGCCGTTTCGCTCGGTCTTCAGGGCGTTGACGTTCTTCCTAGCGAAGGCGGGCGCGGGCGCCAGCTTTACGACGCTTCCCCGACGCACAGAACAGGGCAATTGGATCAGGCCTCCATCACGGCCGGCTGCGGCGATGCCGAGCGGGTCGTTCTTGCGCTGTCTTTTGCCTTACGGTAGAAGAAGAGGGCTATTCTGCTTTGGTTTTTCGCCGGTTGCGCCCGAAAAAGGGATCTGACGGATGTATCTTTTCGTTTTCGTTTTTCTTTTGATGGGCATTTTGGGCCTCTATACGGAAGTCTTTTCCCTTCAGAGCGCGCATCAATTTGCCCAGCAGGCCGGTATAGCCCAGACCATGCTTCTTTGGCACAACGCGGCCGTCGCCTACGCCAAGACGAACAAGGGATCTCTCGCGGGCTTGACCGTTCCTTGCTACGTGTCCTCCGGCGCGCCGGTTTGTTCGCTGACCCCCGTTTTTTCCGTCTCGGCCAATCTGCCGAACGGCTATAACGCCGCTTATACCTTTCCGTCGGTCGTTTTTTCATCTGCGGCGCAATACTATCTTTTAACCTATGTTGCGCCGCCTTCCGCAGCCAAATTGGACGGGCCCGTCACCACGCCGCCCATCGGATTTACCGTGGGGGAAATTTTGCGCCAGATCCAGAATACCGGCGTTTCGCCGATGATTTACGGCGCCGTGAAAAGCGACGTCCTTACGACCAAAGCGGTTATTACGGGAATCAACACGTTGACCTATACCCTGCCTGCCGGGCTTGTCGCGGATGGGTCGGTCGGTTTTATTTCGCCGCTTTAGGCTGTGATACAAACGGGGAAGAACAGTTTTTCGACGCCTTGGCGTCAAGCAGAGAAAGGAATACGCCATGATGGGAATGATGAAGTTCAGATCGCAGAGAACGGCCGGCCGGCGCGGTTTCACGCTTATCGAACTTGCGATCGTCCTCGGCGTCGCCTCACTTCTTTTCGCCGGCCTTTGGCGCTTGATGTCGAGCGGCAATACCCAGCTTCGCGATCAGGCCGCAGCCGACCAGCAAAAGCAGTTGATCGCCGCGATGCAGGGCTATTTGGCCTCCGCCGACGGGCAGGGGATTCTGACGCCGCTCGCGCTCAACGCGACGACCGTGATCTCGCTGCCGACGAATTTCTCGACCTGCGCGGGCGCCAATACCGTGAGCATGTGCAGCTATCTGCCCTCTGGCTTTACGACGGGATCGCTCAATTCCTATGGACAGAGTTTTAACATTGAAGTCCGCAAGGACGGCGGCGGCGCGAACCAGACCGCGACGGCTTATTCCTTTATGATTTTGACCCAAGGCGGAACGACGATCCCCGATACGTCCGGCGGGCGCATTTCCAGCATGATCGGCAACGACGGCGGCTTTGTTTACGGCGTTCAGGCCTGCGGCGCGCAACAACAGGATCAGGCTTGCGGTTCTTACGGGGCGTGGAATTCCCTTGTCACCGCCTATGGGTTCGCGTCTTCGGCGAACAACACGGGGCACGTCGCTTCGCGCACTTTCGTCGGCTTGAACGCCGCGCAGAGCAGCCCCTGGCTCGCGCGCAGCGTGATTCCGACCGGGCCTACATTCTCCAACCACCTTCCCGACTTCAACACGATGCAGACCAATCTTTTTCTTTATACCGCGACCAATATCACGTCGCTTCCGACGACCGGAAACGACATTTACCTCGGCGGAAATACAATCTGGGGCGGTGCCGAACAGGGCACGATCGCCGGATCGATCGAGAATATCAAAACCGCCATTCTGGGATCGACGGCGAGCAATTTCTCGCTGCCCTCCTCGGACATTCTGATCGCGCAGGTTCCGTGCACGCAATATACGGGCGGCGATACGACCGGTTACGGAACGCCGCTTATCGCGGGAAGCGCTTCGTGGCCCGGCAGTTGCGTCAACGCGCTCAGGGTTTACGGCGATGCCGCTTTCAACGGCCAGCTGGTGGCCAATTATTTGAAAGCCGGCTATTTCGTCTATAACTCGGACGAAAGGCTCAAGCACGACATCGAAGAGCTTAAGGGCAACGTCGCGAATCTCGAGAAAATTCGCGGCGTCTCGTTCGTCTTCAATAAGGACAAAACCAACGCGCGTCGCCTTGGCGTCATCGCCCAGGATGTCGAAAAAGTCTATCCCGAGCTTGTGCATCAGGATAAAGACGGCTTCAAGGAAGTCGATTATCTCGGCCTGATCGGGCCGCTCGTCGGGGCCGTGAAGGATCTCGAGACGGAAAACGAAGCCCTGCAGGCGCAGATGAAAGAACAGGAAGCTCTTATTCAGGATCTTTCAAAGCGCGTCGGCGAAAAGAAATAGAGCGTTTTCCGAAGTGATTGGCCGGATTGTTGTGGTCGGAAAACGCTCTAAGTTTTTTGTTGTCGATCAGATTCACGCTCGTAAGCTTGGCCGCCGATGCGGCCAACCTTCTCGCGATCTGATCTAGGGGGCGCGCGAAAAAACGCGCAAAACAACCTTAAGGCGCAGGCTGCGCGGAATAAGGTTGCCTTGCGTTACCGCTTTTTTTTGGCTTTCTTTTTTACTTCGTTCCGATGGATTGGCACGCCAACTGGCAATTGTCGCCGCTCGTTTGGACAAGGCAGCAGCTCGGCGAGATGGTAAAGCCTTGCTTTGCTTTCGGAACGGGGTTTGGATGCAGGCAATTGCTGGAATCCAGACCATAGGCGACGTCGAACGCGTCGCCGCCGTGATAACCAAGGCGGTTCGCAACGCAGGTATTCGCGGACGCCACAAGATTGATAAGATCCGGGCTCGATCCGTCAAGGCCCGTATAGCGGGAGCAGGAGAAGGTTCCGCAAGAGGCGTTGCCGAAGATCGTTCTGTCCGTGTCGGTATCGGCACGGGCCGACGAAGAAATGAAGAGCGCGGTGAGAAACAGGGCGGCTGAAAGAAACGGTTGGCGGCGAATCATGGGGTTCTCCCGTGTTTGGATAAAAACGGAACAAGGCTATGGGCAAGATTCTTACTATTCTCCTAACGGCGCGGCAAGACGGAATGCGGCTCGATAAGGCTTTGGCCGATGCCGTGGCGGAAGCGGGCGCGGAAGGCGAAGCCGGTTCTTTGGGTCTTTCGCGGGCTGCGCTTCAGCGCTTTTTGGCCGAGGGTTGCGTTTTGCGGGGAGGGTTCGCCGTGCACGACGCAAGTTCAAAGGCGCATGCGGGCGAATCTTACGCAATCGCCTTGCCGGATGTAGTGCCCGCGACGCCGGAGGCCGAAAAAACGCCCCTGACCGTCGTATATGAGGACGAGGATCTTCTCGTCATCGACAAGCAAGCGGGCATGGTTGTGCATCCGGGCGCGGGGAATTCTTCCGGCACGCTCGTGAACGCGCTTCTGGCGCATTGCGGCGCGAGCCTCAGCGGCATCGGCGGCGTGGCCAGGCCCGGGATCGTGCACCGGCTCGACAAGGATACGAGCGGTCTTTTGGTCGTCGCGAAAAACGATTTCACGCATCAGGGATTGAGCGCGCAATTTGAGGATCGCAAGATCAGCCGCACTTATCAGGCGTTCGTGTGGGGTCTGCCTTCGCCGCTTGAGGGGCAGGTGGAGGGAAATATCGGGCGGCATCCGCGCGCGCGCCAGAAAATGACCGTCGTCACGCGCGGCGGGAAGGAGGCTTTGACCTTCTATCGCGTGCTTGAGAATTTTTCGTGCGGAGTATCGTTGGTCGAATGCAAATTGGCGACGGGGCGGACGCATCAAATCCGCGTGCATATGGCTCATATCGGGCATCCCGTCGTGGGCGATCCAGTTTATGGAAGGCGGCGTCTTTCAGGCAAGGGGAAAAAAGACGGGATCATCGGAAAGCTTGAGGCTTTTCCGCGCCAGGCCTTGCACGCGGGCGAGTTGAAATTCATTCACCCGCGCACGAAGAAGACGATGCGCTTCAAGGCGAAGCTGCCGGAGGATATGAAGAAGCTGATGAAGGCGATGGAGAAGGACGATGCGTGAGAAATTGTGCCGTCTGGTGCCGGAACTTATTTGCACGGATTGCAAAACTAGCTTGGCTTTTTACGTGGATCTTTTGGGGTTCAAAATTGTGTACGACCGGCCGGAGGAAGGGTTTGCCTATCTCGACCGCGACGGGGCGCAGATTATGCTGGATCAGCTTGTGCCGGATGATAAGCGGTCTTGGATAACGGGGCCTTTGGAGCGACCCTTTGGGCGCGGAATCAATTTGGAGATCAGAGTGGATGACGTCGAGGCGCTTTATGCGCGGGTGCTGACGGAAGGCGCGCCGGTCTTTTTGCCGATCGAAGATAAATGGTACCGCGCAGGTTCTATCGAGGTCGGCTGCCGTCAGTTTATCGTGCAAGATCCCGATGGTTATCTGATCCGGATGCAGGGGAAAATTGGCGAAAGACCTTACGCGAAAGCTGAATAAGGCGTGCAGAAATTCTGCAGCGAGATGGCCTTTTTCCGCTGTTATGAATCGAGCGTCGTGGGTTTGTTTCCTTTGATGAGGCGGAGGCTCTTCTTCAATGTGAACGGGCCTATAAGATGCCCGACCTCACCCTGACCGATGATGCTGATCTGATAAGTGGTATTGGATTCGCGCGCGCGCATGGCCTCGCCATAGGACGCTTTTTGTTTCTCGCGAACTTTGCTGAGATCCAGCGCGGCCACAAACCCGTCCATCGCGGACGCAAATTCCGCCGCCGTTGCCCTTCGGGAGGACTCTCTTGCCGAAGATAAAAGCGAGAAACAAAGAGAAGCGGCTTCGTGTAGAACGCCTTCTTTTTTCGGCAGGCGGTCGTAGATCTCTTTCTTGGCAAGGGCGATGAGGGCCGAGACCGGAATGCCGTTATACTCCCAATAACGGGAAAAGCTCAGGACATCCTTGCCGTCACTTTGATCGAACCAACATTTTATTGATCTTCCGTTGACATAATCAAGGTGTGTAGGCGCTTTGATGCGCTTGATTTCTTCAAAGATGTGACGGCCTTCAAGCGGCGTCATTCTTGCTGCCCCACCGGTTGGGGCGTTGTTATAAAGCGCGGCGAGGAGAAGCCCCATATCGACGCCTTCAAGGTTCAGGTCGCGCGGCTCGGGCTTGTAATATTGGTCGTAGGTTTTGTTCCAAGCCTTCGTCTCTTCCTCCGTCGGCGGAGTCCATGGCTTTTGCCGAACGGGCGTGGTTTCCGAATCCGCAACGCCGTGCTGCGTTACATAGGCGGCAACCTCTTCGCGGCAATAATCGATTTCTTTGAAAAAAAACTGAATTCGTTTTCTGTCAAAGATGAAGCTTTTTCTTTCTTTGCCGAGAACCAGATCCAAGGAAACGATCAAAGGTTTTAGGGAAAGCTTTTTTCTCGCCGCATCGACGTCTGCGATAAAATCCGTGGCCGTCTTGCCGCTTAAAAAGATATCTTTAATAACCTCGTTTTCTTTATAGGAAAGCATCAGCGCCTTCCTATGACGCAGGCATCCCTCTATGCCCGGGCCGTAAGGCTGCATATAGGACATGGGCAGATCTTGCGGATCGGTTTCCGCCCTTTCGCGGAACGCGATCGAAGAGGCGACGTCTTCCCTTTCGCTGTAGGAGTCGTTCATGTCTTGCCTCGTAAAATGAATTCGTTTCAATGCGGTTGCCCAGTGTCGTGACAATAGAAGAAAGCGTCCTGCAGGGAAACCGCCTTCACTGCAGAGTTCAGAAAAATCAACGACAAGCTTGTTTAAATCCTCAATAAAGCGACGTAAGTCATTGATATAAAATAAATCGTTTTTTGCGCGACAGGGCTTGAAGATGCTATAATCGGCCCTATCTAGCATGAAGGCGGCGCGGGAAGGTTCGGCCGCCGAGAAGGGGTTTTGTCGCGTGAACGCTCCGGTTATGACACTTCCGGCCCTCAAGGGCGAAAGCAATCTTGCGCATTATTTGCGCGAGATCCGCCGCTTTCCCATGTTGGACGCCGATGAGGAGTTTATGCTCGCCAAGGCTTGGCGGGAGCATGGGGACCTGGAATCGGCGCACAGGCTTGTGACGAGCCATCTGCGCCTTGTCGCCAAGATCGCTATGGGTTATCGCGGCTATGGGCTGCCGCTTGCCGAGCTGATCGCCGAGGGCAATGTCGGCATGATGCAGGCCGTCAAACGTTTCGATCCCGATCGCGGTTTCCGCCTCGCCACCTATGCGATGTGGTGGATCAAGGCCGCTATTCAGGAATATGTCCTTCATTCCTGGTCGCTCGTGAAAATCGGAACCACGGCGGCGCAGAAAAAACTTTTCTTCAATCTCAGGCGCTTGAAGCGCGACATGAAGGCAATCGATGAAGGCGATATGTCGCCTGAACAAGTGCGCGAAATCGCCGATATTCTTTCCGTCCCCGAACATGAAGTCGTCGATATGAACCGCCGCCTTGCGGGCGGGGGCGATCAATCCTTGAATGCGCCGGTGCGGATCGACGGCGAGGGGGAGTGGATCGATTGGCTCGCGGACGAGACCGAAAGCCATGAAAAGACCATCGGCAACGCGCAGGAGCAGACCCAGCGCGAAAAAATGCTGGGCATCGCGATGGCGAGCCTTAATGGGCGCGAACGCGAGATCATCATCGCCCGACGCCTGAATGATCCGCCCGCGACGCTGGAAGATCTGTCCTCCCGTTTTGGGGTGAGCCGCGAGCGCGTCCGCCAGATCGAGGTGCGGGCCTTTGAGAAGCTTCAGGAAAATATACGGAAGCAGGCGGAACGAACGAACCTTATCGAAGTCAAATAAACTATTGTTGGATTGGCAACGCCGTCCATGTGGATCCGTTGCACACGTTAAGAGATCCGTTTGTCCAGCTTATCGTGCCCGCTTTGGCGCTGTTGCAGACCGTATCGCTTCCGATCTTCATTCCGCCCGCCACATCCAGTTCCGATTGAGGCGCCGTGTTTCCCGCGCCGATCCCGACCGCGCCGTTGCTTTGGATCGTAAAATCCCAGCCATTGTTATAAATCCCGACGCGGGTCGCATCGAAACTGCCGAAAAACTGGTTCGGCCCGACCCAGACGCCGCCCGTTCCGCCACTACCGTCTGTGCCCGTCCGGATTTGTCCGGTCGTTGCGAAATCGATGTTGGTGCCGCCGGTGCCCGTTATTTGCAGCCATGTTTGAGGCGTCTTTGTGCCAATGCCAATATACCCTGTGCCGTTTTCGACTGTCATGGAAACGAAACCGCCAGCCCCCAAGGGCAAATCATTCGCACCGGTCGTGTTGATGCCCTGCGCTCGGGCGGGAAGCGCCGCAAGAAGCCAGAGGAACAGGGCGATCAGGCAACAGATTTTTTGCATGACGGGACTCTCGGCCTTACTCTTTTTGTATCGAGACATAACAATTCGGCGAGTCGTTGCAGTTGCCGCACCAGATTTGCGTGTGCGTGCAGCCGTAGCCCCCATTCGCGTTGGTCGTGACGGTCATATATTCGTCCCATGAGAGGACCCCCGGCCAGATCGTTTGGCTGCAATTCGTGTAATAGTCGCACCAGATTTGCGATTCATAGCCCGGAAAGGTGACGCCGATCTTGTAATTCGATCCGCCGACGGTCTTCCATGCCGTTCCGGTACAGATAAGAAGATTGCCCCCTGAATAGGAAAGCGTTCCTGCTCTCGCCGTCGTGCAGCTTCCCGTATCCGTGCCGATCTTGACTCCCCCCGCAACATCCAGCGCGGCTTGCGGCAGCGTGGTTCCTATCCCGACCGCGCCCGTATTTTGAACCGTCACGGCCCAGTTGTTGTTGTAGATTCCAAGGCGGCTTGCATCGCCGCTTCCGAAAAACTGGTTTGGCCCGACCCATACGCCACCCGTTCCGCCTATGCTGTCCGTGCCCGTTTGGATGCGTCCGGTCGTCGCGAAATCGATGTTGGTGCCGCCGGTGCCCGTTATTTGGAGCCATGTGCCGGGCGTTTTCGTGCCAATGCCAATATGGCCCGTGCCGTTCTGGATCGTCATGTCAACCGCGCCGCCTGCGCCGAGCGGCAAATCCTGTCCCGGGGATGAGTTGATGCCCATATCTTCCGCATGGACGCAGAAGGCCCAAAAAACGAGGAGAAGAGGGACGCGATGCGGGCGGAAAAAAGAAATCATAGCCGTTCCTTCAAGAAGAGAGAAAAGTTTCCATGATTATCAGAACGTCGCCTAACCTCCGTTGCGTTTGCGGACTTCGTCGAGGCCGGTGACGTTCATGACGTCCGGGCCCCAGATTTTTTTCAATTCTTCCTGCGCTTCCTTCAACGATTTGACGCGCGTTTCGTATTGCGTAATCGTCAGCATCGCCATCGCGGGCGGGATCGCGTAAAGCAACAACTGTCCGGCCGCCGCCGATCCAAGCATGATAAGCCAGTTCGTCGGCTGTTTGACGATCGCGAGCGCGGCCTCCATCGTCTGGCCGCGCAGCCAGAGATCGAGGAGAAACGGAAACACGCCCGCGATGTTCAAAAAGCCGATCGTCGCCGTCGTCGATCTGTGTTCGTCCGTATCCGTCAAAAGCGCGACCAAAGTCGGAAGAAGGCCGAGGCAAACAAGAACCGTCGGCAGGCCGAAGGGAAGCAGCGCGCCGGCAAGGATCATCACCAGGACGAATTTTCCTCCGCCTTTGCCTTTTTTGCCCTCTTTTCCCTTGCCGCCTTTCGCTTTGTTTTCGGCTTTCGGTTTTTCGTTCGCCATCGCTTCCCTCTTTCTAGCCCAGGCTTTGCATGATCGCGCGGATCAGCGTCAAACCGATCATCGCGATCGCGACGAGGCAGGCCACGGTCGCCGCCACGGGCGCGCCGACTTCGCGCGCCACGCTCGCGCGATGCGAAAGCTTGTTCTCAATGAACGCGATTTCCTTCGTCACGTCCTGATACATCAGGCGCGCGTGCAGGAAATCCTGTTCGTCCGCCTGAATCCGCCTCGGGTCGTCGATCATGTGCGCCATGGCGGCGAGGCTTCCTTTGTCCGCCGCGTCCTTGATCAGGCGCTTCATTTTTTCCTGCATCGGCTTGCTGAGGTAGCGTTTGACGACGGGATCCAGAAGCGGCAGCACCCATTTCGCGAGATGCGGCACTTCATCCGGCCCGTAGCGATGCTGCAATTCGCTGAAAAGCGCCAGAAACGCGAGCGCGCGCCGCGACGGCACTTCGGAGGGGCCCATGGCGATGAAGATCGAGTCGCTGCGCCTGTCGCGCGCGATCAGAAAGGCCGCGATATGCCGATCCATCGGTTCGGCCGGACGCGCGGGATTCTGCGCCGCGACGCGGTCGAGCGCCGCCAAAAGCGCGCGCGGCGCGTTCACATATTGGCCGCGCAGCATGGGGCTGAGGCACGCCAGCGCCGGGTTCAGTTCGTAAAGCGCGCGTTCGATCCCGTTGCCATAGGAGGATTTTTCGATCATGGAGCGCACGCGCTCCATCTGCTGGGCCAGCGGCACCAGATCGACCTTGCTGTCCTTTTGCGCGTTGACCCAGAGCGTCACGAACTGGAACGCGATGATCTCGCTGATGATCTGGATGCTGCCGTTGTTGATGATCGCGTCGGCTAGCATGCCCGCGACGCCCGACGGCATCACGGCCACGCCGCGATAGCGGATGGGCGCGGCGGGATCAAGCGCGATGCAGACCCGCGCGACAAGCTGATCGTCGTAATGCGCCGTTTTGCCGCTGTTCTTCAGCTGTTCGACCGAATCCGCGACGTCTTTCGCGCGCTCCTCATCGCCAAGCGAACGCATCAGCCATTTGTCCAGATTGCCGCCTTCGATTAGCTTGACGGCTTCGGGGATGTTCGCGTTCAGCCCCACCGCAAGCGGACGAACCTGCCAATAATCTTTGCCCCCAAGCGAGAAATGGCGGCTTGCGCGGCGCCCCGCATCCGTGTTTTTCGGCGTAAGCCTGCGGCCCGCCAACCATTGCTCGAGATCCGTGGCGCTCCACCTTTGGCGCGCGTCGTCCGTCAAAAGACCGCGTAAAATCTCGATATGCGCCGTCGGCAATCGGCGCGAGCCGATCAGCGTGTTGAAACTTCCTTTTTGAAGTTTCATCTGAATGATCGTTTGATCGTCTGTGCCCGCAAGCGGATTGAACCCCAAGACCGCCAGCGCCAACGTTATGCCGAAGGCATAGCAATCGTCCGTGTGCACGCCCGGCCCCCGCCCGATGGGCAGGGTCATTGCGCGCTCGATCGTCTCAAACAGAACCGGCTGGCTGATCCCCGGCGGAGCCGACAGGCATTCGCCAAGCTGGGGCGGGGTGGCGCTTCCGTCGCGCCAGAAAATGTTCGTCGGCCGAATTCCCCCGTGCACGATCCCCGTGCGCTCGAACTCGGCAAGCGCGCTTACGAACGGCATCACGAAAAAATGATGCAGCGCGTCTTCGCCCATCGGCGGATGCGTCTCATCCAGCGTGCGCCAATAACGCGGCGCAAGCGGCCTTTCATAGGCCAGCGCAAAATAACGCGCGTTGTGCGCCGTCCAATGGACGACGCCGCTTTCCCGAAGACGCAGGATGCTGGGGTTGTCGATGTTTCGCATCATCGACGCAAGCTCGGCGCGCGGCGGCATGCTCGACATGCAGACAATTGCCATCAAATCCGCCGTCGCCGCGCCCTTCATTTGCGCCGCATAGACCGTGCCGCCCGTCGCCGCGAACTCTGGCAAGGGCGCATCTGGATAAATGTTGACGCGGCCTTCAAGAGAAAGGCCTGTGCCAAGATTTTGTTGAGGGGCGGGTTCGGGCGGCATGGATAAACGGTTGGAATTGGGGAACGAATCGGAACAAACAGTTTTGCAAAATTTACCTTAAAAGCCCCTTAAGCCTCGTTAACCTCGTTTCATTCCGGATCTGCTCTCGATTAAGTTCGTGCAACCAAAGGATTTCTGTTGATTTAAGCCGCAGGCTCGTATAGAGGATCACGTCGATTTGAAGCAAGGATCGCCGCCGTTCGCATCGGTGTTTCTCTGCGCCAGGGCCGATTTTAAGGTCAGGCCACGGCAGAGGTGATGCGAGGTCGGTGGCGCAAGGCCGAAATCCGCCGGCAGGCCCTGTTTTTTCATCTCGATTTTTACGCTGTCCCCTTCGTCTAGAGGCCTAGGACATTACCCTTTCACGGTAGTAACACGGGTTCGAATCCCGTAGGGGACGCCAATAAAATCAAATACTTAAGGCCGCCTCAGGGCGGCTTTTTTGTTTTGTACGGCAAAAATACGGCATAGACTGGCGGGGACAGAGGGGTATGCAGGGAAACATTCGGAGACATTTCATTCCCGTTGGTTTGAAGAATGCACGCCCGTGATGAGCTGTGCAGCTTTGCGCGACAAGGAACAAATATGAACAAGTCAGGCAAACGTATCGTTAAATCTTTCGATAGCGCGGCTTCGCGTTATGACGCGGCGGCAACGCTTCAAAAGCAGGTGGCGGCAGAGCTTGTCTCGTTCGTTAGCGATGCAACGCCGCAGACCATACTCGACATCGGGTGTGGGACGGGGTTAGCGACGGTTTGTGTAAACGAGGCTTGGCCAGAAGCGCGGCTTACGGCGCTGGATGCCGCGCCGTCCATGGTCGCCGCGACGCGCCGGAAACTTCCCGAGGTGCAGATTCTTGTCGGAGACGCGGCGCAGGTTCCCTTCTTGCCGGGAACGTTCGATCTTGTCTTATCCAGCATGATAGGGCATTGGCTTTCCGATCCGGTACAGGCGGTCGAGGCTTGGAAAGAAATCTGCGCACCGCGTGGCCGTATGGCTGTTTCGCTTCCGGTTGAAGGCAGCCTTGCCGAATGGAAAGAGCTGTGCCGCGAAGCTGGTGTTATCGACAGGCTTTGGCCGTTCCCGAAGGCCAGCCTTTTCTCGGGGACGGGCCTTTGCTCCGAGGTTAGGTCTTATCCTCGAACCTATGAATCCGCGAAGGCCTTCTTAAAAAGCATGAAGGATACGGGGGCGGATAACGGGAATCCCGACAAGCCGCCGATGCGGCCCGCCGATCTGCGTCGTGTCTTACGCTGCAGCCCAAAGCCCTTCACAGCGACATACCAAATTCTTTATCTGCATTTATAGCGATCTGCCACCTTTACAGCTATCTCATCCAGATAATCGATATGCGCTTTCAATCACAGGCAAAGCTAAGTGAGTCCGAAATTGCGGCAGTGTTTGGGTGATTGGCTCAAGCGTATTGCACAGAGATTGCTTGGTAAGAATGTGCGGCACGATTCATCCGTAAGGGCTTTTCCCTCATGGTACGCGGAAGGTGTGCGCCGTGTCTTTGGATCGTGTCTTCCCGACGAAAAAGAAGCATTGCGTAATTGTGCAAATTGCCGATGCTGAAAAACTTCAAGCGGTCTTTGTAGTCTTTTTTCGCGGCGGCGGTGCACTCTGTCTTGGCCCGCGCTTGTGCAAGTCTCAGCTCGCCCTTACAAACTTCACGATAAGCGATATAAGCGCCTTGGGTCAGGTATAGATCCTTGATCCGCCGCATCGGAATGTCGTTGATCGTTTCAACGCGGCCATTCCTGATGAGCTCGGGAAGTTCGACCTCAAAGAAAACCTTATCAATTCCTGCGCCACAGACATGCGTTTCAATGTGCCCCGAGCAAGCCTTTGCAAACTCCCGCGAGGCAAAGCGCATAACTTTGTCGGCGTTCTTGAAAGCTTCGGGGGAATTGTTGCCATATATTCTTTTGAAATATTCATATATGTCCTGCCCGTGATCATAGTCGCCAAGCTTTTGTCCTATAATGCTATCGTCAATAAGGGCGGGGACTCCAGCGGCATGATCGAAAGCACGATCATGATTGTCTATGACCTTGAGCGCTTCTGTTATGAAATTGAGAGGGCCGGAATAAAGTTGAACGCGACCACGAACCTGCAACGCATTAATGCCGTGCGTTTTGATTACGTCTTTAATGACGTTTATCACGTCAAAAGATGTCGGCTTTTTAGGCTTCCAAGCGCACATGTTTTCCCCGTTCGTGTAAAAAATAGACGGGGATGATTAGCGGACGCTCGGCGCGGGCAATTCCCCGCGAGCTACTGCATCCTTTTTCATGCGCTCAATGATGTAGCGGGAAGGCCTGTCATAGACATCAATGATTTTAAGTTCCCAAATTTCGCTTAGGAGATTGGTCTTGCGTCCTTCTTTGAGGAAGTGCGCTGTGTCAAAATATTGCTTGCCGTCATCGGCATCAAGTTGAACAAAAATTTCTCTCGTCGTTCCGTCCAGAAAAGTTGCTGTGTAAACCGTTCCTTTGGGCGGCTGTATCCCACGCGTACCAGCATAAATGGTCGCGGTCGGTACAATATCCCGAACTGGTTGCACGATGTTAGACACGTTGCTTTTCTTTTCCTTTCTGTAACGCGGCACTTGTCTAGGGCCGTCCACAGAAATACGAGACAAATCAATTGCGAAGCTCATGATACATTCTCCTTTTGGGTTCGTAAAATAATTTCAACTTTGTTAACTATTTCGCTCTGTTGGCGAATGATGCAGATCATGAGGGGATCATAACAAAAATTTGGCCATAAAACAATTTCATCATTACTTTCAATAAGTTATCGTAAATACTTTATTAATATTAAGACTTTTATCCTGTCTGTTTCATGAGTTAGCGGAATTGCATTAACCATAGCTCTGATTTCGGTAGTGAGAAGTTTGACGAGATTTAATGCGTCGCAGCTTACTTTCTCTCTCCGGCTTTCCCGTGTTGCATCATGCGTTCCTTCGCGTTGGCTTCTGGCGGGGCTGTTTGGCTTTTCTGAAACCCCGCGATCAGTCGCAGAGTTTCCGCGCATCGCATGGTATTTATCTCGGCGCTGTTCTGTTCAGGGTATTCGGCGTGTGACTGGATCTCTGCCCGACAGATTTGGGATTCCGGCGAGCGCCCAGAGGCGCAGGCAATTTTCCAGCACATTTCTTCGAAGTCATTGAGAAAGATCGGGATGAGGCCGATCTCTGTCTGCGCGCACAGGCTTTCAAGGAGGGCTTCGTGGCACTTTATTTTGTCCGACAAGACCTTTGATCGCCGCAGAGTTTCTTTAAGCTCTGTTATCACCTGTTCAGGCGGCAACCCTGTGCCGCGCCGACCGTTGCAGGACACGCCGCGCTAAAAGCGCAGGAGCGTGACCGAGGTTCATGCCGCAGCGCAGCGAAGGCGTGACAAACTTTCTTCCTTCTGTGCCGGAGGGCACAGGGTCATTGTCCTACAAAACTGGTCGCCCACGGCATTGGTGCAACCAATGCGTAAGTGCGCCTTTGTTGTATGACAATGGGTGACACCGCGCGTGTAGTACAATAGTGGCGGCTCTTATTGGTGGACAAATGGTGCGGCGCAAATAGCTCAAGGCTAACCAAAACGGGCCCGAAAGGAACCTTTCCCTTTTTGCTTCACGATTAAATCTGACCGTTGAAAGGCATATATTGCGGCTTCCTTAGGTGTCGTTACGGCATGGCGGCCATTTTTAAATTTGGAATGAACGCCGTGTTTTTTGTCTTTTTTCTTGTGGTGTTTTTTGCCAACCTCTTTTTTAGGGGGCAGCGCGGCGGGCTGTTCCGGCTGAATTTGATTTTGTGAACCAGCAGGGGGCGCGACAATTTCTTGCTGCGGCGGCTGCGATGAGGGATTTTCTATTTGCTGATTCGCATTCGTCGGCGCGGGCGGGTCAACTGTTTTTGCGGTTTTATCGTTCTTGTCAGAAGAGCCCGCGCCTGTCTGCGGTGCAGGTTCATCCGGTTTTGCGGCTTCACCGTTCTTGCCAGAAACAGCGTTTTCTATCTCCTGTTTTTTCTGGCCCTTGTCGCCTGCCGTATTTTGATCTGTCGCAGCAGGGGGCTTCCAAAAGCGATCCTGAACTCTTTTCAAAATCGGAGGGGGCGCAACGGCAACAACAAGGCCCGTTATCGCAAGTCCATAGCCCAATACATAATTCCAGAAAGATACTCTTTTATCTTTTCTGCGTTGGTTCTCGGCTTCTTTCTTATCTTCGGCTCGTGCTTTTCTTTCGTCGGCTAACGACTTGTTCAAATCTCCAATTGTCGTGTGCGCCGCGACAAGCTCGGTTTGCAACTCCTGAAGTTTCGACGTTTGATCTCCCGCAAGCGTGTGAACGGCATCTATCTTTTGACCCCGCAAATCCCCCTTTTTCTCCATATTGCCCAACGTATCCAAAATACTTTGTAGATTAACGGACTCAGGAGTGTTTTTTTGAGATTCGAGCTTACTGCGAATCCGATCTTCAATTCTTTGAAGAAGTTTTTTGTAATTCCGGGGAGGATCTTCTCGCACCTCTTTTATGAACTTTGTAATTCTCTCTTCGCTTTCAAGAGTCGATTTTGCCTTTGCCAAAGCGTCAGGACTTCTTTCGGCATCGTTCAGCAAAACAATCAGGGCAGCCAAAGCAACCGGATCGTCGCTCCGCGTATCAAATTTCCTTATGGCATCTTCATAAAAATCGATCGGAATAGAAACAAACATAACAATCTCCGCCGATGGAATATAGCGGGGATTGTAGCGTATCTATGATTAGTGGCGCGTTAATTTCCGGAAATTATTCTGAAAAAAGACGAAGAAAAGAAAGCCCTTACACAAACTTTACCCTTTATAAACCTTACGGGGCAGGAATCCTGCCTCAACCGGGACCATTCGCGATGTCTGAAATAACTTTGTGCATGCGCTGCATATAGGCCCTGTCGGCTTCGATTTCCTCAGGGGTAAATTGTTTCATGGATTCCTGACGCCACTTTTCAAGCCTTGCTTCTGAGACCCTTTCGACGGTCTGCCTGACTTCCTCTTTGGTGATGGGCGGCACATCCTTAATGCCAGATTGCAAGCTTTCCCAAATCAGTCGCGTATATTTCTTGTCCAACGCAACGCGCTCTTCCTCGGTGCAAAGGGCGCGACGTTCATATAATTCCAACATAAGCCTCTGGGGGCCCTTTATAGGGGGCGCATCGCATCGACGCGCATCGACCTCTCGCTCCGCCCCCTTCATGGGCGTGGCAAGGGCTGTTGGCATCGATCTGTCACTTCTGGCAAGCGCTGGCATGGCGGCAACTCCAAACCCAGTTCCTCGAGAACCTTCAACCTGAGGCTCTTCGGATGTTTGGCAGAGATTATAACCCGAAGTTGAGGCCGTTTCTAGTTATCCTTTCTAAATCCTTTATTTTCAGGGGAGGGGCTGTCGGCCCTCCTTGTTTTTACTTGTTTTTCTTGATCTCATGGTTAATGAAATAGTGCCAGCCATCATCTCCTGCGGCACGCCATAAAAGAAAAGCCCCCAATGGGGGCTTTTCTTTTATGGCCTGCGCTTCGCGCTTCGAAGCCGTAGGGTTCGACAAAAAGCTTAGCGAAGGCAAGCCGAAGGCGCAGTCTGAGCTTAGCGTTTGCCGCGCAGCAAGCGTCGATTAATCCTGCGGAGCCCAACGGGCGAAGCAGGAAGGCGCGCAGCGAGCACATCCCGTAGGGGACGCCAATAAAATCAAACACTTAAGGCCGCCGCAGGGCGGCTTTTTTTGTTTTGTACGGCAAAAATACGGCATAAACGGACAGGGATTGAAAGTCATGCCGGAAAACGAAGCGGTACGTCGTGGCGCGACGCTATCCATATTTCTACACTAAAACTCATATTCATCCGGCATGCATTGGAAAGCGGCTGACGCTAATACGGGGCAACGGCTTCGATTTTTACATTCGTAAGCATCCAAGATGTCAAAAAGGAAGATCACCTGAGGTGATTTGCACACAATTATTGCTCATACATACCGAAAACGCGGAACCCCATTCATTATCGCATCTAATGCTGTAATCTCTATAATAAATATAATGCAATGCATTCAATGAACCATGTGTATTCGCTTACTTAGCATCGCATATTGTGTGAATATTGGGTCTTGAATCTCGGCGTTTTATTGCCATATCCTCTTTCTAACTCAAAAGGAGGGGTAATGGACACTAACGAAACCTTGCTTCGCGCGATTCTGGCAACTGTTGCTCGTCAAGCATTCCCACCTGAGATGCTTTATAAGATTGTTGCTCCGACCTCCGCAAGCAGTAAACAGCTTACAGCTTATAATCTGTGTGATGGGAACACGCCTCAAGCCGAAATTGCCAAAAAGGCAAAGTTAGACAAGGGGAACTTTAGCCGCGCCCTAGCTAGATGGATTGAGGAGGGGGTGGTCATTCGAGTTGGCAAAGAACAAATTCCTTTGCATTTATATCCCTTGACCAAAACATTCCTGAATAACCCTTCCGAAGGATAGCCAATATGTCAGACGAAATATCCGAAAAACTCGACGTCCTTATCAAGCTTCAGGCCGCTGCCCTAACGGCTCAAATGGAGTCTGTTAAGGACAAAATAGTCTTTCTTGCAAAAGCAGGATTGCGCCCAACGCTAATTGCCGAAATCGTTGGGGCGACAACCAATCATGTGAATGTGACGCTTTCTAAAGCACGGAAAGCATCGTCAAAATAGCCCTTTTTTAGATGGAAAGAACATGACAGACGAGAGCGAAAAAGCGCTTATTCAAGAACTGCAGTAGGTTCGCAAGCTTTTGATGTTTCAGGCTTTGGCGACGGGATACAAGCAAAAACATTTGGCTGCCGCGCTCGGCGTTAGTAATGTGACAATCAGCCTCATGATGCCAAAAGGCTTTGCTAGGGATGTTCCCATCGGGCGCAATGTCGATCTCGCGGAGGATTAAATGACGGAAGAGCAAGCGAACAAAATTATCAAGGAGCTAGAGATGCTGCGGAAACTGCGGCTTTTTGAGCTTTTTGACAAAGGCTATTCTCAAGCGCAGCTTGCCCAAGCCTTAGGGGTTAGCCAGCCTACGATAAGTCGAATGTTGCCAAAAGGGATGGGCCAAAAGGGCTAAAAAGATGACGAAAAAAATAACAGTGATTGATCCTACCGGAAACCATGAGGAAAACCTAACTCAGTGGGCAAAAACTCTTGGAAAGAACAAGTTGCGGCGCAAGCTTTTTAATGCCGTCTACGGGCGCAGCAAAAAACCAATGTCAAAAAAACAAATTATGCAAATCGCTGGAATTAAAGATTTCCAGCAGGCCCAAAACGAATTGAATCATTTGGCCTCTTACGGCTTGATTGTTGCGCAAGATAATGACGGTGCCATCAAAGACAGGAGCCAAATTCTGTATGGTAAAGACCAAAATGTTAGGAAATGCAGAAAAAAAATTGCCGCTCTTGCAGATATCCGAAGCACGCTGCGCAAATCCCTACAAAACGTCGTCCCTTGGTCTTGAATTTAGGAGCACTTCGATCACTTCGAAAGATAAGAGAGAAGCCGCTTCGGGGCAAAAAACATTTGAACGTATTATATTTAACGGCGAGTCCGATTGCGAATGACCCGCTTAGGGTTGATGCTGAAGTTGCCATTGTCCAGAATGAAGTGCAGCGTTCAAGGTTCAGAAATCGTATTTCTATCTTTCATAAACCAGCGGCAGATTTGAGGTCCTTGTTGGATGGATTAAATGACCATAAACCGGCCATCGTTCATTTTTCAGGACATGGTGAAGAAACTGGCATTGCAATGGATAATAAATCTGTTTGTAGTCCAAGTTCGCAAGACGTTCCTTTTAGTCTTCTATCGCAAGCATTAGCTGCTACCGATATCCGACCTAAAATCGTCGTATTAAATTCTTGTTATAGCTCTGGTGCGAAGAAAGCCCTTCTTAAGGAAGTTGACGTTCTCATCGTTATGAAAACGTCGATAAGTGATTTAGCTGCCGCAAATTTTGCAGCACAGTTTTATGCTGCCGTAGCTTCTGGGCAGTCTATTCAGGCCTCGTTCTCACAAGCTAGGATTGCCGTTGCAGCGGTTTCTTTGAATGAAACAAGAACTCCAGAACTAGTAGCAGCAAAAGGAGTTGACCCCGCTAAGATAGTCTTAACTTGAATGACGAGGGGATTTGCACTTCAGTAAATATAACCTTCACGAGACACAATAACCACTTTGTCCCGCGACGCGCGCAAGGTTAGATTATGGCTGCACATCGGGCATTTTCTTGTCACAACCTTTCCAGCCACCTCTCCGTATCAACACACGCCACAAGCATCCGTGTCTTTAACCCTTTCTGGAAAAAACAATGCCTCAACCCGCCTCCGTCAATTGGTCAATCATCCCCGTCACGCCATTCAGCCAAAACTGCACGCTTGTATGGTGCGCCAAAACAAACAAAGCCGCCGTTGTTGATCCGGGCGGAGAGGTCGATCTTATTCTGTCTGAGATCAAGAAGCGGGGCCTGAGCCTTGAGAAAATCTGGGTCACACACGGGCATCTCGATCACGGCGGCGGAGCCAAGGCGTTGAAAGCCGCCACTGGCGCGTTGATCGAGGGCCCCCATAAGGACGATTTGTTTTTGACCGCGAGCATTTCTCAACAGGCCCGACTCTATGGCCTCGAGGGCATGGACAGTTTTGAGAGCGATCGTTGGTTGAAAGACGGCGATACGGTCGCCGTTGGCGAGGCGAATTGGCAGGTCATTCACTGCCCGGGCCACACGCCCGGCCATGTGGTGTTTTACAATCGCGACATCAATTTAGCGTTGGTCGGCGATGTTCTTTTTAAGAACTCTATCGGGCGAACCGACTTTCCGGGCGGCAACGCGGCCGATCTGATGAAGTCCATCAAGCAAAAACTCTGGCCGTTAGGCGACGTCACCTTCGTTCCCGGGCATGGCGAACGATCGACCTTTGCGCAGGAACGCCGGAGCAACCCCTACGTGGCGGACAACTGAGAGTCTTCCCGCCGTCGCCTCTCCAGCCGTTATTTTGCATTTATATGGAATTGCGAATAGTTCTTTAAAATTGGAACGGTTTTCAAGAAAATAAGCGCAAAGAATACAAAAATATGCTTCCCAAAATAAAAAACCGTTCTTGTTGCGCCGCACATAAAGCGCTGACCCGAAAAAACGTGTGCATTCTACAACAACGCATAAAAACAAGGCGTCAAAAGCTTGCGAGGCTTTGACACGATGACCGCCCGCGTGTTGTGTCATGGAGTGGAAGCATGTGCTTCTCCTGCGCGTTCTGAACCCCTAAGACAGAGAGGTTATCAATGAAAAAAGTAATGTGCGCCGCCTTGGTTGCGGCTTTTGCGTTAAGCGCGGGCAGCGTGCGCGCCGAAGAATTATGGAATCCGCATCTTCGCGGCCTCGACGAGGGGCTTGCGGCGGGCGCTCTTCCGCCGGAGGGATTCTATATGATCAACGACAGCTATTTCGGACAATGGAAAGACTATAACGGTAGCGGCAACGGCATGCCCCACAAACTCGACGTGTTCGTCGATGCGCCGATCCTTTTGTGGAGCACGGGGCTGAAATTCCTCGGCGCCGACTATGCCGTCGCCGTAGCTCAGCCCTTCGACTACACAAGCACGTTTGCCAACTCGGTTCCAAGCGCTGGAAACGGCCATATCGGTTCGTTCAACACCATTTTGGTTCCAGGCATGTTGTCATGGGCCTTGCCTTACGACTTCCACGTCAAGACCTCGCTTGCGGTCGCTTTGGACGATGCGAGTTCTTCGTCGGGCAAGTTCGCGCCGCCTAACGACGGTGCGGGAGCCGGCAACGGATTCACGACCTTCGAGCCGGGCGTAGGGGTCAGCTGGCTTCATGACGGTTGGAATCTCAGCGCCGACATGCAGTACGACTATAATCTCATCGACAGCGCGACGCATTATCTGTCGGGCGACCAGATCGCCATCGACTACACGGCCACAAAGACGTTCGACAAATGGACCGCCGGTCTTGGCGCTTATCAGGAAAACCAGCTTGAGAGAGACAGGCTTCACGGCGTTGGCGTTGCGGACTCGTCGCGCCAGACCTATGGCATAGGCCCGATCGCGGGGTATGACTTTGGACCTGTCAATGTTCAGGCGATCTACAACTTCAATCTCCTGACGCAAAACGATAACGGCGGGAACTTCTTCAATCTCCGCTTCATCGTGCCGTTGCACTAAGCGCATCGTCCGATCGAAAAAAAGGGGGCGTGTCGGAAAGACCGATGCGCCCCTTTTTTATGCTCCTCCGGCGCCTCTTTTTTCTTGGCATGATTTCTTGGCTGTTTTGCGCTATTCTCTATGCCCCGGCTTCTTACAGATGGAGGGCTCTATGGCTGAGAGAAAAAATAGTGTGACGCTATTCGGCAATCCGTTGACGCTTTTGGGCGAAGCGGTGGTCGTGGGCCAGAAGGCTCCCGATTTCACGGTTCTCGATAGCGATCTAAAACCCAAAAAACTTGCGGATTTTACGAGCAAGGTTCTGATCATCGCCGCCGTTCCTTCGCTCGATACCGATGTCTGCGATCGCGAGGCGCGGCGTTTCAACAGTGAAGCCGCGAAGCTCGGCGCGGATGTGCGCGTCTTGACCATCAGCATGGATCTGCCTTTTGCGCAAAAGCGTTGGTGCGCCGCCGCGGGGATCGGTCAAGTCGTCGTTTTGTCCGATCATCGCGACGCGAGCTTCGGCATGAACTGGGGCGTTTTGATCAAGGAATTGCGGTTGCTTGCCCGCTCGGTTTTTGTCGTGGGCGCGGACGGCATCGTGAAATACGCGGAGATCGTGCCCGAGGCTTCGCATGAGCCCGACTATGAATCCGCTTTAACGGTGGCCAAAGCTTTGGTTTAGCCAAGCGTTTTTGGCCAAGAGTTTTTGGCCAAGAGTTTTTGGTTTGTGCGCTTCGATGTGATAAACTGGCCGTCCGAACAAAAAGAAAAAACCTAAGAGGAGGACGGACCATGGGAAACCCTTTCGTTCATATCGAACTGAACACGACGGATCTAGCGAAGGCGAAAAGCTTTTATAAAGACCTCTTCGACTGGAAACTGGAAGAAATGCCGATGGAGGGCGGAAGAAACTACACCATGATCGTTGTGGGCGAGGGAACCGGCGGCGGCATGATGACGCATCCCATGCCGGGCGCGCCGTCGATGTGGCTGCCTTACGTCGAAGTTGCGGATGTCGCCAAGACGACCGAAAAAGTCGAGTCGCTGGGCGGAAAGGTCAAGGTCGAGCCGACGGAAATCAAGGACGCCGGATGGTTTTCGATTGTCGTCGATCCGACCGGCGCCGTGCTTGGGCTCTGGACGGGAAAGAAATAAAGGAAAGCAAGAGAAGAAGGGTCGCAGTCTTTGCGGGCTGCGGCCTTTTTTTTAAGCGCTTGCCGTGCTATTTCTGGATTCAGGATCCGGAAAAAAGAGGAGGCAATCATGAGTGTCGTCGTCGAACGCCGTTTCGATTTTGTCGGCCCGGCCATCATCAAATACGGCATCGGCTATGGCGCCGTCGCCGCGATGATTTTGTCCTACAGCGCCAACAAATCCATTTTGTGGATGCTGATCGACGGATGGCTGAGCTGGCTTTACGTGATCTATTATGCGCTGTTCAGAGCGTAGGGTTCTCTTTGTTTTTCTGATCGTCCTCGGCCTGCTCGGGACGTTTCAAGCGAGCTTTGCCGCGACCGATAAGATCGACGGCGACATTATCGGCGCGCCTGCAACCTATGTTGTGCAGGAAGAGGACAATCTTTACGACATCGCGCGGCGGTTCGATTTGGGCATTGCGGATCTTCGCGCGGCCAATCCGGACGTCGATATCTGGCTGCCCGGCGAAGGGACAAAACTCGTTCTGCCGATTATGCACGTGCTTCCGCCCGCCGAACGCAAGGGCATCGTCATCAATCTTGCGGAATTGCGGCTTTATTATTTTCCCAATCCGGAAATCGCCATGACCTATCCTTTGGGGATTGGACAGGAGGGATGGCAAACCCCTGTCGGGCATACGACAATCATCAGAAAGCAAAAAGATCCCGTTTGGATTCCGCCGCCTTCCATCCGGCGCGACGAGCCGGATCTGCCCGCCGTTTTTCTGCCCGGCCCCGACAACCCGCTCGGCGCTTTTGCCCTTTATCTCGGCTGGCAAGGGTACAGGATCCACGGCACCAACCATCCTTACGGCATCGGCTGGCGTTCAAGCCACGGCTGCATGCGGCTTTATCCCGAAGACATCGCGGAATTGTTTCCGGTTATCCCTATCGGCGCGCGCGTGATCGTCGTCGATACGCCCTATAAGCTTGGATGGAACGCGAAGGGGCTTTGGCTTGAGATCGCGCCGACCCAAAAGCAGGCCGACGCGCTTGCGGACGACAAGCAACCTCCGGCCGCAGACATTCCCGGGCTTCATAAAAGCATCGCGCAATTTGCGGGCGACGCGGCGGACGACATCGACTGGGACGCAGTCGAAACCGCCGCCGCGCATCCTTCCGGCGTTCCCGTGCTTATCCTGAGCCGCGACGAGTAGCCTATTTCTTCTGCGACTGCATAAAGGCGCGGTTCGCTTTCTCGCTTGCCGCCTGCGCCGCCGCAGCCGATTGCGCCGCCGATTGGGCCGCTTTCGCCGCTTCGTCGCGCGCTTCCATCGCCATCGTTCGTGTGTCGTTCAGCGTTGCCCTGTCCTCCGGGCTCAGTTGCGAGGCGCAACCCGCCAGCATGATAAAGGTGGCCAAGGCGATTGTTTTTGTTATGCGCATAACGCACCCCCTCTCTTTGACTGTTAGGACGGAAAGATTTCCCCGAAAAGAAGGAACATTATATCACGATTGGGTAAATTTGTAATGATTAATCGATAGCCCGCCACGGCATAACGCAGGTTTCGCATTTTGGAACGATTTTAATTTCCGGCTTGCATACGCCCGCGACGAAAGCGCCCAAACTTCTTTGAGCTTCAGGGATGATCGACGACAGGACGGGTTTTATTTCTTCCGCGGTACGAGCCAATCCATGACGGCGCGAAGCGACAGCGTCCTTTTGTTCGTGCCCCGTTTTCGGCGCTCGATCTTCATCTCCTCTTCGAAACGCGCGCGCGCTTTTGCGGCGGCAAGTTCGCGTTTGTAGAAAAGCTGTTCTTCGGGAAGCGGCGCGCGTCCGTTCTCTTTCGACGGGCGCGCGATAAAAGGAAGAGCGAGAAAATAAGACGCGGCGCTTTCCTGCCCGAAGGGGCGGCTGCCCCAGTGCGTGGACTGCTGGCCTATGGCGCGGTGGCTCCAGCGGACATGGTGAAAATGCGGCGGCGGCGAGAGCGACGCGTCGAGCGGTATATAGCGTTCTTTCGAACGAAGAGCCGCGCCCCGCCACGCGCCTTCTTTGGGCAGGGGGCCTCGGCTGTGCGCGGGCGCGCCGTGTGCGACCGCATGGTTGGAATGACCGGTCGCCGATGCTTCTTGAACGTGTTCCGAAGACCGGAGATGCGCGCCGCCGCCATGGGCTTCCGGCGCTTCCTCCCTTTTCTCGGGCGCGGATCGTTCAGGCGCGGCTTCCGGCGTTTCTCGTTCGATCCGACTTTCCGGCGCGGCTTCCGGCGTTTCTCGTTCGATCCGACTTTCCGGCGCGGCTTCGGTCGACGTCGCTGAAGACGCTGCGCGTTCGGAAACTTGCGGCTCCGGGATTTCTTGCGGCCCTGCTTCTGCAGCGCTTTCGGCGGACGGCGTTTCTTCGGCGACCGGCGCGCCGGGCGTTAACGCTTCTTCGCCCAAGGATTCTTGACCTTGCGCTTCGGGTGCTTCTTGAAATTCCTCAGGAACGGCAAGAAAAACGGACTGTCCTTCGGCTTCAGCGGACGAAAGCGTCTCTTGAAACGGCGCGGAGGGGAAAACCGCGAGAGGCGTAATTTCCTCAGCCGCGCTGGCGGCTTCCGCCGTTTCTGCCGCAGCGGCTTCGGGTTCTTCGCCAACAGGTTCTATGCCGGCAGCTTCCTCCGTTTCGGGGAAAGGCCGCACGGGTTCTTGCAAAAGAACGGGTTCGGACAATTCACTTTCGACTTCGGACGTTATTTCCGCGAGCGTTTCAAGATTTTCAGCCCGTTCCGACGGCAGCTCTTCCGGCGACGAGGCGAACGAAGGCGGAAAGGCTTCAGGCGATGGCGGCTCTTCGCCTGTTTCTTCCGCGCGCGCTTCTTCCGCCAAAAGCTCCGGCAAGACGAAAAACGCGCCCGAGGATAGGATTTCCGTTTCTTCCGGACGAGAAACTTCTTCGACCGAACCCGTCTCTGCGGTCGGTTGTTCTTCAAGCGCGATAAGGCGCTCTTCTTCCGTAGCCGCGCGTTCTTCGCTTTGTTTTTCGACCTCGGCGCTTTCGATCTGCTCGGGGAGGGCGGATTCCAAAGTCAGAAAGCTCGCCCCGAGGGCCTCTGCCACGCGGCGCTCAAGCGCAAAACTTGTTTCCGCCGTTTCTTCGGACGCGGATTCCGGAGGCCGCCAGGAAGGCGGCCCTGCCGCCGCCGACCTTACGGCGGCGCGCCAAAGAGGCGGAAAAGGCGCTTCGGCATAAGGTTTGCGCGCGGAATAAAAAGGATCGCGATTCCGTTTTCTGTAGATCGTTTCGCCGATGAACGACAGTTTCGGTTTTGTTTTGACGGCCTTCGGGAAAAGCGGGGCCAAGGGCTGGCAAAAAAACAGAAGGCCGGAAGCAATCGAAAAAACATCCGGATCCGGCGATTCCTCAAACGGCGCGAGCACGAAGCACCGCCCCATGCCCGTTTTGGCGTCAATCGTCGCAATGACCTCGGATTCCTTGGGCTCAGGCGGCGGGCCGGGGGCGAGGTTTTCTTTCGAGACGCTGATCCGCATCATGATGTCCGGTTTTGGCTCGACGATCGGGGCCGTTTTCACCGTCCTGTAAATCCATTCCCAAACGATGTCGGCTTCGGCCTGCCATTCGGGATAAAGCGGCCAGAATTTGATAAGCTCCACAATCAGATGATTGACGTCGGTTTTCAGATCTTCGGTAAAAGGAGCGTTTTCGGCAAGGAAGGACAGATACGCCCCCACGCGCTTTCCGAGATCGGACATCGTGCAGACAAGGGAAGACTCTTTGCCGTTCGTGCCGTCAAGACTGCGCGAAGATCTAATCGGGTCTGTCCCTGTTCTGCGCATCGTTTCCATATGTGACCCCTTTCATACCCAAACGCTTTTGGCGTAACTGCCTTGGGTAAAAGTTACGTACTTAACCGTACACCTCGGGTTCTGCGCGCCTCGCTTCTTGCCTCCCCCTCACGACCCCGCCCGCGTAGGCGGGCCGGGCGGTGGCGGGTTCTGCAAGAATCCTATGGTTAATATACACCAAAATAAGCGAAAAAGCTCTGGTTTTGCTTGATTGTTGCGGAAACGAGATCGTTTCAGGCGGGGGGGGGGGGGGCCTTGCGGCGATGCAGACCGGAATCAGCGTGAAAAAGGGATGTAAAAATGGTATAATCCGCTCCTTTTAGGAAGAAAGGCAAACCCCGTTTTTTAAACGATTATCCTTTCACCTGCTTCTCGATTTCAGTTCTCCAAACGCTATTTTTAATGCAAACGAACAAAGATTCCGAGCTTACGGAACGAGTCAAAGAGGAGATGAGAAGGTGAACGGACCTGCGTTGAAGCTCTTGATTCTGGCCGCCGTCGTGACCGCGATGCTGTCCTTCGGCGCGTCTGCGCAGGAAACGCGGGTGACGTCGTACACGCAAGAACAGCTCGATCAGATGCTTGCGCCCCTGGCCCTTTATCCGGATCCGCTTGTGGGACAGGTCTTGATGGCGGCGACTTATCCGCTTGAGATCGTGGAGGCCGCGCGATGGCTTCAAAAGCCGGACAATGCCGCGCTTCGCGGCGATCAATTGGCTGCCGCGCTTGAATCCAAGCCATGGGATCCCAGCATCAAATCCTTGGTCGCCGTTCCTTCCGTTCTACAGATGATGAACAAAAATCTTGAATGGGCCGAACAGCTCGGCGACGCCTTTATCGGCCAACAGGCCGACGTTACGACGGCCATTCAACGCCTTCGCGCGCGCGCGATGGAGACAAACGCGCTGCAATCGACGGCGCAGCAGACCGTCACGACGCAGGACGGCGCGATCCTGATCGAACCCGCCAATCCGGACGTCGTTTACGTTCCCGCCTATGATCCGGATGTCGTTTACGGGGCGTGGCCCTATCCCGATTATCCGCCCTATGATTTCTATCCCCCCGATTATGTCTTCGGTTCGGCGTTGCTCGATTTCGGGGCCGGCATTTTTATCGTCGGCGATTTCTGGGGGTGGGATCACTGGGATTGGCGGCATCATCGCATCGATATCGACGATCGCCGTTTCGCGGCCCTGAACGGCGGCCATCCGCCCGTCAGATCCGGCGTTTGGGAACATGATCCGGCCCATCGCCACAACGTTCCCTATTACAATGCCGGAATCCAGCGGCAAGTCAGCGGGACTCAAGTCGTTCAGCCCGCGGCGCAGCGTGCGTTCCGTGGCTTCGGCGTGAGCTCTGCCGCGACGCCCGCGTTGCAGCAACGAACCGTTTATAGCCCTCCTGCGGCAAGCGTGAACGCGCCGGTCGCGGCTTCGCGGCTTCAGGTTAGTCCTGCCGCGCCTGCCCCTGAACGCATGTCCTCGCGCGTCGCGATGCCGCAGATGCAACGCCCCGTGGTGCCTCTTTTTGAATCCCATCCTTATGGCGCCGAAGCGCGGGTTCAGGCGGCGCGCGGTATGGCAAGCCGCGCACAGATCGCCATGCCGGCAATGAACCGCGGCGGCGGCGAACATCGTGGAGCGAATCCTGGAGAGAGGCGTTGAGATGAGTGAGATGGAAAAAACGAAGTTTTCTTTTTTACGCTTGTTCCATCGTATGGGACTGGGGCTTGTCGCTTTGTTTTGGCTGGCCGGGGCCGCGCATGCGGCGGCGCAGATCAAGCAGGAGGTTTTCCCGACGCCCGAAAGCGCCGTCGATGCGCTTGTCGCCGCGAACAGGAACAATGACACGAAAGCGTTGTTGAAGGTTCTCGGGCCTGCCAGCGAAAAACTGATTCATTCCGGCGATTCCGTCGCCGATCGGGAAGGGCGAAAAAAATTCGTCGAGGCCTATGACGCCGTGCACAAGATCGAAAGCGAAGGCGATAACCGGCGCATTCTTATCGTCGGCGCGGAAGAATGGCCGATGCCGATACCTTTGGTGCGCTCGGATAGAGGCTGGCGGTTCGATTCCGCCGAAGGCGAGCTTGAGATTCTCAACCGCCGGATTGGGCGCAACGAATTGAACGTCATCCGCGTGTGCCGCGCCTATGTCGAGGCGCAGCGCGAACATGCCGCGCAAAACCGTAAGGATGGAAAGCCGCCTGTGTATGCGCAAAAGCTTTTGAGCGCTCCGGGCAAGCAAGATGGGCTTTATTGGCCCGCAACGGAGGGCGCGGCGGAAAGCCCGCTCGGCCCCCTGATCGCGGACGCGGCGGCCGAAGGCTATAGCGGCGATGCGGCTTTGGCCCAAAAGCCCTATCACGGCTATTTTTATAAAATTCTGACGCAGCAAGGCGAGCATGCTGCAGGCGGCGCGCGGGATTATATCGCGGACGGCCGGATGACGCGCGGGTTTGCGTTGATCGCGTTTCCCGCGAAATACGGCGATTCCGGCGTGATGAGTTTCATCGTCAACCAAAATGGCATCGTTTACGAAAAGAACCTCGGCCCCGACGGCGCGGAAATCGCGCGGCGCATGGAAGCGTTTGATCCGGACGAGAGCTGGAAAATGCCGTAAAATAATTGATTATCCCGCTTTTTCGATCTTTTCCAATTTGATCACGACGCGGCGGTTTTGAGCCTGATTTTCCGGAATGGGCGCGCCGCTTGCGGTGCGGTTCGGAAGTTTCGGAAACGTGTCGGCATAACCGGCGGCGCGAAGTTTTGAGGACGCCAATCCTTCGGCCAGAAAAAAACGCACGACGGAGGCCGCACGGGCCGTCGAAAGCTCCCAATTCGAAGGGAAGGCGGGTGTGGCGATGGGCGTGTCGTCCGTATGGCCTTCGACCGTGATTTGGTAATCCTTAAACTTGTCTGCTTTCAATTGTTCCGCGACGCCGCGCAAGATGTCTTTTCCTTGCGCGCTTAAGGTCGCTGAGCCGCTGTCGAAAAATGCGGCGCTGTTCATCTCAAGCGACGTGATGCGATCGCCTTTTTGCTCGAAAGGCGCCGCGCCGTTGGCTTTCGGATCTTCCGCGAGTTTGGGCGGCGAGTCGGGTGGCGTGGGTTTTATTAACCCCTCCCCCGACCCCTCCCGCAAGGGGAGGGGGGAAGAAAGCGGGGGCGGCGCTGCCGGTTCTTCTGCGTTTACGGTTGATGTTCCTTCTTTTACGTCTATAGAGGCCGCCACCTCCGCTTTTGTATCTACAGGCGGCGGCATGGAAGCCGACGCTACCGTTTCTTTTTTTATTGGCCATTCTTCCGCAGGATTATGCCATTCGGTTCTGTTTTCGGTTTTGAGGCCGAGCGGCGAAACGTTCGCATCGACCTGTTTTTGATCTTGCGGCGGGTTTTGATCCTGCGCCGGAATTGGCGCGCTTTGCGCGACCTCGACTTTCGGAGTCTGCGCCTCTTTCTTTTGGATGAAAGACGACGTTGCAAAAAGAACGAAGAAGCACAGCAAAAGCGTGATCATGTCGGCATAGGTCATCAGCCAATCATTGGCATGGCTGGCATCGGCGTGGCCGGCCCTTTTGCCGCCGCGCGCGGGAAGCCTTCTCATCTGTTCACGACCCTAAGCTGCGGCGCGGACGCGTGCCTTGCGAAGACGTTGAGATAATCGTGCGTGTCGGGGCGCAGGAAGCTGTTGAGCCTGTCTTGAATGAACATCGGCTGTTTATTGTTCACGAGCATCACCATGCCTTCCGTGATCAACTGGTTGCGGAAGTGCGTTTTCTCGACCTCCTGCCGGAGTTTCGAGGCCGCGGGCATATAGATCATGCGGGCCGAAACCACGCCGTAGAGCGTCGAAAGAAACGCAACCGCGAGGCTCGATCCGATATTGCTTATATCCGCGCCGAGATTGCAGAGCATCGTCACCATGCCGACCAAGGTTCCCACCATGCCGAAGGCGGGCGCGTGGCTCGCCATGGATTCCAGAACTTCGACGGGGATGATGTCGCGCTCGTAACACGCGTCCGCCGCCGTCTCCATCATCGCGCGCACTTCCTCCGGCGCATATTCGCTGACCACCATGTTGAGGCCATAGCGGATGAAGGGATCGTCAATCCCGCTTTTGCCGATCGTCGCCTCAAGCGCGCGCATGCCGCGTTCTTTCACCAAGCGCGCCCAGCGAATAATGTTCATCGCGTCGCGATGAAGGCCCTCATACGTTACGCGCGATTCCTGAAGCATGGTCTTGATGGTATCGAGCGCTTTCTTCACATCCTCAACCGGAAAGCTCATGAAGGCGACGGCGATCACACCGCCGCCCACGATCAACAGGCCTTCAAGACTGAAAAAAGCCAGAACGCCGTGCGCGCCGATCAGGATCGAGCCGAGCACGAGAAGCGCGCCGAACCCCGCGCCCAAAACGGGCGGCCGCATATGAGGCTTCAGATCCGCTTTCAACTTGTTCCATTTGCTTTGCATGCTTGTCTTCCCTTCGGAGATAACCCCATGGAATCAAAGCAAGAGCTGTGCCAAGGCAAGAGGGATGTAAGTTGCTGATATGTAATGCGTTGTTGCAGGGGAAGGGGCGGAGGTGGGCAATTTGTGCAGGGGTGGCGCGCATTAGCATTGATTTGTATGCGCGGAAACAATAGAAAAGTGTTCTATTTCATCAAGGAGATTATTGTGAATTTAGATTTTTATAATGAAGTTGGACGTTTGAAGCGCATGCCGCGAACGGGTTGGGTTCAAAGAGAAATTCCCAATCCTGAAACGGTTGCCGAGCATATGTATCGCTCACAGTTTATTGTTTATGATTTTGCAAAAGCGACGAAGGAAGATCCTCAATCTTGCGTCGTTATGATGATGCTGCATGATTTACAAGAAACGCGCGCAGGCGACATCACGCCGCATTGTGGGATCAGCAAAGCAGAAAAAGCGGCGCGTGAGTTTAAGGCAGCGCAAGAGCTTGCTGAACTCAGCGGAAATCCGGAATTTTTCAAAGTATTTCGGGAATATGAGGGCCGCAAAACAAAACGGGCACAACTTTGCGGCGATGCCGATCAATGCGAGTGCCTTACACAAGCTTTGGAATATGCAACCTTATATCCAGCGAAAAGAGAGTTGCTCGAGAATTTCTGGCCCTATGCTTATAAGAAACTGAACACGTCTGTTGGGCTTGCTTTTTTTGACCAATTATATGCACGAAAAAGCGAGCTTTACGCGCCGTCGCGGGATTCGGTGCAGGCTTTAGTCGCTGTGGGATATGCAAAGGCGCAAAACGGATAAAAGGAGCGTTGTATGCCCGTTTTTCCTGCGGACGATGTGGCTTCCGACGATAAAAGGTGGCTCTTTTTTCAAATCGATCGCGACAACCGCGGCGTCGTCATCGGCGTCAAGGAATGCTGCGCATCGGATTCCGAAGATTTTAAGAGGGACGATTTGCCGTGGTCAAAAAAAACGGCGAGAGTCAGGGATGTTTTTTTCGGCGGCGGTCGTTATGAAAACACGCACCTTGCCTTGCTGGAATTGAGCAAGGTTCTGGAGGCATCCTGGTTTTTTGGCCCATTGGTGAATCCCATTGAAGTCGTGCACGGCGACGTTTTTATTGCGAACGATGTCTCTTACCACACCGAGGCGCCGGTTCCGTTTCAAATGGCGGCGGAAAAATTGGCAAAGCACATGATTGTCGAAGTTGCGGTCGATGCCGTTTTTGACGCCATGCGCGCCGACGCGGAAGCCGCCTTGAAGGCATGGCGAGAATATCCGAACAATCTTAAATTTCGCCAAAAGGCCATGGATGAAATCAAGGCTTTTCGCGCGGCGGGTTCCGGCCGTATGGTTCAGTTTTCTTTGCCATTGGAGCCGTAATAGGGGGGTAGCGTCATGTTTTACGGGCAAAAGGCGGATTGGGCGGAAGCGCGGCATTATGTGCCGGAGGCCGTGCGGCTTGCGGTTGAAGAGGTTTGGGCGCTCGACCTTGTTGCGCTTGAGGCCGCAAAATATCCGTTGAATAGCGTCGAGGGCGCGTTTTTTATGATTCAGGAGCGGCAGACAAAGCTTCTCGACGCGGCGCGGCCCGAGGCGCACAAGCGCTTTATCGATATTCAATATCTTGTTTTCGGCGTCGAGCGCATGGGCGTTTCCTTGGCCGAGAAGGGGCTTGCGCTGACCGAAGATCGCTTCGAAAAAGACGATATCGCGTTTTTTGCCAAGCCGAAAAACGAGTTCTTCATGGATCTTGCGCCCGGGCAGTTCGTCGTTTTCTATCCGGGCGAGATTCATCGTCCGACTTGTTGCGTAGGCGCGCCCGCGCTTATTCGCAAGGCCGTCGTCAAGGTTCCGGCCAAAGCGGTTTTGTAGGAATTGTTTGACTCAAGAAAACAAACTGGATCCCGCATCTGCGCGCTCGGACTTTGGCCCTCGCGCTGCGTGCGGGATGACGGAGTGGGACATTGGGAAGAAAGAGAACAGAAGGGGAGAGGAGAAGATTCTTTCCGTCTTCCGCTTTCTACCACGCCATGCTGGTCGCGGTTTTTTTCTCGGGCTGGAAGACGACCGCGAGGAGCTTTACGATTTCCTGCGTTTGTGCCCACGGCAATTTGCGCCCTTTGAAGCGCGACGACATTACATCCCAGCAATAGATGCCGTGATAGGCCTTGCCGATGCTGTTGCCGATGTCCCAGTAAATCTTGTTGCTGTTGCGCAGGAAGGACAAGAACTCGTTCGTGCTCGTTTTGTATTTGAACATCTTGTCGTAGCTGTCCTGATAGGCGCGCACGATGTCTTCGATCGTTTGCCATTCTTTGCGGAGCTGATCCTTCACCTGCGCCATCGCCGCCAGCATCTCTTTCATTTCCGCCGCCGTGATGCCCGCGACGGGCGCTTCGTTTTCCTTGAGCCATTTGACCAGTTCAAGCAATTGTGGCTGTTCGCGCTGATACTGATACGAGTAATAGACGATGCCGCGCCACGCCGAGAAGATATCCAATGCCTCAATGGGCGGAAGGCGGAACGCGTCGATGAGCGGCTTCAACGCGACGGCGTCGCGCGCTTCCCATATCTTATCGATCAATTGACGCGCCTTTTCGTCCGACGACAGGGCCTCGGGAAAGGCGGCCTGCACAAGCGGTTCGAATCTGAGGAGCATGAACACCTCGATCTCACGCCAGGCTTCCTCATCCACCTCAAAATAGGCGGGATTGACGTTCATGTTGTTGCGTAAGAAAACGTCCTTCAGCAAAAACGGATCGAGCGAAGGAAGGCGGTCCAGCAACGCCAAGATGCGTTTATCCGCTTCCAGATCCTCCGGCTTGATGGAGCTTTCGCCGCAATACTCCATAATGGCTTTGTCGACCTGCTGATTGCGCAGAAAGATCGTGCGTCCGCCTTCATAGATGTTTTTGTCGTTGAACGGGAAATAGAGCTTCGTGCCGACGGACGGATCCGACGCTTTGCGCTCGGTTTGCGGCACCGTGTCCTTGATGAGCACGATGTCGTTCAATTTGCGGCAGTGGAAAAAAACCGCGGCGTTCGGATCCAGCGCAAGCGCTTTCTGCGTCATTTCATTGCAATTGAAGACGCGCGGCGAGCCCGTATCGAGCATCGGTTTGAGATATTTGTTCGTCATGCCATACGCATACCCTTGAATGCCGCCGGATTTCGGCGACAAATTGAGGAAACCAGTCTAACGGCGAATAGATTAATTCTTAATCAACAAGAAAACGAACCTGACGCGCGGCGCGGCGACGCGCTTTAACGCTTTGAATGGGTTATTCCAGGGTCGTCGAAGGGGCGCCGTCAAGTTGCTTCATAAAAGGCGCGAGAAAATTCTTGGTTCTTTTGGGCGTGTCGATCGCGGGGGCTTCGCGTCCATACATTTCCCGATAGGCTCTTGCGAAACGAACGGTCATAACCTCTTGCGCCGAAACGCCGCGCAGGCCGTAGGGGTCGATGGGCGCGAAATCGTTCTTGCCGGCAAGCGCGATTATGGCCGCATCGACGCGGCGCATGGCTTCCTTTTTTCCGATCGCGAAGGCAAGAAGGCTGAAGCACCAATTCGCCGCCTCTTGAAGATAGGGGTATCCATCCCTTAGAAAAATGAGATTGGCCGTTTGTTCCGTCAGGCTGGCGACGCCTGCGGCATAGCGCGTTTCCGTTTGCATGTCGCCGATGGCCTTAATGGCCTTGCCCAAGATCGTTTCTTCCTTTTTGGGGGCGGAAATTTCGGCCAAAAATCCGCCGATAAGCGCCGCGACTGGTTTGATGCGATTGAAAACGGACATCTGATAAATCCTCGGATCGAATGGATGTCTATTTGTCTAGACTTGGGTTCCTTTGGAACCCGAAAAAGGCATTCGCAAAAAAGTCAAACGCGTGCCGCGTTTAAGTGTTTTTTGCGAAAAGGCATACTCGGCTTTCCAAGGAAACCGAGTATAACAAAAAAAGGGCATGAAAAATTACTTTCATGCCCCTTTTTATGCTTAAAATTTCGGCTTACTGCATATATTGCCCGCCGTTAACCGAGAGCGTTTCACCGGTGATGAAGCCCGCTTCGTCCGCGACCAAAAAGACGATCGCGCGCGCGATATCTTCCGGTTTGCCGAGGCGGCCCACGGGAATGCCCGCGATGATGCCCTTCAAAATATCCGGCGCGATGGCCTGCATCATCGCCGTGTCGGTGTAGCCGGGCGCAACGGCGTTGACCGTGATGCCCTTCTTGGCGCTTTCAAGCGCGAGCGACTTCGTGAAGCCGATGATGGCCGCTTTTGAAGCCGAGTAGTTCGATTGCCCGATCTGGCCGGAAAGGCCGTTGATCGAGCTGATGCTGACGATGCGTCCGAAGCCTTTATCGCGCATCGGGCCGATCACGGCGCGCGACATGTAGAAGACCGAGAAAAGATTCGTCTTGAGAACCCTGTCCCAATTTTCGACCGGCATTTTGTGCATGAACCCGTCGCGCGCCATGCCGACGTTGTTCACGAGAATCTCGACCGTCGCGCCGCCGTGATCGGCCGCGATCTGTTCGACGCCCTTCATGCATTGATCGGGATCGGTGACGTCCCAGCCATAGGCCCGGATGCCCGTTTCCGCCGCGAATTTCTGGGTCGCATCGTCAAGAACGATGTTGTTGGCGACGACCGTATAGCCCGCCTTTTGAAGCGCAAGGCTCGTCGCTGCGCCAATGCCGGTCGTGCCGCCGGTTACCAATGCCAATCTACCCATCTGAGTGCCTCCTTGAAGACCTGAGTTTGTTGTGAAAAAAGCGTGGCTCATTCTGGTTATAGGTAATTATGATATGGTAAACAAAGCAAGTTATTTGTAGTCTTTAAAGCATATCAATGATTTGCGGCCTGTTTTTCGAAGAAGGGGGCGTCCGCGCGTATCGCATCGCAAGACGCATGGAATAGATCGTTCAATCGTGTAATAAAAAAGACAAGCGTTCCGTTTATCTTGACCATGTGAGGAGAGAGACGATGAAATCTCGATTTTTAACCATGCCTGCGCTTTTGATGGTTCTTTTGAGCGCGTCGAGCCTGGCTTTCGCCGACGACGCGCAACCTGCGGCGACGGCGCCCATCCCCACCGCTTCGGCCGCTCCGCCGCCGCCGGCAGGCATGATGCCGCAAGGCATGCCGCCGCAAGGCGTCATGATGAAAGGCATGGGGCCGAGCGCCATGCCGTGCCAGAAGCAGCCTCTTTCCGCGGATAAGATGAAAACGCTTCAGGCCGCCATGGGCGCGACGCAGGAAAACGACAAGAAACTTTTCGATAAGCTGGCCGAATTGCATGAGAAGCGTGATGCGGTTTTGAAGGCCGAGAAATTCAACGCCAAGGCTTTCGCCGGTATCGAAGAGCAAAGCCAGAAAATCCGCGACGAGCTTCATGAAGCGCGAGTCAAGGCGTTCGTAAAAGCGGTGGCTTCCTTTACGCCCGAAGAACGCGAAGATCTGGGTTCCATGATCGACGGTATGCCGCGCCCGCCGTGCGGCGGCATGACTCCGCCCACGGGCGGAATGCCGCCGATGGGGTCTATGCCGCCGCATGACGCCGGCATGAGGCCGAACGCTCCCATGCCCGCCGCGCCGGGCACCGCGCCGAAGGCTCCGGCGGAGGCCGATCCCGCGCACGATTAAAAAAGACCTGATTTGAATGAAGGCTGGCGTTTTCTTTCCGTTTGTGGAGAGGGGGCGTCGGCCTTTTTTCTTTCTTTCGGCTTTTTCCCGCCCTTTCTTTGCCATGAAGAAGAGGGAGGATCGTCTCACAACTTTTGAAGGAGACACCGCGATGCGCAGGCTTTGTTCCGTTCTTATTCTTGCCGCTCTGGCCTTCTTCGCGCCCGCTTCGGCGGCGCATGCCGACGCCGTAAGAGTCGGCTTCTGGTATGGCGCCCCCTATTACCGCCCCTATTATCGTCCTTACTTCGCGCCGCCCGTCGTGGTGACGCCCGCGTCCGCCGTTTACGTCGAACCCGCGCCGCAAGTCGTCGTCGCGCAGCCCGCTTATCCCGCCCCCGCCGTTGTCGCCATCGATCCGTCCGAGCCCGTCTTCGTCGACAGGCGCGGGCGCACCTGCCGCCATTTCAAAACGACCCAGATCGTGAACGGATTCGTTCAGACCGTGCGCGGCAAGGCTTGTTTGGCGGCGGATGGGACATGGCGCGCCACAAACTGATAGACCCTTGAATAACCCTAACTGCCGTGAGTAAAAGGCGCCGCCATGGAAGGCGGCGCTACCGTATATTTGCGGTGCTCGAACACTCACGTACTAATATCAATTCGCTTTGAATGATTCCCTGCCATCAAAAAGAAACCAAACTGGATCCCCGCCTTCCGTCTTCGCCCTTCCGCCGTCGCGCTTTGCGCTATGGCGCAACAAGTCGGGCTTCGACGCGACTTGCGCCAAGACGCGCCGTAGCGTAGCGAAGGCGGTCGCGGGGATGACGATGGTTTTTGGGGGAACTATTCATCATGAACTCGCATAATCTGTACGCATCGGGTTCTGCGCGCCTAGCTCCTTGTCCTTTCCTCACGGCCCCGCCCGCGTTAGGCGGGCAGGGTGGTGCCGGGTTCTGTAAGGGTCTATTATGCCCCAAATGACTTTTCTTTTGATCACGAAAACGGGCGTGCGGCTCAAGCTGAAAGTGCGGCCGGGAAGCGCGCGCGAAGAGATCTGCGGCGCGATCGATCTTGGAAATGACGACGGCGTCGCGTTGGCGGTCGCCTTGAAGGCCCCGCCGCATGAAGGCAAGGCGAACAAGGCCTTGATCTCTTTTCTGGCCGACTGTTTTGAAATTAAAAAAAGCGCGCTCTCGATCCAAAGCGGCGCTTCGGGGCGCGTGAAGCTTGTCGCTATTGCGGGCGATCCCGAAACGCTTTCGAAAAAGATCGCGCGCGCTTGTGTGCAGCGCAAACCTGTAAAATAGCTGCAGCGCAGCATGTCATTTGCTTGACCGCGCGGAATCCGTTTGCCACATTTCGCGTTCCACGATCTCCGTTCGGAGATTCTTTCTTTCTTTTTTGGAGACCCACATGGACAAGCACGCGCCTGTCGCACATTCCGCCAAAGGTTCCGCCAACCCGGCCCCGCTTGGGCTTCTCGGCTTCGGAATGACGACGATCCTTCTGAACATTCACAATGCCGGCTTTTTTCCGCTCAGCGCCATGATCCTCGGTATGGGGATTTTCTATGGCGGCCTCGCGCAGATCATCGCCGGTATTTGCGAATATAAGGAAGGCAACACTTTCGGGTTCACCGCTTTTACGAGCTATGGTGCGTTCTGGCTGACGCTCGTTTTCCTGATCGTCGCGCCGAAATGGGGCATCACGGACGCGACGGGCGAAGGCTTCATGGCCTGGTACCTGTTTCTTTGGGGCCTTTTCACTTTCTTCATGTATCTCGGAACCGCGAAGAAAGGCCCCGTTTTGCGTTTCGTTTTCGCGTCTCTGACCATTCTGTTCGGCCTTCTGGCCGCGCGCGACTGGACGGGATCGGCCCTGATCGGCACGATCGCGGGCTGGGAAGGCATTCTTTGCGGCGGATCGGCTTTCTATCTCGGCTGCGCCGAAATGCTGAAAGAGGCGCAAGGGAAGAAAATCCTTCCTTTTTAAGCCTTACGCGCTTTTTTGAGGTTCTTGCCGCGAAACGGATGAAAAAAATCTTTTTCATCCGTTTTTGCGCGCTCGCTTTTTTGGTTAATTTTAGAATAAGCTGAGCTAGTATCCTCGTCGGGTCGATTCTTTCCTTCCCAAAATCTTCCCCCGTGAGGTGCACCCATGAAAATGTTCGATGACCTGAAAATACCAACCAAATTGGGGTTGTCTTTTGCGGTCTTGTTCGCCCTTTTCCTTTTCGGATCGCTTCTTTCGCTGAACGCGATGGGGCGCATGAACGAGGCCGGAATCGATGTCGTCGGAAATGCGTTGCCCAGCGTCAAATATCTGGCGCGCCTTGAAATGCGTGTCGTCGAATACAGGCAGCGCGAGCTGGCGCACCTCGTCACGGAAGGCGCGGGCGAAATTGCCAAGGAAGACGCGAAAATCAAGGATGTGCGCGAAAAAATCGAGGCCGTCAGGAAACAATACGAGCCGCTGATCTTTTCGCCCGAAGAAAAGGCGCAATATGAGCGCTTTTCGGAGCTTTGGAAATCCTATCTGGAGGTTTCGGACAAGGTTCTCGACCTTTCGCGTCATGACAGGAAAAGCGAAGCGCGCGACCTTCAGGTTAACGGAACGCGGCAGCTTTTTTTCGATATACGCCAAGCCTTGACCGCCGGCATTGAAGTCAACGACAAGGACGCCAATCAGTCCGGCCAAATCCTTCTTGGAAGTTACGACCATGCGCGAAACACCTCGTTCGTTTCCATGGCGCTCATTTTCGGGATTATGCTTTGTCTCCGGTTCCTTTTGCGCGCGTCTATCGCAAATCCCATCACCGCCATGACGTCCACGATGCGGCGTTTGGCTCAAGGCGATTTGAACGTGGCGATTCCGGACGTGGATCGTCTCGACGAGGTCGGGCGCATGGCTAAGGCCGTCGAAGTGTTCAAGGAAAATGCCGTTCAAGCCGAAACGCTGGCCGCCGAACAGGAATCCGAACGCCGGAAGAAAGAGGAGCGCGCCCAGCGCATCGAAACGTTGACGCGCGGATTCGACGCAACGGTTTCCGGCATGCTTGAAACCGTGTCCACGGCTTCGCTTCAGATGGAGAATACGGCGCACGAAATGACCGAGAACGCCAACGCGACGAGCCAACAGACCTCTTCTGTCGCAAGCGCCACGGAAGAAACATCCGCCGGCGTTCAGACGGTCGCCAGCGCCGCCGAAGAGCTTTCAAACTCGATTCAGGAAATCTCCCGCCAGGTCAAAGACGCGCAGAAATTGTCCGAAACGGCTTCTGCGGAAGCGACGCAAACCGATGGCACGATCAAAAGTCTCGCCGAAAGCGCGGCGAAGATCGGCGACGTGGTTGGGTTGATCAACGACATCGCGGCGCAGACGAATCTTTTGGCGCTCAACGCGACCATCGAGGCTGCGCGCGCGGGGGAAATGGGCAAGGGATTCGCCGTCGTCGCGGGTGAGGTGAAACAACTGGCCAACCAGACCTCCAAGGCAACCGACGAAATCAGCGCCCAGATCGGCGCGGTTCAGTCCGCGACCGAAGCCGCCGTGACGGCCATCGCGCGCATCGTTGCCGATATTCGCAACGTCTCCAAAATCTCGAGCAGCATTACGATTTCGATCGAGGAGGAAACGGCGGCCACCGACGAGATCGCGCGCAGCATTCATCAGGCCGCCGCCGGAACGCGCGAGGTTTCGCAAAACATTACGGGCTTGAAGACCGTCGCTTCCGAAACCAATGAAGCCGCGACGCAAGTGCTTTCCGCCGCGCGATCCTTGTCGCATGAAGCGGCCTCGCTGAAGGGCGCCGTAAGAAAATTTCTGGACGACGTGCGGAGCGCTTGAGAAACGCGGCGTCTTGCGCGATGATGGGGCATGGAAGACGACGGTTCCACGCTCCCCTCCTATTTAAAGGCGCAAAAGGAAGCCTTGCGCGCGGCGATGAAGACGCGCCGCCATGCCGCATGGCTTGATGCGCCCGACGCGGGCCTGGCCTTGCGCGACAGTTTTCTGCGCTCCTTCACATTGCCCGAGGAATGCGTCGTGGGCGTCTATAGCGCCAAGGGGGACGAAATCGATCCGCTGCCGCTGGCGATCGCGCTCAGCCTTTCGGGGCATTGCCTTTGTCTGCCCGTTATCGTGGAAAAGGGCGGGGTTCTGCTTTTCCGCGAATGGAAGATGGCGGCGCCGCTTGTTCGCGGCGTCCTGGATATTCTCGAGCCGCCGCCCGAGGCCGTCGCGCTTGAACCCGACGTGCTTCTCGTGCCGCTTCTCGCTTTCGACCGTTTCGGGAACAGGATCGGCTATGGCGGCGGCTATTACGACCGGACGTTGCGCGGTTTGTGGACGCGGAAGAAAATCATCACCATCGGTCTTGCCTATGCCGCGCAGGAGGAGGATTCCGTTCCCGTTTCGGACGGCGATTTCAGGCTCGACGCCGTCGTGACGGAAAAAGGCGTGCGCGCGGCGGTGGCGTAGGCGCTCCGTTCCGCAAAGGGGCTTTTTCAGAGCTTGTTTACAAAGCTCTCAGGCCTCCGGCGGGGCGCCGGAGCGGACGGCTTCGGACCAGCAGCGCTCAAGGGCGAGGAGCGTGCGGTAGGTTTCTTCCAATTTTGCCGCGCCATCGTTTTTAAGAAGCGGCTCGGCCCAGCGCGCTTCAACGCGCGCGAGAGCGTCGAGGACGGCGCGGCCTTTGGCGGCGACCTTAAGGCGCGCCGAGCGCTTGTCGCGCGCGGCCGCATTGCGTTCGACATAGCCACAATCGACGAGCTGTTTTAAATTGTAAGAGGCGTTGGATCCCAAATAATAGCCGCGCTCGATCAAATCGCGAACCGAGATTTCTTCCGCCCCGATGGCCGCCATCATCATGACCTGAACGGGGCTTATGTCGGCCGTTCCGAAACGCTCCATTTCAAGCCGCACGACGTCGAGAAACCGGCGGTGCATGCGCTCGATCAGGCGGGGCAGCGCCTGAACAGCGTCTTGCGGCGCGGGTTTCTTTTCCGGCGCGGGGGATTGATCCGAGGGCATAGGCATAAACTCCTGAAAACAGGGTAGTTTAGTCCGCGAAAAATAATTTTTCGTTAAGCCTCCGGCGTGGCAGTATGGCGGCACACACTCCCTTCTTCGGGTTTTTCTTCGGAGGCTTCTTGATGAAATCCGCCCTTTTGCGTCCCGTTTTTTTGCGCCTCGCCGTTCTCGTCATTCTCGCGACGCCGCTTTTGGGCGGATGCAGTTCCTCGCCCAAACCGGAAGCGATGGATTTCACGCGCGCCGGCGATCAGATGCGCGATAAGGGCGACGACGCTCTTGCCATCGATTTTTACAAGCGCGCGCTTCGGCTGGATCCGGACAACGGCGCGGCGCTTGCCAGCCTCGCCGCGCTTCAGGAGAAGACAGGCGATAGAGATGGCGCGATTTCCACGTATCGCGCCGCCGTTGCGGCGAAACCCGAAGACGCAGCCCTTTGGCGCGCGTTGGGGCGGCTTCTCGTGACGCAGGAAAAGCCCATCGAGGCGAAAGAGGCTTTTGAAAAAGCGCTTAAGCTCGATCCCAAGAATCCGAAGATTTTAAGTGAACTCGGCGTCGCGCTGGATTGCATGAGCGAGCACAAGGCGGCGCAGGAAAAATATCAAGCCGCGTTCGAGATGGATCCCAACAATCTCGCGCCGCTGAACAACCTCGCTTATTCGCATATTTTGTCGGGCGAATATGACGCGGCCATCGACCTTCTTAAACCGCATTTCGGCGATCCGCGCATGACGCTCGCCATGCGTCAAAATCTGGGCCTCGCTTATGGGCTTTCGGGCGACGACGCCGACGCCGCGCGCATTCTCAAGATCGATCTTCCGCCAGCCAAGGTGAAGGAGACTTTGGCTTATTACAAGCGCCGCCGCGCCGAGCAGGAGGTGACGACCTCGCCTTATATGGAACTCGGTTCTTACGCGACCGAGGCTCTTGCGCGGAGCGCCGCCGAGAAACTGCGCGACCGGATCGAAGCCTCAAAGGGCGATTTGAAACCCGTTATCGCGCCCGAAGTTTCCGCGCCTGGCGGAACGCCGCGTTTCTCCTTGCGCCTTATGAGTTGCGCGAAGCCGGAAGAATTGCGCGCTTTTTGCGACGCGCTTGTGAAGGACGGGATCCCCTGCAAGCCCTATGCTGGTGAGTAATTTTGTTTCGTGTGATCGCATGAAATGGTAATCTTTTTTAACCAAGCGTGCAAAAAACATACGGAAAATAGACTCGCTATATCAAAAAGCAAACTTTTAGTTGCTGAAACTAATAGCGTCTGATAAAAAAGATCTATGGAAAGGGGTTCCTTTCTTGCATTTTTTTTAAAAAGACTGTTATTTCAGCCGCCTTCTTATGTTTGGGCCGTGATTCGAAAGCTTTTCGGAAGCTTTTTAAATAAGATTTTTGAATAAGAGGATTTCAGATGACGAAAAAAGGCGATCCTTCCATCGATAAAGAAGCCGCTATGCGACGCGACGTTCCCGCCACGGCCGCCGCGTGCGTCGCCGTCGAAACGCCTCTTTTCCGCGTCAGCTCTCACGTCGCCAGCAAGATGACGACGCGCCAAGCCGAACGCATCAACGAACGCGAGCTTCTTTCGATTTACGCCCTTCTTGCCTATGTTTCCCACAACCAGAATATCCGCCAGGAAACGGTCCAATTGATTATCGAAGCCGAGTTCGGCGTCGATCATGTTTCCAAAATCCGCCGCGAAGATTACGAACGCGCGATTGAATTTTTGGTCGATCTGAAGATCGAAGAAGTGATGAATTAATAAGAGCCGCCGCCATGTCAGGCGGCGCTACCGTTTTTCCAATTCAGCCTTGACCTTAAGAAGTTCCGCGTTCGCGGGATCGAGCGCGAGGGCGCGTTCGGTAACTTCGCGCGCGCCTTCCTTGTCGCCAAGTTTTAGAAGCGTCACGGCGCGGCCATAGGAAGCGAGAAGATAGGCGGGGCTTTCATCCATCGCCTGTTTGAAAAGCATGGAAGCCTCTTTGATATGGCCCGCGGCCGCCTCAATGCGTCCCAATTCATAGGTGATCGCACCGTCGTCCGGATAATAAGCCATGCCTTGATGGAGAAGCGCCTTTGCCTCTTCGACGCGGCCCATTTGTTCGAGCGCATAAGCGCCTTTGATATAGGTGATCGTTCCGGCTTCCTGCGGGGCGATGGCGATCGCCTTGTCCGCATCCTCGACCGCCGCCGGAAAATGCGCGCGGCCCGTTTCGATCATGGCCAGCATGCCCCAATCGTAAGGCGAAAGATCTTTCGCGAGCGGCCTCGGCCATAGGCTGAAACCCAGCGATAAACACGCGATCATCAGGCCCGCATAAAGGCGGCCGAGATTCTGATCGCGGATAAGACGGTAAAGCCCCGCGACGCCCGCGCCCGCGAGCGGAAAGAGAAAAACGACGAGCGGCTGGCGATAGCGATCCGTGACGTAAAAGACGAGGAGCGAGGCGGCATAGGAAGCCGCAGAGAGAAGAAGAAATTCTGTTTCCGTGCGGCGTTTTCCGAAAAAGGCGACGAATCCTAGGGGCGCCAGAAAAGCGAGACTCCAGAAACCCAAAAGCGGCGCGTTCAAAAGCGTCGGGAAATGCGCCTCGACGAAGGGAAGATCGTAATTGTCGAAAGTCTCGCCGTCGTTCCAGAGGCCGAAAAGCTTGTTTTTGAGAAGATCGATCTCATGCGCCGGATTTTGAAGAATAACGTCGAGCGCGCGGCCGCGCCAATAACGCGAGACTTCCGCCGGCGCCGCCGGATGGCCCAAAGCCTTTGCCGCGAGCCATGTCGTGTCGTGCTCTTCCTGCTCCGGCCCCGAGGCGATGCCGTCCGGAAAGACGTAGGTGATGCCGTCCGCGCCCTCGAAATGGCCGAGATACAGATTGAATCCGTCCGCGTAATTGATCGGCACGAAGCCGCGGCTTTCAATCGCGTTATGAAGCGTCGCGGGCAGGATCGCCAAAAGAAAGCCCGCGATGAAAAGCCCCGCTTTTTTGAAGCGGTTCGTTTTGTCTTTCCAAAGCAGAAAACCGAGCGCGACGGGGGCGATAAAAAGAACGTTGCCGCGTGTGAGCGCCGCAAGGCCGAGAAGAAGGCCGGTCAGAAAAAAACCGCGCGCTTTTTTGTTCTTCAAAAGGCGGAGCGCCGCGAAAACGAAAAGCGTCAGAAGAAAAAGGCCGAGCGATTCCTTCATCACCGGCGCCGCGCCGTAGATCATTTGCTTGTTGAAGATCGCGAGAAGGCCCGTCGCCACGCCTGAAAGCGGGCCGAAAAGCGAGGCCGTTATAATTGCAAGAAGCGCGCAGCTCCCCGAATCCAGAAGCGCGTTGAAGAGCGAAGCAACCAGCGGATTCGCGCCGAAAAGCGCGTAAGGGATGGCGAGGACATAGGGATAAAGCGGCGATTGATAGAAGGCCTTGCCGCGCAGAAAGTCGCCGTGCGCGATGGCTTCCGCGCCTTGGTGATAGACCGCGGCGTCGAGCAGCGGGGCCGCGCCGTAAGGCGTTTCGTGCCATTGCAAAATAAAGACAAGGCGGGTTGCGAAGGCGAGCAGGAAGAGGGCGGAAAACAGAAACGATTTTTTCGCGCGTATGGAGCGGAATTTCACGTTCATCCTATTTTTCAGAATCGTCTTTGGCGTTCAGCCCTTCGCGAAAATCGTGAAGCGCCTTGCCAAGATCGCCCATCGTTTTCGGCAGATGTCCAGCCCCGAAAAAGAGAAGGACGACGCCGAGAACCAGGATCCAATGTATGAAGCTGAACTCGCCCATAGGCCTCAGCCCTTTTTCAGCACGATCCCGCGAAGCGGCGGCATGTAGAGAAGAAGGGCCGCGGCGACATAGATCGAGGAATAGGTTCCGACCAGAATGCCCCAGGTCAGGGCCGCCGAGAAATTGATGAGCGTCGGCCCTCCCATGAAGACGAGGGGAAGCAGCGCGAGAAGCGTCGTTCCCGCCGTCATCATCGTGCGCGAAAGCGTTTGATTGACGGAATCGTTGATGACGGCGCGGAGGCTCGTCGCCTTTTGGCGGCGCAGCGTTTCGCGAATGCGGTCGAAGACGACCACCGTGTCGTTGATCGAATAGCCCGCCAACGTCAAAAGCGCCGCGATGGAGGTGAGGTTGAAATCGAGCTGCAACACCGAAAAAAGCCCGACCGTCACGAAGACGTCGTGCAGCGTCGCCACGAAAGCGGCGACGCCGAATTGCCATTCGAAGCGCAAACCTACGTAAAGGGCGATCGCGAGAATGGCGAGCGCCGTGGCCAGAAGGCCCGCATGGAAAAGCTCTTCGCCGACCGTGGGCCCCACGACCTCGACGCGGCGATATTCATAGCCTTCGCCCAATTTCGCGCGCACCGTCTTGATGGCTTGCTGCTGCGCGGCCTCGTCGCCTTCCTGTTTCTGGATGCGGATCAAAACGTCCGTCGGATCGCCGAATTCCTGAATCGTGATCTCGCCGAGCCCGAGCGCGCCGAGCATTGTGCGCATCGAAGGAACGTCGATCGTCTGCGCCGCCTTGGCTTCGATCAAAATGCCGCCCTTGAAATCGATCCCGAGATTGAGTCCCTTCGTCGCGAGCGAAAAAACCGTGACCAGCATCAGCAAAAACGTCGTTCCGAACGCGAACCAGCGCTTGGCGACGAAGTCGATCTTCGTGTCGTGGGGGATGATGTGAAGGGGACGGAGCATACCTAGAACCTTTTTCGAGAATAACAACCGATCTGATCTACCCTTCCCGAAGGATTCTGTCCAGAAGGGATGATTAACCAAATTGTAAAGGGCTTTGCCTAAAATAGTTCGCCTTAAGGAGTTTTTATGAAAAGCGTGAAAAAAGGCCCCAAGACAAAGCCTGAAAAGACGAAAAGAAAGCCGCGCGCCGTCGATCAATTGACGCAACATCGCGTCTGGCTTGCCCGCGCGGCCGCGTTCGCGCATCGCGATCCCGTCAGGGGGGGGAGTCCTCATCCCCATGTTCAGGTGGGCGCGATTCTCGTGGACGCCAAGGGCAAAATGATCGCCGAATCCTCGAACCGTTTCTCAAAAGGCCTCGACCGGCGCAGGCCCGAACGCTATGAAAACGGCGAGCGCTCGCTTTGGATCAATTGCGCCGAGCAGATGGTTTTTGCCGAAGCCGCGCGCAAAGGCTCGAAAATCGAAGGATCGAGCCTTTATGTGACTTTGGAGCCTTGCGCCGTTTGCGCGGGTCTTATCGTCGAGACCGGCATCAAGCGCGTCTATGTGCCCGTCGATTCGCTGCGGCGCTATGCCAAGCTGAAAAGCAAATGGAAGCACAGCATCGAGATCGGCCTGACCAAGCTTACCGAGGCTGGCGTTCGGTTGATCGCCGTGGACACGGAAGCGGCGAGGCCGGAAGCGGATCCGGCCTGAAGCAATGATGCCCCTTCATATGGTGGACAATGGGGCAGGCCATGTCCAAAGATCCGAGATTGGCCGCGATCGCGTTATGAAATGCCAAGAGTCCGTTTTCCGGATCGACGCAATATATCCAATGCAATCTTTCCCGATGATCCGGAAGCGCGGTGCCGAGATCGACCTTGTGGCCAAGCGGCGGCGCTTGGCCCCATAAAAGCGGCTTTGTCGCGCTTATCGTTCCCACCATATTGAAAAAGGCCCGTTCGTCCTCGTTCGTCTTTAACAGCGGGGGGATCGTTTCATTCAGATGCCACAAATTTCTTCGGATCGCCCAATTGTGCGCCTCCGTGAAAAGTGCGCTAGGCTTCTCATGGATGTTCACGATTTGCCGGATCTGCGTCTTGAGCTTTCGATCCAGAAGCGTTTCCTCGTCGTCGCCAAAGCCGACATAATGTCCCGCCGTCATGACCACGATGCGAAAGCCCGCCGAACGCAAGGTGCGCAGGTCGCGAAAAGCGTTCGACATCTTCGCAACATCCATATCGTAAAGCATGAGATTGTCTTCGCGCAGGCACAATTGGGCCTCGCGGACGGCGACGTAATCCACCAAGGCGGGATCGAAATGAAAGGGCGCGCCGCGCTTCGTGTAAAAGCCCGTTTGCGGCGGCAAGTCCGCGAAAGAATCCGGCTCTTCATTTTCCGTAGTCCCGACGGACCAGAGCCTTTTTTGCGCCTTCGTCTTGCCGATGCGCTCGACATACGTAAAGCCGCACGCGATGCGGCGCGCGGGATCCTTTTCCTGAACGGAATAAAACGGCCTCATGATACTCCCTTCGCTGGCATGACCCAGAGCAGGTTCGACGGGTATGATCTCAGCCCCCTATCTCACAGAGGCACCCCGGTAAAAAAGAGATTAGCGAAGCCCGAGGGAGGCGACAAGGGGGGATCTTTCCTATATGATCCGCGCCGGAGAAAAACTTATGCAGATCATTTTCTTTTGTCCCCCCGTGACGATCCTCAATGGCGGCATGCGCACGATTTTTCGCATGGCCGAGGTTTTGTGCGCCGCCGGTCACGAGGCGATCGTCTTTGAGGAAAAGGGCCGGCGTCCCGGATGGTTCCGCTCGACCGCGCCTATCGCCGGGCAGGGGGTCTTTGATCCGCGCGCCGATCAAATCCTCGTTTTGCCCGAGGATCAGCCGCATATTCTCGCGACCTTCGCCAATTGGACGCAGCGCAAGGTGGTTTATTCGCAAAACCATTTCTATGGCGCGCTCGGCATCGGCGAGGCCGAAAGCTATGCCGATTACGGCGTGACCCACATTCTTTGCAGCAGCATGACCATTTATAATCATGCCAAGCTGCGCCACCCGAAGGTGACGCCCTTTTTTATTCCGTGTCCCGTCGACGGATCCATTTTCAAGCCCGCGCGTAAAGAAAAGAAAATCGCCTTTATGCCGCGAAAACGGGGAATCGAGGCCACCTATATCCGCGACATGTTTCGCTTTACGTTTCCGGCGCACCGCGATTGGACGTGGGAGCTTATTCGCGACAAAACGGAAGCCGAAGTGGCCGCGCTTTTGGGCGAGGCGGAGGTTTTTCTGTCGCTTTCGCGGCTTGAGGGATTCGGCCTGACCCCCCTTGAGGCGATGGCGGCCGATTGCGTCGTGGCCGGATTCACAGGCGGCGGCGGGCGCGACTATGCCACAGCCGAAAACGGCTTTTGGGCGGACGAGGACGATTTCGAGGCGTGCGTCGCGGGGCTTGGGAAGGCCGCCGCGCTTGCCGCCGAAGGAGGCGACGATCCTGCGCGCGTCGCCTATCGCGCGGCGTGCCGGACGACGCTTCAGGCCTATACGCCCGCGCGTTTCGAGGACGCCGTGAAGGACGCGTGGGCCGCAATTCTTGGTAAAAATTGAGGCCTGACGCGCGGCGGAAAAAAAATTATAATTCCTCTTGTCTTTCGCGCGGGAATGGGCAATTTTACCCCTCCTTCAACGTGTGGGGCCATAGCTCAGCTGGGAGAGCGCAACAATGGCATTGTTGAGGTCAGGGGTTCGATCCCCCTTGGCTCCACCATTAGGTTTTCTCGGCGCGCAAAGCGCGCCAAAGAAAACCTTATGTCCTCCGAAGCGCAAAGCGCGTAGGAGAACCGCAAACGTTATCTCTCCATCTTTTTACGCCTGTGCCCCAATGCCGTTGTCATTGTCGGTTTTGCGTGGTCGTCGCTAATCGTTAAGGCCCTCATTTGCTCTGTTTTTTCTTTCAAGTCCACTTCGATAGCCCCTCTGTTGCGGAACGTTTTTTTCATTTGCGCGGCGGGGCGGAGGAGGGCATTCTCCTAGCCGTAGGTTTCGATTCCCCGAATTCCGTCCCCATCCGCTCAAGCGAGGCAGACATGCAAAAGCGCACCCAGATCATTTCCGCAGCCGTTTGTGTTGGCGTCGTCGCGCTGGCCGGTCTTGGCTATTTAAGCCATCACAAGGGCCTTTTCCGCAAACCCGGCGCCGTCTCTGTCACGATGACGACGTCCGGCGATGTGTCCGTTCCCGATGTCGCCAAGATGTCGATCAAATCTTCCGCCTTCGAAGACGGCGGCACGTTCCCCGCCGTTTCCACCTGCGACGGGCCCGAAAAATCACCGCCGCTTTCCTGGAGCAACGTTCCAAAGGGCACCGACAGCCTTGCCATCTTCGTCGAAGATCCCGACATGCCCGATCCCGCGATCCACAGCATGACCTGGTCGAGCTGGGTCGTTTACAATCTTTCCCCCGACGTGACGAGTCTTCCGGAGTCCGTCGATCCTCTGCCGAAGGACGCGCTTTCCGCCACCAACACATGGGGCCGCATCGGCTATGGCGGGCCTTGCCCTTCGATCGGAACGCACCGGATCTTCACCCGAATCTATGCGCTCGACAAAAAGCTCGATATTGAAGGAACGCCCAAGCGCGAAGACGTTCTGGCGGCCATGCAAGGTCACATCATCGGCGAAGGCGAGTTGATGGCCACCTATGCGCGCCCGATGCCGAAACCGCCGGAACCCGCCGCCGAGTCCGAGAAGAACGGCAAGAAGAGATAGGTTTCGGCCTTTCTTTCTCTCGCGGAGGGAGGGGGCGATGCAAGCGCGTTCAGTTCTTTTGGCCTCTGCGGTCTTTTTGTTTCTTTGCGCCGCGCCGTTCGCCGATTCCTATGCGGGATCTGCCCGCAATCATGGGAACAACCTTGCTTTTTCGGAAAGGAGCGCTGCCATGACTTTCTCTTTGCGTTCGGACATGTTCGAAAACGAAAAACCCATGCCCGCTCTTTGCACGTGCGACGGGGCGCAGACATCGCCCGCGCTTGCGTGGGACGGCGTGCCGGACGGCACGAAAAGCTTTGCCCTTATCGTCGACGATCCCGATGCGCCCGATCCGGCAGCGCCGAAGATGACTTTCGTCCATTGGGTTCTTTTCAATCTGCCGCCCGATTTGAAATCCCTTCCCGCGGGCGTGAAAACTTTGCCTTCGGGGGTCGGCGAGGGGCTCAACGACCGCAAGCAAACCGGCTATACGGGGCCGTGCCCGCCGATCGGGACGCATCGCTATTTTCACAAGCTTTACGCGCTCGACGCGATGCTCGCTTTGAAGGGAACGCCCACCAAAGCCGAACTTGAAGCCGCCATGCAGGGGCATATTCTCGGCCAAGCCGTGTTGATGGGAACGTATAAGCACCCGGCGGGAAAGCGGTAGGAAGCCCCTTGTTTTTGTTGCTTGTTTGTCCTAAGTGTGTTACATTGTACTGCAAATGCAATACATATAACGGAAAAAGTCCATGAAAACCGAAGTCGTCAATGCGCGCGTCGAACCGGCCTTGAAAGCCTCGGCCGAAAAGATTTTTCGGGCCCTTGGCATGAATACGACGGACGCTATATCCATTTTTTTAAGTCAGGTTGTTCTCAATAGGGGGCTTCCCTTCGACGTGCGCCTTCCGAACAAAGCCACGCATCAGGCGATCAAGGAAGTCAAAGAGCGCAAGGGAAAGAGCTACAAGAGTTCGCAGCAAATGATGGATGATTTGTTGTCGTGAAAACGCTTTTTGCTGCCAACTCTTTTCAGAAAGACCTTAAACTTGTCGTGAAGCGAGGCAAGGCCGCTAAGAAATTACAAGCCGTTCTCGATCTCCTGTTGATGGATAAGCCGCTGCCCTCGCGTTGTCGGCCTCACAGGCTTTCGGGCTCTTTCGCGAAACTTTGGGAATGTCACATCGAACCGGACTGGCTATTGATTTACGATATAACAGAAACGGAAATCCGTCTTTACCGGACAGGAACGCATGCCGACCTTTTTGGCTGAACCCGGCTCGCTGCGATAAAAAAGCATATTTTGAGGCTCTTCCTTCGCCATTGCCCGATTCCCGCGATTCTGGCATTCTGTGCGCGAGAAAAATGGGAGTTGCATGGGGCCTTTTGTAAAATCCGACGATGAAGAAGACGGCGGGCTTTTGTCGCCCGCGCGGCGCGCTGTTTTGCGCTTCGGCCTTATGGGCGCGTCTTGCGCTTTGCTCACGCCTCTTTTGAAAATCGGGAAGGCTTCGGCCTTTGATCTTTTGCCCGCGCGGAAACCGCATGCGCCGCGCCTTTTGATGATCGACCCCGGCCATGGGGGCATCGATCCCGGGGCCATCGGCGTCAACGATATTCACGAAAAAGACGTGACTTTGGACGTCGCCAAACACATGGCTGCGATCCTTGAAGGATTTGATACGATCCGCGTGCGCCTGACCCGCGAGACGGACGTTTTCCTTCCGCTCGACGAGCGCGTGAAGATCGCGCAAGACGCAAAGGCCGATTTTTTCGTCTCGATTCATGCCGACAGCGCGCCCAATCGCGCCGCGCGCGGGCTTTCCGTTTACACGCTTTCGGAAAAAGCTTCCGATTCCTTTGCGGGCGCGCTCGCCGACAAGGAAAACAAGGCGGGACAGATCAACGGGCTCGATCTTTCGCATACGGACAAGGAAGTCGCGGCCATTTTATTCGATTTGACGGCGCGGCGGACGCGCAATACCTCGCAGCGCGCGAAGGCCGCTTTCATACGCATGGTCGAGCGTAAGTGGCGGCTTCTTGAAAACCCCATGCGCGCCGCCAATTTTGCGGTCTTGCGCGCGCCCGACGTGCCTTCCATGCTGATCGAAACCGGCTTTTTGTCGAATCCCGAAGACGCCAAGCTTTTCATTCAACCGGCCCAGCGCGAGAAAATCGCTCATCTTATAGCGCATGAAATCGCCGAAATTCTGACAAGTCCTTTGTTTGGCTAGAAAATCTTCGCTTTCTCACGATAGTGAAAGAAATGGGATCCCCGCCGGAGCCTGCCCTCGCGGAGGCGGGGGCGGGGATGACGTGCGTTTTTTGTTGTGGGGAGCCATTAAAAAACAAGGTTAACCCTCTTTTTGCCTCTGTTTTGTTTGACTCTCGGGGCGAGAGCCCTTATACGTTGCCGCCTTATATGGATCAGGAGTTGTTGCCGTGAAACGTACTTATCAACCCAGCAAGCTTGTGCGCAAGCGCCGCCATGGCTATCGCGCCCGTATGGCGACCAAAGGTGGCCGCAAGGTTATCGCGAATCGTCGCGCGCAAGGCCGGAAGAAGCTTTCCGCTTAAGATTACATCGATATTTGCGTGATGCCGGTCTGCAAAACGCGTTTTTCTGCGCTTCCGCTGCTCACGTACTTAAACGTACGCTGCGCTGCGGTTCTCGAAAACCACGTTTTTCGCCTCGGCCTAACGCAAATCTCGACGTAATCTGTGACACTCTGACCTTTTTGAGGTGTTGGGATGTCCGCGCAGAATCCGCATATTCTTAAAAAAAGGCCTTCTTTCCTCGCCGTCGCGGCCACGGGGAAGAAATGGGTCGCGCCCGGGCTTATCCTTCAATTCGGCACCGTTCGTTCCGACGAAGAGACGATTGCGGTTGCGCGCTACGGCCTGACCGCCAGCAAGCGCGTCGGCAATGCCGTTTGCCGGAACAGGGCCAAGCGGCGGCTGCGGGCTTTGGTGCAGGAAATCCTGATCCCTCATGCCAAGCCGAACCGCGATTATGTTCTTGTCGCGCGGACAACGACGTTAACAAGAAAATACAGCGACTTGCGCGACGATCTTATCATGGCGCTGAAGCGCATGAAGGCGTGGCGTGAGGGATCGGCATGAGCCTGTTTTTGCGTGCCCTGATATGGGTTTATCAGCACAGCTTCAAGTTCTTTCTCGGGCGGCATTGCCGGTTCGAGCCGAGCTGCTCCGCCTATGCCGAGGAGGCGATCAGGCTGCATGGCGCGGGCAAGGGCGGGCTTATGGCTTTGAAGCGAATCCTGCGCTGCCATCCTTGGGGCGGGTCAGGCTATGATCCGGTGCCGAGGGATGGAAAATAAAGGTCAGAACCCCATACCCTCGCTGCAGCCAAAACTAAAGACGAGCAACAGGCTTGCTGCCGCAGTCGGAAAACAATTTGGTGGCAGGGTCATCGCGTATTGGCTCTAGGGAAGGATCAACTTTTCCGCCAGATCCACACTTTCCACCGGACCTTGCGCCACCATTGCCGGAAAAATCCAAGGCGCAGGCCCCAAAATCATCCGGGGAAAGTTTATGATCAAACAAAGCCTGCATAGCATTAACCCTTCGTTTGTTAAGAACCCTGATTTTGATCTGCCTAACGAGGCCAGAGAACAACGGAAACCAACTGCACCATTTCACAAGGCACCCGTAGATTATCAAGTACGCACTTCTGTCCTGTCAAATAATTTTTTAGGTTGTCTTGTTGCGAATCCTGCGCTGCCATCCTTGGGGCGGGTCAGGGTACGATCCGGTGCCGCCTGTTGAGAAGAAATGAGGACGATAGAATCAGCGCCGCCACGGGGGGCAGCGCTACCGATCCTTTCCGACCTTCCGAATGTGCTCTTAATACCTTTCTCCCGAGGCCAAGACCTGATATAGCCCTTTCCGACTTCGTTTGGACTTTGGAAATGGATCATGGATAAGGACAATTTTCTTCTCGCCGTCGTGCTTTCGATCGGTATTCTTGTGGGCTTTCATTACTTCTATGAAAAGCCGCAGATGGAGCGCTATGCGCAGGAGCAGCTCGCCAAGAAGCTCGAGGCCGAAAAGCCCGCCGCGCCCGTCGTGGAGAAAAAAGAGGATCGCGCCGCGATCATCGCCGAGGGCCAGCGTCTTCCCATCCAGACGCCCGACGTGAAAGGCTCCATCAATTTGATGGGCGGGCGCATCGACGATCTTCAACTTGAAAAATATCGCGAGACGGTCGATCCGTCTTCGCCTCAGATCACGCTTCTTTCGCCCGCCGGTTCGGCCGTGCCGTTTCTTCCCACCTTCGCTTCGTTCGGTTGGCTCGGCGAAGGCGTCGCAGCACCCAGCGACGCGACGCTTTGGAAAACGGACGCGAAAGAGCTTGGTGTCGGCGCGCCCGTGAAGCTGACTTGGGACAACGGGCAGGGCGTGCTTTTCGAACGCACCATCGCCGTGGACGATCATTACATGTTCACGATCACCGATCGCGTGACGAACAAGGAAGCCGCGCCCGTGACCTTGTATCCGTTCGGCGCCGTCGCGCGCCACGGCGTGCCGCCCGATACGCGCAACATCTATATTATGCACGAAGGCCCTCTTGGCGTTCTCGGCGGCACGTTGAAAGAAGCCAAATACAAGGATCTTTTCGCCAATCCGCACGTTTCTTTCGACACCGAAGGCGGGTGGCTCGGCATCACGGACAAATACTGGCTCGTCTCGCTCGTTCTTTCGCCCGAAGACAAGGGAACCGCGTCCTTCACCTATGACAGGAACAACGAGGAAAAGCCGGAAAACGGCATTTTCCAGACCGATTTTCGCGGCTCGCCTTTGAGCCTCGCGCCCGGCGCCTCCGCCGAGCACGTTTTCCGTCTTTTCGCGGGCGCGAAGCAGGTGCGCTTGCTCGATCGATACGCGGATCAATACAACATTCCGCTTTTCGACCGCGCGATCGATTTCGGCTGGTACTATTACCTGACGAAGCCGTTCCTTTATCTGCTCGACTTCCTCGGCAAGGCGACCGGCAATTACGGCATCGCCATTTTGATCTTCACGATTTTGCTGAAGACGCTGACCTTGCCTTTGTCGATGAAATCCTATCGCTCAATGGCCAAGATGAAGGCCTTGCAACCGCAGATGAAGGCGCTGCAGGATCGCTTTAAGGACGACAAGGCGCGCTTGAGCCAGGAAACCATGGAGCTTTACAAGCGCGAGAAGGTCAGTCCGCTTTCGGGATGTTTGCCGAACCTGATCCAGATTCCGATTTTCTTCGCGCTTTACAAGGTGCTTTACGTCGGACTCGAATTGCGTCAGGCGCCGCTTTTCGGATGGATCCACGATTTGTCCGTGCCCGATCCGACCTCCGTCCTTAGCGGCTTCGGCGCGCTGGATTGGAGCTTTATCCCGCAGATCGGCGTGTGGCCGATTCTGATGGGGCTCAGCATGTTCGCGCAGCAGCGCCTTTCGCCCCAACCGCCCGACAAATCGCAGGCGCAGGCCATGAACTTTCTGCCGCTTATCTTCACCTTCATGATGGCGAAGGTCGCGGCGGGCCTGATCTTCTATTGGACTTTCAGCAATCTTTTGGGGCTGGCGCAGCAATGGCTGATCATGCACAAGATCGTGGCGAAAAAAGCCTGAGCGAACGGGGCCGAAAACTTTTCGCCCAGCCTTGCGTTTTCGTTTGCGCCGCGACCGAGCCCGCGCATTTCGACGTGATGAAAGAGATCTTGCCGGAGGTCGCCTTCGTCGGGCGTTCGAATGTCGGGAAATCCTCGCTTATCAACGGACTGACGGGACGCAAAGGGCTTGCCCGCGCCTCCAACACGCCGGGCCGCACGCAGCAAATCAATTTCTTCGATCTCGGCGGCAAATTGAGGCTCGCCGATCTGCCGGGCTATGGCCACGCCGAGGCGCCCGCGGAAGTCATGAAAAAATGGACGGGCCTTATGCGCGTTTATTTGCGGAAGCGCGGCCCCCTCCGGCTCGTTTGCCTGTTGATCGACGCGCGGCACGGCGCGATGGCCAAAGACCTCGACATGATGAAGCTTTTGGACGAAGCGGCCGTGTCCTATCAAATCGTTCTCACGAAAGGCGATCTTCTCAAAACCGTCGAACAAAAAACGCGGATTTCGCAGCTTGAGGAGCTTGTGAAACGCCATCCCGCCGCGCGGCCCGCCGTTCTTTTGACCGGCGCGGCCAAGGGGATCGGCATGGATGAGGTGCGTGCGCTTTTGGCTTCTTTGAGCGAAAATTTGTAAGGTCTTGATCCTTATACAGCTTTTTCTTTTTGAAACTAATCCGAGGCTTGAAAAAAGACCGTTCGTTCTGTTATCGTGACGATGCTGCTTTTTGCAGCACAAATTTTATGGGGATTTGAAATGAATCATTTTCCGGCTTTGGCTGCAAACGAAACCGCGAAACGCGGATGGGCCCACAGGATTGTACGTTGGGGGATCGGTTTTGTTCTGGCCTCCATGGCCGTGACTTCGGGCTGCGAGCCAATGCAAGTCAGAAATCTGGACGGAAGCGTGGATACCATCTATGGCCCGCTTGGGGCCGTTGCCCATGGGATTAAAAACGTCACGAATACGATCGGCACCGGTGTCGGCACAGCTTTGGGCGCCACCGGTTATGCGCTGGAACGCGCCCAACAAGAAAACGCCGCCGCCGAAAAAGCGACGATTAAGGCGTTCAACGATATGGGAGTTCCGATGAAAGCGGGCGCTTCAGGGGAGCAAATTCCCACGGTCACGATTACGAGCGGCGGGTCGAGAAAGGGGTTCCGGGATTCGTCGTCGACTGTTTATTACACGACGGGCAAGGTTACCGATCCCAATCGCGGGAACACGGGCTATTTCTCGCCGGATTTTTAACGCGAATTGCTCTAGGCGCAGGAAGCTAAACCCTCTATCTTTCCGGCATGACCCTGAGCGAGCGCCAAATTCCCCTCGACGAGGCCGGATTCGACCGGAGCCTGAAAGGCGCCGTCCGCGTCTTTCTTTTTCTTCTTTTCGTTTTTTCCTATTCGCTGTTTTACGTCTTCGCGCGTTTCGTTTTTCGCGGGAATCCCTATCTTCTGCCGCGCGTTCTTTATCGGGGGACGCTTGCGATTTTCGGCATGAAGGTGCGCGTTCACGGGCAGATCGCGCAAACCGCCTCGACGCTGTTTATGGCGAACCATAGCTCTTATCTGGACGTTCCCGTTCTCGGCGCCTATCTGCCAGCCTTCTTCGTGGCCAAGGCGGACGTCGCGCATTGGCCAATCTTCGGGCCCTTGACGCGCCTTTACCGCACCGTTTTCGTCGAGCGCAACGCCTCGCGCGCCGCCGTCCAGCGCGACAATATCCGCCCGATGCTCGAAAAGGGCTATAATCTCGTGATTTTCCCCGAGGGCACTTCGACCGACGGGCAGCGCACGCTTCCTTTCAAAAGCAGCCTTTTCAGCCTTGCCGAGGGCGAAATCCCGGGCGGCGGCTTTGTGACCGTTCAGCCGGTTTCCGTCGTTTGCACGCGCCTTGGCGGCGTTCCCATCGGGCGTTCGGGGCGGCCCGCTTACGCGTGGTTCGGCGATATGGATTTTATTCCCCATTTTTGGAAAGCCATCCAATTGGGAGGCTTTACGGTCGATGTGATTCTTCACAAGCCTTTGACCGTTGAAACTTGCGGCGATCGCAAGAAACTCGCCGCCGCCACGGGCAAGGCCGTCGCCGAGGGGGTTGAGTTGTTGCTGACGGGGCGGCCTGTTGGGGGTTAGGTTCGAGCCGGATTGAACCCTTCGCTTGCGCGGAGGGTCTTGCCAAGCGAGGGGGGAAAAGAGTCAGATTGAGAGTGTCGCTTTGCGCCGCCCGCCTGTTCCGGCGCTCAATTCGAACCTTCGATCGGGAGAGCAAAATGTCTTTTCGTCGTATTTTGGAACATTTCGGCATCGCCGGAAAGAGCGTTGCGCGCGACGCGCGGAACGAACAAAAGGGTGAGACGCGCGGCGTTCGGAAGGCCGTTGCCGGCCTGGCGGTCGTCGCCTTGCTGGGCGTCGCGGCGGTCGCGAACGCCTGGGACGTTCTTGTGCACGACGAATGCGGGAATTCGGTCAATCTTCACGAAAACGATAACATTCAGCCTTTTGCCGTTCCGGCCCGGATCGCAGGATGTTACGCCACCCGCGACGGGAGCGTACCTTCTTTGTGGGCCCACAATGCGCGCCCCGCGCCATCGCAGGTTTATGTCGTAGCGCCGCCGCCCGTCGTCTTTGTTCAACCCGGCATCGTTTTTGGCCCGGGCATAGGCGTTTATTTCGGCCCCGGACGCCCTTATTGGGGTGGTGGGTACAGGGGCTATTATGGAAGAGGATGGCATCGCTAAAAGGGCGGTTATACCGCATTTTTTGAAAGCGCAGGGTTAAAAACCTTGCGCTTTTCTTTTGTTTTCTGGCAATAACATTCGATGGAACGCGCGCAGAAAGCCGTTTCCGCGAGGGAAACGAAGAAATATATCCTCAAAACCTGGGGCTGTCAGATGAATATCTACGATTCCGGCCGCATGGCCGACATCGTGGATGCGCTCGGCTATGTTCCGACCGAAAACGCGGAAGAGGCCGATCTCGTTATTTTCAACACCTGCCATATACGCGAAAAGGCCTCGGAAAAGCTGTTCTCGGAACTGGGGCGCCTTAAGAAAAAATGCGACGCCGCCGGAAAACGCGTGACCATCGCCGTGGGCGGCTGCGTGGCGCAGGCGGAAGGCGCGGAGATTCAAAGGCGCATGCCCTATGTCGATCTCGTTTTCGGGCCGCAGACCTATCATTTGTTGCCGGAGATGCTCGCGCGCGTCGCGCGGGAAGAGGGGCATGTGTTGGAAACGGCATTTCCGCCCGACACGAAATTCGATGCGCTTCCCGAAAACGGAAAACAGGGCGGCGCGGCCGCGTTTCTCGCCATTCAGGAAGGCTGCGACCGTTTTTGCAGCTATTGCGTCGTTCCCTATACGCGCGGCGCGGAATATTCGCGGACGCCCGACGCGCTTTTCGCCGAGGCCTCGTTGCTCGTCAAAGGCGGCGCGCGCGAGATCACGCTTCTTGGGCAAAACGTGAACGCCTATCGGATGGAGGGCGTAAATCTCGCGGGCCTTCTGCGGCGTTTGGCCGATATTCCGGATTTATTGCGCCTGCGCTACACGACTTCGCATCCCTCCGACATGAATGAGGATTCGATCAAGGCGCATCGCGATCTGCCTCAACTGATGCCGTTTCTGCATCTTCCGGTTCAGAGCGGATCGGACAGCATTCTCGAAGCGATGAATCGCAAGCATACGGCCGACGCTTATCGCCGGATCGTCGAAAAACTGCGCGCGGCGAGGCCCGACCTTGCTTTGTCCTCCGATTTCATCGTCGGTTTTCCGGGCGAGACGGACGCGGATTTCGCCGCCACGATGAAACTGGTCGAGGACGTTGATTTTGCGCAAGCCTATTCCTTCAAATACAGCCGTCGCGCGGGCACGCCAGCCGCCGCGATGAAAAAACAGATCGCGGAGGATGTGAAGGAAGCGCGGCTTGCCGCGCTTCAGGATCTTTTGCGCGCGCAGCAAAAAAGGTTCAATCTGTCTTGCGTCGGAAAGGCCATGCCGGTTTTGGTCGAGAATGGTAGCCGCCGCGAGGGTTGCGTTTGGGGCCGTTCCGAATACATGCAATCCGTTCATGTGACAGGCGGGGCCGAAACGGTGGGGCGTATTGTCGATGTGAAGGTGAAGTCGGCGACTCTTGGGGGTTTGCAAGGCGGTATCGCGAATGAGTGAGAAGCAAAATCTGATCGGTCTGACGCTTGAGGAAATCAAAGCGGTTTTTGCGCCTTTGAAGCTCGAGGCTTTTCGCGCGAAGCAGGTTTGGTCGTGGATTTATTGCCACGGCGCGCGCGATTTCGAAGCCATGACGAATCTTGCGAAGCCGGCGCGCGAGAAGCTGGCCGCTCATTTCACGCTTCAACGGCCCGAGCTCGTCATCGGCCAGAAATCCGAAGACGGAACGCAAAAATGGCTCGTGCGCATGCCGGATGGGCAGGAAGTCGAATGCGTTTACATTCCCGAGGAAGATCGCGGCGCTTTGTGCGTTTCCTCGCAGGTCGGGTGTCCCATGAACTGCGCCTTTTGCCGGACGGGGACGCAGAAACTCGTGCGGAATCTCTCATCCGCCGAGATCGTCATGCAGGTCATGATGGCGCGCGATTTGCTGGACGAATGGCCGTCGACAAGGGAACAACGCATGCTGTCCAGCCTTGTGATGATGGGCATGGGCGAGCCGCTTAACAATTACGAAAACGTCGCGAAGGCCTTGAAGATCGTGATGGACGAGGGCGGCATCGCGATCGGCCGCCGCCGCATCACGCTATCGACCTGCGGCGTCGTCCCTTTGATCCATCGCTGCGGGGAAGAACTCGGCGTCAATCTTGCGATCAGTTTGCACGCCGTCACGGACGAATTGCGCGATAAATTGATGCCCGTGAACCGTAAATATCCGATCAAGGAGCTTCTTCAGGCCTGCCGCGATTATCCGGCGGCTTCGAACGCGCGGCGCATCACGTTCGAATATGTGATGCTGAAAGGGATCAACGATACGCCCGCCGACGCGCGGGCTCTTGTGAAGCTTTTGGCGGGCATTCCCGCGAAGATCAATCTGCTTCCCTACAACGCGTGGGAAGGTTCGCCCTTCGAATGTTCGGAGCCGGAGGTTATGCAGAAGTTCGGCGATATCGTGAACCGCGCCGGTTACGCTAGCCCCGTGCGCACGCCGCGCGGGCGCGACATTCTGGCCGCGTGCGGGCAGTTGAAGTCGGAAAGCGTGCGGGAAAGAAAATCAAAAACGATTTAATGATGCTGGCCTGCGAGCGCCATGCCGACTTTGATGACTGCGGGGCCGATAAGGACGACGAAAAGCGGCGGCAGAATGAAAAGGATCATCGGGACGGTCAGCGTCGCGGGAAGACGCGCCGCTTTTTCTTCCGCGCGCATCATGCGGTCTTCCCGCATTTCGGCCGACAGAACGCGGAGCGCCTGAGCCAGCGGCGTGCCGTATTTTTCCGTCTGGATCAACGTGTTCACAAGTGCGATGACGCCGGGCAAGGGCGCGCGCTCGGAAAGGCCGCGCAGCGCCTTCGAACGGTCAGGCAAAAAGTTAAGCTCGACGGCCGTCAGGCCGATTTCTTCCGCAAGCTCCGGCGTCGAAGGCGCGATTTCGCGACCGACGCGATCGAAGGCGGAGTCGAGGCCAAGCCCCGCTTCGGCGCAGATCACCATCAGATCGAGCGCGTCCGGCAAGCCCAAACGCAAAATCGTTTCCCGTTGCTGCCATTTGTTTTTGAGAAGCGTGGCGGGCAACGCCCAGCCGAGCATCGCGAGAACGCCCGTGATTGCAAGCCGAAGGGGCGGGGTGAGCGCGGCGATCTTGGGGATCGGGACGAACATAAGAAAACAGAAGCCGCCGATGGCAAACAGCAAAAGGCACGCGAGGCGCGCGAACAGATAAACGAACATCGCGTCGCGCGAATGGTAGCCAGCGCGTTTCAAGCTGAGGCGAAGCTCCTCGAGATTCTTGCCTTGCGTCAGCTTCAGCCATTCCACGACGCGCTTCATCAGGCCGACGCGCTGAAGATTGGCGCGGCGCGTGTTTTTTTTGCGCTGCTCGCCTTCGATTTCTTCGCGCCGCTCGGCGATGGATTTCAGGCGTTCCGGCAGCGGGTCGTGTTCGAACAGGCCGTTCCAGACAAGCAGAACGACGGCGAAGGCGGCAAGGCCGCAAAAAACCGAGAGGAGGTCTGGACTATGCAAAAAAGCGTTCATTCCGGCCTCCTTTTAAATCTTGAAATTGACCATTTGCTTCATGACGAACACGCCGAGGCTGAGCCATGTCATGCCGCCGCCCAGCATGAACTCGCCTTTGCGCGTGTTGAGCAGAAGCATCACATAGTCGTGGTTCACGAAGAACAAGAGGGTGAACATAAGGAAGGGCAGCGAGCCGATGATCATCGCGCTTGCGCGCGCTTCCGACGACATCGCGCGAATCTTCAAAAGAAGCTGGCGCCTTTTGCGTAAAAGATCGCCCAGATTGCCAAGCGTTTCGGCCAGATTGCCGCCCGTTTCGCGCTGGATGGAAAGCGCGATGATGAAAAAGCGGAACTCAGGCGCGTCGAGCCGCGCCTCCACCTCCCACATGGCTTCTTCGATCGAACGGCCCATGCGAACGGCGTCGCTGATCCGGCTGAATTCGATGTTGAGGGGGTACGGCGCTTCCGCGCCCAGCGACGAGATGCACTCGGTGATCGGAAGGCCGGAGCGCAGGCCGCGGCAAATCGTGTCGATCGATTCCGGAAAAGCGCCCAGAAATTTCGCGATGCGCTTGTTGCCCATGCGATTGATGATCATGTGCGGCAGGTAAAGCCCGACGGCGATGCCCATAAAAAACGACATCGGCTTTGCCCAATGGACGATGTAGACGAAGACCAGAAAAAAAACGCCGACAAGCAACGCGTTCACGATCAGGTATTCGCCGAGCGTGATGTTGCGCCCCGTCCTCGCAAGCCTTTTGCGGAGCTTGTCCGGATAGGGGAGAAGCGATTTGATCAGATTGTCGAGAAGGGGGATCGCGCTGTCCATCGTGCTGCGCTTCAGGGTCAGGCCGTCCGCCTTGCCGTCGAGCGCGTGCGTCGTCAGGCCCCCCACGCGGCCAAGGCGCTTGGCGGGCACCGTCCCCGCGCCGCCGAAGAAACCGAAGAGCAGGAGCAGCGTCAGCATCGTTCCCGCCATGACGACGAAAGGAAGAAGAGCGTTACTCATGTCACCGCCTCCATCATTTCCTTTTCAAGCCCGTAATAGGCCGCTTTCGGCAAGCAATGCGGCCGCAGCCCGTTGTTGCGGAACTCGACCGTCAGACGGCCGTCCGCAAGTTCGCCTGTCACCTCGCAGGTGAAGAGATCCTGCATCGCGATGACGTCGCCTTCCATGCCCAGAATCTCGGAAATGTGCGTGACGCGCCGCGAACCGTCGCGCATGCGGCTGACCTGGATGATCATGTCGACGGCCGACGCGATTTGTTGCCGGATCGCGCGCGGCGCAAGATTCGCGCCGCCGAGCCCCACCATGTTTTCAAGGCGCATGACGGCTTCTCTGGGGCGGTTCGCGTGGACGGTCGAAAGCGAACCGTCGTGGCCCGTATTCATCGCCTGCAACATGTCGATGGCTTCGCCGCCGCGTGTTTCGCCGACGATGATGCGGTCGGGGCGCATGCGGAGCGCGTTTTTCAAGAGATCGCGCATCGTTATCTCGCCGTGACCTTCGAGGTTCGGCGGACGCGTTTCAAGCCGGACGACATGCGGTTGCTGCAACTGGAGTTCCGCCGCGTCTTCGATCGTCACGATGCGCTCGCCGTGGTCGATCATTTGCGAAAGCGCGTTCAAAAGAGTCGTCTTGCCGGATCCCGTGCCGCCCGAGATGAGAATGTTCAGGCGGCAACGTCCCGCGACCTTGAGAACCCTTGCCATTTGCGGGGAGAGGCTTCCCAGTTTCAACATCGTGTCGAGCGTGATCTTCTTTTTCGAGAATTTGCGGATGGTGATCGAGGGGCCGTCGATGGCAAGCGGCGGAATGATAATGTTGACGCGGCTTCCGTCCATCAGGCGCGCGTCGCAGAGCGGCGAGCTTTCGTCGATGCGCCGCCCGATCGCCGTCACAATGCGCGTGGCGATCGCCAGCACATGCGCGTTGTCGCGGAACTTCACATCCGACTGGATCAGCTTGCCTTTGCACTCGAAATAAACCTGCTTTGGCCCGTTCACCATGATTTCCGATATCGTTTCGTCCGCGAGCAGGGGCTCAAGCGGGCCGAGGCCCAGCATGTCGTTTAAAAGATCTTCGACCAGGGCCAAACGTTCGCTCGCGTTCAGCTGGATGTGCGTTTCGCGCAAAAGCTCGCCGACAAGGCCCGTCAGGTCGCGCGCCAGATCCTCGCGCGCCATGCGCGCCGCCGCCGACGTGTCGATCCGTTCCAGAATCATCGGCTGGAGGCGCAATTTCGCGCTGTCCACGCTCGCGCGGCTTCCGCCCGTATGGGTGAACGCGGGAAGAGCATGCTCCATGGGTTGCGCCGCTTCGGCCGGAAGATCCGGCGGCGCGAAGGCCGAGACGACCTGATCCGATTCCTCGCTTTTCGGCGCGAGGGCCAGAAGGGCGTTCGTCAAAAGCGTCGCGAGATCGCGCTGGTCGAGGAGATTGAGCTCAAGACCCTGTTTCTGCAAAAAGGCCGTCGCAAAAATCTTCGCTTCGCGCATGATCTCGCCGCGCGGCAGCGTCGCCGCTTTTTCCGGCGGCAAATGGACTTTCAGTTCCGGAAGAATGCGCTCGCTGAAAACCGCCAACGTGTTGTCGACGGAAGGACCCTTGGCTTCCTGTTGATCCTTCGCAATCGTCGTCATGAACCGCTCTTTTTGCCGGTTCCGAGAAGCGCGCTCCAGAGGCTTTTCTTTTCGTCCACGGCTTCGGTCGCCGCCGGCGTTTCCGCGACGTGATGGCAGAGCGTGCGCAGCGCTTTCGTCAAAGGCGCGTTCGGTGCCACGCTTGGCAGGGTCTTGCCCGCGTTGCTGGCGGCCATGACGCTTTTCGGATCTTCGGGAATCGTGAAATCGAGTTTTTCCTTCACGCCTTTCATGAACGTCGCGCTATCGACGCCGCCCGGATGTTGAAGACCGACGCGCGTCGCGACAAGCGTAACGCGCCCCATGCCGCCCAGCGATTTGATCGCGGTCAGAAGGCGCAACGTGTCGCGGATGCCGACGAGCGACAATTCGGTCGTAAGGACGATTTCGTTGGCGACGGTTAAAAGCCGCTTTTGGCTGATGGCCAGATGGCGGGGCAAATCGACCACAAGCGTGCGATGGTTGATGCGCAATTCCTTGAGAAGGGCGGCAATCGCCGCGTTGTCGACATGGATAGGCTCGTCCAGCGATTCTTCCGCGCTGAGGACGTCGAGGTTTCCGCTTTCGGCGACGATCGCGCTCGAGATCATCAGGCCGTCGACGCGTTGGGGCGAACTTACGATGTCGCGCAGACCGTGTCCCGGCTCAAGATCCAGCGCCAGCGCGCTGACGCCGAACTGGAGATCGAGGTCGAGAAGCACGCATTTATGCTTCATTTCATGCGCGACGATCCATGCCAGATTCAGCGCGATGGTGCTCGTTCCGATGCCGCCGCGCGCGCCCGTCACGACGATCGTTTTCGCTTCCTTGCGCGTGGCCGCCGTCGCCGTCCCCGCGCGCGAGGCAAGAAGCATCGCTTGCGTCAGCGCTTCGGGCGCAAAAGGTTTGACGATGTAATCCGTCAATCCCGCCGCGATCATGCTGCGATAAAGCGTGACGTCGTTCGCCGAACCGAGCGCGATCAATTTCGAAGCGGGGCCGCAAAGACTGACCAAGCGCGCCGCGATTTGAATCGGCTGATCCTGGTCTTCAAGATCGACGAAGACGAGCTTCGGCGGCGCTTCCGATTCCAGAAGCGTGCTGAAAAGATCCGCGCCGCCGGATTGAACGGAATCCGTCGGAAATCCTTGCCTTTCGGCCCAGTTTTGCAGGGTCGTGCGCGACGCTTCGTCCGTCACGAAAGCCATGAATTCACTATGCATTTTTTACGCCTTCTTTTCTCTTCAACAATCGTTACGGCGATCCGGCGCTGCCTGCCGTTCCGTTCGTTCCCGCGCGCGTCGCCGTTTGCGCCGTGGGCGAGGTGGCGTTCGGATCGATAAACGCCGCCGTTTTGCCTTGCAGGTAAAGTTGCATGCCCGCCGCCGCGACCGCGCCGTTCGCATCGCCGGAATCGCGGCCCGACACAAGATCTTCCGGCCTGTCCACCATCGCCGCGAGGTTGCGCGCGTTCGCGCAACCGAATTGTGGCAGGGGCTGGTTTTCAAAGGGCGACAGATCGGCGGTGCGCCAGTTCGGGCATTCCGGCGGTATCGCAAGCGAATGTTTGCCGTCGAGCGAGGGCGCGATCTTGATCGTTTGATCCGGCGCGGGCGTCGTCCGATTCAGATCCTCGCAGCCCAAAAGCGGCAAGACCATCACAAGTAAAGCGAGAGAGGCAATTCGGCGCATGGGGCGTTACTCCAGAATAAAGCCGCCGGGGCCCGACGAGGAAGCCGGAGCGGCAGAAGGTGCAGGCGCCAAAGGCGCGGGGGTGTTCAGAGATGCCGGAGGCGCGGGGGCGTATGACGGTGGCGGCAAAACCGGCGCGCTTACGGGAAGGGTCTGGGGCGCGGACGGGGGAAGGGCCGTCACGTCGCCGACCGGCGACGGCATCGGAACCGGCGCTTCTTCAGGTTGAACGACCTCGGCGCGCGGCGCGCCGCTCATCGTGTGGGCGTCCGGCGACGTGTTCACGGACTTGAATTTCACCAACTGGTCGATGTCGCTTGGCGGGGCGAAGCCGTCCGTCGGCAGGGCCAGATTCTCTTGCTCCGTCGGGTGGACGATATAGGGCGTGATAATGATCACGAGCTCGGTCTGGTTGTTCTGGAAATTCGTCGAGCGGAACAACGCGCCGAGAACCGGAATGTCGCCGAGGAACGGGTATTTGTCGATCGTTTGCGATTGGTTGTTGTCCAAAAGGCCGCCGATGGCGAAGCTTTGGCCGCTCGCCAGCTCGATCGTCGTTTCCGCGCGCCGCGTGGTGAGAGCCGGAATCGTGATCGAATCGAGCGTGATGCCGCCGGTTGTCGTCAACTGGCTGACTTCCGGACGAACATGCAGATTGATGCGATCCTGTCCGATCAGCGTGGGCGTGAAGGCCAACGAAACGCCATATTGCTTCCATTCGATCGTAATGGTCTGTTGCGCCTGCGGCACCGGAATCGGGAACTCGCCGCCCGCCAGGAAGCTTGCCGTTTCGCCCGACATCGCCGTCAGGTTCGGCTCGGCGAGGATCGTGACGAGGCCGTCTTCGACCATCGCGTCGATCATGCCGTTGATGTTGTAATTGCTGCCCTTATGGCTGAACGACACGACGTCGTTCGTAATTTGCGAAGTCACGGGCCTGTTCCGGTTCAGAAGATTCGCGGCGTTGGTGGTGCCGGATCCCGGGATGTTGGTGATGACCGAGCTGCCCGCCGCGAGGCCGAGCGCAAAACCGCCTGCGTTGCCGATGTTTTCCCAATCGAACCCGAGGCTTTTGCTCGCCGTACGCGAGACTTCGGCAAAACGGACGCGAATATGGATCTGGTTGCTTCCCTGAACGTGAATGCGATTGATAACCTCGCCGTCCTTCGCGACGTAACGCAGCGCAAGACGGCGCGCGTCGTCGATCACGCTTGAATCCCGCGCCGTTCCCGTCATCACGATGCCGTTCGGCACCGCTTCGACCTTGATCTGGTTGTGGGGGATGACGGCATCGAGCGCCGTGCGCAGCGCTTCGAGATCCTGCACGACGTGGACGGCCCGATAGATCAGCATTTGGCCCTCGGCATTCGAGGCCGTGAGCGTCGTGTCGCCCGTCTTTTTGCCGAACACCATGATGGCCGTCGGCGAAAGCACCTGAATATCCGCAATGTCAGGATTTGCGATAAAGACGGACGAGGCGGGGGACGGCAACGTTACCTGAAGCCCCTGATCCACCAGAACGCGCAGCGGAAGGACGATCTCGCGCGGGACGGAGGTTTTCGGGGAGGCTGCGCTTGCCGTCTTCGTTTCGGACGCTTGAGCCGAAATCAGCGTGAGCGAGGTCAATCCCAGAAGGACGCAAAAAGCGAGACGCGAACGGAAGGAAGAGAGAAATTTCATGGGTGTCTCACTTTTGCAGGTCGAAAACGGATTCGGTTGTCTTGTCGCCGCGCATCACTTCTATCCGCTGGACGGCGCCGGTGCGGTTGCCCGGTTTTTCAAGAACGTGGCTGATGTCGCTGTCCCACGTCACGTCGTGCGTTTGCTGCGGTTGAAGGGAAGGCGGTTCGTCGGGATTTTGGGAAGCGTTCGGCGCGGCGACGGAAAGCGGGGATTCCTGCGCGTCCTTGTCCGCGTTTTCTTTCGGGGCCGCCGCCTGTTCCTGGCTGCACAACGCCAGCGACACGACGCCGATTTGCGAAACGAGCGTCAGGGATTCGGCCTCCGCCGGCGTGACTTCAAGCGTCGCGATCTGCGCGATCTTGGGTTCCGACGATTGGTCGTCCGCGCGCTGGTCCAGCGCCAGAACGCGCACGTTCTTCAACAGCGTTTCCGCGACGCGATGGTCGCTTTGTTCGGAATCCGTCTTGCGTAAAATCTGGTGCGTCACGATGACATCGACGCGGTCGCCGGGAAACACGAAGCCCGCGACGCTGCCGACCGGCGTCACCGAGACCGAAACCGCCCGCATGCCGGGCGTCAAAACCGCGGACATGAAGCCGTGGTCGCCTTTTTGCACGATCCTGTCCAGCCCGACGGCTTCGTCCGCGCGGACGCCGCGGCGAATGACGCCGCCGACATAGGCGCTCAATTCGTTTTTGCCCTTCACGATGCCGTTCGCCGGCACGGGTTCATCGCCGGAAACCGAGATCCATTTGATGTCGGACTCCTTGAGGATCGTTCCGGCCGGAAGATCGCGCGTCGCGGCCAGATATTGATTTGTCACGGCAGGCTTTTCAACCACGACAACCGGCGCCGGTGCAACATGTTCCGGCGCGCCGGACATCATGTTGCGCGCGAGAAGCGCCGTTCCGCCCGCGATTACGAGGGCGACCAGAAGAAGGACGATCTTACGGGTTTCCATAGATGAAGACTCCTCGGCTCAAGAAAGGCCTTTGTGGGATAACATGAGAAGAACGCAAAGCCCCCCCGTCGCGATGGCGACGCCGTAGGAAACGGGCAATTTGATGATGGGCGTCGTATCCAGATCGCGATGAAAAACGCGGCGAAGCTTGGTCGCGATGGCAACGGCGAGGCACAAAACGCCCCCCGCTATCGTCGTGACGAAGAGAAAAAGAGGGAAAAAATCCGGCCCCGCCCACAGGCTGAGAACCGCGAACAGTTTAACGTCGCCGGCCCCCGCCCATTTCTTCAGGTAAAGCCCGTAGCCGAGCGCAAGGACGATGATTCCTGTGACGATGTGTTCATGCCAGACGATCGGCGCCGGACTTAGCGCGCCGTACAGAGGAAAAAGCAGCAAGAGGAGGAGCGAAACGGTATTCGGGATCCGGCGCGTGCGCGCATCGACCGTCGCCGCGACGATCAGCAGGACCATCGCGCCGAAAAGAAGGATGACGGAAAGGGAAGAAACACTGGAAATCATGGAAAATCCTTCGGAAAACACGGGGCAGTATGAAGGGATATATCTTAACATGGGGTGAACGAAAGCGGCGCCGTTTCGGATCCGGTTAGGCCCTGTTTAGAAAGGGGTTATCGGCTGAGGCGCGTTATGCGGAGGCGTGATTTTTGCATCGTGGAAGAACGGCTTGCGGTTCCCCGTAAAAAACGCGCGCGAAAAGAAAAAATATATCATAAATCAACTGGTTATGTAACGTCCCCCGTCTTTTGGGACGACGCGTCCTTCTTTTCCCGCTTATTGCGAGGACATGACTTTATTTTGAATTGTGTTGAAAACGGAGGTCAGTTGGGATCCGACGGAGACCAAAGCGGTAATAATGACGACGCAGATCAGCATCGCGATCAAGCCGTATTCGATGGCTGTCGCGCCTCCCTCTTCCTTTAAAAAACCGGCGATGAGACGGCGCATCTTTCTCTCCCGGCGAGGTTTTTGTGCTTGGGCTCCTTCGGAACCCGAAAAAAAAGATAATGGCGAAGCTTGTGTTAACACTTCATTAAGAATTTTATCTGCGTTTTATTTGCCAAAGAGCGTTGAAAAATTTGAATCCTTTCCTTCGGGCGTGTAGGAAGGGTGAAATGTCGGGGCGTAGCGCAGTCTGGTAGCGCGCCTGGTTTGGGACCAGGAGGCCCCGGGTTCGAATCCCGGCGCCCCGACCATCCTTCGAAAAAAAAGGCGCACCCGAGGGCGCGCCTTTTTCGTATTGATTGACTCCCGAACTTACCTGATATCCAAGGGGATAACGAGGTTTATGCCCGGCGAGGGCGGCGGCGGCGCATAGACGACGGGCGGGGGCGCGTAAACGACCTCCGGTACCGGCACGGGATGCCCGTGATGCCATTCGCGGGCGCGGCGTTCATGCTCCCTCCACCGCATAGGGGCCGCTTCCGGGCGGTCATGGCGGATATCGGCCAAAGCCGGCGTCGCCGCTCCAAGCGCCGTAAGAACGGCGATCGTCGCGAGACTTGCGAGCAGACCTTGCCTCAGGCGTCGCGACAGTTTTGATATAGGCGCGTTCATGTGAACCTCCTTATTTTGCGTTGAAGGGTTATTTCGTTTTTCCGGTGGTTTTGCCCTTCATGTGTTCGTTGCCTTCGAACTGCCCAAAAACGGTATCGGCGTTTTTCTTTTGCGCGTCGGACATGGAGTCGTAGAGCGGTTGAAACACGGCGATGAACTTGTTGAGGCTGTCCGCATGGGCGGCCGCGATCTTCTGGTAGGATTCGAGATCTTCGACGGCCGTGCGCGTGCCGCCTTTTTCATGGCGTTCCTGGATAAGGGGCTGCATGGCCTTTTCGTTATCGCGCATCGTGTCCGCAACGGCGTTCCAGGCCGTCGCCTGTTCGTCGGTGATCTTGAGCTTGTCGTGCAGCTCTTTGATGCGTTCCTCGACGCGCGCTTCCGGCGTCATGGCCTTTTGTTCCTTCGTCGCGGCAGGCGCGGCGTCGTTCGCGGGGGTCGCTGCGTAGAGGTTGGGGCTGAAGGCAAGACCGCCGACCAGAGCGGCGACGGCGAGGCTGCGGGCGAGAAAGGCTGTGGGTCTTGACATGGCGAGACTCCTTGAGAGGGGGTTAAGATGATCTTTTTATGGCCCAACATTAAGGCATAATTCGGGTGACTTATAAACAAGGCTCTAAACCGGCGCCGGGCTTGCCGTCGCGGCGCGGCCCGCGAAGGGCATGACAAGCGCAACTTTAGAGGCATCCGGCGCCGGGGCGGTATCCGTTGCGTGGATCGCGCCGCCTTGCGCCATACTCCAACTTGCGACTTTGGTTTCTTGCGACGATCCGATTTCGAAATGCGGCCCTGCGGGCATTTTTCCCGCGCGGGGTTCCAGAACGACTTTCGTCGCTTCGCCTTTCGCGTTGAAGCTGACCTTTTCGACGCAAGGCATGTTGGGATCGGCGCACGGCCCTTTGAGATCGAGTTGGCTGCTCGACGGGCAAGGATCGGCGCAAAGCCCCGTTTCGCACGGATCGATGGGGCGCAAAGGCACAACGGCGCGCGGCGGCGCGATAACCTGCGGCGGCGGCATTGGCGGCACGGGCTGTTGGATGATAACGACCTTTTCGACGATTTGCGGCGGCGGTTTGGCGTGCGCGACGTGCTTGACGTGATGATGATGTTTCACGGTCGTGCGGCATGGATTGTGATGAACGACCGCAGGGGCGTGGTGGACGGGGAGCGCGGGCGTCGCTTCCGGCGGACTCGGTTCCTGCATCACGACGGTTACGGTTTGAACTGGCGCGGGGTGGAGAGGCTCTACAAGCACGGCGGGCGGGAGATGCGGGGCGGACGGAAGCCCGCAATAATCCGTTGCACAATTTTCGAGCATATATGGGTTTGTGGAAGGCGGCACATAGATCACCGATCCCGCTTCCCCGGACGGCGCGGCGGCGAGGGAGGTATGAGCGCCGAAAAGCTCGGCGGACAGAACGCCCAAGACTCCGCCCAGCGCGCCGAAGGCGATGCTCCGGAAGGCCATTTTTCGCCAGCCTTTCTCGGGGCGTCTGCCGGCGGCGGTTTTGTACCCTTTCACGCTGGCCTGAAGAACGCCCGCCGCAACGCCCGCGCTTGCTCCGGCCGCAAAGCTTCCCGCGCGCGCAATGACGGCGCCTGCATTCGCGACCGTACCGCCGCAAAGACCGCCGACGATTCCGACAACGGCGCTTTCGAAGAGTGCGCGTCCGAAATAGGATTCTCTGGCCTCGCCTTGCGCCGCTCGCGCGTTGCGATACAGCGTGCGCACAAGATGCGTGACGACGCCGGCCGCAAGGCCCGCTGCCGCGCAGGCGATAAAACTTGCGGCCGTCGCCAGACGCGGCGCGGAAGCAAAGGCAGCCATGATGGCAAGCTTCGTCGCCAGACGCGTGGCCGCGCCGAAGCCGACGCCCAGCCAGAATTCCGGCGAACGGATATGGTCTTTCAGCCGATCCCGAATCTCAGGCGCGGCCTTCCAGACCAGCTCGATCGGGACGGCAACGGTTTGCGCAGTAAGGGACATGCCTTCTGCCGCCGCTTTCGCCATAAGGAGCGGAAATTTAAAAATCCAGGACGCAAGAATGCGCGCAACGGTTTTCAGGGCGGCGACCAATTCCTGAAGCTCGGTGGCAGGGTTCGCGCTTAAATAAGCCACGGAAGCTTTGAGCCTCTGACTCCGCTCATAATCCTCCCAGAAGGGATCGACGATCTCGTTTTCGCGCCGCAAGGAAAAGAGCGGCGCGTTTTGGTTTTTTTGATGCGAATAAAACATGCGAGGCTCCTTTCTTTTGGACAGGCTTGGAAAGCAAAGTCGTTAGTAGGGCGGATCCTGCCATTCATGCGAATATCTGTGATCGTCGTTTGATGAAAAGGCGCGGTCGGTCGCGGACGTGGAACTGTAGCTATCCGCCGACGAAACGCTGCTGCCGGAACCCGAGGCGGAACCGTAACTGTTCCCCGACGCCACGGAACGGCCCGCTCCGGTGGAGGCGTAACTGTTGTCCGACGCCACGCTGCTGCCCCCGCCGGAAGTGGAAGCATAGCTGTTGTCCGACGCGACGCTCCGGCCTCCTGCGCCCGACGCGGAACTATAACTGTCGCCCGACGCCGCGGTGCGGCCTGTGCCTGATGCTGAACCGTAACTGTTGCCGGAGGCAACGGAGCGGCCCGCTCCGGTGGAGGCGTAACTGTTGTCCGACGCCACGCTGCTGCCCCCGCCCGAAGTGGAAGCATAGCTGTTGTCCGATGCGACGCTCCGGCCTCCTGCGCCCGACGCGGAACTATAACTGTCGCCCGACGCAACGGTGCGGCCTGTGCCCGATGCTGAACCGTAACTGTTGCCGGAGGCAACAGAGCGGCCCGCTCCGGTGGAGGCGTAACTGTTGTCTGACGTCACGCTGCGACCTGCGCCCGAGGTGGAAGCATAGCTGTTGTCCGACGCGACGGAGCGGCTTGTACCGTATGGGGAACCGTAACCGTTGCCCGACGAATAGGTGCGATTGCCTTCCGGCGAAGGTCTGGCTCCGTTGTCCGGCGCATATCCACGATCGTATCCATGATCCCCGTGATCGTATCCATGATCGCCATTCGGCGAAGGACGGCGATTGTCGCCCGGCGGAAACCTGTGATCGTCATTCTGGGAGTATTTATGATCGCCATCATGCGGATAGCCGTGGTCGCCATCATGCGGATATCCATGACCGTCGTCATGCGGATAGCCGCGGCCCCCGTCAAAATCATGACCGCGTTTAACGGATTCCGACGGCGCCGCATTGTTCTGGGTCACGTTGTCGCCAAGCTTGCCTTCGCGCGCCGCCGCGCCGTAATCCATGACGCCGATGCCCGTCATGACGGCCCCCGTTCCGAGCGCCGCCGTTCCGAGAACGCCCGTCGCCTGTCGAAGGATGCTCGGCTCCGAGACCACGGCGCCAAGCTTCGCGCAGGACGCGCAAGTCGGCGGTTTTGCCGTCTCATACAGCGCCGTCGCCTCGGCATGCGTCGCCGATCCGTAGGTCTGATACCCGGCCATGAGAGGCTCGCCGCGCACCGTCGTCACAGGATTGCCGTCCGGATATTGCAGGGGAAGCATGACCGCGCGCGGCTCGCCGCAACCGGCAAGCGTCGCCAAAGCCCCGAGCATAAGGAAGCCCTTTGAAAAAAAGAGATTGTTGCTCATATTTGATCTCCTTATCTTTCGGACGACGCGGGGAGGATCACCTTTGGCTTGCTAAACTTCGATGGGAAAAAGGACGGAACGCGACGCCAAAGCGCGAGGGCGATGCAGGGCATCGACAACCGGCTTTGACGCGAAGATTCAGAACGATGAAAAACTTACCCGATGCTTCTTTTTCTGCGCGATGCGCTTTTTTATTGAGCCCGCCGGGTGCATGACGCCTCGTGTCGGGTTCTTTGTTTTCGCAGCGCGCATAAATCAGGACGATATAGAAAACCGACCCTTTATAAGAAAGAAACGCCAATGCTACACCTTATTCGGGCCGAGGACAAGGAGAAGTTGCGCGCGCATGAGTTTCGCGCATATTTATAAAGATTCTAATTATAGGCGAAACCCATGAAAGATATTCTCTGGCGTTCTGGATCGCGCGGCGCGCGCGGTTTTTGCGGCGCCCTTGATAAGCGAAAAAAACGGCGTATCCTCGAGACGGCTTAAAGGTCGGGAGAGTTCATGTTGGTGCGAATCTATCAGCCTTTGCCGTCCGTCGATAAGGGGTGCCGCGCGCATTCGCCCTTGTGGCGTATCGCGCCCGCGCTTTCCGGCGCGCGAAAGCGCGAGCCTTTGATGGGTTGGATCGCGGCGCCCGACGGATTGGCGGCGCTTGAGGGGCAGCTTCGGTTCGTCACGCTTGAGGCGGCTGTGTCTTTCGCGAAAAGGCGGGGCTGGGAGGCCGAGATCTTAGCGCCAGCCGCGAACGGCGTGACGCCGCGCAGTTTTATGGATAATTTCAGGATCATGCGTCCCGAGGATGAAGAAAGACTTGCAGCAGAAAAAACCAAAAACGACAGCCGCGCCTGAAGGAACGGGGGCCGAACGCCTAAGGCGGGGCGAAGGCGGATTCGCGAAAGGCGTCGCCGTTTTGCGCGCGCAATTGAAGACCATGCCGACACGGCCCGGCGTTTACCGGATGCTGGCTTCCGACGGCGCTGTGCTTTACGTCGGGAAGGCGAAGAATCTTAAAAATCGCGTGACGTCCTATACGCAGCGCGCGCGCCTCCCTTTGCGCTTGCAGCGCATGGTCGCGCAGGTCCGCAACGTCGAGATCGTCGTGACGCGGACGGAAGTCGAGGCGCTTCTTCTCGAAGCCAATTTGATCCAGCGCTTCATGCCCACCTTCAACGTCCTTTTGCGCGACGACAAAAGCTATCCCTTCATTCTGATCACGACCGATCACGCTTTTCCCCAGCTTTTGAAGCATCGGGGCGCGCGAACGCGCAAGGGGTTTTATTTCGGGCCTTTCGCGTCTTCCGCCGCCGTCGGCGAAACGCTCATCCAGCTTCAGCGCGGGTTTATGCTGCGGAACTGCACCAACGGTTTTTTCGCGGGGCGGACGCGCCCCTGTTTGCAATACTTTATCAAGCGCTGCACGGGCCCTTGCGTCGGAAAAGTGAGCGAAAGCGACTATGCGAAGCAGGTCGAGGAGGCTTGCGCCTTCCTGCGGGGCGAAAGCCAGGACATCCAGAAAAAACTGGCCGCCGCGATGCAGGAAGCGAGCGACGCGATGGCGTATGAGCGCGCCGCGCTTTTACGCGACCGCATCAAGAGCCTGACCCAGATACAGGCGCGGCAGGATATTTTCGTAGCGGGCCTTGGCGACGCCGACGTGATCGCCGCGCATCGCGAGGGCGGGATCGTGGCGATCCAGATTTTCTTTTTCCGCGCCGATCGCAATTACGGATCGCGCACGATCTATCCCGTTCATGGCCGAGATTCTTCGCTGGAGGCCGTTTTGGGGGCGTTTTTGCCGCAATTTTATGCCGACAAGCCCGCGCCTCCCTTGATCCTTTTGAGCCATAAGCCCATTGAAAGCGAGCTTATCGCAGAGGCTTTGGCAAGCGTCGCGGGAAAGCGCGTGACGCTTGCGGTGCCGCGTTTGGGCGAGAAAAAAAGAGTGGTCGAAGCCGCGCTCGAAAACGCGCGCGCGGCTTTGGGGCGCAAGATGGCCGAGGGCGCCGAGCAGGCGAAATTGTTAAATCGCGTGGCCTCGCTTTTCGATCTTCCCAAGCCGCCCGCGCGGATCGAGGTCTATGACAATTCCCACATCTCCGGCCGCTTCGCGATGGGCGCGATGATCGCGGCGGGGGCCGAGGGGTTTTTGAAAAAGACCTATCGGAAATTTACGATCAAGGAAGCGCCAAGGGGCGAAATACGTGGCGGCGACGATTTCGGCATGATGCGCGAGGTGCTTACGCGGCGCTTCAAAAGATTGAACGCGGAAGATCCGGAGAGGAAATCCGGCCTTTGGCCCGACCTTCTTCTAATCGACGGCGGCGCGGGGCAGGTGAGCGCGGTGCGAAAAGTTCTGGCCGATCTGGGCGTGGCGGATGTGCCCGTCGTCGGCATCGCGAAAGGCCCCGACCGCAACGCCGGACGCGAACGGTTTTTCATCGAGGGACGGGAGGCTTTTGCCCTTCCGCACGACGATCCCGTCCTTTATTATTTGCAGCGTTTGCGCGACGAAGCGCATCGCTTCGCCATCGGCGCGCATCGGGCGCGGCGCGCGCGGGCCATCGGCGAAGACGGGCTGGCGGCCGTTTCCGGTATCGGGCCTGTGCGGAAAAAGGCGCTTTTGCACCATTTTGGCTCGGCCAAAGCCGTGGCGGAGGCCAGCCTCGACGATCTCTTGAAGGTCGCCGGAATTAGCGCGCGTCAGGCGAAAAAGATCCATGACTCTTTTCACGGGGGAGGGTAATCTCGATTTCATAACATTGAGCCGAGGCCATATTTCCCGATGTTCAATTCACTTGCCAACAAACTGACGCTTTCGCGCATTCTTGCCATTCCGGCGATCTTGCTTCTTCTGGTCGTTCCGCATGCGTGGGCGGCGTGGCTTGCCCTGTTTCTGTTCATTCTTGCGGGCCTTACCGATTGGCTCGACGGGCATGTCGCGCGCCGCAACGGCGAGGTCTCGAAGATCGGGCAATTTCTCGACCCCATCGCCGACAAGCTTCTCGTCGCCGCCGTCATCCTTCTTCTCGTCAACAACGGACGGATCAGCGGGTTTAGCGTTCTTCCCGCCGTCATCATCCTTTTGCGCGAGGTCGCGGTTTCCGGCCTTCGCGAGTTCCTCGCCGAGGTGCGGGTGAGCGTTCCCGTCACGCTTCTCGCCAAATGGAAAACGGCCATCCAGCTTATCGCCCTCGGCTTCCTGATTATCGGAAATTATGCGCCGGATTTCATTCCGGCCGTGCCTGTCGGCGATTTGCTTCTTTGGATCGCGGGCGGGCTTACCGTCGTCACGGGCTATGATTACTGGCGCGCCAGTTTGAAGCATTTTAGGGAATAACTTTAACTGTTTTTTGAGTTTTTTGGCCTATTCTTTTTGAGAAAACAGCACGCCGCGTTACCGCATTTTTTTGAAAGATCTTCTTTTTTTTTATGAACGATTATAGACCTGATTATTTCCTCCTTCATGAGGGGCTTGCCGACATCGACTTGATCGCCGTCAGCAATGTTCTTTCCGGCAAAGGCGGCCCTTTTTCGGCGGCCATCTTTGTTCTCGTCAAGGATGAGGGCGGGGTTTACAAGGTTCATCATCAGCTTCCTGTCGCTGCAAACGCCGTGCTGTCTTTGGGTCGTGCCAGCGCGCACGCCGAGGATCAGGCCTTGCGGCCGCACATTCTTCGAGAAACCGAGGCGGTGCTCGAGAAAATTAAAACCGATTTTCGCGCGCCCGCCACGCGTCTCTTGTTTCTTTCGAGCGCGCAGCCCTGCATGGCTTGTTTTTCGAAGATCGCGATTTGCGCGCGCAGCTTCGTTTCGCGCGGGCTTCTTCAGCCTAGGCATTTCGATCTCGTTTACGGCGCGACCTATGCGGATACGGAATCCATCGCCGGTTTCAAAGATTACGGCTATGCCCTCGATTTTGTGAAGGCGGCACAGAACCGCTTTGACCCTTCGCTTCTCGTGCGTCTTGAGACCGCGATGGTCGAAGGCGTTCCCGAAAATGTGCTGGCCCCTCTTTTTGCGGGCAAGGCGCCGCGCGCGGTTCTTGTCCAGAGCGGGGCGATTATCAGCGTTGGGGAAGACAGGCGCGGGGCGGCGGGGCTTTTCGCTACGGCCGAATGCACCGCGCTGCATAACGCCTCGGCAGATCTTTTGAAACGCCGCGCCCCAAAACCTTGGGATCTCGGCGGCGCCACGCTTTATGTGCGGACGCAGGATCTCGATCCGCTCACTTATGCCGAGGGGCAATGGGCCAATATCGGGAAAATCGTGACGGTGCTTCCGCCCGATAACGGCATTGCCTACGCCCAGACGCAGGTCGCGCCCGATTGCCACAACGGCGCCTTGTTCGCGACGATAGCGGACGGGTACAACAATCCCAAATCCTCCGTCGCCGTTTATTGCGACGGAACGTTCGAGAACAGGGCCCAGAATACCTGGGCTAGCAAGCTGGATCGCAAGATGTACAACGGATCCGAAGCCGAATCCGCCTTTACGCAAAAGAATTGCGCCGCTTTCGACGCGCTGTTTCGGCCCTGTTTTCTTTACGCGCCAGCCGCCACAGGCGTTTCTCCGGCGCTTGCAAAGCGCGCGTCTTAAAGCCGTTCTTCCCGCATCATTTATTGCGCGAGTTTTGCGTACGCGCTTGGCAGGCTCGCGGCGATCGGGCTTTGCGGCGCGAGATCCGGCGCGGCTTTTAAAAGCGGCGCGGCGAGCGTCTGTAACTTCTGCCACGAACCGAGCGAGCCTTGCAGATTCAGGCTTTGAAGACCCAGATTTTTTAAAATCTTGTAGATCAGCGAAGTCGGCGACTCGGGCGCCGGAAAGCGCACAAGCGCGACTTTGTCCGTCGGCTGAAGGTTCAGTTGCTTTTTGAGCGCGAGGATCGTCGCCGCAAACCCGCCCAGATCGTCGACAAGGCCTGCTTCTTTCGCTTGCGCGCCCGTGAAGACGCGTCCCTTCGCGACGTCGCCGATTTTGTCGAGCGGAATCTTGCGCGCTTCCGCGACGTTTTTCGTAAAGGCCCCATAGGTGTCGTCCATCAGGGCGTTCACGCGCGCAAGCTGCTCCGGCGTGAACGAAGCCGTCGGCGACCAGATTCCCGCATTCGGGCTTGTCGTTATTTTGTCCCACGTGACGCCAAGCTTTTCCGACAGCCCGCCGATCGTGAATTTGCCGCCCACAACGCCGATCGAACCGGTGATCGTGCCGGGTTCCGCGAAGATGCGGTCAGCGTTCATTGCGATCCAATAGCCGCCCGAGGCCGCCACTTCGCCCATCGAGACGAAGACCGGCTTTTTCGATTCCTTCGCCTTGACGAGTGCGCGGCGGATGGTTTCCGACGCCGAGGGCGAACCGCCGGGGCTGTTCACGCGGAATAAAATCGCGTTCACCTGGTCGTCGTCCGCCGCGTCGTCGAAAGCGCCCGCGATTTTATCCGTATCGATGACGGCGTCGTCCGCATAGCGCATGGGGCTTTCGGGATCGTCGGTGATAAGGCCTTCCGCCGTGATGAGCGCGACGGTCGCTTTCGGTTTGTCCGCTTTTTTCTTGCCCTTCTTTTTCGCGGCGGGGGCGTCGAAGGCGAGATAGGTGGGGGCATCGGCCTCCACCACGTCTTTTCCGGCTTTGTCCTTGATCTCCTGCGTCACTTCATCCCAATAGCCCGTACGCGTCACGAGCCCTTTCGCTAGGGCTTCGTCGCTCGTGAAGGGCCCCGCGGCCAGAAGTTCGCCGACTTTCGCCTCGTCCATCTGCCGGCTTTCCGCGATGCCGCTTTTTTCCTGACGTAAAAGATCGCCGATCAAGCTTTCCATGTTCGCGCGAACCGGCGGCGAAAACGCGTCGTTCGTCGCGTTTTCCATGACCGATTTGTATTCCGCGCGCCGCACGAAATCCGTCCCCACGCCGATTTTGTCGAAGAATCCCTTGCCGAACGGCGCTTCGACGCCGAGCCCCGTCAAGCCCACGACGCCGACCGGCTGAAGCCAGATGTTTTCAAAGGCGCTCGCCAGATAATAGGCCTTGTTGCCGCCGCCGAAATCGCCGTAATTCGGCGCGAAGGCGTAAGTGAACTTGCCGCTTTCCCGAAAACGCGCCAAGGCCGCGCGCAATTCCTGCGCGTGCGCCATCGAGGGCTGAAGCGCGCCGAAACGCGCGAAGATGCCCTTCACATGCGGATCCGTCTTCGCGCGGTCGATCGCGCGGATCATGCTGAGAAGCGGCACGTCTTCCTCATCGCTGAGAAGCGCGCCCAAGGAGAAGTTCAGGCCGCGCGATTGTTCGACGATTGGTTGCGTGAAATCGAGGCTGAGCACCACCGAATCCGGCTCTTTCGGCGCGGCTTCCGATCCCGAAAGCCAATGCCAGAAGAGGAGGCCGCTGACGCAGGCCGAAAGCGTCGTAAGGAGGCCGATGACGGCGAAAAGGCGAAGGAGGATCTTTTTCACGGGGCATGTTCCTGAAAAGAAGGAAGAAGTCGGGCGACGATACAGGAACATCCCACGCAAGTCACGTTTTTGGGATCGCGTCCCCGATCCTGTCGGTTTTTGCGCAAAAAGTCACAAAAAAGACATCATGAAACTATTGACGATGCATTTGTTAGCCTGATAGGCTCCGTCTTGTAATTTTCGAACACGGCGGAGCAAAGCCAAGATGTTTAAGACCCTCCTTCTAGTATTCGGGGCGCTGGACGCGGAACGACTATAAAGTCGTACGACCGCCAGCGCTCGCATAAGGCCCCTCCAAGGGCCTTTTTTATTGCCAAAATTCGACGAAAAGACAGGAAGGAAAAGAAAATGACGATCCCACAGACGGCTTTCAAGGCAAAAACGGAAATCCAAACCGCAGAGGTTGCCCCCGTTGTGCAAAAAGCGCCCGCCATGCATGTCGTTCGTCGCCCCGACGTTTCCACGCCCACGGAGCCGGAAAAGGGCCAAATAAAAGCGAAAAAGAAAAAGGGATCGAGCGACAACGAGATGATTGCGCATTGGCTCAAATGCGCGGAACGTTTGGTGAAGGGCGAGGAGGATCCGCGTTCCTTCGTCGAAGCGGCTGTGCGCGAGGTTATGAAGGGCGGCAAGAGCCTTACCCATACGCGGATCTCAGCCGGTGTCTGGGCCGAAAAAACGGGCGAGAATTTCTCGCTTTCGGCGGCCAAATATGGGATCGGCCAGAGCATGGAGGCGATTAAGGCGGCGCAGGCCGAGGGCAATGCAAAGGTGGCGGATGAGGCTATCGGGGCGATTATGGATTGGCTCGATTATGCCAATGGACAGCGCAATATCCGCAGCGGCATGGTTTTGGAAGAAGTCACAGGCATGACGCAGATAGACTTTGAAGAACGCACGGGTCGCTCTTTCGCGGCGGCAAGCGCCGCTCGCGATTTTCGCGAAATCGGTCGTAGGACGAAGGCCGGTTCGTTCTGGAATCCCGCTTTTACCGCGATTTCCGCCACCGAAAACGCGGCTAAGGCGGGCGTCCGGTTTGATGCGGAGGGCCGCGCGAATGCGGAAGATATACGGCGTCTTGTCGGAATTGAGCCCGAAGCATGGGAGGCAGGGGTCGGGCGGTTTGCAAGAGAGGCCATTAAGAAATTCGGCCTTGTGTTCAAGAAAGAAGCGCGTTCGGGCTTTGAACGCCCCATCCGCTACGCGCCTTGCTGCCAAATCGGATGAAAAACGTCGTTTTTCGGTTTGCGGGCGCATAAAACTTGACAAAGGCGCTTGTTTTCGGGAGATTGCGCGGCTTGAGCCGTGAGGGGATTATTATCTTTTCGCGAGGCTCCTTTATTATCATGATAGGTTAATGCTATGGCCAAGACAAAGAACGACATCAAGCTGGTAAGCTCGGCCGGGACCGGCTTTTTCTATGTGACGAAAAAGAACCCGAAGAACAACACCAAGAAGCTCGAGCTGAAGAAATACGATCCGCGCGTCCGCAAGCATGTCGCGTTCAAGGAAGGCAAGATTAAAGAAGGCAAGAAATCGTAAGAACATGTCTCCGATCTCGCCTTTTGGGCTGCAAAATGCGTTTTCCTGCGCTTCCGCTGCTCACGTAGTCAAACCTACGCTGCGCTGCGGTTCTCGGAAACCGCATTTTTCACCGCAAAATTCGAAATCGTAAACATGTTCTGTGCACCTATTTTTTCCGCGCGCGACGAAGCTTGCTTGCCCGATGAAAAGGCGTCCGCCTATGAGGGGGCGCCTTTGCCTATACCGGATTATCTCGAAAAATATTACTGGTGGGCCTATGTCCGCCCGTGGGGCGTTTGGGTTTTCGAACGCGAGTGGCTCGTCAATCTTATCCTTTGGGGGTGGTACAAGCCCTTGCGCGATGTCGCGCTGAAAGCGCTTGGCGACAAGCTTTCCGGGCGCACGCTTCAAATCTCCTGCTGCTATGGGACTTTCACGCCGAAGCTGACCGAGCGCGTGATCGCGGGCGGCGGGACGCTGGACGTTCTCGACGTTTCGCCCGCGCAGTTGGACAATCTCCGGCGAAAAATAGCTTCGGATGCGCCCGTGCGCATTTTGATGCGCAATTCCACAAATCTCGAGGGTTTGGCGACGGCCAGCTACGACCGCGTCATTCTTTTCTTTCTGCCCCATGAACAACCGCGCGACGTGCGGAGCAAAACGATCGCCGAGGCTTTTCGCGTCGTGAAGCCCACGGGCGAGATCCTTGTCATCGAGTTCGGGAAGGCCAAAATCTGGCATCCGCTGAAATGGCTTTGGCTTCCGTTTTTGAAATATCTGGAGCCTTTCGCGCCCGATATCTGGGATCATGCGCCCGAAAGCTGGCTCGCCTATGACGCCAAGCGCTGGGTCATGGAAAAAACGCCTCTATTCGGCGGCTTTTATCAGAAAATCGTCATGAAGAGCCGCGGCGAGTAGGGTTTTCGTATAATCCGCTTGCGGGTTCGCGAAGATTTTCTCAGCATCGCCCTGTTCCACAACCTTACCATTCTTCATCACGATGATCGCGTGGGACAATGCGCGCACGACGCGCAGATCGTGGCTGATAAAGACGTAAGCCAAGCCGTGCTTCGTTTGCAAAGCGCGCAAAAGATCCGTGATTTGCGCCTGAACCGACATATCGAGCGCGGAAGTGGGTTCGTCCAGCACCACAAAACGCGGCTTCAAAATCATCGCGCGGGCAATCGCGATGCGTTGGCGCTGGCCGCCGGAAAATTCGTGCGGATAGCGGAAGCGAAGCGCGGGATCGATGCCGACTTCGGCGAGTATGTCGGCGACGGCGCGGTCGCGGGCGGCGGAGGAAAGAATTTTAATACACCCATCCCCCGACCCCTCCCGCAAGGGGAGGGGGGAAGAAAGATTTTTTCCGGTCTCTATTCCATGAATGTCCAATCCCTCCGCCACGATGTCGCGGATTGAAAAGCGCGGGTTGAGGCTTCCGTAAGGATCCTGAAACACCATTTGCAGCGAACGGCGGAGCGGGCGCAGGTCTTTTTGCGCGAGGCCGAAGATGTCGCGGCCGAGATAAGCGACTTTTCCGTGACCCTTTAAAAGGCGAAGGAGGGCGAGGCCGAGCGTCGTTTTGCCCGATCCGGATTCGCCGACGATGCCCAAAGTTTCGCCCGCGCGAACGCGGAACGACACGTCATCGACGGCGTGGAGGATGTCCACGGTTCGGCGGAACAATCCCGCTTTGATTGGAAAAGACACGCGCATATGTTCGACTTCAAGAACCGTTTCCGCGTCTTTGTCCAAGGGGGGCGCCACGCCCTTCGGTTCCGAGGCGAGGAGAAGTTTCGTGTAGGAATGTTGCGGCTTGGCAAAAAGTTTTGCGGCGGGCGCTTCTTCGACAAGCGCGCCTTCCTTCATCACGATCACGCGATCCGCGATTTTGCGGACGATGCCGAGATCGTGCGTGATGAGCAAAAGCGCCATGCCGAGTTTTTGCTGAAGATCCTTCAGAAGCGCGAGGATTTGGGCCTGTATCGTAACATCGAGCGCCGTCGTCGGCTCATCCGCGATCAGCAAATCCGGATCGTTCGCGAGCGCCATCGCGATCATCACGCGCTGGCGCTGGCCGCCCGAAAGCTCATGCGGATAGGAATCGATGCGTTTTTCGGGATCCGGCAAACCTACGAGCCGGAGAAGTTCGAGAACGCGTTCGCGGGCTTTTTTTGCATTCCATTGGCGGTGAAGGATCAAGCCTTCCGCGATCTGCTTGCCGATTTTATGAAGCGGGTTGAGCGAGGTCATCGGCTCTTGAAAAATCATGCCGATGCGGCTTCCGCGTATCTTTTGCGCGTTGGCTGGCGTTATTTCTTCGCCGTTGAAGGCGATCTGGCCGGAGAGGCTCGCGGCGTTGGGCAGAAGGCGCAGAAGCGAAAGCGCGGTCAGCGATTTGCCCGATCCGGATTCGCCGACGAGCGCGAGCGTTTCGCCTTTTTGGATGTCGAGCGAGATTCCGCGCACGGCTTCAAAATCGCCAAAGGAAACGCGGAGATCTTTGACGGCGATGAGGCTCATTTCGCGCCCCCGAAATTTTTGCGCGGGTCGAAGGCGTCACGCACGGCCTCGCCGATGAAGATGAGAAGCGTAAGAAGCAGGGCCAGAATCCCGAAAGCGCTGAGCCCCAGCCACGGGGCCTGAAGATTGTTTTTGCCTTGGTTCAAAAGCTCGCCGAGCGAGGGCGAACCGGGCGGCAGGCCGAAGCCGAGGAAATCGAGCGCGGTGAGCGTCGTGATCGCGTGGTTCAGCAAAAAGGGCAGGAAGGTCAGCGTCGCGACCATTGCGTTCGGCAGCACGTGGCGGAACATGATGTTGAGGTCGCCTGCGCCGAGGGCCTTTGCCGCGCGGACATAATCGAGATTGCGGGCGCGGAGGAACTCGGCGCGGACGACGGCGACGAGATTCATCCACGAAAAAAGCAGCATTAAAAGCAAAAGCCACCAGAAATTCGGCTGGACGAGCGAGGCCATGATGATGAGGAGATACAAAACCGGCATGCCGTTCCAGATCTCGATGAAGCGCTGCAGGAAAAGATCGATGAGGCCGCCGAAATAGCCCTGCACAGCGCCCGCCGCGATGCCGATCAGCGAAGAGAAGAGCGTGAGCGTCAGGCCGAACAAGACCGAGATACGAAAACCGTAAATCATGCGGGCGAGCACGTCGCGGCCCTGATCGTCCGTGCCGAGCCAGTTTTGCGAAGACGGCGGCGACGGGGCCGGTTCCGTCAGTTCGTAATTGATTGTGTCGTAGGAAAAGGGGATGGGCGGGAAAATCATCCAGCCCTTCGCTTCGATAAGGTTTTTCACGAACGGATCGCGGTACCGCGTTTCCGTCTCAAACGTGCCGCCGAACGCGGTTTCGGGGTAGGATCTGAAAATCGGGAAATAAAGATGGTGGTCGAAAGCGACGATGAGCGGTTTATCGTTCGCCACAAACTCCGCGCCTATTGTGATAAAGAAAAGCGCCAGAAAAAGCCAAAAAGCCGCGAATCCGCGCTTGTTGGCGCGGAAAGCGGCCCAGCGGCGGCGGGCGAGGGGGCTTTGAAAAAGAGCGGGCAATTCCATCGAAAAACCTATTTGACGGAAGAAGATAGACCATTTTGGGGGCGGGGAGGCAAGGGGATTGAAGGGCTCAGGCAGCGGGATTAGAATGCAGGCTCATAAACGAGGGAGAACAGACATGGATAAGGAAGACGTGAAAGCTTGTGAGCTTCAATTTCGTGAAGAACCGCGCGAGAAGATTTGGGATCTTGCCTGGAGACTTGTTTATGAAGTTTCGGGTGACTCTGTGCCGTCGGAAGCGGAGGCTGAACGCTTTATCGCTGCGATCGAAAAGCGGCGTGACGTGAGCCAATGCGACTCGATCATCGATATCTTTAAGGAGCACATCCTCGAACTTTCGCCCAAAACGCCGTTAAAAGGGCTGGGTGGAGCGAAGCCCCCTCTGCCGATGAACGCAAAAATGTGATTTTACGCGTGGGTTTGGGCGGATAACGCAGGGGTCTTGAAAGACGGACTGAAACAAGGCTAGGCTGTTTCGATATTGACCTTCTGCCGTGAGGATTATGCACATGGATAAATGTAAATTCATCATCTTGAAGAAAGACTTTTCCACTCTTCCCATCCCGAGAGTGGCAGCGCTTGTTCAGGATCTCCTCGAGATGCCTCATTCTTTGAGGCCGAGCGGAGAAGAAATCTTGGCTTTCGTCGGTTGCGTCGCGAAGCGGCCCGACGCCGATCAGTGCGAAAAGATCCTTAAAGAATTCAAAAGCTATCTGTCGCCGCAAACGCCGCAAGCCAATCTGCAAGGCAGCACGGGGACGAATACGCCTCCGTGGAAATGTGCGCTTGCGTGATTTTACGCTGCGGATCACGTCGCGCGGGATTCAAAATCGATGCGGGGATCGACGGCGACATACATCAAATCGCCGATGAGGTTGAGGACGAGACCGAGCAGCGTGAAGATGTAAAGCGTGCCGAACATGATCGGGTAATCGCGATTGATCGCGGCCTCAAAACCCAAAAGCCCCATGCCGTCGAGCGAGAAGATTACTTCCGTTAAAAGCGAGCTTGTGAACAAAATGCCGATAAAGGCGCTTGGGAAGCCCGCGACGACAAGCAACATCGCGTTCCTGAAAATATGGCCGTAAAGCACCTTGTTTTCAGACAAGCCTTTCGCGCGGGCGGTCAGAACATATTGCTTGTTGATCTCGTCGAGAAAGGAATTTTTGGTCAGCATGGTCAGGCTCGCGAAGCCGCCGATCACAAGCGAGGCGACGGGGAGCGCAATATGCCAGAGATAATCGACGATTTTCTGGCCCCATGAAAGATCCGACCAATTGTCGGAAGTCAGGCCGCGCAACGGAAACCACGAAAGATAGCGCCCGCCCGCGAAGACGACGATCAGCAAAACGGCGAAGAGGAAGCTCGGGATCGCGTAGCCAGCGATGATCGCCGCGCTCGACCAGATATCGAAGCGCGAGCCGTCTTTCACGGCTTTTTTGATGCCGAGCGGAATGGAAACCAGATAGACGATGAAGGTCGTCCAGAGGCCGAGCGAGATCGAAACCGGCATTTTGCTGAGGATCAAATCGGTGACCTTTTCGTCGCGGAAATAGGATTTGCCGAAGTCGAAGCGCAAATAATTGCCGATCATTTTGAAAAAACGGACATGCAAAGGCTGGTCGAAGCCGAATTGTTTTTCAAGCTCGTGGATCAGCTCGGGATCGACGCCCTCCGCGCCGCGATAACGGCTGGGCGCGCTTGATGTCGCTTGCTGGGCGGCTTGCGAAGGGGCCGCGATGTCGCTTCCGCCGCCGCTGACCCGCGCCGTCGCCTCGACCGCATTGCCCTGCAATCTGGCCACGATCTGCTCGATCGGGCCGCCGGGTGCTGCCTGCACGATGATGAAATTGAGAACCATGATCCCGAAAAGCGTCGGAATCATAAGAAGGATGCGGCGGATGATGTATGCGAACATGGGGGGAGCATAAACGAGATCGTGTCCGCCGCAAGGGGAAGAAATAGTTTAATCTTTTGAATCTTTTGGAGCGAATGATAAGATTTTTGGGGCGGGACGCGGATTTATTTTGAAGGAGACTTTATGTTTGCGGGCACAAAAATTGTTAAAAGCGCTTTTGACCTTTATGAAGCGGATAGCAAAAGGCTTATCCAGCATAGCAACAGGGTTGTTTCGGCCTGCGAAAGATTGCTGAAGGCAGACTTCAGCGACGCGGCTTGTGAAATCGAGATAAAAAAAATTAACAGCCCTCTTGCCTTTTCCTATGGCAACGCTTTTGGCTTTAAGGAAGAAAAAATCGTTCGCATTCAACTTTATGTCGATGCGCCCGATACCCTTTTCAATTCCGCGTTTGTTTCTGAATGGTTTCATCAAACGCTAAGCCATGAATGGCATCACGGGGCACGCGCGCTTCGCAACGAAAATGGTTGCGGGCTGACAATCGGTGAGGCCCTTATTTCCGAAGGGTTGGCGGTTCGCTATCAGGAAGAATTTACAGGGATCCACCCCTGGTTGCGTTGGCCCTCCGTGCCTACGCGCTTTCCCGCTTATGTTTTTACGCCTATGACGCCAGAGCAACTGCAAAGTTTTTCCCAGAAAATCGTGCCGGAACTTTCTTCGCTCGAAGATAAGAAAAGGGATGTCCGTCTGTACGACGACAAGCAGAGCGAGGAATATCCGCATCTTTGCGGTTATGCTTTCGGGGATTGGATCGTTGGTCATTATTTGTATGCTCACAAGACAACCGCCACCGAATGTGTGGGGCTTTCGGCCGACAAAATCATCGGCTGGTTTTTGGAAAAAGCGTCTGAGCCTGTGCGTAGGGCGGCGACAAATCCGCCTCCGTCGGCCCATATTCTGGGATAAGCGAGCATGGGCGGAGATAAATGAGATTTCATTCGCCGCAAGGGGGATTAAACGGGGCCCAGGTGCGCGTTCATGGCGCGTTCAAGGATGGGGCGGGTCTTCGGGAAGCCGCAGGCCCGGAATGTAACAATTATCGCTATGCTGTTCCACGAGAGCAAATTCGAGTTGGCCGAGCGCGCGCTTGAGCGTCTTCGATTTTAAGACGGCATCGGAAATCTCGGCGGCGATTCGATGAAACAAGCCCTCGGGTTTTCCGGCAAGCCAGCCGATGGTGACGATCGTTTTGCTTTCGTCGTTCGGGCCGCTTATCAGTTCGCCGCCGATGGAATAACGCGTGAACGGAAGCTCCATGATATGGACATCGTTCCTTTCGAAGCCATGTTGCGCGCAAAGGTTCGCGACGGCCATAGAAAATTCCCTGAACAGCGGTCGTTGAAGCTTTTTAAAGCGCTGAAGAACTATATTCGGCATCGAACCTGCGTTTCCCGTTTTTAAGTGTCGTCAAAGCCCTCGTTTCAGGCGAACGGAACGATCCATTTAAATGCTTCCTGAAGATGCGGCGGCAGTTTCGGCGGTTCCGGCGGTTTTCGAAGGGCTATGCCGCGAAGACCAAAACGAACCAGATCCCTATTTTCGCTTATAATGCACGCGTTTTCCATCACCCCGTCGGACGTTAGAAACCAGGGTTGCGTTGCCGCGAGGGCGACCCAATAGCTAGGCGCAACGGCATGGGAAAGTTCTTCGAGGGCGCGCTGTTCGGGTTCCGTTTGCTCTTTAATGGCACGGTAGGCTGCCTTGAGGGCGACTTCATAGGAGGCTCTGCCCAAAAGGGCGCGCGCCGCGGCGCGTACGAAATCATCCACCCTGAGATGAATCTTTTTGTTCATCGTGTCGAGCGTCAAAAGATCCCTTGGATCTATCGGTTTTTTTGTCGTAGCGGTTTGGGCATCGAGAGACTCTCTTGGTTGCTCGAAGGCTTGAATCGGCGACTGCACCGCGCCGAGAAAAGGCTCGGCGGCGATGAAATAAACAAAACGCGAAGCTTTCGAATAGCCCTTTGCTTGCGCAAATCGATAGACATGTTCCGGTGGGTTTTCCCACTTTTTGATAATGGCCGCCAAAAAATTCGATTTGTTCTCAGGAACTGTCCGGGATAAAGATTCCAAATGCTCCAGAACGCCGGCGAGAGATTCCTTGTAAACAGGATTCGAGGCTTCCGGCACGAGATCTTCGTAAGTCAATTGACGCGGAAGCGAACAAACCATTTTCGTAGCTTCTTTGTATTCCTTGTTCCATAATTTCAAGGCTTCGGGGCTTATGCGGGTTTCGGCGGCCATAAGTCTTTCCTTTAAAAACGGTATAGAATAGGGATAGCAGGGAAGATTTCGTTCCTCAACAAAACAACGCGCAAATGCCACCCGTTAACCAACCTTTGCCCGATATTCGGGAAGAAAAGCGCTTCGAGCGGCTTTTGCCGCCGGGCCTGATCCCTTATGCGCGTCTTATGCGGCTTGATCGGCCCATCGGGACATGGCTTTTGCTTTTGCCTTGCTGGTGGGGCGTCGCGATGGCCTCACGCGGGTTTCTCGATCTTTGGCTTATGTTCCTTTTCGGCGTGGGCGCTATCGTCATGCGCGGCGCGGGCTGCGTCATCAACGATATTTATGACCGCGCCATCGACCGGAAAGTCGCGCGAACGCAGACGCGCCCCTTGGCTTCCGGCGCTTTGAAGCTTTGGCAGGCGTTTTTATTTCTCGGTTTTTTGCTTTTGCTTGGCCTTTGCGTTTTGCCGTTTTTCAATCCGTTGACGATCAAGCTCGCTTTCGGCGCGATGCCGATTGTCGCCCTTTATCCTCTGGCGAAGCGGTTCATTTGGGCGCCGCAATTCGTTTTAGGGCTCGCTTTCAATTGGGGCGCGTTGCTGGGCGTCAGCGCCGTGCGCGGAAACGTGGGGTGGACTTCTTTCGCGCTTTATGCGGGCGGGATTTTCTGGACGCTCGCCTATGACACGATCTATGCGCATCAGGACAAGGAAGACGACGCGAAGATCGGCGTGAAATCGCTCGCGCTTTGGCTTGGCGATAAATCGAAACTTGCGGTCGGCGGCTTTTTTCTGGCCGCGCTTTGCTTTTTCGCGCTGGCCGGATGGGGCGAAGGGCTGGGGCGGCTTTTCTTTTGGGGCCTTTTGATCGCTTTTTGCCATGGAGTTTGGCAGGTCGCGACGTGGAAACCGGACGAGCCTTCCAATTGCTTGCGGCGTTTTCAAAGCAATCGCGATTTCGGTTTGATCGTTTTGGTAAGCCTCGTTTTGGGGGGATTATGAAGTCTTTGACGCAACAAAAAAATACCCCTCACCAAGACCTCGTAAGCCCTGCTTCCTCCTATGCGCTCCGCGCTTCGGAGGACAGGTCGCAGGGCAACTCGGTCTATCCTCTCCCGCAAGGGGAGAGGATAAATTGGGGGGGGGCGTGGGGATGAAAAAGGGGAGTGAAGATTTTATCCGCCTATGGACGAAGCCGCGGGCGCATCCCTTCGTGCCGGAGCTGACGTTTTTTCAGGCAGAGGAGATCACGCCGCTTTGGCAGGCGCTTGAGACTTGGGTGGGCGCGACCAATCTTCCGCCGCCTTTTTGGGCTTTCGTCTGGCCGGGCGGCGCGGCGCTCGCGCGCTATGTGTTGGATCATCCGGATCTTGTGCGCGGCAAGCGCGTTTTGGATTTTGCTTCCGGAAGCGGGATCGGCGCCCTTGCCGTGGCGCTTGCGGGCGCAGCGCGCGTTTACGCCGCCGACATCGATCCCTTGTCGCAGATCGCGACGCAGATGAACGCCGCCGAAAATCGCCTTGGCGTCGAAACCTTGGGCACCGTCGATCTTGAAAAAAAGCCTGTCGATGTGGAGGTTATTCTCGCGGGCGACGTTTGCTATGAACAAACCATGAGCGTTCGCGTTTTGCGGTGGCTTCGTTCCTGCGCCGCAGCGGGCGTAGAGGTGCTTTTGGCCGATCCCGGGCGCGCCTATGCGCCGAAGGATGGAACCGTCGAGCTTGCGCGCTATAACGTGCCCGTTTTGCGCGAGCTTGAAGACCGCGACGCGCGCGAGGTCGTTCTTTGGAGGTTAGGGGGGTAGGATTTGAGGCGGCGATACAGCCTTGTTGCACCCGTCCCCCGACCCCTCCCGCAAGGGGAGGGGGGAAGAAAGAGCGGCCTTGATTTATTCCGATTGCGCGAGCGTTTCGCGGACTTCCTGGTCTTTCGAGCGGTATTCCTGAATGCGCGTCGCACGGAGGCCTGCCGCCCCGTGGCGATCCAGAAGTTTCGCCCAGGATTTGAACTCTTCCTCGGACAGGCGGTAGCGTTCGCACGCCTCGCCCATCGTCAGGATGCCCGTGCGTACGGCTTTAACCACCTTTTCCTTGCGGCTTGTCACCCAGCGGCGGGTTTTCGTCGATGGCAGAGCGTCGAGCTCTTTTTGCCGATCGGAAAGGCGGACGATTTTGACCTGTTCGCCCGACGTCGAAAAAGAAGCTTGAGCCGAGGCCCCTTTGGCCGAGATCACTTGAGACTGTGTCATGGTTAAAACTCCAAATTAATGATTTGCTATGAAATACAGGAACTAAGATACATTATTTCGTTTAAGGAACGACTAATATTAGCGTTAATTCGATCTTTTCGCACCTGCAAAATAATCGTGCAGTGCGAAGAGGTTAGGCAAAAAACGCGCTTTTTTATGCTGAATTACTTTCATAAAAAAGCGAGAAGCTCAAAAATAAAAAACAGAAAAGAAAAACGCACGATGCAAATATTTTTTCCGAACGACCAGGCTTGTTTTATGCGCCAATCTTCTGTCGGAGCCGCGCGGAAAAAAAACGGCCCTAAAAAACAAAATACTAGGCTTAAGCCCTTAAATTGTTTCGATTTTCGAATTTTCGCAAATCATCCCAAATGCGGGACAAACTTAACAACCTATAAAGGCGTTGGCGGGATACTTAAGGGGAAGGAAAAAGCCGCGCTTTGCGGTTCGTTTCGGGGATTCGAGGGTCGCGTCGATGAGAAAGGGTTTGTTCGGCATTTTGAGACCGCTTCCGCGCGGCTGCGACGCCGCGCGGCGCGGCGTCGTCGCATCCGAATTTGCGGCGATCGCGACGCCTCTTTTCCTTCTCTTTATGGGCACCGTGGAGCTTTCCATGATGTTCGGCGCGCAGCAATTGCTGGAAAACGCCGCGTACAATACGTCGCGCATCGCCAAGACGGGCTATATCGCCACCGGCCAGACGCAGGCCACGACCGTTATGCAGGTCTTCAATTCGGAGCTGCAAAGCTACGGTTCGTTGATCAACACCAATTGCTCGGCAGGGGCCTGCGCGACGATGACGGAAGTCGATTACAACAGTTTCACTTCGGCCGGTACCGGCGGCGGCACGACGACGGGGTACGGCACGCAGCAGCAAATCGTCGTTTATACGGTCACCTATCCATGGGCTCTTTTCACGCCGATACTCTCGTCTTTGATGGGGTCGAACGGCATCGTCAATCTGACGGCAACGATCGTGGTGCGCAATGAACCTTACGGCTGACAAAAAAGGAGTTTCCTTGCAAAAAAACGGCTGCCGCGGCGTCGCGGCGCTGGAATTCGCGCTGACCCTGCCGATTTGGATCGTCTTTTTGCTGGGGATTGCCGACGGCACTTATTTCATGCTCGTCAACGAAAAGACCGATCGTATCGCCAGCACCGTCGGAGACGTCGTGACCCAGTTCGACGGGGGCACAACGAACGCGACGATTACGAAGGCCTATGTCAACGACGCTTTTCAGGCGGCGGAGCAGTTGATGTCGCCCTTTCCCTTCATCGTGACCGGCTCGGAGACGAACGGCACCGTGATCGTCACGTCGGTCTATCAGGCCACGGCGACCAGTGCGCCGGTTATCGAATGGCAGTATTCGACCGCCGCCGCGACGGCGACCGGCCCAAGCGGTTCGTTCATTTCCGTTACCCCCATCGGCACCACCGGCCATACGGCGACTTTGCCCAACGGATTGACGCTGAACGCCAGCGACAACATCATTATTTCCCAAGTTGCCTACAATTTTGTCCCGATGTTCGCTTCTTCGATAGATTTCAGGCCGCTGTTGGACTTTACGGCGACGCTGTTTTCCGCCCAGACGATCAACCGCGTGGCCATTTACAAACCGCGCCTGAGCCAAATCACGGCGTCGCCGATATGAGGAGATTGTGATGTTGCGATCCGACTTGTTGCCGTTCTTTCGAAATCTGAAGCTTTTCGCGCGTTCGGAAACCGGATCGATCCTGCCGCTTTTGGCCGCGGCTTTGTTCATTCTGCCGAGCCTTGCCGGCATCGCCATCGATGTGGGCCGCATGCAGATGCTTCAGTCGAAGCTTCAAACCTCGCTCGACGCGGCGGGGCTTGCCGCGGGCGCGACCATAAGCACGTCAAGCGTTCAGACGGAAGTGCAGAAATACCTTACCGCCAATTTCAACAGTTATATGGGCGCGACGGCGACGCTTCTTACGCCGACCATCAACAGCACGAACACGATTATCAATCTTTCGGCGACGGCGACCTTGCCGACGACGTTCATGAGCCTTGCGGGAATCAACACGATAACCGTGAACGCGACCTCGCAAATATCGCGCGCGATTACGGGATTGGAGCTTGTATTCGTTCTCGACAACACGGGATCGATGGCCAATTCCGCCGGCGGCAGCGTGAGCAAGATCAGCGCCTTGAAAACCGCCGCGACGACCCTTATCAACAGCTTGTTTAACGGCGCTTCGACCGTCAACAACGGAACCTTGTGGGTCGGGATCGTTCCTTTTTCACAAGCCGTCAATATCGGCACCTCGCATACGACCTGGATGAACAATAGCTATACTTACGACGGCACGACCACGCCGCTTGATTGGGGCACCAATGGCACCGAGACCTGGGGCGGATGCGTCGATGCGCGCCAGAGCGGCGAGGATGTTACCGACGATCCGCCCAGCACCAGCAACCCGAGCACTTTATTCGGCGAGTATTACTGGACCAGCGACAGCTTGAATACGGACGGCATTTCAAACGGTGGAACAAACAATTGGAAATATATTTCCTCTTACGCCCAATGCGTGACGACCTACAACCAATGCGTGACGACCTATAATAAATGCGTAACAACCTATAACCGATGCAAGGGCGGTCATTGCACGACGTCTTCCCCCACCTGTTCGACGGGCGGCGGCTATACCTGTACCCTTACGACGCCGACTTGCACGACAACGGAGAGCTGCACGGCCAACGGCACCACGACCTGTACCGTCATAGCGCCGACCTGCAATTCCACAGAGAGTTGTACGGTCAGCAGCAACACGACATGCACCGTCATAGCGCCGACCTGCACGAATGTCGGGAGCTGTACGCCAAGCAGCAACACGACATGTGCGCCCAACTATAGCTATTCCTCGCCGCTCAATACGACGAACAAGGGCCCGAATCTGGACTGTCCGCAGCAGATCACGATGATGACGAACAATTCGTCGCCTCTGCTGACGGCCATCAATGCGATGACGGCGCAGGGCGATACCGAAATCAATCAAGGCCTGATATGGGCGTGGAACCTGCTTTCGCCGCGCTGGCAGGGGCAATGGGGCGGCACGATGAATCAAAACGGCCTGCCTTTGGCCTATAACACGGTCGGCATGGCGAAGGCCGTCGTGCTTTTGACGGACGGCGAAAACACGATCGATAACAGCTCGCACGGCGCTTATTGGTTTTTGGGAAGCGGTCGCACCGGTTCGACCAACAGCACAACGGCCGTGACCGACCTTAACAACAAGACGCTCGCGATCTGTACCGCCATGAAGAATGTCGGGATCAATATCTATACGATCGCCCTCGGAACGGACACGACCACGACATCGCTGGCTTTGCTGCAAAGCTGCGCCAACCCGAATTTTTACTTCAACTCGCCTTCGACGACGACCTTGCAGGGTATCTTCAACACGATCGGCGATTCCCTTTCGAATTTGCGCGTGAGCCAGTAGGAATTCGGCAAAATCCGCCCTTTTATTGCCCCAATAAGCGTCTTTAGTGCGTAAGGCGTGACAAAAACGCGCGGTCGTTTTATATTCGGTTTCCTTGGAAAGCCGAGTATACCTTTTCGCAAAAAACACGTGGGCGCGGCACGCGCACGCCTTTTTTGCGAATTCTTTTTTCGGGTTCCGAAGGAACCCAAGTATATGGTTCTTCTTTAGACCTCAAGCCAAAGCGAGATTTCCATGACTGCTTCTTCCGCTTATCGTTTCGATCCGGTCATTTTGCGCGAATACGACATGCGCGGCACGGTTGGGCAAAATCTCAACGCCGCCGACGCCGAGGCTCTCGGCAAGGCGTTCGGCACCATGGTCAGGCGCGCGGGCGGGGCCAGCGTTATGGTCGGTTATGACGGACGTACCCATTCGCCGATGCTGGAAAAGGCGTTGATCGCGGGGCTTGTCTCCACGGGCGTCGCCGTGGGCCGCGTCGGGCTTGGCCCCACGCCGATGCTTTATTTTTCGACCCATTACGGCGAAGGCGCGGACGCGGGAATCATGATTACGGGATCGCACAACCCGCCCGATCAGAACGGCTTCAAAATGCTGATGGCGCATCGCCTGCCCGGCGGCGGGCCGATTTACGGCGCGGCGATCAAGAAACTTGCGGAAATCGCGGCGGCGGGCGATTTCGAGATTGGCGCGGGAAGCGTGCGGGATTTCGAGCTTAAGGAACCCTATCTGGAACGTTTGTTGAAAGATTTTCGCCCCGCGCGGAATCTCAAAGTCGTTTGGGACAACGGCAACGGCTCGGGCGGCGAGATCGTGACGAAGCTCACCCAAAGATTGCCGGGCGAGCATATTCTTCTTTTTCCCGAAATCGACGGGACTTTTCCGAACCATCATCCCGATCCGACCGTGCCGAAGAACCTGATCGACCTTCAGAACAAGGTTCGTGAGACGGGCGCCGATTTCGGTGTGGCTTTCGACGGCGACGCCGACCGCATCGGCGCCGTGGACGGAAAGGGGCGCATCGTCGCGGGCGATCAGCTTGTCGCCGTCTATGCAAGCGAAGTTTTGAAGGAGCATCCGGGCGCCACGATTATCGCCGATGTGAAGGCTTCGCAAAGCCTGTTCGACGCCGTGGCCGCGATGGGCGGCAAGCCTCTTATGTGGAAAACGGGGCATTCGCTCATCAAGGTCAAGATGGCCGAGACGCAATCGCCTTTGGCGGGCGAGATGAGCGGCCATATTTTCTTCGCCGATAAATACTACGGCTATGACGACGCGATCTATGCGGCTCTGCGCCTTCTTTCGATCATCGGGGCGGGCGACCGTTCGCTTGCCGATCACCGCGATGCGTTGCCGCAGACGATCAATACGCCGGAATTGCGCTTCGAAGTTCCCGAAGAGCGGAAATTCGCCATCGTCGAGGAGATCAAACAGAAGCTTGAGACCGAAGGGGCGAATGTGAACGCGACCGACGGCGTGCGCGTCCTGACGTCCGACGGATGGTGGCTTTTGCGCGCTTCCAACACGCAGGCGGTTCTTGTGGCCCGCGCCGAGGCCGCGACGGAAGAAGGGCTGGCGCGGCTTAAATCCGCGCTTGTCGCGCAGCTTCGCGCATGCGGGGTTGAGCCGCCCGCGTTTTGAGGGGGCGGAGATTTGGGAAGGAAGGGCGCGGGGATGGAACCCCGCGCTACCATCTACGGTTTAGACGTTTTGAAGGACGGTTCGGCCGAAAAGAGACTCAGGCGGGCGGCGGCCCGCGGCCTTGGCGAATCGGTGGGAATCTCTATAATCGACACTGGAGCGCTGCGGCTTGGCGGCGCGAAAAAGGGAGTTTGCCGTGCGTCATTCCTATTACGAAGCGATTCTTGTCGTCGAAAGACTGCACCGTCATTTTCTTGAAGTCGTGAAGGTCGATCTCGACCGGCGCGGGATTCAGGACATCAACAACGTTCAGGCGCTGATTTTGTACAATCTGGCCGAGGACGAGATGACGGTGGGCGAGCTTACGGCGCGCGGCTATTATTTGGGATCGAACGTTTCCTATAACGTCAAAAAAATGTTCGAGGCCGGGTACCTGATGCAGGAGCGTTCGCCGCACGACCGGCGCTCGGTGCGCGTGAAGCTTTCGGAAAAGGGGCTCGCCTTGCACAAAAGCCTCAACGAATCTTTCGAAAAGCAAATCGGCATGCTCGGCGAAGCGAAGCTTGCGGACGAAGAAATCGCGAAATCCATCGAAACGCTGCGTAAATTGGAACGGTTCTGGACGACGCTGATCAATTACAATCGGGTTGGGTAATGCGATCGAATTTTACCCCTCACCAAGACCTCGTAAGCCCTGCTTCGCAGGGCAACGCGGACTATCCTCTCCCGCAAGGGGAGAGGGAAAAAAAGAGGCGGCGCTACCGATTCTTTCTTCAGGACTGATATGGCTGTTTATACGCATGTTTCGGACGATCAGATTGATGCCTTCCTTCAGGCGTATGATATTGGGGAGCGCGTTTCTTTCACCGGCATCAAGGCGGGCGTCGAGAACAGTAACTATCTTTTAGTGACAAGTCTTTTAAAGACCGACAAAAATCGCGCGATCCTGACGCTTTATGAAAAACGCACGAAGCGCGAAGACCTTCCGTTCTTTCTCGGGCTTATGGCGCATCTTGGGCGACGGCAGATCCCGTGCCCGCTTCCGATCGCCGCGCGCGACGGATCCCTTATGGGGGAACTTTGCGAAAAACCCGCCGCTTTGTTTTCCTTTCTTGAGGGAGCCGCGCCCGAACGCATCACGCCCGCGCTTTGCGCCGAAGTGGGAATGTGGCTCGCGCGGCTGCACATGGCGGGCGAGGGCATGGTCTTGACGCGCGGCAACGGCATGAGCCTTCCGGCCTGGCGCGACCTGATCGGGCAATGCGGGGATCGCGCGAATGAGGTCGCGCCCGGGTTCGCGGAAATTTTGAAGGACGAGCTTGCGTTTCTTTCGCAAAGCTGGCCTTCGAACCTGCCGCGCGGCGTCATTCATGCCGATCTGTTTCCCGACAATGTTTTTTTCGACGGCGACAAGCTGTGCGGCATGATTGATTTCTATTTCGCCTGCACCGATTTTCTCGCCTACGATCTTGTCATCACGCTCAACGCCTGGTGCTTTGAGCAGAACAACGTCGCCTTCAATATCACCAAGGCGCGGGCGCTTTTGCGGGGCTATGAGCGCGTGCGGCCCTTGACGGCGGAAGAACGCTGGCGGCTTCCGACCCTTGCGCGGGGCGCCTCGATCCGCATTATTGCGACGCGGCTTTACGACTGGCTCCATCAGGTTCCGGGGGCGCTCGTGAAGGCGAAGAATCCGCTCGATTACCTGACGCGGCTTCAGTTCCATCAGCAAATCTCAAGCCTCACGGCCTATGGGTTCGATCCGTGAGCGGCGCAGAGAAAGCCATCGTCGAGATTTTTACCGACGGCGCTTGCAGCGGCAATCCGGGCCCGGGCGGATGGGGCGTTTTGCTGCGCTTCGGCAAGGTCGAAAAAGAGCTTTCGGGCGGCGAAAATCCGACGACCAACAATCGCATGGAATTGATGGCTGCCATCCAAGGGCTTGAGGCGTTGACGAAGCCCTCGCGTGTGCATCTGACCACCGACAGCAAATATGTCATGGACGGATTCACGAAATGGCTTCCCGCATGGAAAGCGCGGGGATGGAAAACGGCGGATAAAAAGCCCGTCAAAAATCAGGATCTTTGGGAACGCCTCGACGCCGTAATTCAAAAGCACGAGGTCGCGTTTTTCTGGGTACGCGGGCATAACGGGCACGATGAGAACGAACGCGTGGACGAGCTTGCAAGGGGCGGGATAGGAAAAGTGTGACGGAAAGAAAAAGCGCCGCCATGGAAGGCGGCGCTACCGTTCTTTCCTTCTATTTTTGCCTCTTTGTTTCAGCAATTATGAACGGCCGGTCCCGCCAAAGAAAATGTTACGCCTCCGGCGGCTCGCCGTTTAACACGTCAGTTCCACATCGTTGCACGGGCCCGTTTCGGCGTCGTGGATGGCCTTGAGGACGATGGCGGGGGTGAGAATTTCAGGTAGCATCACGCCCTGCGGGGCCTTCGGGCCGAAGACCGCGTCGAAGGGGACGCCGTAGCGATTGTGGCGCTGCAGGAATGCCGTGATCTTGGGATCGGGATTCGTCCAATCCGCCTGCATCGGGATGATCTTCGGATCGTTGAAAAGACGCGTCGCGACTTCCTGGCGATTCAGCGTGATTTTCTTGTTCGCCTTGCAGGTCAGGCACCAATCCGCCGTGATGTCCACGAAAACGATTTTGCCGTCCAGAATGTCTTTCTGGATTGCGGATTCGTCGAAAACCTCCCATGCCGCGTCGATTTTCTGGAGCGGCGGCGTGGTCACGAGACTGGCTGCGAAAGCGATGATCGTCGCCATCGCGACGATCGCGACGGCAAAACGCGGACGCGGCGCGACATGGTGGAGCGCAAGGCCGATGACGATGATAAGCATGCTCGTGCCGACCGTCACCATGCCTTCATAGGCGATCTCGCCGCCCAAAACGCGCAAAAGCCAAAGCGCGGAGGCCAAAAGCGAAAGTCCCAGAATCCGGCGCAGGATGACCATCCAGGCTCCGGGCTTCGGAAGCGCGCGCGCAAGGTGCGGGAAAAGCGCGACTGCGAGATAGGGAATCGCCATGCCGAAGCCGAGCGCCATGAAGATCACGAGTATTTTGCGCCATCCGGCCGCAAGCGCGAAGGCGACCGCCGTTCCCAAAAACGGCGCGGAGCAGGGCGTGGCGAGAAGTGTTGCGAACGCGCCCGTTATGAAATCGCCCGCGCGTTTCGGATGTTCGTGCGGATCGAGCTTGTTGATCCACGAAGACGGCAGGCTGATTTCGAACAAATCCCAGAGATTGGCCGTGAAGAGCGTCAGAATGAGGATCAGGAAAACAAGGAAGCTCGGTTGCTGGAACTGGATGCCCCAACCGACGACCTTGCCCGTCATTTTGAGCGCGACCATACCGAGCCCGAGCAAGAAAAACGAAAAGAGAATGCCGAGCGCCGTCGTGAAAAAGGAGCGGCGCACCGTGCCTTCGCTTTTGCCGCCGTTTTGAAGGAGGCTCATCATCTTCAGCGACAAAACCGGCAAAACGCAGGGCGTGAGATTCAGGATAAAACCGCCCAGCATCGCAAGCGCGGCGAAGCCGAGAAGCTTGAGAAGCGGCGCGTAGCGCGAGACGAGGCCTTGGGGCTGGAAAAGCTCGCCGATGGAGGCCTCGAGCGCCGCCGTTCCGTTTACGATCGTCACGGTGATGGGCAGATTCATGAGCGACGCGTCGTTTGGCAATTCGTCCGAAGGCGTCAGCGTGAAAGTCGCGATGCGCGAATCCTTGCTGAGCGTAATTTGCGGGCGGTCGAAAAGGATGTCCTTGTCGTTTTCAAGAAACAGATCCGGTTCGGTAAAAGCGCCGACGGCCTTGACCGTCAGGATGATTTTGTCCGGAAAGCGCTCGACGCGGCGGATCGCAAGACCGGAACTTTCGGGGCTTCCGGGAAGCGAAGCTTGCGCTTCCTGAAGCGCCGCGGCTTCCTTGCTCTTTTTGGCTTCGCCCGCCGGAAGGGTCAGGCTTAACGCGAAATGCTTCGGCACGCAGATATCCTTGCAGACGAGCAAATCGACCTGGGTCGCTGCGGTCAACGCCTTGCCCGGCTCGCGTAACGAGGCGTCGATCGGGAAAATCACATGGTCGCGATAGCCGATCGTTTCCATCCCGAAGGCGCTGTAGCGATGCGGCGTCGGATAGCGCAGACGCGCTTCCGCGAGATTGTCGTCGTCGTTCAGGCTTTTCTTCCAATCCAGCGCGGGCGGAAGGCCCGCGTCGCCCGGCGTGCGCCAGTAAGTGTGCCAATCGGGGGCGAGCACGACATCGAGGCCGAGCGGAACGGTTTTGGAATCGCCCACCGCGTCCACGCCGCTGATCAGTCGAACGGCAAGCGCTTCGTCTTTTTGCCACGCGCTTGAAGCCGCGCGCGCATTGGGGGCCAGAGCCAAAAGAAGGAGGGCGGTGAAGAAGATTCTGCGAAGCATGCGTTCCAACGTTTTAATTTCCTTTTGCCGCATGATGCAATACTATGGGCAGGGTAAACAAGATGTCTGTTGCGCCAAATTTTCCTGCATTCAAATGAGGGCCTGCGCATGAGCCGTGACGAGGCGGAAATTTCGAAGGAGAAAGAAGCCATCGACCGGTTGACGGGCGTCTGGCTGACCGGCCGCGTTCTGATCGCCATGCCGTCCATGCCGGATCCGCGCTTCGCGCGCACGGTTGTTTATATTTGTTCGCATGGGCCCGAGGGCGCCATGGGGCTTGTCCTCAACCGCTTGTTTGGCGAGCTTAATTTTCGCGGGCTTTTGGCGCAGCTTAACATCGTTTTGGAAGGATCGGCCCCCGATTTACCCGTTCATTACGGCGGGCCCGTCGATCCCGTGCGGGGATTCGTCCTTCACTCCGCCTCGTTCCGGCGCGAGGGTACCATGCCCATCGACGACAAGATCGCTTTGACCGCGACCGTCGAGATTCTTGAAGCCTTGGCGCGGGGAACCGGGCCCGAGCATGCGCTTTTGGCGCTTGGTTACGCGGGGTGGGGCGCAGGACAGCTTGAAGGCGAGATACAGGCGAACGGGTGGCTCGTGGCGCCCGCGGACGAAGAAATTATTTTCTCGCCTGTCACCGAATCTAAATGGGAAAAAGCGCTCGCCAAAATCGGCGTGAGTCCTGTGATGCTGTCCGGCGATGTTGGACACGCTTAGAGCTTGTTCATAATCTCGTTATTTTGGGCTGCAAATCGCCGTTTTTCCGAATTTTTGTGCTCACGTACCCAAATGTACGCTGCGGTGCGGCCTGCCTTGCCGAAGCCTTGGCGTAGGCAGGTTCTCGAAATCCTTGATTTTCGCCTCAACCTAACGAGATTCTGAACAGGTTCCTAGCTTTATCGTTGCGGCTTTGCTCTTTGGCGTCGAACCTCGTAAAGCGCAATCGCGGCGGCGTTCGAGACGTTGAGGCTGCCGATCGGCGGTTGGGTCGGGAGTTTTGCAAGCGCGTCGCACTTTTCGCGCGTGAGGCGGCGGAGGCCCGTGCCCTCGGCCCCCAAAACAAGAACCGTTTTTCCGGTCTCGAACCTTTGATCCGCGAGGGCGGCCTCGCCTTCCTCCGCCAAGCCGACGCGCCAATAACCCGCTTCGCCCAAGGCTTCGAGCGTGCGCGCAAGATTCGTGACGGGGATAAGCTGCGCATACTCGACGGCGCCGCTTGCGACTTTCGCCATCACGCCCGTCGTCTGCGGCGCGTTGCGCTCCGTCACAATGACCGCGCCCGCGCCGAAGGCTGCGGCCGAGCGCAAGATCGCGCCGACATTGTGCGGGTCCGTCACTTGATCCAGCACGACGATGAGATCCGGCGCGTTTTCCGGAAGCAAAAGTTCGTGGATGTTCGGCTCCGGCAAGGGCGCGGCGTCGAGAAGGAGGCCTTGATGCACCGTGTCTTCCGGCAAAAGCGCGTCGATCCTGTCGCGCGTGACGATCTTGACGTCGGGCCGCGCAAGACCTGAAGCATTCGCCTTTTCAAGCGCGGGAGCGAAATTCTCGGCCACGGCCTCCGTCATCAAAAGGCGGAAGCATTTCCGCGCGGGATTACACCACGCCTCGCGCACCGCATGCACGCCCCAGATATAAAGGCCGCGCGCGGGTTGAAGCTCCTGTTGCGGGGCGGGTTTGGTTTCCGGTTGGAGGGGGCGCTTGTTTTCAAAAGTCCGTTTCGGGCGTTCATCCTTGCGGAAACCGCCATGCGAAGGCTGATGCGAACGCAGGGGATGCCGCTTGGCACTTTGAAACGGGTTTTTTTCGGTGCCCGAGCCGCGACGATCCCGCGTTTGATCGCGGGAACTTTTTTCTTCGAAGCGACGCGCGGGACGGTCTTTGCGCTCGCCTTCGGAATCATTGAAGGGGCGGCGCTTCGCGCCGCGAAACGGAGCCTTCGGCGAATCTTCGCGATTTTGGTCGCGCCCGCCGCCGTCTTTGAAACGGAAACCGGAACGGGCTTTGTTCGGAGCTTTATCGCGAGGCGGAAATGATTTTTTCATGCGCCCTTCATACGCCGCTTTTCGTTAAAAAACCAACATTAACGCCTTAAAAAGGCAATTCGCCCCCGATCCCGTCCTTGACAAAAGCGGCCAAATCCCGTTACTTGACCGCCTCCGCGCCGGAAGGGTGGCCGAGTGGTTAATGGCAGCAGACTGTAAATCTGCCCTCTCACGAGTACGTAGGTTCGAATCCTACCCCTTCCACCATAAAAAATGGCCCCTTTGGGGCCTTTTTTTATGGTGGAAACGGATGTTGGTTTTCGAACCGTCAAGGTTCGACCAAACGCGACGGTTAGGAGCGTTTGGCGCGGAGCGAGGCAACGCCGAGCGAAGTCTGAAGGCCGTGAGGCCGAGGATGAAAACGCGCCGAAGCGTGGTTTCACAATCCTACCCCTTCCATGCCCGCGAGGCGGGCGTGAGACCAAGTCATAATGACGTTCGTTTATACAATCCTACCCCTTCCATGCCCGCGTAAAGCGCGGACAAACAGGGGTTTTATATTAAAATAAAAGGTTGCTTTATTACACCTTTTAGCATATAATAGAACTTTCCGATAGGGAGCGTTTTAGTATGGCGACGACGATCAAGATTTCCGATGAGCTTGTCAAAGACGCGCGGCGTTACGGCGAAGTCTATAGCCGATCCGTGCCGAAACAGATCGAGTATTGGTCGCGCATCGGCAAGATCGCCGAGGAAAACCCCAATCTTTCCTTCGATTTTATTCAGGCTATTTTGATGGCGCGGCAGGAAGTGCGCGAAGGGGATGTGACGCCTTACAAATTCGGATAAGCCGTGCATGAAAATTCTACAAACCCCGACCTTCGTTAAAGCCGTCAAAAAGCTTCACGCCAATCAGAAGAAGGATCTGGACGCCGCCGTAAAGGCCGTTATGGCCGATCCCTCAAGCGGCGAAAGAAAAAGCGGCGATTTGGCGGGCGTGTTCGTCCATAAATTTAAAATGGTGAAACAGATGACGTTGCTTGCCTATAGCTACGAGGATCGACACGCGACCGTGACCCTTCTGGCGCTCGGCGCGCATGAGAATTTTTATCGCGATCTGAAAAGAGGGGCTTAGGGTGTGTTGACATTTAAACGATCTTGGGCTGCAAAACGCACTTTTTCAAAATTTTGATGCTCACGTACCTAACGTACGCTGCGCTCAAAATTTTGAAAAAGCACGTTTTTCGCATCAAGCTTGTTCAAATGTCAATACACCCGAGCAGAGTCCCGTTATCAACCCAACCCGTGCTTTTCAAACCAGCTTAGCGTTTTGGCGAAAAGCTTTTCACGGTTGCCTTCAAGCGAAAAAGTGTGGTTCGCGTCTTCGATTTTTTGCAACTCGAACGGGCCACTGAATTTGCCCGCGAAATCCTCCGGCTTGATACCCGGGCTGAAGGTGAAGATACCTTTTTCCGCCGCGATCATCTGCGAAGGCGTTGTGATCCTGCCCACAAGCTCCTGACATTTGGCGTGAGGATAGAGCTTGTTTTCTTCGACCATATCCTTGTGGAGCCAGAAAACGCTGCCGTAATCCATCAAATAATGCTCGCCGTCTTCATGGAGCGTGAGGCAATTATTCGTTTCCCAGAAGTTTGTCACATCCGTCGAAGGATCCCATAAGCTGACAGCCGTCGCGCCGGACGGGTTCGCTATCATCATCGTGAGCGCGGCGAGCGAATGCGCCGTGACAAAAATCTGTTTGTAGGCTTGCTTGAAGTGATCCAGTACGGTTTGAATATCCCGCGCGTGGGTCGAAAGGGTTGAATTCGAAAGTTTCCGTGAGTCCTTTGGGAATTCGTAAAAACTTATCCGGTAATGATCGAAGCCGTTGGCTGCGAAAAAATCGCGCGAGGTGACTTCGAGTAGTTGATTCATGTGGTGCGTCATGCCGTGCAGATGAACGACCAGACGTTCGCGCGGCGTCTCATTCGTGCGGAGTATGCCGTAAATGCCGTTTTTATCCGGCCCCTTGATGCGCATATAGGTTTCCGTCATGGGTGGCTCCTGTCGCATATTCAACGCGGTTTCTGGTGTAAAAAAAACGATCGCTCGCGCAACGCTTTTATACTTGGGTTCCTTCGGAACCCGAAATAGAAATTCGCAAAAAAGTCAGACGCGTGCCGGTAACATCGACAAGAGGGCGGGCTTACATTAAGCCAAACAAAACCCGTCATCGCGAGGCCCCGCAAGGGGCCGTGGCGATCCAGAGTCAAGCGGAGCGGCTCTAACGACTCTGGATTGCTTCGTCGCTGCGCTCCTCGCAATGACGGGGAAAAACAGGAAAACTATTTGAACATGCGTGCCCGCCCTTTTGCCGATGTTACGCGTGCCGCGTTTATGTGTTTTTTGCGAAAAGGCATACGCGGCTTTCCAAGGAAACCGCGTATAAAATACATTTCCGGTTTTCTTTATGCTTTTCGCATTAACCATAAAAAGGGTTTTTTGAGATTTTTGTCTTTGGCCTCTTGTCAAATACGGCAAGACTGGGGCAAGGTTTCGGTCTGCGAGCGAGTCTTTCAAACGGATTCGGAATAACATTTATTATCGGAGATTATGATGACGACAAAAACAAATCCGGCGCAAGAATTTGCCTCGGCCGAAGCGGAAAATACCGGGACGATGGGGCGTCGCGCGGCGCTTAGAAACATTCTTTTTGGCGTTGGCGGAATTGCGCTTGCCGCCGCTCCGATGGGTTGCGCCAAGATGGCTCAGACCGTTGCTCTTGGCCTTGAGAAAATGAATGCCGATCTCGATAATTTGAATCGCAAGCTTGAACAGCAAGTCGCTGAAGCTGAGTTTCAGGCTGCTGTCGCTCCGGATGGAACGACTTTTGCGCTCAACATGAACGCTTCCTATGCCGAATACCAAGAAGGCGATACGGTCGTCTACGTTCCGAACCAGGGGTACTTCTCGTATGCTACCGAGGGTGGGGCCACTTACGCCGTCGCCATTCTTCCACCGCCCGACGATTTTCTTCCTTATGTCGAGGTTGTTCCGACATTGGAATTCGATATTTGGCCTGATTATTGGGGCCCTGTCTGGGGACGGCGCGATTTCATCGGTCGGGATCATTGGCACGATCATTTCCGCCGCGATTTCCGTGGCCATTTTGGCCGCGCGTTTGAGCATCAGCATTTCGGACGCGTCGGGCCTGGTGGTTTCCATGGCCGTGGCGGCGCCTTGGGGCCGCATGGCGTTCCCGGGCGCGGCGGTTTTGTTCCCGGACGCGGCGGTTTGCAGGGGGGGCATGCGCCGGCGATGCAACAACACAGCGCGCCTGTACGCAGCGCACCGGTGGCGCATGGCGGCGGCGGCGGCGCTCGTCCTGCGTTCAAGAAGTGATTTTTGCGACTTATCGAAGGCGCTTTGATAAGTCTTGTTAGAAAAAAGGACGGCAGGCGATATATACTTGGGTTCCTTCGGAACCCGAAAAAAGAATTCGCAAAAAAGGCGTGCGCGTGCCGCGCCCGCGTGTTTTTTGCGAAAAGGAATACTCGGCTTTCCAAGGAAACCGAGTATATCATCTCCTGCCGTTTTTTTTGTGCTAGAAGAAGGATCAGCTTTTAACCCGCTTACCTTCGTTTCATGCCGTCTTCTGCTTTCGACGATCTTGTCAAAAAAGCCGCTCTTGCTTTGCGCAGCGGACATGCGTCCGTTGCGCGGGAGCTTGTGGCGCGGGTGGGGCCTGTGGCGGATCTTGCATCCTCGGCGCTTCTTGTGCGCGGGCTTGCCGATATTGCGCTTGAGGATTGGGCGGCAGCCGAAGAGGTTTTCACGCTTGCCTCTGCGCGCGAGCCGGACAATGGTTCGTTTTTCTTCAATCGCGGGCTCGCCGAGGAAAATCTCAAGAAAAACGAAGCGGCCGAGGCGAGCTTTGAACGCGCGCTCGCTTTGGGTTTTGAGCGCGGCGCGGCGCTCGGCAATCTTTCCAATATCTACCGGAAGCGCGGGCGTTACGAAGACGCCGTTACGGCCGCGCGGGAGGCATTGGAAGCTGGCGCGCCGCGCGTCGACGCGTTGAACAATCTCGGTTTGGCCTTGGGACGGCTTATGCGCTTTGCGGAGGCCGAGACGGCTTTTGAGGAAGCCGTGGCCTTGGCGCCGAAGAATCCGTTTTTCTGGGCCAATCGCGCGAATCTTGCCGCAGATCGGCGGGATTTTGAATCTTCGTTCCGTTTTTTTGCCGTGGCCCGGGCGTTGCACGACGATCCTTCCATCCGGCGCGACGAGGCTATGGCGCGTTTGGTTACAGGCGACGCCGCCGGATGGGAACTTTATGAATCGCGCCTTGAAATACCGAAAGCCTTTCACGCGCCGGTTCATTGCAAGCGATGGGCGGGCGAAGATCTTCAAGGCAAGACGCTTCTTTTGCTTTCGGAGCAGGGGATGGGCGACGTCCTTCATTTTTGCCGCTATGGCGCGTCTTTTGCCGCGCTTGGGGCTTCCTTGATCTGGATGGTGCCGCAGCCGCTTGTGCGGCTTCTCGAGGGGCAGCTTCCGGGCCGCGTGATAAGCCGCGCCGAAGATTTTCCGCCCGCCGCTTTTTATCTTCCGCTTCTTTCCGCGCCCTTTGCCTTGAAAGCTTTTCAAGCGCGGAAAAGCGGGGCCTATCTTACCGCCTTGCCGCACAGGCCGTCTTTGTCTGTCGAAGGGGCCGAGCTTAAGATCGGACTCGTTTGGACGGGATCCGCGACGCATGAGCGCGACAAGGAAAGATCCGTTCCGCTTTCCTCTTTCGCGCCTCTTTGGAAGGCTTTTCCGGATGCGCAATTCTTTGCGCCCTTCGTCGGGCGTGGCTTGGATGAAATCGCGGCTTTGCGCGCCCCCGTCGCCGATCTTTCGGATTCCATCCGCGATTTCGCGGATACGGCTTCGTTTTTGGCGCAGATGGATCTTTTGATCTCCGTCGATACGGCGGCCGCGCATCTGGCGGGCGCTATGGGCGTTCCTTGCTTTTTGCTTTTGCCTTATGTGCCCGATTGGCGGTGGGGGCTGGAGGGAAAGACGACGGACTGGTACGCTTCGCTCCGGCTTTTTCGCCGCGGGGCGGGCGACGATTGGGCCGCCGTCGTGGAAAGAATTGTCGCCGAGATACGGAGTTTGCGATGAAAAAAGAAATTTTTTGCCTTCTTCTTTTTTCTTTGGCCGCGTGCGCGTCGTATCATAAAAGGCCCGACCGCGCACCGACGCACCTTATCTATAGCCCCAATGGCGAGCCTTTGAACGGCGGGCCTTTGGGAAGGCCGACCTGCGAAGAGGCTATGGGGGGCTGGTTCGATCGCCTTGCGGATGCGGGCGGCAATCTTCCGCGCGCCGTCTTTCTCGCCGACGCCGCGGCGCAGTTTCAACGCATGGATATCGATCATAACGGCTATTTGCTTTCCGAGGAGCTTGAACGCTATCGCCAGCCTTACCGGCAGAGTTTGGAAAGCGAAGCCGCGCCGCGGCGCGACGAGGACGAGGCGGATACCAAGGTCCACCACGGCAAATCCGCGCACGCTGAAGACCGCGAGGAAAATCGTCCCTACGCAGCGCCCGATCCGGTTCTTTCGGCCGATGTCAACAACGCGTTCAGGGTGACGCTCGCCGCGTTCATGACGCAGGCGCAAAAGAATTTCGACGCTTTGGACGCCGAGCATCGCGAGGCCTTGACCCGCGCGGACGTTTTGAAGGCGTGTAATATCAATTCGCCTTGAATGATTCCCTTCCGTTAAGAAGAAACCAAACTGGATCCCCGCCTTCGCGGGGATGACGATGGTTTTTGGGGGAACCATTCATCATGAATTTGTTTAAGCGAGAGGGAAGATAAGAAAGCAAGACTGGATTGCTTCGTCGCTCCACTCCTCGCAATTGACGATTTTATACGGTTTACATTCCTGTCAGTATTTCGCGCGTTGGTAGGCGACGGGCCAATAGATTTCCGCGCCAAGTTCATGCGCCGCGCGAAGCGGCCAGTACGGATCGCGCAACAATTGGCGTCCGATAAAAACAGCGTCGGCCTTGCCGGTCACGAGGATATCTTCCGCTTGGCGCGGCTCGGTGATGAGGCCGACCGCCGTCGTCGGTATTTTGGCTTCGCGCCGGATCGTTTCCGCGAATGGAACCTGAAAACCAGGGGACGTTTTGATCGCGGCATCAGGGACAAGCCCCCCCGACGAAACGTCGATCAGATCGATCCCGATTTCCTTGAGCTTTTTGCAATAGGGGATGGACTGCGCCAGATCCCAGCCGCCACGAACCCAATCCATCGCCGAGATGCGCACAAAAACGGGTTTGTCTTCCGGCCAGATTTTGCGCACGGCCGCGGCCACCATCAAGGGAAAGCGCATCCGATTTTCAAGCGAGCCGCCGTAGGAATCCTCACGCTCGTTCGAAAGCGGCGAGAGAAACTGATGAAGCAGATAACCATGCGCGCTGTGGATCTCGACGACCTCGAACCCTGCCTTAAGCGCGCGCCGCGCCGCATCTTCGAAGGCTTTGACCGCGTGTTCGATGTCTTTTTCGCTCATTTTCTTCGGCGTCGCGTAATCGGGGCCGAACGGGATCGGACTCGGCGCAAGGGGTTGCCATCCGCGCCTGTCTTTGGGCGCTATGGGGTGTCCGCCTTCCCACGGCGGCGAGGTCGAAGCCTTGCGGCCCGCGTGCCCAAGCTGGATGCCGGGAACGGCGCCTTCTACCTTCATAAAATTCGTCAGGGCTTCGTAAGATTTGATTTGTTTGTCGGACCAGAGGCCGCAATCGAGATTCGTGATCCTTCCTTCCGGAAGAACGGACGTCGCCTCAAGCAGCAAAAGACCCGCGCCGCCCACCGCGCGGCTCGCATAATGGACGCGGTGCCAAGCGACCGGGATCCCGTCGCCAGCGCAGGAATACTGGCACATCGGCGGCAGCCATACGCGGTTCTTGATCTTAAGCGAACGAAGTTCGAAAGGCGAGAAAAGCTTCGACATGAGGACCTCTTCCGGCGAGGCGGTCATTATGCCTTATTTTTTTGCTTTGCGACAAGCCGTTCCCGCAAAAAAGCTAAAAAGCCGTGTCGCGATGCAACAGTGCCGGAAAAGTTTTCAGAATGATGACAATATCCATCCAGAAGGTCCAATTGCGCGTGTACCAGGCCTCAAGCTCGACGCGTTGCGGGAAGGTCAGGCGATTGCGTCCGCTGACCTGCCACGGCCCCGTAATGCCCGGGTGAACCGCGCAATAGCTTGCGATTTCGTCGCCGTAATAGACTTCTTGCCCCAGCATGATGGGGCGCGGGCCCACGAGGCTCATATCGCCCTTCAGCACGTTCAGAAGCTGCGGAAGCTCGTCGAGGCTCGTCCGGCGGATGAAGGCGCCAAAGCGCGTGAGGCGCGGATCCCGCTTCAATTTCTGGAAATTTTTCCATTCGCCCGCCATGGCCGGATCGGCGCGCAAAAACTTCATAAGAACGTCTTCGGCATCCGTGCGCATCGAGCGGAATTTATGGCAATTGAAGATTTTACCCTTCTTGCCGAGGCGCGGCTGGTTGAAGAAGACAGGCCCGCCGTCGGTGCGGACGATCAGGGCGATAAGCAGGAAGACCGGAAGAAGAACCATGAACGCGCCGCCCGCCGCGACGATGTCGAAGCTCCGCTTCACAAGACGCGGTAAAAGCAGACGCAGCGGATTCGTATCCTGCAAAAGCATGACGTCATGCATCATAAAATGGTGCGTCGAAAGGCCGTTGAGCGGAAGCCCTACCAACGAGGGCAGGATCGCGTAGGGCAGACGGTCGCGCCCCAGCGCCTTGATCGCCGCCTTGTATTTTTCGAGATCCGCGCCTTCAAGGGCCAGAAAAATATGGCGCGCGTTCATTTTACGAAGAAGCTGCGCCCACGCGTTCGGCCTTTCGAGACCGACCAGTTTTTCGGAACCCAGCGCCGCAACGACCCTGTAGCCCATCTCGGGTTCGGACAAAAGCGCCTTTTGCGCCGCCGCGGCCGTCGGGCCGCAGCCGATGACAAGCGCCGGTATTTCCCATTTTCCACGGGCCTCGAAAGCGCGGCGCACCAGCATGCGGCCGAAATAAAGAAGGATTCCGAAAAGACCCCAGCTTGCGCCAAGCCAGAGCCGCGAGGGATGGCTTTTGATGGCAAACTGGATGAAGCCGCCCGCGACAAAACCGACCAGCATCAAGCTTACGATATGACCGAGCGTTTCCCAATAAGGGAGGCGGCTTCTGTAATGGCCTTTCGTATCGAGCCACAGAAGCGTTACCGCACCGAGACCCGCGTAAATCGCAAATTGGCGCAGCGAGGCGGAGGTCAGAAAATCCTGAAACGCTTCGGGATTGATCAGTTTCGCGACAAAGGCGCCGATCACGAAGGCGAGGAGCATCGCAGCGCTATCGCTAACGAGAAAAAAGAATCCGGTTTTCGAAGATTCCGCCGCGAAGCTTTCGCCCTTTTGGAAGCTGTGCGTGTGCGACACGCCGCCAAGAGGGACAATCTCGGCGTAATGTTCCGTATTTAAGGATTTTTCCGCCGTTTGCGGCAAGGACAATCCCGATTTTGAGTCAAAATGAAACATTCGTTTGAAGTTCTTTTGTCCGAAGTTCTTGCGCCAATACGGATATATAATACACCATGAAGGCATGAAAGTGATAAGAAAAAATTATGTAATGGGACAAAAGCCTTAAAAAAGAACCTCGTTTTTAAAGTCAAAACGCGGATAAAAAAAGGGAGGCCGAAGCCTCCCTCTTTAAATTGTCTCAGTCGCAGCTTAAACGGCTTTGACCTGTTTGCGGCGGCGAACGACCGCCAAACCGGCAAGCGCGGCGCCGAACAGCGGCAGGGCCGCCGGAAGCGGAACCGACGAAACGGTCATTTTCGCGATTTCAAAAGAATTTTGCGTGCTGCTCAGGATAATTTCCTTGATGCCCGCAAGATCCGTAAAGCTGAAATAGTCGCTCGAAACGCCGGCAACGAGTGAAGACACGTCGCTTAAAAGCTGCGCGCCCGTAATGGTGGTGCTTTTGTTTTTGTCGTCGACGATCGTGATCGAATTGTAGGTGTCAATCGTGCCCCATTCGAACGAAACGGTATTGAAGCCCGGGTTCAGATTGAGGATGGCTGCGCCCGATTTGTTGTTCGAGAGGCTGGACGCTCCATAGACCGACAGATAATGATCCGTGTTGGAAAGGCCGGTCGGAGCTTTGTATTGCAGCGTTCCCGACGTGTTGGTTCCCGTGACGATCGCGGCATTGTCCAGATCCAGCTTGCCGACGCCCGGAAGATTATAATAGCTGTAGATTTTGTTCGGGTTGGACGGAAGCGCCTGAAGATTCACGTCCGTGCCGGCAACCGTGGAGCCGCCGAGCGTGTAGGAAATGGTCGGGCTGATCGTGTCGACATAGGCGGCTTGCGCGACCGACGAGAAGCCGAGAACCAAAGTCGCGGCCAGAAGAAGGGAAGAAGTCGTCGAAAATTTCATAACGAAATACCTCGGTTGTTTGCTGGGTCTAACGAATCTTTATCATGTCTTCGTTTGTTTTGCAAAGGCGAATTCAAGAAAAAAAGCAAAACAATGGATTGAAAAGCTCTATTCGATGCTTTGTTAAGGTTAAAATTCTGGTTATGACGGCCCTGAATTGCTTTATGCGCGCCTTTATACTGGTATGCGGCCCTATTCGATGCCCTTCAGAAGCGTTTTCGCTTCATCGAGTCCCGGATAATGCGCGCCCTCGACAGTCGCTTTCGAAAGGGCTTCCTTTGCTTCCTGTTTTCTGCCGGTTTTCAGCAAAAGGCTTCCGTAATGATACTGCATTTGCGGCGGCGCTGCCGCGAGCAGGGTCATGGCGCGTTCCAAAACGGGCTGGGCCTGCGCCACCTTGCCTTGACGCAAATAGACCCATCCCAGCGTGTCGAGAAAATAGGGGTCGGAGGAGCCGATAAAACGCTCGGCCGCAAGACGCGCTTTTTCGAGCGCGTCCGCGTCGCCGCTTTTGTCGTCGGCGATCGTCTGGGCCATGTTGTTGGCCGCGACGTCGAGCGTCGGATCCCGCATGAGAAGATCGTCATAGATCGCGATGGATTCGTCGATCTTGCCTTGCGCCTCGAATATCTCGGCCCGCATCAAGGGCGCGCGGCTGTCGGCCGGGACAAGCGTTTCCGCTTTTTCGAGCGTCCGCACCGCGTCTTCGCTTTTGCCGTCCTTCAGGTAAAGTTTGGCGCGATTCAGGAACGGATCCTGAAGGCCAGCGCCTCTTTCGATGGCCTGGTCGAAGGCGCGCGCGGCGTCGTCGGGTTTTCCCATCGCCAGATAAATCTCGCCAAGGAGGGAGGCTGCGACGCCGCTCTCGGTTTTGAGGCCCGCGATATAGGACGCCGTTTCCGGCAGGCGGCCGAGATCCCGCGATGCGTCGATAAGCGCCGGAAGCGCGTGTTCGGACAAGGGGGACGACGGATCGGCGTCGATCACCTTTTTATAGAGAGGAAGCGCGTCTTCTTTTTTGCCGTTGGCGGCCAAGAGCTGCGCCTTGAGGAAGAGCGCCGTCATATGGTGGCCTTCCAGCGCGTCGAGCTTGCCGATGGCGTCTTCGGCCAGTTGCCACTCTTTGGCGTCGATCGCGATGCGGGCCGTGCTTTCCCATCCCACGGAATAGGCGGGATCCGCTTTTGTGACGATCGCCATCATGTCGAGCGCGCGGTGCGTATCGCCTTGCATTCCGTAAAGCTGGGCCAGACGAATGCGCGCCTTCGGATCGGCCGGATCGACGGCCACCAATTGATTGAGCGTGTCGATCGCGAGATCGAGATGGCCCTGATACAGGAAGGTTTCCGCCAGAAGCTGAAGCGCTTTGGGCGTCGCGGGCCTGTCGCGGAGAATGGTGCGCAGATCGGAGACGGCGCGTTGGTAATCGCCGCGGTCGAAGGCGAGCCGCGCCCGCATGAAAAGGGCGTCGGCATTGTTCGAATCCTTCGCAAGGACGATGTCCGCCAGCTTTTCCGCCATGTTTCTGTCGCCTTGAAGAAAGCGAATGCGGGCAAGCGAGGTGCGGGCGTTCAGGCCCGTTTCCGCGTCCGTATCCTCGCGCACGGCCTCTTCCAAGAGCGCGACGGCTTTTTCGGTCGCGTCATGCTTCATGTAAAGATCGGCAAGCCAGAAAGTCAGCTCGCTTCGATCCGGCGCCGCCTTTCGATAGGCGAGAATTTCTTTCTCCGCCGCCGCCATGTCGCGATGATCGCTCAAGAAAGCGACGAGATTGCGCTTCACTTCCCAATCGTCGGGAAAGGAAGCGACGGCGGCGCGCAAGGTCGCCTCGGCCTCGTCGCTTTTTCCGGCCTTGACGTAAATAGCGGCGAGCTCGAAGCGGAAACGAGGCTCGTTCGGGCGCAATTTGAAGATCGCTTCGTAGGTTTCGGCGATTTTCGGCACGTCGTTCTGCTTGCCGTAGAGATTCGCCTTCAGGAGAAGGAGGGACAGGTCTTTCGGATTGCGCCCGATCCCGTCCTCGACGGCCGCGAGGGCCTTCGGCAAGTCATTTTCCGCGACATAGATTCCCGCGAGAACCGAAAAACCCAAGACGTTCGCAGGGTCTTTTTCAAGAGCGATGCGCGCTTCCTTTTCCGCGATGAAGGGGTTCTTGAGGCGCAGAAGAAGCGCGCCGCGCAGGGCGTGCGCCTGCGCATCGTTCGGGTTGTCTTCAAGAAGAAGGTCGATGCGCTTGCGGACTTCCTCGTATTGTTCGGCCGCAAGAAAATAGGCGGCCAATTTGAGCACGGCGGGGTCGAAATGGGCGTTTTGTTGCTCCGCCGCCATGAAACCCCGGATCGCGTCGCCGATATGGCCTTCGGCTTCGTCCGTCAACGCGAGGCGATAGCGCACTTCCGGATCCGTGGGCGCGATGCGCGCGGCGTTTTTGTATTCAAGGCGCGCTTTCGCGTAATCGCCTTGCGCAAACAGCGCGTTGCCGCGCTCGAGATATTTGGCTTCTTTTTGCGCGGGGCTATCGCAAGCGGCGAGGGCAAAACAGGACAAAGCGAGCAGAAAGAGAAAGGAGGTTTTACGGAAAATCATGACGTCGTCGATCCAAAAAAGAGAATGTGCCGCATGTCGATACAGCCTAGAGGAAAAGGCAAAACCGGCGCAAGAAAATAGAGGGAAGAAAAAGGCCGCCAAATTTGTTCTTTTTACCGCTTTTTTCCTCGGGACTGGTTAATTTTATATAATTGCAAGTTGAATAAAAGCGCGTTTTGTCTATACTCGGTTTCCTTGGAAAGCCGAGTATTCCTTTTCGCAAAAAACACGCGGGCACGGCACGCGCACGCTTTTTTTGCGAATTCTTTTTTCGGGTTCCGAAGGAACCCAAGTATATATTCGGAGCCTAACTTGTTTTTATGACACAAAAGGAGTTTTCGGTGGGTAAATCGGCATTGATTACGGGCGTGACGGGGCAGGACGGCGCGTATTTGGCGCAGCTTCTTCTTGAAAAGGGCTATATCGTTCACGGCGTGAAGCGGCGGGCTTCATCGTTCAATTCGGAGCGCGTGGATCATCTCTATCACGACAGCCATGAGAAAGACGTTCGCTTTTTCATGCATTACGGCGACATGACGGATTCGACCAACTTAATCCGCCTTGTTCAGGAAACCCAGCCGGACGAGATTTACAACCTTGCGGCGCAAAGCCACGTGCAGGTCAGCTTTGAATGCCCGGAATATACGGCGAACTCCGACGCTCTCGGCACGTTGCGCCTTCTGGAAGCCATTCGCATCCTGAAGATGGAAAAGAAAACGCGTTTCTATCAGGCCTCGACCTCCGAGCTTTTCGGCAAGGTGCAGGAAATTCCGCAAAAGGAAACCACGCCCTTCTATCCGCGCAGCCCCTATGCGGCCGCGAAGCTTTACGCCTATTGGATCACGGTCAATTATCGCGAAGCCTATGGCATGTTCGCGTGCAACGGCATTCTGTTCAACCATGAAGGCCCCACGCGCGGCGAGACTTTCGTGACGCGCAAGATTACGCGCGCCGTCGCGGCCATCCATCTTGGCATGCAAGACAAAATCTATATCGGCAACATCGACGCCAAGCGCGATTGGGGCCATGCGAAGGATTACGTCGACGGCATGTGGCGCATTCTGCAACAGGAGGCGCCGGAGGATTTCGTTCTTGCGACCGGCGAGACGCACAGCGTGCGCGAGTTTCTCGAACTCGCCTTCGCCGAGATCGGCATCGCGCTCGTCTGGCAAGGCAAGGGCGTGGAAGAGAAGGGGATCGACAAGGCTTCGGGCCGCGTCCTTATCGAGATCGACCCCCGCTATTTCCGCCCGACGGAGGTCGAACTTTTGATCGGCGATCCGACCAAGGCGCATGAAAAGCTCGGTTGGAGCCACAAGATCGGCTTCAGGCAGCTTGTCACCGAGATGGTGGCCTCCGACATGAAAAAGGTCGCCAACGAAAAGGGGCAGCGCCAGCATGGAGCCGAATAAATTTTCTCTGGCCGGCAAGAAAGTTTGGGTCGCGGGCCATCGCGGCATGGTGGGCGCCGCGCTTGTGCGCCGCCTTGCGGATGAGGATTGCCGCGTTCTGACCGTCGATCGCCACACGGTCGATTTGCGGCGGCAGGAGGCCGTCGAAGCCTGGCTTCAGGCGGAAAAACCTGACGCCGTTTTTCTCGCGGCGGCGAAGGTCGGCGGGATTCTCGCGAACGACACTTATCCGGCCGATTTCATCTATGACAATCTCGTCATCGAGACGAACATCATTCATGGATCCTTTCTCGCGGGCGTGAAGAAGCTTTTGTTTTTGGGGTCGTCCTGCATCTATCCGCGCATGGCTTTGCAGCCGATGCGCGAAGATGCGCTTCTGACGGGGCCGCTTGAGCCCACGAACCAATGGTATGCGATTGCGAAAATCGCGGGCATCAAGATGTGCGAGGCCTATCGCAAGCAATATGCGTGCGACTATATCTCGGCCATGCCGACGAATCTTTTCGGGCCCGGCGACAATTTCGACCTTAAGGCCGGGCACGTCGTGGCCGGGCTTATCATGAAGGCGCACAAGGCAAAGCTTGAAGGCGCCAAGAGCATGGAGCTTTGGGGGACGGGAACCCCCTTGCGCGAGTTTCTCTACGTCGGCGATCTGGCCGACGCGCTTGTGTTTCTCATGAAGACTTATTCGGACGCGCCGCACGTCAATGTGGGCAGCGGCCTTGAATACACGATCCGCCAATTGGCCGAGACGATCGCGAAGGTCGTCGGCTTTACGGGCGATTTCGTTTTCGACGCCACAAAAGCCGACGGCACGCCGCGCAAATTGATGGACAGCAGCACGCTTCACGCGATGGGGTGGAAAGCCCAGACCTCGCTCGAAGAAGGCCTGAAGGCCGCGTATGAATGGTATCTTGCGAAAAGAAGCTAGAGCGTTTTCCGAATAAATGGACGCAGATTTGGTGTTCAGGTGCTTGTGAGTCTGGATCCCCGCCTGCGCGGGGATGACAGGTTATTATTTGATTTACTGTCCTTTTATTGTCATGCCCGCCCCCGCCTCCGCGAGGGCAGGCTCCGGCGGGCATCCAGTCGACCGGGAATATAGCGTCCGTATTTTCAGGCCAATCTAACGCGAGTATGATCTAATTCCTGCGATTCAAAATCGTGCCGATGACCTTGGCGTTGGAAAGAATGTCGAGGCTGCGTTTGATGTCGTCCGTCGTCGTGACGCCGTCCTGAACGACCAGAAGAACGCAATCCACATGCGGCAGGAAAGCCAGCGGATCGTCCTGCGCCAAAAGCGGCGGCATGTCGTAAATCACCAGACGATCCGGATAGCGCGTCTTCAGCTCGTTCGCGAGGCTCGCCATCTGCGGCGATCCCAGCGTTTCCGAAGAATGGTCGAGGATCTGTCCTGCCGGAAGCGTCGTTAAACGCTCGAAAGGAAGGCGGATAAGGCAATCCGGAATGGCCGCATGGCCCGCGAGATAATCCGTGAGTCCCGCCCGCGGCTCGAGCCCCAGATATTTGTGGATGGAAGGCTTGCGCAAATCCAGATCGGCGAGAAGAACCGTTTGCTTGAAATCGAGCGCGATGCTGATCGCGAGATTGATTGCGATCGTCGTTTTGCCGTCGCCGTAATTCGGGCTTGTGATGGCGAGAGTCCTGAAACCGCCTTTTTCCATCGCTTGCAGCGTTTGCGTGCGCAAAAGGCGGAAGAGATCGGCCTCGGCGCTTTTGACGCGATGCGCGACGATGCGGTTCTTCTCAAGAATTTCGTCGGAGAGGAAAAGATCGCCGCCGCTTTTCGGCGCGAAACCCTCAACGGGCGGCCTGTTCGGGCGAGGCGCGTTCGCGCCGCGCTGCTGCCTTGCTTTTTCGAGGGCTTTTTCAAGCTTGTCCATCTTTGTTTTCCTTTGTTCCTGCGATCAGTACAAGCCGAGGCGTTGCATCAGGACGGCCCAAAGAACGTCGAGAGGCATGACGGCGTAAGAAAAAACGATCAAAAGGACGATCGCGCCAAGCGCCGCGCCGCCGATCAGGCGCAGTTTCTTTTCATCGAAACGGATTTCTTCGTCTTTCGTTTTGATGTGCGGAATCGTGACCAAGGGCGCCACGCCCACAAGCGATTCCAGATGATGCGCGCCGACGACGCTTTGGCTGACGATTTGCGCGCCGACGACGCTCGCAAAACCTCCCATAAGGGCGAGGACGAAGCCGCCGACGATAAACAGGATGCGCGCGGGCTGCGTGTGCATCGGGAGTTCCGGCGGATCGATGACGACAAGCCTTTGGCCGCTGCGGTCCTGCTCGATCGTTTGGCTCATATCGGCCGCCATCTTTTTCTCTTTCAGTTCGCGGTACCGAAGCTGGGTGTTGTCGTAATCGCGCGAGAGGGACGCCAATTGCTGTTCGGCGGCGGGATTCTGGGCGACGGCTTTTTGATATTTGAGCTGTTCTTTGCGGAGCGCGTCCCTCTGAACCGTCAGGGATCGGTTTTGCTCTTCGGCGGCTTTAAGCTCGGCGACGATTTGAAGATAGGCGGGGTTGTCCGCGTCTTGCTTGATCGAGGAGGCCGAAGCCTGGGGTTCCTTGCGCGCTTCGGCAAGTTGCGCTTCGAGATTTTTTAACTGCGCCTGAAGCGAAACGACGTCCGGATTCGCGGGGCCGTACGTTTTTTGGGCCGTCGCGAGCTTCGTTTGAATATCGGCGATCTCGGCCTCCAGCGGCGCCGTGTCGTTCGTCGCGCCGACCTGCGCTTCGAGCGCCTTCACCTGTTGGCCGACCCGGATGACGTCGGGATGCGCGGGCCCGTATTTGGCCGTAAGCGTCGCATATTGCGTTTTAAGCGCCTTGAGCTGCGCGGAAGGCGTCGTCAGAGTCTCCGCGTCGCGCCCGTTGCCCACGATGCGGGAATAGGGATCCGTAAGCGCCAATTGGGCCCGCAACGCGCCCTGTGTGCCGAGATTCGTCGTGATCTGGCCTTCGACGTTTTGAAGATTCATCTCGGTCGAGGCCGCGGCCTGCTGGTTGAAAGCCAGCGCATCGGGGCGGGAATCGCCGTTCGCCTCGCGAAAAGCGGCGATTTTCTTTTCCTGCTCGGCCAGGGAGGATTCCAGCGTCTGAAGCTGCGTTTCCAGAAAATCCGACGTTTCTTTCGCTTGGCTGCGCCGTTCTTTGAGATCTTCGTCGAGGAAGCGCGAGACCAGCTCGTTCGTCACTTGCTGCGTCAAAAGGGGATCGCTGTAATCGAAGCTGAGGACGAAGGCGATGGCCGCAAGCTGGTCTGCGGACGCTTTCTGCGCCGAAGCGGGATTGGCCAAGGAGCTGCTGACGAGTTCCAACTTGATCTTCTTGCGCATGGCGTCCGCAATCGCCGCGATGGGCGTGTGTTCGCGGCTTTTCGCGTAAAGATTGAACTTGGTGATGATCTCGATCAGCGAACCGGTCGAAAGCACTTTTTGCTGAATCCGGCTGATGTGCAAATCGGCCATGGATTCCATCGAATCCGCGGGATTTGAACCGGCCGATTGCGTGAGGGATTGGGCGACTTCCGGTTGCGCGACCTCGACCGTCGCCGCGGCGCGGTAATTGGACCAGCGGGCCGCGAAAACGAAAGAAAGAAGAAAAAGCGCGCCCGCCACGGCCAAAAACAGCTTTTTCCGGCGCAGCAAAATCGCCAGATAGTCGGAAGGCCTCAATTCATCCATCGTTATAACTCCGTAAGCTGCTGCGTTATCCGCCGATGTCGGGACGGAAGGTCAGGCCGATTTTCGCAATGTTTTCTTTCGCCGTTCCGCTTCCGTCCGTCAAGGTTTCATAGCGGTATTCGTCCGAAGCCGTCGCGGCCCACCGCTCCGTTATCGCATAGGAAAACCCCGCCGATCCGTCCCATAGCGCCTTCAGGTTGCTTTCCGAGTCCGGCGGCTGGTCGGCGAATTGGTAGCTGGCGTTCAGGTCGAGCGAAAGCATCGGATTCAATTTGTGGCTTTCGCGCGCGGACAGACTTGTCAAAAGAGACTCCGTTCCGTTGGCGTAGGGCTGGTTCGCGCGCGTGGCCGAAAGGCTCGTGACGTCCTGATCGCCCTTATAAGAAAGATCGCCTGCATAGATGGCGCTCCATTGCCATTGCTGCGCCGCCAGATCGTCCGCGCTTTGCTGCGAAGCCTGCGCGCCGCCGGAGAGTTGCGCCGTCAGGCGCGGGGTCAACGACGCGACGAACCCGACCGAGGGGCCTAGGCTGTCGACGCGCGCGTTCGGCGCGGCGAGCGACTGATAACGCTGCGCTTGCAGCGACAAAACGCCTTGAGTCAATTCGGTGCATTTGTGCGTGTAAGTCGGCGTGAGGGTGAAAATCTCGTAATTGGTCAGAAGCGGGCTGTCATACGCCGATTTCGCGTAAGATCCCGAAAGCACCAGCTTGTCCAGTCCCGTCAAATTGTAGGCGACGTCCGGCGTAAGCGAATAACCCGTATGGCGCACCGAACCCGTATTGAGGCCCAGCGTGGTCAGTTCGCTTGTGCGCGCCGTGTCGTAATCCACCGTTCCCGTTAGTCCCGTTTCCCAAAGTTCGAATTGGCGCGCAAGCGTGATTTTGGCGTGCGGATCCGTGGAATCGAAGTTGCTTTGATTGAAGCGGTTGTCTGTCACGGAAGCTTCCGCCGCGACTTGCGCCGTCGGCGTCTTGTCGGTCACGTCGAGCGTCGGGGTCAGGCTCGAACCGTAGAGGCCCTTGGCGTCGTGCACGATCATGAGAGGATTGGAATCCCAAGACGCGTTTTCGGCGACGCTCGCCTGAATGTCCGGACTTTCCGCCATCCCCGTTCCCGCTGACGCCAAAAGCAAGGCGAAGGCCATGCCGCTTGCGCGCGGCAAGCGAAGCGTCGGACGGAACGAAGGGCGCGGCAAAAAAGACATGCGTTATAAAAGGCCCGCCGTCGGGACAAAAACGACGTCGCCGGGCATCAAATCGATGTCCTTGTCCAAATCGCGGCCTCTTGAAATATCGTCATAGGGATATTCGATGGATTTCTTGCCGTCCTTCGTCTGGCGAATAATGAGAATGCCGCTTTCCTTGGCATATGGGGTCAGGCCGCCCGCCTGGCTCAGCGCCTGCATCACGCTCATGCGCGTGCTCATAAGGACTTCGCCGGGCTTTTGGACTTGACCCAGGACGTTGACCTTGTGGCCGAGCGGCGCTTTGACCGCCACGGTCACCGACGCGTCCGGAATGGCGGATTGAAGTTTGTCCTTGATGGCCAACTGAAGCGTGCCCGGACTTAAATCCTGAACCTTGATCGTCCCGACCAGCGGAAACGTGATCGTTCCGTCGGGAAGGACGAGAACCTCGCGATCGAGGCCGTCCTCTTTCCAGACCGTAATCTGCAAAACATCGCCGGCCTGGATGGTAAAGTCGTTCGCCGCCGCATGAGCCGTGCCGGCGAAAGCCAAAAGAAGAGCCAATACGGCCCAAAACCTTGAATTTTTACGCATTTGACCCTCATTTCTACAAGAGATCCAGAATAGTCGATGTGTTGTACCAATTTTCGCTCTTTTAATGAAAGATCAAATAAGCGTTAATAGAAGAAGAAACAAAGCCGCTTTTTTCGGTTTTTTGACAACTAACCTTTTGTATATATTCGATATTTTGAAAATGAAGGCGATTTTTACGTTCGGACTTCGTCTTTCGATAATAGTTTCATTTTATCTTTCCGTCCTTTTCTTTGGTATATGTACGATGGCTCGCCGCGTGAAGGCGGGGATGGAGATCTTTTCGGATGTATGAACAGTTTTACGGGCTTTCGGGTTTGCCCTTTTCGCTTTTGCCGGACGCCGATTTTCTGTTTTACAGCAGGCGGCATCGCCGCGCCTTGAATCTTCTTGAATATGGGATCTTCACGCAGGCGGGCTTTATCGTCATCACCGGCGAAGTGGGCGCGGGCAAGACGACCATCGTGCGCCGCTATATCAAAAACGCCGATGCCGACGTTGCGGTGGGTGTGATCACGAATCCGGGCCAATCGCTTGGCCGCCTTTTGAACTGGGTCGCGATGGCCTACGATCTGGACGTTTCGGGCGCGGACGACGCGACGATCTATCACGCGTTCGTCGCCTATCTGCTCGATCAATATGGCAAAGGCAAGCGCACCGTTCTTTTTATCGACGAGGCCCAGAATCTCGGCGCCGAAACGCTCGAAGATTTGCGGATGCTGTCCAACGTCAACAACGAAAAAGACCAGTTGCTTCAGATCGTGCTCGTGGGCCAGCCGGAGCTTCTCGAAAAATTGAATAAGCCCGAGCTGCGCCAGCTTGTGCAGCGCGTTTCCGTTCATTGCCATTTGGATCCTTTGACGCCCGCCGAAACCGCCGCCTATATCCGCCATCGCCTCGCGCTCGTCGGGGGCGCGGAAAGCCTGTTCGACGACGCGTCCTGCGCCGCCGTGCATTATTTCACGGACGGCGTGCCGCGCCTGATCAATCTTCTTTGCGACCAGACCCTCGTTTACGGTTTTTCGGAAGATCAGGCTTCGATCACGGGCGCGACGATCGCCGAGGTCGTTCTCGATCGCGCGCGCATGGGGCTTAGCCCCTTTAAGAAACTTCCCGACGGATGGCGCGTCGAGGCTCTGCGCTTCGACGTTTCCCCGATTCTGGCGGAGATCGAACGCCAGAAGCTTGCGCCTTAGCCCGACATCTTGCACACTCCTTCTCTCGCTTCGGCTCTTTCGAGCTTTTTCTCAGGGAGGATTTGATGTCGGCATCAAGGGCTATTCTTTTCGGCGCGATCCTGATCGCGTTCAGCATCTTCGTTTCCAACGGATCGCGGCCCGCTTCGGCGTACAGCACCGGCCAGTTCGAGATGATGCATCACAGCAATACAACCGCCAATGTCGGCGTGTTCCGCATGGACACGGCCACGGGCGAGATCAGCTATTGCTATCTGACGGCGAACTCCGATCTCGTTTGCACGCGCGGCGTGAAGTAGCGCGTGTCGAATCTTCTTCAGGACTTGCGCGTTCGCGCGCTTGAGGCCGCGCGGCGGGACGATCTGGTCTTCGCCGAGGGAATCTGGCGCGATTTGTTCGCGACCTATCCCGCGACGGAAGCGGGGCTTGAAGCCGCGCGCAATCTCGCCATTTCCTATCTCAAGCGCGGCGCGGCCGAAGAAGCCGCGCGCCATCTTGTCGAAGCGCGCGCCGTGTTTCCCGAAGATCCCGTCCTCGCGCTCTGGCAGGGGCATGCGGCATGCAAGCAGGGGGATCTTGACGCGGGCGCGCGGTCTTACGAACTGGCAGCCGCCTTGGCCCCTGGCGATCCGGCGCCGCTTCTTTTGGCCGCCATGGCCCATCGCGATCTTGGGCGCACGCAAGACGCGCTTCCGGCCATCGAAGCCTTCATCGGCCTTTGTCCCAACGAGCCGCACGGGCATTTCGAGTATGCGCAGCTTCTTCTGGCCAAAGGGTCCTATCGCAAAGGATTTGCGGAATATGAATGGCGCTTGAAGCGGCCCTTATCGCCTGCGCGCGTTTTCCCGTTTCCGCCGTGGGACGGGACGCTGCGTTCCGGCCTCCGGCTGCTCGTCACGGCCGAGCAGGGGCATGGCGACACGATCCATTTCGCGCGCTTTCTTCCTCTTTTGGCGGCGCGGGGTCTGCGCGTGACCTTCGCCTGTCATCCGTCCCTTGTGCGTTTGTTTCAGGATTTCGTTTTTCTTGAACGCGTCGTCGAAGTGGAAAAGGAACCGCTGGATTGCGACGCGCATGTGCCGGTGATGAGCCTTCCGCATTTCTTGAAATTGGAGGGCGCCACGCTTTTCGGCTCCGGCCCCTATCTTTTGGCGCATCCCGAAAAAGGCCCGAAGCTTCCGGATGCGGGGACGCCTTCGAAAAAGAAGGTCGGACTCGTTTGGGCGGGAAATCCCGCGCAGCAAAACGATTCCAACAGATCCATGCCTTTTTCTTGTCTCGCGCCGCTCCTGCAAAAGTCCGGAATCCGGTTCTTCAGCCTTCAAAAAGAGGGCGCGCCGAGCGTTTTTCCGGACGGGCTTGTGGATCTCGGCCCTTCAATTCGGGATTACGCCGATTGCGCCGCCTTGATCGCGCAGCTCGATCTCGTCGTCAGCGTCGATACGTCGGTGCTGCATTTGGCGGGCGCTTTGGGACGGCCCTGCTGGGGGATGTTGTGTTATGCGCCCTGTTGGCGGTGGCGGGCAGGGGAGACAACTTCGCCCTGGTATCCGTCGCTTCGCGCCTTTCGCCAGAAAAAGCCGGGGGATTGGGCGGGCGTTATTGAGAAAGTCGGGCGGGCGCTGGACGAATTGTGAAGAAATGTTGCGCCGCCATGTGTACTTGGGTTCCTTCGGAACCCGAAAAAAGAATTCGCAAAAAAAGCGTGCGCGTGCCGCGCCCGCGTGTTTTTTGCGAAAAGGAATACGCGGCTTTCCAAGGAAACCGAGTATAAGACGGCGCTACCGTATTTTCATCTTACCGCGAAAGAGAGGTTCAAATGTCCGGCATTCTTCTTTCCCGCGCGCCGCGCGAGGCGCGGCCCATTATCTTTCTGACGGAAGCAAAACTTCCTGCCTTTCTCAAGAAACAGCCCAAGGCCGTTTCGCGCTGGGTCGCGGCGCAACGTTTCGAGGCGAAGGCCGGAAGTTTCTGCGTGATGCCGAAAGCCGACGGCAATGTCGATTTCGTTTTGGCGGGCATTTCCGATCCTGTCCGCCTTTGGGATACGGCCGCGCTTCCTTTCGGGCTTCCCGAAGGCGTGTATCGGATTGACGAGACAGGCGGCGCCGAACCGGCGGAAAAATTGGCGCTTGGCTGGTATTTGGGCGCGGCGAAGCTCAAAAGCTATAAGAAGGATAAGCGCAAAGCGTCGAGTCTCGCTTTCGCGGAAGAGGTCGATTTGACGGCCGTCACGCGCATGGGATCGACGATTTCTTATGTGCGCGATTTGATCACCACGCCCGCCGAGGAACTGACGCCGGAGGTTTTTGCGGCCGAGATCGAGAAGACGGGCCTTAAACACGGGGCGGAAGTGTCGCAGATCATCGGCGACGCGCTGCTTCAGGAAGGATTCAACGCCATTCATGCCGTCGGGCGCGCAAGCGTTCACGCGCCGCGCCTCGTCGATTTGCGCTGGGGCGATCCTGCCCATCCTTCCGTGACGCTGGTCGGCAAGGGCGTTTGTTTCGATGCGGGCGGCTTGAGCCTGAAGCCGACTTCCGCCATGACGACGATGAAGAAGGATATGGCGGGCGCGGCGGTTGCGCTTGGCATCGCTTCGCTCATCATGGCGAATAAAGTGCCTGTTTGTTTGCGGCTTCTGGTGCCCGTCGTCGAAAACGCCATTGGCGACAACGCTTTTCGCGTGTCGGATGTCATCAAGATGAAGGGCGGACTTTCGGTCGAGATCGTGAACACCGACGCCGAGGGGCGTTTGATTACCGCCGATGCCTTGGCCGAGGCCGCGAAGGAAAAACCGGATCTTTTGATTGATTTGGTGACCTTTGGGCCCGCGCGCGGGGTCTTTGGGCCGGAGATGGCCGCCCTTTTGACGAACGACGACAAACTGGCCGAGGGGCTTTTGGCGAGCGCCGCGGCGACGGAAGACCCGATTTGGCGCATGCCCTTGAACGCCGCTTACGAAAGCTGGCTCGACAGCCCCATCGCCGACATGAACAACGCGCCGGACAAACCCTATGGGGGGCTGATGACATCTGCGCTCTTTTTGCAACGCTTTATCGGGAAAAAGCAGAGCTGGGCGCATCTCGATTTCATGGCGTGGAACATATCTTCCCGTCCGGGACGCCCCTTGGGAGGCGAGGCGATGACCCTTCGGGCCGTTTATCGCTTTCTTGAGAATCGCTTTCCAAAGGGATGAAAAGAATCGCATATTAAGCGGGGTTCCTTCTTCAAGCGACGCTTCAAGAAAAGGGTTTCGCGGCGCGCGCCGTGAAACTTTCGCGCCTTTCTGTCAAGGAAAGAAAGGCGGGGATGAATCAAATTATCGCCCTTGCGAATCAAGACTCTATGACACAGAATCAAAATCGTTCTGACGCCGCGCGCGCCGACCGTTTTCAATAAATTGCCTCAGAAGGATCGTTATCGTGAGCACCCAGCTTCATTCACTCGAATTATGGCGGCATTGTTTGGTGGCGAGCGTTCGCGGCGATGCGCCCGATCTTTCGGCGCGTCAGATGGCGCTTCTTCTTTCCGTTTATATGGAGGTCGGGCCTCATACCGTTCGCGGCCTCGCGCTCGCTTTGAAGATCTCCAAGCCCGCCGTCAGCCGCGCGCTCGACCGCCTCGGCGAGCTCGGCTATATCCGCCGCCAGCGCGACGATTTCGACCGCCGCAATGTGCTTGTCCAGCGCACATCCGCGGGCGCGACGTTCCTTGCGGATTTCGGCAAGCTTATTTGCCTTGCGCAAGAGCATGTTAACGCGCTTCCCGCGAGCGCTTTGGCGTTCGATGAGCCGACAATGTCCGCAAACCCCGCTTCTTCGGAGCATGGGTGGGTTGAAGTCGCGGCCTGAGCCTGAAGGGCGGTTGAATGAATTCCGCCAAACTTGATCCTCGAATCAACGCTTTTCGCTCCGATTTGGCGGATGCGTCTTTGCGCGCCTTCGTGGAGGCCGACAGGTTCGTCGAGGGATCCTTTCATCAATGTGTGCGCGGCCTCGTTCCCGTCTGGAAGGAGCCGCGGGAAGGGGCGGAGCGCGTGAGCGAAATCCGTTACGGCGAGTTTCTCGATGTTTTCGAGACGCGTTCGGACGGTTTTTTATGGATTCAAAACCGCGCCGACCATTATGTCGGCTATATCAGAGATCTTCATGTTTTAAATGAAAGCATTGCATCTTTATCAAATAGAATCAAAGCATTGAGCAGTTTTGTTTATGCGGAACCTGATCTTAAATCGCCGGTTCTCGATCGCCTGACCTTGGGGTCTTACGTAACCCTTTCGCATGAAGAAGGCGCCTATGTGGAGCTTGCGAGCGGGGGCTATGTTTACGCCGCGCATGTCACGCCAGCGGAAGAGGCGATCGTTCCCGATTACGTGTTTACCGCCGGAAGGCTTCTCGGCGTGCCCTATCTTTGGGGCGGGCGGTCGCCGCTCGGGATCGATTGCTCGGGGCTCGTGCAGTTGGCGCTCAATATGGCCGGTTATGAGGAAGCGCCGCGCGACAGCGATCTTCAGCGCGAGGCCTATGGGCGGGCTCTTTCGACCCATTGGCGCGATATCGCGTGGGAACGGGGCGATATCGTTTTCTTCAAGGGCCATATCGGCCTTATGACGAGCCACGATCATATGATCCATGCAAGCGCCCGCGCCATGCAGGTCGTCGTCGAACCCTTGGTCGATGTGGTTCAGACGGCGGGCGAGATCATCGCGATCGGCAGGCCGAGTTATTGATCCGCCTTCATCAGTCGGAGGGAACCATCGTCGCGGTGCAGTTCATCGTCCATGGACAATTATCGCCGTTGCTCCAGCTGCAGGAATAGGATGCGGAATTCAAGTAAGTTTCGAGATAACCCCAAGCATGCTTCCCGCCGCACCCATCCTGTCCATCGCAGTTGTAGCCGTTATAGGATTGGGAGCAATTCGTTCCGAGCTGGCAGACCCATGTTTGGCCGCAAGCATAATACACTTCGGCAAAGGTTCGCGGCGCCGTCGTCACCGACCAAGTGTCCGTTTCGCTTCCTGTCGTCAAGGTTAAGGTCAGATTCGCATTATTGGCGTCGGGAGCCGTGACTTGAAGCTGGATCGTTTGTCCCTGGTTTATGGTTCCCGACGTGACCCACGCGCCGCCGTTGATGCGAAGGACTCCGGGCAAGGAAACGCTGACGGCGGCCGATCCCGCGGCGTTGTATTGCAGCGTGTTCGATTGCACCGTTTGCCCATAGCCGACCATCGTCAGATTCTGAAGTCCATAGACGCTGCCGCTGCTGCCGAGGGATTTCCAGGCATAGACGCCCGCCGTTTTCTGGGCGCACAGGTAAAGGGAACCGTCGGCCGGCGATCCTTGCGAAAGCGTTCCGGGCTTTGTGCAGCTTGTGCCGACGCCCGTGAAGCTTTCATCCGTTCCGATCATGACGCCGCGCGCGACTTTCAGATTGACGTTCGGATCCGTCGTGTCGGGGCCTATGGCGATATTTCTCGATGCGTTCGTTCCCGTTATCCCGAAGATCGTCATGCCGGCGCCCTGGCTCGCGCCGATCGGAAGAGGCTGATTGGCGACCGAGTTGATTCCCTGATCGTCGGCCAGAGCGGCGGAGAGGCCAAGGGGAAGAAAAAGGGCGGACAAAAGAAAAAGCGTGGGACGGGAGAACATGAAAACTCCATTCGGTCTATTGGGCTCCAATAAGAACCCATTTGGTACCATTGCAGAAATAAAGAGCTCCGGTCGGTGGATCGTCCTGCGAGATCGTTCCTTCTTTCGACGCGGGGCAGGCCGGAAGGACGATGCCCTTGGGCGGCGACGTGATATCTTCATCCGTGCCGATTGAAAGCCCGCGCGAGATCTTTAAATTGACGCCGGGATCCGATGAACTCGGGCCTATCGCGACGTTGCCGGATGCGTTCGTTCCCGTCGGCGGGTAGATTGTCATGGAGACCGCGCCGCTTGCGCCCAAGGGAAGCGGGCCGCTTTGCGACGTAATGCCCTCGGCGAAGGCCGGCCCCGAAAGGATGGCGGGAAGGCAGAAAAACCAAAGGTAAAGACAAGCTCGGAAGCGCACGAAAAGTCCATTCCAAATGACAAAGCCCTGCGAAATGTAGCATAATCGGGGCCCTTAGCACAGAAGAGAAAACATGAACTATCGCCATGTCTATCACGCAGGAAACATCTGCGATGTCGCCAAGCATAGCGTCCTTTGTTTGCTTTTGCGGCGCCTGACTGCGAAAGAGGCGGCCTTTTGCGTCGTCGATACGCATGCGGGGATCGGGCTCTACGATCTGGACGACGAAAAAGCCAAAAAGACGGGCGAGGCCGATGAGGGTATCCGCAAGCTTTTCGCCGCGGCGGAAATGCCGGATGTTGCCGAACTTTGCGGCGCTTATCTCGCGCTTTGCCGAAGCTTCAATCCGTCCATGGAGGCGGATGGCGTTTTGCGGCATTATCCGGGCTCGCCTTCCATCGCGCGCGCGTTTCTGCGGCCGCAAGACAGGCTCGTTCTTTGCGAGCTGCATGATGAGGATGTTCCGCTTTTGCGGCGTTGTTTTCGTGGCGACAAACAGGTTCATATTCATCACCGCGACGGCTATGAGGCCTTGCGCGGGCTGCTTCCGCCGCCGGAAAAACGCGGGCTTGTCTTCATCGACCCGCCCTTCGAGAAGAGGAATGAATTCGAGACGCTTGTCGATACTTGTCGCGCGATTGCGCAACGTTGGGCGAACGCGACGGTCGCGATCTGGTACCCGATCAAGGATCGCGCCGCGATTTGGGCTTTTCACGAATCCCTGATCGCGCTGGGGGTTCCAAAAATCTTTTGCGCGGAGTTCCTGTTCGAGGAAGAGATTCGCGCCGATCGCTTGAACGGATCGGGCTTCGTTTTTTTGAACCCGCCTTGGAAATTGGACGCGGAGCTTGCCGCGCTTTTTCCAGCCCTTCATCGGGCGCTGGATTGCGGCGCGCCCGACAAGCGCGTCGACCGGCAGACGCTGCGTTGGCTCTCTTGAATCAGAGGCCTATGATGTTCTTCCAGAGAACTTTGACGGGATAGGGATTCACGTCGCGCACGAGGCAGGCCTTGCCGATGCCGTTCACGAGGACGAGGTTGAGTTTCCCGCCTTCCGCTTTCTTATCCTGTCCCATCAGCGTCATAAGCTGGTCGATGTCGTATTTGCCTTCCGGCGGTTTGATCGGGAGGCCGACTTCCTCAAAATGCTCCTGTACCGCGTCGGCGTCCCACGAGGGGCAAAGCCCAAGCTCGGACGAAAGGCGGAAGGCCATGACCGTTCCGATCGCGACCGCTTCGCCGTGGAGAAGGCGGGCGCTGTAGCCCCAGACGGATTCAAGCGCATGGCCGAAAGTGTGGCCGAGATTCAAAAGCGCGCGCTGGCCTTTGTCGTGTTCGTCCGCCGCGACGATATGCGCCTTGCAAGCGCAGCATCTCGTGATGGCGTGGATTTGCGATTCGCGGTCGCCGTTCAAAAGGCGCGCGCCGTGCGCCTGACACCAATCGAAGAACGAAGCGTCCGCCAAAAGACCGTATTTCACGAGTTCGGCGTAGCCCGCCAGCATTTCGCGTTCGGGCAGTGAATCCAGCGTCGCGACGTCGATCAGGACAAGGCGCGGCTGATAAAAACTGCCGACCGTGTTTTTGCCGTAATCCGTGTCGATTCCGGTTTTTCCGCCGACCGAGCTGTCGACCTGCGCGAGAAGCGTGGTCGGGATCTGGATAAAATCGATGCTGCGCATATAGATCGAGGCCGCGAAGCCGACAAGATCGCCAACGACCCCGCCGCCGAGCGCGATAAGAAGCGTTTTGCGATCCGCGCCGCGCGCGAAAATTTGATCCAAAAGATCCTGCAACACCGCGAAGCTTTTGCTGCTTTCGCCGGGCTGAACGGTGATCGTCGGCAAAAGATCGTGGCCTGCGCCCACAAGAACGGCTTCAAGCCGCGCGCGGTAAAGCGCGCCCACATTCTCATCCGTGACGATCAGGCAACGGCGCGCGCCGACATGCTTGGCGATAAGATGTCCCGCTTCGGCCAAGAGGTTCGAGGCGACGAGGATCTCATATTTGCGTTCGGTCGCCGGAAGACGGATCGTCACGTTCTTCGGACTCGCGGAAGCTTCTTTGGCGGACGACGATCCTGGGGGCGAAACGGGGCTTGGAAGCATGGGGGCGCTCATGAAGAAGGAGATTGTGGGGATCTCTCCGGTAAAGACAGATAGGCGGCCAGGGCGCGCAAAACGCGTTCGACCGTCTCTTCGGCCGGGCGTTCATTGCTGACCGCCTCGACGTCGGCTGTAGCATAGACCGGCTCGCGTTTGTCCTGCAACTCCCGTAAGGCCGCGGCGGGGTCTTTTTTTTGCAAAAGCGGACGGTTCGTATTGCGCATGACCCGTTCCAAAAGGATATCGAAATCGGCCCGGAGCCAAACCGAAATGCCCTTTTCGCGAATCAGGGCGCGGGTCGTCTCATCCATGAACGCCCCGCCGCCCGTCGAAAGAACGCAGGGCGGGCCTTCCAAAAGCCGCGCAATGACGCGCCGTTCGCCTTCACGGAAAGCCGGTTCTCCCAAACGCGCGAAAATCTCTTCCACGCGCATGCCGGCGGCTTCTTCGATTTTCGCATCCGAATCCGCAAAAGGAACGCCGAGCCGCTTCGCCAATTTTTTCCCCACGCTGCTTTTTCCGGCGCCCGGCATGCCGATCAGCACAAGGCTTTTGGAAAGCTTGGGCAGGGGGGATGCGGCGATAGGGGGGCTTGCGTTCATGGGGCTATGGGGTAAGAATGAAGCATTCTCTCTTGTGTAGAGGAGCTTCGTCGTCTCTGCAAGTTTGCAAAGAGGCGGGATGTCCTCTCCCTCAAGGGGAGAGGAGAAGACGGTCTTTATCGAAGGAATAAAAGAGATGCGTGGTTTTGTGCTTGTTCTTATCGCCTTGACGATGCTTATTGGCGGGGCTTTGGCCGTTCTGGCCGCCGCGCATGTGCAACCTTCCCAGCAAAAGGTCGAACAACTTGTTCCGGACACGGCTCTTCCTCACTAGGCTTTTTCTCGCGCTTATTCTTCTCTGCCCTCTGGGAAGCGCGGCTTGGGCCGAGCTTCCGGAGCAATCGCCGAAGCAGGCGCAAACCGACGTGCCGGCAGGCCCCGTTCCCGACAATCGCGAGGCGAGCTTCGAGCCTTCCCCCGTTATTCCCGACGCGGGCGGCGGCGTGGCCTTGCCGACCCCCGCGGGGGCGCCCCAGAAATTGACTCCGGCCGCGTCGAAGGCGCCCGCCGTCGAGGCGCCCGCGCCCGTCGAACTGGCGGAACCTGTGGCGACCGAAGCTTTGGAGTCCATCGATCCCGAGACGGTGGGCCTTCTTGCGCCTTCCAACGGCGGGCTCGGCGCGGCGCTTTGGAAAGACACGCCGCGTGCGCTGGTTGAAAGGCTTTTGCCCGAGATGGGCGTTCCGACTTTCTCGCCGACATTGAACAGCCTCGCGCGACGGCTGCTTTTGACCATCGCCGCCGTGCCGCAAGGCGCGGCTTCGTCCGGTAAAAACCTCACGGCGCTCCGGCTTGAGAAACTTGTGGCGCTCGGCCAAACAGCCGAGGCGTGGAAACTCGCTTCGAAGGCGAAGACGTCGAATATCGACGAACTGACGCTCAGGCTCGTCGTCGAAAGCGCGCTGACCGGCCCCGAAGGCAGCGAGGTCTGCGCGCACGTTCCCGAAATGGTCGCGGCCTATACCAAGCCGGATCAGACCGGCGCCGAATGGCAGAAGGCTTTGATCGTTTGCCAGCTTCTCGCCAAGGACACGAAGGCGGCTCAGGTCGGGCTCGATTTGATGCGCGAGCAAAAAGTCAAAGACGACGTTTTTCTTTCCATCGCGAACCGCAACGTCATCGGCGGCATGAAACTGCTTCCGCGTCAATTGACGCCGCTGCGGCCCTTGACGCTCGCCTTGCTGCGGCAGACCGATCTGCCGCTTCCTCCCGAGCTTTTCGGAAGACCCGAGGCCAGCATGATTCCCGACCTTCTTCAATCCAAGGCCGAAAACGACGAAGACCGGCTGACTCTCGCCGAAAAAGCCGCGGCCAAAGGCATTATCAGCGCGGCGCAATTGGGCGCCGCTTATGCCGCCGCGAGCTTTCCTTCCGGCAAGGCCGACGCGCCCGATACGCCGAACGATACGGGCGCAAAGATGCACGCGTTTTATTATCAGGCGGCGCAGCAGGATCAGGGCGCGAAGCGCATGGAGGATATCAGGAAGATCGCCTCCTCGCTCGATAACGAGGCGTTAAGCGGGGCCGAGGGTCAGCTTCTGGGCGCCATGATCGCCGCGCTTGAGGGCGGGCCGGACAATGCCGCCTTTGACGCTCTTGCCGCACGGATCATGACGCTGGCCGGAAAGCCGGAGCAGGCTTTGGCCTGGCTCAACAAAGCGCGCGCGGGAGCGGCGCAAAACGCCGACGTCGCCGCGCAGTTGAACGAGGATTGGCCCTTCTTCGTCCTTTCGGGACTCGTGCCCGACGATTCCTATAATGCGCAATTGAAAACCTGGCTCGACGCGGAATTGAAAGAAAACGAAAAAATTCCGCCGCGCGCGCAGCGTCAGAAAGCAGGGAGCGTTCTTCTTTTGCTCAGCGCCGCCGGTTATGCCGTTCCCGAAGACGCGGCCGTGCGCGTGATCGACGTATCGTCCGAGGCGCGCAAAATGCCCGCCTTTTCGCCCGTTCTTTTCGATCGCCTGCGTCAGGCCGGCACGACGAACCGGCGCGGCGAGGCGGTTTTGTTGAGCGTTCTTATGGCCGGCGGCGGGGCGGAGGACGTGCCCCTGACCGTTACGGCGGAAGCCGTCCGCGCCTTGCGCCTTGTCGGCCTGACCGGCGATGCGCAGGCCTTGGCGCGCGAGGCCGTCGTTTCGCTGATGGCGCATTCGTAAGGAAAAAGCGATGGGCGGCGATCGCGTTGCCGAGAATCAAGGCCTTATCGAATCTTTCCTCGATATGATGCTTGCCGAACGCAACGCGGCGCAGAATACGCGCATGGCTTACGCGCGCGATCTTTTGGATGCGGCGTCGTTTTTGGCGAAGCGCGGCGTCGCGGTCGGGGCCGCGAGCGAAGATGATTTGCGCGCCTATATCAAGGCGCTCGCTTCTTTTTCGGCGCGGACGCAGGCGCGCCGTCTTTCGGCCTTGCGTCAATTTTATCGTTTCCTTTGTTCCGAGAATCTTCGCGCCGAAGATCCCACGCGTTTGATCGACGCGCCGCGGGCCGGGCGCTCTTTGCCGAAATATCTGAGCGAGGCGGAAGTGGGATCTTTGCTCAAGGAGGTTTCGAAGCCAAAAAACGCCGAGGGCGTGCGCCTTCGCGCGATGCTGGAATTGCTTTACGCCACGGGCTTGCGCGTGACGGAGCTTGTCGGCCTTCCGATGGGCGCCATCGCGTTCGAGCGCAAGCTCGTTCAGGTGCGCGGCAAAGGCGGGAAGGAGCGCGTCGTGCCGCTCGGCGATCCGGCGCTTCTTGCGGTGAAGGCGTGGATTCCGATCAGGAAGGAGCGGCTTGGCGAAAAACGGAATTCCGTTTTTTTGTTTCCCTCATCCAATCCCGCAAAGCCGCTTACGCGGCAGAGATTCTTCCAGCTTCTCAAGGATCTTGCGATCGGGGCGGGGATCGCGCCCGAAAGGCTGAGCCCGCACGTGTTGCGCCATGCCTTTGCGACGCATTTGCTCGAACATGGCGCGGATCTGCGCAGCGTGCAGGCGATGCTCGGCCACGCCGATATCGCGACGACGCAGATTTACACGCACATCGCCACGGATCGCCTCACGAAAATGGTGAACGAGAAGCACCCGTTTGGGAGGAAGAGGTAAGCGCAAAGAAAGAGCGCCGCCATCCCCCTTCGCCCCTTCGGGGCTGCGGCGGGACAGGTGGAAGGCGGCGCTACCGAATTCTTTCCGGCGTGTAGAAGCCTCGTCCCCGGCTCTTCCATTTTCGTGAGCCGATTGTTTGGTAATAAACGCAACGGCGGTAGCGCCGCCTTCCATGGCGGCGCCGGGCGGGCGCGAACGGGGAGGCTTCTAACTGGCTTTCGCAGACAAGACCATGACGATCTGGCGGCCTTCGAAGCTCGGCTCTGACTCCACTTTGGCGAGCGGATCGAGTTCCGTCCGCACGCGGGCGAGAAGGGCTTGCGCGATGTCTTGGTGCGCCATTTCGCGGCCCCGGAAGCGCAGGGTGATTTTCACCTTGTCGCCGTCGCCGAGGAAGCTTTTCGCGTTTTTCATTTTGATCGAAAAATCATGGTCGTCGATCATGGGGCGGAGCTTGATCTCCTTGATCTCGATGACCTTCTGCTTCTTGCGGGCTTCGGCCGCTTTTTTCTGAAGCTCGTATTTGTATTTTCCGTAATCCAGAATCTTGCAAACCGGCGGTTCGGCGTTCGGCGAGATCTCAACCAGATCAAGACCGGCTTCTTCGGCCAGAACCAGGGCATCGTGGACGGACATCAGGCCGCGCATTTCGCCATCGGCATCGACAACGCGGATTTGACGGGCGACGATGGCGGCGTTGATACGGGGGCCGTCGTCTTTTTCGCGCCGAGGGCCGTCGGAACGGTCGCGGCTAACAGGGGGGCGTACTATGGAAACTTCTCCTTTTGTTGTAGCCGACATGCCGTCGGCAGGCTTCATATTCGACGCGTCTTATGCCCAAAAGGGGCACAAAAACCCGGCCTCAAAAACTGTTTTGGGGCGACGAGAAAACGCCAATTTCGCATCAAAGCGGAAAAAAAGCGTGAAAACAAGAGGTTTTCATGATGAAACGGGCGTTTTTAAGGAGGTGTTTCTTTGGGGCAGCACGGAGAATATCCCGCGTTCCCTCGCGATGCGAGGGAACGGCATGTTGCGCTGGATCCCCGATCAGCGGTCGCCTGCGGCTCCCTTGTCGAGGATGACGCATGAAAAAAGCCCTGAAGGCTTCTTTATTTCCTTAAATCCGGCGGCGTCGCTTCGGCGGCGAGCCTGTTAACCACGTCCGTGAGGGACAGAAGCTCCTGATCCTTGCCGTCGAGACGGCGCAGCGCCACGCTTTTGCCTTCGGCCTCCTTGCGGCCCACGACCAAAATCGCCGGAACCTTTTGAAGACTGTGGTCGCGGATCTTGGCGTTGATCTTTTCCGAGCGCACATCCAATTCGGCGCGAAGGCCTGCATCCGCAAGCGTTTTTTGAACTTCGCGCGCATAATCGTCCGCATCGTTCGTGATCGTCGCCACGACAGCTTGCACGGGCGCCATCCAAAGCGGAAACTTGCCCGCGTAATGCTCGACCATGATGCCGATGAAGCGATGGAGCGTGCCCAAGATCGCGCGATGCAGCATGACGGGGCGATGTTTTTGCCCATCCTCGCCGACATAAGCTGCGTCGAGCCGTTCGGGGAGGACAAAATCCACTTGCAACGTGCCGCATTGCCATTCACGGCCAATCGCGTCGCGCAAATAGAACTCCATCTTCGGGCCATAGAAAGCGCCGTCGCCCGGATTCATGTCGTATTTAAGGCCCGCAGCTTTGAGCGCGTCGTGAAGCGCGCTTTCGGCCTTGTCCCACACGGAATCCGATCCCGCGCGCACCGGCGGACGATCCGCCAAGCGCACACGCGCGACTTCGAAGCCCATATCCTTATAGATCGAGCGCAGAAGTTCGCAGAAGGCGAGGCTTTCGCCGCGTATCTGATCTTCCGTGCAGAAAATATGCGCATCGTCTTGCGTCATCTGGCGGACGCGGAGCAGGCCGCAAAGCGAACCATGCGCCTCGTTGCGATGGCAGTTGCCGAACTCCGCCATGCGGATCGGAAGATCGCGATAACTTTTGATGCCTTGGCGGAAGATCTGGATATGGCCCGGGCAGTTCATCGGCTTCAGGCCCAGCATCTCGTCGCGCGAGCCTTCTTCGGCCTCGTTCTTCGCGATCTGAACCTTGAACATCTTGTCGCCGTACATGTCCCAATGGCCCGACGCCTTGAAGAGCGAACTGTCGTAAAGCTGCGGCGTCTTGACCTCGATATAACCTTCCTTTTCGATCCGGCGACGGACATAGTTTTCGATCTCGCGATAGATCGTATAGCCCTTGCGGTGCCAGAAGACGGAACCCGGGGCTTCGTCCTGAAAATGGAACAGGTCAAGCTCGCGGCCCAGTTTGCGGTGATCGCGTTTTTCGGCTTCCTCGATCATGGTGAGATAGGCGAGAAGCTCATTCTCGTCGCGCCAGGCCGTTCCGTAAATGCGTTGCAGCATCGCGTTCTTGCTGTCGCCGCGCCAATAAGCGCCCGCCAGTTTCGTAAGCTTGAACGCCTTGCCGACATGGCCCGTCGAGGGCAGATGCGGGCCGCGGCAAAGATCCGCCCATTCGCCCTGGCTGTAGAGCGAGATTTCCTGATCCGCCGGAAGATCGCGGATCAGTTCGACTTTGTACTGTTCGCCCTTCTTTTCGAAAAATTCGATGGCTTTGTCACGCGGCAAGGTTCTGCGCTCAAGCGGTTTGTTGCGCGCGACAATCTCGCGCATCTTTTCCTCGATCCTGGGAAAATCGTCGGTCGAGAAAGGCTCGTTGCGCGCGAAATCGTAATAAAAACCGTTTTCGATGCTCGGGCCGATCGTGACTTGCGTGCCCGGAAAAAGTTCCTGAACCGCTTCGGCCATCACATGCGCCGCGTCGTGCCGGATAAGATCCAGCGCTTCGGGCGATTTCCGCGTGATCACTTCCACCTTGCCGTCCGCCGCGATCGTTCGGTTGAGATCCATCATCGCGCCGTTCCATTTGATCGCGAGTGCGGCTTTGGCGAGGCCCGCGCCTATCGACGCGGCCAGTTCGGCGCCGGTGACGGGGGCGGGGAAGGACTTCACGCTTCCGTCCGGAAGGGTGAGGTTGACGGCGGATGAGGCCATTTCATGTGCGGTTGTCATGACATTAGGTCTAATAAAGCTCACGCCTTAATGCAACAAAGGATCGCAAGTCTTTGTGTTGAATCGCAAACTTCGCCCTGGATTCAGAATGCGCATGAGGACTCGAATCATGGCAAACGCGCCACAGTTTTGAAAAGTTACAATATCGTTAATCTCTCTCATTGCCCTCGGATTCCCGCCTGCGTAACACTTACCCGACTGATTCGTTTTTTCACGCCGGAAATCGCGCCCGATGGACTTTTCCCCGCTCCAGGTTCTGTTTCTTTCGACCGGCAACGCCGCGCGGAGCCTTATGGCCGAAGCCATCCTGAACGACCGGAACAGCGACCGCTTCAAAGCGCGAAGCGCGGGATACGATCCGCTTCCCGCAGCGCATCCCGAGACGATCCAGCTTTTGGCCGCGGCCGGCCTTGCCGTCAATCGGCTTTATCCCAAGGGGTGGGAGACTTATCTTGTCGCTTCCTCCTACCTTAAGATCGACGTGATCGTGACGCTTTCCGAAGAAGCCCGCGAACATTGCCCCATTTGGCCGGGAGGGCCCGTCAAGGTTCATTGGACCGTCGACGATCCGCTCGGCGCCGCAAGAGCCGAAGTGCGCGAGTGGAAATTCCGCAAATGCTATGCGACGCTGGATGCGCGCATCACCGCTCTTTTGCGCGGACGGGCGCCGCAGAGCGCAAGCGAGTTGTATCTTCAGTTGATGGATTTGAGTATGGTGGTTTAAGCGTCAATTGAAAAATGTTGGGCTGCAAATCAAGTTTTTCTGCGCTTCCGCTGCTCACGACCCCAAAAGGTCGCTCCGCCGCGGTTCTCGAAAACCTTGATTTTCGCCTCAACCTCTTTCAATTGACGTCGTGGCTGAGGAGGAGCCTAAGATGCACGTAAAGAAAAGATTCCGGACAAAAAACGCGGGGTTTTCGCCTCGCGCAAAGCGCGGGTTTTCGCTTGTCGAAACAGCGATCGTTATGGGCATCGCCGGAGTCGTGTTCGCCGCGATATGGGCGACCGTCAGCGTCGTTCAGCAAAGGCGGCTTGTGGAGCAGGGCGCGACCCAGATCGAGATGATTGCCGACAATATGCGCGCGCTTTATACGGGGCAGACCGGTGCTTCGCCCACGCCTTTAATCACGGGAAGCGGTGGCCTTGTTTGCGGCGGCGTTTATCCCCATGATACGTTGATCGGTGCAACGGGAACGGATTGCACGACTTGGGGAAAGCCTGCCTCGCCTTGGGGTGGGCAATATGGCGTTGCTTTTGCGCTCGACTCGTCTTCTCATGTGATCGGTTTTGCAGTTGGGTTTTCGATTGCTTCTCCTGCCCCTTCCATGCCGACCTCGTCTTGTCTTGCCCTTGTTTCCCGCATGGCGGCAACGGGTGCGCCTACGACCGGCGGCGTTACTCCCACGTCGTCCACAGGTTTGGGAATAACTTCACCTGCGTTCCCAAAACTCACGCTTGAAACGACGCAGGAGGGGGGGGCCCTGACGGCCTATGTGGCGACTGGTGGTGGCGGCTGGACGGATGTAACGAACCAAACACCCGCCTACATCACCAAAAACATTCTCGGCTCAAACGGGTGCACGGGCGTCGCGTTCGCTTATTCGCTGTGATTTAGAGCCCCTCTTTGGGATCGACAAACCCCGACTTTAGCCGGATGCGTAGAGGAACATCAGACAAGAACAGGCAGTATTCCTCTTCCCTTGCGGGAGAGGATAGACCGAGTTGCCCTGCGACCTGTCCTCCGAAGCGCGGAGCGCGTAGGAGGAAGCAGGGCTTAGGAGGTCTTGGGTCGAGGGGTAAAAGCGCGGGCAAAGAGATACCCCTCACCAAGAAAACCTACGGCCTTGCTGACGCAAGCCCAAGGTTTTCTATCCTCTCCCGCAAGGGGAGAGGAAAAGAAGAGCAGGCCTTGGCTTTAGTCGTTCACGGAAGCAGGATGTCTTTTTTCTCGCTCCGCTCATAGTGGCGGAGATAGCGGCTCGTCATCAGATCCGTTTTCACGATGATGCAGACGTCCGTCGTGTTGAATTGGTGATCGACATAGGCGCCGTCGCCTACGAAACCGCCGACCCTTAAATAGCCCTTCAGAAGAGGCGGAATCGCGTTGCCGCCGCTGCGCGGATCCATCTTCATGTTGCTGAAGGTCGCATTCGGGTCGAAGGCCTCGCGCGGGACGCGTTTCATATCGACGTAAACATCCGGCAGGGCCTTGGCGCGAAGCGCCGGCGGCGCGAGGTGATGGTAATAAAGATAGGACAGAACGTGCGCGTGTTTATCGATATCCGTGCCGGGAAGGCTTGCGCAGCCGAACATCAGCGTCACGTCATAGCGGAAGATATAGGCGGCGAGGCCGCTCCATAAAATCTGCATCACGCGGCCCGTGCGATAGTTTGGGTCGATGCAGGAACGGCCAAGCTCCAGAATCTCGCCCTGATAATTCAAAAACGGCGTGATGTCGTATTCGCAAGCGCTGTAGAAGCTGCCGTTCTGCGCCGCGGCCTCGCGCCGGATCAGGCGATAGGTGCCGACGACTTGCTCGCCTTGCGGCAGTTTGTGGTCGAGAACGAGGAGATGGTCGCAATAATCGTCGAGCTTGTCGAAGTCGCGTTTGCGCGCGGCCATCTCAGGCAACGGTTTGGCTCCCATTTCTTCGTAGAAGACGCGATAGCGCAGGGCTTGCGCCGCATCGACCTCCGCTGCCGATTCGGCAAGCCGGACTTCAAGGGAACCGAGAACGACCTCGCGGCCGCTCAGATCGATGACGTTTTTTTGCGCGTTCATGGGAGTTTGTTCCGTCTGGTTGGGGCGGTCTTGGCTTGGGCCACGCGTTGGAAGCGACAGCCCTATGTACCATATTTTGATGAAGAAGCCAAAAAAACAGACAAAAGCGATTCGGGCGCGAAAAGGGGCGGGGTTCATTGAGCCCCGCCCTTTCTTGCATGTCTATGAAACTACGCTGCTTTAATCTTTCCCGTACGACGCGCCGTGCCGAGGCCGATTTGCTTGGCCAGCCTGCTGCGCTGTTTTGCGTAGTTCGGCGCAACCATCGGATAATCGGAGCCGAGATTCCAGCGTTCGCGGTATTGTTCCGGCGTCATGTTGTACGCCGTCTTCAGATGACGCTTCAGCATTTTCAGCTTTTTGCCGTCTTCAAGGCAGATGATGTATTCCGGCGTTATCGATTTCTTGACGGGAACGAAAGGCTCCGGCCGCGCTTCCGGCGCACCGCCGTTTGCTCCGACGGATGTCAGGCTCTGATAGACCGTGGCCACGAGAGCGGGAAGATCCGCCGCACTAACGCTGTTGTTGCCGACATAGGCGGCGACGATTTGGGTTGTGTGGGTGAGTAGTCTTTCGTTGGGGAAAGTCTCTGTCGTTGTTTTTTCCGTTTTATCGGACATTGTAAATGATCTCCTAGGTGCGGGAGCCCCGAAAAAACGAGGCAAACCATGTCTTTAATATATGCGCTTAAGGCGCGAAAACTGTCAAGAGAGCAGAAAATACGGCTGAGGGTTATTTTTATATTCACTCTAAGTTTAATGTCTCAACTCTCCCGACACGGCTTTTCCCTCGCTCAACACGAGGACGCGATCCATTTTTTTGGCCAGATCAAGGTTATGCGTAGCCATGAGGAGGCCGAGACCCTGCGTTTTAACCAATTTGCCAAGAAGCGCGAAGACGTGTTCGGCTGTATGCGGGTCGAGATTACCCGTCGGTTCGTCCGCGATCAAAAGTTGCGGTTTGTTCGCAAGCGCGCGGGCAAGGGCGATTCGCTGCTGTTCGCCGCCCGAAAGGCGGGCGGGGCGGTGGGAGGATCGCGCGGTCAATTCGACAAGTTCTAAAAGTTCGTCCGCGCGGCGTCCGGCCTTATCGCGCGCAACGCCCGCGATCATTTGTGGGAGGATGATGTTTTCGCGCGCCGAGAACTCCGGCAGCAGATGATGGAACTGATAGACGAAGCCGATTTTGTCGCGGCGCAAGGCGGTGCGCGTCGCATCGTCCCGCGCCGCGATATCATTGCCCGCGATGACGACGCTTCCGGAATCCGGCGCTTCAAGAAGGCCCGCAATGTGAAGAAGAGTCGATTTGCCCGCGCCCGACGGGCCCATCAGCGCGACCGTTTCGCCCGCATCGACCCGCAAGGCGCAGCCGCAAAGAACGTCGAGCTTGCCGTCGCCTTGAACGAAAGAGCGCCGGATGTCGCGAAGTTCGAGGACAGAGCCGTTTATTGCCGTGTCATTCATAACGAAGCGCCTCCACCGGATCGAGTTTCGCCGCGCGCCATGACGGATAGAGCGTGGCGAGAAAAGAGAGCGCGAGGGCCATCGCGACGACCTGGGCTACCTCGCGCCAGTCGAGGACGGCGGGAAGGTGGGTCAGAAAATAGATTTCCGGCGAGAAGAGTTCCGTGTTGGTGAGATGCTGCACGAACTGGCGGACATGTTCGATGTTGCTTGCGATCAGGACGCCGAGGCCGAGGCCGAAAAGCGTTCCGGCCACGCCGACCGCCGCGCCGCTTAAAAAGAATATGCGCATGACCATGCCGCGCGTCGCGCCCATCGTGCGCAAGATCGCGATGTCGCGGCCTTTATCCTTCACCAGCATGATGAGGCCCGAGATAATGTTGAACGCCGCCACGACGATGATAAGCGTGAGGATCAAAAACATCACGTTGCGCTCCACCTGAAGCGCGTTGAAGAAGCTCGCGTTGCTTTGGCGCCAGTCGATGAGGCGCACTTGTTCGCCCTTGAGGCTTTTCGCGATGGCAAGGCCCGCTTCTTCGAGCCTGTGAGGTTCACGGACGAAAATCTCAAGCGTCGAGACGCCTTCGCCCATGCGGAAAAAGATCTGGGCGTCCGAAAGCGGCATGAAGATGAAGCCGTTGTCGTATTCGTACATGCCGACATCGAAAATCGCCGCGATTTGATAGGCGCGCATGCGGGGCGCCGAGCCGAAAACGGTGCTTTTCATCATGGGCGCGATCAGCGTGATCTGGTCGCCGACATGAACGCCAAACCGTTGCGCCATGCGGTCGCCGATCACGATTTTATCGTCGTTAAAATCCGCTAAGGCACCCTCGACGATATGATTTTTGATCAGGTCGCGCTTTGCGAAATCTGCTGTAGGTACGCCCCGCACGATCGCGCCCGACGCCACGCCGTCCTTCGTGATGAGCGTTTGGCCTTCCACCATCGGCGCGACGTCCGTAACGTCGCCCGTCGCGCGGATCTTTTTGATGAGGTCTTCGTATTTAAGAAGCGGGCCTTCGGTCGCATAGACATTCATATGACCGTTGAGGCCGAGGACGCGTTCGAACAACTCCGCCCGAAAGCCGTTCATGACCGCCATGACGATGATAAGCGTGGCCACGCCCAAGCCGATGCCGAGAAGCGAGAACCAGCTTATGACGGAGATAAATCCTTCCTGCCGTCGCGCGCGCAAATAACGCATCGCCACCATGCGTTCGAAAGGGGAGAAAATGAACATGCCCGTTAACCTTCATTTTTGTAGGCATTGACACTAGTGCGAAGAAAGGCTTCCCTCAAGGAACATTTTTTCATGAGGCTTCCGCCATGTTCGGATTTGCACGCAAAGAGAAGAAGCTGACCCAAAAATTGAATGATGAACTGGGGCACAAGGAGCCTAAGGCGGATTTGCGCCGTCGGGGCATTCTGAGAGAAATGACCGAGGAAATCCAAGAGCCCCATGCCGACCCGGCTTTGGTCGCCGAGTGGTTGACGGCGGCAAGGCCCCATCTTCATGCTGTCGGCGCGATTGTTTATGAACCAGCTTTTGATCTGTTTTATCATGCGGCAAAAAAATATCCGAACGCGATCAAAACGCATGTCTATTTGCTTATATCCGATTTGACGCGTTTGGATCCGGACTCGCGATTGGCGCAAAAATATTGGGAATTTCTGGAGACATTTCACGAGATTTTTGTCGCCGTTCCTCACTCCTTGATGAATGGAATTCCGCTTTTTGCCGTTCGCTTGACCGACGAACGCGTTCGGGCGCGTATTTGCGCGACGGCATTGCTGCGCGCGGCTTTGGACGTTTTGCCGCCCGACCCGACCGGGCAGAAATACCCGCATTTCACGGAACCCGTTTTGAAAAGTGTTGGCGATTTATTGGCGGATAAAATGTATTCCGGCCATTGGTACGGGTTGCAGGTTTGCGAGGCTCTGGCCAGGCGGGGCGCCGTCGCGGCTTCGCTTTTCCCTGTCGTTTTGGCCTTTTTAAAAGATAGTCACGAAGAGTTGATCACGCGAAGACAGGCTTTGAAAGTGATCGACGCGTTTCGCAAGAGTGGAGGCGTGCCGGAGGCTTTCGATCTTTCCGTTGTCGAGGCCAAAAAGAACCTGTTGCCCTCTTTGTGCCGCGAATTCGATGCCGAAAGAGGGATAAGCCCCGAAGGCCGCATTGACGCCGCCGAAGAGGCGTTGCCCCTTATCAAGGACGTCGCCGCCGTTTTCGCGCCCTTCATCGTTCCTCCTTACGATGAACATGGGCTTATCTCTGCCTCCCGGCGTGTGCCGGATATGCTGCAAAGCCGCTATGCCGAAGAGCGGGAAGTGGGAATCAAGATGGCCGGAATCCTGTTGCATGCGGGGGCGGCCTCTCAGAAAATGGCGCGGCCTTTGTTTAAAATCCTTGCGCGCGATGCAAGCCGGGATCTGAGGCGGCTGGCCGACGAAGCGCTGGCGGGGGCTCGCGCCCCATGTCGCTTGTCGGATAGGCAGAAGCGCGCGCGCCAAACCTTGCGACGCGTCGCTTTGACGCAAGAAGCTTAGGGCTCAGGCCTTAGTAAGCCCTTGCGAAGATGACTTCCTGCGTTGCCGGTTTGCCCGTCAGTACGCAAGTTCCCACCGTGCCGGATTGATCCATCGGGATGCAGCGTACCGTCACCGCCAAGGGATCGAGCTTTGCGAGAGAAGCCGCTTCGCCGCACCATTTGGCGCGAACAAAGCCCGTGCCGCCCGTGAAATCGGCGTCGGCGTCCTTTTTGAAATAGGCTTCGAACGCGGCCCAATCCTTGATGTCCGTGACGGTGCGCTTGGCGCGGAGGTCGAGCGCGGCGTCGAAAAGCGCTTTTTGGATTGATTCCAATTCTGAAGCGGCGTTGGTAACGAACTCCGCGCGGGGCAGGAAGCGTTTGCCCGCCGCAAGCTGGTCGCGGCGCGTGACGCAGACTTTGCCGCCTTCAAGATCGCGCGCGCCGATTTCGATAAGAAGCGGGGCTCCCTTTTTGATCCATTCCCAGCGTTTGTCGCTTCCAGCGATGTCGCGGGCATCGAGTTTCACGCGAAGCGGAAAGCCCCCGAAATTTTGCGCTTGAAGCTCTTTTTTCAGAGATTCGCAGGCTTCAAGGATTTGTTCCTTGGGCGCGCCGTCGCGCAGGATCGGCATGATGACGATTTGCCAAGGCGCTACGCGCGGCGGCATTTTCATGCCGTCGTCGTCCGCGTGAGTCATGACAAGGCCACCCAAAAGGCGCGTCGAGACGCCCCATGACGTCGTATGGGCCAGTTCAAGCTCGCCCGCACGGCTCTGAAATTGAATGTTGCAGGCTTTCGCGAAGTTGGTGCCGAGATAATGCGACGTACCCGCCTGAAGCGCCTTGCCGTCCTGCATCATCGCTTCGATGCAGAAGGTGTTTTCCGCGCCCGGGAAACGCTCGGCGGCGATTTTCTCACCCACAATCACGGGGACGGCCAGCATTTCTTCGACGAAATCGCGATAGACCTCGATCATCTGCATCGTCTCACGCAACGCGTCTTCGCGCGACTCGTGCGCCGTGTGGCCTTCCTGCCAGAGGAACTCCGCCGTGCGGAGAAGGATGCGCGGGCGCATTTCCCAACGCACGACGTTCGCCCATTGATTGATGAGGAGAGGAAGATCGCGATAGGACTGCACCCATTTCGCCATCGACTCGCCGATGATCGTTTCCGATGTCGGGCGAATGACGAGCGGTTCTTCAAGCTCGCCGTCCGGCACGAGTTTGCCGTCTTTTTTGGTCAGGCGGTGGTGCGTGACGATCGCCATTTCCTTGGCGAAGCCTTCCACATGATCCGCTTCGCGCTGGAAATAGCTGAGCGGAATGAAAAGCGGGAAATAGTAATTTTCGTGCCCCGTGTCCTTGAAGCGGCGGTCGAGGTCGCGCTGCATCAGTTCCCACGTGCCGTAGCCCCAGGACTTCAGGATCATGCAACCGCGCACGCCCGAAAGCTCGGCCATGTCCGAGGCGCGGACGACTTTCTGGTACCATTCGTTATAATTTTCCGCGCGCGTGGGGGTAATGGCGGTCTTTAAGGTTTTCTGGAGGGCTTTTTGATTCATTGCTTTTCTCTGTTTCAATGCATGCAAAGGATGGCCAGTTTGTCTTGCTGGTCGTCCGTCAGCGGTTTTCCGTTAAAACTTACGCGATCGCCTTCAAGGGTCAGCGTGCCCATGTTTATATCGTCTCGCTTCATCAGCGTGAAGGGGTATTCGTTTGCGTTGAAGTTAAGCGTTTTCATGAGATTTGCCGTGAGCGGAATCGTGATTTTGTCGGGAAGCTCTAGCGTAGGGTTTCCCGGAAGATCGGCCGGAGCCACGGGATTGCCGTGGACATCGACGCCCGGGCGATAGGCGACATCGGCATCCGGCACGTGTTTCACTAGCGCCTTGCAAAAGTCGGGGCTTGGTCGCGGCGCGTCCGCAGCCAGCGCGGGAACGGCCAGAAGGGCGAGGCTCAAGAAAAAGGCAAAAAAGCGGCGCATCCCTTTTCGATAGCATGGGGGCAAGCGGCGGTAAATCGGCAAGGTAAAAAGCCACAAAGGATCCTTACTTCGCGCCCAATTTAGCCTTCTTGTCAGACTACACTGTTTCTTAGATGATAATCCGCCGAATCGCGGTGATTTGGCGCTCATTTGAACCTTATCTCAGAGGATTTCCTCATGAAAAGCTCATCGATTACCCAATTGGCGATGGCGGCCCTGCTTGCGAGCGGCGTTGTTCTTTCCGTTCCCGCTTTCGCGCAAACCGCCGATACGACAGTTCCCGGACATCCCCGTGTGAACGAAATCGACCAGCGTTTGCAAAACCAGCAGACTCAGATCCAAAACGGCGTCGCTTCCGGCAAGCTTAACGCGACTCAGGCCGCCAAGGACGAAGCGCGCGACGCCAAGGTTTCCAAGCAACTCAGCGCTGACGAGGCCAAGCACAACGGCCATATCACAAAGGCCGAACAGAAGAAGATGAACAAAGAGCTGAACAAGAACAGCAAAAAGATTCACAAGCAGGAGAAAAAGGCCGGAGCGGCGGCGACGGCGACAACGCCCGCGACGACGACAACGGGCCAGTAATACGGTTTTCCTGGAAGTTGGAAAAAAAGCCCTCTCTGCGAAAGCAGGGAGGGCTTTTTTGTGCGGCGTATTTATCCCGCCAAACTTTTGCGGGCGGATTCGAGTTTGGCGGCCATGGCTTCGGCTTCCGCCATGCGTTCGCGGTGTTCGGCGACGACTTCTTCGGGCGCTTTGTCCGTGAAGGCTTTATTCGCGAGTTTGGCTTCGAGCTTTTTGGCCTCGGCGATCCATTTCGCGGATTCTTTCGCGAGGCGTGCGCGTTCGGCTTCAAGATCGATGATGTCCGCCAAGGGCAAAATCAGCGTCGCTTCATCGACAATCGCTTGGGCCGCGCCTTTGGGCGTCGTGTCGGCGAAGGCGATGTCGGCGATGCGCGCCATGCGCTTGATGATCGCTTCGTGGGTCGCAAGACGCGCGCGCGTTTTATCGTTTGCGGACTTGATCTGAAGCGGGATCAGCGCGCCCGCCGGAACGTTCAGCTCCGCCCGCGTCGTGCGGATGGTGGAGATGATGCGAATGAGCCAGTTGATCTCGCTTTCAGCGTCCGCGAAGCCGAGGCTTTCGGGAAGCTCCGGCCACGGCGTTTTCATCAGCATCTCTGTTTCGCCAATCATTTCGTGCCACAGGCCTTCCGTCACAAAGGGCATGAAGGGGTGAAGCATGATGAGGATGTGTTTTAGCGCCCAGCCCATCGTCGCGCGGACTTCCGTTTTGGCCGCTTCGTCCGAGCCGTTCAAAATTGGTTTTGTCAGCTCCAGATACCAGTCGCAGAAGAAGTTCCAGATAAAATCATAGGCGGCAGAGCTTGAAAGGTCGAAGCGGAAGAGGTCGAGCTGGTTCGAAACCGCGGCCAATGCCTTGCGCGTCTCGGTTATGATCCAGCGATTGACGCTGTGGCCGACTTTGGCGGGATCAAACGCGGGATCGAAGCTCGCTTCGTTCATTTCGCAATAACGCGCGGCGTTCCAAAGTTTCGTCGCGAAATTGCGGTTGCCTTCGATGCGCGCAGGGGCGAGTTTGATGTCGCGGCCGGGCGTCGAAAGATTGGCGAGCGTGAAGCGCAGCGCATCGCAGCCATATTTTTCGATCGTGTCGAGCGGGTCGATGACGTTGCCCTTCGATTTCGACATTTTCTGGCCCTTTTCGTCGCGGACGAGGGCGTGGATATAGACCGTGCGGAAGGGGACATCCTTCATGAAATGAATCCCCATCATCATCATGCGGGCGACCCAGAAAAAGATGATGTCGAAGCCTGTGACGAGCACATCCGTCGGGTAGTAACGCGCAAGCTCCGGCGTCTCATCCGGCCAGCCGAGCGTCGTGAAGGGCCAGAGGCCGGAGGAAAACCAAGTGTCGAGAACGTCTTCGTCGCGGGTAAGTGGGGCGGGCTTGCCGTAATGCTTGTCGGCCTGCGTTTGCGCCTCGGCTTCCGTCTCGGCGACAAAAACCTTGCCGTCCGGCCCGTACCAAGCCGGAATCTGGTGGCCCCACCAGAGTTGGCGGCTGATGCACCATGGCTGGATGTTGCGCATCCAGGCGTAATAGGTGTTTTCCCACTGCGCGGGTACGAATTTCGTGCGGCCTTCCTCGACCGCTTTGAGCGCGGGCTCGGCCAGCTTTTGCGCGTCGCAATACCATTGCTCGGAGAGCCAAGGTTCGATGGGAACGCCTGAGCGGTCGCCATGCGGGACGGCGTGCATGTGCGGTTCGATCTTGTCGAGAAGACCTTGTTCTTCGAGGTCGGCCACGATGATTTTGCGGGCCTCAAAGCGATCCAAACCGCGATATTTTTCAGGCGCTTCGTCGTTGATCTTCGCGTGTTGGTCGAAGATGTTAATCATCGGAAGCTTGTGCCGTTTGCCGACCTCAAAATCGTTGAAATCGTGCGCGGGCGTGATCTTCACCGCGCCGGTTCCTTTTTCGGGGTCGGCGTATTCGTCGCCCACAATCGGGATCAAGCGGTTCGTGAGAGGCAGGCGCACCTTCTTGCCGATGAGGTGTTTCAGGCGCTCATTTTCCGGATGCACGGCGACGGCGGTATCGCCGAGCATGGTCTCCGGCCGCGTGGTCGCGACGATGATGATTTCATCCGATCCTTCGATGGGATATTTGATGTGCCAGAGATTGCCTTTGATCTCTTTCGATTCCACTTCAAGATCCGATATGGCCGAAAGCATCTTCGGATCCCAGTTCACAAGGCGCTTGTCTTTGTAGATCAATTTTTCGTTGTAAAGCTGGACGAAGACCTTGTTTACGGCGCGGTTCAGGGCGGGATCCATCGTGAAGCGTTCACGCGGCCAGTCCAGCGACGCGCCGAGGCGGCGGAGTTGCTTCGTGATCGTGCCGCCGGATTCGGCCTTCCATTCCCAGACTTTTTTGAGGAAAGCCTCGCGGCCCATTTCGCGGCGGTTGATGCCTTGCGCGGCCAGTTGGCGCTCCACCACCATTTGCGTCGCTATCCCTGCGTGATCCGTGCCGGGTTGCCAAAGCGCGTCGCGGCCCTTCATGCGTTGATAGCGGATAAGGATGTCCTGAAGCGTGAAGGTGAGGCCGTGGCCCATATGGAGGCTTCCCGTCACGTTCGGCGGCGGGATCATGATCGTGTAGGGCGTCGCGTTTGAGGAGGGATTGCAGGAAAAGGCCCCCGATTTTTCCCAAAGCGGGTAGAGTTCGGCTTCGGTTGCGTTCGGATCGTAGGTTTTTGACAGCGACATAGGGGCCCCTAATAAAATCATCCAGCTTTCGATAAAGTGTTTGATCAATCGACTCATCCGCCGCGCGGACGCGCGGCTACTGGATTCCCGCCTTCGCGGGAATGACGCAGGAAAGAAAATGACGCGACCAGATCAAAAACAGTCTAGAGTCCAACTATATACACAATAAAGGGGGAGGGGGAAATATGCCTTATAGCGAGCCATCCGGCGCGGAAATCATGGATATTCTGAAGAACGTGAAGACCGTCGCGCTTGTCGGCGCGAGCGAAAAGCCGGACAGGCCGAGTTTTATCGTCATGAAGTTTTTGCTGGGGCGCGGGTATCGCGTGATTCCGGTCAATCCAACCCTTGCGGGGCGGGAGATTTTGGGCGCGAAGGTCGCGGAAAGCCTTGCCGCCATTCAAGAACCCGTCGATATGGTCGATATTTTCAGGAATAGCGAGGCGGCAGGAGCCATCGTGGACGAGGCCATCGCGATCAAGGCCAAAGCGGTTTGGATGCAGCTTGGCGTCGTCAATAACGAAGCCGCTGAACGCGCGCTGGCGGCAGGGCTTAAGGTTGTGATGAACAGGTGCCCGAAGATCGAATTGAGCAGGGGTTAGCGCTTTTTCAAATCTGGTTAACCTGTTTTTGCTTGCCGAAAAACAAATGGGATCCCCGCCTGCGCGGGGATGACGAAGTGGGGATATAGGCAAACCTCACATAAAACTCTAGCGGCCGTCTTTTTTGCGGCGATAGAGGGCATAGAGGGACGCAAGGATGCGGCCTTTGAAATTGGGCGCGAAGCTGTAATCCGCTGCGCCTGAGACATTGTTCGAGAGCTCTTCTTTTTGAAGATTGCCATGCGACATAAAGTCGTAAGTCTTAAAACCGTTATCGATCGCCCATTGGATCGAGTGAATATGCATCTGCGTGCCGGGCGAAAAACGCGCCCAGGCCGGATCGTGCGTAATCACAATGCCGTGAAGCGTTTGCCCGTGGCAGAGGCGTAAGCTCCATGAGATGGGATTGCTTCCGCAAAGCAAGACGGAGAGAAGAACGGTTCCTTGCGGGCCTCCCGTTTCGACGATGCTTTCGAAAAAGGGAAGGCAGGCGGGCGAGAGATAGAAGCTTCCGGGCGCGTGGGTTACGCTCCACGCTTTTTTTTGCGCGAGAAGGGTGTGAAGAACGTCGCGCGGAATTTCCGTTTTGTAATAGCTGTCAAATGATACCGGGCCTTCTTTTTCCAAATGCTTGAATCTGCGAAGCGCTTTGCCGCGCCATTTGCCCGGCATGGAATCGAACCAGGCCTTACCCGTCGGCCATGAAAGATCGAGGCTGTAAAAAGTGATGCCGCGCCGCCGCGCGCCAAGGCGTTGCAAGCTTTTCCCCGAATGGCTCGAATCCAGAACTTCCGCGATCCAGGCAAAATCATAGGCGCATTTTTCTTTTGCGGCCTGCCAAAGGATATCCGCCGTTTCGGGCGCGTCGGCAAGCGCATCGCAGGGAAAGGAAAGACAGGCGCCATAGCCGCAAAGAACGCGAAACTTTGCCACGCGATGCGTCGCGAGCGGAAGAAGGCCCAGAAGTTTTCCGTTTTTACGGAGCGCGAGAAGCTGGAGCGTCCAGCCTTCCTCCTTCGCATAAGTCCGGAGCCACGCCAGAAAAAGATCCGGCGCCGTGAAGGCGCTGTTTCCGTATGCGGTCTGCAACGCCCGCCATTCATCGACGAGGGGAAGAACCTCGGCTTCGGATGTCAGAAGGGCGATTTCAGGGATAAGCATTAAGAGCCAAATTTTGCCGCCATCTCTTCGGCGCGACGCGCCACGCTCGACCAAAACGTCGTGTCTTCGCGCGTAAGAACCTGATGCGGCGCAGGAAACGAACCATGTTTGTTCCTGTGTGTGTAGGAAACCTCACCGGCATCGGAGACGACCATGTGTGTCGACCCGGAACTGCCGCGCGGGATCGGGGCGGGGGGCAAAGGAACGGAAATTTCTTCATCAGCCATAATTTTTACTCCTGAAAAACATCAGTAAAAGCCATGGAGGACTCATGCCTCAAGGCGGCTCTGAAAGCAATAACGGATGTGTTAACGCTAAGGTCCAGACCCGATTAGATCAGAGAACGAAGAACCATGTTTTGCGTTTCAACAAGGTAAAACCAAGCTGGATCCCGCATCTGCGCGCTCGGACGATAGTTCTCGCGCTTCCGCCTTCGCCAAGGCTTCGGCGGACAGGTCGTGCGGGATGACGGATTTTCCGCTTCCTCTATTCCTCTTCCGGCGGGAGGGCGTGATGTTCGGAGGCGATCATAAGGACGATGGCCGGGTGGACGAACAAGGTAAACAGCGTGCCGATGGTTAATCCCGCCGCGATCACGAGTCCCATGTTGAAGCGCGAAAGCGCGCCCGCGCCCGAGGCCAGGATAAGCGGCAAAACGCCCAAAACCATGGCGCCCGTCGTCATCAAAATCGGGCGCAGACGAATTTGCGAGGCCATGACGATGGCTTCGCGCTTTTTATGGCCCTGGGCCATGAGCTTGTTCGCGAACTCGGTGATCAAAATGCCGTGTTTGCTGATAAGCCCGATCAGCGTCACAAGCCCGACCTGCGTGTAAATGTTAATGCTGGCGGACGGAATCTTGCCGTGGAGGTGCAAGAATTTGCTGAGCAGCATGTTGAAAAGGCCTGTGTTGTCCAGAAGGCAGATGAAGAAAAGCGCGCCCGAGATCGACATCGGCACCGAAATCAGAATCGTCAGCGGATCGCGGAAGCTTTCAAATTGCGCCGCAAGCGCGAGGAAAATGATCAGAAGCGCGAAGAGGAAAGTCGTCGCAAAACCGCTCGATTCCTGCGTGAACTGGCGGGAAGGGCCGCCAAAATCCACGCCATAGCCTTGCGGCAGCGTTTTCTTGGCGAGGCCGTTCAGATAGGTGACCGCGTCGCCCAAAGAGACGCCCGGAAACATCACGCCCGAAATCGTCGCCGCGTTCATTTGCTGGAAGTGATTGAGGGATTCGGGAACCGTTTCCGTTTTGATGCGCGCAATCGTCGAAAGCGGAACCGAAGAGCCGTCGGCCGTGCGAATGTAATAGGCGTCAAGCTGATCCGTGTTGAGGCGGAAGCGCTGCTCCACCTGCGGAATGACCTTGTAGGAACGGCCGAAAAGGCTGAAATAATTGACGTACCCGCCGCCGAGCATGGAGCTGAGGGCGCCCCCCACATCGTTCATCGTCAGGCCCATTTGCGAAGCCTTGTCGCGATCGATCTCAAGCGTCGCTTCGGGCTGGTCGATTTTCAGATCCGTGTCGAGAAAGATAAACATCCCGCTTTTGCGCGCTTCGGCGAGGAATTTCTGCGCCACGCCGTCAAGCGTCGCGAAAGGTTGGGTCGAGGTGATGACAAACTGGACGGGAAGACCGTTGCTTCCCGGAAGCGAAGGCAGCTGGAACACGGCGGTACGAAAACCCGCGACGCCGTTCATGTCGTTTTGCACCAGCGGTTGAAGGTCGTTCGAGGTGCGCTCTCTTTGGTTCCACGGCTTGAGGTTCATGCCCGAGAAAATGCGGCCTTGGGTGTTGATCTGGAAGACGTGAGCGACTTCCGGATAAGCGCTGACCTTTTTGTATATCTCATCCATGTAAAGATCGCGTTGTTCCAGCGTCGCGGTCGGCGCGGCCGTCGAGGAGGCGAGAACGATGCCTTGATCTTCCTGCGGCGCGAGTTCCGTTTTTGCGCTTGTGTAGAGGAAGTAGATACTGCCGAGGACGACCATCGTGAATACGACATAGACCGGCAGGTAATTGAGGCTTTTATCCAAAACGCGGGCATATTTGTTGCTGAGCCGCTGGAACATATGATCCAGAAAATCGACGATGCGTTCCTGAAGGCCGCTCCGGTCTTCCTTGTGGGCTTTGAGAAGGCGCGAACACAGCATCGGCGACAGGGTGAGCGCTACGATGGCCGAGATCGTCACCGCGCCCACAAGCGTGAAGGCGAACTCGGTGAAAAGCGCGCCCGTCAGGCCCGACTGAAAGCCGATGGGAACATAGACCGCGATAAGCACGATCGTCATCGCGATGATCGGCGTGGCAAGTTCGCGCGCGGCGAGCGTGGCGGCGCGGAAGGGGGCGATGCCCTCGTCGATATGGCGCGTCGCGTTTTCAACCACGATGATTGCGTCGTCCACCACAAGGCCGATGGCCAGCACAAGCGCCAAAAGCGTCAACAAATTGATTGAAAAGCCAAAGACCAGCATCATGAGAAACGTGCCGACCAGCGAAAGCGGGATGGCGACAAGCGGAATCAAAACCGAGCGCGGCGAACCCAAAAAGGCGAAAACAACCCCCGTGACGATGAAAATGGCTTCGAACAGCGTCCAGATCACTTCGTCGATCGAGCTGTCGACGAAAGACGTGGAATCGTACACGATGCGGCCCTGAAGCCCTTCCGGAAGCTGGGACTTGATTTCGGGAAGGACTTTTTTGATGTTCTTGATGACGCTGAGCAGGTTGGCCGTCGGCGTGATCTGAATGCCGACATAAACGGCTTTTTCGCCGTCGAAACCGACGCTCGCTTCGTAACTGTCGGCGCCGAGCGTGACGTTCGCCACGTCTTCAAGATGGACGATCGCGCCGCCCTTTTGCTTCACGATAAGATGCCGGAACTCATCGAGCGAATGAAGATCCGTCGAGGCTTTCAGGTTGATCTGAATCATCTGGCCTTTCGTGTTGCCAAGACCCGCGATGTAATCGTTTTGCGCCAAGGCCGTGCTGATATCCGCCGCGGTCAGGCCGTAGGCCGCAAGTTTTTCAGGATCGAGCCAAGCGCGAAGCGCGAAATTCTGGCCGCCCAGAATCTCGGCCGTCTGCACGCCGTCGACGGATTGCAGCTTCGGTTGCACGACGCGGACAAGGTAATCCGTGATGTTGTTGCGCGGCAGGATGTCGCTTGAAAAGCCAAGATACATGGCGTCGATCGTCTGGCCGATGGCCACGGTCAGGACGGGTTGTTGCGAGCCGCTCGGCAACTGGTTCAGAACCGAGTTGACCTTCGTGTTGATTTCCGTCAGCGCCTTGTTCGCGTCGTAGTTCAAACGCAGATAGGCCGTGATGGTGCTTATCCCGTTCTGGCTGGTCGATGTCATGTAATCGATGCCGTTCGCCTGCGCGATGGCGTTTTCAAGCGGAGTCGTGATGAATCCCGCGATCACGTCCGGATCCGCGCCGTAATAGGTCGTGCTGATCGTCACGACGGCGTTTTGCGTGCGCGGGTATTGCAACACCGGAAGCGAGAAAACCGCGCGCAGGCCCAAAACCAGAATGATCAGGCTGACGACCGTCGCAAGGACGGGGCGGCGGATGAAAATATCGGTGAATTTCATGAGGATTTCCCAGTTCCGGTTTTTAGTCTTGTTTCAGTTTGAATGATCCGCCTTATTGCCGAAAAATGATCCCCTGCGTCATGTGCCGCGCAGACGCGCGGCCACTGGATTCCCGCCTTCGCGGGAATGACGATAAGAGAAGGCTCGGCGTATAAGAAAGAAACATTCGTTATAAATCGGCATAGGCAGAGAACGATCGGTTATTGATCCACGGGTTTCGGGTTTGAGTCGTTCAAGGGTTGGACGTCGTTGTTGACGGCAAGCGGCGTTCCGTTTTGCAGCTTGATCTGGCCCGCGGTCACGATCTCGTCGCCTTCCTTAAGGCCGGTCAGAACCGCGACCTGATCGCCGCGCGTTTCGCCCGTCGTGACGAAACTTTGCTTGGCGACGAGTTTCGGATGGCCTTTTTCGTCCGTGCCCTTTTGCTCGACAACGAAGATTGTGTTGCCGTAGGGGTTGTAGGTGATCGCCGTTTGCGGAACCGTGATCAAATGCTGCTGCGCGCCCGACGCGATGGACAGGTTCGCGAACATGCCCGGCAGAAGAAGATGTTCCGGATTTTTGAGAGTCGCGCGAATGAGAACATTGCGCGTCGCCGGATCGATTTTAGCGTCAAACGCCTTGATCTCGCCGTCGAAGACCTTGTCCGGATGCGCGTCGCTGTGCGCCGTGATTTTCTGTCCGACTTGAATCGTGGGCAGATCCTGCTCCGGAAGGTTGAAGTCGATGTAAATGGGATCGAGTTGTTGCAGCGTGACGATGCTTGTGCCCGCGTTCAGATATTGGCCCTGATCCACCTGGCGGACGCCCAATTTGCCCGCGAAGGGGGCTGTGATCGTCTTTTTGGCGAGGATGGCTTCTTGTTCCGCCTGGCTTGCGCGGGCGGCGTTCAAGGTCGCCGTGTCCTGATCCACCGTCGCCTGGCTGACCGCTTGCGCCTTCAGCTGTTTCGTGTCGCGATCCAGCGTGATTTCGGCAAGCCGCGTCGCGGCCTTCAGCGATTCCAGCTTCGCCAGATCGTCCGCATCGCGCAGTTGAAGAAGAACCTGGCCCTCGACGGCGTCTTCGCCGGATTCGAAGGTGATGCGATCCACAATGCCGTTAACTTCAGCCGCAAGATCCGCGCCCTTGACCGCGCGCGTCGAGCCTACGACCTTGATCTCGGGCTGCCAATCCGTCGCCTCGACTTTCATCGTCGAGACGGTCTGCGGCGGATTCGCGCCCGCCGCCATATAGCCCATCATCATCTGGCCCTTGAAATGCTGGAACCAGAAGATGCCGCCGAAAACGGCGCCAAGAAAAAGAACGACGATGATCAGACGTTTGATCATGACTTAATCTCCGTTTTGAGTGTGTTTGTCGCTTGATCCGGGTCAAGGGGCGTGGCTATGTCATTCCATCCGCCGCCAAGCGCGACATAAAGCGCGGCCGTATCCGCGAAACGTTGCGCCTCGGCCTGAACGAGGCCGATTTTCGCCTGTTGCCAGGTTTGCTGGGCGTTCAGAAGCGTCAGATAGCTGACGGATCCTGCCTTGAATTGCGTTTCGGCGAGCGCGAGGCTGTCCGCGGCCACATGTTCGGATTCGGCGCGCGCCTTCAAGGTTTCGGCGTCGCTTTCCAAGGCGCGAAGCGCGTCGGCGACATTCTGGAAGGCGCTTAAGACCGTGCTTTTATAACGCGCCGCCGTTTCGTCGAAGAGCGCTTCGGCCGCGCGCTGATTGTGCTCAAGCTCGCCGCCGTGGAAAAGGGGTTGAAGAAGCGAACCGCCGACGCTCCACGCCGCCGCGCCCGGGCCGAAAAGCTGGCCGATCTGGACGGCGTCCAGCCCATAATTTCCCGAAAGCGTGATTTGCGGATAACGCGCCGCTTCCGCAACGCCGATCGCGGCGCTGGCCGCGTGCATTTGGGATTCGACCTCTTTGATGTCCGGTCTTTGTGCCACGAGCTTCGAAGGAATCGAGAGCGGCAGATCTTCGGGCAAATGCAGATGATCGAGGGTAAAAGCCGCTTCCATTTTCTCGCTCGGGAAACGGCCCGCCAAGGCCGCAAGAAGGTGCCGCGTTTGCGTCAATTGCTTGTTAAGCGCCGGCAGCGTGGCCTTGGTCGCGGCCAGATCCGCGTCTTCGGCCAAAAGCGCCGCTTTCGTCACGGCGCCCAGATCCAACTGGCGCTTCAAAAGATCGCGCTGTTTTTCTTGCGTCGCGATGATTTCTTGCGTGGCCTTGATTTGGGCGCGAAGGCCCGCTTCCTGAACCGCGCCCGTAACGACGTTGCCCGCCAAAGTCAGGCGCGCGGCTTCAAGCGCATAGCGTTTGCCCTCCGCCGTGGCGGCCAGTTCCTCGATCGTGCGTTGCGTGCCGCCGAAAAGATCCAGAGGATAGCTGACGGAAACGCCGGTCGTGTAAAGCGAGAAGGAGGGGATGGTCGATCCCGGCGCATAAGCCGACGCGCCCGAGATTTTTTCGCGCGAAGCCCCGACAGTCCCGTCAAGCGACGGATATTCAGCGCCTTCGCCCGCCGCCAGATTTTCGCGCGCGGCGCGAAGCGAAGCGGCCGCGGCCTGAAGATCCGGATTTTTCGCAAGCGCCGCCTCGACAAGATTGTTGAGATCCGGAGCGCGGAAAGACGTCCACCAATCGGCGGCGACGATCGCATACGGGAGAAACTTTTGCGCGGCGCCGGAAGAATTCGCGGCGCTGGCCGTTTGCTCCGGAAGCGAATCGGCCGTGTAGCCCGAAACTTCCGGCGGCGCGGGGGACCTGAAATCGGGCCCCACGGCGCAACCGCCGACCAGCAAAAGCGCGGCCAAGGCCGCAGAAGAAAAGCGAGAGACTTGCTTCATTGTAGAGTCTCGAAAGTTTCGGAAAAAGGGTGGGGGTGGCAAGGCAGCGGAAGCGGGGAGCGCCTCATGCCTTGTATTTATAACGCGTTTTCGTTCCTATCTCAAACTTCATTCTTTCTTGCTCAAGAGGATGCACGGGCTTTACAGAATCGCGCGACTCTGATATACATTCGTTCGTGTATGTATGTAAAGCAAAAAATGAAAAGCGCGGATAAAAAAGGAGACCCATGGCACGGCGGACGAAAGACGAGGCTCAACAAACGCGCACGGCGATTTTGGACGCCGCCGAAACGGTTTTTATTGAGACCGGCGTTTCAAACGCGACGCTTCAAAAAATAGCGGAAAAAGCGGGCGTGACGCGAGGGGCCGTTTATTGGCATTTTCGCGACAAGCTCGCCATCATTCACGCGCTGGTGGACCGCGTTGTTCTGCCCGAGGAGGCGTTTTTGGACGCCTTGCTCGCGAAGGATTCCGATACGCCCATCCTCGATTTGGAGAAATCCTGCCTCGACGGGCTGAAGCGCATACTCGGCGATGAACATCATCGCCGCGTTTTGACCATTTTGATCCTGCGCACCGAATATCTCGACGACATGCGTTTTCTTATCGACCGCCAGATCGAATGCATGGATCGCATCATCGGCCGCTTTTCGCGCGTCTTCGAAAAGGCCAAGGGATTGGGGCAATTGGCGGCAGGGTGGACGCCGCAGACGGCTTCCTATGCCCTTAACTGTCTTTATCACGGGTTTATCATTGCCGATATTAAGGTGGGCGCAAAAAACAAGCGCGGCCGGTCGGCCGCCGCGAGCCTTTCGGCCTTTTTCGGCAGCCTGAAGGCGTGAGGGTAACCATCAGTCGCGAGGTTGTGACCTATCCGCCCGATCCCCAAGATCCAAAGTTCGCGCAGAGTCGCGCGTTGCAACTGAAAGTGATTTTCAGTCCCATGAGCGAGCATAGGTTCTAAGATTTCATCAGGGCTTTTTTTTGTGGACGGAAGAGGGTAGAAAGCTGTCTCAACCCTTCCTTCGGGCAGATCTTCATGCGCTTTATCGCCAGCCTTTTTTCGTTCGCCGTTCTTCTTTTGCTTGTGGGCGTGGGCGTCGTGGCTTTCGCGATCCAGCATTACAGCCAGGATCTGCCCGACTATACCTATTTGAAGGATTATCAGCCGCCGACCTTGACGCGCATCTACGCCGACGACGGGCGCATGATGGCGACCATCGCCGCCGAGCAGCGCATTTTCGTTCCTATCAAAGCTATTCCGAAGCTTGTTTCCGGCGCTTTTATCTCCGCCGAGGATCAGGATTTCTATCATCACGCGGGCGTCGATGTCAGCGGCATCATCCGCGCGGCCTTGATGAACCTTCATAATGTCGGGCGCGACCGGCGGCCCATGGGCGCTTCCACCATCACGCAGCAGGTTGCCAAAAACATGCTGCTTACCAACGAGGTTTCCGTCGCGCGCAAGGTGAAGGAAATCATCCTCGCGCTCCGGCTCGAGAAAAGTTTGACGAAGGATCGGATCCTCGAGCTTTATCTGAACGAGATTTTCCTCGGCAACCATTCCTATGGCATCGCGGCCGCCGCGCTCAATTATTTCAACAAATCGGTCGATGAGCTGACGATCGCCGAGGCCGCCTATCTCGCCGCCTTGCCGAAAGCGCCCAACAACTACAATCCCGTCCGCGATCACGACGCCGCCTTGGCGCGCCGCAACTGGGTCATCGGGCGCATGGCCGAAGACGGGCGCATTTCGCGCGCGGACGCCGAGGCCGCGCAAAAAGAGCCTTTGATGACGCGGGCGCGCGACGAGGCCGAAACCGTTTCCGCCGATTATTTTTCCGAGGACGTGCGCCGCCAGCTGATCGGCCAGTTCGGCGAGGACACCGTTCTTGAGGGCGGTCTTGCCGTAAAAACCAGTTTGGATTCGCGTTTGCAAGATATCGCGACGCGTTCCTTGCGCAACGGTTTGATCGCGTTTGACCGGCGCGAGCGCGGATGGCGCGGGCCCGTCGCGCATCTGGAGAATTTTCAGGGCTGGCAGGCGGAATTGAAAAAGACGGCGCAGCCGAAGGGCGGCGAGGAATGGCCGCTTGCGCTCGTTTTCGGCCTTAAAGACGCGGAAGCCGAAATCGTTTTCGCGGACGGCGCGAAAGGGCGCATTCCGTGGAACGAGATGAAATGGGCGCGGCGCGAATTGCCCGACGATCAATTCGGGCCCGCCGTCCATAAACCGTCGGACGTTTTGGCGCTCGGCGATATCGTGAGCGTGGAAGCCGTCAAGGCGGGCGAGGACGGCAAGCCTTATCCCGCGGATTCCTTCACCCTGCGGCAGGTTCCGGCGATCGAGGGCGCGCTCGTCGCGATGGATCCGCATACGGGCCGCGTTTTCGCCATGAGCGGCGGATTCAGCGCGAAGATCAGTCAATTCAATCGCGCGACGCAGGCCTATCGCCAGCCCGGATCCTCCTTCAAGCCCTTCGTCTATATGGCGGCGCTCGACAAAGGCTTTACGCCTTCAAGTCTCGTTCTCGATGCGCCGTTTGAGTATTTCCAAGGGCCCGGTCTGCCGCTTTGGAAGCCGGAAAATTACGAGCCGGAATTCTACGGCCCTTCGACGCTCCGCGCGGGCGTCGAAAAATCGCGGAACGTCATGACCGTGCGCCTCGCCAACGCCATCGGGATGGATACGGTCGTTGACTATGCCAAAAAATTCGGCGTCGTGGACGACATGCCGAATTTCCTTTCTTTTGCGCTCGGCGCGAAAGAAACCACCGTCATGCGCATGGCCGCCGCCTATGGCATGATCGTGAACGGCGGCAAGAAAATCGCGCCGAGCCTTATCGACCGTGTGCAGGATCGCGACGGCAAAACCATCTGGCGGGCGGATGCGCGCGAATGTACGGGATGCCTTGCAGATTATTGGGCGCCGGGCATGGCCGTGCCGGACATACCCGATACGCGCGAGCAGGTCGAGGATCCGCGCACGACGGCGCAGATGGTCTCCATCCTTGAAGGCGTCGTGCAACGCGGCACGGCGGCGCGGATGAAGAATATCGGCTTTCCTTTGGCGGGCAAGACGGGCACGACCAGCGACAGCAAGGACGCTTGGTTCGTCGGCTTTACGCCCGATCTCGTTTGCGCCGTTTTCGTCGGCTTCGACGATCCCGAACCCCTAGGGAGCCATGAAACCGGCGCTTCGGTCGCCGTGCCGATCTTTCAAGCCTTTATGACCGACGCGATGAAGGGCAAACCCGCGCTTCCGTTCCGCGTGCCGCCGGGCCTTCGCATGGTGCGCGTGGACGCCGCGACGGGCGCGCTGACGGGGCCTTCCGATAAAAACGCGATTTGGGAATCCTTTATTCCCGGGACGGAACCTCAGGAAGGGCAGCAGAGGCCCGTTTTGGATGGAAGCGTGACGGGCGAGGCCGCGAACGGGGTGAATGGCGTTACGCCGAGCGCGGGTGGCGTTATGCCCGCGACGGCGACGGGTGGCCTTGCTGCGCCAACCGCTGCGCCAGCACCTGCTTCAACCTCGCCAGCGACGATGGGGACGGGCGGACTTTATTGAGAAAATAAGGTTAATTGCAGCTTTTCGTTATTTGGTTTCATGTTTTTGAGGCAAAATGCCGGGGAAGGCAGCCTTAGGAACTGAACAGTGAGATACGCGCTTCACGGAGAAAATGGCGAAAAGCTGACTTTGGCTCAATATATTGAAGCTGAAGACGGCGAAACAGATCCGCGCAAATGGAAGGTTCAACCGCTTTGCCCTTGCTGCGGCGCGCGCGTGCATGCCTATGATATTCCGGGCGCGCTCGGTTTCAAAGCCGCTCAAAGAGAGGTCAACGGGCAGAAAATAATCCGCAGGCCCGGATTCGATCATCACAATCACGAAGCCGCGCTCGATTGTCCGCTTTCCTTCCCGAACGATCCCCGTTACGCCGAACTTTCCAAGTACAAATACGATGCGCGGAGCAGGGAAGAAGGTCGTCGCGGTTCTTCACGACGCTCGCGTGATGCAACTGAATCGCCGCATTTTGCGCGAGCTGATGGGCGCGCTGACGTTCCGAGGCTGGGGCGACGCGGACTTGGAGGAAATCGAGACGAAAGCCATGAAACGGCTTTCGAGCATGGAGCTTTTGGGATCGCAGCCGTGGGTTTTTCCCTATCTTGTCGCTCGGGTTCAGGGCGTTCTGGTAAACCAATCCTCGAAAACGGGACTGGATTACAAAACCACTTATCGAAGCGTTTCCACACAGGAAATTCCCTATCTTAATCGCGATGGGAAGGTTCGCTGGGAATGCATTCCGCTTTATCTGCAATCCAGCTTCGTCAATGTGGACAGACAGAAGAAGATTCATTATTCGCGCACGAAAAGGGCGCCTTTTGAATTGTCGCTTGAGGCTTCGAACCGGCTTGCTTTTCCCGGGCGGCCCGATCTTTATCTCGGGCCGTTCTTTGAAAACGCTGTCAGGCAGGACGGGCAAAACCCACCTCAAAGCGGCGCTCCGTCAAAAAAGACGCCCCAGAAATGCACGCGTCTTGTCGCGCGGGGGCAATTGAGTCTCCTTCAGTCTTGATTGCGCGTTTTTCTTGCATTTTCCTCGTTTTATAGGCATGTATCATGCCCTTTTTGCTTGAGGAGATAGATATGCGCGCGGAAATCCAGCAAGCGGTTGCGGCGACGGAAAAGTCGTTGGCGCTGCTGAGGAGGCATCTTTGACTACGACAATGCCGTCATCCGGCTTGAGGAGCTGAACGCCCTCACCGAAGATCCGAACCTTTGGGACGATTCCAAAAAGGCGCAGAGTTTGATGCGCGAACGCACGGGCCTCGAGCAGGGCGTGCGCGGCTATCGCGAGATCGCGCAAAGCCTTAAGGACAATACCGAGCTTCTTGAAATGGCCGAAGGCGAGGGCGACGCCGGCATGATCGCCGACGCCGAAGCCGCGCTTGTCAAATTGCGCGACCTTGCCGCCGAACGCGAGCTTGAAAGCCTGTTGTCCGGCGAGGCCGACGCCAACGACTGCTATATGGAAGTCAACGCGGGCGCGGGCGGAACCGAGGCGCAGGATTGGGCCGAGATGCTGCTTCGCATGTATCTGCGTTGGGCCGAACAGCATGGCTATAAGACCCAGTTGCTCGATGAATCGCGCGGCGAAGAAGCGGGCATCAAATCCGCGACCGTTCAAATCTCGGGGCATAACGCCTATGGCTGGCTGAAAACCGAATGCGGCGTGCACCGGCTCGTGCGCATCAGCCCCTATGATTCCAACGCGCGGCGTCACACCAGTTTCGCGAGCGTCGCGGTCAGCCCCGTGATCGACGATTCCATCGTCATCGAGATCAACGACAAGGATTTGAAGGTCGATACGTTCAGGTCATCGGGCGCGGGCGGGCAGCACGTCAACAAGACCGACAGCGCCGTACGCTTCACCCATTTGCCGACGGGCATTATCGTCGCCTGTCAGCAGGAGCGATCTCAGCATAAGAACCGCGCGAAGGCGATGGAGATGCTGCGCGCCAAATTGTACGAACGCGAGCTTAAAATGCGCGAAGACGCCGCCGCCGTCATCGAGGCCGGAAAAAGCGACATCGCCTGGGGGCATCAGATCCGTTCCTACGTTCTTCAGCCCTATCAGATGGTCAAGGATGTTCGCACGGGCGTGGAGACAAGCCAGACGCAGGACGTTCTGAACGGCGATATCGACAAGTTTTTGCAAGCTTCACTGGCGTCGCGCATCAAGGGACAGGGCGAGGAAGAGTAATCATTTATTAAGCTTCTCCTTAACTTTTTCGAAAGCGGGGCGGGGCTATAGTTTTTCTGCTTTAAGATGCGTCTTGTGTTAATTGCTCGCAAGCAATGTTCGGCTGTTGCTCGTCTGTGAAAACAAACTGGATCCCCGCCTTCGCGGGGATGACGCTGACGAGAGGGGCGAGCGGCTTCGGTCTAGACAATTCTTGTCGTTCTTTTTTTGTTGGCTCCCATGCTTAAACGCCTCTCGATCACGCAATTCGTTATTATCGAGTCCTTGACCGTCGATTTCGCGGGCGGGCTGACCGTTTTGACCGGCGAAACGGGCGCGGGCAAATCCATTCTTCTCGACGCGATGGGGCTTATTCTCGGCGAGGATCCGGATCGCGAGGCCGTGCGGCAAGGATCATCCGAATCCGTGATTGAGGCCGTTCTCGATCCGCCGCCCGAACACGCCGTTTGGGCGTTTTTGGCGAAACAGGACGGGCTTGATGTCGCGGGGCCGGAGCTCCGAATCCGCCGCGCGATCGATCGCGGGACGAAGGATGAGATCCTCGTCAACGGAAAGGCGATCGATCTGCAGCTTTTGAAAAGGCTCGGCACCTATCTCGTCGAAATTCACGGCCAGTTCGCGAACGCGAATTTCCTCGCGCCGGAAAATCAGCTTTTGCTTCTCGACGCCTATGGCGCTTTTCCAGCCGCCTATCTCGAAAACGTCGCGCAGGCATGGAACGATATCGGCCGCATCACGAAGGAAATTCAGGAAGAGAAGATCTTTTATGCGGGCGCCGAGCGGGAAAAAGCGGGAATCGAGCGCGTGCTTGCCGCCATCGACAAGATCGAACTTGAAGACGGCATGTATCAAAAGCTCGTGGCCGACTTGGCGCATCTGATAGAGACGCGCGATATTTCCGACATTTTTCATGCCATCAACGCGCAACTTGTGGCTCAGGCCGGCGCCGAGCTGATCTTGACGCGCGTGGATCACAGCCTCGCGACCCAGAAAGATCCGGCTCTCGACAAGATGAAGGAATGCATTAAGACCGCGCTTGAAAACACGCGCACCGCCATCACCGAGATGCAGATCCTAGCGCCGAAATACCTCGATATCGACACGAGCGGCATCCATAAGATCGAGAAAATATTGCTCGATATCCGCACCCTCGCGGCCGAACGCAAAGTTCCGCCGGAGGAGCTTTACAATCATTACGAAACGCTTGTCGACAGGCTCGACCGGATCAAGGCCGCGCCCGGGAAGATCAAGGAATTGGGCGACGCGCTGGATAAGGCGAACGTCGCCTATCTGCATCACGCCAAGATCCTGACGGACGCGCGCACCAAAGCCGCGCTGAAGCTCGGCGCGGCCATCAACGCGGAAATGGCGCCCCTCAAACTTCCCAGCGCGCAGATCAAGATCGAGGTCGTCGAGGATACGACGAAGCGCTCCGCGCTCGGTTCAAACGAAGTTTGCTTCAGCGCGCGGATGAACCCCGGCATGCCCTTCAGCCCCATCGCCAAGACGGCCTCGGGCGGCGAATTGGCGCGCCTTATCCTCGCGATCAAGATGATCTTGCAGCAGGTTCAGGCCGTCTCGACGCTCGTTTTCGACGAAATCGACACCGGCATCGGCGGCGCGGCCGCCGCCGCCGTGGGAAGCCGGATCGCCAAACTGGCGGGCGAGGCGCAGATCCTCGTCATCACGCACAGCCCCCAAGTCGCCTCGCGCGGCGATCAGCATTTGCACGTCAGCAAGGCGACGGACGGCAAGACGACGCGCACCGTCGTGCGGACGCTGACCTTGGAAGAACGCATCGACGAGGTTTCGCGCATGCTCGCGGGCGAAGAGATTACCGGCGAATCCCAGGCCGCCGCGCGGACGCTTATCGAAGAGGCGCGGGCGGCCGCCGAAAAGCGGCGGGCGGAAGTGCGGGAACAAAAAGAAAAACGGGAACGGATCGCGGCGGAAGCGGGTTCCGATAACAGCGCGGCGCCTATGGAAAGACCGGAAGTTCTCCCTGTCGAGGCTATTCCTGCGGGCGAGGCGACTCTTGCCGCCTCAACGCCGCCGGCCTAAATCCTAAAACCCAATCATCATTAGCCGCCGGATTGCGCCCCGTACTGCATATACCATTGCTGGGCCAAATTGTTGACGGTATCGATTGCGCTGTTTTCCGCGTTGCGAAGCGAGGCCGCTCCGCAGGTGTCGCCGGCGGCGAGATCCGTGGATATCTGGTTTTCGTCGTTTATCACGACCACGCTTAAGGCCAGACAGGTGTTTGTCGTGCCCGGATAGGTACAATAAAAATTTGTGTACTGATTATACGGGTGCAGGTCGGCGACCGTGCATGTGGGCGATGGATCTTGCGCGACCGCGCCGCAGTTTATGCAATCGTGACCCGTGAAGGTGCAGCGGGTGTTGCACTGAGACGGCCTTGAGCCGCTATGCGATTGCGTGCCGGACCAGGAGGGGTTCGTCGTGTCGCTGTCGAGGGCATAGGCTATGAAGTTCCACGCTTCGGACCAGGGATACCAGTTCTTTTCGCAGGTCGATCCAGCATCGCTGCAATAGGAACAGTCATAATCGTGGCTGGACGTGCAGTTTCCATAGGCATCCGTCGAATCGCAGGCCGTGCAGGTTTGTTGCACCCAGTTCCAGCATTTGTACTGCGAATATTCTTCATAGCAGGAATAATTGAATGTGTGCGACGCCGACCCGCCCGGGGGCCAGGATTGGCCCGTGCGCCAATAGGGAAGGGCTTGATCCGCCGTTTGCGGGTCGCCCGTGTCGCCCATGCCGAAATTGACGTCTGTCGGGCCGTAGGCGCTCGGATAGTCGTAGGGACGCGCGCAATGCGTCAGCCATAGAGAATTCGTCGGAAAATTCTTCATGAAGGCCGACCATTCCATCGCGCTGTTGAAGGGGACGAAGAAACCGTTCGTCGAGCTGTTGTCCACATAACGGCAGTAATTGAAAACGTCGATCGGTGTCAGAGCCGTCCACCCCGCGTTCGAACGCAATCCGCTGTAACTGGTCGTGATCGCCGTGTCGTCCCCCATGTTTGTCGCGCGCGTCGGGCATGCAGGCATGCCAGGCGTCGCCGCGCCGTTTCCGTCCAAAAGACAGATCGGGCCGGCGGCTTCCGCGCGCGGCGCGAAGCTCGATAAAAAAAGAAGGGCCAAGGCGAGGGGGAGATAGCGCTGCGTCATAGTCATTTCCTTAATGCGCAAAAGGAAAAAGCCGTTCGGGCAATTTTCCCGAAAAACCCGAGAGAACCCCATATATAAATGTTAAGACCCATTTATGAAGAAAGGCTATATTTCGTGGGGGTTAAAGGAAAAACGGTGTTGGAGAAAGGGGTAGCGTTTTTATACTATTGATAAAAAACGATATTTTGTTTTTAAGTCTTTCGGCGCGTGATTTTTTAGTTTCATAAACGCATGGTAAGATGAAGGGGTTCAAGGTCTTTTGTCGATTTGAAGTTGGGCGAGTATTGAATTGAATATGCTGGAGAAAATTGATTTTGAAAGCGCGCCGACGGCGCTTCCTTATGAGGCGCTTGCCGCTTTGGCGGATGCTTCAGTTCCCAATTCCACCGAAGGGGTTTGTTTCGTCGGGCCGTGTTCGCCAGATTTCAGCGAAAAGATTATTTCCGGATGGATGCGTTTTCCCGAGACGGTTCGGGAATTTCTTGTCGAAGAAGAGTTTAAGCTTGTTGCAGCGCAGACCGCGGGGCGTGCCCTTCCGAACATGGCGCAGAAACAGATTTGGAAAAACGATCTTTATGGGCGCACCCATATGGATCATGCCGGCGGCCTTTATCTGAACAAAAACAAGAAGGCTGTTCTTGCCGAGTTTATCTGGGCCAGAAAAGAACAGCCTTCCGTTGGCGCGAATGTTACGGAAGAATCGATTCTGCAAAGAAAATGGATTCTTCAAGCCAAAGCCGAGATCGTCCCTACGGTCTACCACGAAGTGTGGCATGCCATCGACCATCTTGCGGCGCATGTTCTCGGGGCGGGGCTGGTTTCCAGTTGGGGGTCGTTTCAGGCCGCCTATTGTAATGATCTTCGTGAACTGGGCGGGCGCGAGGCAGCCGAAGATCGCGGTTATGCCTATTACGTTACGGAAGGCAACGCCGGCTCGTTCGAGACATTTGCTGAAATCGGCTCGGAGATCATGGGGAAAAGCCTTGCGGGGCCGCGTATGATTCGCGATTGGCCTCAATCCACGAATTTTATCCGTTCCTTCTATCGCGAACTTCATCAAGCCGGAAATCGGGGTGGACAGGGCATTTATGCGTATCTGAAAACGAGCTATGAACGCGAGGAAGCTTTGTATCCCTCCTTTTCTTTTTCGGCGGCCGGTCAGGCTCTTCCGTCGCCTTATCGCCCCGCGCCTTTTTCTGCCGGGAAATCTTCGTTCGCTCCCCATTGATTTCGAAACCATGTCATCTGGCGCTTCGCGTAATGGCGCGTCGCTTGCTTGGCTTTGGCGATCGCTTCGTCCAGGCTCGTTTCGCCGCGAAGATGCGCCGCAAGTTCGGGAACGCCTAAGATTTTCATGGCCGGAAGCGCGGGATCTAGATTTCGAGCCAGAAGCTTTTCGACTTCTTTTAAGGCTCCCTTTTCGATCATTTTGAGAAAGCGCGCGTCGCAGGCGGCATAAAGCGCCGCGCGGTCCGGCATGAGCAGGATTTTCCGGATCGTGAAATGCGCCGCGAGCGTGGATTGCGCTTGCTCCGCTTTGTGCCAATGGCCAAGCGGTTGGCCCGTTTCAAGCGCGACTTCATAGGCGCGGATAAGACGTTGGCGGTCGTTCGGTTTTATTTTTGTGGCGCTTTCGGGATCGCGCGCGCGCAGTTTCTCGCGAAAGGCTTCCGATCCCAATTCATCGTAAAGTTTTTGAGCCTCGGCGCGGGCTTCATTTGAAATCGGCGGGATGTCGGCAAGCCCCCCTAAAAGCGCTTTAAAATAAAGCCCCGTCCCGCCGACAAGGAGGGGCGTGCGGCCTTCTTGCGCGGCCTCGCGAATCGCTTCTTCCGCCAGCAGTTTCCAGCGGCCCGCCGAGGAGCGGGCGTCGGGATCCAAAATTTCATAGAGCTTGTGCGGAGCCTCGGCTTTCTCCTTTTCCGAAGGCTGGGCCGTGAGAAGAGGAAGGCCTCTATAGACCTGCATCGCGTCGGCATTGACGATCGTGCCGTTTGTTTGCTGCGCAATTTCGAGCGCGCGCGCGGTCTTGCCGCTTGCCGTCGGGCCGCCGATAAGGAAGAGTTCCGGTTTGTCCATGGGTTGTTTTTTCGGCATTTTTGCTTGTTTTTACAAGTTTAAAAAGCGGGTTTGTTACGGGGGAAGGGATTTGGTAGGGTTGTGCTGTTCGGCTTGAGTGAGGCACCGTCTTTGCGACGGAATCTTTGAGTCATACGCCGCGCGGACGCGCGGCCACTGGATTCCCGCCTTCGCGGGAATGACAGGCTAGGTAAAAGAGTCCGGCTTTGGAGGTTGTTATGGGACTGAGCTTTTTTCATATCGTTGTCGTCCTTCTTGTCGTCCTGATTCTTTTCGGGGCGGGTCGCTTGCCGCACGTCATGGGTGATTTGGGGAAGGGGATTCGCGCCTTTAAAGAGGGGATGAAGGGCGATCAGATGGAGGGCGAAAAACCCGCGTCGCCGCAGATCGAGGCCGATAAAGAGGCCGATAAAAAAGACAAGCCGGAAGCGTAGGGATCCCTTTCATGCTCGATATCGCCTGGCCCGAGGTCATCGTGATCGGCGTCGTGACGCTCGTCGCGGTCGGCCCCAAAGACCTTCCCAAGGTCATGCATGCGCTTGGGCGGTTCGCCGCGAAGGCGCGGTTTTTCTTTCAGGATTTGAATCATCAGCTCGATGTGTTGGCGCGCGAAGCTGAAGTTGCGGATAAGATGAAGAAAGCCGCCGAAGCCGCTGAAAAAGAACGAAGTTCATCCGTGGTATCGAGGTCTTCCGACGAGGCGAAGCAGGATAAAAAAGATGACAAAGCCTGAGGCCGTCGAGGGGCCGAACAAGGATCGCGAGGATTTCGTCGCCCTGCCTTTGCTGACTCATTTGGTCGAGTTCCGGCGGCGCTTCATCTATGCGCTTTGCGCGGTCGGCGGCGGGTTTTGCGTTTGCTATTTTTTCGCCCCCGAGATTTACGCGTTTTTGGTGCGTCCCTTGGCCGCCGCGACCGAGGGTGAACCGCGACGGCTGATCTATACCGGCCTTTCCGAGGCTTTTATCACCTATATCAAGCTGGGTTTGTGGGGCGGCGGCATCGTCGCTTTTCCCGTGATAGCGGCGCAGATCTGGTTTTATATCGCGCCCGGGCTTTATCGCGCGGAAAAGCGCGCTTTGCTGCCCTTTTTGATTGCGGCCCCCGTTCTTTTCGTGGCGGGCGCGGCCATGGCCTATTACATCGTTTTTCCGATGGCGTGGAAGTTTTTCCTGAGCTTCGAAATGCCGGGGGTGGCGGGCGGCCTTCCCATCCAGCTTGAAGCGCGGGTCAGCGAATATCTTTCGCTTTCCATGAGCATTATTTTCGCTTTCGGGCTTGCTTTCCAGCTTCCGGTCGTTCTTGTGCTTTTGGTGCGCGCGCGGATTTTGTCGGCCGCGCAATTGTCGCAATTTCGCCGCTATGCCATCGTATTGATCTTCGTCATCGCCGCCGTTCTGACGCCGCCCGACGTGATCAGCCAGATCAGCCTCGCTTTGCCGCTGATGGCGCTTTACGAGGCGGCGCTATGGGCCGCGCGCTTTGTCGAGAAGGGGAACCGTTGATGAAGGAAGGGCGCCGCCATGGAAGGCGGCGCTACCGATTCTATGGATCTTTTGGGCCGGTTCGTTATAGTTTGCCGGACTGATTTGTTTTCAAGGAAAGCTTACACATGCACGATATTCGTCTTATTCGCGAAAATCCCGAAGCCTTTGACGCCGCCATGGCGCGGCGGGGGATTGCGCCCGTCGCGGCCGAGATTTTAAAAGCCGACGCCGCGTGGCGCGCGACGCAGACTTCCATGCAGGAAGGGCAGGCGCGGCGCAACGAGGTTTCGAAGCTTGTCGGCGAGGCGAAGCGTAAAGGCGAAAGCGCCGATGCGCTGATGGCCGAGATGGCGACGTTGAAAGAAAATCTGGCGGCGCTTGAGGAAAAAGCGCGCCTTGAGGAAGAGACGTTGAAAAACCTTCTGGCCGGACTTCCGAACCGTCAGGCTTCGGACGTTCCGGACGGGAAGGATGAGACGAGCAATGTCGAAATCCGCCGCCATGGCGCGCCGCCCACGATGAATGCGCCGCGCCAGCATTTCGAGATCGGCGAATCTTTGGGATTGATGGATTTCGAGACGGCGGCCAAGCTTTCCGGCGCGCGTTTCACGCTTTTGCGCGGGAGCCTCGCGCGGCTTGAACGGGCGCTCGGCAATTTCATGCTGGACACGCACACGGGCGAACATGGCTATACCGAAATCTCGCCGCCGCTTCTGGTGCGCGACGCCGCCGTTTTCGGCACCGGCAATCTGCCTAAATTCGCCGAGGATCTTTTCCAGACCACCAACGGGTTCTGGCTTATTCCGACGGCCGAGGTTCCGCTGACCAACATGGTCGGCGAAAGCATTTTGAACGCCGAGGATTTGCCGCTTCGCTTTACGGCCAAGACCGCTTGCTTCCGTTCCGAGGCGGGATCCGCCGGAAAAGACACGCGCGGCATGCTGCGCCAGCACCAATTTTATAAAGTCGAGCTTGTCAGCATCACGGCCCCCGACCAATCCGAGGCCGAGCATGAACGTATGACCGCATGCGCCGAAAATATCCTGAAAAAGCTCGGGCTCGCGTTCCGCACCATCGTTTTGTGCACGGGCGACGCCGGTTTTTGTTCGCGCAAGACCTATGACATCGAAGTCTGGCTTCCGGGCCAGAACACCTATCGCGAGATTTCCAGCTGTTCCAATTGCTGGGATTTTCAGGCGCGCCGCATGAACGCGCGGTGCCGCGCGAAGGGCGAGAAGGCGACCAATTTCGTTCATACGCTGAACGGGTCGGGCATCGCCATCGGGCGCGCGCTTATCGCGGTTCTCGAAAATTATCTTCAGCCCGACGGATCGGTCGTTATTCCCGACGTTTTGCGCCCCTATATGGGCGGGCTTGAAGTCATTCAAGCGGCGGTGAAGGCATCATGATAAAGCGGCGTTTAAATCTTATCGGCCTCGTTCTTGCGGCGCTGGTTCTCGCGGCTTGTACCGCCTCCAAGCCGCCGCCCTATCAAGGCATCGAAGGCAACGACATCATTCCCGGGCAGGAAATTATCGTCGGCAAAAACGAGAATGTTTACACAATCGCGCGCAATCACGGCGTGCGGATGCGCGAGATTATCGCACTCAACAATCTTCAGCCGCCCTTCACCTTGAAAATCGGGCAGCATCTTGTCCTTCCGGCCAAAGGCGGAAGCGACGCGGGCGAATATGCGCCCGTTCCGTCTTCGGCCCCCATGGGCGTGATCGATCAAGCGCCGCTGGCGGCAGGGACTTCGGTCGGTTCAGCCGCCATGGCGCCCATGGCGGCGCCTCCGGCTTCGCCGATGCTCGGCGGCGCCGTTCAAACGGAAAGCCTGCCGCCCGTCGAAGCGGCTCAGCCTGCAAAAGCTACGCCGCCCGCATCGGCATCGAACATAAACGGAGGTCAGGCTTCGGCGCCTCCGCCCGCGACGACTTCGACCATGCCGTTCGGCATCGGGCCTTCGACGCCCGAACCCGTTGTTGCAGGAGCGGGCGGAGCGCCGGAGACGCCCGCAGCATCGCCAGCGGCCGCATCGCCGACCCCTGCGGCGGAGGCTTCTTCCGCAGCCCCCGCTTCTTCGGGGCAATTCGCATGGCCCGTGCAGGGAACCGTTATTTCCAATTTCGGATCGAACAACGGCGTGAACAATGACGGCATCAATATCGCCGCGCCGAAGGGCGCGCCCGTGATGGCCGCCGCGGGCGGGATCGTCGTTTACACCGGCAACGAGATGAAGGGTTTCGGGAACCTCGTTCTGATCCGGCACGAGGGCGGGTGGGTCACGGCCTATGCGCATCTCGACCGCGTCACGGTTGCGAAAGACAGCGTCGTTGCCCCCGGCGATATGATCGGCACCGTCGGAACCACCGGCGGCATCTCATCCCCGCAGCTTCATTTCGAGACGCGTCAGGAGGGGAAGCCCGTCGATCCGATGGGGATGTTGAGGAAGTAAAGAAGAGATGAAACAAGGCGCTGATAAAATCAGACGGGTGAGGGCGTGGGAAATGCCTATGAAATCGGATCGATTGGCCGAGGATTTTGCATGGTCAAGACTCGCCGAAAGACGTGAGGCCGAAAATGGAGGCAAGAAGACGGTTGCTCACGATAAGGCGTGGATCTGATCGTTTTACCCCTCACCAAGACCTCGTAAGCTTCGCTCCGCGAAGCAACGCGGTCTATCCTCTCCCGCAAGGGGAGAGGGAAAGAAAGAGCGCCGCCATGGAAGGCGGCGCTACCGATTCTTTATGAATTCCAATTTTGTTTCTATACGCGTCTGAAATCCGGGACGAGTTCGCCGAGGCGGGCGATGGCGGTGCTTTCGGTCATGCCCGCCTGGAGCATCGTGCCGAAATTGGCCAGCGCCTGTTGGAGTTGGGCGAGTTCCACCGTGGGCGATTTGGCGAGCTGGACGCCGTCCGCCGCCGAGGGGATCATTTCCTCGCGCGGCGAGAAAAGCTCCTCATGCAGTTTTTCGCCCGCGCGGAGGCCTGAGAAGACGATCTTGATGTCTTCGTCCGGCTTAAGGCCTGCCAAGCGCACCATCTGGCGCGCGAGGTCGGCGATTTTGACGGGGCGGCCCATGTCGAGCACCAAAACCTTGCCGCGCACGTCGCCGGGTTCCAACCCCAAGGCCGAAGCCTGAAGCACAAGCTCAACCGCCTCGCGGATCGTCATGAAATAGCGCGTGATGTCGGGATGCGTGACCGTGATCGGGCCGCCCTTGACGATTTGATCCTGAAAACGCGGCACCACCGAACCGGTCGAGCCGAGCACGTTTCCAAAACGCACCGTGATGAAGCGCGTGGCGGGCGAGGCGAGATCGAGCGCCTGGCAATACATTTCGGCGAGCCTTTTCGTCGCGCCCATGACGTTGCCCGGGTGGACGGCTTTGTCGGTCGAGATTTGAACCATCGCAATCGCGCCCGCTTTCGCCGCGCAATCGGCGACGAGGCGCGTGCCGACGACGTTCGTGAGGATTGCTTCGCGCGCGTTCACTTCGGCGATGGGCACATGCTTGATCGCCGCCGCGTGGAAGATAAGCTCCGGCTTTTCGTCGCGGAAGATTTGCGCCAGACGCGCGGGATCGCGCACGTCCGCGATGAAGGCGCGGGTTGAAAGCGAGGGGAAGCTTTCGCGGGTTTCAAGCTCGATCTTGTAGAGATTGAACTCGCTCGAATCGAGAAGCGTGAGGTGCGAGGGATCGAGCGCCGCGATCTGGCGCACAAGCTCGGAGCCGATGCTGCCGCCCGCGCCCGTCACAAGGACGCGGCGTTCTTTCACAAGCGTGCTGATCGCATCGCGGTTGAGGACGGTTTCGGGGCGGCCCAAAAGATCTTCAAGCGCGATCGGCTGATCCTTGAGCGAGGAACCTCCCGCGATGTCGTCGCGAAGCTCCGTCAGCGCCGGAAGGCGCGAGAGGCTGAGCCCCAGCGCCGCACCCTTTTCCAAAAGATCGTTCACAAGCGCGCCGTTCATGCGGGCTTGCGCGCGCGTCAGCACAAGGCGGCTCGGCGCAAGGCCGCGCGCGCGAAGCTTTTCGACGATGGCGGTGAGGTCGTCGAGCGAGCCCAGAACCTCCACGCCGTTGATGGCGCGCCCCACGCGCTTTCTGTTTTCGCCCACGACGCCCACGACGCGAAACGGCGCTTGCGGATTCCTGTTCACCGCGCGGATGAAAAGATCGGCTTCGTCGCCAGCGCCCAAAATGAGGATGTTGACGCGCCCGCCGCCCGAACGTTCCCAAAGCGCGCTAAGACGGCGCTCACGCAAAAGGCGGAAGGAGAGGCGCGCGCCGCCAAGGCCCGCCATCAGGATGAACCATGCGATGAAGGGCACCGTGCGCGGCACGCCTTCAAGGCGCATCACGAAAAAGCCGACCAGCGCATAGGCTGCGATGGCGATCGAGACCGCCCGCATGATCTGGGTCAAATCGCGCACCGAGGCGAACATCCAGATGCTGCGGTAAAGGCCGCTGAAAAGGAAAACAAGCGCGCACGTTCCCGTGAAAAGCGCCGTCGAGAGAAGGAGCGCGTCGGGCGGAAGACTGGCGAGATCGGGGCCGAGGCGCAGATACAGGGCGAGAAGAAAGGCTGCTGCGGCCATAAGCACGTCATGCGCGAAGGCCAGCCAGCGGCGGTTGAAAGAACGAAGGGGGTTTTTCATTGATCTACCGAGAGCCGATTTTATTCAAGGAATAGAGGATGAACGTCACGATGCTTGCGCCGATTACAAAACCGATCACTTGATGGTTTTGGAAGAAAATCGAGGTCAGCACAAGGCCGGAATCGCACGCCAAAATCCACATCAAAGCCGTGCGATGGCCAAAACGCGACGCGGCGCGCTGATAGAAATGCTCGCGATGCGGCTGCCATATCTTTTCGCGCCGCACCGCGCGCTTGACGATCGTGATGCCGCTGTCCGCCAAATAATAAAGCGGAAGCAAAAGCGCGGCTATGGGGCGCAGAAAGGCCAATTTCAAGAGAAAATAGGCCAGCAAAAAGCCGATCGGAATGCTGCCGACGTCGCCGAGGAAAAGCTTGGCCGGCGGCCAGTTGAAAAGGAGAAACCCGGCCGTTCCGCCCGCAAGGAGGGCGACGAGCGCGGCGTCGATGGGGGTGGCGCTTCCCGTCGTCGCGAAAAGAAGGCCCGCGCCCGCAAGGATGCAAAGCGTTTCAATGCCCGTGATGCCGTCGATGCCGTCCATGAAATTGTAGAGATTGAGAAACCAGACCCAGGCCACGACCAAAATCCCGCGTTCGAGCCAGAAAGGCATCAGATCGCCGAGAAACTGCGTGTCGGGAAGGGCGAATTGGCCCAAAATCGCCGCCGCGAAATGCGCCGCAAGACGGATTTTAACGCCGAGGCCCTTTCTGTCGTCCATCCATGAAACGCCGATCAGAATCAAAAGCGCCGGAAGAAGAAAAAGCGGTTTTTCGGGAAAGCCCAAGGCGGCAAGGCCGATGACGAATCCCGCAAGCAGCACCGCCATGATCGCAAGACCGCCGCCGCGCGGGGTCGGAAGGGCGTGCAGGCTGCGCACGTTCGGGTGATCGAAAATCGCGTTCGCGCGCAGCTTTTCAAGCAGGATCGGCATAAGAAAGGCGCTCGCCGTGAAAGCGACGAAGAAGATCGGCGTGAAAAGAAGAAAAAAGTCAATCATGGGGCCTCGAAAAAAGAGTTGGTCATTCTATCCCGCCTCGGCCAGACGTTGCAAATAGGCCGCGTAGGGGGTCTCCCCATGCGCTTTCGCGAGCAGCAACACCTGTTCCGCGTCGATAAAACCGTGCGCGAAGGCGATTTCTTCCGGACAGCCGATTTTGACGTCCTGACGCTGCTCGACAAGCCTTACGAAGGCCGTCGCGTCGGCCAGCGATTCGTGCGTGCCCGTGTCCAGCCACGCCGTGCCGCGCCCGAAGGAAACGACCTCCATCGCGCCTTTTTGCAGATAAAGCCTGTTGAGATCCGTAATCTCGATCTCGCCGCGCGGCGAGGGCTTCAGCGATCGCGCCATGCCGATCACGTCGTTGTCGTAGAAATAAAGGCCCGTCACCGCCCAGCGCGACGGCGGAACGGCGGGTTTTTCGACGATGTCGACCGGCCTGCCTTCGGGATCGTACGCGACGACGCCGTAGCGCTCCGGATTCGCGACGCGATAGGCGAAGACGGTGGCGCCTTTTTCCTTCGCGGCGGCCCGATTTAAAAGGCCGGGCAGGCTTTGGCCGTAATAGAGATTGTCGCCCAGAATCATCGCCACGTTGTCGCGGCCGATAAAGGGCGCGCCGATGATGAAGGCCTCGGCCAAGCCTCGCGGCTGCTCTTGCTCGGCATAGGAGAGCGCGATGCCCCATTGGCTTCCGTCCCCCAAAAGGGCTTTGAAAAGGGGAAGGTCGCGCGGCGTGCTGATGATCAAAATATCGCGAAGGCCAGCCAGCATCAGCGTGCTGAGCGGATAATAGATCATCGGCTTGTCGTAAACCGGCATCAGCTGTTTGCTGAGCGCGCGCGTGGCCGGAAAAAGCCGCGTGCCGCTGCCGCCTGCGAGAATAATCGCTTTTTTCGTCGTCATGGTTTCTCCTCAAATGAGGCGCGAACGGCGGGTAAGAGCGCCTCGCGCCAATCGGGTTGCTGAATGCCGTAAATCCGTTCGATTTTGCCGCAGGACAAAACGGAATAGCGCGGGCGCGGCGCGAGATCCGCAAAAATCTCGCTTTTCACCGGCGTGATCTTCGGGCGCTTGTCCGTGAAGGGCGCATAGACCTCCATGATCTCTTTCGTCAGGTCGAAGCGCGTGCAGGGGGGCGATCCGCACAAATGAAACGTTCCATAGCCCGCCGTGTTGCCGCCAAGAAGGCTTTCCGCAATCGTCGCCAAAGCGTCGGCGACGGCCGATGCCGGCGTCGGCGCAGCAAGCTGATCGTCCACCATGCGAAGCTCGTCGCGCGTGTTGATGAGATCCAGCGTTTTGGTGAGGATGTTGGCGCCTCTGCCGCTGAAGACCGAGGAGGTTCGCAAAATCACGTGCCAGGCCAATTCATGCCGGATCGCTTCCTCGCCCATCATCTTGCTGTAGCCGTAGATGTTGATCGGATTCATCGGCGCGTCGGTTTCATAAGGCGCCGTATCGCGGCCGTCGAAAACGTAATCCGTCGAAAGCTGGATCAACGGGACGTCGAGCACCGAACATTGCGCCGCAAGCGCGGCCGGGCCCGAAAAATTCGCCGCCATCGCGCCTTCTTCGTCTTTTTCCGCTTTGTCGACATTCGTCATAGCGGCCGCGTTGATCACGAGATCCGGACGAAAGTTCTGCACCGCCGCGCGCACCGCCATCGGCTGCGCGATGTCGCATTCCGCGTGGCCGAAAAGGCCGAGTTCCCAGTCCTCCGGCCTTTGCGCGGCGGCGAAGGCGCGCCCAATCTGGCCCTTCGCGCCCAAAAGCATGATGCGCGCGGTCATGCGCCGTCCTTTCCGGCGCCGAGGCGCTGGCCCGCATATTTGCGCGCGCGTATCGCGTCGCACCAGGCGTCGTTCGCGAGATACCACGCCACCGTTTTGCGAAGGCCTTCCTTAAGGCTTGTGCGCGGCGTCCAGCCCAATTCGTTTTTCAATTTCGTGAAATCCATCGCATAGCGCCCGTCATGGCCGGGCCGGTCTTTTACGAAGCTGATAAGCTTTTCGTGCGGGCGGTGCGGCGAGGCGGGGAGGCTTTCGTCCAGAAGCGCGCAGAGATCGCGGATCAGATCGATGTTCCGGCGCTCCGCGCCGCCGCCGATATTGTATTTTTCGCCGAGCCGCCCTTTTTCGAAAATCAGGAAGAGAGCTTCGGCGTGGTCTTCGACGTAAAGCCAATCGCGGATGTTTTCGCCCGTGCCGTAGATCGGGAGATTTTCGCCCGCGCGAGCCTTCGCGATGCTGAGCGGCAGAAGCTTTTCCGGAAACTGGAAAGGCCCGTAATTGTTCGAGCAATTGCTGATTAAAACCGGAAGGCGGAAGGTTTTGTGCCACGCGCGCGCCAGATGATCGGCGCTCGCCTTGCTGGCCGCATAGGGCGAATTGGGCGCGTAGGGCGTCGTCTCCGTAAAGGCGCCCGTCTGCCCAAGCGAGCCATAGACTTCGTCCGTTGAGACGTGAAGAAAGCGGAAAAGCCCGCGCTTTTCGGCGGAGGCTTTGTCGTAAAGCGCGCGCGCGGCCTCAAGCAGCGAAAAAGTGCCGACGATGTTGCTTTGGATAAAAACGCCCGGATCGTCGATGGAGCGATCCACATGCGTTTCCGCCGCAAGATGGATCACGCCGTCCGGATTTTCCTTTGCGAAAAGCGCGTTCATCGCGGCCTGATCCGCGATGTCGGCTTCCACGAGCTTGAAAGCGGGGTCCTTGTCGAGACAGGAAAGCGCGGCGCGGCTTGCGGCATAGGTCATCTTGTCGACGCCGACGATCGCCGCCTTGTCGTTGGCCCTGAGATAGCGGCAGAGCGCCGATCCGATGAATCCAGCGGCCCCTGTGACGATCAGCTTTTTCACGTGCCGCCTCCCGCCGCGAGCCAATCCTTAAGGCGCGGCCATTTTTTGTCCTTTTCGGAAAGGATCGGGCTTGAGGCTTCTTGCGGCCAGACGATACCCAGATCGGGATCGTTCCAAAGCAGGCCGCCTTCGCTTTCCGGCGCGTAGAGGGCCGTCATTTTATAAAGAATCGTCGTGTTCGGGGCCAGCGTGCAAAAGCCGTGCGCGAAACCGGCGGGGATGTAGAAAAGCGAAAATTCTTCCGCCGCCAAAGAGATCCCGACATGTTGGCCGAAACTTTGCGATCCCTTGCGCAGATCGACCGCGACATCGAAGATTTTTCCCGACGCGACGCAAATCAGTTTGGCCTGCGCATGCGGATGGTTTTGAAAATGCAGGCCGCGAACCGTGCTCGCTTCGGCCGAAAAACTGAAATTTTCCTGGATGAAGAGCGACGGCTCCCCAAGCGCTTCGCGCATCGCCTCGGTCAGCGTTTCGGCCACATAGCCGCGTTCGTCCCCATGCAGATGGGGATGGATGATTTTGGGCCCCGGGAAGCTGATATCTTGAATCTTGAACATATCGTGAGAAGTCCGTTGAAGTGGCTGCCTTTTCGGCTTTCCGGCGAATCTAGTGCGTTTTCGCGTTCTGTGTTAGAGAAAATCGCGCTTGAGCGCAAAAGGAGAGATGATTTATGTCGCAAATTCCGCTTACCTCCGTCGTCATGGTCAGTTTTTACACGGGCGACGTTCTCGATAGGGCGATCGCCTCGGTTTTGGCGCAGACCGCGCCGGTGGAACTGATCCTCGTCGATAACGGCAATCCGCCCGAGATCGTCGAAAAGCTGAAGAAACAGGCCGAAGCGGAGCCGCGCCTCAAGCTTATCACGGGGCACGGGAATGTCGGCTTCAGCAAGGCTTGCAATCTGGGCGCAAAGGCCGGGAAGGGGCTTTTCCTTCTCTTTTTAAACCCCGACAGCATCCTGAAACCCGACGCGTTGGTGCGCTTGATGCACCGGGCCCAACCTTTGAAGCGGCCCTTCATGCTGGGCGCGCGCGTTCAGGACGAGCACGGCCACGATCAGCGCGGCTGTCGACGCGCGATCCTGACGCCCGCAGCCGCTTTCGTCGAAGCGTTCCACCTTGAATCCTATTTTCCGCAGCATCGCCTCAACCTGCATCGCGATCCGATTCCCGAAAAAACAAGCCCCGTGCCCGCGATCAGCGGCTCTTTCATGTTTCTTTTGGCGGCGGATTTCTGGTTTGTGAAAGGCTTCGACGAGGGCTATTTCCTGCATGTGGAGGATCTTGACTTCTGCTTGCGTTTTCGTCGGGCGAAGGGCGAGATCTATTTCGTGCCGGACGTCGTCGTGACGCATATCGGCGGGACGAGCGAAACGACCTCGAAATTCCTTGAGGAGCAGAAGGCCAAAGGCTTTATGCGCTATTTTCACGAGAATTTCGGCCATTCCTATCCCCAGCCCGTTTTGTGGGCGCTCGACGCCGCGATTCTGACGCGTTTGGCGCTTAAGCTTTTGATTCCGCGCTTTCATGGGTGGAAAGACGCGAAGCTGAAGGCGCTTCGGGAGCGCACAACAAAAGCGGTAAAATAATACCACATGCTCTTTTTTCGTGTTTTCCTGCTGTTTTCGTTGACAAGGGGCTTTGCGTTTTCGTAGAACCCCCTGTCTTTGAAGAGTTTGACGAAAGCGGCGGGGCTGTCCCCCTCTTTCAAAACGAGCAGGTGAAACATGACTGGAAAAATTCGACTGACCAAAAAGAGCGTTCAGACGAAAAGCTTCGCTCTGAAACATGGCGAGCAAAAAAAGAACTGGGTCGTTATCGACGCCGAAGGCGTCATTCTCGGGCGTCTTGCCGCTGTGGTCTCGCAGCTTCTGCGCGGCAAACATCGCGCGACCTATACGACGTCCGTCGATTGCGGCGATCACGTGATCGTCATCAACGCCGAGAAAGTCGCGCTGACGGGCCGCAAGATGACGGATCGTCCTTTCTATTATCACACCGGCTATGCCGGCGGGATCAAGGAACGCACGCCCGCGCAGATCCTTTCCGGCAAATATCCCGAACGCCTGATCGAAAAGGCCGTCGAACGCATGATGCCGCGCGGCCCGCTGGGACGCCGCCAGATGGGCTATCTGAAGGTTTACAAGGGGCCCTCGCATCCGCACGAAGCGCAGGCTCCCGTCGCGATCGATTTCGCCGCCGCCAATCCCAAGAACAAGAGGATGAAGTAACATGGCAACAGCACGCAAAACGCAGCTTTCGGGCCTGAAGTCCGCCGTGAAAGAAGCCGCCGTGAAGGAAGCTAAGACCGCCGACGCGGCGATCGCATCGCCCGCCGATTCTTCCGACGCTCCCGTTATTCATGAACGCAAGGTTGACGCGCAGGGCCGCGCTTATGCCACCGGCAAGCGCAAAAACGCCATCGCGCGCGTCTGGATCAAGCCGGGCAAAGGCAAAATTACCGTCAACGGACGCGACGTGACCGTTTATTTCGCGCGCCCCGTCCTCCAGATGGTCGTCAATCAACCCTTTTCAGTCGCCGATCGCGTGGGCCAGTTCGACGTGGTTTGCCTCGTCGACGGCGGCGGGCTTTCGGGTCAGGCGGGCGCCGTGAAGCACGGCATTTCCAAGGCTTTGACGATGTTCGAACCCGATCTTCGCAAGCCTTTGAAGAGCGCCTTGTTCCTGCGCCGCGATCCCCGCGTCGTCGAACGTAAGAAATATGGGCACAAGAAGGCTCGTAAGCGCTTCCAGTTCAGCAAGCGCTAATCGCGAAACGATTGTTTCTATTGTCAAAACGGGTTGGGGGAGCGTATCCTCCAACCCGTTTTTGCATGCGCTTTTTCTATTGGAGATTTTCAGAATGAACGAGACCATTTCTTCTCTTTTCACCTACCGGCAAACCGCAGAGCTGGCCCGCAAGCACGCAAGATCGCAGGCGCTTCAATCCATGGGCGCGCTGGCGCGGCTTGACGAAACGGCGGATCGGCATTCCGTGGAGATTCTCGCCTCTTTGGCGAAGGCGATGGGCGATTGGCACAACGCGCCGCTTGCCGAACCTTTTTATCGGATCGCGCGCCGGATTCAGATTCGCAGCGAGTCCTTTCAGCAACCTGTGGCGGCATTGTTGGCGCAGGTTTTCGGGCCCCTCGCGCCATCCTTTGCCGCAGGGAATCCGGAAGATTCTTTTGCCGCGCTTGCAAACGATCAGGCGCGTTGGCTTGTCCATCCGAAGCGGGCCGATGAAAGGCCGGATGTGGAAAAACAGAATTTCTGCGAAAAAGTGGCGCTTTGCGCCTTGCTCGCCGCTGGCGAGGAGGAGGAAGATCAGGCCAGAATCGCTTTCAGGAAATGGAACGAAGTTTCGCACGCCAATACGCAGATATTTGCCGTCGTCGGCGTTTCGCGCGCGCGCCGATGCCTCGTATTTGAGCCTTTGCTTCAAGAAAGGACGATCGACCGTATTGTCCTTCATGCGGAAAAGGCCGCGCAATTCGATCCTTTGGAGGCCTTGTTCGCTTTGCGCGCCGCGCGTCCTTTTCTTGAAAAAAACCCGCGGCAGGCAGCCGCGGCGGCGGAAAGATGGAACCGCATCCTCGAGGGGCATCGGGAAAGACTTGCTGCGCAGTTCAAGCGCTTTCCGACCTGCGCGCGCGTTTTGGGCTTGTCGTAATATCGTTTCGCCTTTTCGAAGCGCGGGCGATCTTGTAGGCTTTCGCTTATGACGGCGATCATTCTTCCTTTTCGCGGGCTTTTACCGCACATCGATCCTTCGGCCTTTGTTGCGCCCGGAGCCGTTATTATCGGCGATGTCGAGATTGGGCCTGAGGCCTCGATTTGGTTCGGCTGCGTCCTGCGGGGCGACGTTGGCCCCATTCGCATAGGATCGCGCACCAACATTCAGGACGGATGCGTTTTGCACGTGACCGAGGGCGGGCAGGGAACGCATGTCGGCGACGGGGTCACCGTCGGCCATATGTGTCTTTTGCACGATTGCAGGGCCGAAAGCGGCGCCTTCATCGGCATGCGCGCCGTCATGATGGATGGATCGAGCGTCGAGACGGGCGGCATGCTGGCGGCCGGTTCCGTTCTAACCCAAGGAAAACGCGTACAAAAAGGCCATATTTGGGCCGGAAATCCCGCGCAATGCTGGCGCGAGGTGCGATCCGGTGAACATGAAACTTTTGCCGCGCGTGCGGGAGAATATGTAGATTTGGCGAGGCAATATAGGTTATCATAAGATAGTATAAGATTATTTTATTATTATATTCGTTAAGGGATCGGTCATGAAGTTCGAAAGCGGTTCGGCATATCCTTATTATCAGGGCACAAAAAGAGAATCTTCCGATTTAAGCGCTCTTTTATCTCTGGAGACGGGGGATCTTGACGTGCTTAAACACGAAAAAGAGAAAATCAAAAAGGCTTTTGCCGCTAACGACAAAATGACCTTAAGTCGGATGGTCGGCCCGCTTTTGAAACGGGCCAACACGAATGCCGACGTCTATCGGATTTTGCGAAAAATCGCTCTTTTTCTGAGCCGCGACGTCGAGACTACGGGCCGCGCGCTCGCACTTGCGCGCCAATTGGCGTTTTTGCCGACGCGAGACAATAGTGGCAGGAAAGCCAACCGGCGCAAAATCAAAAGGAGTCAAAGCGCGGATCGGCGTAAAAGCGTGAGAACCAAACTGATTCCAGAACCAATACAGAAGATTTTGAAGTCGGTTCAGGAGAAGTCGGATCAGGATAAGAAAAGGGAAAAAATAGAACGTCGCAAAGCGGCGGCGCTTTCGCTTGTGATTGATCTGGTCGAAAAGCGGATCGCGCAAGGGTTTGGGGCAAAGCAGGCTTTGCTCGGCGCGCATCAGGTCGCGCGCGCGACGGAGGAGGGCTCCATCGCCAACGATTGGGCTGTGTGCGCGATTATGATGCTGTCCCCCGTTGTTGCCGAGGCTGGAGCTTACAAAACGGCAAAACGGGCTTTTCTTACGGCAAATGAATGTGTGACCGAAAAATATAAAAAAAAGCTCGGCCTTCCCCTTTTGCCACGTCGCAAACCGCGAATGCGGCTTGCTTACCCGTTCTTCATTACGCAGTAGGCGGCTTTACAAAAAAAAGAGCGCCGCCCCGAGGGACGACGCTCCGATTCTTTTTCCGATCCTTACATCACGCGTTTGCGGACATAGCTTCCGGGCGCGTCTTCGATGATCGTGGCGCCTTCGCCGGGCGTGCGCGGCGGGATCATTTCGCCCGCATGCTGCTTGATCCAGTTCGCCCATTCCGGCCACCACGAACCCTCGTGCTGGACGGCTTTCTTGAACCAGTCGTCCGGTTTCGCGGGGCATGCGCCTTCGTGCGTCCAATAGCCGTACTTCTTCTTATCCGGCGGATTGATGATGCCCGCGATATGTCCTGAGCCGGACAGGATGAAATTGATCGGCCCCTTGAAGATCTGGGTCGCTGTATAGGTCGTTTTCCACGGCGCGATATGATCCTCGCGCGCCGAAACGAAGCAAACCGGCACGGTGACGTTCGTCAGGTCGATCGGAACGTCCTTGACGACCACTTTGCCCGGCTTCACGAGATTGTTTTCCATATACATGTTCCGCAGATAGAAGCTCTGCATCGCGGCGGGCAGGTTCGTCGAATCCGCGTTCCAGCTGAGCAAATCGAACGGGAAGGGCTCACGACCCAAGAGATAGTTGTTGATCACAAACGACCAGATGAGATCGTTCGCGCGGAGCATGTTGAAAGCCGTGCTCATCATCGGCGCAGGGAGATAGCCATGTTCGGCCATCATGCCTTCGAGGATTTCGACCTGTTCCTCGTCGATGAAGACGATAACGTCGCCGGGATCCGTGAAATCGACCATCGTCGTAAGGAAGGTCACGCTTGCGACCTCCGGAACGGGGCCGCCCGGAATCGGATTTTTGCCGTTCGCCTTAAGCCACGCCAGCATCGTCGCCGTCAGCGTGCCGCCGATGCAATAACCGATGAGGTTCACGGCCTTTTCGCCCGTGATGTTCCCAACTTCGCGCAGCGCCGTCACCGGCCCCAGCATCATGTAGTCTTCGAACTGGATCTTTGCGTGACGTTGATCGGGATTGACCCACGACATGCAGAAAACCGTATGGCCTTGATCGACCAGATACCGGATGAACGAGTTCTTTTTGCCGAGATCGAGGATGTAATACTTGTTGATCCATGGCGGCACGATCAGAAGCGGCGTTTTGTGCACCGTTTCCGTCGCGGGCGAATACTGAAGAAGCTGGAATAGCTCGTTCTGAAACACCACTTTGCCCGGCGTGACGGCGATGTTGTCGCCGAACTGGAAAGCGTTCGGGCTTGTCATGCTGATCATGAGCTGGCCGTGCCCGCGCTCGATATCGTTCAAGAGGTGCTCAAGCCCTTTGATCAGATTCTCGCCGTGCGTTTCCTGCGTCACGCGCAAAACTTCCGGATTCGTCATCCAGAAATTGGCGGGCGACATCGCATCGACCATTTGGCGGGCGTAAAAATCGACCTTGCGCAAAATCCGAGGATCCAGCCCGTCGGCCTTTTTCACGAGGCTTTGAACCCAACGCGACATCAAAAGATAGGATTGCTTGATGTAGTCGAAGAACCAAATTTCTTCCCAGGCCGGATCCTTGAACCGCTTGTCGCCCTTTTCGGGTTCGATGACGGTTTCGGCCGGTTGGCCCGCGGCGCGCGCAAGCGTGGCCTGAAGCAATCTGACGTAATCCTGCATGAAGGCGATGTGCGTATCGACGACTTTTTCCGGCGATTTCGCAAGACGCTCGGCCATCTCCGTGAAGGCTTCGGTCAGATGCGCCGGATCGTAATTGCTGGGCATCGATTCGCTCTTCTCCATGAATTCCTTGAGAACTTTATGCGTTCTTTCGGCTAGATGGAGGATAAGGCCAGTCCAGTCGATGTTTTCCATCGTATTCATGGCGGGGGATGCTCCTTTGGTTGCTATTTCTTGGGTCATGGGTTCAATTTTGTTGGGGGTTGTAGCGAGAGATGGTTTCAAGGCCGGTAGCGCGGGCCCCGCGGCTGGTTTCGGCGATGCCGGCGGCGGGGTCGCCTGTTTGGCGACGGGCGCGGCGGGCGGGGCTTTCGGTTTCGCCGTTTCCGCTTTCTGCTGCGGCGGCGAGGGACGTTTGGCCTGAGCCGGAGCGGATTGTTTCACGCTTTCTTTCACGGGCGGCTTTGCCGCTTGCGTGGCTTGTTTCAAGGCGGGTTTCGTTGCCGGCACGTCGATTTCCGCCTTCATGGTCTGCTTCAGCTGATCCAGCGCGCTGAGCGAGGTTCCGGCTTTCTTTTTGGATTTCGATTTTTTCGAGTTGGCTGGTATGGTCATGTCGGCGGCGGGGGTGTAGTAAGGATAAGGAAAAATCGCGTGGGGACTTCTTCATAACATGAAACCGGAATCAAAATCAGCCCTCTTTTATGCCTGTCTTGCATTTTTAGGATTCGGGTTGTTATCCGGTTGTGCCGACACGAAATGGCCGACCTGGTTGACCGGCGAACCGGATGAGAGTGTGTTGAATGCGCCGCGCCCCGTCGGGAAGCCGGAAAATAAAAACGACGAGTCTTATCCTTTGCTTTCATCCGTTCCCGAAAAGCCGAAAGATTTTTCGACGATCCCTCAACGCGAAAAGGAAATCAGTCGCTTATCGCGCGAAAAGGCCGAGGCCGACCAGATACGAGCTTCCGATCAGGCCGCCGCCGCGCAAGAAAAAGAAGAACCGGCTTCGCCGCCGGATCATCCTTTCGTAACGCCGCCGGAGCAATAAGAGCTTGTTTACAAAATCCCCGCTGTTGGGCTGCAAAACGCCCCTTTTCAATTTTTTGATGCTCACGTACTCTTTTGTACGCTGCGCTCAAAAAATTGAAAAGGCACGTTTTTCGCCTCAACATCGTGTTTTTGTAAACAACCTCTAAGGAGCGCAAAAGAATGCCGCCACTACGCATCGCTTTGGCCGGTCTTGGAACCGTAGGTGCTGCGGTTCTGCAACAACTGCGCGAAAACGCCGAAATCATGGCCGTGCGCGCCGGACGAAGGATCGAAATCGTCGCCGTGAGCGCGCGCAGCAAAACGAAAGAGCGCGGCTTCTCTTTAGAAGGACTCAGGTGGGAAGACGATCCTTTGGCTTTCGCGTCGGCTTCCGACATCGATGTCGTCGTCGAGCTTATGGGCGGTGCGGAAGGATCCGCGCGGGCGCTTTGCGAAGCGGCGCTTCGGGCCGGAAAGTCCGTCGTGACCGCGAACAAGGCGCTTTTGGCGGCGCACGGCACGGCGCTTGCGAAGATGGCCGAGTCGAAAAAGGCCGCCTTGAAATATGAAGCCGCCGTGGGCGGCGGCATTCCCATCATCAAGGCGATGCTGGACTCTTTCGCGGGCAACAAGATCGCCGCGGTTCAGGGAATCCTGAACGGAACCTGCAACTATATCCTCACCCGCATGGAAGCCGAGGCGCTTCCTTTCGAGCAGGTTTTGGCCGCCGCGCAGACGCTCGGTTTCGCGGAGGCCGATCCCGCCGCCGATCTCGACGGCCATGACACGGCTCAGAAGCTCGCGTTGTTGGCGACGCTCGCTTTCGGCGTACCGCCCGATTTGCCGGGTCTTTCCGTCGAGGGCATTCGCCGCGTGACGCTCCTCGACATCCAATTGGCGACCGAACTCGGCTATCGGATCAAATTGCTGGGGGTCGCGGGGATTCGGGAGTCCGGCCTGACGCGGCTCGTCGCGCCGATGCTTGTGCCGCTTCGGGCGCCGCTCGCGAAAGTCGACGGCGTTTTGAACGCCGTCCTTATTCAAGGAAGCCCCATGGGCGCGGCGACCTTCGTCGGAAGCGGCGCCGGCGGCGATCCGACGTCCAGCGCCGTCTTAAGCGACCTTATGGATCTGGCGCGCAGCTCTTGCGGCCTGCCTTTCGGCGTTCCGGCCGACGCGCTTGCGCCTTTGCCCATCGTGAGGCCCGAGGCCGAGACGAGTCGTTGGTATATGCGGCTTCGCGTGGCGGATCGCCCGGGCGTCGTCGCCGATATTTCGGCGATTTTGCGGGACGCCTATATTTCCATCGAATCCATGTTGCAGCATGGACGCTCGCGCACCGATTCCGTGCCCGTCATCCTGACCACGCACGAAGTCGACGAACGGGCTTTGCGCCACGCCGCCGCCCAAATCGCCAAACTGGATTCCGTCGCGGAACAGCCGTTCTGTTTACGGATTTCTCAATCATGAAAGAGGAGTTAAAATGAGCAACGCAGACGCCTATATGGACCGCAACCTCGCTCTTGAGGTCGTGCGCGTCACCGAGGCCGCCGCTTTGTCCTGTTCCCGCCTTGTCGGGTGCGGCGACGAGAAAGCCGCCGACCAGGCCGCCGTCAACGCCATGCGCCGCGCTTTCGACGTTTTGGACATCGACGGCACCGTCGTGATCGGCGAGGGCGAACGCGACGAGGCGCCGATGCTTTTTATCGGCGAGCATGTCGGTAGCAAAAAAGGGCCGAAGGTCGATATCGCGCTCGATCCCCTTGAAGGCACCACGATTTGCGCGACGGGCGGTTTCAACGCGCTTGCCGTCATCGCGATGGCCGAGGCGGGCGGCTTTCTCCACGCGCCCGACGTTTATATGGACAAAATCGCCGTCGGCGGAGGCCTTCCGCCGCAACTGATCGATATCGACGCGCCCGTCGCCGAAAACCTCAAAAACCTCGCCAGGGCCAAAAAAGCGGAACTGTCCGAGCTTTTGGTCTGCATTCTGAACCGTCCGCGCCACGAAGCGTTGATCGCCAAAGTGCGCGAGGCGGGGGCGCGCATCATGTTGATCGGCGACGGCGACGTTTCCGGCATCATCGCGACCTCGCAGCCCGAAAGCGGTGTCGATATGTATGTCGGTATCGGCGGCGCGCCCGAGGGCGTTCTGGCAGCCGCCGCGCTTCAATGCATCGGCGGGCAGATGCAGGGACGTCTTGTGTTCCGCAACGACGACGAAAAAGCGCGCGCCGCGAAGGCGGGCATCACCGATCTGAACCGGAAATACGAGCTTCACGAATTGGCGCATGGGGACGTGATGTTCGCGGCTTCCGGCGTCACGAACGGCGCGATGCTGCGCGGCGTGCGGCGTTTTCCGGGCGGCGCTATCACACATTCGGTCGTCATGCGTTCGAAGAGCGGCACCGTACGCTATGTCGAGGCGCATCACGATTTCCGCCGGAAGCCGTTCGTGATGGGGGGAAGCTGAGCCGCATGACCGAACCTTTTCTCGGCGTCGAGACCTCTTTCACTGGACGGCGTTGGATCGGCCGCGCGGTCGATGAACGGCTCGCCGAGGCGTTGGCGCAGCGTCATCAGATTCCCGATATTCTGGCCCGCGCCTTGGCCGCGCGTGGCGTGGGGCTTGAGGAAGCGCCGTCTTTTCTCGCGCCGCGCCTGCGCGATTTGATGCCGGATCCAAGTTCGTTTAAGGACATGGATCAAGCCGTTGCGCGTTTCGTCGCGGCGGTTCAAAAAGACGAGAAGATCGCTGTGTTCGGCGATTACGACGTGGACGGCGCGACGTCCTCCGCCCTTCTTGTGCGTTTCGGGCGGGCGCTTCAAAAAGACTTGCGGCTTTATATCCCCGACCGGCTTCGCGAAGGCTATGGCCCGAACGGATCCGCGCTCCGGAACTTGGCGGAAGAGGGTGTGAAGCTCGTCGTTTGCGTCGATTGCGGGACTTTGGCGCACGAGGCTTTAGCCGAAGGGCAAAAGGCGGGGTTGGACGTCATCGTTCTCGACCACCACACGGCCGAGCCTTCGTTGCCGCCCGCCGTCGCGGTCGTGAATCCCAATCGGCTGGACGAAACCATGACGGAGCGTTTCGGCGCTTTGGCCGCCGTCGGCGTAACCTATCTTTTCGCCGTCGCGGTCAATAGGGAGCTTCGCGATTGCGGTTTTTTTGCCGAGATTCCCGAGCCGGATTTGATGCAGCTTCTGGATCTCGTGGCGCTCGGCACCATTTGCGACGTTGTGCCTTTGACGGGCCTCAACCGCGCTTTTGTGGCGCAGGGGTTGAAGATTATGGGCGCGGGCGGCAATGCGGGGCTTGTCGCGCTTGGGACTGCCGCCGGAGCGAAGGGGCCTCCCGATACTTATACGGCAGGCTTTATTCTAGGCCCGCGTTTGAACGCAGGCGGGCGCATCGGGATTTCGGATTGGGGCGCAAAACTTCTGGCGACGGACGATCCGGCCCAGATCGCCGAGCTTTCGGCGACGCTCAACCGCATCAATGTGGACAGGCAGGAGATCGAGGGCGAAGTTCTGGCCTCCGCCGAAGCGCGGTTGGTCGATACGGGCGCGCCCCTGCTTTTCATCGCGGGCGAGAACTGGCACGCGGGCGTTATCGGGATCGTTGCCTCGCGCCTCAGGGAAAAATATCACCGGCCCGCCATCGTGATCGGGGTGGAAAAAGGGATCGGCAAAGGTTCGGGCCGCTCCATGGACGGCGTGGATTTGGGATCTGCCGTGATTGCCGCGAAACAAGCGGGGCTTTTGATCGCGGGCGGCGGCCACAAGATGGCGGCGGGATTGACCGTCGCGGCGGAAAAGATGGCGGCGCTTCGGGAATTCTTGATCGCGCGGATTGGCGCGCAGATGGAGGCCGAGCCTTTGAAGCCTTCGCTTACTTTGGACGGGATCGTCGCGGCGCCCGCGTTGAACGGCGATTTCATGGAAAAACTTTCCACGCTTCAGCCTTTCGGGACGGGCAATCCCGAGCCTCGGTTCGCGTTGCCCGATTGCCGGATCGTGAACGCGAAGATCGTCGGCGAAAAACATGTGAGCATTGTCGCCAAACAAGGCGGCGACCGCGTGCGCGGCATCGCGTTTCGCGCGATGGATACCGCGCTTGGGCCGGCGCTTCTGGCGGCGGGCGAGAAAGTGCATCTCGCAGGAAAAATCCGCCCCGACGATTGGCGCGGGAATGGAGCGGTTCAGTTGATTGTGGAGGATGCAGGGGGATGACATTTGAACGATCTTGGGCTGCAAAACGCACTTTTTCAAAATTTTGATGCTCACGTACCCAAATGTACGCTGCGCTCAAAATTTTAAAAAATCACGTTTTTCGCCTCAAGCTTGTTCAAATGTTGGCACGCTCTGGCCACTCTATTCGTTACTCAATCCAGCAGGAGTTATTAGGCAAGAAAAAACCGAACTATGCTTGAGCGACGGCGTCTAAAATTGCCAGTTCGACAGCTTCGGCGGCGGCGGAGCCAAGGACATCGACGGGGATTTTTGTATCGCCTCTCAACTGCCCGGTGGCAAAAATAGCGTCGCCATCGACCGACGTATGAGAAGGATAAATCGATCTGGCGATACCGTTGTGAGCAAGTATCGCAATACGATTTGCTTCTTCTTTCGTGAGTAGGCAGTCGCAACAGACAATCCCGATTGTCGTGTTCTTAAACTTGAAAGCCGCAGAGGTTGGGTCTTGCTCTTTCCATAGCTGATACGTGTCTGCAAAAGCGCCATCTTCTTTCTTTGTTCCGGCTCGTATGATTCCGGTTTTACGATCGATCACATCGCCAAAAGCGTTGACGACCATCAGCGCCGCTACAGTTACGCCACGCACTTTAACGGAGGCCGTTCCAAGCCCGCCTTTCGACGCGCCCTTGATGCCAAAAAACTTCCCGCACATAGCGCCTGTTCCAGCACCCACGCTTCCGCGCTTGAAAATGCCGTCCTTGGCGTCTTCGCAAGCAGCCATGCCCATTTGAAGATCGGGGCGAACACGAGCGCTGCCAACGCCTAAGTCGTATATGACTGCTGCCGGAACAACAGGAATTTTTGCGACGCCCACATCAAAACCGCGCTCTTGTTTCTCCAAATAGCGCACAGCGCCCATTGCGGATTCGAGGCCATATGAACTGCCTCCCGTTAAAACAACAGCATGAACTTCGGGCATAGCCGACATTGGGCGCACAGCGTCCGTCATCATTGTGCCCGGGTTTGCTCCACGAACATCGACGCCGCAAACAGTGGGATTATCAAACAGAACGACTGTACAACCGGTCAAATTTTCCTTGTCTGTACAGTGTCCAACGCGTACTCCCGCAACGTCTGTTAACATACAGCTTCCTTATTTAGGTGTTTATGAAGATTGTTTGCAAAGGGTAAGAGTCTGTCAAGCGATTGACAAGAAAAAACCCAGCCCGTTTTAAGCGGGTTGGGTTTCTTTTTTGCGCCGGAAGGGGCGCCGCCACGGAGGGCGGCGCTACCGTTCCGTGCGTTATTACGCCGAATAGTACAGATCGTATTCGACCGGATGCGGGGTCATGCGATAGCGATCCCATTCTTCCATCTTAAGCTCGATGTAAGAATCGAGCATGTCCTTCGTGAAGACGTCGCCCTGCAACAGGAAGGTGTTGTCCTTTTGAAGGGCGTTGATCGCTTCTTCGAGCGAACCGCAAACGGTCGGAACCTTGGCGAGCTCTTCCGGCGGAAGGTCGTAGAGGTTCTTATCCGACGCGGCGCCCGGATGGATCTTGTTCTTGATGCCGTCCAAACCGGCCATCAGCATCGCGGCGAAGGCGAGATACGGATTGGCGGTGGGGTCGGGGAAGCGCACTTCGACGCGTTTGCCCTTCGGGTTGGTCGTGTACGGAATGCGGCACGACGCCGAGCGGTTCCGCGCCGAATAGGCGAGGAGAACCGGCGCTTCGTAACCCGGAACCAAACGCTTGTAGCTGTTGGTCGAAGGGTTCGTGATCGCGTTCAGCGCCTTGGCGTGCTTGATGATGCCGCCGATGTAATAAAGCGCCGCCTCCGAAAGGTCGGCATATTCCTTGCCCGCAAAAACGGGCTTGCCGTCTTTCCAGATCGATTGGTGCGTGTGCATGCCCGAGCCGTTGTCGCCATAGACCGGCTTCGGCATGAAGGTCGCCGTTTTGCCATAGGCTGCGGCCACATTGTGCACGACGTATTTATAGATCTGCATGTTGTCGCCGCAGCGCAGAAGCGTCGCGAACTTGATGCCCAGCTCATGCTGCGAGGCCGCGACTTCGTGGTGATGCTTTTCGACATCCACGCCCATTTGCTGGATCAGCGCGACCATCTCTGTGCGGAGATCCTGCGCCGAATCGACGGGATTGACGGGGAAATAGCCGCCCTTCACGCGCGGACGGTGGCCCAGATTGCCTTCCGGATAGGTCGTGCCCGAATTGTGCGGGCCTTCCAGCGAATCCAGATGGAAGAAGGTGTTGTGCGGATCCGTGCTGAAACGCACATCGTCGAAAACGAAGAACTCGGCTTCCGGCCCGAAATACGCCGTGTCGCCGAGGCCCGAAGTCACGAGATATTGTTCGGCCTTGCGCGCGATGGAGCGCGGGCAACGCGTGTAGGCTTTGCCCGTCATCGGATCGTGGATGTCGCAGAAGAGCGTGAGCGTCGGCTCGGCATAAAACGGATCCATGATCGCCGTCGCGGGATCGGGCATGAGGATCATGTCGGATTCGTTGATCGCCTGCCAACCGGCGATCGACGAGCCGTCGAACATGATGCCTTCTTCGAACGCGGCCTCGTCGATCGTGCTGACATGCTGCGTCACATGCTGGAGCTTGCCGCGCGGATCGGTGAAGCGGAGGTCGATATATTTGATGTCCTGTTTCTTGATGAGGTCGAATACGGCTTTCGCGGATGTCATGGGGCGTCCTTAAGCTTGGGGTTGAAAGTTCAATGCGACGACTTGATTCCTATGTGGCGATTCTCTTGTGCGCTGCGGAATCCATAGGGCCTATCGAGGGACTTGACAACTTTGACGGGGTCGGGATGATAAGGCCTTATGCGGTACTGTCCCGCCCAAAGACCTTAACCTTGATCGTTAAGCTTGATTTTGGGCGCCTGACGGATTATGGAACGTGGGCGCGCGGTTAGGGCGTTGTCAGGCGGCGAAGAATTTCGTTTCGCTCGGCCTCTTCGATTTTCGAAGACAGAAAATCGGGGGTCGGGCGTTTTTGTTGCCGCAAAGCCGTGGCTTTTTTGCGTGGCGGTCGTAGCTCAGTTGGTAGAGCCCTCGGTTGTGGTCCGAGTTGTCGCGGGTTCGAGTCCCGTCGTCCGCCCCATTTTTTCCCCAGATTCCAAACTTGCCTTGCGATAAGCGTTCTGTATCCAGCCGGATTCTTCTGCGACGGGGTCGCTCGGCGCGCAAAGCCCGAATTGCGCAAGAAAATAGGCTTTGGCGTAAGATTCGGGATCCTGTTCATCGGCGGGGACGGTGACTTCTTTTGCATCAGAGAAAACGAAGCCAGGGGTGAAGGTTGCTCCCAATTTTAACGCTGGGCCATTCCCGCCTTCGCGGGACTGACGAAAAGAGATAACCTGTTTCAAGTAAACGAGAAATGGTTTATTAGCGTCTTTCATGTTTCTTCCCTTCGATGTTTCGCTTTGGAATAAGTCCGCTGTTTTGACCGCCGCGCAGATGCGGCGGGCGGAAGCGTTGGGTGCGGGGCGCGGCGTCGGCTATGACGCGATGATGCTCGCCGCCGGGCGCGCCGTGGCGGAATCGGTTCAGCGCCATTGGACGAAGCGACCCGTGCTTGTTCTTTGCGGGCCCGGCAACAATGGCGGCGACGGGTTTATTGCGGCAGAAGCCTTGCGCCTCGCCGGATGGCCTGTACGCGTGGCCGCTTTGCCTTCCGGTTCTTCCAGCGATGCGGCTTCCGTGGCGCGCGCTTCGTGGCGCGGCGAGACGGTCGCCTTCGCCCCCGGTTCTCTTGAAGGCATAGGCCTTGTCGTCGATGCGCTTTTCGGAACCGGCATTGCGCGCCCCTTGGAGGGCGATGCGGCCTTGATGGTTGAATCCATGAACACGCAAGTGGTGCCCGTTCTCGCCGTCGATTTGCCGAGCGGCGTGGAAACCGATACCGGCGTCGTTTTTGAGCCCGCCGTTGCGGCGGAAGTGACCGTGACTTTTTTCAGAAAGAAACCGGCTCATCTTCTTTTGCCCGCGTCTTTGCGTTGCGGTCTGGTCGAAATTGCCGACATCGGGCTTGTGGATGATGTGCTTGATGAGATCAACCCGTTGACAGCTGAAAACACCGCGCCTTTATGGTCTTCCGTTCTGCCGGAACCGCGCGCGGGCGGGCATAAGTTCGATCGCGGCCATGCGCTGCTTTATGGCGGTTCCATGACCGGCGCGGGGCGGCTCGCGGCCCGAAGCGCGCAGAGAATGGGGGCGGGACTTGTGACGCTCGTGGCAAGCGAGGCCGCCTATCCCGTTTATGCGGCGGCGTTGGAAAGCGCCATCGTCAAGGCCGAGCAAAAAGATCTTTGGCGGGAAGAGCTTCAAGACACGCGTCCCAATGCGCTTTTGATCGGGCCGGGTCTCGGACTCGATCCCGCAAACAAGCCGCGCGTTCTGGCGGCTCTCGCGACGGGGAAGGCTTGCGTTCTGGATGCCGACGGGCTCAGCCTTTTTGCGGACGCGCCGGAGCTTTTGTTCGCGGCGCTGCACGAAAAATGCGTGCTTACGCCTCACGAAGGCGAGTTTGCTCGCCTTTTCGGCGACATTGCGGCAGCGGGCGAGGATAAATTGACGCGGGCCCGCAAGGCGGCGTTGAAAACCGGAAGCGTCGTTCTTTTGAAAGGATCCGACACGGTTATCGCGGAATCTTCCGGCGCCTGCGTGGTTAACAGAAATGCGCCGCCTTGGCTTGCGACCGCCGGAGCGGGCGACGTCTTGGCGGGCATGATCCTCGGGCTTTTGGCGCAAGGCGTGGGCGGTTTTCAGGCGGCCTGCGCCGCGGTGGCTCTTCATGGGGCTATCGCGAACCGCTTCGGGATTGGGCTTATCGCCGAGGATCTTGTCGATGGAATTCCTCAGATTCTTCAGGAAACGAAGAGGAAAGCATTTTAACCATCCGGTTTATGCTAAAATTGGGCTTTCCACGAAGTTTCTTAAGAGCCGAATTTGACGAGCGAAATCCAACTTACGCGAAAACATTTGGGACGCGGCCTTTCGGATCGTGAAATCGCGGATTACGCTGGATTCACGGTGACGAGTTGCTCGCTTTCCGGCTTGCCGCATTGGGAGGCCCTTGCCGCAGGCGAAAAACTTTCGATCGCCCAGATCGAAGCGCGCGCGAAAGCGCTTTGCAAAAGAGTGCGGGGAAGCGGGTTGAAGACTCCTTCCGGCAGGCCTTACAATCCCGAAGATCTTTTGGAAGAGGCGGAACAAATCTCGCCGAGCGTCCTATATAATGTGCGGTGCAAGCGCGTCTTTCTTGAGCAAGACGTCCTGACCGCCCATTTCCGGCAAATCGCGACAGGTTCGTTTCAGGCGCTCGATCACGGCCTGGCTCGTTACGACGAACGGGACGATAGCGGCCGATTTGTTGTTTTTCCCGCAGCGATGACGGAAAATCTGGATGTTTGCGGGATTTTTATCATTGAACGCGCCTTTTTCTTGCGCGACCCGCAAAAAGACAGAGCGGTTCGTTTTTGGGCGCGCGCGGCCGGTGTGCCGGTCGAACAAATCCAAAATTATCCCGACGACGGGTGCCACATTTTGATCAACGAATTGCACGAAGCGGGGCACCTGCGCCAGATCAAGGCGCAGACGAGCGGTCTTCCCGCGCAAGAAGACGTCGTCGCCTATTATGCCGAGCTTGATGCCGATCTTTTTGCCGAACGCAGTTTGCAACAAGCCGGTATCGGGCGGGATTCGATCCTTGCCAATCGCGCGGCGCGCTATCTCGATCTTTTGTATTCGGACAAGGATCATTGGATCGCGCCCGCGCTTGAGGCTTTTGGCGAGGGAAAAAATCCGCCGGATTGCTATCAAGTCTGGCGTGCGGTCGGTGAAATCAGGACGCGCCTGATCCGCAGCGCGACGAAAGATCCGCTTCAAAATGAATCCTCGGCGCTTATTCAGGAGAAGATAGGCGCCTTTGAACGCCACCCGGGTTTTGAAAACGACCGTTTCGACGATTTGTCCTCTATTCCCGCCGAAGCCGAAACCTACAAAAACTGGCGCGGCGGCGCAGTCCTTCCCGATCCGGAGCGCGTTTACGGGCTTTTGAGCGAATTGGTACAGCAAGGCGTTTTTCAGGAGCCTTTGGCCGCGCAAAGCGCTGCGCGGATCGTCGAAGCGGCTGCCAGATTTTGCTCGAACGCCGTCCAGACACATGATTTACAACGGAAAAACGATCCGAAACTTCCAAAAACAGGGGCGCATGACGGCTTAAAGCCGCTCGTTCCGGCCTGAAATTAAGGTTACAACATTTGGCCTTATATTCTCTTCTATTGGCTCAGGCCGCTTAAATTATGAGGAAACCAAAAGTTTCGTGTTCGAAAGACTTGCCTGTTATCTTGGAAAATATCATAGTGGGTCAGTTTAGCCAGCCGGTTTCGGAAGAAGTATGTCGTCATGATACTGAACGCGCTTTCGCACCATTATTATTCGGAGGTCGAGGTCGGGGCCTCGTACCGCCGTTATGGTGCGGGCGCCGTTATCGAGACGGCGCAGGTCATCGACGTCGCGCCGGATAAAATGGGCATTCCCCATGTGCGCTACCAACTCAACGTCGCGCGGCGCGGCGCGGTCAAGCCTTTCGTCGAAAGCCGGACGCTCTCGCTCGAGGCTTTTCAGGCCCGCTATAAGGAACGTCTGAAAAACTGACGTTCGTTTCCGTAACATTTGCCCTTTTCGCGCGAAAACTGTAAAACCGCGGTT